>OFMG01000076.1_pt1 | contig 139826 bp, 119 predicted proteins | sample 1541751 | NCBI WGS metagenome assembly OFMG01 (sample SAMN04209232, study PRJEB22552) | human gut metagenome | biome: gut; material: feces | host: Homo sapiens | place: USA: Oklahoma
AGGGGCGCGGCCACAGTGCTAAAAACCGATGTGTACCCCTGTACACTGATGCAATAGCGACTTAATATATAAAATTACCACTTGGAGGCGGCGTAACATTGAAAAATATTTTAGTTACCGGCGGTGCGGGGTTTATCGGCGGTAATTTCATCCATTATTTATTGGGCAACCGACCGGATTGCCACATCACCTGCCTGGACGCCTTGACCTATGCCGGAAACCTAGAAACGCTGAAAAGCGTGCTGGAGGATTCACGCCTGCGGTTTGTGCATGGAGACATCACCGATCGGGAAGCTGTTTATCACTTATTTGGAGAGGAAAATTTTGACGCTGTTGTAAACTTTGCGGCGGAGAGCCATGTGGATCGTTCGATCGATACACCGGAGGTCTTTTTGAAAACAAACATTTTGGGCACACAGGTGCTTCTCGATGCTTGCAATCGGTTTGGAACCGGCCGCTACCACCAGGTATCTACGGATGAGGTTTACGGCGACCTTCCGCTCGACCGGCCCGACCTGTTTTTTACAGAGGAAACGCCTATTCACACCTCCTCTCCCTACTCTGCGAGCAAGGCGTCGGCTGATCTGCTTGTAACGGCTTATTACCGCACATATGGCACTCCGGTTACTATTTCCCGCTGCTCCAACAACTACGGCCCGTATCATTTCCCGGAAAAGTTGATTCCCCTGATGATCTTAAACGCTTTGGAGGATAAGCCCCTGCCCGTTTATGGAGATGGTAAAAACGTGCGCGACTGGCTGTATGTGGAGGATCATTGCCGGGCAATTGAGCTTATTTTGGAAAATGGCCGGGTCGGGGAAGTTTACAACGTGGGCGGTCATCATGAAAAGCAGAATATCGAAGTAGTCAAAACCATCCTGCACGCGCTTGGCAAAAGTGAAGAGCTTATCGCCTTTGTAAAAGACCGCCCGGGCCATGATAGGCGCTATGCTATTGATCCATCCAAAATTCACCGGGAGCTTGGCTGGCTACCGCAGACAAGCTTTGAGGACGGCATTCAAACAACGGTGGAATGGTATTTGCAAAACCGTTCCTGGTGGGAACACATCCGAAGCGGCGATTATAGAAGATACTATGAGCAGCAGTATGGGATGAAATTATAATTTGATATCTTTGCACTGGCCTTTCATTGAGAGGCTGGTGCTTTTTACTGTTAATAACGGAAAAAGTGGGTATAGTATGACTAAATCTTGCAGGAAAGGATACGACAAGAATATGTCTTATGTTGACCCCAAACTACGCCCCTATTTTGAATCGCTTTCCATTGATCTAAAAAACGAAATTCTAAAGCAGGATGTGGAGATCAAATCGCTCAGCGATCTCATTCAGTGCCTTGACCGGATTGTAAAAGCAGGATAAAATTCATAAAACAATCCCGCTGAACGTATACTACTCCTGTAAAGGAGCTGAGGCGATATGATTATTAAATGGAAGCCGTTGGTTGTGAATTTGCTCATCAGCCTGGGGGTGGGTGCCGCTTCCGCGCTTTTCACTATGAACAATATGAAGGCCGTCTACGCTGACCTAAACCTTCCTCCGCTTTCCCCGCCAGCATGGGTGTTTGGTATCGTCTGGACGATTCTCTTTTTTCTAATGGGCATTTCCGCTTACATGGTCTATACCTCGGACGCAAACAGCGACCGCAAACGCAATGCGCTTATCATTTATGGCGTTCAGCTGATATTCAATCTGCTCTGGTCAATCTTCTTTTTTAACAAGCAATGGTACTGGTTTTCTTTTGCGTGGCTGATCGTGCTCTGGTTCCTGATCTTGACGATGATCGTTATGTTTTCTAATATCAGCAGGAAAGCGGCGCTGCTGCAAATCCCATATCTTCTCTGGGTAACCTTCGCCGGATATTTAACAGCAGGCGTGGCAATTTTAAATTAAAACCCAAAGAGGTGCGCCGCTGTGGGCGCACCTCTTTTTTTATAGATGGAAGTCAGGAGGATTGGACTGCCGCATTGCAGAATGGGACAGTGTTGGTGCCAGCGTTGCCGATGGTGCCGAAGATTAACCCCACAAATGACAAAGTATATTGGCCAAAAGCAATGGTAAGTGGATCGCTTTACAATTAAACACATGGTTCGGCCGGCTCAAGCCTCACAAATCGTTTTGGTGGTTTCCTTTCAAAGAGCATCCTTGAGCTGAATTAAAATTTTGATTTCCATTTGTGAAATAGCATTCAGATTTTCATTGATCCGTTGAAATAAAACGTTATCTTTGGTCATATTATATTTTATTACTATCCCAAAAGTATTTCTACAAAGCTGCAAATTATCATAAAGCAATTGATTAAATTCCGAAGAAACTTGAAAATACTTTTGAATTAAAAGAAAAATTTGAGATCGATCTCTTAACGTTCGGAAACTTCTCAGATCAATATCATTTTTCATCTCACCTCCCTGTAAAACATTTCTTTTTAACTTTTCAAATGCCTTATATCCTTTATTATCTTGCTTAGGATTTAAATATTGATCGATATCACGCTTTATTTGATGCACATCAAAGGCATCAAAATGATATGACTCTACTACCTTTAAAGGGTAAAACTTAAAAAAATGTTCAATCCTATTTCGAATAAATGCCTTATATAATACATTCATAGGAATTCTTTGCGGCATATAATCCTGATGACGATTATATGCGATCGTATAAAAAGTCTGATCTTCGTCACAAAAGCCATAAATTAATATTTCATGCTTAAAATTATATAACTGATAGGCGGCTCGCTCTGGTATATATTTTTCATTGACGCATAAAAATACGTAATAGCCTTGTTCTATCCTTTTACAAATTGTTTTTATGACGTCTTTGCCTGGATAGTGAAGTGAAATTTTGAAGTTAAAACATTTCCAAAACCAAAACAGCGGCAAGTCATAGGTTAACACATTTCCATATCGTTTGGCATATTCAATCGGGATTAAGTTTTGAATCAGCCATCTTTCAGAAAAACGACTATCCGCATTTAAAATTGATAAGGGAAATGCAGAAGTGTGCAAATCTAAACATTGCGGCGATTCACAAATGGGCAGTATTTTTTTCATTATTATAAATCCTACTTTCTGAAAAAGACGCTGATGGGGTTATGAAACCCTTTCACAAGCCCTACTTCCCTCTCGTTTTCTTATGGTTTTGCCTGTTGCGATTCTGCTATTTTATCCAAACGTATTCTACTGTCACAGCCTTTTTTAACGTACTCCTCAATGACTTTACATGGGTAATGACTACAGAATCCGCAATTTTTACTTATTTTGTTGTGCGCGCAATTGCGTACCGGGCAGTCACCACACATTTTACTTTGGTCAGTTTTTGGGGACAGACAGCCTTCGCACTCCATATCCTCTGGTGCAAAAGAGCAATGCTCATTTGAATATTCCGATGCTAACGTTATTTTCATGGCAGTGTCGTTGGTTTTGGTGGCAATATAAACGGGGCATTCGCTACAAAGCAGCCCACAATATGCAATATAATCCATCATTCTAGCCCTTTCTTACATCAATTTTTTATTTTCATTTAAACGGGAGATTATCTTTTCAAGTCTGTTTTTTCTACCGTTTTCTGTTTTGGCATCAAAATAAAATCCGGTAAAATTACGTTGAACGGACGGAGACATGGTTTTAAAATTTTCATGTGCCAATTGGTGCGGCTGTAGTATTTTTTCGAATGCATCCACCTGATCCGGGGAAATTGGAACTGGTTTGGGTAAATTCCACATTCCATTTTGTTTTGCCTCTTCTACCGCCTTTTCGCCAAATTCCGTCATAAGTCCTTTGGTACGCAAATTGCGTACAATATTTTTATTTTTCTCAGACCATCTGCTTTTTTTTTGCCTGCGTTTAAAATACTTGATATACTTTTCCGAATCAATCTGATTCATTTGTCCGTCGATCCACCCAAAACAAAGCGCCTCTTCCAAGGCCTCTCCAGCTTTAATTGTTTTTGGCCCGCCTTTTTTCCCAAAAACCAACCATACTCCCTGGTCACTATCGTGATTTTCCATCAGCCAGTTACGAAACTCGGCGCGATTAGAAAACTGTAAAATTTCACTCATTTGATAAACCTCCATCTTGATATTTGCCGACTCATTGAAATCAGTCCTTATTCAGTTTTTTACAAATATATTGATATAGCAGCCGAACATTGCTGATATTGTTCATATCCAATGCCTCATCGTCAAATTCAAACCCAAACTCTGATTCAAGTACAAGCACAATTTTAATATAATCAATAGAATTGATCCCTAAATCAATTAACTGATCCTCTTCTTTTATTTTTTTTTCGTCTGATAAGTCTAAAAATAACTTAATATGATGTAAGAGCCGATCCCACACATTGGTTGTCGTATCCATGCTACATTTCCTCCTCAGCTATTTTTCATAAAAAAGGCGCGAAAGGGTTCTGTTTTAATCATATGTAAATACAATTTTCTTGCTTGTTGATACTGATGAACCATTGCCTGAACAAAACGGTCGTTTTCACGTTTTGCACGATTTAAGTCACAATCAACATAAATGATCTCAAAATATTCCGATAAAAGTTTTCCCAACTGATTTTTTATTTGCCTCAACTGCTGCACGTACGCAGAGATATCTTCATGATAAAGAATATATATATCTCGAAACACGTGAATAAATTCCATAAAATCATATTGCATACGATAAATCGGCTTTGAATCAATATACTCTAAAAGGAAATCGTTTACTTCCCGTGCCCAATCATCCTGGTAGTGATAAGCTAACGGCGTTAAATAGGTGAATTCCCTATTTAGTAATCCCCTGTTCTTTAAATCCTGATATACTTTTGTATTATAGTAGACTTGCAACCTATTTGTGTAATTTTCAAGAATGTAAGTCTGAACTTCCTTTAAGAACACAAAGTTCTCTCTCAACGTTGCTTTGGTAGAAAGTGGATTGAGCATGATGTAACCTATAATAACATCAATATCATTTTCTGTAAAAAGCCGCAACGCCCGACGATTGTCATCAACATTTGCAATTTTACCGTAGAAATTAAGATCCTGTTCGTTTGCAGCCTCAAATCCAATGATGACTTGTGTAAACCCAGCTTTGCGCATCAATCGTATCAGAGGTACATCCTTCTCCTGAAAGGTTTCCGCTCTTAAAAAACACCGGAATGACATACGATCTGGATATTCCACGATTTGCTTTGACAGTGATTCTACTCTTTGTTTACCTAATTTCCCCGGGTCTTCGAAGCTACCGTCATTGAACGTAAAGCATTGAACTCCATATTCTTCATGCAGTTCGCGAATTTCCTGAAAAACATCATCCATATCCCTTCCTTCCCACCGGCTGCTGTATTCATTCGCGCAACAAAATGTGCAATGACCGCAACACCCGCGCGAAGTAGAGATCCGGGATACATAATTGTTTTTTTGAAAGGATAAAATGAGATTATCCCGTGCTGGACGTCGCATGTCCTCTATATTGATATGCGCCAGCTTTTTCTCTTCTATATCTTCTCTGGTTTTGACCGAATTAACAACGGATAGAGCGGTGTTGTTTTCAACTGCGCGCACAATTTCCAGCATTGGATACTCACCTGCTCCTAGAATAACGCAATCAATATCACTACAGTCTTCTAAGATTTCAGCAGGTGCGCTGGTAGCCAAATGCCCACCGGCAACGACAACTGCATTTGGATTCATTTGTTTGATAATACGCGCTATTTTAAAAACAAACAATGCATTCGTATCAAACATGGGGAACCCATAAATATTGTATTGGTGATAATTTGTTTGTATATATTGCTCCACTTGCGGCCTGTCTTCAACATAATGTATATCTACATCAATTTTGTGCTCCCTTAGAAACGAAGCAATGCAGCCAATTCCTAAATTGTCTGTATATTTACTACCTTTTTCAAGTGCATTTATCAGTGCGACCTTCATGAAGGACACCTCCATATGAAAACTACATTTATTCGAACTCTGTAATATTAAATCCTGCATTTCGATAACCGAAAGGCTTTTGATATTCTACCAAACTGATTGAACCATTTTTTACAGGGCATTTTAGATCAAACTTTGAGTCGATCATTGAAAAAAGATATCGAATAAAACTCCCATGAGTTACTACGAGAACCAGTTTATCTTGATTTGCTTTACATTGCTCTTCTAAAAACTGATATGCCCTTCGTCTAATATGTGCAGCTGATTCGACTCCGGATTTTCCGATTTCAGCATCCCAGTCAATATCTGTTACTGATTTTCCCTGCAAATGCCCAAATTCCGCCTCCCCTAAGCGATCATCAATATAAATTTTGCCTGCGATTGCGGTTCGAATGTATTCGGCGGATTCTCTGGCACGGCGCATGGGGCTGCTGAAAATAACAGCTTCTTCAGCAAGATTATGCCGAATCCACTGCCCCAATTGCATGCACTGCAAAATTCCCTGCTCTGTCAATCCGGCCTCACTGTTTCCATCCAGAACGCCCTGCCGATTGAGTTCAGATTCTCCATGCCGTATAAACGCAACTAACAAAAATACCCCTCCGTCCATCTTCTATCTTTCCAAATAGCCTGACACGGTTTTTATTCCATCCAGATTTTCGATACCAAAGGTACGGATTTGTTTTGTCTCCTGCCCAACTAAATACTGCAAAACATTTTTAGGCCCTGATTCAATTGCTATCGTTATACCAGCACGAATCGAATACTCTACACATTCACGCCATCGAATCGGCGAAGTTAACTGGCTTATCAAGCGATTTTTAATCCCCTCCCGCTGAACCGGATAGACGTGTGCATCATAGTTGGCAAGAACTTCTCCTGAAGGCACCCCAAATGTAACATCTTCCAAAAGCTTCCGCATGGACTCACCCGCCTCATTCATAAGCGGGCAATGGTATGGTCCGCTCATATTTAAGGGATAGATTACAGCGCCAATGTCTTCTAATTGTGCGGCTGCTTTATAACATGCCTGTTTCGTTCCGGAAATAGAGCAATGATACACTGTATTTATCTCTGAGATATACAGTTCTTCTCCTGAAGCGAGCATTTTTTGGCATATTTCTTTCACCTTTGATATTTCCACATTTAAAACCCACATCATCGCGCCATTCAGGCACTGTGTTTGCTCTTTCACTAGCCGCCCACGTGCAAGCACAAGTTGAATTGCGTCTTCATACGTGAGGATCCCTGCTGCGCATAAGGCGCAATATTCGCCCAGGCTATATCCAAGAAACAAATTGGGAGTTACTCCAATTTCACTTTGGTACACTGCATAACACGCCATATTAACTGCAAATATGGCACATTGGATATACTCCAAATGCTCCTGTGGATTTACATGTTCGGCACCAAAACAATAGTCAAGCAAATTAAGGCTTAATATATCACACGCTTCATCCATAACATCTCTTGCACTGGTTCTGTTCTCATAAAAGTCCTTCCCCATACCTGTTTGCTGGGAACCCACACCCGGGAACATCATCATAATTTTTTCCATAAGTGTTCCTCTTGATTAAATTTGTTCCATCAGTGCCTTTCGATCAACTTTTCCACTGGTGGTTTTCGGCAACTGATGGATATGGATATAGCGATTGGGGATCATATACTGAGGCAAAAAATCCTGCAAATATGATTTTAACGTTTCCACTGGAATTTTTGATTTGCTTTCGTAAAACATTGCGAGTATCGGCAAAAAAACTTCCGTTGTTTTTGCAATCACCGCACAATTTGTAATATCAGGACAACGTAGCATGACACTTTCTATTTCTTCCAACTCCATACGCTGTCCATGAATTTTAACTTGATTATCACACCTACCGCAATATTGAATATTTCCATCTTCCTGTAGATACGCCAAATCTCCCGAACGGTACATTTTTTCGCCGTGATTCATGATATCCGTATAAAAATATTTTTCTGTCAGCGAAGGGTTATTTAAGTAGCCTGCCGCTAAACAATCCCCTGCAATGCACAATTCTCCGACTTGACCTATCGGCGCGAGCTTCCCATCTACTAAGATATATAATCGTGTATTTTGAATTGGCTTGCCAATTGGAACCGATGTGACCTCACAATTATCAGGGCAATCATAAAACGACACATCAATCGTGGCTTCAGTGGGTCCATAAAAATTTGTTAGTCGTGTAGATGTAACGCTGCTAATAACTTGGTTGAAATTATTCACATGAGATGGTAATAATGCTTCTCCACTGGCGAAAACCCAGCGCAGACTCTTTAAATCCTGCGCAATCCCAGCCTCTTTTACGTACAAGGTAAATGCATGCAACATAGATGGAATAAAATGAAGAACAGTGATATGAAACCGTTTAACGGCCAAAGCGATTGCCTGAGGAAATTTTTCATGTTCCGGAGGTAAAAAGCACAAACACGCTCCAGAAAAAATAAATAAAAATAGTTCCCAAACCGATACATCAAAAGTAAATGGAGTTTTTTGCAAAATAATATCCTTTTCCGACATACCATAAGTACGATTCATCCATTCCAATCGGTTCATCAATGAATTGTGCCGAATCATGACCCCTTTGGGATTTCCAGTAGAACCAGAAGTATATATGACATACGCCAGATCATCAGGTTTGTTCTGCACAAAAAAAGACGGTGACGACTGACAGGAAAGCGTCTGGACATTTAAATTGACACAGGTTCGATTTTCTGCCTGGAAATCAGACAGAAATTTGTCTTGAATCAACAGCAGGAGAGCATCGGAATCGGTAAGCATATATCTTAATCTTTTTCGGGGAGTATCAGGCTGAATCGGCATATATGCAGCACCTGAGCGTAATATTCCCATAATCCCTACAAACATCTCAATAGAGCGCTCGGCCACAATTCCGATGATTACCCCAGCTCTGGCCCCGCATTCTGACAAGTGGGCGGCAAGCGCATTGATTTTTTGATTTAATTCACCATAAGTATATTGCTGATCGGAACATATGATAGCGACTTTATCTGGCCATTTTTTTGCTTGTTCCTCAAATAACATATAGATAAATTTATCTTTAGAATATTCGCATTGCGTGTCGTTTATAATATTCCATAAATCTAAAATTTCCTGCTCTTTTTTATTGGAATCTAATTGTTGTTTCATCATCATACAACCTTCGTCTTATCCTTTATAAAGTCCGCTATAGCGTTAATTGATTTAAAATGATCCATGTCCAGGTCTTGAACTCTTATTTTAATATCAAACTCTTTTTCAATAAACATCATCAATTGGATTGCAAAGAGAGAACTCACATATCCCTCATTAAAGAGTTCCACATCATCTTCCAACGCGGTTAAATTTGCACTTTGACAGATATACTCTTTTAATTTATTCTTTATCGAAGAATGATTACTCATATCTGTTACACAGCCTCCTAATTAATAACAGTAGAATCCCTTGCCACTTTTTTTTCCCAGCATACCCGCCGAAACCATTTTCCTTAATAATGGACAGCATCGGTACTTGCTGTCATGATAGCTTTCAAAAAGGATATCAAGAGAGTCTGCCACCACATCCAGTCCAATTAAATCCGCTGTTTCTAACGGGCCTAATTTATGGCCAAAACACTCGCGGAATATTTTGTCTATCTGAGCAGGCTCTGCCAAACGATCCTGCACAGCAAAAGCCGCTTCATTCATAAATAAATGTGAAATCCGATTGGAAACAAAGCCTGGGAAGTCCCCTACACTTACAAAAGATTTTCCGAGTTCAGACAAAAAACGCTCCGCTTTTTGAATTGTATCCTGATTTGTGTGGACCCCCGCTATCAACTCAACGGTTGATTTTAGTGCGGCTGGATTCATAAAATGAATCCCAATGACTTGGTCCATCCTTGATGTGAAAGCAGCAATTGCGGTAATGGAGATGCATGAGGTGTTTGCTATAAAACAGGTGTCAGGCTTACATATTTCGTCCATCTTTTGATATAAATCTTGTTTAACGGTTACCTTCTCGGTGATATTCTCAATTACAGCATCACAACGGTGTATTTTGTTTAATTGTGTTGTAAACGAAACCTGTTGCAGCGCCTCATTAGCATCGACTTTTGCTAAATTAGGTGCAATGAGCGGATAAAAACGCAGTGCATGTTCAATATCCTTTCTTGCCCGTTCAAGTTGAGATAATGAAATGTCAATGAGCCATATGTTTTTATAACCATGAAATAATAAGTCTGCCGTAATTCCAGCGCCCATCGTTCCTGCTCCAACCACTGCGATCTCTTGCCAATCCATAACAAATCCCCTTTTTTAGCAAAGATTTGACTTTAACGCCAAACCTCAGCTAATCTTGCTTAAAATATAGGTTGCTACATCGCCAATGGTGTGGAATTTGTCGCCAAGCAATGCGTCCTCGCCTGATTCAAAATCAAATTCTTCCTCGATATAGACAAGCAGCGACATCAATGCAATAGAATCAATGCCAATAGCCAATAACTGCGTGTCTTTTTCCAATGCCTCGTGCATACCCAGCTCCAGTTCATTTTTTATAATGGTATTGAGCTTGTTCATAATTGTTTCAAAGTTCATTTTTTTTACCCCTTTCAAGTCAATCGTCTATCTCATAGGCAATATGGAGATAATTTAATACTTGACCAAAATTTAAGTTATCCATTGCATAACGATATTGGGATGGATGATGGAGCTTCATTCTCTGTATTTTATTGGGTTGCTTTTCCAAATGGCAGCCAAATAGGCAATACATACAGTTCGTACGTTTCTCACCAAAAGTTCGAAAGTCCCCATAAATCGAGCAATAAGGCACGTTCATCGTTTCAAAATATTGATAAATATCTTCTTCCTTCCAAAAGGCAATCGGTCTGCAATTTGGATCATCTGTACCAAAAATATGAAATCCTTTATTTACTGTGTTTTTGAGCCTATTTATGGATTCACAGGCAAGCAGGCTGTCATAAGGTTTCAAGCCGTGTTCTTTGCAGTAGCGATGAACGGTATTTCCTTTGATAAGATTACAACACTGATCAGATATACGAAACGGCGCATCAATCAAATAAGCATATTTCTCCGGCAATTGCTTTAACAACTGGATACGCTCCTCGTCATTGACCGCACCTGGTATGCGATCCTTTAAAATATGAGCGATTTTTTTATTAATAATCGGATAGCCATATTCCTGTATAACCTGTTCATATGTAAAATCCGGAATTAAAACTTTAACATTTTTGCATTGAGATATAAACTCATAAATTTCCGGGTATTCCATTCCGGTATCAACAAAAAGCGCCGGTACTTCCGGATATAAATCCTGAACAATATTCATGGTTACCGTGGAATCTTTGCCTCCGCTGAACAGTATTGCAACTTCACCGTTCCAATACTCATACCATTCTTTCACCAGTTGTTTTGAATATTCCAATTTAGCTGTAAACGGTAAGGATTGCAATTGAAGCAATTGATTTGGCGTCATTTAAGATTCACTCCTTTCTAATTTAAAATAAATTTCGGGCTTATCTAAAAGATTGTAAGATAAATTGACACAAAAACTTTTTTCAAAATCCTGTAATGAAATTTCGCCTAGTAAAAATCGTTCCAACGCATTTACCGGCACCTTTGGGTGCAGCTGCATAAAGTATTTCATACTGGAATGAATCATTGATTGATAAAAACCTGATTGGCGCGGATGGGGAAGATGAAAGCTCTCTGCCTGTGGGCAACTGTAAAACATAAAATCTTGTTTTTTTAAACGGTATGCAAACTCAAAGTGTTCAAATCCCCAATCGGTAAAGCCGGGATCAAAACCGCCTGTTGATTCAAACGCTCTTCTGTCTATGCTAGAATTTCCAACCAAAAAAGTGCACCAGGCGATGGGGGATTCCGTTTTTCCGTCGGAATAAAGATTCATGATCTTTTCATAATATTGAGGTTTTCTAGATAATTTCACGATACGTTGCCAATTGGTGTTTGCTTCAGTTTTCAACAAGCTGGCTTTTCCAAAAAAATCCCACGGGCAGCCAATGACAACCATATTACGTTGATTTTTAGCTGCATTTAGATGCTCTGTCACAAACGTTGGCGAGGGTACCCTGTCACCATCACAAAAAATAAGCCTATCTCCTTGGGCCTTTTCGACCCCCGCATTCCGCGCAATTGCTCTTCCCTGATTTTCTTGGTGTATATAAGTAATCTTACACTTTGGGAGCGGCCAATCATCACTTGCTATCTTCTCTCTGAGTGCGTCGGTTGAGCCATCGTCAACCACAATGATTTCATATTCCGCTGGATGACACTGCTGATTGGATAAATGTTTTAATACGATACGAAGAGATTCCGACTGATTGTAGATTGGGAGGATGACAGACGCAGCTGGAGCATGGGACTTATTCATCAAAACACCTCCATTCTTGATTTGTTGTTTTTTTTATATATTGCGCAACTGCCATTTTCCTGGATACTTTTCCACCTGATGTTTTCGGGAGGTCCCTGCATTTAAGAATTACCTGTGGGTTCTCGTACGGAGCAAGCATCTTCCGACAGGTTTCCCATAGGAGCTGCCGATCAGGATGCATTTTTTCCTCTTCAATTATTAAACATATTATGATCGTGTTTTTCTTAGGATCTGGTATTCCAAAGGCCAAACAATCTTTTATCCCAGGCACTTTACAGACAACCTGCTCTATCCGGCGTGGATCAATGTTATGGCCGGCACGGTTAATGATGTCGTCTTTTCTTCCCAATACAAAAACCTCATTATCTTTGTCCACATACCCAATATCTCCTGTCTTTAACCAACCATCTGAAAAGCGTTCCGCGGTCAAGGCTGAATTGTTATAATAACCCTGCATCAGACTATTTGATTTCACATAAATTTCCCCAGTATTACCTTGGGCCACTTCTTTTCCGGCCTCATCACAAATCCGGACCTCAACTCCCTGAATTGGACGGCCAGTCGAGCCATACTTGGTAAGGTCGTCCGTATCCCTTTGCGCGGTTACTCTTGGCCCAGCCTCGGTTAGCCCATATAAATTCATGACCTTCGCATTTCGGAATGCTTTAGCGATCCGTTTTAAAACTTCAGCCCCAGCAGGAGCACCACAGGTATATAGAAAGCGAACGCTGGATAAATCATATTTGCCGCGATCTGAATCCGCTAACAAATTGAATAAAGTCGGATTTGCGATGAGAATTGTCGGCTTCAGCAATTCAATACGGCGCAGTGTGGTTTGAGGAGATACAACCGGGTTTTTGGCAATCACTTTGCTGCCGCACATGAGGGCTACAATAAGTTCTCCAGTTAAAGAAGAAATATGAACCATTGTTTTGGCAATATAAAAACTGTCCGAAACCGTTGGATTCATATACTCTATAATTGCATTTGCATTATTCAAGATACCTGTATGGCTCAGCATGACGCCATTTGCTTTTCCAGATGTGCCGGAGCTGAACATGATAAAGGCGGTTTCATTTGTGTTACGACACATTTCATCTGATTCTTGAAAAAAGTCATCTGCCTGTTCCCAATCCCCCTTTTCTTCATGTAAAAAACAAAACGCGTCCTTTTGGCCGGAGGATATGATTTCCGCCATTTTAGAACTGCGGCTTCCATAGGTGCAGACGGTATGCACATCTGTACCATGCAGCATTTCTTCCACTGCGGAAGATGGTAATTGCGGATCGAGCAATACCACGCTTGCATCAGCTGAAAGACTGCCAAAAATACCAATCATAAATTGTGCGCTGTTTTCACAAATTACCGCAACTTTATCATGCGATTTGACCCCTACTTTTTTTAATGACCGAGCGAGCAGCTGTGCTCGCTGACGGAGAACGTCCCACGACCATAGGCCGTTATCATCCAAGATAGAAAATGGCGTCTTATTTTCCGATTTTAGCAGCCAATCCTCGATTCGCAATTCAACTACCTCCTATATGTAAATTTTTGACAAGCGTGATTTTATAAAATCTTTTGCCTTTCCATCTGAGCGAAACAAGAAAAAATGATTTCCCTCAAAGGTATGAACATTTAATGATTTGCTCGAATATCCGGTCCACTGCGAATTGTCGCATTTCACGCAAACATCTTGATCTCCGCATAAGACGCTTATTTCGCAAGGCACCATAGGATATGATTTGCGAACGATATAGGTGTCCATAATTCGATAATCTTCTTTAATTATGTGAACAAAATAGTGATACAAGCTTTCGTTATTCATAATGATGTCAGGCATTCCACCCAAGTGTAGCAGATGTTCCTTCAGCAACTGATCGGAACTATGATAATACGAGTTATGGTTCCATCCTGAATGTGGAGGCTGACCGCCAGAAAGAAAAAGATGAGAGGGGATAAATCCTTTCTCGGAAACCGAAAGAGCCAGTTCATAGGCCAACAGACTCCCCATACTATGCCCTAAAAAAGCAAATGGATGATTGGATTCCTCCAGATATTGATATATCATTTGGAGCAAATCTTCCTTGGCCTCCTCAAAATCCGCATAAAATGATTCTGTAATTCTACTGCCTCGCCCTTTCATTTCCAGCGGAATTAACTCAATTCCCTGCCGTTGGAAATCTGCTATCCATGGTTTATATACCAATGCTGATCCCCCTGCATATGGAACACAAAAAAGCCTTATCATCGTTTACTTTCCTTCCAATGTAATACCTGGAATTTCTTCAGGATTTAATTTATTGAATATCATTTTGACAAACAGGTTTAACATTCTCACATCGTTCTCATTTGTTAAAGCATATTTATCTTGTAACTCCGGTCTTAACAAAAAATAATAAACGAGCGTTTCATTGGGAATTTGATAAGGATTGTACTGTTTGAGTAAGGACTGCCGTTCTCCTTCATTACGAAATGCGAGAATATTTACTTTTCTTTCTAGTGGCTGAGTCAGTTCATATTTTTCATGATTTTTTAAAGTGAAACGTTTCCCATTTAAATATACTATGCGTATTTTTTTGCGAAGAGCGAAATTTAGTGCTTGCTCACAAGAATCAATAATCGGTTCGCCCCGGTCGTTTAGTGACGTGTTGCAAATAATCGGAACACCAGTTTTTTGCATAAACGCTTTTATTACATCGTAAAGCATTTTGTTTTCATATTCATTCATCGTTTGAACACGCGCAGTATTGTCCAAATGGGAAACTGCTGGTATTTGTTCCGCTTTATCTGGCCGGACTTGAAATGCATGGAGCATAAATGGCGAAGGGCAAAATGATTCAAACCAATCATTTAAATTTTCTTCTAACACAATTGGTGCAACAGGGCGCCACCATTGCCGCTGTTTAATCCGATTTAGCTCATCTTTAAAACCAGTAAAGCGCGGATCAGCAATCAAGCTGCGATTTCCGAGCGCCCGCGGCCCAATTTCAGCACGGCCATTGAACCACACAATTGGTGCTTGCATGATATCCTCCGCTGCTTGCTCTGGATGGAACTCGCTGATTTCCTGAATAAATTGTGCATATTTGTTTTCTTTGAGCAACTGTGATAATGAATCACGATCTGAATTGCCATAATAAGCATGATTTATATGAAAGCTCATGCGATTCATTTGTTTATAAAAAGCATATAACGCAATGCCCATAGACATACCCGTATCACTAATACAGGGCGGAGCAATAAACCCACGGAATCCATACTTTTTCATTAAATGCGTATTTGTTGGGCAATTTAGCATATACCCACCTGCAACTGCCAGATACATCTGATGGGGGTCACAATGGTATTCCTCGATTAGCCGGTCAATATTATGTTCTACAATCTTTAGAGATATTTTTTGGATTTGCTTCATTGCCATGCTGATACGGTTATCCTCCAAAGAAAATCGATCATCAAATCCACTAAATAAGATTCCAGCATCCTTTGGGGTTAATTGATTTATTTTATCGCTTAACATTTTGACATACTCAAATGAATTTGACAGCCCGTGAATATCTTTAATCCAGACTGGCTCCTCATCAAAAATATAAGCCTCGCAATTGCATGCGTTTGCCAATGCCATTAAGGTTCCTTCCTGATACCCGAAGCGCTTTCTGGCATATGTCCAGATGAATCCCGGTGAAAAGAGAGGCATTAAATTCACATTCCCTTTTCGCGAAACACAGCCAGCATAATAATTTTTTTTACTCACTTGTAAATCAATGACGCTGTCCGGCCCACCATCTAACGAAAGCCCCAGAATATCTTCCTGATAGAACAAATCTGTGTCCATCAGCAACGCAGAATACAAGTGACAAAGACTGTGGTAAGAAATATCTCTTACTTCCTCTATTGAATGATAATCATGAGCCGATTGCAATTGCGGAGTTCCCCAGATGGCCTGCATATCGTTTAAGGTTAAGCGATACTCCGCTAGCAGGCTATCGAGGAGCTCTCTGGCCTGCTCAACTGTAAACAAAGAACGATTATTCTTTTTTAACCCCGTAATGCGCTCCAATTCCCAATAATGCACAAGATCGATTTTATCCCCGTTTTTATGCCAGAGCGATACATTCTGGTCATGGCGTATTCGCATTCCAGTAAGGTGCGCCACTTCGTTGATATGCAGATACGTTGATAAATAATAACCATTGTTCATATGTATCCTCATTTCTCTTTTCTCATTTGCTTAAGTTGATGATAAAATTGGGGCCGCTCAGAATCGATCGCTCCATATGGGCAGATCTCATTGCAAATCATACATGAAATGCACTTCCGCTGATTAATTTCCATTTTATTATTCTGTATCATAATTGCTCCAGAAGGACAATTTTGATAACAAAGTTTACATTTTTTACACTTTTCTAAGTTGATTTTTAAATAGGCCCTTGCCAAAGTAAATAATCTTTCTGTGAAGGCGCTTGTATAAGTTGCACCAAATGGCAATTTAAAATCCTTTATTTTCACTTCATCCAACCCACATCCAACAATTTCTATGTTTTGGGGATCAGTCTCGCCAAGCCCTATTTCTTGTCCGATCCGATTAGTTAAGATGCTCTCTGGGGATAAATTGATTAACATTGCAGCTACAGTATCTACCGCAATACCATCTGTCCCAGCCAAGATAAGGCCTAACTTTCGTTGTATCCCCTTCGTTCCGGGGCCGTCTCCTTCCAAGCCGACGATTGCATCCATAATATGAAGTCCAGGACGAACTTTTTCATAAACTCCCAATAGAAATTCACAGAATTTTTCCCTTTGAGGCAGCTTACTATGAAGAACACGCTTTGAATTTCCAGGTAGCAAACCAAAAAGGTTTTTTACACATCCAGAAAAAAGAGTAAGGGTATGCGTTTTAAATTTTGGAATATTGATGAGTAAATCAGCCTGCATAACATCGTTAGAAACATAAAATGGATAAGTTTGTCCATCAATTGTGTTTATCAATTGGATAAGATTATTCTGTAACAAACTGCGTTGATAGGAAAATCCCCTTAACGCCTTCTCCATTCCGCTTATTGCAAAGATATGATCCACCCGCGTTACATTTGCATCACCAACGGGATTATCGCCAATCACAATATCGGCATTCTTCGTTGCAAAAAGCTTCATAATACTTCTCACCACCTGTGGGTGAGTGGTAACATGCTTGTCAAACGGTTCTGCCAAACACAAATTTGGTTTTAATACCACCTGCGCTTTTGGAGGAACAAATGCATCCACTCCTCCCAATGCATCAACTGCACGTGTTATGCATCGATCTACTGTCAGCTCATTATAATTATCACACGGAATAATCGCCACCCTAGTACTCAATGTTCTATAACCCCTTTATCGAATCATCATAAACCAGCCCACTAGATGCGTCTAAAAATACAGTTTGTCCATCCAGAATGATCTCCATTGCCCTAGTTGCCTGCGTAATACAAGGAATACCCATCTCCATAGCAATCGTACAGATATGGGAAAGCCTCCCTCCATTCTCACAAATCACTCCCGAAGCACTCATTAGAGCTACCGCATATAACGGAGAACTGTGCGGGATGACAATGATTTTGCCTGGCCGTAGCTCCTCTATATCCCTCTCTGAACGTAGGACTTTTGCTTCTCCCCGAACGACGCCCGGGCATACCCCGATTCCAGATACCAACGGATCACTCATACGATTCATTCCCTTCTTTTATATCTGCTAACAGCATCGAAATGATATCCAATTCCGTTTTTTCCACCCATGAAAGACGATTGCAAACTTCATATAGACAATCGCCTTTCCCTTTTAACTGATAATCTTTAAATAATTGGCGAAACGCCAGCCGCCAAGTACGGTCTATTTCAGGTATCAGCTCCATGATTCTTTCATAGTGCCTTAAACCGATGCGTTTATTTTCGTAGGATAAGTAATTCATCAGCCATTGTGATTTTCTATCAACATTCCAACCCCAATCTCCCTGACAAAACCATTCTGTACGTTGCTGTGCTACAGATTTACTTTCTATATTTCGTAATTCTTTTAAAAAAAGATTCAATTGTCGAGTGTGGAGAATATTTCGACCGCTTTTGTTAAAATGATATGGTGTAACCATGCCTTTATAAACCTGTTTTAAAATTTGAGCAAAGGTGTGAGACACGGCCTCCGGCTCCGGAATACAAATTTGATGCGGCTCATACCGCTCTATCACTTCATACGCCCACCCTGAATTGTTATGCTCAATTCCCTGCTTTAACGCTTCCAATGATAAGTCGCCTTTGTACATTGGTATGGTAGAAATACACTGGCAAAGATCTTTATTTGAATCTATATGAAATAAAAGTATGGTATGAACGCCATGCTGCTTCCTATAAACATGTTGAAAATGATAAGGCATGTAAAACTCATCAACGTTGACAATCAATGGCGTTTTCATTCGCGTTCCTTCATGCAGTTCACGCAACAGAGCTTCTCCCTTTGCATGAGAACGCCTCAGATAAATCCCATAGAATCGTTTTAAAACGTCTGCCTTGACACATTTGGTGTTTCTCAATACATAGTCATTCAGGGAACGCGCAGTGTCGCTCTTGGCATGCACTACAAACTCCCAGGGCCAACATGCTCCCAAATACACAATATTTTCTCCCTGTGCACGCAACAGCGTTGCGACACAGTTCTGATAACAGTCAAGCCGCGGTTCACTAAACGGTAGTGTATTTTGAAATGAAACATTCAATTTCATATCCTCCATAGGCTCCATTATCAAATGTGAAACTCATAAAATAAATCCCTGATTTCTTCTATTGAATATCCTGCATCAAGCAGTTGAAATACATAGGGATACGGCAAATGGCTCATACAAATGGAATCTGTAATCTGTTTTTGGGCGGAAGCGATCAGAGGAGCAACCTGTGAGGAATTCATTGTGTTGTGGCTCCAGTTGTGCATTGCGCCTTTCAGCCCATATAACGCACGCTGTTTATGAATCGGAGTGTTTCTATGATAGAACCACGGCTCAAGAGAATAAAAATCAGGTTTAAGCCGTTGGATAAACGCAACAGTGTCCTGAACCGTATTCTCCGTTTCCCCGGGGAAGCCCACAATAAATAATCCAATCGTTAAAATGCTATATTTTTTTAAAAGAAGGATTCCGTGTTCTAGCTGTTCTAGCATAACTTTCTTATTCATGCGGTCAAGCTGCCCCTGATTTCCGGACTCGATACCAAGTAAAACGCCTTGGCAATTGCTCTGCTTCATGAGAGAAACCGTTTCCTCATCAAGATATTGGGCACGAATAAAGGCGTGCCATTGAAAAGAATACCGCTTATGGATCATCATTTCTAAAAGTGTTTTAAATCTTGCTTTCGGCACATTAAAAGTGTCATCAACAAAATTAACCATATGTGTGTGATGTGTTTTTTCTAGCTGATCCAGTTGCCGTTCTACGTGATCTACTGATAAACATTCATATTTTTGTGTACGGGTAGGGTAAGAACAAAAGGCACACTGAAATGGGCATGAAACACTCGTGCGAAGCATGGTATAATTTTTTTTATATTTTTCTAAGGATCTCCAATTAACTTGTGCGTCCTCCAATTGAAGCGGCAAAGTATTTTGAAATGTAAATTGATAAGAATTACGTTCCCGATAATAAAGATTTTCGATGTGGCAAATCTCCTGCTGTCCTTTTTTCCTGATAAACGCGGCGACCAATTTGCCCAGTTCTTCGGCGCCATAATAACTAGTAATATAATAATCTGCGCCTACTTCCTTAAGAAACACTTCGTAATCATCCTTGCCTAGCTGCTGTAAAACGGTTGCTGTCAACGTTCCCAAAACAACCACTTTTACGGGTATCATCGTTTTTTTTATTTGTTTCACCAGTTTTGATGCTTGCAGCACGGATGTTGTTTCTGACGTAGAAATTGCTACAATAGAAGCGTTTGACGATGCTATCATATTTGGCAACTGATCGATCCTATCAAAAGTTGCATCCATAAATTCAAACCTTGCGCCATACCTATCTAAACAGCTTGATATGAGTGCTAATTTGGGGTTAAAAATATGTTCCAGCCCGATTACACGATATAAGCCTTTTTGCTTAAAATATTCCATCTTATTTTCTTGAAAATGACCTACTATAAAACAATCTACCATCATGTATCTATTCACTTCCCTTCAGAAGCCCTCATATTTCAATCGCACTGCCTTCAGAAGTGTTAATCACAGAAAAGTTTTTGATGTTTTCTAGACTTTTGATATTGAATCAGGATTGGCTCCATCTCTTCTAAGTGATTTTGTAGCTGCTTGCTCATCAACTTTTGCATTTTTACAAAATCATATCTTTTATAATAAAAAAGAAACATGGAATAATTAACAAATACTTCTTGGCCGCATAGTATCTGATGTTTATTTTTGTTTGCAAAATTATATTTCATATCTCCTGTTACGATTCCCCGCTCTTGGGCCTCTTTATTACTGCTTTTTCCTTTTATAAGATGTCTCTGGATATATTGATCATCCTTAAACCCTTTGATCCGATATAGCATCATGACATCTTCATTATCATACCAATAAATAGGAGATATCTTCTCTATCAAAAACTTTTTACAAAAACTCGCATATAATTCACCACAATGAATTCCCTGATAAGGATAATTACTCATCATAACATTGGCTCCGTCATAAATGCGTTTTATGCCATGATCCAAACAAAAAGCAAAAATACGGAAGAATGTTGCAGAGGAACAACAAGCGCATGGCTGATTTCTCCAAAGCCCTACGGTTGCTAAATCTTTAAATGCTAAATGGTTCCATAAATATGCTTGAATTTTTTTACTGTTTAAAATAATATGAGTAAACTTTTTGCTAGGATGACGATTTTCCAAAAGCTTCACTCTCGGGCGCATACGTTCATAAGCGTGTTCCGCAGTTTCGTCTTTTAAATGACAATTGGAAATACAGGTTAACAAATAAATTTCATCCGCATCTGTAGCCGCCATATCTGCCACCAAAGTGGAATCCACGCCACCGGAATACATAACCGCTATTTTTTCCATCTCATTTCCCCTTTTCTAATACCTCACTATGTAATTTTGTTAATTCTTTTGCCATGCGTAGCTTGGGGTTTTGGGCTAACACTCGACCGGCGCACCGAAATAAAAACATCGATGCAGAAAGCGGAAGCAAACTGCTTATCACTAGAACGATAGAAACCACAGGGCGCTCATACCATTTTAAACTGCTATTCAAAAACATCTCCAAAATTTTTGCTTTATTACATTGTTCCTGTGTATATTCCTCCTGAGTCAAAGTGATTTTCTCCATTTCAAGTTCTCCTCGTACAAAAAATATTGTTGGGTAGAAAAATCCTCCTCAAAGCCTTCTATATATTTTTTAATTTTGAGGATAATAACATAAATGCGTTGATTTTAAGCAGCGACCATGAAAAAACCTCTCTTTCACTTGCTGCTGAAATGCTGTCCGCTGGTGATCATCAAATGCCCTTACGGTATAATAACGACAAACCGGAAAACCCCAGTAATGACGGGCGTTTCGAGGGTTTGAGCCATCTTTTTCATTCCTTTTCCAACCATGAAAAAGCAGGTCAAAAGTCGTAAAACCGTGAGGATGTTTCATTAACGACAAACGCGGCGGCGTTCGGAAAACATCCTGACCCGAACGCCGCTGCCGCCTATAAGGAGGTTAATGAACATGGCAACTACCAGGAAAAAGGCATCTGCCGAGAAGATCACCCTCGTCCCCCTGACCGACCTCTATGAGAGGGCCGACCACCCTATCAGGATGCGTGACGATGATTCCATGCAGGAGACCATCGAAAGTGTGAAGAACTACGGCGTCCTCACCCCCGGCACTGTCCGGCCCCGCGCGGAGGGCGGCTATGAGATCATCGCCGGACGGCGCAGAAAGCTCGCCTGTGAAGCGGCTGGGCTGGACGCTATGCCGGTCATCATCAAGAACCTGGACGATGAGCAGGCTATTATTGAAATGGTGGACTCCGGCATCCAGCGGGAGGAAGTCCTGCCCAGCGAGAAAGCCGCTGCCTATAAAATGAAGCTGGAGGCCATCAAGCGGCAGGGGGCGCGGACAGACCTCACTTCCCGACAGGATGGCGGGAAGTCTGAGGAGGGCAAGAAGATGGAAGCCGCCGATGTGATCGGAGCGGCGGGCGGCGACAGTGGGCGGACGGTCCAGCGGTACATCCGCCTGACTGAGCTGATTCCAGAATTGCAGAAAACAGTGGATGATGGCGCTATGGGCATCACTCCCGCCGAGCAAATTTCCTACCTGAAGCCGGAGGAACAGGCCATGCTGGTTATGACCATGGACTATGAGCAGGCGTCCCCCTCCGTTTCCCAGGCCAAGCGGATGCGGGAAATGAGCGAGGCCGGTACGCTGACCGAGGACAGTATGCTGGCTGTCATGTGCGAGCAGAAGAAGCCCTGCTGGGACAACATCACCCTCAAGGGACAAGCCCTCCGCAAATACTTTCCTCAAAGCTACACGCCGCGGCAAATCGAGGAAATCATCTACCGCCTGTTGGACCAGTGGGCGGAACACCAGCAGAGGAAGGCCGGATAAAACATAATAAGCCCAGCGTACATAGCGGACAAAGGATTTTTCAAAATCCCTTGTCCGCTATTTCTATTGCCGGAGGAGGTGAGAAATTGAAGAACGGATTTATCTGTAAGACGGCGAGCTGCAAGCTCTGCGGGGAATATTCGAGAAAGCGAGGCTGTATTTCCAAGCACTGTCCCTACCTTGCTGAGCGGGTAGCTGCCGGGGCGCTGAACTACAAGGGCGCGATCATGGAGGCGTTCGGGTCCAACCCCCTGTTCAGGGACGATCTGACCGCCATCAGCAGGCGGCTGTCGGAGAGCGTCTGGAACGGCGCGGGGCATAAGCGGCGCATGGATGCGCTGCGGGTATACACCGGCAGGGACAAGAGCTTTTATACTAATGAATACCTTGCTGCCATGTACCTGCTGACCACCACAAAGGTCCTCTATGAGCGCACCCACCAATGCTTTACCAAGCATGGGCTGGAATTTGCCATGGTGAATAAGGCGGGCCTTTCCATCGACGAGTACACCCTGCTGGGGACGGCCAAGACGCTGTACTTCGGCACAGAGGACTTGACCGGCCAGGACATCGCGGAGCGGGAGGTCATCAGCCCGGAGTCGCTGCCCTTTATCGTCACCGCCGTCCTGATCGTGCGCTTTGGCGAGGCGGTGCTGAATGATTTTGCGTAAAGGAGGATGCCTTTGACAGAAAACAATTTAACAGAGGACCATGTACGCCGCTATCCGAATGAGGACAGCGGCTTTTTTCGTGCCCAAAACCATTTTCATGCGGTCAGCCTGAGCGGGGGGAAAGACTCAACCTGTTTATTGCTCCTGATGATCGAGCGCGGTATGCCCATTGACGCGGTTATCAGCGCGGATACCGGCATGGAGTTTCCTGAGATGTATGAGCATCTTGCCAAGGTAGACGAATACCTGTTTCGTGAGCGGGGACTGCACATTACCACCCTGCGGCATCCGCATGGTTTTGAGTGGCTGATGTTCGACGAACCCAAGCAGAAGAAGTCCAGTCTGGAAAACCGCGCCAGATTAGGCGTCCCGCCCTACGGCAACGGCTGGCCGGGTGTCCGCGTCCGCTGGTGTACGGGACAGCTCAAAACGCACCTGATAAATAAAGAGGTCAACCGGCTCAAGAAAGAGAAAAACGCGCTCCACTATGTGGGCATCGCGGCAGACGAGGCGTGGCGCTGCAAGGACGAGGTGTACCCCCTTGTGGAGTGGGGCATTACCGAGGCCGAGGCGCTGAAAGCCTGCTATGACCGGGGCTTTGACTTCGGCGGGCTGTATGAGATATATCATCGTGCCTCCTGCTGGTGCTGCCCCCTCCAAAGGATAGGTGAGCTGCGTAAGCTGAGAACACACCACCCGGAGCTGTGGAAAAAGCTCATGGAGCTGGATCGCCGCGCCCTGGAGCAGTTCGGCCCCGGCCCTCTCGGACAGTTCAAAACGAATTGGACAGTGGCCGCGCTGGACGCCCGGTTTGCCGCAGAGAAGGCATCGTGACATCGTTGCGGAATTGCACTGTTTTCTGTATGATTTGGTTGTGGAAACACAAATCCAACATACAGGAGGCAGTTCAAAATGAAGAAACGGTTTCTATCTTTTGCGGCAGGCGCATTGACGGCGCTGCTCATCAGCGCCACCGCAGTGACCGCGCTGGCGGCAAGCGGGGCCATCCGAATCGAGGTCAGCCCCATCAGCGTCCTTGTGGACGGCGAGGTGTTCCAGCCCAAGGATGCCAAGGGCAACGATGTGATGGTCTTTACCTACAACGGCACGACCTATGCCCCCCTCCGGGCGCTGGCGGAAGCCTACGGGCTGGAAGTGGGCTACGATGGGGAGAGGAACATCGCCACCGTCAGCAAGCAGCCCACGCAGACGCAGGCTCCCATCGCGGACACCGGCTATGCCGGTTTTGAGAAGCAGTGGACGGTCAAGGAAAAGCCCGTCACCAACTACGGCGATGAGAAAATCTTTACCGTAACCTACTCCGGCGACCTGAGCAGGAGCGAGTTCAAGGCGTGGTGGAAATCCTACGACCTGTCCACCATTAAGGAATACGCCGAGCGGATGATCTCGGAGGTGCAGAGTGAGGTCCCCAGCTATATCGTGACCGCCTACTTCTCCTATGGGCAGTACAACCTCGGCAGCGTCCACGCCGAGAGCGACTTCACCGGCAGTAACTTTGACGCCGCCGGCGTCTGGATCAAGTAACAGAATATCAGCTATCGCAAGGCTCTCATGGAAACATGGGGGCCTTTTGCTATGGGAAAATCGGAGGTGATGATTTGCAGGAAGATGTTGAACAGCGAAGTGTGACCCTCATTATCAGCACCGCCAAGCTGACCGGCAGGGCGCTGAAAGCGGCGATCACCAAGTTTCTCGCCTACCAAAAGGAGGCTATGGCGCGGGCCAGCCCTGATGTGCAGCCCAAGGGGAAACAGACGGTCAAGGCGCTTGTAGGGCAGAATCAGGGCGTGGCGAATATTGAGATCAACGACAAGAACATCAAGGACTTTGAGCGCGTGGCGCGGAAATATGGCGTGGACTACGCCGTAAAGAAGGACCGCACCACCTCGCCGCCCAAGTATCTTGTGTTTTTCAAGGCCCGCGACGGCGACGCGCTGACGGCGGCGTTTAAGGAGTACACCGCGAATACCGTCAAAAAGCAGAGCCGTCAGTCCATCATCCAAAAGCTGCGGGCTATTCTGCCGCAGACCAGGGAGCAGGCCAAGGAGAAGAAAAAGGAGCTGGAGCGATGAAGAATATCAACATCAAAAAGCTCGTTTTGCTGAACCTGCCCTACGCCCTGATCGGCCTGTATGCCACCAAGCTGGGGCAGGCGTGGCGGCTGGCGGAGGGCGTCAATGCCTCGGAAAAGCTGCTGCATATCATGGACGGCTTTGCCGCCGCCTTTCAATCGGCCCTGCCCAGCTTTCACCCCTCGGACTTGCTGGTGGGCCTTGCCTGTGGCGCGGCCCTCCGGCTGGCGGTGTATATCAAGAGCAAGAACGCCAAGAAATTCCGCCATGGGCAGGAATACGGCAGTGCCAGATGGGGCACAGCGGAGGACATCAGGCCGTATATCGACCCTGTTTTCCAGAACAATGTGATCCTGACCCAGACGGAACGCCTGATGATGTCCAGCCGCCCCAAAGACCCCAAGACGGCGCGGAACAAGAATGTGCTTATCATCGGCGGCTCCGGCTCCGGCAAGACCCGCTTTTGGCTCAAGCCCAACCTCATGCAGTGCCACAGTTCGTATGTGGTGACTGATCCGAAAGGCAGTATCCTCGTCGAGTGCGGAAAGCTCTTGCAGCGCAACAACTATCGCATCAAGGTGTTCAACACGATCAATTTCAAAAAATCAATGCACTATAATCCTTTCGCCTATATTCACAGCGAAAAGGACATTTTGAAGCTGGTGAACACCCTGATCGCCAACACCAAGGGGGACGGCAAAGGCGGGGACGATTTCTGGCAGAAGGCCGAAACGCTGCTCTATACCGCCCTCATCGGGTATATCCACTATGAGGCCCCGGAGGAGGAACAGAATTTTGCCACCCTCATCGAGCTTATCAACGCCATGGAGGTGCGAGAGGACGATGAGAGCTTCAAGAACAATGTGGACCTCGCCTTTGACGAGCTGGAGGCGAAGAATCCCCAGCACTTCGCTGTGCGGCAGTACAAAAAGTACAAATTAGCCGCCGGCAAAACCGCCAAGAGCATCAATATTTCCTGCGGCGCGAGGCTTGCCCCCTTTGACATCCAAGAGCTGCGGGAGATCACCATGTACGATGAATTGGAGCTGGACACCCTGGGGGATAAGATTTTCTCGGAGAAAAGCAAGGGTAAGGACGATTACCAAAAGACGGCGCTGTTCCTCATTATGAGCGACACAGACCCCACCTTTAATTTCCTGATTTCGATGATCTATACCCAGCTATTCAATCTGCTGTGCGAAAAGGCGGACGATGTGTACGGCGGGCGCTTGCCTGTCCATGTGCGCTGCCTGATCGACGAGTGTGCCAACATCGGCCAGATACCCAATTTGGAAAAGCTGGTGGCCACCATCCGCAGCCGGGAGATCTCCGCCTGCCTGGTTTTGCAGGCGCAAAGCCAGCTCAAAGCAATTTATAAGGACAACGCCGACACCATCATCGGCAACATGGACACCCGCATTTTCCTCGGCGGCAGTGAGCCTACCACCATCAAGGAGCTGAACGCCGCGCTGGGCAAGGAGACCATCGACAGCTTCAACACTTCGGACACGCGGGGCAACAGCCCCAGCTACGGTACATCGTACCAAAAGCTGGGCCATGAGCTGATGAGCCAGGATGAAATTGCCGTCATGGACGGCGGCAAGTGCATCTTGCAGCTTCGCGGCGTCCGGCCCTTTTTCTCGGACAAGTACGACATCACCAAGCACCCCAACTACAAGTACCTGTCCGACGCGGACCCCCGCAACGCTTTCAATATTGAAAAGTTCCTCTCTACCCAGCTCCGGCCAAAGCCGGAGGAGAGTTATGAGGTTTTTGAGATCAATGTGGATGAGGAGGACGGGGACGGCGAGGACGGGATACCAGCGTTCGTACCTGACCTGTAAGGTCGGTTATGAAATAGATATTTTACTCTGACGGGAGGTGCAAATTTGTTTCCGACACAAGACACCGGCTCACTGCAAAGGTCGGAACACACATGAAAACTAAAAATTATGGAAAGGAGCGCCGGGACGGAGCCGTGGATACGGTTTTGTTCCGGCTTTTGCAGTACCAAAAGGGCCTGAAAGTCCATAAGTCCCGGCAATATGATTTATGGCATTTTTTACTTCTGCGGTAGGTGTTCTCCAGACCCTCGTGATCGCTCTGGGCGCTGGCCTCGGTATCTGGGGCGTCATCAATCTGATGGAGGGCTACGGCAACGACAACCCCGGAGCCAAGAGCCAGGGCATGAAGCAGCTCATGGCCGGCGGAGGCGTCGCCCTGATCGGCATCACCCTCGTGCCGCTCCTGTCCGGCCTGTTCACCGTCTGATCCCTGTCAACAGTTCGCCGGACATTTTCAGAAAAGCGGGGGCGGCGCTGTCCAAGAAGGCAGCGCCCGCGCCCGCCCCTGTCCGGGCTGTTCAACAGCCTGCGACAAATCTATGGACAAACAGGAGGAATTGCATGAATAAAAAGACAAACCGCATCCCCCGTTCCCTCATCAGCCTGCTGCTGGCGCTGGCGCTCACCATGAGCATCATGCCCATGGCGTTTGCCGCGCAGAAGAACGGCTACCACGACCCCGCAGAGCATTGGCTGACCGCCAGCAACCGCACCAACGAGCTGGACGCCAACGCCGTCCTGACCCATGAGACCTTTTACTGTGCCGTCTGTGAAAAGCCCACCAGCTTTTCCGCATGGCGCACCCCGGAGTACACCCGCGACGGCGCAAGCGCCCTGACCCGGAATGTGCTGTACTCAGACGGCACGATGGTAGGCGGCGAGGGGATGGGCAGCATCCTCGACGGCACCCCCGGCGTGGATGCCGCTTATACTGGCTATCACTGGACGAAAGCCATGTGTGACACCTGCGGCACCATGAACAGCAACGGCGGCATCGGCGGCTATGGCTTCAATAAGAATGTCTACTATCTCTACGACTGCGCCGCCGAGTTCATGGAGGATTTGGACGAGACTGTGCGCTATGAGTACGCGGACAGCACCTACCACAGCAAGATCACCACAGGCGGCGAATACTGCTGCTTCTGCTATGGCACCCGCCATACCAACAGCACTGTGCTGGAGCGCCATACCATGAAAACGGAAATCCTGCCCCAGATCAGCAACGGGCGCTTTGTCATTGTGGAACACTGCACCCTCTGCGACTACACCAGGACCTCCTATGTGGCGGCAAAGAGCGTGGTGGCCGGTTACTATGGTGTGGTAGACGGCCAGCCCCATACCCTGACCGTTTCCGACTTGTCCGAGAGCGGCGTCCGCGCCCAAATCCGCTACGGCAATTCTGCGGAGTCCTGCACCCTGACCTCCGCGCCCAGCTATACCGAGGAGGGCCAGTATGCCGTCTACTATGAGATCATCTACACCTATAACGGCGTGGAGATGACGGAGAACGGCGTGGCAAATGTGTGGCTGCGGGACACTGTGACCGCAGATGACGGCTCCTGCTCCTGCGGCTGCGGAAATCCCAACTGCGGCTGTCAGGACTCCGGCTGCAAGGGCGGCTGCTGCGGGAATACGGGCTGCAACGGCGACCACAACTTCAAGCTGCTGGACACCGTCCCCCCCACCTGCCTGACGCTGGGCTACTCCCGCTACCTCTGCCCCGACTGCGGCACCATCGAAAAGCGGGACTATGAGAACGCGCTGGGCCATTCCTATCAAAGCGTTCTTGTCCGCGAGGCCACCTGCGAGACCGAGGGCAAGCTGCTGGAAATCTGCATCCGCTGCGGCGATTTGAAAACCACCGGCACCCCCAAGGGCGAGCATCGTTACACGACTTACACTGTTAAGGCCACCTGTGTCAACCCCGGCTACACCGTGAGAGAGTGCGAGGTCTGCGGCGAGCGGCAGATCACCGACATCACAAACGCCCTGTCTCACAACTATGCGGCGCACACCACCGCCCCCACCTGCACAGCAGGCGGGCAGACGGCCTACCGCTGCGACGGCTGCGGCAGCTCCTTTACCGGCGACCACAGCGAGGCGCTGGGCCATAGCTGGAATGACGGTGAAGTGATCGCCAATCCCTCCTGCACCGGCGAGGGCGTGAAGCAGTACACTTGCAACCGCTGCGGGGATACCAGGATGGAGACCATTCCCGCCACCGGCCACACCCCCGGCGAGGGCGCGACCTGCCTGAACCCCGGCACCTGCACCGTCTGCGGCGCTGTGCTGGACAAGGCCAGCGGCCATAACTTCCAGCCGGAAGTGACCGCGCCCACCTGCCTGAAGCTGGGCTTTACCACCTACACCTGCGCGAATTGCGGCTACAGCTATAAGAGCGACTACACCGACCCGCTGGGCCACGACCACAAGCCCGTCGTGACCGACCCCACCTGTACCGAGGGCGGCTATACCACCTATACCTGCTCCCGCTGCGAGGACAGCTTTGTGGACGATCACACCGACGCCCTGGGCCATGATTGGGATGAGGGCAGAGTGGTGGCCGATTCCGTCTGCGATAGCGACGGCGTGATGGAGTACCGCTGTAAACGCTGCGGCTATCACCGGCTGGAGGCTGTGTCCGAAAAGGGCCATACACCCGGCGCGGAGGCCACCTGCACCGATGCCCAGCTCTGCACCGTCTGCGGCGCTGTGCTGGCAAAGCCCACCAGCCACAGCTATACGCCGGAAGTGACCGCGCCCACCTGCACTGAGCTGGGTTATACCACCTATACCTGCGACAAATGCGGCGACAGCTATCAGACGGACTATGTGAACGCCGCCGGCCATACTGCCGGGGACTGGATCGTGGACAAAGAGCCGACCACCGAGGCCGAGGGCAGTAAGCATAAGGAGTGCGTCAACTGCGGCGAGGTGCTGGAGACCGGCACCATCGGCAAAATCTATCACTTTGCCTACACCGACAACTACGGCGAGGCCGTTGTTGGGGACTACCTTGTGACGGTTTCGGATACCAAGACCGGCAACGCTGTCCACAATGCCGCTGTTTCGCTCCATGAGGACGGTTCCCTCTCGATTGTCCTGCCGGATGGCCGGCTGATCGACTACGCCGCCCAGACCACCGTTACCGTCCAGCTCAAAGAGGATAAGTCCCCCGTGGAGGGCATCGGTATTGTCGTGACCGACAAGAACGACAACTATGCCCCCGGCAAGACCGGCGCGGACGGCAAGCTCACTGTGCCTGTCGCGTCCGGCAGCACCAACTCGGAGGGCAGGATCACCATCGGCGGGACGGACAAGGACGGCAAGCCCGCCACCCTGACCGTAAAGGTGGAGGATTTTGAGAGCGGACGCCCCATTGTGGACGCCAATGTGGAGATGAAGAACGGCAAGCTGCATATCCTGCTCCCTGACGGTGTGGATATGGACGCGGGCAACCGCATCCTCGTCACCGTTCTGGACAACACAAAGGCCCCTGTGCGCGCGCTGGATGTCACTGTCCGAAACGACCTGGGCAATCAGGAACAGGGGCAGACCAACAAAGACGGCAAGCTGATCGTCCCCGCCCTGGGCAAAGCCTACACCGACGGGACCGGCACCGCGATTGTGGGCAAGTACACCGTAATCGTCACAGACAGTGGGAAGAAGCCTGTTGTCAAGGCGCTGGTGTCGCTGATCGAGGGCAAGGACGGCGCAAAGGACGCCTTTATCGTCCTCCTGCCGGATGGCCGTCTGCTGGACGCCAATGACAAGACCACCGTCACCGTCCTGCTGCCCTCCGCAGACCCCGCCGCAGGGCTGAATGTCAAGGTGCTGGACAAGAAAGACAACCATGCGGCAAAGGATACGGACAAGGCCGGACAGATCGTTGTCCCCGATGCCGCTGGCAGCGGCGGCGAGACCATCGGCAAGGATACCGGCAAAGAGGATGATGCCAATACCATCAAGGTCAGCGTCACCGATGAGGGAGGCAGAGAGGTCCCCGGCGCGGAGATCGCCGTGGACGATAAGGGCGCTGTGACGGTAAAACTGCCCAAGGATTTTACCTTTGAAAAGGACGGCACTGTGACTGTCACCGTCACCGACAACAAGGGCAAGCCCAAGGCGGATGTGAGCGTTTCTGTCACTGACGGCGCTGATGTGAACGCCAAGGGCGAAACAGACCGATACGGCAAGCTGACGGTCCCCGCCAAGGTGGAGATCGCGGAACACAGCGCGTATATCGTGGGCTATACGGACGGCACCTTCGGTCCCTCCCGTTCCATGACACGCTCGGAGGCCGCTGCCATCTTCGCCCGCCTGCTGGCGGCAAAGAATGGGGACATCCTCTATGACAATGTGCATTGTTCTTTCTCCGATGTGTCGGGCAAGGCGTGGTACGCCGGATATGTGAAGTATCTGGAGACCTTTGACATCCTCAGCGGCTATACGGACGGCACTTTCCGGCCCGATAACCCCATCACCCGCGCCGAGTTTGTGGCGATCTCGGTCCGTTTCTACAAGGCTTACGGCATTGAGGTCACAGAGGAAGTGAAAAAGCTGGCGTTCACCGATGTGAGCGGCAGCTATTGGGCGGCGGACTATATCGACGAAGCCGCGGCCAACGGCTGGATCGTGGGCTATGGCAACGGCACCTTTGGGCCGGACAAGCCCATTACCCGCGCGGAGGTCGTTACCATTGTCAACCGCGTTTTGGGCCGCGAGGCCGACAAGGACTATATCGCCGCCAACGCCGGCAGCGTTAAGACCTTCCCCGATGTGCCGAGCAGCCATTGGGCGTACTATGCCGTACTGGAAGCCGCCAACGCGCACAAATCCCCCATCAAGGAGGGCGCGGAGAGCTGGCTGGGCAAGTAAACCACAATAAAATCCTCCGGCGCGAGGCGGGGCTTGACGCCCTGTCTCAACTGCCGGGGAAAGGAGGGGTTTTCCCATGGGTTTTATTGTTGACGCTCTGACCGACTGGCTGCGGGAGATTTTGGTGGGCGGCATCATCGACAATCTCTCCGGGCTGTTTGAGCAGGTCAATACGAAGGTGGGCGAGATCGCCGGCGAGGTCGGCACTACGCCCCAGGGCTGGAACGGCGGCATCTTCAATATGGTGCAAAGCCTGTCGGAGACCGTCATCCTGCCCATCGCGGGGGTAATACTCGCCTTTGTCATGACGCTGGAGCTGATCCAGCTCATTACCGAGAAGAACAATATGAACGATGTGGACACCTGGATGTTCTTCAAGTGGGTCTTTAAGACGGCCTGCGCCGTCCTGATCGTCAGCAACACATGGAACATCGTCATGGGCGTGTTCGATGTGGCGCAAAGCGTAGTCAGCAGCGCGGCGGGCGTGATCGTCGGCAACACCGCCATAGACATTTCGGCGCTTATGACAGATTTGGAGACCGAGCTGATGGCGATGGACCTCGGCCCGCTGTTTGGCCTGTGGTTCCAAAGCCTTTTTGTGGGCGTTACCATGTGGGCTGTGACCATCTGCGTACTCATCGTGATTTATGGCAGGATGATCGAGATTTACCTTGTCACAAGCATCGCGCCCATCCCCATGGCGACCATGACCAACCGGGAATGGGGGCAGATGGGCCAGAACTATCTTCGCAGCTTGCTGGCGCTGGCTTTTCAGGCGTTCCTCATCATCGTCTGCGTGGCGATCTATGCGGTGCTGGTGCAGAACATCGCCATAGGCGACGATGTTTCCACCGCCATCTGGATGTGCATGGGCTATACCATCCTGCTGTGCTTCTCCCTGTTCAAGACCGGCTCGCTGGCCAAAAGTATCTTTAACAGCCATTGACGGAGGTGATCTATATCGCGTATGTACCCATTCCCAAGGACCTGAACGCGGTCAAATCCAAAGTCGCGTTCAACCTTACCAAGCGGCAGCTCCTCTGCTTCGGCGGCGCGGCGCTGGTGGGTGTGCCGCTGTTCTTCCTGATGCGTACCACCGGCAGCAGCAGCGCGGCCACCATCTGCATGATTATCGTCATGCTGCCCTTTTTCTTGCTGGCGATGTATGAGAAGAACGGCCAGCCCCTTGAAAAAGTGGCGTGGAATATGCTTCAGGTCTGCCTTTTGCGGCCCAAGCAGAGGCCGTACAGGACAAACAACTTTTACGCCGCCCTGGAGCGGCAGGATTCTTTAGATAAGGAGGTATGCCGGATTGTCAACGCCAAGAAAGCTCACAAGAGCGGAACGAAAACAGATCGACGCGGCCATCGCAAGGGCAAAGGGCGCGGATAAAAAGCAGAAGTCGGCCCAGGACAGCATCCCGTTTCAGCGGATGTTCCCGGACGGCATCTGCCGCGTGACGGATAACTGCTACACGAAAACGGTGCAGTTTCAGGACATCAACTATCAGCTCAACCAAAACGAGGACAAGATGGCGATCTTCGACGGCTGGTGCGATTTCCTCAACTACTTCGACTCGTCCATCCGTTTCCAGTTCTCCTTTGTCAACCTGTCCACCGACAGGGACAGCGCCGCGAAAAGCATTTCCATTCCCCCAAAAGGTGACGCCTTTGACGGCATCCGCAGGGAGTACACCGAAATGCTCCAGAACCAGCTCGCCCGCGGCAACAACGGCCTGATGAAAACCAAGTATCTGACCTTCGGCATCGAGGCGGACAGCCTGAAAGCGGCCAAGCCCCGGCTGGAACGCATTGAGACCGATGTACTCAATAACTTCAAGCGGCTGGGCGTCAAGGCCGAGCCGATGAACGGCATGGAGCGGTTGAAGCTCCTGCATGGGATGCTCCACATCGGGGACAGCGAACCGTTCCGCTTTTCCTGGGACTGGCTCCCCGCCACAGGCTTATCCGTCAAGGACTTCATCGCCCCCAGTTCCTTTGAGTTCCGAAACGGCTATAACTTCCGCATCGGGGAGAAATTCGGCAGCGTGTCCTTTTTGCAGATACTAGCGCCGGAGCTGAATGACCGGCTGCTGGCGGACTTTCTGGATATGGACAATTCCCTTGTGGTGTCCATGCACATCCAGTCCGTCGATCAGGTCAAGGCCATCAAGACCGTCAAGCGGAAGATCACAGATTTGCAGAAAATGACCATTGAGGAACAGAAAAAGGCAGTCCGCGCGGGCTATGATATGGACATCATCCCCTCCGACCTTGCCACCTACGGCGAGGAGGCGAAGAAGCTCCTGCAAGAGCTGCAAAGCCGCAACGAGCGGATGTTCCTCATGACCTTTCTGCTGCTGAACACCGCCGCCAGCAAGCAGCAGCTCGACAACAATGTGTTTCAGGCCAACGCCATCGCGCAGAAGTACAACTGCGTTTTGAAAAAGCTGGACTTCCAGCAGGAGGAGGGGCTGATGAGCTGCCTGCCTCTGGGCTACAACCAAATCGGCATCCAGCGGGGCTTGACTACTTCAAGCGTCGCTATTTTTGTGCCCTTTACCACCCAGGTGCGCCCGTAAGAGCACCCCATCTGGTGCTCGTGGGCTATACGAATACTGCCTTTAGCAAGCAGCAGATAAAAGTATTACGCGGTAAATAGTGCCGCAATCTGTCATCTCCCGCCTTATCCGAAAAGGGAAACCTGACGGGGAGTGTAGCATGGCGGAGCGTGCGGAAGGTCTGAGCTTCACAGGCTTTCGCGCAGAAGAGATGAAACATGGTGTATGAGGATGAAAACTACACTGTCTAAATGGCAGCCGGAGGTTGGGTATAGTGAAGCCCTCTGCGTATGGGAGCTAAACTCGCAGGTGCGGTGGCACAGTTATTTCTTGAGTGTAGCTGTGCGGAATACTCACCGCAAACCAAGCCGCAGGAAAGCGGAAAACGGCGAAAACCACATCCGACAACACCATATGCTTATTTGTATAGCGCTAAACGGGGATTACTCTAAAGCGGAGCGCCGCCCATTTGCGGCTATGAGTGCTATGAGAAAAGTGACTCTGAAAATCCGCCAAGGTAACAGAGTTTCCGTAGTAGTCAGAGGATGGGAAAGCCATCCACACGGCGAAGGGAAACAGTTTGTCTCTCAATACAAAATGAAGAAAGGTGCGTGAGGCACTATGAGAAATCCGATTGATGTATTGAAAAGTCTGGAATCCAAAGCAACACAAGAAAACTACAAGTTTCAGCGGCTGTACCGAAACCTGTACAACCCGGAGTTTTATCTGCTGGCCTACCAGAACATCGCAAAATCAACCGGCAGTATGACCTCTGGGGCAGACGGTATGACGCTGGACGGCATGAGCATGACTCGCATCAACCGCATTATTGCATCGCTGAAAGACCACTCCTACCAGCCGAATCCGGCGCGGCGGCACTACATTGCCAAAAAGAGTAACCCGTCTAAAAAGCGCCCGCTGGGTATTCCCTCTACAGACGATAAGCTGGTCCAGGAAGTTGTCCGTATGCTGCTGGAAGCAATCTATGAACCCACCTTTTCGGAACACTCCCATGGATTCAGGCCAGGGCGCTCCTGCCACACGGCATTAAAAGAAGTTCAGGCTAACTTTACGGGCGTCAACTGGGTGATTGAGGGCGACATTACCGCCTGCTTTGATTGCTTCGACCACCACGTTCTGATTGAAATCCTCCGCAGACGTATCCAAGACGAACATTTTATCTCCCTGATGTGGAAATTTCTGAAAGCGGGATATATGGAGCAGTGGGAATACCACCGCACATTCTCCGGAACACCGCAAGGCTCCGGGGTCAGTCCTATCCTGGCCAACATCTATCTGACAGAACTGGACCGCTTCATGGAAACGTTCACGACGAGATTCAACAGGGACTCCGGTAAGGGCTACAGACTGCCCAGCCCGGAATACAACCGTGTCCATCATCAGTACAACAAAGCAAAGAAAAATCTTTCAGTGGCCGAGGACCATCGAGCCGCAGTCAGAGAATTCAAACAAGCGCAACATCGCCAGTTGGACACGCCCAGTTTCCCGCAGTTCGACCCACAATATAAACGGCTGCAATATAACCGGTACGCCGACGACTTTGTAGTTGGCGTCATTGGCTCCAGAGAGGACGCGGAAAGGATAAAATCGGAAATTGGTCAGTTCCTGTCCACACAGCTAAAACTCACCCTGTCAACGGAAAAGACGAAAGTGACACATTCCAGCAAACTGATCCGCTACCTGGGATACGATTTCACAGTCAGACGCTGTAAAGCTTCGAAACGCGGAAAAGACGGTATCCTGCGCCGCCACCTGAACTATAAGGTTGCACTATATGTTCCCCACGATAAGTGGGAGGGCAAACTGTGGGAATACCGCGCTATGAAAATCGCAAGAGGCGCGGATGGACAGGAGCGATGGAAACCCATACACCGCGGGTTCCTTATGCACAGAACGGACGTGGAAATTATCAGCAAGTACAACTCAGAAATACGCGGTTTATACAACTTCTACTGCCTTGCGGAAAACGTGACTGTGCTCAATAAATTCTGCTATATCATGGAAGGCAGTATGCTCAAGACCTTTGCTGCAAAGTTCAATGCCACCGTCAACAAAATCAGGAAGAAGTACAAGAAAGATGGCGTTTTTGGCGCGTATTATGATACGAAAGCCGGAAGAAAACGGTGTGAATTCTATCACGATGGTTTTGAGCGAAAAAAGTCCTCAGACGCTGGGTCAGCCATTCTCGATATTCTACCGCAGTTTCGTAAATACGACCGGAAAAACGGGCTGGCCCATAGGCTGAAGGCTGGAAAATGTGAGTTGTGTTCAGCGAAAACCGAAGAAATTCGAATGCACCATGTTAAGCGGCTCAAAGACTTGACGGGCGACACAGAAGTTGAAAGGCTGATGTTGAAAATGCGCAGGAAATCTATCGCGCTCTGCCCCGAATGTTTTGATAAGCTGCAACATCAAATTATGGATTCCTGATGATAGACAAAGGGCGAGCCGGATACATCGAGAGGTGTACGTCCGGTTCTTGGAGGGGGTTCGACCGAGACCGTCCGCGCAAGCGGATATGGCGCGGTCGTGCCTACCTTATGAGCTGTTTCAGAACGACAAAGAGGCGCTGTACTGCGGCTTAAACGCTCTTTCTAACAACCTTATCATGGTAAATCGCAAGCTGTTAAAAAATTCCAACGGGTTAATCCTTGGAACGCCCGGTTCCGGCAAGTCCTTCTCCGCCAAGCGGGAGATTGCCAATGTGTTCCTCGTCACCGATGACGACATCGTTATCTGCGACCCGGAATCGGAATATGGGCCGCTGGTGGAGCATCTGCATGGGCAGGTCATACACATCTCGCCCACCTCCGCGGACTACCTCAACCCCATGGACCTGAACCTCAATTACAGCGACGATGAAAACCCGCTTTCCCTGAAAAGCGACTTCCTGCTCTCCCTGTGTGAGCTGATCGTGGGCGGCAAGGACGGCTTGCAGCCGGTGGAAAAGACCATCATTGACCGCTGTGTGCGGACGGTCTATCGGGACTACCTGAACGACCCGCAGCCTGAGAATATGCCCATTTTGGAGGACCTGTATAACGAGCTGCGGCGGCAGGAGGAAAAGGAGGCGCAGTATATCGCCACCGCCCTTGAAATCTATGTCACCGGCTCCCTCAATGTGTTCAACCACCGCACGAACATCAATATTGACAGCCGCATCGTCAGCTTTGACATCAAAGAGCTGGGCAAACAGTTAAAGAAAATCGGGATGCTCATCGTGCAGGACGCGGTGTGGAACCGCGTCACCGTCAACCGCGAGGCCCACAAGTCCACCCGCTACTACATCGACGAGATGCACCTTTTGCTCCGCGAGGAGCAGACGGCGGCGTATACGGTGGAAATCTGGAAGCGTTTCAGGAAATGGGGCGGTATCCCGACAGGCATCACCCAGAATGTGAAAGACCTGCTTTCCTCCCGCGAGGTGGAGAATATCTTTGAGAACAGCGACTATATCTATATGCTCAATCAGGCGAACGGGGACCGCCAGATTTTAGCCAAACAGCTCAACATCTCCACCCACCAGCTCTCTTATGTGACCCATTCCGGCGAGGGCGAGGGTCTGCTGTTCTACGGCAACATCATCCTGCCCTTTGTGGACCGTTTCCCCAAGGACACCGAGCTGTACCGCATTATGACCACCAAGCCCCAGGAACAGGCGGCTGCAAACGGAACGGAGGTATGATATGGACAATGTTTTTATGATCCACCTGGACGATTATATCCGGCACATCGACGAAAAGCTGGAGCTTTACGCCATGCTGCGCCAGTTGGAGGACGCCATCAGCAAGCTGCCGGAGTGCCGGTCCACCGCCGAGGCGCGCCGGCGCATGGCGGCGTTTTCTCCCAAGCTCAAAGAGCTGTGGGAGGGCTGGAACATCCCCCGGCGCTATCTCGTCAGCGGTGAGCTGGACGATCTGTGCGATGTCATGGACGATGAGCTGATGGAGCCGGAGGACGCCGGCTATTTCAGCGAGGGCAGCGACATCCGCGCCGGCGGGGATGCGCCGGCTGTCCCTGAACTGGCCGGCCATGAGCTGCTGCTGGGGCTGATGGACACCGCCGACAAGCTCTATGACAACTACGCCGCCCTGATCGAGCTGGCGCGCCGGCAGCTCCGCCGCTGTGAGCAGTGAGTCTGCTGCGGCGGGAAAGGAGGTGAGCGCCCATGGCGGTCAGGCTGCAATTTACCGAGGAAGAATTAGTCGGCTCCAAGCTGAATAAGTCCGCGCACAAGGCCCAGCGCCGGACGGATAAGCTGGAAAAGGCGGAGAAAAAGCTCCCGAAGAAAACGGTCCGAAAGCCCGTCCGCACCGTTGACCCGCAGACCGGCAGGGTGAAAACCACCCTGCAATTTGCGGAGGTCACGAAAAAGCCGCCCTCCTCCAAGCTGACGCAGACGGCGGTGGCAGATACCGCCCTTGCCAAGCTCCACCATGAGGCGCGGGAGGCCGGAGAGGACAACAGCGGCGTGGAGGCCGCGAACACCCTGACGCAGACGGCAGAGGGCGGCGTTCATACCGCCCACAGCGCATACCACAATCACAGGGCCAAGCCCTACCGTACAGCGGCACGAGCGGAGAAACGGGCGGACCGCGCCAATGTTTCCGCGCTGAAACAGGAGTTTTCCCAGCAAAACGGCGGTTTTTCCAGCAACCCCTACTCCCGCTGGCAGCAGAAACGCGCCATCAAAAAGGAGTACGCCAGGGCAAAAAAGGCCGGGGGCCAGACCGTCAGCGCCGCGCAGACCTCCGCAAAGGCGGCGGAAAAGGCCGCAGAGGGCAGTAAAAAGGCGGGGCAGTTTATCGCCCGCCATAAAAAGGGCTTTCTCATCGTGGGCGCACTGGGGCTAATCGTGGCGATGTTCCTCTCCCTGTTTTCCTCCTGCTCTATGTTTTTGCAGGGCGGCGCGGGCGGCGTGGCGCTCTCCACCTACCCCAGCGAGGACAGTGAGATGCTGGCGGCGGAGGCGGCATACGCCGGGATGGAGGCCGAGCTGCAAAGCTATCTGGACACCTATGAGAGTACCCACGACTATGACGAGTACCACTACGATCTGGACAGCATCGAGCATGACCCCTATGTGCTGATCTCCTACATCACCGCCTATCTGGGCGGCGAGTGGACAATGGCGGAGGCACAGCCCGTATTGGATATGCTGTTTGAAAAGCAGTACATCCTGACGGAGACCGTCACCACCGAGACCCGCACAAGGACGGAAACGGAAACAGACGAGGAGGGCAACGAAACAGAGGTAGAGGTGGAGTACACCTACTACATCTGCACTGTGACGCTGGAGAATTTCAACCTCTCCCATGTGCCGGTCTACACCATGTCGCAGGACCAGCTCTCCATGTACGCCATCTACATGGCCGCGCTGGGCAACCGGCCCGACCTGTTCCCCGGCTCGGACTATGTGAATCTCTACGGTACAGATTATGAGCGGTATGAGATACCCCCAGAGGCGCTGGAAGATGAACAATTCGCCGCCATGATAAAAGAGGCGGAAAAGTATCTGGGCTACCCCTATGTCTGGGGCGGCAGCTCTCCCGCCACTTCCTTTGACTGCTCCGGCTTTGTGTCGTGGGTAGTGAACCACTGCGGCGTGGGCTGGGATGTGGGACGGCTGGGGGCGACAGGGCTTTACAACATCTGCACCCCTGTTTCCAGCGCCAACGCCAAACCCGGCGACCTGATTTTTTTCCAGGGCACCTATGACACCACCGGCATGAGCCATGTGGGTATCTATGTGGGCGGCGGGCAAATGATCCACTGCGGCGACCCCATCCGTTATGTGAGTATAGAAACAAGCTACTGGCAGGCGCATTTCGCCGCCTTTGGCCGTCTGCCAAGCCCATGATAAAGGAGGTCTTTTATGAACCCAAAGGTAGAAAAACTGCGGGAGGAGCGGGAGAAGAACAGGGAGAAGATCGAAAAGCTCACCGCCCGCAACAGAGTGATCGACGAAACGGTGCGGAACCTTGAAAATACGGACATCATCGGCCTTGTCCGTGAACAGGGCCTCAGCCCGGATATGCTGGCGGAGCTGCTTGCCTCCCTGAAAGCGTCCCCTCTGCCGGCAAATACACCGAAAAAGGAGGAACCCCATGAGACCTAAAAAGATGAAGCTGCTCGCAGGCATCCTTGCCGTCATGCTGTGCATGACGGCATTTTCTGTGACCGCCTTTGCCAGCGGCGACGATTGGTGCGAGTATGGCGACTACGGTACGCCGGAGGCATCGGAGAGCGCCGGCGCGACTGAAACGCCCACGCCCTCTCCCTCGCCGGAAGTGACCCCCACGCCGGAGGTCACACCCGCCCCTGCGGAACCCGCGCCGAGTACCACCCCGGAAACGCCCCCGCAGGAGGCCACCGACCCCAGCGGCGACGGGGAGATTGGCAGCGGAAAGCCGCTGACGCCCCCCGGCAATCTGAATTTGGTGGACGATGTGCTGCAAACGGACAAAAAGCCTGATGATGCCGGTAGTGATGCCAGCACCGGCAAAAAGGACGATGAGCTGGAGGAAAAGCAGTTTATCACCGTCCAGTCCAAGAACGGCAACTACTTTTATATCGTCATTGACCGCAGCGGCGATAGCGAGAATGTCCACTTTCTCAACCAGGTGGACGAGGCTGACCTGATGGCACTGATAGAGGGCGATTCCGCAGAGGAAAAGCCGCCTGTCTGCACCTGCACAGACAAGTGCATGGTGGGCGACATCAACCTGTCCTGCCCCGTCTGCCAGACTACCATGAGCGAGTGCGCCGGTAAGGAGCCTGTGCCGGAACCCACGCCGGAGCCGGACACCGAGCCGGAAAAGGAACCGGCCAAGACAGGCAGCACAGCGCCGCTCCTGATCGTGCTGGTGCTGGCTATGGTAGGCGGCGGCACGGTCTACTACTTCAAGTTCCGCAAGCCCAAGACTGACACCAAAGGCCCCGTTGATCTGGACGATTACGACTTTGGCGAGGACGAGGATGAGGACTATGAGTACGAAAAGGACGATGCCGATGAGCCGGAGGAGCGCGGCGAGGACAGCTAAAGGGTATTAGAATTGCCGCTTGCAATTTGCACATGATAATGCTATAATTATGTGCAAAGGAGGCGAGCTTATGCCACAGATCAGACCCATTACAGATTTACGCAACACAACAGAAATCTCCAATGCCTGCCACGCAAAGCGGGAGCCTATGTTTATTACAAAGAATGGCTACGGCGATTTGGTAGTTATGAGCATCGAGACCTATGAGGAGATGCTGGAAACTGCCGCTGTCGATGCGGCGATTGCAGAAGCGGAGGCAGAGTTTGCCCATGACGGTAAGCTCCATGATGCCAGAGAAGCACTTTCTTCTTTAAGGAGGAAGCACTTTGGCTGATGTTTACAAGGTAAAGTTCATGAGCCGCGCTCTGCGTGATCTCGACGGTATCTACAAATATATTGCCGAAACCTTGTTAGAACCGGGGACCGCCTTAAAGCTGGTGGAAGAAATTGAGCGGGAAATCCTGTCTCTGGAACACTTCCCGAACCGCTGCCCCACTCGCAAAACTGGCGCTTATGCCAATAAGGGCTACCGCCAGTTATTTGTAAAAAACTATACAGCAATCTTTCGCGTGGATGAGGCCGAAAAAACGGTCATCATTGTTACGGTGCGTTACTCTCCAAGCCAATTCTAAAACAATTTACAGAGAAAAGCAGTCCTTCGGGGCTGCTTTTTCTCTGCCCAAAAGACAGGAGGAATGATATTGAACAGACTCGTCATAGCGGAAAAGCCCTCTGTGGGCAAGGCAATCGCAGCCGTTCTCGGCGCTCATGGGCGCGAGGACGGCTGTTTCATCGGAAACGGATACATCGTTTCCTGGTGTTTCGGACATCTGGCGGAGCTTGCCGCCGCTGACACCTACGATGAAAAGTACGGCAAATGGCGCTGCGAGGATTTGCCCATCCTGCCCCAATCCTGGCGCTACTCCATCTCCGAGGACAAGCGCAGGCAGTTTGACCTCCTGCGGGAGTTTATGCGGAGCGATGAGGTGTCCGAGGTCATCAACGCCTGCGACGCTGGGCGGGAGGGCGAGCTGATCTTCCGCACTGTTTACGCCCTCTCCGGCTGTACCAAGCCCATGAAACGGCTGTGGATCTCCAGCATGGAGGACGAGGCCATTCGGGAGGGCTTTGACAACCTGCGCCCCGGCAGCGAGTACGATGCGCTTTATGAGGCGGCGCTGTGCCGGTCCCGCGCCGACTGGCTGGTGGGCATCAACGCCACGCGCCTGTTCTCCGTCCTCTACCACCGAACGCTGAATGTGGGGCGTGTGGTATCTCCCACGCTGGCGCTCATCGTCCAGCGGGAGGCGGAGATCAAGGCGTTCACGCCTGTGCCGTTCTATACGGTGGACCTCACCGCAGATGGCTTTGAGGCTGCAAGTGAACGTTTTTCGGAAAAAGGAAAAGCCGAGGGGCTTCAAAAGGTGTGCAAAGGGGCTTCGGCCACTGTGACCGGTGTGGAGCGCAAGGAGAAAACCGAGAAAGCCCCGGCGCTCTACGACCTGACCACCCTCCAGCGGGACGCCAACCGTCTGTTGGGCTATACCGCCCAGCAGACCTTGGACTATCTGCAAGCCCTCTATGAGAAAAAGCTCTGCACCTATCCCCGCACCGACAGCCGTTTTCTGACGGACGATATGCAGGACAAGGTTTCGGAGCTTGCCGCCATCGCCGCCGAGATTGCCGGCAAACCGCTGGGCGAGGTCAATGCCGGTCAGGTATGCAACAGTAAAAAGGTGTCCGACCACCACGCCGTTGTCCCCACCATGACGGCGGGCAGCGCCGACCTGTCCGCCCTGCCTGCCGGAGAACGGGCGGTTTTGGGGCTGATTGCCCAGCAGGTGCTTTGTGCTGTGGGCAGTCCCCATATCTACGCGGAAACGGCGGTCACGCTGGATTGCGGCGGTGCGGCGTTCACCGCAAAGGGTAAAACCGTCCTCTCTGTGGGCTGGAAAGCCTGTCTGGAACAGGAACAGGCGGACAAGCCCCTGCCGGATTTGGCCGAGGGCATGAGTTTTCCTGTGGAGTCTGCCGCCGTCAAAGAGGGCAAGACCACGCCGTCCAAACGCTACACCGAGGACACCCTGCTCTCCGCTATGGAGACCGCGGGGGCAAAGGAGGCCCCCGACGATGCCGAGCGCAAGGGGCTGGGAACGCCCGCCACCCGCGCGGCTGTGCTGGAAAAGCTGGTGTCCACCGGCTTTGTGGAGCGGAAAAAGGCGAAAAAGGCGGTCAGCCTTGTGCCCTCCGGCTCCGGCGCTGCCCTCATCACCGTCCTGCCGGAACAGCTCCAGTCCCCGCTTTTGACAGCGGAGTGGGAAAGCCGCCTGAAAGAGATCGAGAGGGGCGAGCTGGCGGCGGACGCTTTTATGGCGGACATCTCCGGCATGGTGCGGGAGCTGGTAACGACCTACACGCCGGTCCAGGGCGCGGAGACCCTGTTCCCCTCCGGGCGTCCTGTGGTGGGCAAGTGCCCCCGCTGCGGCGGCGATGTCACCGAGAACAAGGCCGGCTTTTTCTGCGAGAGCAACGCCTGCCGTTTCGGGCTGTGGAAGGACAACAAGTACCTGAACGCCAAGAAGATCACCCTGACAAAGCGCATGGCGTCGGCGCTGCTGAAAGACCGCCGCACCTTTATCTCCGGCATCTATTCGGAGAAAACCGGCAAGACCTATGACGCTTTCCTGACCCTCCGCGACGATGGCGCTCGTACCTCGTTCGGCATTGAGTTTCAGTGATCTGGGAAAGGAGTGTGCCTATGGCTGAAAAGCAGACCAACAAGCAGCGGCTCAAGGAAATTACGGACAGCATCGAGGCCAATATCCAAGAGCTGTTCCAGTCGGAGCGGTATATGAATTATCTCCGCACCATGAGCCGCTTTCACAAGTACAGCTTTAACAACACCATGCTCATTCATATGCAGAAGCCAGACGCCACCCTTGTGACCGGCTACAGCAAGTGGGAGCAGAAATTTAACCGCCATGTGAAGCGCGGCGAAAAGGGCATCAAAATCATCGCACCCACGCCCTTTAAGAAGAAAATCGAGCAGGAAAAGCTGGACCCCGACACCAAGCTGCCCCTGCGGGACAAGGACGGCAACATCATCATGGAGGAAAAGGAAGTCAAAATCCCCATGTTCAAGCCGGTTGTCGTGTTTGATGTGAGCCAGACCGAGGGCGAACCGCTGCCCACGCTTTCCTCCGACCTCCGGGGCGATGTGAAGCACTATGAGATTTTCATGGAGGCCCTGCGCCGGTCCTCCCCCGTCCCCATGGAGCTGAAAGCCATCTCCGGCGATATGGACGGCTTTTTCAATCTGGACAATCAGAGCATCACCATCCGCGAGGGGATGAGCGAGGTGCAAACCATCTGCGCCGCCGTCCATGAGATCACCCACGCCAAGCTGCACAACATCAAGGACGGCCTGAAGCTGGACGATAAAGAGGAATATGATGAGATCGAGCTGTTTGACAAGCCCGCCCTGTTCTCCAATGGGCGCGTTGACCGGGACAAGCTGCCGGAGGGCCTGTATGCCTACGACCTCCGGGGCGGCGACGATGACCCCGGCGCGCCGGTTACGGTGGAAAACCGCGTCGTGGTGAACCATGCCGGCTCAGTCATTCTCGCGGAACCGCTGGATTTTGGGGAGGCCGATTACCTTGCGCTGGGCGAGGATATGAACTTTACCGGCGGCGAGGCCACCTTAAAGCACTTTTTCGAGCAGACACACCCCGAAAAGGTGAAGAAGGACCGCAACACCGAGGAAGTGGAGGCCGAGAGCGTTTCCTTTGCCGTGTGCTGCTACTATGGCATTGAGACCGGCGAAAACAGCTTTGGGTACATCGCCTCCTGGTCTGACGGCATGGAGCTGAAAGAGCTGCGGGCCAGTCTGGAGACCATCAACAGAACCGCCGACGGCCTGATTACCGACATTGACCGCAATTTTACGGAGATTTGCAAGGAGCGCGGGATCGACCTGTCCAATGAGCAGGTAGGCGCGTCCGTCCTCCCCGGCGATTCCGTAGGCGGCGGCGAAACGCGGGAGGCCCAGCCGAACGAGCAGTTTTACAGGGTAAACGAGGCGCAGTACCTCTATATCCAACGCTGCGACACCGGCTATGACTACACCTTTTACGACGCCGCCAGCAAGCGGGCGCTGGACGGCGGGCAGCTTGACAACCCCGGCCTCTCCATCGCGGAGGCCGCGAAAGCGGTCTGTGAGCTGAACGAGACCCTGATGGACGATATGGCGGCGGTGGCCGGCGAGCTGCCGGAGGAATTTTCGGAGTCCGCGCCCCGCGACTACCGCGCGGAGCTGGCCGACCATTTCAGCAAGGAGGATGAGCGGCTGTGGGACACCGACACCAAGCTGGACGAATACCCCATGCCGGGCAAAAACTATGACTCTGCTGATCTGGCGGAACATGGCCTCTACGATGAGAGCTTTCTGCCCATTTCCAAGGAACTGGCCGCAGAAATGATTGACCGCGATCTGACGGTGTATGCCGTCACCAGTGAGGGTGCGGTCATGGCTTTTGACCGCGAGGAGGTGGAAAGCTATCAGGACGGCTCCCTGTTCGCCGTTCTCCGCAAGGAATGGGAGCAGACCGCCGAGTTTAAGGATGCTGTCGCTGACCGCATGAACCACCAGCAGGAGCGTGAAAAGGCTTTCCTCGATCATGCCGGGGACAGCTTTGCCATCTACCAGCTCAAGGACGGTGAAGAAACGCGGGAACTCCGTTATGAGCCGCTCCCTGCCCAGGGCGTGGATAAAAAGTTTTACGAGCTGGCCTATACAGCGCCCCTCCCGGACGGGGCCACGCTGGATACGCTGTGGGATACATTCAATACGGCGCACCCCGCCGACTATCTGCGTCCGAGTATGTCTGTCAGTGACATCATTGCCATCAGGAAGGATGGTGTGCTATCCTGTCACTATGTTGACCGGCTTGCCTTTACCGAACTGCATGGCTTTCTCCAGCCGGAAAATTATCTGAAATCTGCTGAAATGGCGATGGAGGACGATTATAATATGGTGGACGGCATCATCAACAACGGCCCCAAACAGCCCACTGTGGCCGAGCTGGAGGAACAGGCCAAAAGCGGCCAGCCCATCTCCCTGTATAACGGGGACCCCGCAAGGTCGCAAGACCTTGTGGGGAAAGGAGGAGCAGCGGAGCGAGTGAGCTTTTCGCCGCAAGGCGAAAACGAACGATACGGAGCTTGCGACGACGCGGCGGGGGCTATTCAGCGGGAGAAGGAGGAAAAGCAGCAGAAGCCCGCGCCCGGAAAGAAGCCCTCCATCCTCGCCAAAATCCGCAAGCCCCTCCCCGCCAGAGAGGACAAGAAAACAGCGCCCGAACGGAGCGCGGAAAAGGAGTACACACGATGAGCTTTACCAATGACGAGATGAACCTAATGTGCATCTACAACACCGGCACCCGCGGGGGCACTTTGAACGCGCTCACCGCCATGCGGGAGTACCTGACTGCGGAGGAGACCGAGCTGCGGGATATGACCGACAGCGTGGTGGAAAAGCTGGGAAAAATGAGCGACGCCGAATTTGCGGCGCTGGACCTCTACCCCGATTTTGACGAATAAAGACACCCTGCAAGGGGGCGGCAGCAGCCGCCCCCTTTTGCTATTTCTCAGGAGAGGAGGAACCTAATGGCAAATAATGTTCAGGCGTATGCGAAGCTGGCGGACGATACCGCCGCGCAGATCACCGGCAGCTATCAGGAGTGGACGGCGTTTTTAACGACGGCGGCGCGGCTCTATAAATACCCTTACAGCGAACAGCTTATGATCTACGCCCAGCGCCCCGAAGCCACCGCCTGCGCCGAGTATGACCTTTGGAACAAACGCATGGGGCGGTATGTGCGGCGCGGCAGCAAGGGCATCGCCCTCATTGATATGACCGGGGACAACCCCAAAATCAAGTATGTTTTTGATGTGTCCGACACAGGGAAAACAGAACGCTCCCGCCGCGTCAATCTGTGGGAGTACAGGCAGGAACACGCGCAGGCGGTCTCCGCCATGCTGGAGCGCCGCTATAAAGTGACCGGCGAGAACGGCATTGAGGAACAGCTTGAAAAGGTCGCCGCCCAGCTTGCCGATGAATACTGGAACGACCACCAGCGTGACATCCTCGGCATCGTTGACGATTCCTTTTTAGAGGATTATGATGATTTCAATGTAGGCGTGGCCTTTCGGAACGCCGCCACCGTCAGCATCACCTATTCCCTGCTGTCCCGCTGCGGTCTGGAGCCGGAGGAATACTTTGAGCATGAGGATTTTCTCAGCGTATTCGACTGGAACACCCCTGCGGCGGTGGCGGAGCTGGGAACGGCGGTCAGCACCATCAATCAGGAGGTGCTGCGGCAGATCGAGATCACCATCAAACAGTATGAGCGCGAGAAAAGCGCGGAAAGGACAGAAAGACATGACGAACAGCCTGACTTACACGCAGAACGGGGATTACCTGATCCCCGACCTGAAGCTGAGCGAAACGCCGGAGGGGAGCCTCGGCAAGTACGGCAGGATGCGGAAGAAGTACCTTCAGGAGAACAGGCCGGGGCTTTACAGCCGCCTGCTGCTGTCTACGACCCTGCAAGCGCACCTGCTGGAGATCGAGCAGGCGGCGCGGAACCGGCTGGAGCTGATGCTCCCGGCGCTGGCACAGGAGGCCGGCGCGACGGAGAGCCTGAAAGCCAGCGACCCGATGAAGTGGGTGGGACTGATGAACACCTGCAAGGCGCAGGCGGAGGAGATCATTCTCAGCGAGCTGATTTACAACTGACGCCCCAAGAGTCCGAGCCGGAGGCGACGGACGATTGGCTGGCGGAAGGGGTGCCTGCGGTACAGCTAAATCTTTTCGGTGAGCCGGTGGAGGGCGAACAAATCAGCCTGTTCCCCTCTGAGGCACAGCAAATACGGAGCATCGCAGAAGCGGAGAGCGCGGAAAAAGCGCCCTTCGCTTTTTCTATTCCCCAGGAGGACATCGACCAGGTTTTGCGCTTTGGCAGCAACACAGAAAACAGCCGTATGCGTGTGGCCGCTGAGTTTATGAAACAGAAATCCCCGGAGGAGATCGCCGCCTTTCTGCAAAAGGAATACCATGGCGGCTATGGCGTCAAAGGCAGGGACGGCGATATTTCTGCATGGTATGCGGAGGATGGCATCCACCTGTCCATGGGGCTGAGTGCGCGGTATGTCCAATATGCACAGGTCATCTCCTGGGAGGATGCCGCCGCCCGCATTGAGGAAATGCTGGATACCGGCATCTTTGCTACCAATGTTGAGCTGATCGAAACGCCGGGGTATGAGCGCGGTCAGATCGCGCAGGCCCTTTGGTATATGAGCCACGATATGAGCGATGAGGCCAAAGAGCAGGACTTCATGCCCACGCTGAAAACCCTGCGCGGCGTGGGCTTTCCAGAGGAAACAGAGCAACTGGCCGCTATGCTGGCTGACCCCGGCAATGTAAACACCCTGATCTCCGAGCTGGAGACCTTTACGGAGGCCCACGCGCAGGACAGGGACCTGATGCGCTTTCAGCATTACAAACCGTCCGCTGTTTTGGACCAGCTCCGCGAGCTTTCCCTGCCCTGCGGGGAGTACGCCTCCGAGCTTACGGTACTTCCCCCGCCAGAGAGCTTTATCACCGAGGACGAGATCGCGCAGACACTCAGCGGCGGCAGTAATGTGGAGGGCAGCAAGGGCAGGATTTACGCCTTTTTCACCGGCAGTCACACACTGAAAGAGTGTGCGGACTTTTTGAAAGAGGAATATGGCACAGGCGGCGGCAATGGCGCTATTTCCGGCAATTTTCATAGCTGGAGGGATCACAGCTCCAAGGGCATCGTGCTGAAAAAGCCGGATTGCGTAGACGCGCAAATATCCTGGAACAATGTTGCCAAGCGGATCAGCGCCCTTATCCGCGAGGATAAGTACCTCACAGAGTCGGAAAAGGCGCAGCTCCAGCAAAACGCCCAGCGCAATTCTCTCTATGATACCTACAACGCGGTCAAGGAAAGCCACCCCGACGATATGGTGCTGTTTCAGGTGGGCGACTTCTTTGAAATGTACGGTGAGGATGCCAAACAAGCCGCCGAGCTGCTGGGCCTGCACCTGACCACCCGAAACATCCCCAATGTAGGCCGCGTGGAGATGTGCGGCGTACCGGCGCATGATTTGGAACGCTATGTAGAAAAGCTCCGAGAGCAATACGATGTGACCCTCTCCGCAATTCCAGAGGGCGGCACAGAGCGCGGCGCTTTCACCCTGCGCTCCATCGACCATGAGGCAGAACGGGCCATTGACGCCCACGAAGCGGAGCTTGGCGCGGACGGGACAAGGGTATTCCATGACCCTGCCGCCGAAGAACCCGCCCCCACTATTCGGGAGCTTTATGACAAATACAAGCCGGTAGTGACTGCCGCCGTCATGGAGGATATGCCCTACCGTAACGCCTGCGGCCACTCGGACCATGAAAATGCCGTAACGGAGGGCAGCGCCGCCATCAAGCGCGCCATTCTCAATTCACACGATTTGGAGCTGATCCGGCTGTACTCCGATGTGCCGGAATTTCGCAGCCGTCTGCATCAGGAGATCATCGACGAGACCTATCCGCGGCTCCATGAGCTTTTGCGCCCTCTCTCCCAGGAGGATATTGACGATGCCCTCCGCGCGTGGAATGGGAATATGGACAGCAAACGCGCTGTTGTCCGCTATATGAAAGACCACGCGCGGGACAGGGATACCGCCGCATGGCTTTCCCATGAGTATGGCGGCAATGGGACATTCACCATCCGTCCGGGCAGTCCTGAATCTATGGAGCTGCCTTGGGCAAAGGTACAGCGCCGAATCGCCCAACTCATTCAAAAGGACGCTTTCTATACCGAGGAGGAGCTGGACAACTTTGAGGACATCGACCCCGCTGCTATCCGCGAGGATTTGGAGAGCGGCAGGCCCAGCGCCTTTGTGGAACAGGTCATGGCCGATGTGGAGCGCATCGCCGCGCAGGAGGCGGCTGCGGAAGGACCAATCGCTCCCCCTGCGGCTATGGGGCCGGATGTGGAATCCGCGCCCCCTGCGGAGAAACACCGCGACCCACTGGCACCGGCCTATCAGGTGGGAGATACTGTCTATCTGGACGATACGCGCTTTGTCATCGCGGAAGTGCAGGATTTTGGCGTCCAACTCAGCGACCCCACACTGGCATATCCCATTTTCCGTTCAGAGAGCAAAGAGACCTTTGAACGCCTGCTCCGGCGCGACGAGCGCAACAGCCAGATCACCGATTATCTGTCCACCGGCCATGACGCGGCAGACGGCGATCTGTGGGAAGTGCTGACCGCCGAGGACGGCCTGCTTTCTACGGAGGAAAGAGATGTGATTGCGTCATGGCTCGGCGCGGGCGACGGCAACACGCAGATTGCCCAGCTTTTGTCTGAAATGCTTGCTGACCGCGCGGAAACGATGGAGCTTGAAACCGGCGAAACAGCGGATTATTTTACTTCTGCTGCCGGTATTGAGATCAACATTCTGGACAGCGACGAGAACAAAAAGGCCGCGCTGTTCTTCCAATGGCGTGATGTTGCCGCCGTCCTCCGCGCGGAGTTCTTGGAAAATTCCGTGGAAAAGGAAGCTCCATTTGCAGCAGGGCCGGAGGACCGCGCCGAAGATGCCGGGGCGCCTCCTGCCGCACCGCAGGAAGCGCCGGTCAAGCCGCCCGTTTCTACGCACACCGAGACTGTGGCGGTCTATCCCGCCGAGCCAAACCACCTGCCCTACGATGTAGTCATTGAGACCCTGCACATCGACGAACCGCAGCAGGTAAAGCCTGAAAACTTCCGCATTACCGATGACAGCCTGGGCGTGGGCGGCAAGAAAGCCAAGTTCCGCATGAATATGGACGCCATCAATCTGCTGAAAGAGCTGGAGTTTGACGGCAGACAGGTAACAAAGGAGGAGCAGGAGGTCTTGTCCCGCTATGTGGGCTGGGGCGGTCTGGCAGAAGCCTTTGAGGAGGGGCGTGAAAATTGGTCGGACGAGTTCAAAGAATTGTATGCAACCCTTTCCCCGGAGGAATACGCCGCCGCCAGATCGTCCACCCTCAACGCCCACTACACCAGCCCCACCGTTATCAAGGCCATCTATGAGGCCCTCGGCAATATGGGCTTTACCGGCGGCAACATTTTAGAGCCGTCTATGGGCGTGGGCAACTTCTTCGGCCTACTTCCCGACAGCATGGCGGGAAGTAAGCTCTATGGCGTGGAGCTGGACAGCATCACCGGCAGAATAGCCAAGCAGCTATATCCCAAAGCCGACATCACTGTGGCCGGCTTTGAGACCACTGACCGCAGGGATTTCTACGATGTAGCTGTGGGAAATGTGCCGTTTGGACAGTACAGCGTCAATGATCGGGCCTATAACAAGCTCGGTTTTTCCATTCATGATTACTTTTTCGCAAAGTCTCTCGATCAGGTGCGTCCCGGCGGCGTGGTAGCCTTTGTTACCAGCCGCTACACCATGGATAAGCAATCCCCGGAGGTGCGAAAGTACATCGCACAGCGGGCCGAGCTGCTGGGCGCGATCCGTCTGCCGAACAACGCTTTTAAGGCCAACGCCGGTACGGAGGTCGTGTCAGACATTATCTTTCTCCAAAAGCGTGACCGCCCCATTGAGATTGAGCCGGATTGGGTGCATTTAGGGAAGAACGCGGACGGCTTTGCCATCAACAGCTATTTTATCGACCACCCGGAAATGATGCTGGGTACGCCTACCTCGGAGAGTACGCAGTACGGCAAGCAGGACTTTACCCTTGCGCCCATTGAGGGCGCGGACCTTGCCGCACAGCTCCATGAGGCGGTGCAGCACATCACCGGCGAATATCAGGAGGCAGAGCTGCCTGATCTCGGTGAGGACGAGGAAATCCGCGACACCATTCCCGCAGACCCCGATGTAAAAAACTACTCCTACACCATCGTGGACGGAGAGGTGTACTACCGCGAGAACAGCGTCATGGTAAAGCCTGACCTGAACGCCACCGCGAAAGAGCGCGTCAAAGGCATGATCGAGCTACGGGACTGTGTGCAGAAGCTCATCGGCCAGCAGATGGACGGCTTTATCTCCGATGCCGCGATCCAGGCGACCCAAGCCGAGCTGAACCGGCTGTACGACAGCTACACCGCAAAATACGGGCTTATCAACTCCCGCGCCAATTCCCTGGCCTTTGCCGATGACAGCTCCTATTTCCTGCTCTGCTCTCTGGAGGAGCTGGACGAGGAACGCAATCTGAAACGCAAGGCGGATATGTTCACCAAGCGGACCATCCGGCCCCATGAGGTTGTAACCAGCGTTGACACTCCCGTGGAGGCGCTGGCGCTCTCCATCGGGGAGCGGGGCAAGGTGGATATGGCGTATATGAGCCAGCTCTGCGGATTATCCGAGGAAGAAATCTATCGGGAGCTGAAAGGCGTTATCTTCCTCAACCCCATGTACGGCTACGGCGGCGGCAGGGAGGAAAAGTACCTGCCAGCCGATGAATACCTCTCCGGCAATGTGAGGGAAAAACTGGAGTGGGCCAGACGCTCGGCACAGCTCCACCCCGAAGATTACGCCGCCAATGTGGAGGCGCTGGAAAAGGCCCAGCCCAAGGATTTGGACGCCTCGGAGATTGATGTGCGTCTGGGCGCGACCTGGATCGACAAAGGGTATATCCAGCAGTTCATGGAGGAGACCTTTGACCCGCCCTATTATCTGCGGCGGGATATTCGGGTGAATTTCTCCGAGTACACCGCAGAATGGAACATCACCGGCAAGAGCGCCGTGGGCTATGGCAACATCAACGCCAGCATGACCTACGGCACCGAGAGGGCCAACGCCTACAAGATTTTGGAGGAAACGCTCAATCTCCGCGACATCCGCATCTATGACACCAAGGTGGACGCTGACGGCAAGGAAAAGCGCGTCCTCAACAGCAAGGAGACCACCCTCGCCCAGCAGAAACAGCAGGCTATCAAGGACGCTTTTCAGGAGTGGGTGTGGAAAGACCCGGACCGCCGCGAGGCGCTGGTACGAAAGTACAACGACCTTTTCAATTCCACCCGCCCCCGCGAGTATGACGGGCAGCACATCATCTTCTCCGGCATGAACCCGGAAATCCGGCTCCGTGAGCATCAGCTCAATGCTGTTGCTCACATTCTTTATGGCGGCAACACCCTCCTTGCCCATGAAGTGGGCGCGGGCAAGACCTTTGAAATGGTCGCCGCCGCTATGGAGAGCAAGCGTCTGGGACTGTGCAGCAAGAGCTTGTTTGCCGTTCCCAACCACCTGACGGAGCAGTGGGCGTCTGAGTTCCTGCGGCTCTATCCCTCCGCCAATATCCTTGTCGCCACGAAAAAGGATTTTGAGCCGCACAACCGCAAGAAGTTTTGCGCGCGCATCGCCACCGGCGACTACGATGCCGTCATTATCGGCCACTCCCAATTCGAGAAAATCCCTGTGTCCAAGGAGCGGCAGGAGCGGCTTCTCCATGAGCAGATCAACGAGATCACAGACGGCATTGAGGAATTGAAAGCCGCCAACGCGGAGCGGTTTACCATCAAGCAGTTGGAGAAAACGCGGAAGAATCTGGAGGCGAAACTGGAAAAGCTCCAGGACAGCACACGAAAGGACGATGTTGTGACCTTTGAGCAGCTCGGCGTAGACCGGCTGTATGTGGACGAGGCACATTCGTTCAAAAATTTGTTCCTCTACACAAAAATGCGGAATGTGGCCGGTCTCTCTACCACCGATGCACAGAAATCCTCGGATATGCTGATGAAATGCCGCTATATCGACGAAATGACAGGCGGCAAGGGCGTGGTGTTCGCCACCGGCACCCCTGTGTCGAACAGTATGACCGAGCTTTATACCATGATGCGCTATCTCCAGCACGATATGCTCAAACGCAAGAACCTGACCCACTTCGACTGCTGGGCCTCCACCTTTGGCGAGACCACCACCGCCATCGAGCTTGCCCCGGAGGGCACCGGCTACCGGGCGCGGACGCGCTTTGCCAAGTTCCACAATCTGCCGGAGCTGATGAACCTGTTCAAAGAGGCGGCGGACATCAAAACCGCCGATCAGCTCAACCTCCCCACGCCGACGCCCATCTACCACAACGAGGTCGCCCAGCCTACGGAAATCCAAAAGGGCATGGTGCAGGAGCTTTCCCAGCGCGCCGCTGTGGTACACGCCGGTTTGGTAGATGCCTCCGTTGACAATATGCTCAAGATCACCTCGGATGGGCGCAAGCTGGGCCTCGACCAGCGCGTTATCAACCCCGACCTCCCCGACGATCCCAGCAGCAAAGTCAATATGTGCGTGAATAACATCGCCCGAATTTGGCAGGAGGGGCAGGCCGACAAGCTGACCCAGCTTGTGTTCTGCGACCTGTCTACCCCCAAGGCCAAGAGCAAGACCGCCGACAGGGGCGGCAATAAGACAGCGGACGGCGCGGAGCTTCACGCGCTGCTGGCGGCGGTGGACAAAGAGGCCCCGGCAGACGAGCCGGAATTTACGGTCTATGAGGATATTCGTCAAAAGCTCATCGCCCGCGGTATCCCTGCGGAACAGATCGCCTTTATCCACGACGCCAATACCGAGGTCAAGAAGAAAGAGCTGTTCGCCAAGGTCCGCAGCGGGCAGGTGCGCGTCCTCATGGGCAGCACCTTTAAGATGGGCGCGGGGATGAATGTGCAGGACCGGCTCATCGCCCTCCACGATCTCGACGCCCCATGGAGGCCGGGAGATTTGGAACAGCGCAGCGGGCGTATCATCCGGCAGGGCAATATGAACCCAGAGGTGCATATCTATCGTTATGTGACCGAGGCCACCTTTGACGCCTACCTCTGGCAGACTTTGGAAAACAAGCAGAAGTTCATCTCCCAGATCATGACCTCAAAATCCCCCGTCCGCTCCTGCGAGGATGTGGACGAAACGGCGCTGTCCTATGCGGAGATCAAGGCGCTGTGCGCTGGTGACGAACGCATCAAGGAGAAGATGGATTTGGATGTGGAGGTCTCCCGGCTGAAGCTCATGCGCTCCAGCCATCAGAGCCAGCAATACAAGCTGGAGGACAAGCTGCTGAAAACCTTTCCCAAGCAGATCGAGCAGGACAAGACTTTCATCGCCGGCTTTGAACAGGATATGCAAACTGTTCAGGAGCATCCCCACCCGGCAGACGGCTTTGCCGGTATGACGGTGCGGGGGGATGTGCTGACGGATAAGGAGAACGCCGGCGCTGCGCTGTTGGACGCTTTCAAGGATGTAAAGGGTCTGGACCCTGTGCCTGTGGGCAGTTATCGCGGCTTTGAGATGTCCCTGACGCTGGAGGACTTCGGGAAAAAGTATTTCCTCACCCTGAAAGGGGCCATGAGCCACCGCGTCGAGCTGGGCAAGGACGCCCGCGGCAACCTCGCCCGCATTGACAATGTTCTCAGCAGCATTGAGAACCGCAGGCAGGTCACGCAGGAACATTTGGAAAGCCTCTATGCCCAGGTGGAGACCGCAAAGGCGGAGCTGGGCAAGCCCTTTCCGCAGGAGCAGGAGTACAGGGAGAAGTCTGCGCGGCTGGCGGAGCTGAACGCCGAACTGAACATCGACGATAAGACGCCGATGGAGGCGCTGGCCGAGCCGGAATCTGCTATCGCCAAAAAGCCCCGTCAGTCTATCCTCGCCAAGCTGAAAGCGCCGCTGCCGCCGCCCGCTAAGAATGAGAAAACCAAGGAAAGAGAGGTACGCTGATGAACAGAGAGGAATTGAACACCGCCCTCTATGAGAAGATGGCGGCAGAGCAGAACACCTTCCGCGACTGGCTGAAAAGCCAGGGCGCGGAGGTGGTGCTGGACCACGCCTACGAATACTCCGTTCGGGAGGACATCGTGATGGCGATGGAGGAATTGGAGCTGCCTGCGGAGCAGGCTGCGGCCCTGTTGAAATCTCCCTCCCCGCTGGCCGATGTTTACAAGGCGTGGGAGAAAACCGAGACCAACCACATGGACAATGTGCGGGATGTCATCGAAAACAGGGCCGACGATGTGATTCGGGATGAGCGGGATGCGCTGCTGCACACGCCGGTCTATCTCCAGTCCGGCGCACACGCCAGAGAGAACAATGAGCTGGATGTGTTCCGCGCGTCCTACAAGGCGAATGTTGCCTGCAAAGAGGCGCTGGAAAAAGCCATAAATGACAATTACAGCGACAACCGCCTGAATACTGACGCTATCTACAAAGAGGTAGTGGGCAAGTTCGGCCCGGAGCGTGTGCAGTTTGTGCTGGCTACCACCATCCAGCACAAGGATTGGGATCAGCGGTTTTCCCGCAACAACAGGGCGTGGGCGCAGACCGTTCCCATGGAGGCCAGCTTCGGATCGCGGGAAAATGACCACAGCGTTTACTATGTGGTGGACAGGGCGCACTCCGGCCTGACAGATCTGTTCGTGAGCCACTTCCGCAAGGAACAGGCCAGGGAGAAAGAGCAGCCGAAAAAAGAATCTATCCTGGGCAAGCTGCAAAAGCCCCTGCCGCAACCAGCGGCAAAGGCCGGAAAGGACAAGAGCTATGAGCGGTAAAAATCGCAGGGACAAGACGGTGCTGTTTCGTGTTTCCCCAGAGGAATACGATCTGATGCAGCAGAAAGCGGAATTGTCCGGCATCGTCAGTCTCAGCGCCTATATCCGCAAAATGGCGATTGACGGCTATGTGATAAAGCTGGAATTGCCGGAGCTGCGGGAGATGATCTCCCTCCTGCGGCGCTCCAGCAATAATCTCAATCAGGTCGCCCGCCGCGTCAATTCCACCAGCCGCATCTACGCCGAGGACATGGAAGATATGCTGCGCCAGCAGCAGGAGCTTTGGCAGTGTGCCAATGCAATTTTGCAAAAGCTGGCCGCGATTGCCTGACAGGAAACACAACGACGCCCCTGGCCTGCCGCTGGGGGCGTCGTTTTCCCTGTTACTTCTTCTTGTTGATAATGTGGTCTGGAAACACTGAGGCGGTAATAAGGTCAGCCGGATCAACCTCTAACGCATCGGCTATGTCATAGAACACTTCCAGCGAAAATGCTTTCGCAATATTGGGCGCTTCAATCGCACTGAGCAGCGAACGGCTGATCCCTGCCTTTTCCGCCAGCTTTTCCTGCGATAAGCCGCGCATCCTACGCAAAGTGGATATGGCAATTCCAAGCTGAACAAACCGGTCATGGTTCTTGAAAGAGACTTCTTTGCTCATCAGCCGCGCTCTCCTTTCCTGCAAGCACTGCTGATATTATACTGTTTTCAAGAGAAACTATCCGTATGAAACAGAAAGATGTTGACTTAGTTAGTAAGCAAAGATATAATATCAGAGGGTGTTTGTCGCTTGCGGTAAACACCGAACAAGCAGAATGTTTCCCCGGCCGCTATACACACAATGATTTTGGATAGAGCTTTATGACTACCTGCCTGTACGGGATGGCGCATAAAGCAGATCGCCGTTGCCTCGATGAGAGGAAGTTCAAGAGATAGACGCGCCGGGAAACAGAGCAGGGGCATTTGCTTTGCCGCAAATGCCCCTGTATGTTTATATGGAGAGTTTACCATGATGGAGATTTACACAGTGAGCTTTTTCGGACACAGACAGCTTGACGATTTTATGGGAGCCGAGCGCCGGCTGGAAAAGCTGATCCGAGAGCTGCTTGCCGCAAGAGAATATGTAGAATTTCTCGTTGGACGAAACGGCGACTTCGATCAGCTTGCGGCATCCACCGTCCTGCGCCTGAAACGGACGGTGCGGGATGATAATAGCTCCCTTGTTCTTGTCCTCCCATATCTAACGGCGGAATATGTCAACAATCAGGATTCTTTTGAGAGCTACTATGACGAGATCGAAGTATGCCAAGCCGCCGCAGACGGGCATTTCAAGTCGGCCATCCAAACAAGGAACCGCGAAATGGTAGATCGTTCCGATTTGGTGGTCTGCTGCATTGAGCGAAATAAGGGCGGGGCCTATCAGACAATGCAATATGCACAGAGACAGGGAAAGGAAATCATCAACATAGGAATGGGAAAGGGCGGGGAGATTGGGTTGAACGCGCCATAGAACCGCTTATTTTCCCCGGCTGGACTGTTACCATTTGGGCGTTTGAAACCCGCTTGTATCAAGAGTTTCCGGGCGCGTTCAGTAAGGGGGTGGTATGTTTATATAAAACCCGTTAATTTTACGCAAAACTAAATGCAAAGATAAAGGAGAATATTTCTTTTGATATAAATAAAATTAAATATTGACTTTCACAAAATTAAAGCATATAATAGGGGGCAGAGAAAGGAGGTCGCCTATGGCAATAGAATTGCTCCCTGATTGGATGGCAGGCTTGGAGGAAGAAGATGTGGCATTTATCAAGAAATTTATTCTTGCCTCCGGGTCGCTAAAGGAAGTGGCCGCTCAATATGGAGTAACTTATCCCACTGTCCGCTTGCGTCTGGATCGGCTTATCCAAAAGATACGCTTGGTGGAAGATGTGGCTACTGACCCTTATATCGCTATGGTAAAACGCTTGGCAGTAAATGAAAAAATCGACTTGGACACCGCAAAACTACTGATTGCGGAATACAAAAAAACTCGGGGCCGTCCATCCCCATGAAAGAAAGGAATGGTTGTTTATGTTTAGAGTGTTGCTCGTACTGTTGGTATCACTGCTCGTCATTGCACTATTGGTTATTTTGCAGGTTTGGCTATGCAAAAAGAGTACAAAGCTGGGACTGATTTTGCCTATCATTTCATTGGTGCTATCTTTGCCCATGACAATTTTTGTTGCGTTCAATATGGTCGGCGCGGGTCCCAAAAATATTATCGTTATTGCCGTTACTTTCCTGGCAAGCAATATTCTCACAATCATTTTTGGCGGTATCTGGCTACATTATAAAGGACGCAAAGATACATTGAATGACCTGAAGCGTATGCAAATAGAGGATTTAGAATAAAAACCTTTGGGACAAAATGATTCCAAAGCTGGGGCGGTACTTTCACAGTGCCGCCCCCCCTTTCATACCCGGTGGCATCCTTGCTGATACCCCTAATGGAAGTTAATCATAGCTTGGGGACTCGATGAAATTATTTGAAAGGGGGTATGCCTCTGGCGACAACGCGCATTATTCCCATGCACATCAACAAGGGCAAGACACTGGCACAGTGTTTGTCTGACCGAATGGGTTATGGGGAAAATCCTGAAAAGACAAACGGCGGAGCGTACATTACCTCCTATGAGTGCGACCCCCAAACAGCCGACTCAGAGTTTCTGCTTTCTAAAAAACGGTATCTGACGCTCACAGGCCGGACCCAGGACAATGATGTGATCGCCTATCAGATACGGCAGTCCTTTAAGCCGGGAGAGATCACGCCGGAGGAGGCCAACCGTATCGGCTATGAGTTTGCCATGCGCTTTACCAAGGGCGAACACGCCTTTATTATCTGCACCCATGTGGACAAAAAGCACATTCACAATCATGTGTACTGGAACTCGACCAAGCTGGACTGCACCGGCAAGTTTCGGGATTTCCACCGCAGCGGCAGGGCTGTCCGCGAACTGAGTGACCTCATCTGCATGGAGCATCGGTTGTCTGTGATCGAGAATCCGAAGCGCCAGGGCATGAGCTATAACAAGTGGCTGGGCAGTCGGGCCAAGCTCTCCCATTGGGAGGAAGTGCGTATCCTCATAGACGAGGCGCTTGCCAAAAAGCCGCACAGCATGGATGCCCTGCTGGAGCTGCTGTCCGCCTCTGGCTATGAGATCAAGCGCGGGAAGAACATCACTTTGATGAAAGCGGGCCAGAAGAATATCCGTCTGAACTCGCTGGGCGAGGGCTACACCGAGAAAGAACTTTTCGCGGTGATCTCCGGCGCAAAGGTACACACACCGAGGAAAAATCGCCGGCTGATTGCTCCGAAAAAAGCAAAGCTGATTACGGAGATCGAGGACAAGCTGAACGGGCGGCACTCACAATGGGATTCTGTCCGTATCCTGAAACAGATGGCGCAGTCCGTTCTCTATGTCCAACAGCATGATTTTGACACCTTTGACGAGCTGGCCGAAAAGTCTGCGGCGGCATCGGTGCGGGTGGGCGAATTGAGTGCGACAATAAAATCCGCCGAGAAGCGCATGGCGGAGATCGCCACGCTGCGGACGCACATCATCAACTACGCCAAGACCCGCGAGGTGTATGCCGGCTATCGGAAAGCGGGTTACTCCAAAAAATATCTTGCCGCGCATGAGGACGATATTATCATTCACAAGGCGGCAAAAAGAGCCTTTGACGAGGCTGGCCTAAAAAAGCTGCCTACGGTCAAAAGCCTGAACGCCGAATATGCTGAACTTCTGGCACAGAAGAAAGCAGCCTATGCCGAGTACGCCGAGGCCAAAAAAGAAATGCGGGAGCTGCTCGTCCATAAGGCCAATGTCGAGTATATCCTGGGCCTGGAGGAACAGGAGAAAACGAGGATCAGAGAGGCCGAGCGCGAGAGCGCGAGGTAAAATAGCGCCGGAACGGTGCGTAGCCGCAGATGGCAATCTGCGAAATAGGGGTTTGGGGGCGGGAGCCACCAACAAGCTAAATCGGAGATTTCTGCTCCGGCAGAAATCTCCGATTTTCCGCATCTGTATATACAGATGCCCAGCTTGCCACTTTGCCACTTTGGTGCCAGTCCCCGCAACGGTGGTTGAGCTTTGGTCGGCTTTGTGCTATACTTTAACAGGAATTAAAGCAACAAATACAGGAGGCACCTGTCTATGACACTATACAAAAAATTCAAAAGGCTGGGTATTGATTTTTCTCAGCTTGGCTTGGAACCTGGGGACACTCGCAGCGACTATTTTTGCACGCCCAAGGGGGCGGAGGTCATCGGTTGGGCGGGGGTGGACGGCATCCACTGCTGCTTTGTGAAGGGCTTTGGGGAAACGGTGTTCGCCGTCAACCCGTCCAATCTGCCGGGAGATTATGTCCACCCCCTGGCCCGGAGCTTCGAGGACTTTCTGCGGCTCATCCTGGCCTGCGGGCTGGACGCGGCGGAACAGGCGTGGATGTGGAACCGGGGAGAGTTCGATGCCTTCCTGGAGACCTATCCGCCCACCCCGGAGCAGCGCGCCGCTCTGGACGGTCTGCAAGACAGCCTGGGTTTGACACCCATGGAAGACCCCTATGGGTACATCAAAGGGGTGCAGTCCGGCTTTGACTACGGCAAGATCCCCTACTCAAAAGAATATTACGAGCTTATGCCCGAACCGGAACCCGCCGAACCGCCGGAGCGCCCGGAGTGGAAGGTGTACTTTGACGACTTCGGCAGTCATCATCATGGTCACGACAAGCCGGGGAAGGAAATTCCAATCGGTAAAACCTTCGCCTGGGCTGGGAGGATGTGGCACATCCCGGCAGTGTATTCCTGCGGGAAAGGGCTGGTGGTGGATGTCTGTGTGGAGATCGACCCGGATGCCCTGCGAGCCTTTCAAAAAAAGTGGTGGCCCAACGGTCAGGAGGGCCGAAACTTCACCCCGGAGGAAGAGGAGCAGCAGGATGCCGAAAATCCCATGACCATAAGCTACCAGCCCACCCTGACGGTAAACGGGAAACCCCAGCGCCGCCGGAGCGGGATTGGCTCCGGCTGGGTGCCGGACTCCTGCCGCCCATCGGAGGAGCAGGGACAGCGGAACCAGCAGGAGTGGGAGACCATTTGGCTCATGGAGCACTACGGCTTGGACCCAGAAAAAGGCTGGACCTTCCTCCGGGAATCCTTCCCCTGGACCACCAAGACCCGGCCCGCACTGAAAAGTCTTTCCCTCTCTCTGAAGCAGAGCCCGGCATCCGTCCCCGGCCCCCGGTTCACCGTGTCCGGCGCGGAGGACGCCATAGAATTTACCCACCCCGTCACAGGGGAGTCTCATACCCTCCATGTGGTAGAGTACGAAACACAACAAATGGATGCTGCTCATTTTCAAGACAAAGATCAATGGGAATACCCCACCCATTATACCGCCATGTCCTTTGTAGTGGAACCGGAACTGCCTCGACAATCGCTGACAGTGCGGGACTGTGGGCAGGGAGATCGCCCCCGGCCTAAACAGTCCAATTTGGCTGGGCCAACAGTGGCAAGTTCTGTGGGTGTCATACTGGCTACCAGCAGGAGCGGCCAGCCCCAGGCAGCCTGTTCTTCCCTGTATTTTGACCCGCCTGAACGAATTGAATGGCGGATGGTGTTCTACCAAAAAACGGCGGAGGATATGGAGATTGACCTGCCCCTATCGCAAAACTGACAGCAGGCGTTGCGGGCCTCACTTAATCCCGCAGTCTGTAATGCGTCAGATGCCAAAGGGAGGATTGCCAGCATAGCCTATGGAATTAAAAAATCGAATTCTTCTAACTTTCAAATATCTTTGGGAGCATACCGACGAGGCGCACACTGTTTCATTGGAACAGCTCAAAGACCATCTGCAATCCTGCGGTCTCTCCCGCCCTGACTCCCGCACTATCAAGGCCGACATAGATCAGCTTATCGAGCTGGGCGTGGACATCATCATAGACCGCAGGGTGCAGAATCAGTATTTCATCGGCACCCGCCACTTTGACACTGCGGAGGTCAAGCTGCTCATCGACGCCGTTCAGTCCTCCCGATTTATCACGCCCCAAAAGAGCAAGGCGCTGATCCGCAAGCTGGGCGTTTTCATAGAGCCGCAGCAAAAGCAGCTCTTGAAGCGCCAGCTCTACATAGACCACCGCTCCAAGGCGACCAATGAATCCGTTATCCTGATCGTAGACCACCTCTACACCGCCATCATCGAGCGGAAGAAGGTCACTTTCCAATATTTCGACTACACGCCTGAGAAAAAGAAAGTCCACCGGCATGGTGGGCAGCTCTACACCGTATCTCCCTATGCGATGCTCTGGAACAACGACCAATATTACATGGTGGGTTACTCTGAGGAGCGGAAGCTGGTAGCAACCTATCGGGTGGACAGGATCAGCCAACTGACGGTGACGGAGGGACCGGCGCGGAAACGCCCTGCGGACTTCACCATCTCAGACTACTTTGGGCAGACCTTTTCCATGTATCTCGGTGAGGAGGCCAAGGTGGAGCTGCTGTGCGAGAACGCGCTTATGGGCAGCATCATTGACCGCTTTGGGGAGGATGTTTCTGTCCAGATCGTTGACAAGGAACATTTCAAAGTGACGGCCACCGTTGCTCTAAGCAATAACTTCTATGGCTGGGTGTTCGCCTCTGGAGGAAAGATGCGGATACTCGGCCCGGAAAAGGCCGTTGAGGGCTTCAAGGCTATCATGGACGATTTCATCACATAGAGCCACCGCAAAACCTACCGACAGCCGCCGCAGTAATGCGGGGCGGTAGTAAGGGGTTGTGTTTGGACAGTTTTGTAGTATAATCATAGTTAGGAGCGTGGAGCTATGGCAAAATTTCAACTGAACCCCGGCGAGACACTGATCGGCAGCGGGATGATGTCCCTCTATCTCAAACAGGGCTTGACGAAAAAGCCGTTCCAGGGCAATAGCAAATTTGTGATCCTTCTTTGCTTCTGTCTGTTTGGCACGGTATTCGGCGGTGTCCTGGGAATCGCAGGCAGCGCCATAATCGGCAGATTTCATATCACCTCCGCATCTGAATGGCAGGAACTGCTGGCAGTCTGCCTTGCGGGCGTGGCGATTTCCTTCTTTCTCGGCAGTCTTGTCATTCCCCTGCTTTTTAAATTCGGAGCGGAAAAAGCCCGCACACTTATGCTCGCCGCCTTTCTGCTTCCCGTACTGCTCTGCCTGGGACTGTATTATCTTCTGAGAAGTTTTGGTATTGAGCTTACAGACAGCGTTGTCCTTCTGCTCACCTGCATTTCTCCTCTTATCCTCCTTCTGTGGACGGCAGCCATGTACCGGATAAGCTTCGGCATCTTTAAAAAAGCAGAATTCTGACATACCATATCCCCCGAAAACCGGCTGTATTCTACCGGCTTTCAGGGGATTTTTTTAATTCAGAGATATTTTGCCGTAACACTGGCAGCACAGGCTTTCATGGCCTCCGGCGTTCCCTCAAAAATCACAAATCCGCCCTTTTCCCCGCCTTCCGGCCCAAGGTCGATCACCCAGTCACTGTTTCTGATGAGCTGCTGGTTATGCTCCACCTCAACGACAGTATTCCCGGCATCTGTCAGCCGGTCTAAAAGTACCAAAAAATGTTCGATATCTCTCGGATGAAGCCCAGTAGTAGGCTCATCCATTAAATACAGACACCGGTTATTCCCACGGTTTTCGATCAGCTCCTTAGCCAGCTTCAGCCGCTGCCCTTCGCCGCCGGACAAGGTGGTCAGCGACTGCCCAAGCTGCAGATAACCAAGCCCCACATCCTGCAGCAGCGCCAATATCCTTAAGATTTTTTTATGGTCTGCAAAGACATGGCGCGCCTCATCTACGGACATATCCAGAATATCCTTAATGGAGTATCCCCGGTAAGTCACAGCCAGCACATCCTTGTCAAACCGGTTGCCGTTACACACCGGGCAGACCACTTCCGTGTTAGCAAAAAACAGCATGTTATTCTCCACATATCCCATCCCTTCGCAGTTTTCACATCTGCCTCCAGGTGTGTTAAAGGAAAAATGTTTTGCTGAGAAACCGGCCTTTTTTGCATCCTCCGTGCCGGCGAAAACATTCCTGATCTCTGTATAAACCTCTGAAAATGTTGCCACATTGGACCGTTTCATCCTGGCAAGTGCCGACTGGTCCGTCTCCACGATCCTGTCAAACCGCTCAAGCCCTGTGACACGGTTCTGCTGCGCATCGGTTCTCCCCTTTGCAAGCACCTGAAAGATAAGCGTGGATTTTCCCGAACCTGAAGGGCCGGTGACGGAGACAAGGCACCCTGTGGGAATATCCACAGACACATGTTTCAGATTAAAAATATCCGCATTCTCAATCCGGACAGCTCCGTCAGGCGCCCTGAATTTTACCTTCCCGGGCTGGGGGTTCTGCAGATAGGTTCCGGTCACAGAGGCGCTCTGCTGCATGATCTCAGCGAGAGTACCTGCGGCAATCACCTCCCCGCCGTATTTTCCTGATCCGGGTCCCATATCCATCACATAGTCCGCGCCTGCCATAACATCCACATCATGTTCTATGACAAGCACCGTATTTCCCATATCACGGAGCCTTTTCAGGATTGCCAGCAGCCCCTCTGTATCTCTCGGATGCAGTCCTGCAGTGGGTTCATCCAGAATGTATAGAATACCGGACAGCTCCGAATCCAGCGCTGCAGCCAGCCGGAGACGCTGCATCTCCCCTCCGGACAGTGTAAGGATCTGCCTGTCTAAGGACAGGTATCCAAGCCCCACCTTCATAAAACGTCCAAGCTTTGTCTCTATATCAAGCAGATAGGCATCTACGAATTCTTTTTCATGCTCTGTCAGTAAACTCCGCAGCTCCTGCACCCATCCGTATAATTTTTCCAGGGAAAAGAGGGAAAGCTCCGGCAGACGGATGCCCCGCACAGTCACCTTCCGGCTGATCTCTCCAAGCCTTTCTCCTTTACACCGTGGACACTCCACCACGTCAAAATATTCCCCGAGCTGCTTTGTATCCCCGTTTTTTTCTGCCAGACGTCTCCACAAAATAGGGTAAATCCCCTCAAACCTGCCCTGCGTAACACTTTTCGGCGGTTCACGGTCCGGAAAAAGCGCTTTTACCGCGCTGCTGTCAGCTCCCTCGTACAAAACCGCTTTCTGTTCCCGGCTAAACCGCTCTACAGGTACACTTAAGTCCTGGTCAAGCCCATAGTGGGCAAAGGCCTTTTTCAGTACAGAGCACTGGTATTTTCCATATTGTTTTTCAAAAAAACGTACCGCTCCGTCCTCCAGGGACAGGGACTCGTCTGTCACCCGTTCCTTTTTTATGGAATGTATCTTCCCCAGGCCTTCGCAGGCCGGGCATGCGCCCTCCCTGGTGTTAAAAGAAAAATAAGTGCGTGTGATCTTATCCATCCTTCTGCCGCACGTACTGCAGTACATATAAACATAAAAATCATTTCCTTTTTTCTCAGTCTCCTCCTTACATGAAGAGGAGGAGATCACGCTGCCGCAGTGGGGACAAGTCCTGACCCCCAGCTTCTCATAGATCATCCGCAGGTCAGTATAGACATCTGTCATGGTTCCCACTGTGGAGCGCGGATTGCGGTTTGAGGCTGTCTGCTGTATCACAATGGCGGGGGACGCGCCCTGTATGCGCTCCACTTTCGGTTTGTTTATTCCCTGAAAGGCCATGGCTTCCAGATACTGTCTCTGACATTCATTGTACAGGACGTCGATCAGCAGCGTGGATTTTCCGGATCCTGACAATCCGGTGAAAACCACCAGTTTATTCTTCGGTATTTCCAGGGAAATGTTTTTCAGGCAGCCCTCCCAGGCGCCTGTTATCTTGATCGTATTCATGAATACCTCCTACTATTATATAAAGTCATAGTCTTTCTTTACCTTTTCTACAGGTTTGACTATGCTATTTTATTACTTCGGCAATTAAATAATCGCGATCAATCGAGTTTATATTTTGTCAGAGCAGGATGGTCAAAGTATGCCTTCACATGATCTGAATCATCAGATAAGCGGTCCATAAAGGCAGAGGCATTAGCCTCCAATTCTTGGATATCCTGGACCATGGCTTGAGTTCCAATGCTTTGTTTCAGGTCGTTATTGAGGTATTCATCCGGGTTGTATTCCGGGGAATAGGGAGGCAGATGGAAAAGTGCGATTTCATCTTTGTGGGTATCGACCCATTGAGAAACCCGTTTGCTGTGGTGCACTTTTAGATTGTCCAGGATAAAATATATCTTTCTCCCGTTTGACGATTTGATCAGCGCCTCCATAAACCCAATCGGGCGCTCGGAATTGATTGCCTCAGAATACAGCAAAAAGTGCAATCCACCCCGGTTGCTGATGGCGCTGATCATGTTGATGTGCATCTTTTTAGCCTGGACCTTCACCACAGGTGTTTTCCCCTTCAGGGCATAGCCCCGCGCATAATTTGCCACATTTTGTACTGCGGTCTCATCTCCCCAGAATATTTCAGCGTTTTCTGCCTTAGCCTTACGGTGGATCGCCGGATATTCCTCGTTCAGCCACGCTTCCACCTGTTCTGCCTTCTGATTCGTCTCTCGCTTTGCCGGACGCTGGACTGTAAAACCCCATCGACGCAAATATTCTCCTACCGTCCGGTTGGGCATGGTAATCCCGTATTTCTGCTTGATCAGTTCTTGGACACTGTCCCGTGTCCACATACAGCCTTTCAGTTTGAACTGTGCCGGGTCATGATCCACCAGCATGGCTATGATTTCCTGTTCTTGCTCTACACTCAGTGTTCGCTTTTCCCCAACTTTGCGGCCACGCTTTTTAGGTTTGATTGCGTTGATCCCTCCTGCGTCATAAGCATCAAAAGTCATTCGCACTGTCTTGTCAGCTAGGCCTGTGGTCTCACAGATCTCCTTTACTTCCTTCCCTTTCCGCCGCAGACGTAATGCCACTTTTTTCAACTCATACACTGCCTGGGGGTCAACTGTTCGGTAATCTGTTTCCTTCTTACACTTCATGCTGTTATTCTACTACTTTTTCCCCCTTTTGACAAGCCAATTCTCGATTATTTAGTTGCCAAATTAATAAGATTGAACGAAACATTTCTTCATCGATTACGATATCATATTCATCTTCAAGTTCATAAACACAATCATCCAAAACTCCATCCATAGGCCCAAGGAAACCGAGACCAATATCCTTGAAGGAACGTGGACTCTCTGTAAAGAAGTTTAATATCTGTTCGTAATAGTCATATGGCAAGGGTTCTAAATTTTCCTTTGAAATATCCTTACGTCGTCTGAGTTTTTTACGTATTTTCTCAAGATGATCATGAAAGATTTCTGCACTACCACCAGAGAAGAATTCTAATCTCTGCTCAACGCAGACCGCAAGGAACACATTATAGAGCTCTTTCAAGGAATGCTCTCTTCCATCTACTGACAGTTTCTTTGCAGCCAGCATTACAGCCTGACGGAACCCATCTGCATCGGATGATTTTGACAAATCAAGTGCAAGCTTTGCTGCATTCTGTCTAGAATCCGAGAACAGAAGCACCTTCTTGCCTTCATTAATGAATTCAGACCTTGCTGGCTGAAGCTCGAACTGTGCTTTAGTTAAATTATAAAAAGGAATATTACCTTGGCTGTACCTTGTGCAGTTGTTACATTTTATTTACTGGCAATCGTTTGGAAAGAACCACCTTGGGGATTTCATTTCTAATAGGCTGACCAATCTATCCCTGTTGCCCCCGCAAGCCCGTTACCCTTGCGCCGCGCTCCCGTCTGCGCCATCCTCCTGCGCTATATAGGCGGTTTTGTCGGCGGGCTGGGTGTTATCCCTCCCCGACGGTTCCTCGCCCTGTGTGGGGGCTGTGGCGGCGTTCTGGGCGGTCAATCCGTTCAGTATGCGGCGGCTGTGTTCGGTGGCGATGGTCTGCTCCACAAAGGTCTTGAACTGTTCCTCGGTCAGCGGGATGGTGTCGGGCAGCAGCTTCTCGATAAACCCCATGCGCTTGCAAAGGCGGTTCGTCCTGTCCTTGCGCTCCTGGATCAGACGCTTTTCGCGCCATTTGGCATCTTTTCAAAAAAGGTCGAAAATCATACATCATAAAAAACTTCTCAGGAGGTGGACACTCAGATGTCCACCTCCCTTTTGCTCTATTGCCATTCAAGCCCCGCCATGCTATACTCTTTCTATCAAGGACAAGTCGTATCGGATAGAACGGAGGAATCTCTATGCGTCACAAGGACCCGGAATTGATGAAGCGCATACAGGCATTTGCGGAGGATTTCTACTTTGAGGAGGGGCGCTCCCCCAGCACAGCGGAGATCGGCAAGGCCGTAGGCATTGCCAAGGGGACCGCCCACCGCTATCTTGTCGAGATGAGCGAGAAAGGTCAGATCGACTATGACGGGAAAAGCATCGAGACCGAAAAAATCCGCCGTCTGTCGCCCACCTCCCGCGCGGAGATATTTACCGGCGCTATCCCCTGCGGTCCTTTAGAAACGGTGGAGGCGTCCGCAGACGAATATGCGAAGCTGCCAACCGCCATTTTCGGCTCCGGCGACTTCTACATCATTCGGACTACCGGCGACTCCATGATAAATGCGGGGATTGAATCCGGCGATTTGGTGGTGGTGGAAAAGCGATGCGATGCGGAACCGGGCGAAATCGTAGTCGCGCTCCATGAGAACGCCAATACCCTGAAACGGCTGGGCTACGATGAAAAGCGGAAGTGCTGCAAGCTCATCCCTGAGAATGACGGCATGGAGCCGATCTATGTCAGGGATGTTGTCATTCAGGGTGTGGCAAGGTTTATCATCAAGGCGCTGTGAGCTGTTTTGCCTGAAAGGGGGCTGATTGAGATGAACAGGGTAAATGTGTCCGTTCAGTGTTCCGCTGAGCCGGACGGGATCATCTGCCCGCAAAAGGTCAGATGGGAGGACGGGCGCGTGTGGGACATTGAGCGGGTCCTGCATACCTGCCGCAGCCCTGATCTGTCTTTTGAGGGCATCCGCTATACGGTGCTGATCGAGGGGATGGAAAAGTATCTCTACCAATCGGGCCGGCAGTGGTATGTTTTTGTTGCATAGGAGGACAGGCACGACAAATGAAAACCTTAGTTACCAACGCGGAAATCGAGGAAGTAGGCGAAAGCCTGATCCGGCGATTTATCGGGAAACGAAAGCCCCCGCCCAACTGCATCGACATTGAGGGCTTTATCACAGACTATCTCCATCTGCCGGTTGTCTATGCCGGCATTGCGGAGGAAGATCGGGACAAGATCGGCTTTGTATCAGACGGTGCGTATCCGCTGGCAGTATGGGAGGACGGAGAACGGCGGAGCGTGGTATTCCCCAAGGGCACCGTAGTCATTGACCGCTTTCTGCTCCAGGCCGACAAAAGCGGACAGCGCCGGTTTACGCTGGCGCACGAAGCCGCCCATGTGATTTTTGAGCGGATGTCCCCTACGGCGGCGGGTCCATGTTTCAACCGCTACTTTGACAGCGAGAGAAACTATAACATCGACGAGCTGCGGGAACATCTGAATGTGTGTGAGACACAGACAGACCGCATGGCCTCTGTTCTGCTGATGCCGAGATTCCTTGTGGAGCGGCTGCTGAAACGCTTTCACAGCGGCGCGCCGATCCCCATATACGGGAGCTGGGCTATGCGGGGCGAGGACAAGCTCGGCATTCAGAAGATGGCCGACTGCATGGGCGTGACCTTTACCGCCCTGCTCATCCGGCTCAAAACCCTCGGTATGACCGAACAGCGGGACATATCCGAGTATCTGGATTCTGAGCTGGCCTTTTGAGGGGGTGCGAAAATGGTACAGCAAGCAGAAGTACGGGCTTACCGCATGAGGCCCATGACGCCGGAGGTACGGGCCAAGGTCAACCTCTCCTATACGGAAAGCCTTGATTTGCAGGAACGGGAGCTGAAATGCCCCCACTGCGGGCGCTATATCGCCTCCCTGTTCTCAGACTGCTCCGGCCACTTCAAAGTGAAATGCCCAAACTGCAAGGCGGTAACGACCTACAACCTGGGCTACTTCCGCAGGCGGCGCTGCTGCAGGGCGGGGAAGAAAAACTGAATATCTGAAATCAACAATTCATAAACGATCAAGCGGAGTAAACGCGGCCTCGCGTTAAGCTATCAAGCGGCGTATGAAACAGCTCGGCATACCTTTGTATGCCGCTGTTCATCGCCGCTTTTTCGTTTGCTCCGATCATCTGTTTCATACGCTGATTTTATGGCTCTTTTCCGGCTTGGTCGGGAAAGGGCTTTTTTATGTATTTCAATCCAAAAGACTTTGGTAAGCGGTTGCAGCTTGCCAGAAAGACGGCGGGGCTGACCCAACAGGAGCTTGCAGACAAGGTATCCGTTGAGAGAAAGCACATCAGCCACCTGGAGTGCGGAGAACGGTGCTGCTCCATCGACCTGCTGGTGGATTTTTCGGAGGCGCTGGGCATCAGTACGGATTATCTGCTCAAAGGCAGCAGCTCGAACCATGCCGCCGAGCTGGACGGCATCATCGGACAGCTCACTGCGCTGCGGCAAAAGTTATAGGCATGGTGCCTATGAGATAGACAAAGGGTGCCTGCGGGGGCGTCTGAATTTGCCCCCAAATCTTCTAAAATGAAATCATCAGCCGGGGCGACCCGCTGGTGTGGAACTTTGAAAAGTGAATAGGCATTCATCAGGTACATTCCTGTGTGTACGCCGAGAGGCAAAGCCAAACAGGTTGGAGCGCCACGACCCCGAAAGGGCGAGCGACCTCCTCCGCCTGCAAAGGATGGACTGCTCCCATCCGGGCGATAACAGCGCACAGAGACAATGATACTTCCGTAATTCGCGGCCCGGCCACAAAGAAGGCGGGGAGGTTAGATTCCTATGGAGCGGCATCGCAAGCCGCCGCCTGATGACTTCCTATGATTCCGGGGTGTCGGGGACAAATGGGGATCAAGAGATTACAGCAAACAATCGGCAGCCGCATCAGACGGGGAACTTCCCGACACGATGGCGGCTGCTGTCTACATATCAGGAAAAGGAGCGCAGCACTATGGAACAGAACTATCACGACTACTATCGCGGCGAAATCTACTACGCCGACCTCAACCCCATATTCGGCCATGAGCAGGGCGGCGTCCGGCCTGTCCTCATTCTTCAGAACGATCAGGGCAATTACTTTTCCCCTACGGTCATTGTCACAGCGGCCACCCGGCGCATTTTCAAAAAGCCCGGTCAGCCCACCCATGTGACGCTGGACAACATCGAGGGCCTGCCGGGGCAGTCCCAATTCCAGCTTGAGACCATCCGCACAGTGGACAAGCGCCGCCTACGGGAGCGTGTCGGCAGGCTCACCGATGAGCAGATGGCGGAGATCGACGCGGCCCTGCGGGTAAGCCTCTATCTGGGCGAGGACGATTACCTGCCTACGGAGGTAGAGGCCCCATGAGTGCAAAGCCCAATCCTATCTTGCAGATCGACCCGGAGTTTGAGAGCAAGATACCGCCACTGACCGAGGACGAATACCAGCAGCTTGCGGAAAACATCATCTCCGAGGGCGTAGTCCTCATGCCGCTCATCGTCTGGAATGGCACGATTGTGGACGGCCACAACCGTTATAAAATCGTGCAGGAACACCCTGAGATCATCTTTACCGTCCATGAAAAGGACTTTGACAACCGCTATGAGGCCTTGGCTTGGATTTGTAAAAACCAGCTTGGGCGCAGAAATCTTACTCCAATTCAGAAACAGGTTTTAATTGGGGATCGGTTTGAAGCTGAAAAAATGGTAGATGGTTTTCGGGGGAATCAGTACACTTCATCTGGCGAAAGTGGTGGGGGTCAAAGTGACCCCCACCAAAATCAAGCCCGAAAGCGTATTGCACAAGAGGCTGACATCAGCGAAGCAACTGTAAAAAGATATGGCCGGTATTCACGCGGTGTAACCGCCGCCGAGGAAGTATCCCCCGGCTTTCGGCAGGAGATCCTCTCCGGCAAGGTCAAGCCGACCCAGAAAGAGATGTGGGCTATCGCCAAGGCTCCCCCGGAGGAGCGGAAACGGCTGATCCAGGAAGTGAAAGAGGCCGCGGGCGCTCCAGAGGAGGAAGAACGCCGCATGACGGCCCAGGATGCTGTGCAGCAGTTTGAGTGGAAAGTCACGCGGGTGCTGCAAAACTTTGACAACACCTTTACTGAGTGGCCGCAGCTTATCTCCAACGAGAGCTACCGCCAGCAGGTCATTTCCACCCTGTACGATCTAAAACAATACATTTTACACATTGAAGGAGGCACCCGATATGAATGGGACAAAGAGGCTCGAAAAATCGTATGAGGTCATGTTTATCTCAAGCTCTGATCTGTCTGTCACCCGCGATACCTATCAGCGGGAACTCAACAGCCGCAGGGTGCGGGAGATCGCGGAGAACTTTGATGAGCGAGTGGCTAACGAGCCAAAGGTCAGCGCCCGCGATGGCCGGTTTTATGTGTTCGACGGCCAGCACACCATCGCCGCCCGGAAAATGCTCAACGGCGGGCGGGACCTGCCCATTCTCTGCAAAGTTTATACCGGCCTTACCGAGCAGGACGAGGCTGTACTCTTTGCGGAGCAGACCGGCATTTCTGCCAAGGTCTACCCCGGCTCCAAAATCCGGGCGCTGGTGTTCGGCGGCGATCCTGACGCGATTGCCTTTGTGGAGGCTACGGAGAGCGCCGGCCTGCATCTCTCTTTCAATCAGTCCAGAGGGCTGAACCGTATCGGCTGTGTTGCCGCCGCCTACGGGGAGTTTATGTCGGCGGGCGCTGACCTCTATACGGAGGCCCTGCGCGTTATCGCCGCCGCGTGGGACGGACACAAGGACTCCCTCCGGGCCGAGACCATTCAGGGTGTGACGGAGTTTATCAAGCTCTACCATGACGAGTACGACCCCAAGCGCCTTGTCAGCCGGTGCCGCCGCTATGACCCCATGCACATCTACCGCAGGGCCAAAGCTGCCGGCGATTCCCTCCCCGCCCCGCAGAGGTACATCTTTGAAGTCTGGAACATCTACAACGGCACCAGCAGGGCCAACGCCCTGCCCCTGAAATTCTGAGGAGGACGCTATGAACAAATACAAGGACTTCCAGAAAACCGGCAGTCAGGACGCCGCCCTCCGCGAGATCGAGCGTGGGGAGTTGGTGGCGGCGCGGATGCACAAGCCGGGGTATCGGCGCAAGATGCGCCGCACCAACAATAAGCACAACAAGAAAACCAATCACACTTCTCACTGAGCTTGCTCACAGGCAGAAGTCATGGGCTGAGGTCATACGCTGCAAAGATAGAGAATGGGCAGGGCTGATCGACCTCAGCCTATTGTTGTGTCTGTGAACAGGAACACGCCGAAAGGAGGGCTTTATGAGTTTAGATCATGAGAAAGATGAGCTGGTGGATATTCGTGCTGTATCCGTCAGTAAGGAGCTGCCAAAAGAGGAGCGCATAGCGGAGTTTGTGCGCCAGATCAAAAACCCCTACTGTTTCAGGTGTGGGGACTTCACCATTCGCGCCAGCTTTGCCTCGGATGGCGTGACTATTGAGGAACGGCTGCAAGGGCTGATCCGGTAGGTTTGACATCCTCGCTTTTTTCAAAAGAGTACCGTATACTGAGAAGCGGAAAAGGAATTGAATAGCTCAAACTCTCAAATGCACTCTTTTTGCGGGGTAATTCTGGAAGAAAGGAGTGTGTTTTTTCATGCCTAAATTTCAGGCGACAGCGTACATCCGGCTTTCCTATACGGATGATAAGACCAGCGAGAGCGACAGCGTAGGCAACCAGCGCAAGCTCATCGAAAACTTTGTATCCCGCAACCCGGACATTGAGATCGTGTCCGAGAAGATTGATGACGGTTACAGCGGTATCATTTTTGACCGGCCAGCTTTCAAGGAAATGATGCAGGACATCACAGGCGGCAAGATCAACTGCGTCATCGTCAAGGACCTCTCCCGCCTTGGCCGCGAGTACATTGAGACAGGGCGCTATCTCCGGCGGGTGTTCCCCGCCTATGGTGTGCGTTTCATCGCCATCAACGACGCCCTGGATACCGCCAACGATGGCAGCGGCGACGATCTGACCGTTTCCGTCAAGAACATCATGAACGAAGCCTACTGCCGGGATATTTCCATCAAGACCCGCAGCGCCCTGGACATCAAGCGCAGGAACGGCGACTTTGTAGGCGCGTTTACAGTGTATGGCTATCTGAAATCCGAGGATAACCGCAACCGGCTCACCATTGACCCCTATGCCGCCAACATTGTCCGCACCATCTTCCGTATGCGTTTGGAGGGCAGCAGCGCCAATAATATCGCAAATGAGCTGAACCGTATGTGCGTCCTCTCCCCGCTGGCCTATAAGAAAAACAAGGGCCTGCCCTACGCAAAGGGCGGCTATGCGGACAAAGAGGAGTGCCGGTGGTCCGCCACCACGATCATTCGCATTTTGGAGGATGAGACCTACACCGGCGTTTTGGTGCAGGGCAAGCGCGGGACGCCCCATTACAAGCTGAAAGAGGTGGAGCTTCACCCGTCCTCCGACTGGATACGGATACCTGACGCGCATGAGGCCATCATTGACCGGCAGGACTTCGACCTCGTTCAGCGCATCCGGCATCTGGATACGCGGGCCGCGCCCGATCAGAAAGCCGTCTATCTGTTTTCCGGCGTTCTTATCTGCGGCTGCTGCGGCGCTCGCATGACGCGCAAGACCAACCGCGTCAAGGGCAAGGAGTATCACTACTATTACTGCCCCACAGGGAAGAAAAAGGGCTGTGCCCACCCCGTTATGCTAAAAGAGAGCGTCCTGGCTGAGAACATCCGTAATGTCCTGAAAGGGCAGATCGACAATGTTGTTTCTCTGGGCGCGGTCCTCTCCGGCGTGGATCAGATAAAAATTAACCGCCAGCTTGCCGACGAGTACACCTCCCAGGTGACGGAAAATGAAAAGCAGATCGCCCTCGCCCTGGAGTATAAGGCGCGGCTGTATGAAAGTATGGTACAGGGCATGATTACCAGGGAGGAATTTGTTTCCTATAAAAATAAGTACACCAAGCAGGCCGAGCAGCTTCGGGAGGCAAACCGCGATTTACAGGAAAAGATACGCGATGTGATGGAAAACCGCAGTGAGCGCAACCGCTGGATTCGCCACTTCACGAAGTTTGCCACGCTGGATACGCTGGATCGGAAAGCGGTGGTGCAGCTCATTCAGACGATTACCGTATATGGCAAGGATGAGCTGGCAATCAGATTCAACTATGAGGACGAGTACCAAAAGGCCAAAGCCATGGCCGAACAGGTACAACTGAGAAAGGCAGGGTAAAAAATGGCACGAAAAAGCAGAAAAAATCAGGAACAGGCAGCAGTTACAGTGATGCAGGAGCCGACCATCCGCGCCGCGCTGTATATCCGCCTTTCCGTTGAGGATACGCGCACCAACAGCATCTCCATTGAAACCCAGCAGCTCATTCTCGATCACTATCTGGAGGGCCAGCCGGAGATATTCGTCTATGACACCTACATTGACAACGGGGCCACAGGCACAAATTTTCACCGTCCGGGCTTTCAGCAGATGCTTTCCGACATTGAGGCCGGCCATGTGAACTGTGTCATTGTGAAAGACCTCTCCCGCCTTGGCCGCAATTCCATTGATACCGGCTACTACATCGAGCAGTATTTCCCCCAGCATAAGGTGCGCTTTATCGCCGTCACCGACCAATACGATTCGGACGATCCTGATGATGTTCACGCCGGTATCATCCTGCCGCTGAAAAACATGATAAATGAAGCCTACGCATTGGACATCGGGCGCAAAATCAAGGCCCAGCAGCGGCAGGCCATGAAGGACGGCGAATATATTGGCGCAAGGACGCCCTATGGCTATCTGAAAGCGCCGGACAACTGCCACCAGCTTGTTGTTGACCCTGTGACCGCCCCTGTTGTCCGCCAGATATTTGAGTGGGCCGAACAGGGCGCGGGGCTGAACACCATCGCCGTCCGGCTCAACGAGGCAAAGACCCTTTCCCCCAGCCATTACAAGAAGTCTATCGGGCAGATCACCCATGAAAACCTGCTGGGCAGCGGAAATTGGCAGACAAGGACAGTGGCGAAGATTTTACGCTGTGAGACCTATACCGGCGATTTGGTGCAGGGCCACACAAAAACGGTTGACCACCGGCAGGTGCAGGCCGGCGAGGACAACCTGATTACCGTCCGCGGCACCCATGAGGCGATCATCTCCCATGAGCTGTTCGATAAGGTGCAGGCCATTCTCGACCAAACCGCCGAGGCCGCGAAAAAGCGTCAGGTCACGCCCTATACGCCCAATCCCCTGAAAGGGAAAATCTTCTGCGCTCAGTGCGGAAAGGCCCTGCATCGCCAGCGCAACTCCCGCAAAAAGGGCGATGATGTGTACCTGTTCCACTGCCTGACGCCCAGCCGCGTCGCCCACGATGACGATCTTTGTAAGGGTGTGCTGATCCGCGAGGACAGGCTGATCCCCATGGTTATGGACGCCATGCGCCGGGAAATGAGCGCCGAGCTGGAGGCCAGCGCCCTGATGCAGTCCGCTGATGCACACGCGGAAGAACGCCTTGCACTCTCTGCGGAGAAGAAAGAGCATGAGCTGGAAATACAAAACCTCCGCAGCCGTATTCGCGGGCTGTATGAGGACTTTGTGCAGGGTATCATCGACAAGGACGATTATTTCCTGTTCAAGACACAGTATGAAGAAAATATCACAGCACAGGAGGCCAAAATCGCCGCTCTGGATAAGGCCATAAAGACCATGGAGCAGGACGCCCAGCGCCGCCGCAGCCTTTGCAAAGACGCCGATCTGCTGGCACAGAAGCCGGAAATGGCGCAAGAGCTGATTGACCGGCTGGTGGAGCGCGTAGAGGTCACGCTGGACAAGGAAGTGCGCGTGACATTTCGATTTCAGGGGAGGGAGGAATAGCCATGCAGAAATATATCATCGCCCTATACATACGGCTCTCCCTTGAGGACAGCAAGTATGACAGCCTGAGCATTGAAAATCAGAGGATGATCCTGAACGAGTTTGCCCTCTCCATGCCGGAGGCGGAAAATGCCGAGGTCCGCGAGTTTGTGGACAACGGTTATAGCGGGACGAACTTCGAGCGGCCCGCCATCCAGGAGCTTTTGGAGCTGGTGCGGGCAAACAAGGTGGACTGCATCATCGTCAAAGACTTTTCCCGTTTCGGGCGCAACAGTCTGGAGACCGGCTATTTCATTGAGCGCGTGTTTCCCCTGTTTCACACCCGCTTTATCTCCGTCAGCGACAGCTTTGATTCCAACCGGTTTAAGGGCGACACGGGCGGCATGGATGTGGCTTTCAAGTATCTCATCAACGAATACTACAGCCGGGATATGTCCGTTAAGACCCGCAGCGCCAAGTATGCCAAAATGGAGCGCGGCGAGTATCAGAGCAAAATATGCCCCTATGGGTATCAGAAAAGCGCCGATGGCCGCATGGAGCCGGATACGGAGTCTGCGGAGGTTGTGCGGCAGATTTTCCAGCTTGCGGCGGATGGGAACAGCGCGGCGGCGATTGCTCGCCACCTGACGGCCCAGCACACCCCCACGCCGGGAGAATACAAAGCCGCCAAAGGCAATCACACCCACGACATCTCCCGCACACATGGCGTCTGGAACAGCTCGACGATCCTGCGGATGCTGGATGATGAACGCTATACCGGCACCTATGTGATCGGGAAAAAGACCGTTGTGGAGGTTGGCTCAAACCATGTGCGCCAGAAAGCCAGGGAAAAATGGTACATCATCCCCGACCATCATCCGGCCATTGTGGATCAGGAGACCTTCAACGCCGCGCAAGCAAGGCTGACCCGTTTCAAGCTGCCAAACAAAAAAGCGCACGAATATCCGTTGAAAGGGAAAGTGTTCTGCGGCTGCTGCCGCCACGCCCTGAGCCGGACAAGCAATAAAACCTCCTACTACCACTGCCGCCATTCCGCCGGCGTTGAGGGCATGAGCTGCAACGGGATGAAGGTGCTTGTGGCGGAGCTGGAACAGGCAATCTTTGAGACCCTGAAAGGACAGATCGAACAACTGATTTGTCCCGATGGTATCCTCGATTCCGCGGCGGCGTCCATCGAAAGGGCCTCTGAGTATGAGCAGCAGCTCTCCGATTTGCAGGGGCAGAAAATGCGGCTTTATGAGCAGTATGTTTCCAAGGTGCTGGACGCTGACCGTTACAGGCAGGAAAAGGCGGCGGTCGATGCGCTGATCCTGAGAACAAAAAACATCTATGCCTCCGTTATCGCACAGGCCAAGAAAGAACAGGCCCAGCATGAGGAACAGGTACAGCGCAATCAGATCGTGCGGGAACTCTCCGCCGCTGACGGCCTGACACAAGGGCTGGCCGACCTGCTGATAGACAGGGTATATGTGTATCCCGACAGGCGGATCGAGATAAGCTACAAGGTAAAGGACATCTTTTCCGATGTGATTTAAGCAAAGAGCAAAACCGGCACTTGCCATTGTCGCCGCGACATTGGCAGGTGCCTTTCTTATGGGGAGGCATTATGGATTTATTCGACGCTGTAAAAGGCTCCGTAACGACCAGGGATGCGGCTGAGAGCTATGGCGTTTCCGTCAACCGCGCGGGAATGGCCTGCTGCATTTTCCACAATGACCGCACACCCAGCATGAAAGTGGATGAGCGGTATCACTGCTTCGGCTGCGGCGCGGACGGCGATGTGATAGACTTCACCGCCAGACTGTTCGATTTGAGCTTGAAAGAGGCGGCTGAAAAGCTCGCCGCCGATTTCAATATAGGCTATGACCACAGCTCCCCCCAAAAGGTGGTGCATCAGGCGGTATCGCCGGTCAAAGCAAGGCGCTCCCTGCTCCAGCGGCTCAAGAACTACCAAAACGAAAACTACCGTACCCTTTGCAGCTACCGGCACTTGCTGGAGGACTGGAAAAGGCAGTATGAACCAAAGCCGGAGGATGAGAAATGGCATCCTCTGTTTTTGGAGGCGCTGAATAATCAGGACAGGGTGGATTATCTGCTGGATGAATTGATGGAATGTACCGCAGACGAGGCAAAGGACTTGATTGCCATTCATAAGAACGAGATCGCGCGATATGCCAGCCGCGTGAGGGAGTTTATACCCAGGCCCAACAGGGCATCAAGAGAGGCCGTCCGTTAGCTTGGAGAGTGTTCCTCCTGTACTCTCCAAAAAAATTCTCATATTTTTTTGTCTTGGGCTTGACATACGGGTGTATCAGCTAATGCAAGAATCGCTTTCATGTTTTGAATGTCGTTTAACAAAAATTCTCTGGAACGCCCTCTGCCAACAATTTTTAAACTGGTAATGCCCGCCGCCTCTAATTCTTTTACAAAGCAGACGCCGCAGCCATGTTCTGCAAAGGAATATGCTTCTCCTTTTTCATGCCCACCGCTTAGAATTTGATTATCGTACAGGTTTGACAAGGACAGAAAGCGATATTCCTGTTTAAATTCTTTATGATCCAGATGCATTTTATTGATCCTTGTTGGAGCAAAACAAAAGCTGACTAATTCATCACAATGAAGTGTGTTACAAAACGCCCCAATATACAGACAACTTTCATTTAACACAAACGCCTCATATTCAGGCACTTTATCTCGAAATTTTTGTATGCAACTCGTTATATCTACGATTGACATTTTTCTCGGAAAAATAATGCGTTGAATATCAAAAGCAGTAAGAAAATCAATTGTTTCACTGTTAAGCACAGGGAATTCACCGCTGATATGAAAGTTACACCGGACTCCTTGTTCTTTTAAATAGAACAAAAGCCCCAGGTCAGCAATGATAAACGTGTCAAACCCTATATCAAGTAATTCCTGAACGATATTTAAAATTAAGGGATAATCCATTGGGTCATATGTGATTGAATTTAGGGTTATTTTTACGGGAATATGAAAATCCTCTATTTTTCGTCTCAGTATTTTCATAGAACTTAATGTACATGTATTTGCCATGCCAACATATTCCCGGCGATTTAAAGAGCCTTGCACGCCGCGCTTGGACAGCCACCGGTATGGTATATATCCGCAATAAAATTCGTCTGCCCCTGCTTCTACTAACGATTCGTAGTCCTCCACATTTGATAACGGTGATAATAATTTCATTTTACCCCTCCTTCGGCCTATTAAGGCATGGAAAAAACAACACGATCAATTCCATGGGATATAAAAAATTCTAAGTATCCTGGATCACTTAATACAAGTGGATTAAAGGCGAATATACTGTTGCCTCTCCCATATGTATTCAGGTGTTTCGGGTATAGGGAGACAATTTCTCTACAATAGCCGGGGCAGCCGCTCTGTTTTGACTGATTCATCTTAAAATTATCACATCGATGCTTTAAATTGCAGTACGTAGAAGTATTGAGTTGGTAAAATGGAAAATGAAGCGTATGATTGCCTTCTGGCAGAAGAGGCTTCTGTGTAGTTGATTCAAATTCGTACCGGTGAACTCCATATCGGCTCAGAATTGACTGAATACAAGTGGAATTTAAAAAATTGCTTTGATAACCCGGGAGATAGGAATTTTTCTGCCAATGCCATTCTTCTCTTGGATCCTTTTTTCGCCTATTTAAAAGCCTACCCAATACAAGGTCAACATCGGGATACACGCGGTGCAGCATATTTAATGCCCCCCAGTCATTTACCACCACTTCAGCCTGTTTTCCTGAAGAACATGACCATTCATTTAAAACAGATAATAGGTTGTGTATCGCGGTCAGTTGGCGCTCATATAAAAAAGGGAAACAAAGCGTTACATGAAATCCCTGTGATTCCGCAATCTTAAGAAACGCATGAAGTAATTCTGCTGACGGCAACCTTTCAAAACAGAAATCATTCCCAATATACAGCCTTTTTACATTAGCAGAAAATATGGGATGACCCGACAAACCAGATTGTTGGACATAATGGTCGACTGTAAAACAGGCACCTTTTTCTACCATCATGTGCATGTGTGGCTGATCTAAATAAATAGAAAATTCCACATGCCTGATAACAGTTTGAAAGCGTTTTTTCTCTTGCGTCTCTACAGGCAACTCTGACCATAGGGAGATCTGGTCCGAAAAGCTTCGTGTATAGACCTGATCCTTTTCATAGGGATACATCACTCGATTTTTACGGATATAATGATCCGCCGATAAGGAATTTTGTTTCATATCTCCCCAGCAATGACACATCGACTCAAGTTGTTTCAACGCATTCTGATATTTTGTCATTGACCCCTGATAAGGCTCTGGCAATTGCACATGAAAAATATAAGAATAAGTGGATTGATACTTTTTTTGAAGGATACAGTTGCGAAAACAATATTCTTTATAATCATAACTCGGTAAATCGAAAATACATAAAGTTAGATCAAATGGCTGTTCAATATCGTTTGCTGATTCAAATACAACAATATCTTCATCATATTCCAAAATTTTTAGATCGTTTTCTCCAATAAACCCTAACATCATAGCAGGAAACTTTGAAATAATTTGGCTCATAGAGACACCCATCTTCCCACATTTAAAATTCTTCTAATTTTTAAGATAGAATCCAACGCAGCGTATTTGAGATTAAGTGATCTGTCCATACCTTACGGCTGTATAAATGATCCGCATCCTCAATGACGATTTTTGTGATATCAGGAATCGGATTTGTTTGCTGCAATTCTTCAAATGTTGTACGGGTTGCTATATCATTCCCCCCCAAAATAACCAGTTTTTTTCCTCGAAAATCACACAGCTTTTGATAATCATCCGACATGGCGATTTGCTGCCTCAAGTGCTTTTGGTTCATCCACAACCCTTTAAAGGGAAACACAATTTCCTTTGTTTCCGGATGCCTTACAAACTTTCTGGGCACACTGGGGCTGACAAATTTTTTTTTGATTTCAAAAATGGGACTCCATAAGACGACACCTGCAATTTTTAGATTGGTTTCTAATAGTGCCGTGGCAATTCTGCAACCATCACTGAAACCGAGGACATATAAGGAATACTGGTTGCCATTCATACACGCATCTAAAAATTGAGCCATCTCGATTGAATCCTGCATCTTTGTATCCAAACTAATCTGCTGGAATTCTCCGCCGCTGATCCCTAATCCCCGGTAGTCAAAGCGAGATAATATAACTCCTGTTTTTTCCGCATGCACTCCCAGCGATACGGAAATACGATTGTTATCAACACGGTTTCCATTCAAACCATAACACATCAGTATCATCGGGGATCCTGGCGCCTGATTTTCGGGGATATGCAGCATTCCCAAAACCGGCGTACGTTCTACTTCAATTTGAATGGGTATCTGCATCGTTTGGCACCTCCGCTAAAATTCGTCTTTTTATTTCTATTATTACATTATATTGCCACATGGCATCCCGCATCAAAGAACAGCGGTAATAGGTATGCAGATCCCGATGCCGGGTTTTATCGAGATGGTTGCAAACCATATACCCTTTCTCTGAGTTAGGATTATTTACAATGAAATATGCGTTTTTGCAGTGGCCTACGGCATCCAAGCCGCTATATGTACAAAGCTCATTCAAAAAAGCCGTACTAATCATTTGTCCATGTATATTTCGAATATGTGCACCTAAGGCAGAGAAAAAAGATACTTTGTCGTCATCAAAATCTGATAAATCCGTATACTCCGTTCCTTGAAACACTGTATGTAAATCTATGCAATCCCCTTGAAGGCCAGGCCACATTTTCGAAACAACATCGGGCGAAACACAATATGGATTGATTCCAAACACTCCGCTAGAAAGGGATGAGACCGGTTCCTCTGACAGGAGTGTGGCTATAATCCCCCTGCCGACACAAAATATCTTTTCCATTCCAATCCGCTTCAATTGGGCAATTCCGGATAATATATCGTCCCGCAGTCCATCAAGCGTTATTTCCTCCGACTCGCCTGCACTGTCCCCGGACCCATACAGATCCATTTGCAACACATATATACCAGAATGATATAACTTTTTTGCGAGTTTACTCATAAAATAATCCGTATCACACATCGGCTCCAAAAAACCTGGTAATAGTAAAGCTCCAACCGTTGTGTGGGGCGTTTGCTCAGGACAGTAAGACATGGAAAAACGGCGTTTGCCTGCTTGAGACACCCAGTTTTGCGTCACCATTTTATTCACCTGATTCTAATAAATTTTTGATGCTACAGTTTTCCGACTCTATAAAGCGCTGTAATATCTTTAAGAACCGACTGAGGATGGATGAGATATACCTTTCACTATAAAGAGATGCGTCGTATTTAAATCGTAGTTCCATACGATTTAAAAAATCAATAATTTGAAAATTAATTTCATATTTTGACCAGATTTTCTTGATGCTTTTTGAATGCATTATAAATGGTAATCCACTCTCCTTTTCCCCCTGTGCCACCATATAATTCACCATAATTCGGATTCGTTCTGTATTCTCTTGGTTGGTATTTGTTTTCATCCATTCCTCTTCTACCAGCGCAAAAGGAAAAAGGGCACAATCCATTGCTTCCATTAAGTTGCGCTGCATTTCTGTTAAGTAATCTTTTAATAAGCATTCAGGATTAATCGTGCCGCAAATCATGCTCTTTTCCAGAAAGCAACCAACGATTGAATTCCATTCTTTTTGATATCGGTTTGATACTCGCATTCCCACAGAAAGGTTCGATTGTCCCGTTTCCTCAAAAAGAATCAAAAATAGGGCAGATAAAATGAGGCCTGTTTTTGTAAGATGCATGCGGGAACAGAAATCGTCTATTTGACGATACAAATCAGGATGAACGATCATCTTTCCCACTCTAAATCCATCAAAGCAGCTTTGATCTCGGTGTGCTTCTAATACTGTGCGATTGAAGTGCTCCATTTTTCTCAACCCAACCCGTTTCATTTGCTGGGCCTGTTTACCTTTCAGCCAGTCATGCTGCCATGCTGCATAATCTTTATAATGATATTTCATAACCTCCAGAGTTTCACCACGATACAGCTTCCATATCTCTGAAAAAATAATATCTAGTGATTTTTCATCATATAAAATATGGTGCATATCCATTAATATATAGAACTTCTCTTCTGTTATCTCCAACACCGTCACTCTGAATAAAGGTGCGTTTTCTAATTGAAATGGCTGTACAAAATTATGAATGATAGTTTGGGCTGTGTTTTCATCACATTTTTGATACCCCATATGAAAATCTACATTCCCATGAATTTGCTGTACCACTTCACCGTTTATTTGGTGAAATGATGTTCGGAATGCTTCGTGGCGCTGAACGATTTGGTTAAGAGCACGTTCGAACTGTTCTACACAAAAGGTCCCTTCTATCGTAATTTGATTGGCCAAATTAGGGCGATGCGTATAAGTTACACTTTCAGGAAGGTATAACATTCTTTGAATACAGGAAACCGGATAGAACTTTTGTTTCGGTGCCAGATGAAATTCGGGAAGCCGATCTGTTCCATTCATTTCTTTTGTGATAAGCTGGCCAATATTATGAATCGTTTTCTTGCTAAAAAAATCTGATATATTCAGCCCCACTTGAAACTCTTGATTAATAATCGTTAATAATTCAATTAATTTAAGTGAATCGCCTCCGAGCTTAAAAAAATCACTTTCAGATGTGATATCCTCTATTTCGAAAAAGTCTTTCCAAATAGCAATTAATCGGCTCTCTATTGAATTTTCTGCCAAAGGAACCCGTGAAACAATAAGCGGCGTCTTCCCCGTTGCCTCCTGATCCTGAAAGACAGATTCAATTTTTTCCATTCTTTTATTTAATTGAGTTACGGAAAGGAGAATTTGATGGACTTGCGGCATATTCAATATCGTGTTAATTGCGTTCCCCCCCTCTTCAGCGGGAATCCCTCCATAAAACGGCTGCGTTGTCTGATCTGTTAACCAAGTATCAAGATTAACACTTGTCCACTGATATTTGCTTTTTTGATTATGTTCCTGAACAAATGCGTCCATAAATGCATTTGCCGCTGTATAGCCGCCAAGGCCTATTCCGCCTAACACAGCCGCCATAGACGATATACATAGACAGAAATCCACTTCAATGCCATCAAATACTTGTTCTAAAACAAATAGCCCTTTTGCTTTTGCTTGAAAATGCTGAACGATATTTAGGGATGTTATTTCCTCAATCGTTTGTTTTGCCGATTCTCCAACAAACCCAGCTGCGTCAATTATTCCATTTAACTGAGCATAATTTGAACGTATAAAACACAGCAATTTTTCCATATGGGCCTGATTGGAGATATCGGCTCTAAATAGTGCTATTTTACTACCAAGGCGTTCTATGCTCATTAAGCGCATAATTTTCTGACTGATCCGATCCTGTTTTCCATTATTTTGAATCCACTTTTCCCATCGCTCGCGTTTAGGGAAATAGGAACGGGACACCAAAATCAATTTACAGTTTGATCGTTGTGCAAACTGTTCCGCAAGAGCGAGCCCAATATTCCCCATTCCACCGAAAACGAGGTATACACCATCCTTTTTCAATGCACTTGTTTGAATCACGGCATCTTTTATCTTTAAGTGATCGAAAGTAGGAACCCATATCGTGTTTCCTCTGATTGCCATTTTCTCAGGGGTTATGTCTCTGCCAAGAATGCCAAATAGCTTTTCCCCAACTTTTTTATCTGTCCAAGGAATATCTATATGGCTATACTGTAGATGTGGGTATTCTTGTGCGGCCACTTTTCCAAGTGCCGGCATTATTACATAAGGACTCCGTATTATGTCGTCGTCCAATACAACTGTTGTTTCACGTCCAATAGTTATGAGCTTGATATGTTGACGTGTTTTTAATACTGATAGTGTTCTTACAATATATATCAAAGATTGGAAACAGTCTTTCTGCACAAATTCAAATTGCTCGGGTGTAGGTTGCGTTTGCTTTTCTTTTAAGAAACCCCAGAGATAAAGAATGCGCTGAGGCGGATTCTGTGTGTCGCCCAATCGCTGAAACAACTCCAGAAAGGAGCTCTCCAAATCCGGATTTATATGTAGAATATCTCCGGTCAGGAAACTGTCTCCTTTACGGACAATGGTTACACTTGCGGCACAACCTTTCAGGCGATGGATTAAATCTGAGCTGATATCACTTTCATCATCAAAAACCAGCCAATTTTGATTCCAATGACTATTATTCTCGCCATGAGATTCCTCACGCTTCCAAGAAGGGATGTAAAACCATTCTGAAGGGGGCATATATTTAATTTCATCCTTTAACACTGGATGGGAAACGCCTTTGGAGCGATATATTTTTTTTTCAAAAGGATAAGTGGGGAGCGGAATTTTTCGACCTTTACGTCCCTGTTGTAACGCCTCCCAACAGATTGGAATTTGGAACCCCCATAGGGTACCAACGGCGTTATAAAATCCTTCAAGTCCTTTTTTATGAATTTCCTTTTTCCACCACATATCTTCCGATTTACAATGAAAATCAATCATTTGTTTTTTTGCAAACAATTTTACTGATAAACGTCCAGATTTTGACCAATCATACCAAACCCGCTGGTCTCCCGATGATGACGGCATGAATCTTATCCAAAAATCAGCGTTCAACAAATCCGATTGAATATCGTAAAATATATCTTCCTGTACCATATAAATCGGCCTTACCCCTGAGGAAATAGAGAGCGATTGAAATGAATGGAGATATTCGTGATAGGTGCTTTCTCCTTTCTGCAATGCATCAAGAGATTTCACAAGGATTACCATATCTTTCAGTGATACGATTCCGCTTAGACAGGCCGCCGTATAGAGTCCTTCTCCACACCCAAAAACAATATTCGGCGCCAAACCGCAATCCAACAGGAATTTTGAGAATGAGTAAGAATAAATAAAACGCATAAAAAGTGAATCTTGGGATAGAAAAGGATCCACTTCTGTTCTCTGGAACAAATTAAAATTTGATTTTAATGTTTCCTTGAATGCGGGAATTCCATGATACAATTCCTGTATCTGATCTAGCAGATCCATTTCAAACGGGTAGAGAAAAAGAGCAACTTCCTCTGCCTTATTATTAAAATACATTTCTTCCTTATAATTGGAAGCTTTCAACAATTGGCGCCTGACATCGGGGATATTCTTACAAACAAAAAATACTCTGTTATCAAATGGCATTCTTCCTGCCTGTAATGTATAAGCAATATCCCTCAAACATAGGTCTGCGTGCTGAGCAAAAAAGCGATCGAATTTTTTTATATATTCCGTTAGCGCTGTATGCGTTTTTGCAGATAATATGATTACTTCACCATTTGATACCCTGGATGGTACAGGCGCGTTTTCATAGGATTCAACAATGGCATGAACATTACTACCACCCATTCCAAAAGAATTTACCGCCGCGCGAAAAGGCCTGTTTTTCTCAGGCACTGAAATTAATTGGGTGTTAACAAAAAAAGGAGTGTTCTCAAAATGAATTGAGGTATTGGGATTCTCACAATTCAGAGAGGGTGGTAACTGCCGGTTCTTGATTGCCAGTATCACTTTTATCAACCCTGCAATTCCAGCGGCAGTATCCAAATGCCCAATATTTGTTTTTACGGAACCAATTGGGCAGAGATTGCCACTTGGCAAACCATACGCTTCTGTTAAAGCCGCTACTTCAATTGTATCGCCTAATTTTGTGCCACTGCCATGCATTTCAACAAAATCGATTGTATCCGAAGTTACCTCTGCCCGCTTCAGAGCGTTGGAAGCCGCTCTTGCGATTCCCTTCAAGCTTGGGGCAGTGTAACCAATTTTGTCGGCACCGTCATTCGTCATTGCGGTACCCTTTATGATCGCATGAATATAATCATGATCTTTGACTGCATCAGTAAGGCGTTTTAATACCACAACGCCGGCGCCGTTTCCACCGATTGTTCCGCTGGCTTCCTCTGAAAATGCACGACAATGGCCATCTGAAGACAGAAAACTGCCTTTTTGATAGAGATATCCACTGTTTAACGGATACGTAACGGATACACCGCCCGCCAAAGCAATATCACAATCCTGATACAAAAGCGACTGGCAAGCCAGGTGTACGGCCGCCAAGGAGGTAGAGCAAGCTGTCTGTATTGTCACACATGGCCCTCGTAAATCCAGAAGATATGCAATTCTAGAATTAATAAAATCTTTGTTTTTCAATAATTCACGCCCAAACTCCCCAGCTAAATTGGAATTGGGCGTAGTTGGTGAAACGGCAGAATCAAACGAAGCTCCACTGAAGATTCCAACACGCCCCAGATAGCCCTTGGGATAGTACCCTGCATCTTCCAGAGCTTCCCAAACTGTCTCCAATAATACCCTTGCCTGAATGTTTAATGCACATGCATCTTTATAGGAAATACCAAAAAAATCTGCGTCAAAATGGTCTGCATGCTCTAAAACTCCCTTGGCTTTCACATACTGAGAATTGTGAATTAGAGAATCAGGAACGCCACTTTCGTTTAGCTGCTTATCAGAAAAGAATGTAATACATTCTCTTCCCATCTTTAAATTATCCCAAAACACATCAAGCGAATCAGCCATTGGTAATCTGCCGGCCATACCAATCACTGCTATTTCCTTACCATTTAAGTTATTATAATGATTACTATCCATAAATTCCTCCAAGTCGTAAAAAGACTTACAGAATCATATTTTTACTCGTTTTCGGTGCAATCTCTTTCACCAATTTGTATTTTTGGGTAATGTATAACGCTAAAGACTGTATCGTTGGATATTGAAACAATTCAATAATCTCAACATCGATGTTAAATGTTTCCTGAATTTTTCGGCAAACATACATTAAGGAAATAGAATCCCCTCCCGCGTCAAAGAAAGCTACATCTATAGGAATGGCATTTTGATTTAATGCGCCGCACCATATCTCTTGTATTTGCCTTTGCAAAGAGTCTTTTGGGGCTGTATCGGGTGTGCATGCCCGCCCGATATCCTCACCATCTGGCAACCGCTCATATGCAATTTTTCCATTGGAAGTGAGGGGAATTTCATTCAAAATAATAATAAATGCTGGAATCATATATTGCGGCAATTCTTGGCTTAGATGTTGCCGTATGCGTTCTTTGGAGCACCCAGTACGAATACATACATAAAGGCAAATGTATTTGGTCAGGCCATTATTCTTCACAGCAGCCACCGCCTGAACAACACCCTCACATCTCAACGCACAATTTTCTATCTCACCTAATTCAATTCGAAATCCTCTTATTTTTACCTGTTGATCCATACGGCCTAGGAATTCAATGTTTCCATCTGGTAACCATCTGGCCCTATCCCCTGTTCGGTACATAATATGACCTGCATGATACGGGTTTAAAACAAAACTTTCGCTTGTGCGCCGCTTTTGATTTAAATATCCTTTCGACACGTGAATGCCGCTCACACATAGTTCACCCTCGATCCCGATGGGACAAATATTGAAATGATTATCCAGAATATAAGCTGACGTATTACGAATCGGTCTCCCAATCGGTACCATATGCTCCGGGCATTCACCGGACTGAGAGCTCCAGAAGGTTGAACATATAGACGCTTCCGTTGGGCCATAAGCATTGATATAATTCACATATTTGCTCCATCTTTTATATTCCTTTGGCTGTGATTCGGAGCCGGCCACGACCATCACTCTTAAATATTTTAATCGTTCTGGATTGAGTAACGGTATATATTGGGGCGGAAGAGTAATTACAGAAATTTGATTTGTATTCATAAACGCTTCCAGTTTATCGGAATGATTGCGTTCTTCAGGCGTTAGCATATATAAAACCGCGCCTACCAATAAACTCATGACCAATTCTGAAATGGAAGCATCAAAGGACATATTGGAAAATTGAGCAATGCGATCTGTTCTACAGATAGCCCAGTCATTTTCATACAGGTATTTCAGATTGGCAATCCCAGAATGGCCCACAATTACGCCCTTAGGCTCACCATTAGAACCAGAAGTATAGATCATGTATGCCTTTTCCAGGCATGGCTCGCATGTAGCCGGCACTGGCGATAATGAATGTTTGGAGGCCAAGAATGTGTCCAGATTAATCATGCAGGATTCGGGAATGCTTGCAGAGCGTTTTTTAATTGCATGAGAGGTAAGAACAATTTTCGCTTGGCTGTCATGGTAAATATGAACAATACGTTTCTCCGGCCAGTCCGCCGTTACTGGAATATAGCAGCCTCCCGCTTTTAAAACAGCGAAAAAAGCAATTACCAGCTCTACAGATTGATTGCAATATACCATAACAGAATCGCCGGATTTCAATCCTCGTTTTACCAAGAGGATCGACAGCGCGTTTGCCCTTTCATTAACCTCTTGATAGGACCATGTTCGACCTCGATCCACAACGGCATTGGCCAAGGGATACAATTGCGCTTGTTCTTCAAAAAGCACATGAATCGGCCGAGGATGAAAGGGAAAATCAGCACCGGATTGAAATTGCCTCAGTAACTCTTTTTCGTTATTATCTAGAACATCAAAATGATGAATAGGCATATCCAAGGCAAATGAAATATCAGACAAAATTTTTTTAAAATGCCTAACAATATAGGAAACAGTAACCTCTGTAAATAAAGCGGTGCAATATTCTATTTTAAGTTTTAGGCATTCGTTATTGTCAAACACATGAACGGCTAAATCATACATGGAACTATTGGCGTCCAGCTTGCTCCATTGTTCTTCTTTAAGACCATCCCAATCGATCTCTGTTTTTTCAGTTTGTTGCATATTGAATAACACACGATAAAGCGGCGCAAAATCAGCGCTTTTTTGATTGCTGTTCATGTTTATAATTTCGTGTGTAGGATACAATTGATGATCCAGGCTCTCTGTCAACTGCATGTTTACATATTGAAGCAGATCGCCTATCTTCATATTAGGGTCAAAGGTAAGGCGTATGGGCAAAATTTTACTAAAAACACCTACGATATTACGCAATTGAGGGAGATTGCTGCGGCCATTCACCACAACGCCAATATAGAAATCATTCTGCCCACTGTGTTTATATAGTACAATTGCAAGCGCCGTAAGCAATACAGTAGCGAGGCTGACACTTCGCTGTATTCCGAGATGAATTAATTGTTTTTTACTTGTCTGATCCAGCTGTTGCTCAAATATTGATCCGGTATACTGACGAGGATATGGGCGTGGAAAATCGGATGCCAGTTCAAGAGGATCGCACTTTGGTTTAACTGTTTTTTCCCAAAATGATTTTGATTCTTGATAATACTTTGTATCCGTTAACTCATTTTCCCAACAAACATAATCTGAGTAAGTAGATTCATCTGATGAAATAAGAGTACCGCCTTTATGATATTGATTATAAAATTCAGCAAAATGCCTATGTAATATTTCAAATGAGAATCCGTCTGTTATTAAATGGTGAACCTTGAGCAATATAATGGTTCTATCCGCAGCATACCGAATCAGACAGTAGTGTACCAGAGGTGAATCGAAAATTTGAAAGGATTGCTCTAACTCTGTCTGTATAATCTGTTTTAATTTAGAATTCCGTTCGATAGAGGTTAAATGCAAAAAATTATAGTAAGATATGTTTAACTTTTGATTTGAAACAATATACTGCCACGCCTTCCCCTCATCAAGCACAAATCGTGTTTTTAACACGGGATGACGCTCCTCTAAGGCGTAGAGCGCTTTTTCCAACGCTGCATCATCAGGAATTCCACGAAGTATGAGCTGATAACATAATTCTAGTGCTAATCCGCTATGATTCATTTGGGAAAGAAAAAATATGCCTGTTTGCGTAGAGGATAAAGGGTATTTGGAAATAGGAGCCGATTTTTTTATCTTTGGCATTCCTAATTTGATTGAACCGGAAACACAGCTTTCTTGTTCAGGCATAATAATCTCCCTTCTATTTTGTTGTTTCAACCTTTCATATGCGGTTTTGAGCACCCTTCCAAGAGGGGCGTACACTCATTTTATCTTGGTTATAAAGATTCTCGCGGTTTTGTAACCCTAAAAAGAAGGAGCGCTGCATTTTTTGCTGTTGCTTTTTGTTGTAAAACATTGCGGAAATATTGCCCGGCCACAACTTTCCTTTCGCAGTCAGGCGGAGAATTCGGCCTTCTTTATAAAGATACCCTTCTGCGATAAGGTCTTCAATAATCTCTTCAAACCGTTCGTAATCAACAATATCATCTAAATCTATTTGCATATAGTTAGGGAACAATACGAGTTTACGTTCCTCAATTTCTTCAGGCGTAGCACGATTTCCAATATAAACAGCACATCCATTTTGACGTACCCTTTCCTGATACTGCTGAATATCCGGAATGTTTTTATGATTCATATCATCTAAAAAACTAGTGGCCGATGGTCCAATTCCTAGTAAACAACTGCGCAGATGCATTGCCGTAGGTAATGGAGGCGCATGATGCACTTTCGAAAAAGTATTCACTAGAACCTGATGATACCCTCGTGCCTCCATAAACTGAATAATTTGTTGAAACATTGCTATTTCTTGATCGGAAGATGGCTTTTGATGAAAAAAAACATCTTCTTCGATCAAATGGTAGAACTCCGTATTGGGATATACATTTAAATTATAAACATCAATATATGACGCCTCTAACTGATCCACTTGTTCGAGGTCCCGCTGTAAAATCTCACTTGTTTGATCCGGTAGATTATATATAAGATCAACTGCAAAATCGTGAATCCCTACGATTTTTAAGTTTTCAATTGCCTGATAAATATGACATAATTTAGCCTGAATCCCAATCTTTTTTCGAATTGATTCATCGAACGTTTGGATACCAAAACTGACGCGCGTAATGCCTAACCGTTTGAGCGCTTTTAGCTTTTCTAAATCCGCAAAATTTTTCACATTTCCTTCCATCGAGATCGTTTGGCATTGCTCAAAATCAAAATCCTGACGAATTTCATTTAAAATCTCTTCTAATAAATCTACGTCAAAGCAAGAAGGGGTTCCGCCTCCGAAATGGATGGCATTAATCTTGCGATTTTTAAAATAAGGAAGCTTCGAATAAAACGCTATTTCTGTTTTATATGCATCAATTAACTCACGCTTCTGTTCCATGGAGTATTTGAAATAATGATCCTTATAATACGCACAAAACAAACAGAATGATTCACAAAATGGAATATGGATATATATACAAAGATCCTGGCTTTCCGCACTACGGTTAAAAATTTTTACAAATTGCTCGAAATCATCAATTTGATCATGATATTTACATAACGGAGGGTATGCCCATATTTCCGATTTGCGTTTCGTAAAATTTCTCATAATATGCACCTTTACTCAATAAGCTTTCAGCCCACACCAACCTGCAATAATGTTTCTCTGAATATCCGATGTGCCGGAATAAATGATGGACGCAGCCGCATCTCGCACACCTTCTTCAATTCCTGATTCCTCCATATATCCGAACGCACCATGTAATCTAAGCGCATTTAGCGAATCCTGCAAATAGCATTCGCTTATAAACAGCTTGGCCATGGCTGTTTCAAAGAAGGAAGATACATCCTCCTTTTTCAGCCACCCAATTTTATAGAGCAATAATTCTGCCAGTTCAATATGCACTCTCATATCCGCAATTTTATGCGAAACAGCCTGGAACTCTGATATGGGCCTATCAAACTGCTTTCGCGATTTCACAAATTCCACGCATTCATCAAACTGACGCTTCATGGTACCTAAATTCGATGCAAAAATATAAGTTCGTTCCCAGTCGACCGCTGTGTTAAATACAAAGAAACCAGCGCCCTCCCCAAGCAAGCGATTCTCTACCGGAACCTTGCAATTGTCAAAGAACACCTCTCCCATCGGGGAACCGTTTAGTCCCATTTTATGAAATGGTTTACTTACCTTTACACCAGGAAAATCTTTTTCAACGATAAAAGCGGAAATGCCTTGTTTCCCAGGCGATGTTCTGGCAAATACAATAAAAACATCAGCAATAGGTGCATTTGAAATAAACGATTTAGAACCATTTAATATGTATATGTCACCATCTTTTTGGGCTGTCGTTTCAATGTGAAACGAATCGGACCCGGCCTCCTGCTCTGTCATCGCATGTGCGCCAATCAGTTTACCGGTCGCAAGTCCAGGGATATATTTTTCCTTCTGCTGCTTGTTACCATATTTTAAGATTGGGATCATACAAGCAAACAAATGGTTGTTTATCGCAAAAATGAATCCATTATCTTTGCATCCATACCCCAGCGCTTCACAAACCAAAATCATGGTCAGAGGGTCAATATCCAGCCCTTCTAAATCATTGGGAACGGGCATTTCAAACAATCCAAATTCAGAACAAGCGTTCCAGTATTTATTAAAGTCATAAGTGCCAAGCTTTCCACCAAGATGTTGTCTCGCAAAATTAGTAACGGAATCTTTTAACTGCTGTTGCTCCATCGTCAATTCAAAATTCATGGCAATCTACTCCCCTGCCAATTATTTGCGCATAATAAACTCACATATATTATCGATTGACTCAAAATTTTTCATTTTAAAATCATCATCTGTTAGCTCAATATTATATGTTTGTGAAAGGAAGGTAAGCAAACGCATAATTCCAATTGAATCTATCAATCCATCTTTAATCATTTGACGATTGTCCTGCAACTCACTTTCATCAACCATGCCCTTTAATAATTCGTTTAAAACAAAGTCCCTAATTTCAGCTCTTAATGTTTCAATTGTCATGTTTCGTAACCTCCAAATTTTTATAAATGATTATAAAAGTCAAAACAAACCTGCATCTTCTAACCGTTTGTATAAATGGCGTAAATGTAACTTACAGATCCTTGAGTTTGGGTCACCAAAGCTTTTACACCAAACATTATAGAACCAGCTGAGATAGGAGGCGTGTCCCTCTTCTCTCCATGTTTCACTGATGCCAATATGCCGTTCAGGATCATCATATGCCTTAACAATTTTTTCTTTTTCTGTATCGTCAATTTTTGTATATTTTTCTTGATGTATGATCCCAGGCCCTTCCAACCGGTCCTTTTCAAACTGGAACTTCACGTTGCTATATCCGAGCGCCAAACTCACCAGAGGAAAACAGTATTTACGTGGAAGATGAAATTTTTTATAGACCTGGTTAATATTTAAACGATGAATTTTATTCGTAAACACTCCAGAAATCCCTAATGAGTGCGCAGCGAGCATGCAGTTCTGTGCCACCAGAATGGTATCCGTGCTCCCAGTAATAAAATCTTCTATGGGACGTACCTGATAATTACAACCAATATATTCCGCCATCTCTGTAATACGGTTAAAATCCACACAAAATAGCAGTGCTACACTAGCCGAAAAACCGACATATTCTTCTATCGTTTTCCTGTTTTTAATTACAATAATGGAATAGCTTTGACGAGCAGATGCATTACATGCACGTACGCCAGCCTGTAAAATCGTCTGCAAGTCCCTATCACTTACCGGCTGCTCAGAAAACTCACGCACTGATCGAAGCCTATGGATTGAATCTAAAACTTCATTCATTTTGTACCTCCGATTCTGTTAATTCAACTGTTTTTTTGATAAAACAAAATCAACCAGTGTGTTAAAGTTATCAAAAATACTAAGTTCTAATTCCTCTGGCTCGCAGACATATGAAAAACGCTTCTCAATTTCAACAATTAACTCTAGCACCTGTATGGAATCCATTCCTAAGTCTTGAATTAACGAGGAAGAAGCACGAATATCCTCTATTGTTTGTTCCTCATTAAAACAATAGCTCTCGCTCAAAATATAAAATAGTTCTTCTTCAATTTGCTCCCGTGTGAAAGCCATACCAAACATCTCCTTTTTCAATCCCGGCGTACATGTCCCAGCATCATTTTGCTATTTTTCGGCAAGTAAAACTCGCGGATAATATCATCAGCTAATATCGCCCCCTCTATTGTTGGAATGATGGAATCCTCAGAAATCGTTAAATAACCGTTACACGCAAGCTCTTTCAGCTTATTTCCAAAAATATCTATTACATCAAATCCAAAATCCCGTTCAAACTCCAAACGCGAAAAATACATGCTCTTGAGGCCAAAGATAAGACGGCGTATCATAATTTCCTGCACTTTCATTTGATGCGCACGGTAAACGGGAAAGGTATGATTCTTAATCTTTTGATAATATTGATCCAACTCTAGATGATTCTGATACATGAATCCGTTAAAATAAGAATGCGCAGAAATTCCAAACCCGATAAATTCTTCGCCCTTTGACCAGATATGAAAACGCTGTAAATGACGATATTTTGGATCCAACATAAAACTATAGTGCTCCGCCATTTGATATTTACTGCTTAATAAGGCCGTATAAGCCTCCTTGGCGATTTCATATTCTTCCTCATTGGATATGAGCGAAATCAATCCTTTCCGATAGTCAATATAGAGTTCATTATTCAAAAACAGCTCCATTTTGTAAATTGCAATATTTTCCGGTTCTAAAGCAATCATCTCATTTACGGTACGCAGAAAACTATCCTTACTTTGTCCAACCATTCCAGACATTAAATCCACGTTTACATTCTCAATCCCCACCTTGCGCACACGCTCATAAGTACGATAAAATTCTTTTGCATCATGATTGCGTTTATTCAGCAACAACACCTCGTCATCTAAACTCTGACATCCAATGCTCAATCTAGTTAACCCATGCTCCTTAAGCGCAATCAATTTCTCTGAAGTGGTAATTTCGCCAGGGCGCGCCTCACAGCAAAATTCAAACTGTTCTGTTTTTTTAAAGCGGCTGAATATCGCCGTCATAAGTCGTGTTAATTGGCTAACCGTTAAAACGGTAGGGGTACCGCCTCCAAAGTATACCGATCGTATTGGGCGACCCATGACGGACGGATGGTTCGCATAAAGATCTATTTCTTGGCACAATGCATCTATATACTCATCCGGAACCTGAGAGTTTGCAATAGGAAATGATTTATAGTAGCAAAACCCACACTTTTTTACACAATAAGGAATGTGAACATACAAGTTAATCGGAATGGGGGTCCACATATCTTCGATTTCCTTTTTTGTCATGAAATTAGACGGGGGATATTGTGATACAAAGCTTCGTTCAGGCTCAATATGCATTTTTTATAACCATACCTTTCCGCTGCATAAAGATATAACAGGGAAATAAAACCCATCGCCTTAATTGCAGCAGTTAAATTTGAGTACACACAATCAGAAAGTCAGTAAACACTAGTTCATTTTGCGTTTTAATGTTTTTCCAAGTTCGTTTTTGGGAATTTTATCTGTAAATTCAATGATGCGCGGCACTTTATAATCTGCTAAACAGCCTTTACAATGTTTAACGATCTTGTCTAAGGTAATCTGTTCGTTTACAACGATAAATGCTTTTACGGTTTCTCCAAGGATATCACAGGGAGCCCCAACTACGGCGGCTTCCTTAATTTGAGGCATTTTTAAAAGAACATTTTCTACTTCACAGGGATCAACATTGTGGCCGGAAACATTAATAATATTTTTTAGACGTTCAGCAACAAAAACCAACCCTGTTTCATCCACTTTTCCATAATCGCCTGTACAATACCAGTCCTCATAAAAGGCAGTTTGATTTAACTCTTCTGGATATAGATATCGTGACTTTCCCGCTTTGCATTTCACCCGCAATTCTCCAGATACACCTGGAACCTGGTAGTTATTCTTTTCATCAAACACGTGTATTTCAACATGATCTAGTGGAAAACCAACCGCATTGGAATGTTCTCGAGGGTTCCAATAGATACATACCGCGCCAGTTTCTGTTGAGCCATAATCAATGCTGAGAAAATGGCCTGTCAAACTTTGAAACAACGCCGCTGATCTATGAGAGATAGGAGCACCACCTGAAAACGCTGCCCGAATACTTGCAAAACGATCTCTATACGCTATGTTTTCTCGCAATTGCATTTCTTCAATGAACACATTGTACATAAACGGAACAGCGTAAAGAATTGTAATTGATTTTTTGGAAATATAATGTAACGCATTTATGGGAACAAATTCTTTTACAAGGTGTATTTGTGCACCTGTCATCAATGCTCCAAATGCCGTTCCATGACAATACGCATGGTAAACAGGAGGAAGTATGAATACACGGTCTTTTCGTGTTAAATGCAAAGCGGCGGATTTTGCAACCACCTCGCTCCATACAGCAGCTTCTTTGCGTACTACTGCTTTGGGGATTCCGTTGGTGCCGCTGGTCATTAAGCAAACACTATCGTCCGGCTCAAAAAGAGGCGGCTCATATGGCAGCTGGAAAGCCCAATAATCTATTTGCTTCTGACCGCTCAGAACACACGTGCCTTTTATTTCGGTTAACCCAGGTGTTCGGCCACTCTGAGTTAGCAAAAAGCGAATACGCAACTGCTTAATATGATATTGCAGTTCGTTTGTTTTGTATGCGGGTGATAAAAGAACAGCGGGCTTGTGACACATTCTGCATGCTAAAAATGCCACAAAGTAAGCATATGAGTTTGAGAAGAGAAGTCCGATTGGTTCTAACCTGTTTTTTGTTAATTCTTGAATGATGGTGGAAGTCTCTTGTATATCCTGGATCAATTCTCCATAGGTGTAATTCTGATCTCCATAACAAATAGCGATACGTTCTGGATATTGTGCAGCATTTTTTACAATACGCTCTCCTAGCATAAGCGTTCGGTCACCTCCGGCCTCTTATATCATAGTGTAGATGAGACGATCAATACTTTCAGGAGATAAATTGGGGACCCTTTTTTCATTGACGTCGCCTGATTCAATATTCTCCCTTACCTTCTGCGGAACCCTCCAATCTTTTTTCAATAAATCGCATAATGGCTTTTTGCGATACCAGTAAATATCCGCATATCGATTGGCTATTTGTCGCCAGTTACATTCAGATGACCAATGCATGACATCCAAAATGAGCTTGCGCATGATTGGAATCAGTTCTTCCGTTTCCTGTAGCATAACAGGTTGCCCGTCCTTCAGGATTTGATAGGCCAGTAAGCTATCTTTATAATTCCCTTTAGAATTATAAACATGATTAAAGGAATCCACACTGATCTGTAACTCGTTTTGATAAAGCGTCAGAATTTGCAAAGAATGCATTGGTATTTGCTTGTGATTCCAAATACCCAATGCCTTTAATTCGCTATAATCACGAATCAATAAAAATGCATCGGTTTCTTTTTTATCTAGCTCATAAGGCCCATGAATTGATTTTGGAATATCGTGTACCCGAAAATAAAGTGCTTCGGAATAAGCCCAAAGAGCACCGCATAGTTGTTGAAGGAAATGAGCGTCATTTTGTGAGGGAAGCGTAAACTCCGCCTTTTTCATACAATCGGCAACTTGGGAAGGAGTGAAAATGATATGTTTTCCATCCTCATTAAAAATAGAACCATACTTCATCTGTCGGACTGTTTCTAATAATCGGACAGTCCACGCTTGTTGCTGTGCTATAGACATATGTAAACGCTTCATACCCTGAATGATAAAATTGATATTACGATAAATTCGATCTGGATTTTTAAACGCATGGCCAATTTCAGCAAGCGAAAACCCCTGATGGAGCAATTGCGAGAAGTCTTCTAGGTATTCACGGGTAAATTCTGTAACAAAAAGATGCATGATTGAATTAAATTTAATTGGCCAATCATTATAATCGTTATATCCCCATGCTAGTTTTAAACTCTCTTTATATTTTTGAATATCCTGGTTGGCACTCATTGTGTATCCCTCCATCAATTGCACGCCGTAGCTCATCAATAAAGCATGGAATAAATTCTGTTACATCTGCAACCACCTTATAATGCGCATACTTAAAAATAGGCGCATCAGGATTCCGATTGACGGCAACTACCACCTTTGCATCCCGCATACCCACAATATGCTGACTGGCGCCGGAAATTCCAAATGCAAGATATAACTTAGGTCGTACAATTTGTCCCGTTTGTCCTATTTGAAAACGTGCGTCCAGCACACCGGCATCTACAACGGCACGTGAGCACCCAATGGAAGCATGCATCATTTTGGCCAACTGTTCTATCAAATATAGGCTTTGGCGATCACTCGCACCTCTTCCAACCGCAATTATCACATCTCTACACTGAGTAATGCTTTCACCGCTTTTTGTAAAGCGGTGTATCAGTTGAAGATTGCCGCTTCTCTTTCCCCAAACTCTGCATGGAATGATCTGACCTCTATGCTGCTGATCGAACCCACCAATTTCATTACGTCCAGGACGAACCGTGACAATTTGAAGCGTGCTGTGCGTTACAATCGTGGCCATGATTTCGCCTGAAAAAGCCGGACGGGTTTGCAGCAGACGACCATCTTTCTCCCTGATATCCAGCTGTGTACAATCGGCAGTTAGTCCGGCGTCCAGCATAGACGCAACCCGCGGGGCGACCGAACGCCCAAATATGGTAGAACCAATTAGCAGGATTCCCGGTTGATCCTTGCTGATGATTTGAACCAATACCTCAGAGATCTCTATATCATTCAGGGGCTCCCCCTCTGTTTGTATGCAGTAAATGAAATCAGCGCCATAGCCAAATAATTCCTTTACGCCCGTCAGCAACTCTTCCCCAAGCACTACAGCGACCAATGGTACTCCAAGTTTATTTGCCAAACGTCTCCCCTCAATGACGAGTTCATAAGAGTATTCCCGTATTCTTTCATTTTCTATTTCACATAAAATCAATACGTTACCACTTTGTATTGGCTGAGTACAAAATTCGTTTTTTATACTAATCTTTAACAAATTTACCACCTCACAGGACGGTTAATCTATCGCCTTTCTAAAAAGGTCGCTATAAACTGACCCTAATTCGTTAACCAAAGTGGACGCCTGCTGAATTGGCTTTCCTACAATCTCCACTGCTTTAAAATCAGTTTTGGGAATAAAAGATCGTATAATTCGAGTGGGTGAACCTACTCTCCCACATTTTTCTCTCTGGGCAGCAATATCATCTGCTCCCCAAACCTCCACCTGTTTTTGCTGCGCTTGTAAAATTCCTCTGAGTGTGGGAGAACGCAACATTTGATTATTTTTATCAAAAGAAATTAACGCAGGATATTGCACACGAATTCTATCACATCCGAAATGAGTCTTTCGGGAACAGACCATATACTGTTCTGTGTTTTCTTCTATTTCAATCACATTTGTTAAATGAGGTATGCCTAGTTTTTGGGCAAGGGAAGGCCCCACTTGACCAGTGTCTCCATCGGTTGACTGTTTGCCGCAAAAAATTAAATCATAGTCTCCCGCACAACGAATTCCTTTAGATAACACGTAACCAGTCGCAAGTGTATCTGACCCGGCAAACACTGGGTCGCTTAATAAAACTGCGCGGTCAATATCATATGCAAGTAACTCCTTTAACATCGCCTTTGCATGCATGGTGCCCATACTCATTATTGTGAAATGTACAGAAGGATATTTTTGCTTTAGAGTAAGCGCCTGCTCTATTGTAGATGCATCAAAAGGATTTAACATTAAATCATCTTTTTGTCGAAGTACCGTCTGCGTCAATTCATCATATTTCATCTTTTCTACACAAGGCACCTGTTTCACACAAATAAGAATGTTCATGTGTTTCCTCCGTCATATCTACAAAACGTTCGTGCTTACCGGCTGTTTTCAATTTTTGGGCAACGGCACTCAGTTCCTTCAAGGTAACTCCTTGGACAATTAACTGGAATATCATCGTCCAGGGTAAGAAATCTAAAATAGAATTCTGAATGGAGGACTTAGCCTCTAGCGTTATTTGGTTGGCTTTTTCATAAGTCATGGTATTGTGACGCCAGGTCTTATACACCCCTTCTAATCCGAATTCTTCTCTGCGCTCATTGATAGGAGTGCGTGTATCGTAAACCCATGTGTTTAGACTGTAAAAGGTAGGTTGGTTTTGCTCGATAAAAGATATCGTCTCTTCTATGGTTTCTTGTGTTTCACCTGGATACCCAATGATAAACGACGCAAAATTAATAATAGAATATTGATTGAGTAAGGCAATTCCCTTTTGAAACGATTTAACATCCGAGCACTTATTCATAATCCGCAACATCTTTTCACTACCGGATTCAATCCCTAAAAACACACCGATACATCCGCTTTTTTTCATTAGGCCAACGATTTCATCGTCTAAAAATTGGCATCTTATATAAGAAAACCATTTAAAATGAAAATGATTACGACTCATCATGTTTAAGATTTCTCTAAATCGTTTGACAGGAACATTAAACGTATCGTCAATAAAATGAACGAGTTCAATCTCTTTTTGTTTATCTATTTCTTTTAGCATCATCTCCACTTCGGCGACAGGCATTGCGCTGAATTTTCCTGCATTGATTGGATAACTACAAAAAGAGCAGGAAAATGGACAAGATACTGTTGTGCGAATTGACACAACATTTGAGACCTGTTTACGAAATAACCCCCAGTTGACTACACTGTTACGCAAATCAAATACATCCGTTTTTTGATAGGTAAAATGGAAGATTTCATGCTTTTTATAAAATAAATTTGGGATATTGGTGATGGAGCGGTTACTTTTTGTATTCTGAATGATTTGAAACAGTTCCTCCTCCCCATAAAAACTGTGAATGACATATTGTACATCCAACCTTCGCATACTGAAGTGAAATACATCCTCTGATTCATGCAGATAGGCGTTAATATAGTTCACGACGGTAGGGCCGCCTAAAATGATGCAACTGTCCGGAGCATAGGCCCGTACAAAACGAATCATTTCAATCGCATCGTCAATTTGATCACAAAAGGTGGTTGAAATCCCAACAGTTAGATAAGAATTACATTGCAGCTTCTGGGCAATCAACAGCTTATCATCTTCAAACGAATTTACACAGTCGAAAGTAAGCCCCTTTTTATTTAAATAAGTTCCCAAACACGCAACCGTTGGGTTCATAGGACGCCGTATATCATGTTTCGTTTTAAAATATTGTTTTGCTATTTGTAGCCCTTGCGTTTCAAAGCTACCGGAGAAAGGAATTAAAAGGCAGTCAATTTGATTTTTCAAGTCATTCACCTCGATTCTAATATACGAGTACGTCCGGCTTAAAAAGCGATCAAATGAATCGTTTACAAACAGCCCACTTGATTGCATAAATGAATTACATCCACTGCCAATAGCATTGAAAGAGGTAAATATAATTATTGAAACCTATTTATTGGTTTTCCTTTATATTGCGTTATATATTATGTTTTGGAAGTATATTATATTTAATCATAATTTGTAATATTATAGAGATATTAGCATAAACAAGATACTAAAGTCAAACATTCCTAATAAAAATTTTTAATGATTGCCATTAAATTTATTTGATATTGTAATATTATAGGAATATTTAACTTTATTTTCCAATAAAAATCATGTTTTCATCAGGATGTATTTTCTTTACAGGTAATTTTATAGAAAATAAGGAAAAGCTCTTTTTAACATAAATTGAAAAAACGTTAGGGGTGGTTGACAACACCAGACAAAAAGACCCCCTTAGATGATGAAAAAACATCATCTAAGGGGGCTTGTTTTGCCATGTAAAATAAATGACCGTTTGCGGGCTTTCTTACGCTCAAAATTTTTGCTCACACCACGAGCATTGCGTCTCCAAAGCTGAAAAAACGGTATTTTTCCTTTACAGCAACCTTATAGGCATCCATCGTCTGCTGATAGCCGTAGAAAGCGGAAACCAGCATAATCAGCGTGCTTTCCGGCAGATGAAAATTGGTAATCAGCCCATCTATACACCGGAAAGAAAAACCTGGATAGATGAAAATATCCGTCCACCCGCTGCATGCGCAAATTTCTCCATTATGATCGCGTGCAATGCTTTCCAATGTGCGGCAGCAGGTCGTTCCCACTGCGATCACGCGCCCACCCTGCTTTTTGGTATCTTGGATCAACTGCGCAGTTTCTTCCGGCATCCAATAATGCTCGGAATGCATGTGATGATCTTCAATATTCTCCGCCTTTACCGGCCGGAAGGTGCCAATGCCAACATGCAGTGTTAAAAAACCGATCCCCACTCCCTTTGCGCGCAGGCGGTCAAGAAGCTCATCGGTAAAATGCAGGCCAGCGGTCGGCGCAGCGGCAGAACCAAGCTCTTTGGAATAAACGGTTTGATACTGCTCGTTATCCGTTAGCTCCGCCGTGATGTAGTGCGGCAGCGGCATCTGGCCGATTTGGTCGAGGATTTCATAAAAATTATTTCCCTCATAAGAAAACTGTGCGAGCCTGTTGCCATCCGGTAATACTTCCAGAATCTCAGCATGCAAGATGCCATCCCCAAAGGAAAATCGTGCGCCCTGCTTCGCGCGCTTTCCTGGGCCGGTGATCACCTCCCAAAGATTCCCCTCCCGATGTGTAAGCAGCAAAAACTCCACACGCGCGCCGGTGTCCTCCTTCGTGCCGTAGAGGCGGGCTGGCAATACGCGCGTATTGTTGAGAATCAGACAATCGCCCGGCTGTAGGATCTCCATAATATCATAAAAATGCCGGTGGCCGGTTTCCCCTGTTTGACGATTCAGCGTCATTAAGCGGGCACTGTCGCGCGGCTCAATTGGATGCTGCGCAATCAGTTCCTCCGGCAGCTCATAATAAAAATCACTTTTTTTCAACTTCTTTACAGTCCTTTCTATAAATGAAACGCCCAGTTCAAATCAAGCGATGAAATTCAGAAAATCGTCATCTTTTTACATCCAGTAAAATTAGCAGGACGGTCCCTGTGTCTTTCTGCATAGCTAACGCATATACTGCCTTTAGCAGGTATTTCTGCATGATGATTTCACAAAACAGGGCGACAAATTATGCATTGTTCCAATAGAAGAAAAATGCTAAAAAAATCCTTGTAGAAACCGGCTTTTCTCCAAGAAAAGGGTTTGACTTCACGCGCCTGGAATGGTATGATGAGTACAAATTTTATTATGACTTTTATGGATAGAGGCGCGTCGTTTATCAGTATCCAGCGTTAGGCTGCCAAAGCTTTTGACCGCTGTGTGAAAGGAAAGGACGCCGAAGCGCGGCGGGATTTTGGCACCCGGTTCGCTGGCTGCACGGCGAAGAGCCCTGCATCTGTCATCATGCAAATGATGGAGTGCTATCCGCGTAGATGATTCTGCGCGCCAGCTTCTCTATTATATTGCAAGGATGACCGGTTGACAACCGGTTTTTTTCATATTCAGTCATAAGATTAAAGGGGTTTTGTGAAATGAAACAGTTTAACGTCGGCATCATCGGCGCAACGGGAATGGTTGGGCAGCGCTTTGCAACGTTGTTGGAAAATCATCCGTGGTTCCATGTGAAAGTCCTCGCGGCCAGCCCGCGTTCTGCCGGCCGCACTTATAAAGAGGCTGTAGGCGCTAGGTGGTGCATGCAAAAGCCGATGCCCAAAGCTATGGAAGATATGATTATCAAGGATGCAACGGCAGATATTGAAGCGATCGCAAAGGAAGTTGACTTTGTTTTCTGCGCGGTCGACATGAAAAAGGATGAAATTCGTGCGCTGGAAGAAGCTTATGCGAAGGCGGAATGCCCGGTGATCTCCAACAACAGCGCCCACCGCTTCACGAAGGACGTACCAATGATCGTGCCAGAGCTGAATGCCGACCATGCCGCCATTATTCCGGCGCAGCGCAAGCGCCTTGGTACGAAACGCGGCTTTATTGCCGTAAAATCCAACTGCTCGCTTCAAAGTTATGTACCGGCGCTTTTCCCGCTGTCCAAATTTGGTATTGAACGTGTTCTGGTCTGCACATACCAGGCGATTTCCGGCGCGGGTAAAACGCTTGAAAACTGCCCGGAGATCATCGACAACGTAATCCCTTACATTGGCGGTGAAGAAGAAAAATCCGAGCGTGAACCCCTCAAGCTTTGGGGCAAAATCGTAGGCGATGAGATCGTCCCGGCAACGGAGCCCGCCTTTACGGCGCAGTGCCTGCGCGTGCCCGTATCAGATGGCCACATGGGCGCTGTTTTTGTGGATTTCAAAAACAAGCCGAGCAAAGAGGAAATGATTGATATCTGGACAAAATTCTCCGGCCGTGCGCAGGAGCTGAATCTGCCCAGCGCACCCAAGCAGTTCCTGCACTATTTCACGGAGGACAATCTGCCCCAGACGAAGCTTCAGCGCGATCTGGAGGGCGGTATGGCTGTTTCCATCGGCCGCCTGCGTGAGGATACGCAATATGATTATAAATTCGTTTGCCTGTCCCACAACACGCTGCGCGGCGCAGCGGGCGGCGCGGTGCTGATGGCGGAGCTTTTAGCGGCGGAAGGCTATCTTGATTAATTTGGTAAACATTCTGATAGTAAGGAACGCTCTCCTTCAAACCTTTGGAAAGGAAGGAACATAATTTATGAGTAAGCAGCCTATTTTCACCGGTTCCGGTGTAGCAATCGTCACACCGTTTACAGAAAACAATGAAGTAAATTATCCGCTCCTTGGCGAATTGATCGATTTTCAGATTGAAAACGGCACGGACGCCATCATCATCTGCGGAACCACTGGCGAGGGCTCAACCCTCACACATGAGGAGCACGCCGGGGCGATTCAGTTTGCGGTCGACCACACGGCACACCGTGTTCCGGTGATTGCCGGCACGGGCAGCAATGATACGGCATATGCCGTTTACCTCTCCAACGAAGCGGAAAAAGCAGGAGTTGATGGTCTGCTCGTCGTTACTCCCTATTATAACAAAACCTCCCAGGCAGGCCTGATCCGGCATTATACCTATATTGCCGATCACGTCCATACGCCGATCATTACCTATAACGTGCCGAGCCGCACGGGCCTCAACATCAAGCCGGAAACCTACCGCGAGCTCGCCAAGCACCCGCTCATCGTGGGCGCGAAGGAGGCAAATGGTGATATTTCCGCTCTCGCAAAAACGGTTTCATTCTGTGGGGATAATCTGAATATTTATTCTGGTAACGACGATCAGATCACCTCCTTTATGTCCCTTGGAGCAAAGGGCGTCATCTCCGTACTGGCAAATGTTGCGCCGCGCATTGCGCATGATATCGCCGCCAAATATTTGGCGGGAGACACGCAGAGCAGCCGGGAGCTTCAAATTCAGTATTTGGATCTCTGCAACGATCTGTTTATTGACGTGAATCCCATTCCCGCTAAAGAAGCGCTCGTCATGATGGGTTGGGAAGTCGGCAAATGCCGGATGCCTCTGGCGCCCCTGTCCGACGCTGCACGCAAGCAGCTACGCACAACGCTTGTGAAGCACGGCCTTATAAAATAAGCGGAACGCCCTTTTCACAATTTCAGGAAGTAAAAAAGGATGGTTCTATTCATGACAAAGATTCTTTTAAGCGGCTGCGGCGGAAAGATGGGGCGTGTGATCGCCTCCTGCATTGCCGACCGTGAGGACTGTGAGATTATTGCGGGCATTGACCCGGCAGGGATGGATGACACTGCATTTCCAGTATACAGCAGCCCAGCCCAGTTCGACGGGCAGGCAGATGTTATCATCGATTTTTCTCATCCATCCGCATTGGAAGGGATTCTTTCCTATTCCGTTGCGCACCATACGCCTGCGGTGATCGCTACCACAGGCTTAAATGAGCAGCAGGTCGCTTCCATTCAGGAAGCGTCGAAACAGGTGCCGATCTTTTTTTCCGCCAATATGTCAATCGGTATCAGTTTGATCACCGAGCTTGCCCAAAAGGCGGCGCGGGTGCTGGGCGGTTCATTTGATATTGAGATCATTGAAAAGCACCATAATCAAAAAATTGACGCGCCGAGCGGCACCGCTCTCATGCTGGCGGATGCGATTTCGGAAGAGCTGGAGCAGAAACCACACTATGAATACGACCGTCATTCAAAACGCGCCAAACGCGATAAAAACGAAATTGGCATTCATGCCGTCCGCGGCGGTACGATTGTCGGCGAACACGAAGTTCTTTTTGCCGGGAGAGATGAGCTGATTTCCATCAGCCATAGCGCCCGCTCCAAGGAAATATTCGCGGTCGGTTCCGTCAATGCGGCAGTATTTCTGTGTGGGCAGCCAGCCGGGCTCTACGCAATGAAGGATTTTGTCAACGCCAAATAAAAAGGGGGCAAATGATATGAACGGAATTCAAAGTATTACCCTAAAGGATGACGTTACGCTGATCTCTCTCCAGGACTCCCCCGCCGACATCGCTCTGGTATCGCGGATTTTCCAAATGATTTCCGATGCAGGGATTGATGTTGATATGATCTCTCAGACTCCGCCGCACGGCTCTGACCCTTCCCTTTCCTTTACGGTCAACGGGGATGATTTTGGAAAAGTGCTCGGGATCTCAGCAAAGCTTCGGGAACTGAACCCGGAACTCAAACTTAACGTGAGCTCGGGCAATTGTAAAATTTCCATTTTTGGCGAGGAGATGCGCGGAACACCAGGCGTTGCCGCAAAGGTTTTTTCAGCGGTGTCCAAGGTGAAGGCCGATATCCGCATGATTACGACATCTGAAGTTGATATTTCCCTGCTGGTTGTGAAGGCGGATGCCGATATGACGGTGGATGCCATCCGGGAAATTTTTGCATAGGGATTCTCTAGGAAGCGGCAGGCTGCAAATGTGGCCTGCCGCTTTTCTTTGGGTATTGTTACGAAACAGTAGTAAAATAACGATCAAATTTTTGCTATCTTCTCCAATGGTGATTGACAAATTCTTTTTTTTCCTCTACAATATACAGTGCGAGCAGACTGGGCAGCCGCGCGCCTTATGCGTGAGGAAAGTCCGGGCCCCATAGAGCAGGATAACGGCTAACGGCCGCCGAGGGTGACCTCAGGGAAAGTGCAACAGAGATATACCGCCGGCTTTGCCGGTAAGGGTGGAAAGGCGAGGTAAGAGCTCACCAGCGTGCGGGGAACCGCACGGCTCTGCAAACCCTATCCGGAGCAACACCGACTGGAGAGACACGCTTGCTCGGCGCATTCTCCGACAGGTGGCTTGAGCGCAGCGGCAACGCTGCGCCTAGATAGATGACTGCCTTCAATGACAGAACTCGGCTTACAGGTCTGGTCGCATTTTTTGTTTGCTAGAATGCCGCGCGGCAACAGTTGATTCAATTGAAAACGCGCGGTATTTTTGCTTTCTTCGAGCACTATTTACGGCGATCAAAAACCGTTTCTATCATAAACGCTTCTCACAGGATTCGCATAAGATGATAAGAGCGGCGGCTGTTTCTTAACTGAAATCGGATTTTTTCCTTCAACGGCATAAACTGAATCACCAAATGAACCGTCGCCCTTTTCAGATGGAAGGATGGTCGTTGCAGATGGTGTGGGAGCTTGTTTGTTGGATTATTTTATTGTTTTTTACGCTTTTGGGAATTGCGGTTTCCATCTATCTCCTTTTATTTCGGGTGATTACCCCTGCGGGGAAAAGAGAGTATCTTTTGCTGATGCCCTCTGCCTGTCCGGGTGACGCGGTGAGCGAGATTTATGCTGCACAGCTACGGGCGGAGCTGCTTGGTCACAAACAGTGCGGCGGCGTTTTGGTAATTTTAAATGGCATGGATGATGAAACAACAGCGCAGTGTAAAGCGGCCTGCCACGCTTGCAGCCGTGTTCATATTTGCACATTGGAAGAATTGCAGCAGCATTTTGGCCCGCCTCAGTAGGCCAAAAAAGCCAATTCTAAATGAGAAATGAGTTTAGCTTGATCTCAGTCCGCAGCCAGTTTCAGCGGGCCGATGCAATATAATATCAAGAAAGAAAGGGAAGGTAGAAAATGAAAAAGATCCGTAAGTTTTTGGCTCTTATCCTGACGATGGCGCTTACCGTCGCCTGCCTGCCACTGGCGGTTGGCGCCGTATCTGGCGCGCAGGAACCGCTCCGTTTCAACAAGGATGGCAAATTCAAAATCCTTGTTGCGACTGATATCCATGAGGATGAAAAGGACGATGCTAAATCAGCCGATGCAATGGCTCTTCTAACCAACGCGATTGAGGAGCTCAAGCCTGATCTTGTCGTCTTTAATGGGGATAATGCCACAGCCGACGGGCTGGAAAATCAGCGGGCTACCATTCAAAAAATTGTAGCTCCTGTAGCTGCGAAAAATATTCCGCTCGCCGTTGTATTTGGCAACCACGATTTGGAATACAGCGGCGTTTCCAAGGAAGAACAGGTTAAAATCTATCAGGAATACGCCAACTGTCGGATGGTTGCAGGGCCAGAGGATATTTCTGGCTGCGGGAACTATAACCTACTGATCCAAAACAGCGCGGGCACAAAGGATATCTTCAACCTCTGGTTCCTTGATTCTGGAGACTACGCCGAAGAGGGTGGCTATGCTTATGTCCAGACGGATCAAATAAAATGGTATGAGCAGACGAGTAATGCTTTGAAGGCGCAGAATGGCGGCGCGGCGATGCCCTCCATCCTCTTCCAGCACATTACGGTGCCTGAGGCCTATGATCTGCTGGAGCCTGTGCTGCTACCTGGAAAAGGACGCGTGAGAGGCCACGATGTTTATTCCAACCGTTTTTGGAAAATTAAAGATCCTTCCAACACGACCGGCACTCTCAGCGAAGGCCCCTGCCCGCCTAATATCAACAACGGCCAGTTTGCAAGCTGGGTGAAACAGGGAGATATTCTCGGTGCTGTTTTCGGCCACGACCATGTCAATGATTTTACCGGCACGGTAGAGGGTGTCCGTCTGATTCATACGCGTGCAGTCGGCTTTAAAACCTATATCAATGGTGTTTCGCAAGGCGTTAGGCTGATTACCCTTGATGAAAACAACCTCAAGAATTTCACCACAGAGATGTATGATTTTGCAGACCTGGTCGGCAAAAGCCAGTCCATAAAAGGTTTTGATCGGGTCTCTAAGGAAATGTGGTGGGATTTCGGCTATGGCGTGCTCGGCGTTGCAGCAGCGATTACCGCTTATGTGCTTTATCGTGTATTCGGTAAATAAATATTACTAAGAGAAGCAAATCGCCCATACATAGCGTATGGGCGATTTGCTTCTCTTATTGATTTATGGTCGGATACCAAAACGCGCCGTTTTATCGAGCTGGCGTTCAATTTCCAACAGCCGATTATATTTACAGACGCGATCCGTCCTTGCAGGCGCACCGGTTTTGATCTGCCCTGCATTGAGCGCCACCGCGATATCTGCTATGGAAGTATCCTCTGTCTCCCCGCTCCTGTGGGAAAGAATCGTGCCATATCCGTAGGCTTTTGCAAGGCGCACAGTTTCCATCGTTTCGCTGAGCGTTCCGATCTGGTTCGGCTTGATTAAAATTGCATTTGCGCACCCCTGTGCAATCCCTTCCCGCAGACGATGCGGATTCGTGACAAACAAATCATCGCCAACGATTTGCACCTGCTCCCCAATCTCCTGCGTGATTTTAGCAAACCCGTCATAATCCTCTTCAGCCAGCGGATCCTCCATAGATTGAATCGGATAATCCTGCGCAAGCTTTTTAAAATGGGCAATGACATCCTTTGTTGTCAGATACCGCTCACTTTTGGGCATGAGATAGCCGTTTTCTGTTTTCCATTCGCTTGCAGCTGCATCCAACGCGATTCGAACATCCGTCCCCGGTCGGTAGCCTGCCCGTTCCACGGCTTCCATCAGCAGCTCCAGTGCCTGCCGGTCGCTTTCAAGATCTGGCGCATAGCCGCCCTCATCGCCTACGGTGGTAGACAACCCACGCTCTTTCAATGTTTTTCCGAGCTGCGCATAGGTTTCAATCGCCATGCGCATTGCCTGCGAAAAGGATTCCGCCCCTACCGGGAAGATCATGAATTCCTGAATATCCATGTTATTGCTTGCATGGGCGCCGCCGTTGAGAATATTCAGCATCGGCACCGGGAGCGTAACTGCATTAACGCCGCCCAGGTAACGGTAAAATGGCATCCCGCAAAATCTTGCCGCTGCTTTTGCGCAAGCAAGGGAAACTGCAAGGATGGCATTCGCCCCTAATCGGGATTTATTCTCTGTTCCGTCTATCGCACACATAGCCGTATCAATTGCCTGCTGGTTGGTCACAAGCATATCATTAAGCGCGCCGCAAATATGGGCATTAATATTATCTACCGCTTGCTGCACGCCTTTGCCGCCATATGCCTCCCCGCCATCCCGCAATTCACAAGCCTCATACATGCCGGTCGATGCGCCGGACGGCACGCTCGCACAAGCTTGCGTACCATCCCGCAAGGTAACGCAGGCTTCAACCGTAGGGTTGCCGCGTGAGTCAAAAATTTGCCTGCCCATGACGGATTCAATTCGTTCCTGATCCATTTTTTTAACCGCCTTTCCAAACGATTCTATTCGCATGATTGTTTGTATTTAGGATAACCCAAATTTCTTCTTTCATTTCAGATGAAGGAATCCAATTCTATTTTAATTTATATTTGACAAATGAGAGGATTTTGATATAATTATTTATAAACAAATTATACAAATTAGGAGGCTTTTTTATGCCAACCGGGCTGATTGTATCTAAGCTTGTCACGACAGTTATCCTGTTGCTTTCAAACGTGATCACCATGTTTCTGCCGAATTTCGTCCAATTGGACGAGGCTAGATTTTACAAGGACATGGATTCTCTGACGATATTTGAAAATACGCTGGATGAACCGATCCCCCAAACTGAAATTTTTCAGCTCGTGGAAGCGCACTTTCGCGCACCACTTGCAGACGGGAAAACCGTAAAAAAAGCGCTCATTATGGGCTGGGACGGTTCCCGGTGCGATGGACTTGCGAATATTGATCCCCAAAACGAACGAAGCGGCGTGTATAAGCTGCTCAACAACGGCGGTAAAGCTTACATCGGCTATTGCGGCGGCGTGCCTTATCCAGCGGCCAACACACAGGCAACGAGCACAGCGCCTGGCTGGGCGTCGATTTTAACCGGAGAGTGGGCAGATGTGCACGGCATTACTGATAACGGGATCATCAAAACATTGGATACCCTTACAATCCAAACGCGCTTGGCGCAGGAAGGCCTAGTCAATAAAGCGACCTTCTTTACCCTCTGGAGCGGGCATTTCAATGAAACAAACGGCACCTATGCTGCGGAAATCCAATATTGCAAGGAAAATAATCTGCCTGTTGATTTCGAGTTGATTGAGGATGACGGCGTTGATTTCAACATACAGCAACGCACACTCAAAGAGATTCGGGATCCCAACGGCGCAGATCTGATCTTCTCCATCTTTGAAATTGGCGACCATACGGGCCATAACTACAAATTCGGCAACTATAATCCCTTCTACCGCGCTGCGATGCAAATCAACGATACACATCTTTATGGCCTGCTCAAGGCGGTGGAATCCAGATCGACTTATGACACGGAAGATTGGCTGATTGTTGTCACAAATGACCATGGCGGCGCTGATTACGACCATGGCGGCGCGAGCATCATGGAACGCACCACCTATATTATAAGCAATCAGGAAATAGATTTTTAACCGCATGTTTCAATCGCTCCGCTTTTTTTAATTCTCTATTTTATCATCAATAAAAGCCCCGGCATCCTGCTGAAGTGGATGCCGGGGCCAATCTTATTTTATCTGCAATTTTTGTTATGCGCCAAAGGCTGTTTGATACACGCCAAGTACTAAGTCCTTTGTGCATGGGCGCGGGTTGCCGCCCGTGCAAACATCCGCCATAGCGGCGTCTGCCAATGCATCAAGATCCTCTGCCTTCACGCCGATTTCCCGAAGCGTCTGCGGAATGCCAACGTCAATGGAAAGCTGGCGCACCGCATCAATCGCAGCCTTGCGGTATTCCTCCTGTGTCATGCTATCCACGCCGTCCACGCCCATCATACGCGCAATCTCACGGAACTTCTCACCGGTGTATTCTGCATTGAACGCCATCACATATGGCAGCAGAACGGCATTTGCCACGCCATGCGGGGTATCATAGAAAGCGCTCAAGGGATGCGCCATGCCGTGCACAACGCCAAGGCCGACATTAGAAAAGGCCATGCCAGTCACATATTGGCCAAGCGCCATATCGCGGCGGCCTTCCGAATCATTTTCAACCGCTTTGCGTAGGGAACGGGCAATCAACTCAATCGCCTTCAGATTCAACGTATCGGCAAGCTCCCAAGCGCCTAGCGTCGTATAGCCTTCGATCGCATGGGTCAGCGCATCCATGCCGGTGGAGGCAGTTAGCCCCTTGGGCATGCTGCTCATCATATCCGGATCAACAACAGCGACAACCGGGATATCATGCGGGTCAACGCAAACGAACTTGCGGCGTTTTTCTTCATCCGTGATCACATAGTTGATGGTGGTTTCTGCGGCCGTGCCCGCAGTCGTTGCAACGGCAATGACCGGAACGCTCTTTTTCTTTGTGGGCGCCACGCCCTCAAGGGAAACGACATCCGCAAACTCCGGATTATTGATGATAATACCAATACCCTTGGAGGTATCCTGCGGGGAACCACCGCCAATGGCGATCATATAATCCGCCCCGGCCTTTTTAAAGGCTTCCACACCAGCCTGCACAACGGCAACGCTGGGATTTGCCTTCACCTGATCAAAAATTTCATAGGCGAACTGGTTTTCATCCAGCAGGTCAGTCACCTTTTTCACAACACCAAAACGTACAAGATCTGCATCGGTGACAATCAGCGCTTTTTGAAAGCCGCGCGCTTTGATCTCCGTGACGATCTCCTGGATAGCACCCGCGCCGTGATAGCTTGTCTCATTGAGGATAAAACGATAGGCCATGATGCAAAACTCCTTTATAAAAAATGTCAAACACAGGTAACCTCCCATGTTTATGGAGGAGAAAATGCAATTCTCCCCTGAAAAATTATAGCCTCCATAGATGCAATAGTCAATGCAACACTTATAAAAAATATAACGGTACAATGTTGGAAGGTGATAATCAACATATCAACCAAAAAACATAAAAATCATTGACTTATAATTTGCAATATAGTAAAATTTACTTATATATTAAAGACATTTATGAGGATATATTGTATTATAAGGGGAGAGAATTATGTAACCTATGTTTACAACTAATAAATATTCGACTGAAAATTGGAGGAATTAAGATGAGTACAAAAAATGTTAAAAAAGTAATAGCGTTAATTCTGTCAATAATTACTCTCTTTGTATGCTTTTCTGTTTACGCAAGCAATAATTCGCTGTTATCGCAAAATAATTTTGAACAAGAAGCCTTATATCTTTCGGAAGAGGATGTGTTTGAATATTTGGGATTCACTTGTAAAGAGACACCCCTGCAGGATGAGATCGCCAAAGCGAAATCGCTTAGTCCAAATGGAATCATTCTCAGTGCATTTGGAACTGACGATTTTTCTGATTTTACTAATGGAGAATATGGAGGAATGTATTTAGATGATCGTGGAAATCTCACCATTTGCTTTAAAGAAAACAGTAATTCGTATGCTAAATATGCAGCTAAAACGCAAAAGCCTTTAGGAAAACTACTAAAACAATCTGGCGAAGTAATTGTTGATTCCTTACTTATTAAAGAAGTTAAATATAGTAATGAGGAACTCAATGAATTGTACGATTACTTATATGATAATTTTAATACGTTCAGCATGATTGATAGATTTTGCGTTGACATAGTTAATAATAAAGTACGGATTAGTATCTTTGATAAAAACGATATTAATCGTGTCGAAGAAATGTTACCCGATAAATATAAAAAAGATATGTTAGCATATGAATTTTTGGATCCAAATGATACTATTCAGCTAACTGCAACAATTAACGGAACGTCAAAAATAGGCAATGGATCGATTTACTCCAGTCCGGCTGGACAGATGTGGAGTAACTCCAGAGGATATTATGGTATTATTACATGTGGGCATGGGTATACCGTTGGTGATAAAGTGAAATCTGGTATTTGGCATATAGGAGATGTTGTTGCCAGACAGTGTAATGGAACAAACGACAGTTCATTTTTTAAAATGAGAAGTTTTCATTCCTATAAAAGTGATAAGGTGGATGAAATTTCGTCTGTCGTGCCAGTGGTTGGATCAAATGTAACCTTACGAGGTTATCAAACAGGGCAAAAGACAGCAAAGGTTCTAAGTGTAAGTGCGGCTTACAGGACACAAGATGGAATGGCATGGAGTAATACAATTGAAGTTGATAAACCAATTATTGCGGGCGATAGCGGTGGCGGTGCAATCGGTGGATATGCAGATGGGAACAGAACTGCGCGAATTGTTGGTATTAATCAGGCTACAACCAGCACACGGGCATACCTCATCAAGGGCGGTGTTGTAATAAATGCATATCGATAAATTAATTACAGTGAAAGAAATAATTCGAAAATCCTTCCTTCTGTTATGCGCAGGGAGCGTCCTGGTTGGGAGCCTTACCGGCTGTCAACCTGCATTCCAGTACCCGGAAGCGGATACTTTCACCTTGGAGGCAGCGGTCAAAAACACAAGCATTTCTGAAAATGATCCGATTGAAATCGACTGCAAGCTACGCAATCAATCTCAAAAAGACTACAATATATCTCACAGTTCGGAAGTGATTACATATCAATTTGAGGATAAGGAGGAAGTGGTTCACGCAATTGAAGTTGAAAAGCAGTTTCAGAAAAACAATACCATCAGCAGGCAGATTACGCTCGACCCATTGCCGGCAGGGGCTTATCAGATCATCATAAAAGCTAAATTTTATTTAAAACCGACGAAAAGCGCTTCAGAATCCAGGGAATACACCTATAACAAGACGTTGCGCTTTCATGTGGTTGACTAAAAATGTAAAGTAAATTAGAAACCGGGAGTCCGCATCAATAGATCGCGAACTCCCGGTTTTGCTCCATACATTTTAAGCAAAAATTTCATTCTGCTCGATCAACTTGATGCCTGCTTTTGTCAACACCGCAGTCGCATCCTCGTTATTCTCCACCCGGATGATCACATATGCCGCACCAACCTCTGGGGTAATGAAGGCATAGGCATATTCCACACTGATACCCGCATCTGCCAACACACGAATTGCCCGGGAAAACCCGCCCGGCTCATCCGGGATGCCGATGCCGAGCACATTTGTCATAGAAACGGTCAAGCCGCTATCCTTCAACGCGGCTTCCGCTTTCTCCGGATCGTTGACGATCAGGCGGAGGATACCGTAGTCCGTAGTGTCCGCAATGGACAGCGCACGGATATCAATCCCCTTTTCCGCAACCAGAGAGGTGATGTCGGCCAGCCGGCCGGGCTTGTTCTCCACAAAAATGGATATCTGCTTAATTGGCATATCAAACCCACCTTTCTACCTTTAATCAATCACTCGTTTATCGATCACGCGCACCGCTTTGCCTTCGGAACGCGGAATGGACTGCGGCTCTACCAGATGGATCACAGCGGAAACACCCAACGTCGTCTGCATGGCGGCCTTAATGCGAGCCTCCGTCTCCTCAATCTTACGCACGGAGTCGGAAAACAGCTTTTCAGACATTTCAATATAAACCTCCATAATGTCGAGGTTATTCTCGCGCGTGACAACAATCTGATAGTTCGGCTCCATTCCCAGCTCCAGTATAACATGTTCTACCTGAGATGGGAAGACATTCACGCCGCGAATGATAAGCATATCATCTGAACGGCCTTTGGGCTTTGTCATTTTCACAAGCGTCCTGCCGCACGCACATTGCTCATGGTTCAGCGCACAAATATCACGCGTGCGGTAGCGCACCAAAGGCAGCGCTTCTTTGCCGATGCAGGTGAATACGAGCTCGCCATATGTCCCGTCTGGCACAGGCTGAAGCGTATCCGGATCGACGACCTCTGGATAGAAATAATCCTCACACACATGCAGCCCCGTCTGCATCCGGCATTCATAGGAAACGCCAGGGCCTGCAATTTCGGAGAGTCCGTAGATATCATACGCCTTAATAGCCAGGGATTTTTCGATCTGGCGGCGCATGTTTTCCGACCATGGCTCCGCACCAAACAGACCCGCGCGCAGTGGAAGCGTTGTGGGATCAATCCCCATACGGTTGACCGTCTCCCCGATAAACATTGCATAGGAGGGCGTGCAGCACAAAAGATCGGAGCCGAAATCCTGCAAAATTTGCACCTGGCGTTTGGTGTTGCCGGAGGAGACCGGGATCGCGGTAGCGCCCATCTTCTCCGCGCCGTAGTGGAGCCCCAAACCGCCCGTAAATAGGCCATAGCCATAGGAAACGTGGATAGAATCCGTCTTGGTAGCGCCGGCCGCCGTCAACGCGCGCGCCGCACCTTCCGCCCATACGTCGATATCATTCTGCGTATAGCCGACAACCGTCTGTTTGCCCGTTGTGCCCGAGGATGCATGGATACGCACCAGCCGATCTTTGGGCACAGCAAACAAGCCGAAGGGGTAATTATCCCGCAGATCCTGCTTAACGGTAAAAGGCAGCTTGGTGATGTCGTCAATCGTTTTGATATCGCCCGGCAAAAGGCCGATCTCATCAAATTTCTTTTGATAAAAGGGCACATGATCATATGCATTGTGCACCATTTTAATAAGCCTTGCAGACTGGAGCGCCCAGAGATACTCCCGTGAGGCTGTTTCAATTTCCGGATTAAAGTAACGATCCATCTGTTGTTTCATCCCTTCCCGTTTTATGCGCAGTAATCATAACCCAAGGAAAACGCCAGCTTGTTCATCTCCAAAAATTTTGGGGGGACGGTTTCTTCCAGTGCTCGGTCCCACACGTCCCGGCTGAGATCCATATGCTGCGCCAACACGCCCATGAGCACCACATTCACCGCCTTGGAGGAGCCGGCATCCATTGCCATTGAGAGCGCATCGAGCGCTGTGATGTTCGCTCCGCTCGCTTTGAGCGCATCCAATACGCCTTGCGGATATTCCGCCGCACCGATCACAACCGGCATCGGATCGATTTGCTGAATATTGACGATCAACTTGCCATCCGGTTTGAGATAAGGCAGCCAGCGGGCCGCCTCCAACTGCTCAAAAGCAAGGATATAATCCGCCTCACCCTTCTCGACGGTTGGGGAACACACCTGATCTCCATATTTCACATAGGTCACAACCGAGCCGCCGCGCTGGCTCATACCGTGCACTTCCGATACTTTCACGTCATATCCCTTACTCAGCAAAGCGCTGCCGAGCAGACGGCTGGCAAGCAGCGTCCCCTGCCCGCCTACGCCGACGATCATGATGCTTTTCACTGCCATTGATTAGCCCTCCTTATGTTGAATCGCGCCGAATTTGCACAGCTGCGTGCACACATCACAGCCGACGCACTGCGTAAAGTCGATATTCGCTTTGCCCTCTTTGATGCTGATGGCCGGGCAGCCGATGCGCATGCACATTTTGCAGGAGGTGCATTTCTCACGGTCAACATGGAGCGGTGGATTGTGCTTGACATATTTCAGCAGCGCGCAGGGGCGGCGGGAAATCACCACAGAGGGTTCATCGGCCTCCAACTCCTGCCGGATCACTTCCTCCGTCTGCTTTAAGTCATAAGGATCTACCACCGCCACGCGGTTAATACCCACTGCCTTGCACAGTGCCTCAAGGCTGACGGCCGCGGTTGGATCGCCCTTGATCGTGTAGCCTGTGGTGGGGTTCTGCTGGTGGCCGGTCATGCCGGTGATGCTGTTATCCAGAATAATCACGGTAGAATTACCCTGATTGTATGCAATATCAATCAATCCCGTCACGCCGGAGTGGATAAAGGTAGAATCACCAATCACCGCAACAGAATGGCGGTTGGAGCCCTCGCGCGCTTTATTGTGCCCGTGCAGAGCGGAAACGGACGCGCCCATGCAGATGCAGGTATCGATCATGCCCAACGGCGCCAACGCGCCGAGCGTGTAACAGCCGATATCACCGCTGACGGTGACCTTCAGCTTTTTCAGCGCATAAAACAGGCCGCGGTGTGGACAACCCGCGCACAACACGGGCGGACGGCCCGGAATGGCTACATCAGCCTGAAGGCTTTTCTTCTCCTCGCTAAAAATTGCCTTGGCAATCATAGCCTGTGAATATTCGCCGCAGAAGCTAAAGGCTTCTTTTCCGATCACGTCTACTCCGATCTTACGGCAGTGCGTTTCGATAAAATCATCCAGCTGCTCAATCACATAAACGGTATCGCATTTGTCGGCAAACTCTTTGATCAGTTCAACCGGCAACGGATAAACGCAGCCAAGCTTCAGGTAGGAAACACGGTCGCCCAGCGCTTCTTTCGCGTATTGATAGGAGATGCCGGCGGCAATCACGCCAATGGAGGTATCATTGTATTCCACTGTATTAATCGAAGCTGTTTCCGCCCAAGCCGTTTCCGCCTGAAACCGCTCCTCTACCACCACATGGCGGCCCTTAGCCATGGCGGGCATCATCACATATTTCTGCGGATCTTTCACATAATCTTTGACGCCATTGTCCACACGCTCTGCCGTTTCCGACAGGCTGCGCGAATGGGAAACGCGCGTGGAAAGCCGCAGGATCACCGGCGTGTCAAACTGCTCGGAGAGCTCATAGGCCAATTTTGTATAGGCCAAGCATTCCGCCGAATCAGAAGGCTCAAGCATCATTGTTTTGGAAGCCTGCGCGTGGTGGCGGGAATCCTGCTCATTCTGTGAGGAATGCATGCCGGGATCATCTGCAACAGCGATCACCATACCCGCATTCACACCAGTATACGAGGCGGTGAACAGCGGGTCGCACGCCACGTTCAGGCCGACGTGCTTCATCGCGCAGAAGGAGCGCGCACCTGCGATGGCAGCGCCGCAGGCAACCTCCATTGCAACCTTCTCATTTGGAGCCCATTCGCAGTAAATATCCTCATATTTAGCGGCATATTCCGTGATTTCCGTGCTCGGTGTGCCAGGGTAGCTCGAAGCAACCCGGCAGCCAGCCTCATATAGGCCGCGTGCAACGGCCTCATTGCCTAATAACAGCTTTTTCATAGAGATCCTCCACTTTTATGTATCATATATTTTCTGTTGCGTACTTATTTCTGATTGCGCAGATCAAGAATGCGGTTGGCTTTGCCCTGGAAGCGTTCCAGCGTTTTAGGCTCGACGATGCTCACCTTGCACTGGATGCCGAGCACGGTTTGCAGCCGGTGTCGGATGTAATTTTGCAGCTCTTCAATCTCTTTATAGCTCTCCAGCACGCTGCCGTCGATCAATTCAACCTTCACCTCGAGGGTGTCCGCATAACCTTCACGGCGCACTACTAGTTGATAATGGGGGCCGATCTGCTCCATGCCCACCAGCACGCTTTCAATCTGGGAGGGGAACACGTTAACACCGCGGATTTTCAACATATCGTCCGTGCGGCCCTTGACCTTGTCCATACGCACGCCGGTGCGGCCGCATTTGCAGGGCTCGTAATTCAGGCGTGTGATATCTTTCGTGCGGTAACGCAAAAGCGGCAAGCCTTCCTTGCAGAGCGTGGTTACCAGCAACTCCCCTGTCTCTCCCGGCGCCTGAGGCTCCAAGGTTTCAGAATCGACAATCTCAGGGTAGAAGTAATCTTCATTAAAATGCAGGCCGTCGCGCTCGCGGCATTCGCCGGAAACGCCAGGCCCTACCAGCTCGCTCATGCCGTAATTATCCGTTGCGAAAAGCCCCCAGCCCTTTTCCACCTGAGCGCGCATTTCAGGTGTGCATCCCTCGGAGCCGAACAGCCCCAGGCGCAGATGGTAATCGCTCATGGGGTAGCCCAGCTCCTTCGCTGTCTCCGCCATATACAGCGCATAGGAAGGAGTAGAAACCAAGGCCGTCGTTTGAAAATCGCGCATATACATCAGCGCTTTTTCCGTGTTGCCGCTGGAATTGGGCACAACGGTCGCGCCGATTTTCTCCAGCCCATAGTGCAGGCCCAGGGCGCCGGTAAACATTCCGTAGCCAAAGGATATCTGCACAATATCCTCATCAGTCGCCCCCGCGGCCATAACAAGGCGCGCCATGCAGTCCGACCACATTTCAAGATCGTTTTTGGTATAGCCTACGACTGTCGGCTTACCTGTTGTGCCGGAGGAGGCATGGATGCGCACAATCTTTTTCATCGGCTGGGCAAACAGGCCAAATGGGTAATTATCGCGCAGGTCAGCCTTCGTAGTGGGCGGAATGTATTGGATATCCGCAAGGGACTTGATTTTATCCGCCGTAACGCCCGCCTCGTCCAGCTTTTTGGTGTAGAAGGGCACATTGCGGTAGCAGTAATCTACCGTCCATTTCAGGCGTTCCAGTTGAAGCGCCTCTAAATCCCTACGGGGCATGGTTTCAATTTCTGGCTGAAAAAACATGATAAAGGCTCCCTCTGATAATTTAATGAAAGCGGGATCAACCCGCAGAATGTTAGAAAGCCACCAAGAAATGCTAGTGATTATGGATACTGAACAAGGGCGGAAGCTCGGATGATTTCGCTTTTCATTGTTATATTTTGTGCTTTCTATGCATGAAAAGCTTTAGATGCCCATGCAATTTGGTTTTGTCCAGTAGACGTTATTATAGCATATCTTTGCGGTTTGGACAAATTATTTTCCTGCAATATGCCAAATGATAAGCCAAAATTACAGCCGCAGAAAATCTGTGACTGTAATTTTATGCTTGGCTATTTTTCATTATTCCTGCTCTACAACTCCATCGTAGAAAAAGGTGTTGACCTTGGTCTGCCTAGCGCGGTTATCAATGGCGCTGACAGCAAAGCAAAGTAGAAGCGATACAATCATTGCAGCTACCGCGAACACAGGGCCAAGCCCCGCGAGCTTTGCAACAATAGGCGCTGATACGCCTACGAGCGATAGAAGCTTGCTGACGGCGGGAACCAGCGCGATGAGAAATCCGCTCCACATACCAGCCCATGCGCCGGAGCGGTTCATCCTCTTCCAATACAGCGCCACCACATACGGCGCGAGGAAGGAGCCGGATATGATTCCCCAAGAATAGCTCATCATATCGAGGATCGGCGTATCTGTATTGGCGACCACATAGGAGCCGATTACAAAAATAACACATAGAACTTTTGTGAGGCTGGAAACGCTTTTATCCGTCATGGAGGGCTTGAGGCGCGCCTTGATGAGATCCATTGAGAGTGTCGAGCCCGCGGAAAGCGTGATGGAACACAGCGTCGAAACGGAAGCGGCGATCAGCAGCACCAACACAACGCCGAGCAAAACGCTCGGCATACGCACGAGCTTGAGCATCGTCGGCACGATGTAATCCTGCACAGGCATCGTTTCCTTCGTGAAAAACAAATGGCACAGGGAGCCGATGAAATACCCGCCGCCCGCGACAAGCAGAGCAAAGAACGTGGAAATCACGATGCCGCGCTTTGCCTGTTTATCATCTTTGATGCCAAAATACTTCTGAATCATCTGCGGCAGGCCCCAGGTGCCGAAACTCGTCATCAGCACGGTGGCAATGAGAGAGAGAGCCTGGGAAGTTGAAAGCTTCGGGAGACCAGCAGCGGTTTGTGCATAGGCCGCAAGGCCCGCAAAGCCATCGACCTGCTCTGAACGCAGCACAAAAAAGATGAGCAACGCCACGCCGAACATCATCACAATCCCCTGCACAAAATCAGCACGCGCCTGCGCAACGTAGCCGCCAAGCAACAAAAGCAGAATTGCCACCACAGCAATAATCACCATGCAGACCGTCACATCAATGCCGAGCAATACGTCCGCAACGCTGGCAAGCCCCTTATATACGGAAGCGGAATACGGAACCAAAAAAATAAAGATTACCACCGCTGAGAAGGTTTTCATTGCTTTCGACTGATAACGGGCGTCGAAGAACTGCGGCATGGTTTTAATCTTCAGCCGAGCGGAAACATCGCGCGTTCTGCGCGCAAGCACCCGCCACGCGAGCCAGGAGCCAAAAACCGCGTTGCCGATGCCGGCCGCGATCCCCCACAGTCCATATTGCAGCCCCGTGCCTCCGGCATAACCGACAAACATGACCGCGCTGAAATACGCGGTGCCATAAGACAGCGCGGAAAGCCAAGCGCCCGCATTACGCCCGCCAACCGTGAAATCGGCAATGCTTTTGGATTTGCGCCCCGAATAGATGCCGATCACCATCATTGCAATGATATAAACCGCAATTGTCACCCACAGCGCAGTATTTTCCACCCGGATCATCTCCCTCAACAACCAATTTCCACCGCAATCAATAACGCTTTAAAGTTTTTGTGCTTTAAAGCTTTTTGCTATTAAAGCACGGAACTTCATACATCATACTATGCGAGTTGGAAAAAGTCAAGGAGATTTCCGAGGGAAAAGGACAAATTTTTTAGAAGTTGATTTTAACACACCTTTTCATAATACACGATGTCCAGCACATCATTCTTGTGATAGATTTTTCCGGTTTGATGATAACCGAGCTTTTCGTACAGATGGCAATTCCCTTTTTCCTGAAGGATTGTGTCGAGCTTCCAAAGCATGACATTCGGATATTCCTGTTCCAGCAAAGCAAACACCTTCTGCGCGATCCCTTTCTTTTGATATTGCGGAATTATAAATACGGGTGCTATCCGGCATGATGCTTCATCGATTCTGACCACACGGAGTGCGCCAACACGTTTGTCATCGCACAGAATCAAGAAATAGGGGTGGTAGGTTCCCCAAATTTTTCTGTAATGCGCTCCTGTGTTTCACAAGCCGGGCTACTATCGTAATCTTTATATTTACGTAACAGGGGCATAAACGTCGACACCTGCATTTCATGAATCAGAGGAATATCGTTTTTTGAAGCTCGTAAAATTTGGATGTTCATATGGATTCCTCGTCCGAATTTTCAAATAGGCTCTCCTGCATCCTGAAAATCATCTCCCTGCGGCGAAGCTCTTCCTCTGCATCCAGGCGAATCGTTCCATCTTTCTCTATTTTTAAAATATTGCCGGGCCGAACGCCTTTGGGTAGCCGGCTTTTTTCGATGGTAACCATCGTGCAGTCCTCCCGCTCACAAATGGCAAAATCGCCTTCAAAGCGGTCAATGATCAGAGTAGACAAAGCTTGCATCCCCTTCTCTTCCTTTTATAATAGGGTAGCGGTCCACCGGCCGCCTTGCAAAATTGCGTATTAAGCGGCCTGCCGCTTGGCCGTCAGCTCCTGGCCTGACTTTTCCGTTGCGCAATAAAGAGTATCGCCGTCGCTGCCGATCACAACCGTGCCGTCCTGATCCGTCCGAAAAGGCGTAATTCCCCGCTTTTCCAGTTTTTCGAGCGTTTCCTCGTGCGGATGTCCATAATCATTGCCCGCACCGCAGGAAATCACGCACAAAGCCGGGGATACCTGCTCCAGAAACGCTTTCCCAGAGGAGGTTCGGCTGCCATGATGCCCCATCTTCAACACATCAGCGTGAACATCCAGCCCCTTTTTCATGATTGCGTTTTCACTCGGCGTTTCCGCATCCCCTGTGAAAAGGAAGGAGGTCGAGCCAAAATCAATCCGCACGACGACGGACATATTATTGAGATCGTCATCCTGCTGACAAGGGCCGAGCACGGTCATCTCAGCGCGATCACCCTTGTAGGTTTGCCCCGGGGCTGCGGCAATCACCCTCGCGCCGGAAGCTTTAACAGCTTGCAAAAAATTCTCATATATTTTTGTGGTAGGCGTATTCTTTTGTGCCAGTCGCGGCATGATGACGTTTGAAACCGGAATTTTCTCCAAAATATCCGCCATGCTGCCGATATGGTCGGAATGCGGGTGCGTGGCAATCACATAATCTAGGCTTTTTACGCCCTGTGTTTCCAGATAGGAGACGATTCGTTCCCCATTGCCCCGTTCGCCCGCATCAATCAGCACATTGAGCCCATTCGATTTGATGAGGATGGAATCGCCTTGCCCAACGTCGAGATAGTGGACGGAAAGCGGCTGTTTTGCCGCCTCCGACAGTTCCGTCAGCTTCGCGCTGCTGAAAATCTCCTGCCAGGTAGGCACGGAAAACGGCAAGTTGAGCTGAGGCGCCACGGTAATAAACCCACAGACCAGCACAAGGATTACGCCAAGTATCTCAAGGACGGCGCGCTTTTTTCGCGCGCCTTTGCCCGCTCTTCGTTTGGCCATTCTGCCTTTTCCCCCTTTGATGATTCTGTAAATTCTTTGTTGAGCCGCAATGCTTCTTTACTCCCGCCTGTGGGCGGATGAGGCAATTTGCTCCATTCCCAATCAGATCGGGCCTGCCCGCATGGCGAAGCGCTTCTTCCACCAACGCATGATTCTGCGGCTTAAAATACTGAAGCAGTGCGCGCTGAAGCGCTTTTTCCTTCGGCGTGCGCGCAACGTAGACTTCTTCCATCGTATAAGGATCCAGGCCGGTATAAAACATGCAGGTGGATATTGTGCCCGGCGTGGGGTAAAAATCTTGCACCTGCTCTGGGTGCAACCTCTCCCGCTTCAAAAATTGCGCTAGCTCCACTGCATCCTTCAGTGTGCTGCCCGGATGGGAGGACATGAGGTACGGCACAAGATACTGTTCCTTACCGATTTGCTTTGTATAGTCAAAATAGCGCTTTGCAAAGCGCAGATATGCTTCAATATGCGGCTTGCCCATTTTATCAAGCACGGCAGCGGAGCAATGCTCCGGCGCAACCTTTAATTGGCCGCTGACATGGTGCTCCACCAGCTCCCGGAAAAAGCTGTCGTCCTGATCCTCCAACAGATAATCATACCGGATGCCAGAGCGAATAAACACCTTTTTAATTCCCTCTATGGAACGGACGGAGCGCAGAATATCCAGATACTCGCTCTGATCCGCCTTCAACTGCTTGCAGGGCTTGGGGGCAAGGCACTTTTTGCCCTTACACAGGCCCTTTCCCTCCTGCAAATCGCAGGACGGCCGGCGGAAGTTGGCTGTCGGCCCGCCGATATCATGGATGTAGCCCTTGAAGTGCGGGAGCTTTGTGAGCTTTTGTGCTTCTACCAGAATGGACTGTTTGCTGCGCGCAGTCACATACCGCCCTTGGTGGAACGCAAGTGAGCAAAAATTGCACGCGCCAAAACAGCCGCGGTTGTGCGTGATCGAAAACTCCACCTCCGCAATCCCCGGCACGCCGCCAAGCGGCTCATAGGAGGGATGATAGGCGCGCTGATAGGGCAGCGCATACACGCGATCCAATTCTTGCTGAGTGAGCGGATTCATCGGCGGATTTTGCACAAGCATCTGATTGCCGTGCCGCTGCTTGAGCAGCTTGCCACGGATATGATCCTGCTCATCCTGCTGGACGCGGCAGGAAATCGCATATTCCCGCTTGGATTTCAGCACGTTTTCGTAGGAAGGGCACTCATTCCCATACAGCGGCGTATCGCGCACGTCAACGGCATAGCAGGTGCCCCGAATATCTGTCAGGGACGCAACCGGCTCCCCCGCATCCAGCCGCCGCGCGATCTCCATGATCTGGTTTTCTCCCATCCCGTAAATCAGCAAATCCGCACAGGAATCAAACAGGATGGAGGGGCGGATCGCGTTATCCCAATAGTCGTAATGTGCAAACCGCCTGAGGGAGGCCTCCAGCCCGCCGATCACCAACGGAATTTCCATGCCATAGGCCTCTCGGATTCTCTGGCAGTAGACGATCACCGCACGGTCTGGCCGCTTGCCTGCCTTGCCGCCGGGCGTGTAAGCATCCTCGCTCCTCTTTTTTTTGGCCGCCGTGTAATGGGCCACCATAGAATCGATATTGCCGGAGGAAACCAAAAAGCCCAACCGCGGCTTTCCAAACCGCATAAAATCCTTTGTGCTATGCCAATCCGGCTGGGAGAGCATCGCAATTTTAAAGCCGGCCGCCTCCAGCACCCGGGTGATGATTGCCGCGCCGAAGCTCGGGTGATCGACATAGGCGTCGCCCGAAACATAAACAAAATCGGGCCGCTCCCATCCTCTCTGCTTCATCTCTTCCATTGTGACCGGTAAAAATAAATTCATCTTTCAACCAACTTTACGATCTAAAATTTGATTGCCACCGCCAATACACGGGCACAGATGCGGCAGCTATTCGATAAATTTTTTTAGCGGAGTGATATCCAGACTGGCGCAGCCTTTCAACGCCTCATAGAGCTGGTGCGCGATCATCATCACGCCGCCCATTGTATCGCTCTCAATATTTAGCGGCATAATCGGGTCATGCACACTCAGCCGCAGCAAAAACCAGCCGTCACCGTGCTCCTTATCAAACGCAACGCGAATGCCCTCGTGATTATCGGGCGCGATCTGCCAGGCGGACTGAGCCTCTGCATAGGAGGCGACTGTTTCGATCACATGCTCGCCGTAGGGTTTAAACTCTTCACAGGTGATCGGCATGCGGAATTCCCGGCTTTCCAGAGGCTCTTCCAGCATGGCGATCAAATCCTCCAGGTGTTTCCCCGATTTGCCGAGCTGCGCCATTTTAATAATGATTTTCGTCATCAGGTAGGCGCCGTCATCGAGAAAATAATTTTCCCGCAGCGCCGCATGGCCGGAGGTTTCAATGGCGAGAGGCGTGTTAATCCCTTGTGCGGTAAGCCTCTGCGCCTCATCGATCACATTTTTATAACCGCGCTTAAAACGGTGATGTTTCCCGCCAAGATCTCTTTCAATAAAGGCTTTCAGCCCGCTGGAGGTGATTGAATCGGTTACAATCGTGCCCCCCTCGTTGCCTTCAAGCGCAATGCAAGCGGCAAGCGCGACAAGGCGGTTGCGGTTGATCTCATTGCCGCTATGGTCTACACAGCCCGCCCGGTCTACATCCGTATCAAAAATCACGCCGAGATCCGCATGATTTTCAAGCGTTGCCTTGCAGACGCTCTGCATGGCGGCTTCATTTTCCGGGTTAGGGATATGGTTGGGGAAACGGCCGTCCGGCTCCAAAAACTGGCTGCCTTTTATATCGGCTCCGAGGGGGGCCAACACCTTTTCAGCATAAAAGCCACCCACACCATTGCCAGCGTCCACAACGATATGATAGCCGCGCAGAGGGCGCTCATAATCATCCGCATTCACGCCGCGGCAAATCATATCCCGCAACGAAGCGGCATAGTCGTTCATGAAACTGATTTTTTCCACCTCGCCTGCTGCATTGGCCGAGCATTTCTCCTTATTTTGCGCGGAAAGAAGGATCGCTTCGATATCCGAGCCCTCCAGACCACCTCCACGGGTAAAAAATTTCAAGCCGTTGCGCTGCCATGGATGATGGCTGGCGGTGATCTGCACAGCTGCATCACAACCTAGCCGCACCGTCGTCATAAACATGGCAGGCGTTGAGGACAAACCGCAGTCCTTCACCGCAAAGCCAGCGTCCGTCAGAGCGGCAATCACCTGCTTCTTTATGCGCCCGGCGGAGAGGCGGGAATCGTGCCCTACCGCAACCGTAAAGCGCTCTTTTGTCAACCGGCGGTTCAGCCAACAGGCAAAGCCCATTGCCATGCGATAAACAGCCTCATCGGTGAGGGTAACGGCCTCTCCTCCGGGCTCGCTCATGGCAACGCCACGGATGTCCGTGCCGCTTTTCAATTGCTTCCATTCCTTCAATAATGTATCGTTTGACATAATCTGAATCCCTCATTTCCGCAAGCCGGCCGCCTTTATAAAGCGGGGCGGCTCGTCTTTCTTTCTGCTGTATTCTATTCTACCTGTTTTTCATGAATTCGTCTACTGTTTTCAAGTGGAAGCATCCTTGCAATCTTATGAACACAGAAAAAAATAAAACGCCAGCCGCGCGCCGAATAGAGACGCACGGCTGGTGTTTTTGCCAGAGTACTCTACTAACTTTCTGCGGGCTGATTGCACACGCCCGCAAAGAGCAGCACCCCATCTGATACAATCCCATATAAAAACGGACGGTTGAGGATCATATACGCCTCTTTCTCATTGGGCGCGGCAGTTCCGGCATAGTCGAGCTTTGTGAAAGCGGCCGCTTCCACGCCCTTTTCATCAATCGCAATGTGCGTTTCCTGCAAAATCTGCGAGAAAAACGCCTGATCCTGCGTCATCCCGGAAAAGTCAGCCTGATCTGATTCAAATGCACAGCGAACCCCCATCGCATGCAGCGTTTTCTTCAAATTCAGCTTGCTGCCGAAGGAAAACTTTGGGATTTGAAACACAACCTTACCCGTGCCCTGATCCACTCCTAGGAACAGAGACGCCGCTTTCTGCGGAGAAGCGAGCAGCGTATCAACAGATACGCCCTGATCCGGCAGAATAAACACCATTCTACCGCCGTTTTTCAGCGATAAAGCTGAGCGGGTGAAGCCCTCTCCGCGCGTATAGGGGTGCATCGCATACGTCCTGTTCATATAATCGCACTGCACGGTTTGCTGGGCCGACACATAAAAGGCGTCCGGCTTCGTCTGCCGACGTTCAAAACGATCCATCCATTCATCTTTAAAATAGATGGTGTTCAGAAGTGTCAGCAGCTGATTTCCCTGAAAGGAAACGTCAGGCTTCAGAACCCCGTTTGTCTGCTCTGAGATCCATTTGCTCATCGCCTGGGCCGTTTTGGGATTTGTAAAATCCACACGGTAGGCGGAAGCGTAAAATTTTTCGGCCGCCCGATCAACAAATGCTTCGCGGAAATCGCTATCCTGTCGCAGCCAAATAGAATTTGCCACGTGCAACTGGCCGACTTCATTATCCCTATAAAGCCGTTGGAACAAATGGCTGGACTGCGTGGCCAAATAATCCATGCTTTTGCCGCTGAGCCCTAAGGCTGCCAGCAGCTCCTCCTGCGTTGCTCCCTTTGCGCCGGATGCGGCGAGCGATAACGCCATATAGAGGCTCACTGGGGAAAAATTGAGATTTTCGTCTTGCCCGCACAGCATTTGAACAGACAGCTCTCCGGCAAAGGAATTGACCGCCTGCAAAAATGGCTCGTCAATCGGATTGTCAGCGCGGCGGTCCAATTGACGGCTATAATCATCAAAGGAAATTTTGCCTGGATTTTTCACTTTTTTCAGCGGCGAAATGGCAGTGTTAGAGGACCACTGCGTTAATTTTGTGTGATCCATATGGTTAGCAGCCTCACTCGCTCCGGCCGAATTTGTTTCGTCTGATACGTTCGTCGATTCGGCGGATGGTTCCCGTGGATTTCCGGTACAAGCGGATAGGGACAATGTCAGCATTCCAATTAGAAAAAGAGAAAAAAGCCGCTTCAATTTCAGCACCTCCATTTTTAATAAAACACATTAGGATCTCTTTGCTGAATAAGTGGCTTTTTTGCTTTAGATTGTTGCATCATTTTATTCTAATACGCTACATATGATCGACCGGCTCGATCCCCAGCACCTTTAAATGAAGCTCCAAGATCCGCTTGGTCAGCGCCATCAGGGCAACCCAATCCCCACGTTTTTGCAAATCCTGCTCACTGAGCACGTGGCTATCGTGATAAAAACGCGAAAATAAAGAGGCGATTTGATAGGCATGCTCGCAAATCTCGTTGGGCGCCCTTTCGCTGATTGCACGGCAAAACACATCTCCGCTCAGTAGCAGCTGTGTAATGAGCATCCGCTCTGTATCGCTATAAAAACGTGTGGGCGCAAGCATTGGGGCAGTTCCAACCTTTTTGAGCACAGAGCATATCCGTGTGACGGTATAGAGCAGATAGGTGCCGGTTTTCCCCTCAAAAGAAAGAAATTTTTCCAAATCAAAAATATAGTCCTTGGTACGCTGATTGACCAGGTCGCCAAACTTGATGGCGGCTATGCCAATTTTGCGGGCGCATTCTTCCTGCTCCCCCTCTGAGAGAAACGAGGAGGTTTCCATTTTTGTCCGCGCCGCCGATGTAACCGTATGGATAAGATCCTCTAAGCGCATCACGCCGCCATCGCGTGTTTTATAAGGTCTCCCATCCGGCCCGTTCATCGTGCCGAATCCCAAAAATTGGAGCTCCGTATCCAAAGGAATCACCCCGGCCTTTTTCGCACAGCGAAATACCTGCGTAAAATGAAGGCTCTGACGGTTATCTACCACATACCAGATGCGGTCCGGCGCAAAATCACGCTGGCGCTGTAAGAGCGTGGCAAGGTCTGTTGTGGCATAGATATTGGAGTGATCCGATTTTTTGACGATTACGGGAGGCACGGGCGCCTTATCCTCTGCTTGCGCCACATCGACCACAAGGGCGCCGTCGCTCAGGCGTAGGAGATTTTGGCTTTCTAGTATCTGCATCAATTCCGGAATATACTGGTCTGAGTCGCTCTCACCATACCACAGATCGAAGCTGACGCCGAGCTTTTCATAATTTTGCTTTAAATCCGCAACAGAAACCCGCATCAGCTCCTGCCACAGAGCGCGGTAGCCTGCATGGCCTTCCTGTAGCTTCACGGTTGCTTGCTTTGCACGCTCACGAAAAGCGGGGTCTTCCTTGCTACGGGCATTTGCAAAAGGATACACCTCGCTGAGCATATCCGGATCGAGCGGCGGCACCGATTCTCTCTCCGGCCCAAAATCTGAAGCGAAACAGCGCCACTCTGGATGCCGGTCGGAAAGCTCCGCAATCACCAAGCCGATCTGGAGCCCCCAATCCCCCAAATGGATATCGCTAATCACGCGGTAGCCGCATGCGCGTGCAATACGCTTGAGCGCCTCCCCGATGATCGCGGAGCGAAGATGGCCAATATGAAGAGGTTTCGCCACATTCGGCCCGCCATAATCGATCAGAATGGTTTCACCCTGCCCAATTTGCGGAATTCCTAGGCTGGAATCCTGGGCGACCTTTGCCGCATAGGCTGCAAGCCATTCATCCCTCGGCGTTAAATTTAAAAATCCAGGGCCTGCGGGCTCTGCCTTGGAAAAAAGCGGGCTGCCCTCCAAGGCAGACGCAACCTCGCCGGCAATCGCTGCTGGAGCCTTGTGATACTGCTTCGCCGCGGCAAACGCGCCATTACATTGGAAAGGGCTTAAATCGATCCGGTCCGACACTTGAACCATTCCATATTTCGCTTCATATCCACAGGCGGCAAACGCGCTGCCGACCCCCTGTGTGAATTCATCAATCACTGTATGCAACGATCATCCATCCTTTTGTGTTTTTTTCTGTTCAAAAAGGCCGGGTGCTGTCTCCTGTGCAATGGAGACCAATCGTCGGAGACGATGATTGACGCCAGAGCGGGAAATCGGTTCAGAAAGCGCCTCCCCCAGCTCTCGCAGGCTCATTTCCGGGTTTTCCAACCGGAGCAGGGCAATTTCTTTGAGTTCTTCCGGCAGGGATTCCAGCCCGGCATGCTCAAGGATCGTTTCAATAGCATAAACCTGCTCCGCCGCTGCATTGGCAGTACGGGAGATATTCGCCGTTTCAAAATTGATTTTGCGGTTGATATTATTGCGCATATCTTTATACATTTTGATGCCCATCAATTCCAGCGCAGCGTTTTGAGCGCCCATCAGCGTAAGAATTTCTTCAATCCGCTCGCTATCCTTGCAATAAACCACATGGCTCCCCTTGCGCTCCAGCTGCTTGGGAGCGAGGTTCCATTCATGCAGAAGCTTTGCCAGATCACGGCTAATATAGCGGTAAGGAACAACGAATTCGAGATGATAGTCCTTTTCCGGATCGGTCAAGGTCCCACAGGCGAGAAAAGCGCCCCGTAAAAGCGCTGCCATACAACAATCACCTGCAAGGTTCGCCCGGTTCAGCCGAAGGGCCAGCTCCCCTTTTTCATGCCCAAAAGCCGCCATCACCTGCTGACGCTGAGAAGCTGTACGGACGCTTACTTTAAATTTTCCAGAAGAAGACTGTGTCAAATTTGCCTCTACCCCAGCCTCTCGTTGGATGCCTTCGCGGTACATCCGCGCGATCTGCTCTGTATCTGTCTGCATAGACATTTCAACAAAAGAAAAGGCCCTGCTGAACAACAGCAAACCATACGTTTGCGCGTGCATACAGCAAGGTGTATTCTCAACAGCAGCCAGCTCTGCTTTTACCTGTGATGAAAATGACATAGATGCGCTCCCTATCCCTCTCCATAAATCAAATAAAAAAAACGGTATGAAAAGCAGTCGAAGCCGAACACAGCCTATTTTTTGATATCCCGATGCTGGATGCTGACACGCAGGCCCTGCTGTGCAAAATGCTCGCTCAACAGCTCGGCAAACACCACCGAACGATGCCGCCCGCCTGTGCAGCCCACCGCGATAACCAACTGGCTCTTCCCCTCATTTCGATAGAGCGGAACCAAATAATCCACCAGTGACATGAGCTTGGGCACCAAGCCCTGCGCCTGCGGCCATTTCATAACAAAATCCCGCACCGGAGCCTCCAGCCCAGTGTGGCCTTTGAGCTCGTCCACATAAAAGGGATTTGGCAGGCACCGCACATCGAAAACCAAATCCGATTCGTTTGGGATGCCATATTTGAAGCCGAACGAGACGCAGTGGATTTGCATGATCCGGGCGGAGTCCTCCAAAAACATTCCGGCAATCCGCTCGCGAAACTGCGTGGTTGTGTACTGGGAGCTATCCACAATATAATCCGCGCGCTGGCGGGCAGGCGCCAAAATCGCCCGCTCCGCATTAATCGCGTCGTCGATGGAGCCCTTTGCCTTATCGGAAAGCGGGTGCTTACGGCGCGTTTCCTTATACCGGCGGCGAATGATCTCATTGCTCGCCTCGATAAAAAGGAGCTTGTAGTCGCAGCCCATTGCCTTGAGTTCGTCAAGGGATTCCAGAAAATCATCAAAAAAATTCCCGGCCCGGATATCGGTTACAACCGCTACCTTATCGCGCTTTTCCTGCGATTGGAGAATTAGCTGTGCAAAGGTGCGGATCAGTTTGGGAGGAATATTGTCAACGCAAAAAAAGCCGATATCTTCCAGGGCGTCAACCGCACGGGACTTTCCTGCGCCAGACATTCCAGTGATGATAATAAAGTCCATTTTATTTCCTCCTCGTGCGCCCTAGACAGCTGAAAAGCCCAAGAAACGAACCTCCGGCTCTAACCGAACGCCTTTTTTCGCATATACCGTATTCTGAATCAAGCGGATCAGGGCAAGAATATCTGCCGATGTTGCACCGCCGTGATTGATGACAAAGCCTGCATGTTTCTCGCTCACCTGCGCTCCGCCGACAGACGCCCCTTTTAGACCACAGCTCTCGATCAGAGCGCCGGCAAAATAGCCCTCCGGCCGCTTAAAGGTGCTACCTGCGCTTGGATATTCCAAAGGCTGCTTCGCCTTACGGCGGGCGATCAAATCCTCCATGCGGGCCTGGATCTCTGTCTTGTCGCCAGGAGCCAAGCGTAGAAGCAGAGAGGTAATCAAAAATCCATTTTCCCGGTATGCGCTGCGCCGGTATCCAAGCGCCAGCTCCTCCCCCACAAGCCTGCCGCGCTCGCCGCTTTGCGTCAAATGTGTGCAGCCGGCTAAAACATCCTTCATCTCGCCGCCATAAGCGCCCGCGTTCATAAATGCCGCTCCACCCGCACTCCCCGGAATGCCAAAGGCAAACTCTAAGCCGGTCAAACCTTTCTCCAAAGCGAACCGGCACAGGCGATTCATGCTGACGCCCGCCCCGCAGGTGATCATACCATCCTGCTCGTGCAGCAAATGAAGCCCCGGCACCAGGCAAAGCACAACGCCGCGGATCCCCTCGTCCGCAACCAGCACATTGCTTCCATTGCCCAAAATTACCGGCTGAAGCCCCTGCGCATTGCAGCATCGTAAAATTTGAGCCAATTGCCCTTCCTCCTGGGGTTCGACCAACAGGTCGGCAGGCCCGCCCGTCCGGAAGGAGGTATACTCCCTCATGGGGGCATCGCGTTTTGCCGGGCAGCCGAGATCAATGGCAATCGCCTCTACCGCATCGAGTCCGTTCATGCAATTCTCATACCTTTCCGAATTCGCCTCCCCACGGCCAATAGCAGCAGGAAGGCGAATGAGATTTGATATTTTAGCCTTTTTACGTCCTCAACACAACCGAGTAGGACAGGCGTTGAATCTTCTGATACATCATGAGCCAACCGGGAGCAGTTGACCAAATCTGCAACGTCAATGATCCAGCAGCGCAGCGCCGATCACGCCCGCATCATTTCCCAGCTCTGCCGAGCAAATTCTCGTCTGTTTGGAGGAATACATACTGTAGCGCTCCCGACGGACATGCTGGCGAAGGGGCTCCAGCAACGTTTCCTTCTCATGGCCGATGCCGCCGCCCACGCAGATGATTTCCGGCTGAAAAATATTGATGGCATTGATAATTCCACATGCTACATAATAAATATAACGGTCTACCACGCGCTTTCCGGCAACATCGCCCTTGCGCATTGCGTCAAAGGCTGTGCGCCCATTGACCGCATCAATATTATTATCAACCAGTTCCCACATCATACTATCCTGCGCATGGCGCATCTCATCCTTTGTCTGCGCAATCAATGCAGTGGCCGAAGCATAGCGCTCCCAACATCCGCGGCGGCCGCAGTTGCACTGCTCGCCATCGACTACAATCACCATATGGCCCATTTCGCCCGCGGCAAAGTTCGCACCGTTGAGGATATGCCCATCCACAATAATGCCGCTTCCCACGCCTGTGCCAAGCGTAATGGCAATGAAATCTTTTACGCCCGCGCCTGCGCCCGCTTTCGCCTCACCATACGCCGCGCAGTTAGCGTCGTTTTCCAAATAGACCGGCTTGCCAAGGCGTTCACGCAGCATTTCCTGCGCAGGGACGTTTTGGAAATCCAGGTTATTTGAAAATTCGATATAACCGGTCTTTTTATTGACCGTACCCGGCGTGCCAACCCCGACGGAGGAGATATCATCCATTGTGAGCCCGGCGGCCTCAACTGCCATATGAACGGTTTTTGTAATATCATCAAAAATCTCCGCAGCCGGGCGGGGCGCATTGGTTTTTAATTCACCAACACCAATAATTTTGAACTGATCGTCCACTACGCCTGAACGGATATTTGTGCCGCCTAAATCAACGCCTACTCTGTACATATTCCCAGTCCTCCGTGTTCCAAAATCTATCTATCATATAAATTGCTTTGCCAGGCAATCCAATGAAAACCGCCGCATGCGCACCCCACGGCAGAATGCGCTCGAAGCGTTTCATTCATTCGCCCGCGCGAAAAGCCAATCTAAAAGCGCTGCCAAATCCCAGGATCGGGAGCGTCCGGCTCACAGCCGTCGTCCATCCCCAAATTGCGCAGCAGCTCCCGCGCCGCATTGTAGCCCATCTTTTTCTGACGATTGTTCATCGCGGCTACTTCAATGATGATTGCAAGATTGCGGCCCGGCTTTACCGGAATCACAGCCGCCGGCACACTGATGCCGAGAATTGTGGTAAACTCGTTATCAAGGCCCATGCGGTCGTATACCTTTTCACTGTCCCACGGCTCCAACTGAATGACAAGATCAATTTTTTCCGTCATCTTAACGGCGCCCATGCCAAAAATACGGCGGGCGTTGATAATGCCAACCCCGCGCAGCTCAATAAAATGGCGGATATTATCAGGAGCAGAGCCAACCAACGTGCGGGAAGAAACGCGGCGGATTTCAACAGCATCGTCTGCGATCAGGCGATGGCCACGTTTAATCAGCTCAATTGCCGTTTCACTTTTGCCCACGCCGCTGTCGCCAAGGATTAAAACCCCTTCGCCTGCTACCTCGACGAGCACGCCGTGGCGTGTTACCCGCTGGGCTAGTTCGACATTCAAATAGGAAATCAGAGCGGACATAAAGCTGGAGGTTGTATCCGCCGTGCGCAAAAGGGGCACGGCGTATTTTTGTGCATTTTCCCGCAGCACATCCGGGCATTCCAGATTGCGGGTAATCAACACCGCACAAGGCTGGCGGCACATGAAGTTTTCTACGCGCTTTGCACGCTCTTCCGGCGATAGGCTATCAAGAAACGCAAGCTCTGTCAGCCCTAGGAACTGCACGCGGCTTGGATCAAAATAATCGTTGTAGCCCGTCAGAATTAAGCCGGGGCGGTTTACATCATAGGAAGAAATATAGAGATCAGATGCAGCCTTCGGCAAATAAAGCGCCTCCAGGGAGTGATCCCGGATAACCTTTTCAAGGGAAACAGAATATTTGGAACTCATAAGCACCGCCTTTTCTGCCCACGCAACGGGGAACCGCTGCCGCCGGCTTCCAAAAATTTTATTCCATTCTACATTTTAAATCGTTTGCATCAGTGTACAGGGGTACACATCGGTTTTTAGCACTGTGGCCGCGCCCCTG
>OFMG01000088.1_pt1 | contig 131621 bp, 114 predicted proteins | sample 1541751 | NCBI WGS metagenome assembly OFMG01 (sample SAMN04209232, study PRJEB22552) | human gut metagenome | biome: gut; material: feces | host: Homo sapiens | place: USA: Oklahoma
CCACGCAATCACAGCCCTGTTTTCCTGCCGCTTCAAATGCCCTTGCCCTCCCCGGAGGCAACCGCATTTTCGCAGCAACGCCGACAGAGCGTATAACACACTACACTTTGCAAGCAAAGTCGTGTGCCAAGGGGTAAGCCCCTTTGGAAACCCCAGACAACAAAATAGGCTGAATATCCCGCACTTCCCCGGTGCTTGATATTCAGCCTTTATTTGTTGTCAGCAGCCCCCGTTTCGTGGTCTGCGTGTAGTTCCTTGTAAACCGACCTAAACATTAATTTAAGCTTTTAAAGCATCTTGTTTTTGTTGCTCTATCAAATGTTTAATTTTGTTGATCGTGTTGGTTGTAAGTTCATCGTATAACTCTGCATTATTCTTATCCCAAAGTATAGACCGCAGATTTTCCTTGTGTCCAACCAGATATGGAAAATCCAGTATAACCTTAAGGTCAAATGATTCAAAATATCGGTCGATGGTATTTGAAGTATTGTGGTTTGTTTCATCCCACTGTGCACCAATTTGAATTGCACGCCGGTTATAAATATTGAACACCGTGCTCACCATTTTGTTGATAGTCAGCATCGTATCACCATTCACACAGTCCATTTGAGACACGACCACATTATCGCTGATATCTGCCATAAAGCCGGACATTACATCCCATTTTTTCAGAGTAGAAAGATACTCCTCAATGTTGGAAAAACGTTGTGCAAATTCCTGCGGGAATAGCACATCGTCCTCGCAAATTATTGCGTAGTCTACACCTTTATCTTGCAGCTTTTTGAACATATATTTATAACTCAATGCACAGCCTACCCAGCCAATAGGATATCTCAATCCTGGGAATATAGCAAACTGAAATTTATTTTCCTTTGCAAACTCTCCCTTACGCTCCACTTGTTCTGGCAGATGCAGACACCACCTCGCATTCTGTGGCACCTGAATAAACTGCTGGGTTAAATTGTAAAATTCATCAAATCCCATCTGTTTATTAGCAAGCATGAAGCGATAGAAATAGAAATTTGCATCGCCTAGTTGCAGTAGCAGTATTTTTCGGTTTTCCTTCAGCTTTTTGCTACGCTCATCCGGGTGTTCCAGCCACCAACGAATGCGCGCTTTCATTGCTTCTATATTTCCAATTTCTACAAAATCCACTAAAGGACTCATACGATTATCCTCGTCAGGATCATTGCTTCGCTCCGAAATAACAATACTGCCCCCTAGTGAAAGAATTTCTGCAACGCGTGTGGTTTCCAACAGTGCATCCTCATAATAGTGGATATTGATTACAATCTTCGATCTACGGATTGCATCCTGCATTGCTTCACCAAATAGATTCGACTCAACCCGTACCGAAAATTCTTTTTGTAGCTCCTGCAAAAATTTCCTACGACGGTCGCAGTTGGCATCACCATAAAACAAAATATCATAATCCTGCTGTGCTTCTGACAGAGAATAAATCACACTTTCTTCTGTTATACCAAGCGGCACATAATAGAGTTTCTTTTTCAACTCTGGATACTGACTAAAATAGGAAATATTGACCAACGAGTAATCCCAAACCGCATATGCATTTCTCATAATCGTGAAATACTGCTCAGTCAGCCATCTGCTGTTGATTGTTTGCTCCATTTGATAGCAAATGTAACGCTGCGGCAGTCGTTTCATAATCTGTGCACAAATTACAATATAGGGAATATCTTCAAAATTGCAGAATTGTTCATCGTGAATTTCACACTTAAAACCTATACGCCGCAGATTATTTGCCAGCTGCTTTGCTAAATACAGCGTATGCCCAGGAGTCATGATATCAATCTGTTTAGACCTCCCCCAGAACGAGTCCTCTGCGATCTGGATTACTTCCCCTTGATTATCACCTGGTCCATACAATGCATCCACTACTTCAAACAATGGGTTGTAACCATGATCAGTGCATACTTTTCCCCGAAGATTTCCCCATAACCACCGCCAAAATGCCCATCGTTCTTCGTGTCGCAAAGAAAAAAGTTGATGCCTGATTCTCTTTTCCAGATGAACCAGTTTAAACACTTTGTACGTAGAAATTCTTTCCACTACTTGTGCACCAGCGTACACGCAATTAACGAGATAATTCACACGCTCCTTAAGCCGCAGAACTTCTTTTTCCTGTGCAGCAACTTGCTGTTGCAGCGCCCTAATCTGATGGGATTGAATCTCGTTCTGTAGTCCCAACGTATCCAAGCTTTGATTTAGACGAGCAATTTCGCTATTCAACCGTTGCTCTTTTCCATATTCCAGCACAAGAAGCTGGTTTTTCTTAGCTTGGCCTCGACTTTCTGAAACCACATATACCTTTTGGAAATGTTCCTCCCAAGCCTCAAACACTGGTATCTCTTCACAATTCACATCCAATAGCTGAAGGCATTTTTCCATAGATATCTGCTGGCGCAGTTCTGGTATACGTACAAAAAGAGAATACACAATCCTCCAGTATAGGAAATCAACTGGAACTGGAAAATCTGTCACCCACTCGCAATCAATCATAAGGAAGCCATCTTCTGTATTCAATACATTTGACAACACCGAGTCGACATTTGCATTACATATGCACAAAACCTTTTCCTGTTTCAGTCTTACTGTGCCAAACCACTGTGTAAATGCTGGTGTGTCGTACGTCGTCAGTGCTTCATCGTATCTCAGTTGCTTCGTATATTGTCTCAGTAAATCAATTACCTTGTTGAAATCATTCTTAAATAAATCCTCTGCAATTTCTTCCAAAGATTGTGCATCATTATAGGGATACATGGCTCCTTCAGGAGTCTCTATCATTTGCACTGCAGGAATTTTTCCATAGGAGAGTCGACTAGCTGCAATTGTTTTTTGGAGATGCGCCTGTGCAGCTGGATGAAGAGCAGTCTTTTTGACTACCTTTCTTTGATTTATTTTACAAATATAGGTGCCCGTGCGAAACTCAGGTTTTCGGTTCTGATTTAGCTTACAATATTCTGGCTGGCTTTCGTGCCGAATTTCCTGCATAGAAGCTTCTATAAAAAAGGAGTTAAAAAATCGGTCCACAATATGCTCTTTGGTGAGCTGATTGAACATATCTGCTTCACAAAAAAGTGAGAATCGATCCTGGTCGTAGGTAATATACGGAATCTTATTGTGCTGTAAAGAATTTTGTGTGAAGATTTCCTCAGGAAGTTTGTAGTCAGGATAAGGATAGTAGTACTGACGATAACAAAGACCACAAACATCTAGGAGCCTGTTCATCTCTTCTTTAGAAAATGTTCTTACGCCGCTGTAGTGAGGATAGTTATTAATTCCCTCATATATTTGGTTTGTGTGGTCTTCAGCTGCACCACAGAAATATTTGAGTCCCAAACGATTTTCAATTGCGATTAAAAGGATACCGTCCGGCTTCAGATATTGCTTTACAGATTCCAAAAAAGCTTGAAACGGCTTTTCCTCCTTGGTAAATCGCCCAGCGTATTCCAATACTCCTATCAGTGTTACATAATCAAATTTTTGCTCCATCGGAATATCGTTTATGTTTCCAACCATTAGGGTTAAATTGGAATATTTTTTGTTGCGCTCGTAGTTTATCATAGCACGACGATGAGATAACTCAATAGACGTAACGTGTGCCGCTTTTTGGCATAAAATTCCTGTAATCGCGCCGCAACCCGCTCCGATTTCCAGTACTGTTGCATCTTTTCTAAATGGATACCAATTGCAAATATTCTCTCGCATCGGAGACATATGGTAAAAAACAGGCCATGTGCATTCCTTAGTTGGAATGTCGTCTAACGTTTTGCCAGCCTTGTTCATGGCAAGCAAATAATTTTCACTTTCATCTCCATCCGAATATTCGTCCGTACCACTATAATATGTTAAATCAAACTCTGCCATACATATCTCCCAACTTTTGTTTATTAATCGATATCTTCATCCTTTTCCACTATGCACTCTGCTTCCATATCGTAGAACCCTATTTTTCGCACATTGGAAATTACAACTAAATTCGTTACATCATAAAGTCTGTGGCAGACCTCTAAATAGTCATTTTTATATTCAGTACATCCGAAACTCAATAGATATTCGCCACCCTGAATGGTAAGACGCTGTTTGAAGGTTACGATATAGCAATCACCAGCATCCACCGGTCCAAATTCACAATTCTCCAAATCTGTATTTGTTCCAGCGATATCAAGCCCTTGTTGGTTTTTAATAGTAATTGCAACAATTGGGTCTTTCAGTGGCTCATGGAATACTACTCGTAATTTGATAGTACATATTTCTCCCTTTGCAACCGTATTTGTAATGCGCTCATCCCGATCCAAAATAGCAAAGTCTACAATTTCTGCCTTTCTGTTTCCATACTCATTCAAGTCCGGGTTACAAATAAGTGACTTTTTCCACACTGTTTTTTTCTGCGTATCCTTTTCCGGCTGCTTTCTCGAACGCCGTTTGGCATCTGCCACCATTTGGTGACTAATCACCTTTTTATACAAGTCAATAATTTCCTTTGGCGTACCATCCCCAATCATTTTTCCCTTGTTTAATAATATGGCACGACTACAGTATCTATTGATACTGCTCAAGTCGTGACTAACAAATAAAATCGTTTTGCCCGCCTGTCGAAACTCTTCGAATTTCTTAAAACATTTTGTTTGAAAGAATATGTCACCCACGCTTAGTGCTTCATCCACAACCAAAATATCAGGATTGACACTGATTGCAACGCTAAACGCCAAACGCGCAAACATACCGCTAGAATAGGTTTTGACTGGTTGGTTAATGAAATCTCCGATATCAGCAAAAGCAACAATTTCTGGTACACGAGTTTTCATCTCTTCTGTAGAGAATCCCATCATCGTGCCATTAAGATAGATGTTTTCCAACCCAGAATACTCTGGATTAAAACCTGCTCCAAGCTCCAACAGAGCCGAAAGTTTTCCTTCTACCTTCAACGTTCCTTCTGATGGTGTAACTACTCCTGTCAGAATTTTGAGTAAAGTGCTCTTTCCACTACCGTTTACGCCAATAATGCCAACAGTTTCTCCTTTATGAATTTCCAGATTAATACCACTCAGTGCATGATGGACAGTATGTCTCTTACGGCGAAAAGGGTCAATAGCTTCCTTCAATCGACTAGCATTATCACCATATAATCTATAGGATTTTCCTAGATTTTCTGTCTTAATTACAACAGTAGTATTGCTAGCATCACTCATAGCAGTTTTTCTCCTACATTTTCGTTAATTTATCATGAAACTTAGAAAGACTCAGAGAACGTCCACAAAATCTCGATTTAGTTTTTGGAACAAATGCATACTAAACACAACCAAACATAGAACGCCAACCCAAAACCAAATTGTTTCAGGTCTTTTCCAAAAAAGCATCTGGTTTTGGAAACTTGCGCGATATCCAGTGCAAATATAGTACATAGGATTCCAGCGCATTACACTAGCTACTCCGGGTGAAAGAATATTCTCGTTCCAAACGATTGGTGTTGCCCAAAACATAATCTGTAATACTACGGAAACAATATTAGGCACATCTCCCACAAATGGCGTAATCGTTGCACAGAGCATTCCAAGTCCAATCAATAATACTATTGTGCACAAAAAATAGTAAAGAACCTGAACATTGTATACTGAAAGCGGAACGCCGTAGATTATATTAATTACAAAAATAAAAACAATGAACACAACATGAACAAAGCAGCCCGATATAAGCTTAACAAATGGAATCAGACATGTATGAAAATTAACCTTTCGAACAAGGTAGCTATAATCTCGGATACTATTTGTCATACTACTCAGGGTATCCTGAAAGAATGTCCATACCAAAAAAGCTGGAGTATACCACACAATAAACGGAAGTGAACCAACGTCCGGTGAACGAAGGCCTACCTGAAAAACAAACCAGAATACCAGAATCGTCGCCAATGGCTGAACATATGCCCACACGATTCCCAGCATCGAGCTAGCAAACCTTGCTTTGAAATCATTTTTTGATAATCTCCAAAGCATCTTCTTATCTGTAACCAAATCTTGTATAATGCTTCTTACATCCTTTAGCCAGCTCATAATAATTTCATGCCTTTCTTTATTCTGTTTTCAGAAAATTTACTACCTGCCAAAATACACTACAAACCAAAAACATTTTTTTCTCTAGTAAGAAAACACTGATCTTCCGAAATAGATTATTTTTTCGGTTTCCCCATGCTGTATACTCCCATACTTCTTTATTCTGAAAAAAATCCGGGAGTATTTCATTTACTCGTCTAATATATGCCTTTATCAGATAATATCGGTCAAAAAAAGCTTCCTTACGGATTAAATATAATGCAACTGCAAGGATTTGGAATACGTACAACGAGCCTTTAAGCTGTTCTTGGCGCGACTGCGGCATATCAGCTGCTCGTTCCAATGCTAGTCTAACTGCATCAACCACAACAAACCGTTTCTCCGAAAACTTTACGTTCTGAATTGAATTTTCACGTTGTACATAATGGTACATACCTTTGGGAACATACGCAATTCGTGCACTACGCCCCATTGCAATCGGTGTAACCGTAATGTCCTCATTGTTCATTCCTACTGGAAATTGTAATCCTTCTAACAATGTTCTTCTCATAATTTTATTACAAGAGCTTGCCATGAGAGAAGTATCGATAAATTTCTGATACATATCATCGCGAGACAGCGCTGCACAATGGTCATACATGACCCAACTTTTGTCCTCATTTTCTCGAATCATATCACATACTACACAATCGGCATTCTCCTGTTCTGCTGCCCACAACATATCTCGATAAATTTCCACATCAACATAGTCATCACTATCAAGAAATGTCACAAATATGCCTTCTGCTCGACTCAGACCGTAATTTTTTGTGTCTGCTAGACCACCATTTTTTTTCTCGAAATAACGAATCTTTCTCGAATATTCTAATGCATATCTCTGTGCTATCTTCCCTGCGGCATCCTTCGTCCCATCATTGACGATTATAATCTCAGCATCTAAGCCATTGGTTGCAAGAAGTGCTGAATCAAGGCACTTTGTAATATATCTTTCTGTCCCATAAACAGGAACTATTACCGATAATATTTTATTTAGCATAGCTCAATTCCTCTGATAAGTAAATCAGTTCCTATTTCATTTCTATCGTTGAAAACTCCCAAACACCACCAGCCACAAATCACTCAGGCAGTTTCTTGGTGAATTGTAGTACCCCCACCACGGTGCCAGTGCCAGCCAGCGGAGCGGACTGCGTGTTTCCATGAGCTTCTGCCGCTTTGCACACCAGATCTGCGCCGCAGCAAGCATTTTGCAGCGTTCTACCGGCACAGCATCCGGGTGCTCTGCCGCAAAAGATTGCAGGGCACAAAGCTGTTTGTGGATATAGCGCAGGTTTTCTTTTTGCAGGGCAACATCTTTGTAGCGCACCCCGGATGCATTATCAGAATACCGCACATAATCCATCAGCACACGGTTGTAAAACCATGCGCCGTCCTGCACTGCGGCCATAAGCCATAGAAATTCGTCGTGGGGCGAGCCATCAAACCACAGCTCTTTGACCGCATCAAAAAAGTCGCGCCGCACCGCATAAGTACAGCCCGGATAAGGGTTCATAAAGAAATGTTTGGTAAATCCATATCTTGTAATCAGGCCCTGCGTTTCTGCAGGTGTTTTCTTGTAAACCGTTGCTTTTAGGGCTCCAGACTCGTAGAGCACACGGTAATCGCAGGCAAGGAGTTTGATTTCCGGGTGCTGTTCCATCACTGCGGTCATTTCTGCAAGCTTCCTCGGGTACCAGATATCATCCTGGTCGCAAGGGAAAAGAATGTCCCCTGCGGCTTTTCGCAGACCCTCCATAAAGTTTTGCTTCCAGCCTTTGCGCTTGGCATTGACATAAAACTGCCAGCTCTCCAGACAATTCTTGCGGATGAAGCTCTGTACCAGCTCAATTGTGCCATCCGTGGAGCCATCATCAAAGATCAGCACCTCATCTGGTGCACGCTCCTGCTGCAACAACGACAGAAGCTGCTTTTCCAGATGCATTTTTCCGTTATAGGTGGTCACGACCACTGATATTCGCAAAATGATGTTCCTCCATTCCATACAGCGCACAGACCTGCCTGTCCAGATTTTCTTCTGCAAATCCAGCACTCTCTACGCAATGTCCCGCAAGGCTGCGTTCCATCGGCTTTGTCTGGACAATACGCTCTGCCCATGCTTCATCAGGCTGTGTAAGTGCGAGGAACTGAGTCTGCGGCAGGATCTTCACTTCCTGCGTGATCGTGTCAGCAAAAATGCAGGGCAGACCGCTGGCCTGCGCTTCTACACCCACAATGGGCAATCCCTCAAACAGGCTGGTCATCACAAATACATCCATCGCCTGCAGATAATCTTCCGGCCTGTTCACATTACCGCAAAACAGCACCATCTCCGCAATGCCAAGCGCCTTAGCTTCCTGCTGAGATTGTTCGAAATTCTCGCCTTGGCCGCAAAGCAGAAGCCTTGCCTGTGGCTTTTGCTGCAAGACTGTTTTGAAGATGCGGAAAAGCCGGGTATGATTTTTTTGCTGGCTGAAACGGCCAATGTGGCCAACCACAAAGCAGTCCTGAAGCCCCAATTTCGCCCGCATTTGTTCTCGTACGGACGGGGAAAAGGAAAAACGCTCGCAGTCTATTCCATTGACAAGTACCCGGAATGGCCGGGTATATAGCATCTCTCCCGCCGCACGCGAACACGCCACCGGATCCGTAACCAAACGGTTCAGCAGTCTGCCAAGGGTCGCTTGCTTAAGGGCAGGCTGGTGCGCGCAGTTATGACAATGCGTAATGCGCACTGTCGCGCCGCCAGCCCATACAGCCAGCAAGTCAAATGCCATCGTGGCACTGTTGCCGTGGATGTGCACAACTTCATAGCCTTTTTTCTTGACCAATGCTGCCAGTGCGGCCATATAGCAGGGCAGCTTTTTTTTACGGGAAGGCAGCTGATATACGCTGCCGATCGCTTCCAGCTGCGGCTGGATATCCGCACTGCAGCCTTCACCCAGTGCAAAGCCCACCAAATATTCCCGTGCCGCTATGCGGGCTACCCGGAGCAGGATCTCTGTCAAACCGTCCATGGTAAGCCGTGTTGTTGCGATCAGCAAAACCTTCTTCATGGCCGATTGCCCTTCTTTTGCTCCATAGTATCCCACATAATTCCTATCTTTTCCAACTTTTCTGCTCGTTCTGAAGTTATGATGCAATTACTGTTTTTGCCTGACTTCTTCCGGGCACTTTTTGTCAAGCCAATCATCGGCTCCGTTTATAACCATCTGCCATACAGCTGACACAAGGAGTATTCAGATCGCCGTAAGGGTATCTTCCATTGCAATCATTTTCGACATAATTGTACGAATTCTCCTGTTATTTTATCATGGATGCAGAGGGAAATCAATATAAACAGAACGGGTTTTCTCAGATAAAAACATTGCATGAAGCGTTTCTTTTCAACAACACGCTTATTTTAAGGAGAAACGTCCCAGCCGATCCCCCATGCTCGAATAAGCTGTCAATCTGGCGTCAACTTCTGCTTGCCAGCAGCCACACAAAAAAAGACAGTCCCACCACCCGGTGGAACTGTCCTCGACATTTTCCTCGTTCAGCTTTACAAAAAAGTCTGTCAGAGTCAGCCTCCAACAGATTTCCTGTTTGCGCCTGAAATAATTTTTGGCACTTTTTCAAAACCGGCTCGTCATTCTGCCGAATAAAGAAAAAAGCACGAAAATTCTCAACGAATCAACGTGCATTTTTTGGTCGGAGCAGCGGGATTTGAACCCACGGCCTCCTCGTCCCGAACGAGGCGCGCTACCAACTGCGCTATGCCCCGAAAATACCGCAGCTTATTCGGCTGCGGTAACTGGTTGGGGATGAGAGAATCGAACTCCCACAAGTAGAGTCAGAGTCTACCGCACTACCACTATGCAAATCCCCAATATTCGGTTGTGTCAGCCGCGCCGTGCGTTGCTGACAAGGGATATTATACACGCCGGCGGGCTGCTTGTCAACCATTTTTTCAGTTTTTCTGCAAAAGTTTTCGCAGCGGCCGCCCGGTGTACACAGGCTTGTAAATTTTTGGTTTTTCTCTTGACAGCACTCCCCTTTCGGAATACTCTAATACTATAAAAAGGTAGGACCCCGGGCGCTCCGGCATCCTTTGCCGGGCGGTTCGGCTTTGCCTGAATGATAAGGAAAGAGGGCTTTTGAATGAAAAAACGTGTTGGTATCCTGACCTCCGGCGGCGATTGTCCGGGCCTGAACGCCACCATCCGCGGCGTTGCAAAAGCACTGTACGCCCGCATGGGGGATAATGTGGAGATCGTAGGCATCGCCAACGGCTACAGCGGCCTGATCAACGGCGATTACCGCGAGATGACCGAGGACGACTTCCGCGGCATCCTGACCTTAGGCGGCACCATTCTGGGCACCAAGCGCACCCCCTTTAAGATGATGCGTGTGGTGGAGGACGACAACATTGATAAGGTCGCCGCCATGAAAAAGACCTACAAGGCCGCCAAGCTGGACTGCCTGCTGTGTCTGGGCGGCAACGGCACCCATAAGACCGCCAACCTGCTTTCACAGGAGGGGCTGAACATCATCGGCCTGCCCAAGACCATTGACAACGATATCTACGGCACCGATGTGACATTCGGTTTCCATACCGCTGTAGACATCGCCACTGACGTCATCGACCGCATCCACACCACCGCCGGCAGCCACAGCCGCGTGATGTGCATCGAGATCATGGGCAACAAGGCCGGCTGGCTTACCTTGTATTCCGGCATTGCCGGCGGCGCGGACATCATCCTGCTGCCTGAGCTGCCCTACGATATCGACCGCGTGTGCGAGGCCGTGGAGCGCCGTGCGAAGAAGGGCTCGAACTTCTCCATCCTCGCCGTGGCCGAGGGTGCCATCAACACCGAGGAAGCCCGCATGAAGCGCAAGGACTGGATGGCCAAGCGTGCTGAGGCAGGGCTTGGCACCACCGCCACCAACCGCATTGCGCAGGCGGTACAGAAAAAGACCGGCATGGAGACCCGCGTGTGCATCCCGGGTCATATGCAGCGCGGCGGCAGCCCCAGCGCCTACGACCGTGTGCTTGCCACCCAGTTCGGCTGCTATGCCGCACAGCTGGTGGAGGTGGAGCGCTACGGCGTGACCGTGGCCATGGTGAACCGCCGGGTGACCGAGAACCGTCTGGCAGACATTGCCGGCAAGACCCGCAATGTGCCTGAAAACTGCGAGCTGCTGAGCGTGGCGCGCCGCATGGGCGTCTGTCTGGGCTGAGCAACAATTTGCGTTGGGATACTATGGATAAATAGCACAAAAATCGGACAGACCGCGGTCTGTCCGATTTTTGCATTTCACCATTTCTCAGCGGTCAGTCACATCATGCCGGGTGGGCAAGCCCTCGGCAAAGGCGGAAGCGCTTTCCAGCACACTGAGCACCATGCTCTTTACAGCCTCGTAGGTGTAGAAGGCCGTGTGGTCGGTCAGGAGCACGTTGGGCATCGCGCGCAGCGCAGCCAGCTCCGTGTTCGGGATCACATCCCCCATGCGGTCGTAATAGTACAGACCGTTCTCGTTTTCCAGCACATCCAGACTGGCAGCACCCACCTGCCCGCTTTCCAGTGCCTTCAGCAGGGCATCGCTGTCGATCAGCTTGCCGCGGGCGGTATTCACGATGGTCACGCCGGGCTTCATCTTGGCAAAGGCTTCGGCGTTGAGCAGATGATGGTTTTCCTCGGTGGCATTGGTGTGCAGGGTGATGACATCACTCTCGGCAAACAGGGTGTCCAGCGGCACATACTCCGCGATCTTCTTTACCTCTTCACTCTGGTACAAGTCGTAGGCCAGCAGACGGCAGCCAAAGCCGGACAGGTGCTTCAGCACAGTCTGCCCGATGCGTCCCGTGCCAATGACGCCCACAGTGCAGTGGGAGATATCCCGTCCGAGCTTGCCCTTCAGGGAGTAGTCCTGCACTTCGCCCCGCTTGAGGATGTGCCCCGCCTTGCGCAGACTCATCAGCATGAGCATAATGGCAAAGTTCGCCACGCCCTCGGGAGGATAATCCGCATTGGATATCTTCATGCCCAGCTCCCGTGCCTTTTCCAGATCTATATGGTCGTAGCCGATGGAGCGGCAGCAGATGGCTTTCACCCCAAGATCGTGGAAGCGCTGCAGCATGGGTGCGCTCATATCGCAGGGAGTCACCGATACCGCATCGCAGCCTGCGGCCAGCTGGGCGTTCTCCATGGTGGGATACACCTCAGTATAACCGTACTCGATGCCATACTGCTTTGCCAGTTCCTCTACGATGCCCTGCTCATCGTAGGGGCGCAGGGTGTAGAAAAACACTTTGACTGCCATAAAATCTCCTCCTGATCTTTCTGCTGTGCGGTGCGCCCGCTTCTTTATAAGGGTGTCTTTATTGTAGCACGTTTATGACTGACGGACAACTTTTTACGTTGAATTTTGTTATTGCGCCCGTGCTTTCTGTCCCAAGTGGGCAAAAAAGGTTGTCAAAACAGGAAAAACGGGGTATGATAGAAGCTGGATCACGGGCTGTGATCCTTCAATATTGCTAAAGGAGTGTGCTTTATTATGCGCGCCTATGAACGACTGCTTGATTACGTCAGGGTCTACACCACCTCAGACCCGGAGTCCGGCACCCATCCTTCCGCTGCGCGGGAGTTTGATCTGGCTCACAAGCTGGTGGAGGAACTGAAGGCTCTGGGCGTGGAGGATGCCCGGGTGGACGAACACTGCTACGTCTACGGCTCCCTGCCCGCCACCCCCGGCTGCGAGGAAAAGCCCGCGCTGGGTCTGATCGCCCACATGGACACCGCCCCGGATGCCGGCGGCGAGAACGTGAACCCCATCCTGCACGAGAACTATGACGGCGGTGATGTGGTGCTGCCCGCCACCGGCAAGGTGATGAAGGTCTCTGCCTTCCCCTTCCTTGCCTCCATGAAGGGCGAGACCCTGATCACCACCGACGGCACCACCCTGCTGGGTGCAGATGATAAAGCCGGTGTGGCTGAGATCATGACCGCCGTGGAGACCGTTATCCGCGAGGGCCGTCCCCACGGCAAGCTGTGCATCGGCTTTACCCCGGACGAGGAGATCGGCGAGGGTGCCGATCTGTTCGATATCCCCGGTTTTGGTGCAGACTTTGCCTACACGGTGGACGGCGGCGATGCCGGCGACATCGAGTACGAGAACTTCAACGCCGCTGCTGCCACCGTGACCATCCACGGCTTCTCGGTGCACCCCGGCTCTGCCAAGGACACCATGATCAACGCTTCCAACGTTGCCATGGAGTTCCACGGCGCTCTGCCCGTGATGGCGCGTCCCGAGGCCACCGAGGGGCGTCAGGGCTTCTACCATCTGTGCCAGATGTACGGCGACGTCACCACCGCAAAGCTGGGCTACATCCTGCGCGACCATGATGCCGCCAAACTGCAGTTCAAGAAGGACAATATGCAGGACATTGCCGATTACCTGAACGGCAAGTACGGCGCAGGCACCGTAGAAGTGGAGATCAAAGACAGCTACCGCAATATGCTGGAAAAGATCAAGCCCCACTTCCACCTCATCGAGACCGCCCGCAAGGCTGTGCGCATGGCCGGTCTGGAGCCGGTGGAGGTGCCCGTGCGCGGCGGCACCGATGGCGCTACCCTGAGCTGGAATGGTCTGCCCTGCCCCAATCTGGGCACCGGCGGCTTCAACTTCCACGGCGTGTGCGAGTGCACCACCGTGGAGCGGATGGACCGCTGCACTGAGATCGTGCTGAACATCATCTCTCTGTACGCAGAATAATTTTTCTTTCGTTTTCTGTAAAGCCCTTCTGCATAAAAGCATGACCCCGCGTGAAAACGCGGGGTCATGTTGTATAGTTCCCCAAAAACGCATAAAACACAAAAACCCGCCTGGCAGCGGGTTTTTGTGTATAGAGGGGTGGGAAAGTATATAAAGTGGTGAATCTCAATATCAGCGGCAGGCTTTTGTGCAGTGCGCTGCCTTGCATGATGTATTATACCCGTTTTTCTTTTCTTGTCAAACAATATTTTTGGATTTTGCTTTAAAATAATACTTTACTTTTTCGCAAAAACTTTATATAATTAACATAGAATTTCAGAAACGAAATTTTATTCCATTTCCGTGGGTTTGCACAACATAAAAACTTTACTTTCAGAAAATTTTATACAATCCAACATATTTTTTAAGGAGACTTTTATATGGACGATCTCGATCGCAAGATCCTCACTCTTCTGGCCAAAAATGCGCGGATGCCCGTCAAAGAAATCGCAGAGCAGGTGTCCCTTACCAGCCCGGCAGTTTCCAGCCGTATCCACAAGCTGGAGACAGACGGCATCATCAGCGGCTATACCGTCACGCTGAATCGTCCGGCAGACCGGATGTATGTGGATGCGCTCATCAGCCTTTCGGTGGCTCCCTCCAAGCAGGATGCCTTTCTGGAGCTGCTGCAGAACAGCCGCGAGGTGCTGCAGTGCTACCACGTTACCGGCGCGTATACCTTTCTGGTCAAGGTCAGCTGCGGCAGCATGGCACAGCTGGAACATCTGATTCTGCAGTTCCAGAAGCTGGGCACTACCAGCACCCAGATCATCCTGTCCACCCCGGTGAACCATGGCGATCTGGACGCTTTGATGCTGTAAGCGGGCACTGTTCATAAAACTGTTACTTTTTCCCTGCAATTCTGCTGTGCAGTGATTCGTATCCAGAATAGCAGCCCAAAACCGGCACACACTACCTGTAGCGTGTGCGCCCCGGCTGCACCTTCCACACACAGCACTATGAAAGGAACTTTAATACTATGAAAAGATTCATCGCCGCCCTGCTGGCAGGGCTGACCCTGTTTACCTTGGTGGGCTGCTCCGGCGGCAGCAAGGCCGACAGCTCCACCCCCAAGGACTACTCCCAGATCATCCACGATGCCCGCAGCGACGAGGACAACGAGTACGATATGATCTTTACCAAGGGCGAGGACGGCAAGTTTACCGCCATTGACGGTTACAGCTCCGAGTACAAGGCCGACCAGCTGGACGAAGAGATCCGGGATATCCTGATGCCGCTGCTGAATCTGGAGGACGACCAGTACACCGCCTTTGCCGCCAGCATTTCCAGCATGATGGTGCGCAGCTATGCTGTTGCCATCGTAAAGCCCGCCGAGGGCAAGACCGATGCAGTAAAGGCTGCACTGGAAGCCTATGTTGCCAGCGAACAGCAGTCCATGGAGCATTATCTGGAGGATCAGTACCTTGTTGCAAAGGCTGCCACCGTCACCGTAGCGCCCACCGGTGAGGTAGTTCTGGTCTGCGCTGAGGATCACGACACCATTCTGTCCAACATTGAAAAGGCTCTGGCCGCGTAAAATGCGTTTCTGAGAGAAGCCGCTGCACAGCGTTTTGTGCAGCGGCTTCTTTTTTTCAGAACTTCAGCCGCTCCTGCAAAAAACGGCACAGCGATGCAAGGGCATCCGGGGCAAAGCCGGGCACCAGCAGGGTCTGCCCGTCCAGCTCTGCTGGTGCATTATGCGTCCGCTGCACAAAAGGGCTGCTGCACATCGCGGTGCAGCAGCCCTTCAGTTTACCTTTCCATGCACAGCACATCCATGTTGCCAAAGCCCTGCATGGCGTTGATATCCTTGATGATGGCGCTGCCTGCGGAGGCTGCCGCAATTTCACCGGAATTTTTGCTGAAAATCATTGATTTTATCTGTCAAAGCATTCATAATATCTTTAACTGTAAAAGACGTTTTCGTGTGCAGGAGGAAAAGCATGAAACAGGAGCTGATGGACGCCATTCAGGAAATGCCGGTCATTGCTGCCGTCAAGGACGATGCCGGGCTTTGCAGCGCGCTGACCAACGAGAATATCCGGGTGGTCTTTGTATTATATGGAGATATCTGCAATATCTCCTCCATCGTGCGCCGCATCCACGAAGCGGGGCGCTTTGCCGTGGTGCACATAGATCTTATTGCCGGGCTGGCGGGCAAGGAGGTAGCGGTGGACTTCATCCGCAATACCACCGAAGCGGACGGCATCATCTCCACCCGGCAGTCCTTCATCCGCCGCGCCAAGGAGCTGGGGCTGGCTGCCATCCTGCGGGTATTCCTGCTGGATTCCATCGCGCTGGAAAGTCTGGACAAGATCCCCGCAAACCTGCCGGACTGTCTGGATCTGCTGCCTGGCGCTATGCCCAAGATCCTGCGCCGCGTCTGCGCCAAGGCCAAGGTGCCGGTGCTGACCGGCGGGCTGATCGCGGACAAGGAGGATGTGATGGCGGCTCTGGAAGCCGGTGCCACCGCCATTTCCACCACCAATCAGGCGGTGTGGGATATGTGATCCGCATTCTGCGCAAAAGCGGCGGGTGTTTTTTGTAAGGGTTTCACAAAAAGTGCAAAACACCTTGCTTTTTGTGCAGGGACAGGGTATCATAAAAGCAAACAAGTGCTGTTTGTTTCAAGAGATATGAGCGAAACGGACAAGGGCAGTTGCCTTTGTTTCGGTTCGCTCTTTTTTTGTGCAACCAACAGATGCCCGGCTCCCGCAGGCCAAGGCAGAACGGACAGGAGGAAAAGAACAATGTATGATATCGCGATCATCGGCTGTGGCGTCATTGGTGCTGCTGCCGCCTATGCGCTGTCGCGCTACGACAACAGGGTGGTCATCCTTGAGGCCGAAAACGATGTGGCAGACTGCACCACCAAGGCCAACAGCGCCATTCTCCACGCAGGCTACGACCCCGCCCCCGGCACCCGCATGGCACGGCTGAATGTGCGCGGCGTGGCACTGGCAAAGGAGATCTGCGCAAAGCTGGATGTCTCCTATAAGCAGTGCGGCTCGCTGGTGCTGGCACTGGACGAAAAGGAACTGCCCCACCTGCAGCATCTGTTCGAAAACGGCACCGCCAACGGCGTACCCGGCATGAAGATCCTTTCCCGGGAAGAGACTCTTGCCATGGAGCCGAACCTCTCTGAGAAGGTCTGCGGCGCACTGTGGGCACCCAGCGCCGCCATCGTGAACCCGTGGGAGTACGCACTGGCTATGACCGAGGTGGCAGTGCGCAACGGCGTGGAGCTGCGCCGCAGCTGCAAGGTGACCGATGCCGAAGCCATCGAGGGCGGTTACCGCCTGACCGTGCCCGGCGGCACGGTAGAGACCCGCTGCGTCATCAATGCCGCCGGTATCTGGGCGGACAAGGTGCACTCCATGGTAGAGCCCGCCAACTTCCGCATCATTCCCACCCGGGGCGAGTACTACCTGCTGGACAAGAGCGAGGGCACCCGCGTGAGCCACGTTATCTTCCAGTGCCCCAACGCGCTGGGCAAGGGCGTGCTGGTAGCACCTACCGTGCACGGCAACCTGCTCGTCGGCCCCAACGCAGAGCCGGTGGAAGGCAACGACACCTCCTGCACCAGCAGCGGTCTGGAATTCGTCAAGACCACTGCCCAGCGCAGCGTGCCCAGCATCAACTTCGGCGAGTCCATCCGCAGCTTTGCGGGCGTGCGCGCCAATCTGGACGTGGACGACTTTATCATTGGCGAAGAGCCGGGAGCACCCGGCTGGATCGACCTTGCCGGCATGAAAAGCCCCGGCCTGTCCGCTGCCCCGGCGGTTGCTGAGGAAGCTGTTGCCATCCTGCAGCAGCGCGGTGTTCTGGGCGCTGAAAAGACCGATTACAAGGACGGCCGCCGCCATATCCGCTTCAAGGAGCTTTCCGCAGAGGAAAAGGCGGCACTGGTCAGGGAACAGCCCGCCTATGGCCGGGTGATCTGCCGCTGCGAGACCATCACCGAGGGCGAGATCTTAGCAGCCCTCCACAGCGAGGTGCCCGCCACCACCATCGACGGCGTAAAGCGCCGCGCCGGTGCAGGCATGGGCCGCTGTCAGGGCGGTTTCTGCGGTCCCCGCGTGCTGGAGCTGATCAGCCGTGAGCTGGGCATAGACCCCTTGGACATCCTGCAGGACAAGAACGGCTCGAACGTTCTGGTCAGCGAAACGAAGGTAGGAGGAAAGAGCAATGGTTGATCTGGTCATTATCGGCGGCGGTCCTGCGGGCCTTGCTGCTGCCTGCAAGGCATGGGAAAGCGGTCTGCGCGACATCCTCATTCTGGAGCGCGACAAGGAGCTGGGCGGCATTCTGAACCAGTGCATCCACAACGGCTTCGGTCTGCACCGCTTTGGCGAGCAGCTGACCGGCCCGGAGTACGCCGGACGCTTTATTGCGATGCTCAAGAACACCGGCGTGAAGGTGCAGCTGGACACCATGGTGCTGGAAGTGACCCCGGATAAAAAGGTGCACTGTGTTTCCAAGGAGTACGGCTACCAGATCATCGAAGCCAAGAGCATCGTTCTGGGCATGGGCTGCCGTGAGCGCACCCGCGGTGCCATCGGCACCCCGGGCACCCGCCCTGCCGGTGTGTACACCGCCGGTGCCGCACAGCGCTATGTGAACATGGAAGGTTATCTGGTGGGCAGGCGGGTGCTGATCCTCGGCAGCGGCGACATCGGCCTGATCATGGCACGCCGCATGACCCTTGAGGGCGCAAAGGTGCTGGCCTGCGTAGAGGTGATGCCCTACTCCGGCGGCCTGACCCGCAACATCGTGCAGTGCCTGAACGACTTTGATATTCCTCTGTACCTCTCCCACACCATCGTGGATATTCAGGGCAAGAATCGCGTAGAAAAGGCCATTGTGGCCGAGATCGGCCCCGACCGCAAGCCCATCCCCGGCACCGAGATGGAGTTCGATGTGGACACCATCCTGCTGAGCGTAGGTCTGATCCCCGAAAACGAGCTGACCAAGCAGGCCGGTATCGAGATGGATCCCCGCACCAAGGGTGCCATCGTGTACGAGAACATGGAGACCAGCATTCCCGGCGTGTTTGCCTGCGGCAACGTGGTGCAGGTGCACGATCTGGTGGACTTTGTTTCCGGCGAGAGCGAGCTGGCCGGTGCGGCCGCTGCCAGCTACGTCCAGAACGGCCCCGTAGCCAAGGGACGTGTGCTGACCGTGAAACCCGGTGCAGATCTTGGCTACACCCTGCCGCAGCGCATCCGTCTGAAAGGCGTGGAAAAGAGCACCAACGTCTCCTTCCGCGTCCGTCGCATCTGCGGCAGGAGCACCATCCTTGTCAAGAGCGGTGACACGGTGATCGCACGCTTCAAGCGCGACCGCCTTGCCCCCGGTGAGATGGAGCACATTGCCCTGCCCAGAGTGCTGCTGGACAGAGCCCCCGTGGACGAAGTGACCATTGAGATCGAGGAGGCATGAGCGATATGAAGGAAGTAATTTGCACCTGCTGCCCGCAGGGCTGCCATCTGCAGGTGGATGAGGTCAACGGCTATAAAGTGACCGGCAACGGCTGCCCCAACGGCATCGCCTACGGCAAGGAAGAGCTGACCCACCCCACCCGCATCATTACCAGCACCGTGCGCGCCGAGGGCTGCCTGCACTCCCGCTGCCCGGTCAAGACCTCCAAGCCCGTGCCCAAGGGACAGATGGCCGAGGTTGTCGCCGCGCTGGACAGCGTGGTGCTGCACGCGCCCATCCATGTGGGTGATGTGGTGCTGCACAACGTCTGCGACACCGGGGCAGACATTGTGACCTGCCGCGATATGGCATAAAAGCCTTTCTGCACAAAGTCAAAGCAGCCGCTGCACCTTGCCGTGCGGCGGCTGCTTTGCGTTGGCGGTGCAAAACACAGGTGCAGCAAGCCCCCTTCCGGGTCGTCCCGTCTCCCATCGCAGCGCAAGCTGCTCTTGACTTTTTGCCGCCGAACCGGTATGTTGGTACTGTCCGTTTGCCACACAGCATTGCATTTATAATATAAGGTAACTTTATGAAAATACGCAGCACGACCCCTTTGCAGATCACTGACCGCTTTGGCGCACAGGCGGCCTTTGCCAGCCTGCGCCTGCCGGACGGCACCGAAGCCGCCGTACCGGCAGAGCACGCCGCCGCTATTTATGTAAACGAGCAGCCCGCTTTCCGGGTGGTATGCACCCCGGCGCTGCTGCCGCAGCTGGCCTTGGGGCGGCTGCTCACCGAAGGGTGGATCGCATCTGCAGACGAGGTGGAGCAGATCGCCGTCTGCGCCGAGGGTGCAAAGGTGCAGGTGTATCTGCGCCACCCGCTGCCCACCCGCCGCGCCGCCGCGCAGGAAGTTGCCAGCTGCTGCACCGATAATATCGCGCTGGGCAGCCCGGTGGAGCTGCAGCCCCTGCGCCCCGTGCCCGGGCTGGCACTGCAGCCGGAATGGGTGCAGACCCTGACCGCCGCCATGCACGCCGGACTGCCGCTGTACCGCGCCACCCGGGCGGTGCACAGCTGCTTTGTGCTGCACAAGGGCGAGATCGTTTTTGCCTGCGAGGATCTGGGGCGGCACAACGCGCTGGATAAGGCGGTGGGCTGCGCGGTGCTGGCGGGGCTGCCGCTGGCAGAATGTGTGCTGTACACCAGCGGCCGGGTGCCGCTGGATATGGTGCGCAAGGCCATCCGCGCGGGGGTGCCGGTGCTGGTAAGCAAAAGTATGCCCACCGTGCAATCTGCAGAGCTTGCGGCGGAATACGGCCTGCAGCTGGTATGCGGACGCAAAATCCCTAAAGTTTAAGCAAATATTACAAAAAGAATAGTTACAAAACGGAAAAGGCTGTCTGTTTCTGTTGACATCCTTTGCGCCCCCATGTTAATATATTATCGAAGAGACCGCTCCGCTGTTGCAGCAGCCAGAGCGGCCTCAATTGTTGTCCGGGGTTACCCGGCAAAAATAAAAACAGGCAGGTGATAACATGAAGCAGGCAACCAACCCGTTTGCGCCCGTACCGCTGTGGCGCAAGCGGCTGCCGGGCTATGCAGCCATGGGCGTTGCGACCATCGCCTTGGCGGTCGGTCTGACCACCTTGCAAAGCGCACGCACCACGGTTGCCGGTACCCTGCTGCCGGTGTCGGAGGCGGATGCAGCCGCCTATGGCATCAGCGCAGTGTACCAGCTCGACGATGGCAGCTACCGCGTGGAGGGCTCTCAGAAGGGCTTCCAGAGCGATGTGCAGGCTGCCGTGACCATTGACGCCGAAGGCAATGTTTCCGCAGTAGAGATCCTCTCTCAGGACGAAACGGAAAGCCTTGGCGGTCAGTGCGTCAATCCGGAGTTCACGTCCCAGTATCAGGGCGCAGCCCCCTTCACGCTGGCGGGTAAAAGCTACACCGTAACGGATCCCGTTACCGGTGCCGCCTATGCCGCTGCCGGTGCGGCGGAGGAGCAGCCCGCTGCTGCCGGGGATTTTGACCCCGCACAGTGGCGCACCTATGATACCTCTCCCGAGGCCGAGGCGACCCGCAAGATGTATGCTGCGGGGCTTACCCTCTCGGCTCTGAACGGGCAGCCTTTGGACGATGAGCTGGCTCCGCCGCTGGATTCCAGCGCAGAGGCCGTAGCACGGCGCAAGCTGTACGCAGCCATGCTCAGCAAGAGCGCACTGGACGGCGAGCCGATGGCGATCCCCTTTGCGGATCTCTCGGCAGAAGAGCAGTCCAAGGCGCGTCTGGAACAGGCCAGCCTGACCACCACCGGCAATGCGTCCGATGCCTTCAGCGCAGACCTGACCGAGGTGGACGCCCTTTCCGGCGCGACCATCACCTCTTCGGCTGTGACGACCATCGTCAACAACTCGTATTTCTATGTGACCGGGGTACTCTGCGCAGAGTGACCTCAACGGAGGAATGGAACCTATGGCAAAAACTGATTTCCTGACGGCTGACATGACCCGCCGTCAATTCATGAAGATCTCGGGCAAGAGCCTTGCAGGGCTCACCCTGTCCGCTTCCATGCTGTCCCTGTTCGGCTGCTCTCAGCAGCAGGTGGATTCCGGCGCAGTGGCCACCTGGGCACTGCCGCAGGGTCTGCTGGTGGTCAACGCAGACCTGTGCACCGGCTGCCAGCGCTGCGAGATCAACTGCACCCTGACCAACGACGGCGTGTGCTCCTCTTACATCAGCCGCGTCAAGATCCAGCGCCGCCTGAATCTGGACGGCGCCGGCAACGGCCTGCTGTCCGGCACCGATAACTGCTTTGTCTACTTCCCGGACACCTGCCGCCAGTGCGAGGACCCCGCCTGCGGCAATGCCTGCCCGCAGAAGGCTATCACCACCGACGACCGCGGCATCCGCGTAGTGGATACCGACAAGTGCATCGGCTGCGGTGCCTGCCATGAGGCCTGCCCGTGGCATATGCCCACCGTCAACCCCGAGACCGGCAAGTCCTCCAAGTGCATCGCCTGCGGTGCCTGCGTGGCAGGCTGCCCGTCCGGCGCTCTGTCCATCGTGGACTGGGATGCCGTTACCAGCGCAGCACAGGCTGCATACTTGGATCTGTAAGGAGGAACTACAATGGCTGAAAGTTATGGCTGGGCAGGCAAGATCCTGCGCGTCAACCTGACCACCGGCGAGATCACCACGCAGGATGACGAAAAGTACCATAAGTATATCGGCGGTATGGGCATGGCCTACCGCATTATGTATGAAGAAGCGCCCATGGAGCTGGACCCCTATGACGAGAAGGCTCTGGTCATCTTCGGTGTCGGCCCCCTGACCGGCGCAGGCGTGCCCTGCTCCGGCCGTATGAACGTGACCTTCCGCTCCACCTGGTCCAAGGGTCACTCCATCATCGACGCTCACATGGGCGGCCACATCGGCTCCATGCTGAAGTATGCCGGTTACGACGGCATCGTTGTCAGCGGCATCTCCGAAAAGCCCGTTTACCTGCGCATCGAGGACGGCGAGGTCTCTCTGGAGGACGCAAGCGAGATCTGGGGCAAGGGCACCTTTGCTGCCAACAAGTGGATGGTAGAGCAGAACGGCCGCGAGTTCGAGACCGCTTCCATCGGCCCCGCCGGTGAGAATCTGGTGGACTACTCCACCCTGAACACCAGCTTCGGCAACTCCGGCGGTGCCGGTCTGGGCGCTGCCATGGGCAACAAGAAGCTGAAGGGTCTGGCCATCCGCGGCACCGGCAGCGTCAAGGTCGCTGATCCCAAGAAGGTGCTGGAGCTCTCCAACTACATGATGGGCAACCTGATCGGCGGCAACAACAACCACAACGTGCCCGCACAGCCCCAGAGCTGGGCAGAGTACAGCGCCACCTCCGGCAAGAACCGCTGGTCCGGCGCCCCCGGCCGTATGTGGAAGAAGGCTCCCGGCGGCCCCGTGGATACCGGCGAGCAGCCCTACAATGATATCAACAAGGTGGCTCTGCGCTGCTTCAAGGGCTACTTCGACTTCGGTGCTCCCGCTGCCGAGTACACCGTGAAGAACGGCGGCTGCTCCTCCTGCCCCATCCGCTGCTACACCGAATATGATGTGGATCCGCTGGCAGATTACGATCTGCCCACCCACAACTCCAACACCTGTATGCCCGTGCTGTACGGCACCCGCGTCTACCCGGACGGCGTGCACGACTTCAAGTACGAGGGCGACGGCACCATGGTCATCAATCTGGCATGGGCTCATGCTGTGGACGACATGGGTCTGTGGGACAACTACGGCAACCTGAACCGCGACCTGCTGTGGATCCTGCGGATGCCCCGCGAGGAGGCCACTAAGTACATCAGCGAAGCCGAGTACGACTCTCTGCCTTGGGAGTGGGAGAAGGCCGGCGATCCCCGCTGGGAGGTCGAGCTGATCCGCCGCATGGCTTACGGCGAGGGCGACCTGTCCGTCATCGCCAAGGGCACGCTGGCTATGATGGAAAAGTTCGGCCTGCCCAAGAGCTGGCTGGACCGCAACGACGGCGCTACCAACTCCAACCTGATCTACAACGGCTTCCCCAACCACCACGGCCCTGCTGAGGCATGGCAGGTGGGTATGCTGTACAACCTCGTCTACAACCGCGACTGCATGATCCACGAGATCGTCTGCGAGACCGGTTCCGGCGCACCCTACGAGGTGACCAAGAAGGTCATGGAGGACTTCTTCGGCGAGGGCTGCTACGATAAGGCCAAGGCCTACACTCCCATCAACGAGAACAAGGCAAAGCTGGCTGCATACTGCGTCAACGATAAGAACTTCCACGACTCCGCTACCCTGTGCAACTGGATGTGGCCCATGACCCAGTCTCCCTCCAAGGAGCGCGACTACCACGGCGATCTGGATCTGCAGGCAGACTTTATGACTGCTGTTACCGGCGAGACCTATACCCAGGCCGGTCTGCAGGAGGACGGCGCCCGCATCACCCAGATGCTGCGCGCGATGACCGCCATCAGCTTCCAGCAGAATTGCGGCAGCGCAAACCTGCGTCAGGAGCACGATGCCATCTGCGATTGGGTGTTTGATAAGGACCCCGACTTCAAGGCATTCGAGGAAGGCACCACCAAGCTGGACCGCGCCGACATGGAGAAGGCTAAGGATCTGTTCTACGACATCTTCGGCTGGGACCGCACCACCGGTGTGCCCACCCGCGAGACGCTGGAGAAGTATGATCTGGCTGACATGGCCGATGATCTGGAGAAGCGCGGCATCTACGCCCAGAACACCGCAGCAGCTGAATAAATCCAACAGATAAATCCCATAGAAAGAGGAAAGACCGTCATGTTGTTTGGCAGACGTAAACCCGGCTACACCACCACAGTGGATGGCAGCGTAGACCCGGAGCAGGCCGTTCTGGAGCTGCAAAAGGCAGAACTGGCCGCCAAGAAAAAGCCCAAGGCAGAGGTGTTCGACATCGACGCCGCAAGCGAGACTGCCCGCCGCCTGAAGGAGACCGGCAGCACCTTTGACGGCAGCGCCGCCAAGACCGGCGAGGATGTGATCGCCGCAGTGGAGCGGGAGACCGCTGAGCTTGCCGCAAAGCAGGCCGCCGAAGCCGCGCCCGAAACCGCCGAAGCCGCGCAGCCCGATGCTGCAAAGCCGGAACTGCTGGATTTTCTGGCCGGTGAACCGGAGGCAGAAAACGATCCCTTTGCGGATCAGCCCACCAAGACCGCCCCGGAGCTGCCGGAGCTGACCCCTGCACAGGAGCTGGCTGGTTACATCCGCGCCCGCTCTGCGGCTGCGCTGATTACCCCCCACGCTTTGCTGCTGGAGGAAGTGGAAAACGCCGACGAGCTGCTGGCGCAGATGCCCGCAGACCCCCAATGCACCGATATCGTCACCCGCACGGGTGCAAAGGACACCTACTACTATTCCAACGCCAACATGAGCGATAACTACGCCATGATCGCGCAGCTCATCGAGGACAAGGACCTGTGTGTGATGTTTGCTGAGATGGTGCGGTTCAACGCCCGCATCTACCCCAGCGCCACCCCGCTCAAGTACTTCCAGCGCTCCCCCTACGGCCTTGCGCCGGAGGTCATCGAGCAGACTTGGAAGGCCATGCAGGAGAACCCCGCCTATGCCGATATCGAGGAGCTGACCAACAACCAGAACGAGCGGTTCCTCTTTTCCACCAAGCACCTCACCCGCCGCTACGCCAAGGCTATCAGCGACGTGGACGATTTCTGCGACTAAATTCTACAATTGAATCAGGGTATAAGAGCTTCTTTGAGCAAAGGTGTCTAAACCACACAGGCACTGACACCGCGCCGCAATGCTAAGGGCTGCATAAGCCGGCATTCAAGGGTGGCGGGGGAAACCCCGCCGCCTTCCCGCAGAAGAAACGCTGCAATTTGAAAAAAAGAACTCCTCCCATCTTCACAGGTGCTTTTTGGCTGTGTGCTGCCACTGCAAGGGCGGCGCATAGCCAAAGGCTGCCACCGGCGTAGCAGACTGCAAACTGCCGCAGCCGGTTTTGTGGGGATATTCTGCGGAGGCGTTTTGATTTTCCGGTCAAGACGTCTCCGCTTCTTTTTCACCTGCCTTTTTTGAAAAAAGAATACCCCTGCTCCCCCGCCTGAGCCATAGCAGGCCGGGAGAGCGGGTCTATGGAGGAAGTTATAATGAATCAGCCTTTCTGCTCCCCCGTTCAGGCGCTGCGCAGCGTGCTGGACGCGGCAGCGCTTCTGCCTTCTCCGTCCCCGGAGACCATCCCGCTGGAAGCCGCCTGCGGGCGCATTGCTGCCGGGGATCTCTGCGCCCGGATGGACCAGCCCCCCTTTGACCGCAGCCCGCTGGACGGCTACGCCCTGCACAGCGCGGATACCGCCGGTGCAAGCCGGGAAAACCCGGTCACCCTGCCGGTGGTGATGAAGCTTTACGCGGGCGATGCCCCGGCTGCGGCACTGCCCGCAGGTTGTGCCGCCCGCATCATGACCGGCGCACCCCTGCCGGAGGGCGCGGACTGCGTCCTGATGCAAGAGCTGACCGACAGCGGCGAAGAGACCGTGCAGCTCTATGCCGCCGTAAAGCCCCTGCAAAACGTGGTGTTCCGGGGGGAAGATGTAGCCGCCGGTGCGGTCATTGCGCCCGCCGGGACGGTGCTCACCCCCGCCCATCTGGGTGTGTTGGCCGGGCAGGGCTACTCTGAAGTAGCCGTCTGCCGCCCGCTGACCGTAGGCATCCTTTCCACCGGCAGCGAGCTGCTGGAACCCGGCGCACCGTGGACATCCGGTAAAATTTACGATGCCAACGGCATCCAGAACGCCGCCCGGCTGCGTCAGCTGGGCTTTGCCGTGGAGCGGCAGCAGTGCTCCGATGACCCGGAGGTCATCACCGGCAAAATGCAGGAGCTGCTGACCCGCTGCGATGCCGTCATCACCAGCGGCGGCGTTTCCGTGGGGCAGAAGGACTATCTGCCCCTTGTGCTGGAAAAGCTGGGTGCACAGCTGCTGGTGGAGGGCGTAGCCCAGAAACCCGGCAGCCCCATGCTGGCGGCTACACTTAACGGTAAGCTGGTGTTCTGCCTGTCCGGCAACCCCTTTGCCGCTGCTGCCACGCTGGAGCAGTACGCCATCCCTGCGCTGCTGCGCGCCGCCGGACGCCGGGAGGAGAGCTGCCTTCCCGCCCGCACCGTCTGCACCCTGACCAATGGCTTTTCTAAACCCAGCAAGGGCAACCGCTATCTGCGGGCGACTGCCTGCGGCGGCAAGGTAACGCTGCCCGGCGCGGGCAGCACCGAGGTGCACTCCTCCGGTGCGCTGTCCGCCATGATGGGCTGCAACTGTCTGGTGGAGATCCCCGCCGGAAGCGGGCCGGTAGAACCCGGTACAGAAGTGGAGGTGCTTTGCTTTGTACAGTGAACAAAAACAGGCGCTGGCCGAAACACAGGCGCTCAAGCGCCCGGCGGTGCTGGCGGTCAGCGGGGTGCACAACAGCGGTAAGACCACCCTGCTGGAAAAGCTGCTGCCCGTGCTGCGCAGCCGTGGGCTGAAGGTGGGCGTTATCAAGCACGACGGCCACGATTTTACCCCGGATGTGCCCGGCACCGACAGTTACCGTCTGCGGGAAGCAGGTGCCGAGGGCGTGGCGGTCTATTCCGGCACGCGCTACCTGCTGACCGAGGAATTCCGCCTGACCGAGCAGGATCTGCTTGCCCTGTTCGAGCGTCACGGCTATGACCTTGTGCTGCTGGAAGGGTTCAAGTCCAGTGGCTGGCCGAAGATCGAGGTGGTGCGCAGCGCCATTTCGGATGCGCCCATCTCCTTCCAGCCGCTGGCGGTGGTGGGGGATATCCCCGGCGCAGATTTTGACCTGAACGATATTCCGGCACTGGCAGACTGGATCGAAGCCCAGATGCCCGCGCTGTAAGGAGAATGCCATCATGAAACTGATCCGTACTGTTGACGCCGCAGGGCAGGTGCTCTGCCATGATATCACCCAGATCATCCCGGGCGAGTACAAGGATGCCCGCTTCCGCAAGGGGCATGTCATCCAGCCCGAGGATATTCCCGTGCTGCTTTCCATCGGCAAGGAGAACCTCTACGTCTGGGAAAAGCACCCCGGCATCCTCCACGAGGACGAAGCAGCTGCCCTGCTGTACAAGGCCGCTGCGGGCAAAAATATCCACGGCACTGCGCCGAAAGAGGGCAAGATCGAGCTGATTGCGGACTGCGACGGGCTGCTAAAGATCAACCGCAGGGCGCTAATGGCTGTGAACAGCACCCCGCAAATGATGATCGCCACTATCCACGGCGACCTGCCGGTGAAAAAGGGACAGAAGCTGGCCGGTACCCGCATCATCCCGCTGGTCATCGAGCAGGAGAAGATGGACGCCATGCAGGCCGCTGCCGGGGCAGAGCCTATCCTGAACGTGCTGCCCATGCAGGCTAAGAAGGTGGGCATCATCACCACCGGCAGCGAGGTGTTCAAGGGACGCATCGAGGATAAATTCACTCCCATCCTGCAAAGCAAGCTGGCGGTCTACGGCTGCGAGATGGTTTTCCATAAGGTCTGCGATGACGACCCCGCCGGGATCACCGCTGCCATTCTGGAGGCTAAGGCCGCAGGGTGCGAACTGATCTTTACCACCGGCGGCATGAGCGTAGACCCCGACGACCGCACCCCGCTGGCCATCAAGAACACCGGGGCGGACATCATCACCTACGGCGCACCGGTGCTGCCGGGCGCGATGTTCCTCGTCAGCTATCTGGACGGTGTGCCGGTGTGCGGCCTGCCCGGCTGCGTGATGTACGCCAAGCGCACCATTTTTGACCTGCTGCTGCCCCGCCTGCTGGCCGATGACCCCATCACCGCCGAGGATATCGCCCGCTTGGGCGAAGGCGGCCTGTGCCTGAACTGCGAAGTGTGCCACTGGCCGAACTGCGGCTTTGGGCACTGCTAAGGGTAGCTTGCTCGCCCTCTCCGTCACGGCTTACGCCGTGCCACCTCTCCCAAAGGGAGAGGCCTTGGCAAAGAGATGAAGTTTGCGTGGACTGCCAAGGGCTCCCACTTTGGGGGAGCTGGCGAATGAAATGAGCCTGAGAGGGCGAGGACGTTTGCAAATTTGATTCATTTTAAAATAAGAAAGATACGATCTTTATGAATGATAATAATCTGACACATTTTGATGCCGCCGGGAATGCCGTGATGGTGGACGTGAGCGCAAAGCCCGTCACCACCCGGGAAGCCATTGCCCACGGCATTATTACCATGAACGCCGAAGCCTTTGCCGCAGTGCAGAGCGGCACTGTGAAAAAAGGCGATGTGCTGGGCGTGGCGCGCATTGCAGGCATCATGGCCACCAAGCGCACCAGCGAGCTGATCCCCCTGTGCCATCCGCTGCCCCTGACAAAGGTAGGCATCGAGTTCCGTCTGCTGCCCGAGCGGCAGGCCGTGGAAGCCCTTTGCACCGTAAAAACCAGCGGCGTGACCGGCGTGGAGATGGAAGCGCTGACCGGCGTTTCCACCGCGCTGCTGACCATCTACGATATGTGCAAGGCCGTGGATAAGGGCATGGAGCTGGGCGAGATCCATCTGGTGGAAAAGACCGGCGGCAAGAGCGGCCACTATATCCGGGCGGAGGGCGGCTATGTTTGATCGTTACCAGCGCGAGATCCATTATCTGCGCCTGTCGGTGACCGACCTGTGCAACCTGCGCTGCCGCTACTGTATGCCGGACGGCGTGGAAAAGTTGGAGCGGGAAGCCGTGCTGACCTACGAGGAGTTTCTGCGCTTGGCTGCGCTGTTTGCCCGGTGCGGCATTGACACCGTGCGAGTGACCGGCGGCGAGCCGCTGGTGCGCAAGAACGTGGCGCAGCTGGTGGCAGGACTTAAAGCGACTCCCGGCATCCGCCGGGTCACCCTGACCACCAATGCGGTGCTGCTGGCAGAGCAGCTGCCCGCTTTGCTGGACGCCGGGCTGGACAGCGTGAACATCAGTCTGGACACTCTGCGCCCGGAGGTGTTCCGGCAGATCACCGCCCGGGACGATTTTGCCGCCGTGCAGGCGGGCTTGCAGGCGGCGCTGCAAAGCGGTCTGCCCGTCAAGCTGAACTGCGTGCCGCAGGCGGGCGTCAACGAGGGCGAGCTGGAACAGCTCGCCGCTCTGGCAAAGGACAACGCCATGCAGGTGCGGTTCATTGAGATGATGCCCATCGGCTACGGTGCTGCCATGCCCTGCATCTCCGGCCCGGAACTGCGGGCGCGGTTTGCCCGGCGCTGGCCGGAGCTTGCGCCCCTTTCTGCTGCGCAGGAGCACGCCTTGGGTGACGGCCCGGCGGTGTACTACACCGTGCCGGGCTGGCAGGGCAGCATCGGCTTTATTGCAGCGGTGCACGGCAAGTTCTGTGCTTCCTGCAACCGGGTGCGGCTGACAAGTCAGGGCTTTTTGCGCCCCTGCCTTGCCAGCGAGACCGGGTGCGACCTGCGCGCCCTGCTGCGCAGCGGCGCGGACGACGCACAGCTGCTGGCCGCCATCCGGGAGACCATCTGGGCAAAGCCCCGGGAACACCATTTTAACGACAGTTCCATGCCCGCTACCCGCGGGATGTATCGCATTGGAGGATAAATAACTATGGGTAAGCTTCTGGCAATCTGTACCAGCCCCAAGCGGGGCACCGTAAAAACTGAGGTGCCCAGCGCCGTTTTGACCCCGGAATGGGGCATTGTGGAGGACGCCCACGGCGGCAACTGGCACCGTCAGGTCAGTATGCTCAGCGCCGAAAAGATCGAGGCGTTCCGCAAGAAGATCTGGGTGGACTACGGTGCCTTCGGCGAAAATCTGGTCATCGAGGGCTTCGATTTCCGCAATCTGCCGGTGACAAGCCGGTTCGCCATCGGGGACGTGGTGCTGGAAATGACCCAGATCGGCAAAGAGTGCCACAACGACTGCGTCATCAAGCAGCAGACCGGCGAGTGCATCATGCCCCACGAGGGCGTGTTTGCCCGGGTGCTCACCGGCGGCGAGATCCATGTGGGGGACGAGGTGACATTGCTGCCCGCACTGGAAAACCCGCCCCTGCGCGCTGCCGTCATCACCCTTTCGGATAAGGGCAGCCGCGGCGAGCGGGAGGATAAAAGCGGCCCGCTGATTGTAGAGATGCTTACCGCCGCAGGCTATGTGGTGGAGGAAACTATGATCCTGCCGGACGAAGCCAAGGCGCTGAAAGCGCAGCTCATCCGCATGGCAGACGGCCGTCAGGTGAACCTTGTGCTCACCACCGGCGGCACCGGCTTCTCCCCCCGTGACATCACCCCGGAAGCCACCTGCGCCGTTGCCGACCGCAACGCCCCCGGCATTGCCGAAGCCATGCGCTACCACAGCCTGAGCATCACCCCGCGCGGGATGCTGAGCCGCGGTGTCAGCGTGCTGCGCGGCAAGACCCTGATCGTCAATCTGCCGGGCAGCCCCAAGGCAGTGCAGGAGAATTTGGAGTACATCCTGCCCAGCTTGGAGCACGGGGTACGCATCGCCGCAGGTCTGGACGGCGAGTGCGCCCGCAAGTAAGGTTTCCTGCCCCGTTTTCCTTTACGGGGCGTAGAAATATACTATTTTTTACTTGAAGTAAGGAGAAAACAGAGATGAACGACCATCGCATTTCCCGTCGGAGTTTTCTGGCCGCTGCCAGTATGGCCGGTGCAGCCGCTGCCCTCACCGCCTGCGGCGGTGCTGCTTCCAGCGCAGCATCGTCCATGGCTTCCTCTGTCGCCGCTTCCTCGGAAGCAGCACAGAGCGTGGAGTTGATCGTGTTTGCCGCCGCCTCCCTCACCGAGACACTCAATGCTCTCGGCGAGAGCTACACGGCAGAGCACCCGGAGGTGACCTTCCGTTTCAACTTCGACTCTTCCGGCACCCTCAAGACCCAGATCCAGGAGGGCGCGGATTGCGATTTGTTCATCTCTGCCGGTCAGAAGCAGATGAACCAGCTGGACATCACCGCTTCTGCAGATGTGAACAAGGATGGTCTTGACTTTGTGGATGCCGACAGCCGCGTGAATCTGCTGGAAAACAAGGTGGTGCTCTGCGTGCCGGAGGGCAGCGACAAGGGCATTGACAGCTTTGATGCACTGGCCGAGCACCTGAAGGCACAGGATATCCTGTTCTGCATGGGCAACAGCGATGTGCCTGTGGGCCAGTACACCCAGAAGATCCTTGCCTACTACCAGCTGGATGAAGCTGCACTGGCCGCTGCGGGCGTGATCACCTACGGTTCCAACGTCAAGGAGGTGACCACGCAGGTCACCGAAGGCAGCGTGGATGCCGGTGTCATTTACTGCACTGATGCCTACAGCGCCGGTCTGCCCCCCGTGGACGAGGCCACCAAAGAGATGTGCGGTCAGGTCATCTATCCCGCCGCTGTGCTGAAAGCCGCCCCCAACGCCGAGGCTGCCAAGGAGTTTTTGGCTTACTTACAGACCGACAAGGCCATGACCGTGTTCGAGGGCGTGGGCTTCAGCGCCGTATAAAGGAGCAGGTATGGACTGGTATCCGTTGTGGAACAGCCTGCGCATTGCTTTGATCAGCTGCGCGGCGGTGTTCTTTCTTGGCATTTTTGCCGCCTATTATATTGCCCGTCTGCCCCGGGTGGTCAAGGGTGTGCTGGATGTGCTGCTCACCCTGCCCATGGTGCTGCCGCCCACGGTGGTGGGCTACTTTCTGCTACTGCTCTTCGGTGCAAAGCGGCCGCTGGGCATCTTTTTCATGCAGCAGTTTGGGGTAAAGCTGGTCATGAACTGGTACAGCGCCATCTTTGCTTCTATCGTGGTGGCTTTTCCGCTGATGTACCGCACCGCGCGCGGCGCGTTTGAAAGCTTTGACGAAACGCTGGCGTGGTCGGCGCAGACGCTGGGACAGTCCGATACATGGATCTTCTGGCGGGTGCGGATGCCCGCCTGCCGTCAGGGCATTCTGGCGGGCACAGTGCTGGCTTTTGCCCGGGCACTGGGCGAATACGGCGCTACCAGCATGATCGCGGGCTACACCCCCGGCAAGACCGCCACCATTGCCACCACGGTCTACCAGCTCTGGCGCACCAACGATGAGCTTGGTGCCATGCGGTGGGTGCTGGTGGATATCGCCATCTCGGCGGTGGTGCTGCTGGCGGTGAACCTGCTGGAGAAAAAACAGAAAGCAGGTGGCCGCAAATGAGCCTTGAAGTCAGCATTGAAAAAAAGCTGGACGGCTTCACCCTCCGCGCCGCCTTTACCGCCGGCAACACCTCCACCGCCCTGCTGGGAGCTTCCGGCTGCGGCAAAAGCATGACATTGCGGTGCATCGCGGGCATTGTAAAGCCGGACCGCGGACGCATCGTGCTGGACGGGCGGGTGCTGTTCGACAGTGCACAGCACATCGACCTGCCGCCGCAGCAGCGGGGCGTGGGGCTGCTGTTCCAGAACTACGCCCTGTTCCCCAACATGACTGTGGAGCAGAATGTCCTTTGCGGCCTGAAAGCGGAAAAAGACCCTGCTACCCGCCGCGCCGCCTGCGCCGAAATGCTGCGCGCCATGCGGCTGGAAGAGCTGGCAAAACGCTACCCTGCCCAGCTTTCCGGCGGACAGCAGCAGCGCGCCGCGCTGGCACGCATTCTGGTGGGCAAGCCCCGCATCCTGATGCTGGACGAGCCGTTCAGCGCGCTGGACAGCTATCTGCGGGAAGAGGTAGAAGGCGAGGTAGGCAGCCTGCTGGCAAGCTTTGCGGGCACCGCCCTGCTGGTGACCCACAACCGGGACGAGGCCTACCGCCTGTGCAAAGAAATGATCGTGCTGAACGAGGGGCAGGTGCTGCGCGCCGGTACCACCAAGGCCGTTTTTGCCGACCCGCAGAGCATTGCCGCCGCGCGGCTGACCGGCTGCAAGAACATTCTGCCCTGCACCCCGCTGGACAGCCACACCGTCCGGCTGGACGGCTGGAACACCACCCTGCGGCTGACGCTGCCCGTCCCGGCGGGCTGTACCGCTGTGGGCATCCGCGCCCACGACTTTACGCCCTGCACCGCCGATGTGCCCAACGCCATCCCGGTAAAAGCCGTTTCCACCAGCGAGAATCCCTTTGACTGGAACCTCATCTGCACGCCGCCGGAGGGCACGGCGCAGCTGTGGTGGAAGGTAAGCAAAAAAAGCCTTTCTTCGGCAGCGCCCGCCGCACCGCAGCACCTGTGTGCCGCACCGGAGAGCATCATGCCGCTGAAAGGCTGAAAAAATATTTATCTAAAATTCAATGCGCCAGACCCGCAGGTCTGGCGCATTGAATTTTATTCTTCTACTTTTTTCAGAACACCGCCGGGACGATCTGCTGGGCATCCACATCCACGATGCCGTAGGTATTCAGCCGCAGCTTCGGGATGACCGGCAGGCTGACGAAAGCAAGGGTCATAAAGGCGTCGATGTCCTCCGAGATGCCGTGGGCTTTCAGCGCTGCCTTGAGCGCTTGCAGCTTTTCCTCCACAATCTCGGCGCTCTCGGTGCTCATAAGCCCTGCCACCGGCAGCGGCAGCTCGCCCACTACCTGCCCGTTCAGTGCAAAGGCAAGGCCGCCCTTGTTTTTGCGCACCGTGTTGCCCGCCAGCACCATGTCGGCATCGTTGGTGCCCGCCACGATGAGGTTGTGGGAGTCGTGAGCAATGCTGGAAGCCACTGCGCCGCATTGCAGGCCGTAGTTGCCCAAAAAGCCCAAGCCCACATGACCGGAGCGGTGATGCCGCTCGAACACCGCCAGCTTGACGATCTGCTGCGTCACGTCCACGCCGGGCGCTGTGCCCGGGTGCTGACAGAACGGAACGATCTTTTCGGTAGTCAGCAGGGAATGCGGGGTCAGGCAGATCACCCGCTGCCGGGTGCCGGTCTGTTTCAGCTGCAATTGCTCCGGGGTGATCTCGTCCATATTGAAGGAATCGAACACCCGCGCAAACCGTGCTTTGTCCACCGCAAGGGCGGCGGGGTGCAGCATTTTGCCCTGCTGCGCCACCAGCTTGCCCTTTTTGTACACCTGCTCCACCGTGAACTTTTCCAGATCGGACAGCACGATCAGGTCGGCGGTATAGCCGGGAGCTACCGCGCCGCTGTGCGCAAGACCGAAATACTGGCACGGAACAAGAGTGCCCATGCGCACCGCCACCACCGGGTCTACCCCGGCGGCAATGGCCTTGCGGATGATATAATCGATGTGCCCGCCCTGCAACAGGTCTCCGGGGTGCTTGTCGTCGGTCACCAGCATACAGCGGCTGCAATAAGGTTCCCGGAACAGGGGCAGCAGGCTGTCCATATTCTGGGCTGCCGTGCCTTCCCGCACCATGATGTACTGGCCGCGCCGCAGCTTTTCCATGGCTTCATGGATGTCCGAGCATTCATGATCGGACTGCACCCCGGCGGCGACATAGGCGTTCAGCTCCTCCCCGCTGAGGAAGGGTGCGTGCCCATCGATCTTTTTGCCCGCAGCGGTGCAGTCGCAGATCTTCTGCAGGATCTTTTCGTCCGCGCGCACCGTGCCGTAGGAGTTCATCAGCTCAGCCAGCCCCAGTACCCGGGACTGCTGATAGTAGGGGCGCAGCTGCTCCGCTTCCAGCACCGCGCCGGACTCGTCCAGCCCGGTAGCAGGCACGCAGGAGGGCAGCATAAAGTAGACCGAAAGCGCCAGATCTTTTGTAGTCTCCAGCATAAAGTCCAGCCCCACCGTACCGGCCACGTTGGAGATCTCGTGCGGGTCGGTGACCACCGCCGTGGTGCCGTGGGGCAGCACCGCCTGTTCAAAGGCCGGGCCGCAGAGCATGGAGCTTTCAATGTAGATGTGCCCATCCACAAGCCCCGGGCAGACATACTTGCCCTGCAAGTCCAGCTCAGTCTCGCCGGTATAGTGCCCCACGCCAAGGATGACCCCCTGACGGATGGCTACATCGGCCTGCTCGATCTCGTTTGTGAACACGTTGATGACCCGGGCGTTTTTCAGCACCAGCTCTGCCCGCACGTCACCCTTTGCTGTCAGGATCTGCTGCTTCAAGGTTTCCATTTTCATAAGGGCCCCCTTGTCCTGTTTTCCTGTAAAAAGCTTCTATATGAAGGCTTCCCCCGGTCGGAGGAAACTGTCACCGAAGGTGACTGATGAGGGCGCAGGTAAGCAGCAGCTTACGGGTAATTCCCCCTCATCCGTCATTGCTGACGCAATGCCACCTTCCCCCAAGGGGGAAGGCTTTTGCTCTGGGGCAAGCTGCAAAAGTGGATCGTTGTGAGCTGCATCCACGAAATCGTACCGTTTACATGGCGATCCAGCCCAAGGCGTTTGCCACCGAGCTTGCCAGAATGATAGCTGCAAAAATGGGGCACAGCCAGCGGATCATAAAATTGAACACCGGCTTGCGGCGGAACCGCTGACCGTCCTGCTCCACCTCCTGCGCGATCTGCTCCACGCCGATGACGCGGGACACCAGCAGGCAGGTGGCAATGGCTGCAATGGGCATCATGACCGAGTTGGTCAAAAAGTCGAAGAAGTCCAGGAACTGCATCCCGAACACGGTCACCCCGGCCAGCGGGCCGTAGCCCAGTGCCGACAGGCTGCCCAGCGCCACCATGATGGCGCCGATGAGCACGGTGGAGCGGGTGCGGTCCCAGCCCAGCTCGTCCTCAAAGGTGGAGACGGCGCTCTCGGTCAGGGCGATGGAGCTGGTAATGGCTGCAAACAGCACCAGCACAAAGAACAGCACGCCCACCACGGTACCCAGACCCATGCTGGCAAACACCTTGGGGATGGTAATGAACATCAGTGCAGGGCCGGCCTGCAGGGTGTCCGGGTCGCCGCCGGAGAAGGCGAACACCGCCGGGATGATCATCAGACCTGCCATGATGGCAATGGCGGTATCGAACACCTCCACATTCTCGGTGGACTCCTCGATGGAGACATCCTTCTTCATATAAGAGCCAAAGGTGACCAGAATGCCCATGGCAATGGACAGAGAATAGAACATCTGTCCCATGGCGGTGACTACAGTCATCCACGAAAAGTTTTTGGGGTTGGGCACCAGAAAGTACTTCACACCCGCCAGTGCACCGGGACGGGTGACCGAGTAGCCCGCAATGACCAGCGACAGCACCACCAGCACCGGCATCATCACCTTGGAAACCCGCTCCACGCCGTTGCGCACACCGGCAAAGATAATGCCCAGCGTGAACAGACTGAACAGCAAAAACGCCAGCTCGGCCTGCAGACCGTTGGTGATAAAGGCAGAGAAGTAGCCGTCCGCTGCCAGATTGCCGCCGCGTCCGCACAGGTACTCGGCCAGATAGTGGATGACCCAGCCGCCGATGACCGAATAATACGGCACGATCAAAATGGGGATAATGGCGTTGATCCAGCCGCCGAACCGGATGCCCCTGCCCTTGCCGAAGTGGGCGTAGGCGCTGACCGGGCTTTTGTGGGTCATACGCCCCAACGCAGTCTCGGCCACGATCATAGTATAACCAAAGGTAACTGCCAGCAGAATGTATACCAGCAGGAAAATGCCGCCGCCGTATTTGGCTGCCAGATACGGGAAGCGCCAGATGTTGCCCAGACCCACCGAAGCGCCTGCGGCCGACAGCACGAACCCGATCTTACCGGAGAACGCGCTGCGCTTGTGTTGTTGTTCCATGTTTTAAATCCTCTTTTCCTATCCGCTATAAAAATTAAGCAAAACAAGTGTACCACATCTGCGGACAAGTAGCAAGCAACAGTACGAAATGCCGCTTGCACAGCGGCCTTTGGGAACGTAGGACGATTGGAAATATCCTCCGCTTACGCTCTGGATATTTTCAGCGGAATAATTATTTTTATTTCGCGTTTGTCGCGCTCTGCGGAGCGCTCCAAACGCATTTTCACCAAAAGGGTCATAAAGGCAAAATGCAGTTTCCAATCACGACCCCCAGCTGTGAAAAAGTGGCTCAGAAACGCCCGCAGGCGTTTCTGAGCCACAAATCAAACAAAGCTTATTTCCTTAAACAATGGCCAAAGCGCACGCGGCGGCCATTCTAAATCGTCCGGCTATATCCTTACAGCTTATGGTACTTGCGATCCTCTTCCTCGTAGACGGGGTCGCAGGTCAGGTACATCCCCAGACGGTTCAGGGTGCTGCTGTCCACGCTGGAAAGCAGCACGGTGGAGTGTACATCACAGCCCTTGAGGTTGGGCAGCTGGTGCATGGCTGCTGCGGCAAGCTCGCTGGAAGCAGCAGAGCTGGACAGGGCGATCAGGATCTCGTCGGTGTGCAGGCGGGGGTTCTTGCCGCCCAGATAGTTGGTCTTGAGGGTCTGGATGGGCTCAATGGCAGTTGCGCTGACCAAATCTGTCTCCTGCGGGATGCCCGCCAGATACTTGAGCGCATTGATCAGAGCGCTTGCGGTAGCACCCAGCAGCGGGCCGGTCTTGCCGGTGATCACGGTGCCGTCGCTCAGCTCAATGGCAGCAGCCGGTGCGCCGCCGGTGGCTTCGCTGCGGGCGTGGGCCTGCTTTTCCACCTCTCGTGCACCCATGGTCAGCCCGGCCTGATTCATCAGCAGCTCCAGCTTATAGCGCTCGCTCTCCTTGGCGGTGCCGGTGATCTTCTGCTGGCACAGGCACTTGTAGTACCGGCGCACGATCTCCTTGCGGGAAGCTTCGCAGCAGACTGCATCGTCCACGATGCAGTTACCGGCCATGTTCACGCCCATGTCCGTGGGGGACTTATAGGGGCTCTGGCCTGCGATCAGTTCGAACATGGCGTTCACCACCGGGAAGATCTCAATGTCGCGGTTGTAGTTCACGGTGGTCACGCCGTAGGCTTCCAGATGGAAGGGGTCGATCATGTTCACATCGTTCAGGTCGGCGGTGGCGGCCTCGTAAGCCAGATTGACCGGGTGCTTCAGGGGAATGTTCCAGATGGGGAAGGTCTCGAACTTGGCGTAACCGGCCTTGACGCCGCGCTTATATTCATGGTACAGCTGGGACAGGCAGACCGCCATTTTTCCGCTGCCGGGGCCGGGCGCGGTGATGACCACCAGCGGGCGCTCGGTCTCAATGTACTCGTTGCGGCCGTAGCCCTCGTCGCTGACGATGCGTGCCACGTCGTTGGGGTAGCCGGGGATCTTGTAGTGGCGGAAGGTGCGGATGCCCAGACTGTTCAGCCGCTTTTCAAAGGCTTCCACCTCGGCGGCGGCGGTGTACTTGGTCACGCACACGCTGCCCACATACAGCCCCACCTCCTGAAAAGCGTCGATCAGGCGCAGCACGTCCAGATCGTAGGTGATGCCGTAGTCGCCGCGCACCTTGCTGCTGATGATGTCCTCGGCGCTGATGACGATGACGATCTCGGCCTGCTCCTTGAGCTGCAGCAGCATCTGCAGCTTGGAGTCCGGCTGAAAGCCGGGCAGCACGCGGGAGGCGTGGTAATCATCGAACAGCTTGCCGCCGAATTCCAGATACAGTTTATTGTCAAACTTCTTGATGCGCTCGCGGATATGCTCAGACTGCATGGAAAGATATTTGTCGTTGTCAAATCCTATTTTCATCGTTCGTTTCCTCTCTGGTGGCCCGGCACACCATACCCGGGCGTTAAATCACAAGCATAAGTATACCACAGCTCGGGATGGGGTGCAATGCAAAACAACGCGCAGAATGCAATTCCGGCAGGATAGGCCGTTTTGGGCGGTATCTTGTCCTGTTTTTTGTGAAAATGGCGCTTGTGCAAACGTGCTCGCCCTCTCAGGCGCTAACGCGCCAGATTCCCCCTTTTGTCGCTGCGCGACATCTTCCCCCGGAGCGGGGGAAGTCCTTCCTCAAAGGGAGAGCCCTTGGCAATCCACGCAAGCTTCATCTCTTTGCTAAAGCCTCTCCCTTTGGGAGAGGTGGATTTGCGAAGCAAAGACGGAGAGGGCGAGGATGCTGACCTTGTTACAACAGTTTTTTCGCGAGAGAGTCGTAGTGGAAAGCATTCGCTTGTGCAAACGCAAAAGGGGCCGCCGCGGTGTGCGGCAGTCCCCTTTGCTCTTATGAAGAACTATCCGTATGGAGAAGAGAATGGCTTGTTACTTTACCTCGGCAGACTGGGTCTTTTTGACAAGGCTCAGGATCACTGCGCCCAGCACACTGCCCACAGCCAGCGCCACGCAGTACAGCGCGGCGTGATCCACCACCGGGAATACGAAGATGCCGCCGTGGGGTGCGCGCAGTGCGCAGCCGAAGGTCATGGAGAGTGCACCGGCGACTGCAGAACCGACAACGCAGCTGGGCAGGACGCGCAGCGGGTCGGCTGCCGCATAGGGGATGGCACCCTCAGACACGAAGCACAGACCCATGACGTAGTTCACGATGCCGTTGCGGCGCTCGTCCGGCGTCCACTTGCGGGGGCAGAAGGTAGTGGACAGGGCGATGGCGATGGGAGGAACCATGCCGCCCACCATGACGGCAGCCATCACCTCGTAGTTGCCGGAAGCAAGGGCTGCAGTGCCAAAGACGTAGGCTGCCTTGTTGACCGGGCCGCCCATATCCACGCTCATCATACCGGCCACGATAGCGCCCAGCAGCACCTTGGAGCTGCCGCCCAGTGCGTTCAGCCAGTCGGTCATGGCGGTGTTGATCATACCCATCACCGGGTTCACGGCGCACATCATCGCACCTACGATAAGAATGCCGCCCAGCGGGTAGACGAGCATCGGGCGGATACCGTTCAGGCTGGCGGGCAGCTTTTCGGTGACCTTTTTGAGGAACTGCACGATGTAGCCCGCTGCAAAGCCTGCCAGCAGCGCTGCAAGGAAGCCGCCGGAGATGCCGGTGGTGCTGCCTGCGGCAAGGTCGGTGAAGTTGGTGCCGTTCATAGCCAGCACGCCGCCGGCAAAACCTACGGCAAGACCCGGACGGTCGGCGATGGACATGGCGATGAAACCTGCCAGAATGGGCAGCATATAGCCAAAGGCTGCGCCGCCCACCGTCTTGAAGAAGGCGGCAACGGGGGTGTTCATGCCGAAGTTTGCGGGGTTGATGCTGTAATCATCCAGCAGGAAGGCCAGCGCAATCATAATGCCGCCGCCCACCACGAAGGGCAGCATATGGGAAACGCCGTTCATCAGGTTCTTGTACAGGCTGCGGCCGAAGCTGTCCTTGCCGGAAGCGTCATCCTCGGCTGCTGCGCCGCCCTCGGCGTGGAACACGGGCACCTCACCGTGGGCGATCTTCTTAATGAGCTCCTCCGGCTTGTGGATGCCGTCATCTACGCGGGTGAACAGCACCGGTTTGCCGTCGAAGCGGGCAGTATCCACCTTTTTCTCCGCTGCCACGATGATGCCGTCACAGGCGGCGATCTCGGCGCGGGTCAGGATATTCTTTGCGCCGTCCGAACCATTGGTCTCCACCTTGGTGGGCAGGCCCAGCTTGTCTCCGGCCTTGGTCAGTGCTTCTGCCGCCATGTAGGTATGGGCGATGCCGTTGACACAAGCGGTCACAGCCAGAATGCGGTAGCCGTCCTGCGGGATGGCCTGCTGGGTAAAGCTTTCTGTACCGAACTGCGCTTCCTCCTGTGCATCGATGCACTCCAAGAACTCCTTGGGGCTCTTTGCAGCTTTAAGCTTTTCCACAAAGTCCTCGTTCATCAGCATCTGCATCATGCGGGCCAGCATATCCACGTGCAGGCTGCCGTTTTCCGGGGCAGCAATGGCAAACAGCAGGTCGGTGGTGCCGTCATCCTCGGCGTTGTACTGCACCGGGGTGGTCAGCCGCAGGGCAGCCAGACTGGGACGGGTGACCACATTGGTCTTGGCGTGGGGCACGGTGATACCGTTGTCCACATAGGTAGAGCCCTCGGCCTCGCGGGCATAGAGCGCCTTTTTGTAGGCCTCCTTATCGGTGATGTTGCCGTGGGTAGCCTGCAGTTCCACCAGACGGCTCAGGATCTGCTCCTGCGTCTGCAGCGCTTCGTCCAGCGCAATGGACTGTGCGGTAAATAACTCGGTAATGCGCATAAACGTTCCTCCTTTGTTCCTTTTATCTTAGGGTGTATCTGAAAAGTCGAAAATTTAGCCTATTTCTACAAACACAGCTGGATTTTGCGTTAAACAGCCTTGAAATCCACAAAGGATTCCTGCGGCTATTTGCCTTAAATCCCGCTTGTGTTTGCGAAATATTCGTCATTTTCTTTGTTTTCAGATACACCTTATCAAAGCTGCGCCAGCAGCTCGTCGATCTTTTCCTTTGTGGCAAGCCCAAGGCTGAAAGCCGTTGCGCTGCCGCAGGCGGTGCCCAGACGCAGCGCCTGCGCGTAGCTGCGGCTTTGCAGATATCCGGCCACAAAACCGGCCACCATACTGTCGCCCGCGCCCACGCTGTTGACCACCTTGCCCTTGGGGCAGCCGATACGGTGCACCTGTCCCTGCTCGTCCAGCAGCAGCGCACCGTCCCCTGCCATGCTCACCAGCACGTTGCGGGCGCCCTTTTCCTGCAAAGTGCGGGCAGCAGCCACGATCTCGGCATCGCTGGTCAGCACCTTGCCCACGATCTCGCCCAGCTCATGGTTGTTGGGCTTGATGAGGAAGGGGTGGTAGGGCAGCACGTTCACCAGCAGGTCGCGGGTGGCATCCACCACTGCGCGCACGCCCCTGCCCTGCAGCCGCGCCAGCAGCCGCTCGTAGACGCTTTGCGGCAGGCTTGCCGGGATGCTGCCTGCCAGAATGAGGATATCGCCCTCGGTCAGCTTATCCAGCTGGGCTTCCAGCTGCTGCAACGCACTTTCCGGGATGGCCGGGCCTGCGCCGTTCAGCTCGGTCTCCTGCCCGGCCTTGATCTTGACGTTGATGCGGGTCATGCCGTTTTCCAGATGCACAAAGTCGGTTTTCAGTCCCTGCGCCGCCAGACCGCGCTCCAGCCATGCGCCGGTCTCGCCGGCCACAAAGCCCAGTGCCACGCTCTCGCAGCCCAGCTGCGCCAGCACGCCGGACACGTTGATGCCCTTGCCGCCCAGCACACAGTCCTCGCCTTTGGCGCGGTTCACTTCGCCCACCTCCAGCGGTGCGTCCAGACGCACAACATAGTCGATGGCCGGGTTAAAAGTAACAGTGTAGATCATACTTCTGCCTCCTTTACAAATGTTTGCTGCTTATACTTGGGGTTCGGGCAGCGGTTGGTCAGGATAGCACCGCCGTGCAGGTCCGTGATGACCGCCGGGTAGATCTTTGCAAACTTGGCGTCGTCCACAAGGAACCAGCTTTCCCTTGCGCGGTGGACGGCTGCGGCCTTTACAGCGGCTTCCTCGGGGTCCGGAGTGGTAAAGCCCGCTTCCAGCGCTACGCCGTTGGCACCCATAAATGCTTTGGTGAAGTTATACTGCTGGATGCTGCTGACCGCCGGAGCGCCCACGATGGCCTCGGTCTGGGGACGCAGCAGCCCGCCGGGCAGATACACCCGGCAGCCCTTTTGCGCCAGCAGCCGGGCGTGCGCCACGCCGTTGGTCACATAGGTGGCCTTGAGCGCTGCACCCGTCAGCGCCCGCACCAGCTCCAGCGTGGTGGTGCCTGCATCGATGAACACAAAATCTTCGGCGGTGATGAGCGCTGCGGCGGCTGCGGCAATGCTGCGCTTTTCTGCCACCGCCAGCGTCTCCTTGGCTTCCATGGTGGGCTCGTCTGCCAGAAAGCGGCTGTCCGGCAGGGTAGCCCCTCCGTGCACCTTGGTCAGCCTGCCCTGCCGATCCAGCTCGGTCAGATCGCGCCGGATGGTGGATTCGCTGGTGTGCAGCGCTTCGCACAGCTGCTGCACCGTCACGGTGCGCTTTTCGTTCAGCTGTTCTAAGATCAGTGCAAAACGTTCCTCTGCCAGCATGGTGTCTTTCCCTTTCTTTCCTTCCCACGTCTGACCGGTTTTGCACGGTCTTGGCGTGTTTTGGTTGTTTACATCTTTATTATAGCAAAAAATCAGTCAAAATCAATCAGTTTCAGTCATTTTCGTGCACAAAAAATATCTTCGATTTTTGTGCATCGTTGCCATCATCTGGGATACAAGAGTGTTTTCCCACCAAAAAAGACCACCGCACTTCTCGTATGCGGTGGTCTTTTTGCGTTTATGTGACCGGTCGTGACCGGTTTTAGTGCTCAGGCTGGTTTCAATCAGGCGTCCGAGCGGGAGTAGGCGTTCTTCATCTGGCTGCTCAGCTCAAACAGGACCTTGTCCAGCGTGTCGGCGGCCTTCTCCTGCAGCATGGCGGCGATGGCGGTGTTGGCTTCCTCCCGCAGGGCGGCGCGGCGGGCAGCGTCCGGCTCGGCGGCAAGCTTTGCGTCGTACTGGTTCACCAGTGCGCGGCCGGCAGAGAGCACGGCTTCCTCGTAGCGCTCGAGGTGGAACAGGGACTTGTTATAGGAAGCATCTGCCATGGCGGCAATCAGGCGGCTGGTCCAGTAGAAATTATCGGTGGACACAGTGCCGGTGGTGTTTGCCAGATACTCCGGGGTGCGCTCCACGTTGGCGTAGAAGGGCACCATGGTGTTGAAAGCGTTGGATGCATAGGCCACCCACTCCACTGCGCGGGACTCCTCCGGCTGGTCGGGGCGCATCTGCAAAAGCGCCATAAAGTCGTTGCGGTTGATGCCGATAGAACGGTACGCGCCCTTTGCGGACTTGTCGCCGTAGCTCAGGTAGGGGTCGTAGGGGGTGCCCTGATAGTGGCTGGACAGCATATACTTGATGTCCTCCGGGGTCACCTTGCGCTCCGGCACCATGCACCACGGCAGGTCATCGGACATGGGGGTGTAGTCAGCATCGGCACCCTCCCACACCCATGTGCGGGGGTTGAGATAGCGCAGCATATACCATGCGCGGGGGGTATTGTAAACGTGGTCGGCGTCATCGTGGCTGCCAAAGGCGTCCCGGGGGTTCAGTGCGCCGTCCAGCGAGAGGTCGAGGTGGTTTTTGGCAATAAACTCCCGCAGGTCGGCGGAGCAGAGGTAATTTTCCTGTGCGCCAAAGGCATCTTCCAGATCAAAGGTGTCGATACCCAGTTGGTTGGGCATGACCACATACACATCGTCCGGCACGCGGCGGGCGATCCAGTGGTGACCGCCGATGGTCTCCAGCCACCAGATCTCGTTTACGTCCTGAAAAGCGATGCCGTTCATCTCGTAAGTACCGTACTGCTCCAGCAGACTGCCCAGACGCAGCACGCCCTCGCGGGCAGAGCGGATGTAGGGCAGCACCAGATAGACGATATCTTCCTCGCCGATGCCGCCGGGCACCTCAGGCTTTTCGCCCTTGGCGGGCTGATACTCCACCAGCGGGTCTGCGCCCAGCACGCGGGGGTTGGAGGTGATGGTCTCGGTGGCGGTCATGCCCACGTTAGCGGCATTGACGCCGGAAGCTGCCCAGATGCCCTTGCCCTCCACGGCATTGGGCATGGCGGTAAACCGCAGTGCGCCCTCCGGCAGAGGGATCTCCACATGGGAGAGGACGCTGCGGTAGGTCTTGGGAAGCTCCTCCGGGTGGATCACGGTGAATTTTTTAGCAGTGAAATGGCCGGAGCCGGAGTCATCGTTGCGGGCGATCATGGTAGAGCCATCGTACGATGCTGCCTTGCCGACCAGAATGGTAGTGCAAGCCATAGGTTTTCCCTCCATATTCTATAATGTGCTTCTATTGTAGAACTTTTGCAGCGGAATTGCAACCGGGACGATTTAAAATGGCCTCCGCTGACGCTCTGGCCATGTTCAGCGGAAGGATTATTTTTATTTCGCAATTCTGGAAAATCTGCGGATTTTCCAGAATTGCCTTTTCACGGGAGGGTTTGGAACGAACTCCCTCAGTCAAAACCTGACGGTTTTGACAGCTCCCTCGGAGAGGGAGCCCTTGGCATGGCGGGAAGGTTTCGGGCTAAAGCGCAAAGTTTGCGGGTGTGCCCGCTCCCCCTTGGGGGAGCTGTCGCGCAGCGACTGAGGGGCTATAAATCGGCGGAGCCGGAAAAAACGGTTAAAAGATCTTCACGCCGAACAGGCGTGAATCTTCAGTTTTTTCCGGTGGAGCCCACTTCTTTGGGGTTAAAAGGGGCGAGCAGCCCCTTTTTCGTGGCTCCAGCGCGTCGAAATCGCTGTGACCTTGTTGTGCTGAACGCACAGCATTTGCTGCGCAAACCGGTCTGCGACTTGAAAGCCCCACTGGGGCTTTCATGCCTTGCAGGCACCGCCGCACTTTTCTTCTCTTTTGGTGTCAAAAGAGAACATCCCTCGGCAAGCAGAAACTCTCCCAGCGGAAGCCATTCAAAATCGTTTTCTCAACAAAAAAACCGCCGCGCTGCGTACCACGGCAGAGCGGCGGGAGATGGAATGCTTTTTTCAGGCTGTTACTGGGCTGCCCAGTAGAAGTCCTCGCCGGGCAGCGTACCGCCCACGGCGGCGGGGTCGGCATCGTAGAGCACCTGCAGGTAACCGGAGACGTCCGCCTTCAGTTCCTCGCCGGTCAGGCAGACGATGTTGCAGTTGGGCAGTGCCTTTTTGGCGATGGCGGCTTTTGCCACCACGCCCTGCTCCTCGCACAGAGCGGCGGTGCCGTCCAGATCGGTGTTGGCGGCGTTCACGCTCTGGGCGTAATCTGCCAGAAAAGCAGCTACCACATCCGGGTGCTCCTCGGCGTAGGCCTTGCGCACCACGGTCACACCGGTGATCAACTGGGTGTCTGCTACCTTGTCCCACTCGGCGGTCAGGTCAAGGGCTACCCGCAGGGTGTCGTCCTTCAGCCCGGCGGCAGTCACATAGGGCTGGGGCAGCACTGCAATGGCATCCTGCGTGCTGGCCATCTGGGCGGTCACCTCGGTGGCTTCGCTGTAATACTGGATGTCCACATCCTTGTCCGGGTCAAGGCCGTTGGCGGTAAGCAGATAGCGCAGCACATACTCCGGGGTAGTGCCCTTGCCGGTGGACAGGATGGTGCGGCCCTTGAGGTCTGCCATGCTGTGGACGGTGTCGCCCTGCTCCACCACATACAGAACGCCCAAGGTGTTCACTGCCACAGCCTGAATGCCGCCGTTGGTTTTCTGGTACAGGGTCGCTGCCAGATTGGCCGGGATAGCGGCCATGTCCAGCTCGCCCTTGATGAGCAGCGGCACGATCTCATCCGCAGCGCCGTAAAGCTGCAAATCGTAGTCCATGGCGGCAGTGCCGGCCTGCTCCATTGAGAGCAGGTTGACAAGACCCATGGTGGTGGGGCCCTTCAGCCCGGCGATGCGCAGCGGCTCTGTAGCAGACAGCGGCGCAGCAGTTTCTTCCTCAGAAGCAGCCGCAGAGGAAGCAGCTTCGGACACCGCCGTGCTGGAAACGGCAGAGCTTGCGCTGCCGCCGCAGGCTGCAAGGCTCAGTGCAAGGCTGAACGCCAGCAGTAAGGACAGGATCTTTTTCATGATATACTCCTTTTCACACCCGGCACACCCCGGTACGGGAAGCGGAAACCGGTCTTTTTTGAAAAATTTTGCAAAATCATTTGCTTTGCGCGTTCCAGTTTACTATAATAGGGGTAAAAATACCGTTGCGTGTGCAACGCAATTGCAGGAGGCTGCAGAGAACGTTGTTTTCTCTGCGGAGTTGCGATGAATAATTATCTGCCGCTGTTACAAAACACCACGCTGTTCGCAGGTCTTTCCGCTGCGGAGCTCAGCACACTGCTGTCCCGGCTGGGGGCAAGTGTGCGCAGCTACGGCAAGGGCGAAGCCCTTGTGCTGGCGGGGGAACCCAGCCGCCGGGTAGGCATCGTGCTGTCCGGCGAGCTGGAAGCCTACCGCCCGGCACCGGGCGGGGCACGCATCCCCATTGCCCGGGTAGAGCCGGGCGGGGTGTTCGGGGACGTGCTGGGAGGCTCCAGTCTGTCCAGCCCGGTCACCGTACTGGCTGCCGCCCCCTGTGAGGTGCTGCTGCTGCCCTACGAGCGGCTGCTGCTCTCGGACGGCAGCCCCGCCCACCAACGGGTGGTGCAGAACCTTGTGCGCACCATCAGCGATAAATATTTTTCCCTCTCCCACCGCATCGACCTGCTGGTGATGAAGAGCCTGCGCGCCAAGGTGGCGGCCTATCTGCTCAGCGAAGCCGCTCGCGCCCACAGCCTGACCTTCAGCATCCCCTTCTCCCGCATCCAGCTGGCAGATTACCTCAACTGCGACCGCAGCGCCCTTTCCCGGGAGCTGAGCACCATGCAGAAGGAGGAGCTCATCGATACCTACCGCAGCAGCTTCAAGCTGCTGGAGCCGGATGCTTTGCAGCAGATGGTGCAGTAGCCTTTTGCCAACTATCTTATATTTAAGGAGCAATCAAGCAATGTCCAAACCTGTTCTCTGGATCGTGATCCCCTGCTACAACGAGGAGCAGGTGCTGCCCATTACAGCACCCATGTTTCTGGAAAAGATCCACAGTCTGACCGCACAGGGGCTGGTCAGCGATAAAAGCCGGGTGCTCTTTGTCAACGATGGCTCCCGCGACAAAACATGGGAGCTGATCCAAGGCTTTGCCGCACAGGACGAGCACTATATCGGCATCTCCCAAAGCCGCAACCGCGGCCACCAGAACGCCGTGCTGGCGGGGCTGATGGAGGCACTGCACAGCGACAGCTGCGATATTACCATCTCCATCGACTGTGACGGTCAGGATGACATCAACGCCATGGACGAGATGGTGAAAAAATATCTGGACGGTGCCGAGGTGGTGTATGGTGTGCGCAGCCGCCGGGACACCGACACCTTCTTCAAGCGGTTCACCGCCGAGGGCTTTTATCATGTGATGAACGCTCTGGGCGCGGATATCGTGTTCAATCACGCGGACTACCGCCTGATCAGCACTCGCGTGCTGGAAAGCTTTGCGGATTACAAGGAGGTCAACATCTTTTTGCGGGGTATGGTACCGCTGGTGGGCTTTGCCCACGATGTGGTCACCTACGAGCGCCACGAGCGCCTGGCAGGCGAGAGCCACTACCCCCTGAGCAAGATGCTGGCGCTGGCCTTTGACGGCATTACCAGCCTTTCCAACAAGCCCATCCGCATCATCACCGGGGCGGGCATCGTGGTGAGCCTTGTCAGCTTTATCGGGGTCATCTGGGCCATCGTGTGCGCCGCCATGGGCAGCAGCGTGGCAGGCTGGGCGTCCACCGTGTGCATCGTCTGCTTTATGGGCGGTGTACAGCTGGTGTGTCTGGGCGTGATCGGCGAGTATATCGGCAAGATCTATATGGAAACCAAAGCCCGCCCGCGCTATATCATCTCGGAGCGCACATGGGCTCCCTACGAAAGGAAATATCACGGATGAGCAAGCAAAGCTGGAAGGGCAGCACCCTTCTGAACCCGGAGCCGCCGGTACTGGTATCCTGCGGCGGGCTGGATAAGCCCAACCTTATCACCATCGGCTGGACAGGCACCATCTGCACCCAGCCCAGCATGGTATCCATCAGTGTGCGCCCGGAGCGGTACAGCCATCAGCTGCTGTGCGAGCGCGGGCAGTTCGCCATCAACCTGCCCACCGAAAAGCTGGTGCGCGCCATTGACTGGTGCGGTGTGAAGAGCGGCCGCGAGGTGGACAAATTTGCCGCCTGCGGCCTGCACGCCGCCCCGGGCAGCGTGCTGACCGACTGCCCGGTGCTGGAGGAAAGCCCCGTCAACTTGGAGTGCCGCATCACCCAGCGCATCCCGCTGGGCAGCCACGACCTGTTTTTGGCCGAGGTGGTGGCCTGCGATGTGGACGAGAGCCTGCTGGACGAAAAAGGCAAGCTGTGTCTGGACAAGGCAAACCTCATCGTGTACAGCCACGGCGAGTATCTGGCCCTTGGCAGAAAGCTTGGCACCTTCGGCTACAGTGTGCGGAAGAAAAAGCCCGCAAAACGTAAGAAATAACAAAAAGGCGATGCCGCACGGCATCGCCTTTTTGTTATTTACTTCTCGTGCTTGACCCGCTGGATATCCCCAAGGTCGTAGGGAGTGTTCTGGTAAACATAATAGTTCAGCCAGTTTTCATACAGCAGGTGGGCGTGGGCGCGCCAGCGGAACAGCGGCGGCTTTGCGGGGTCATCGTCCGGGTAGTAGTTGGCAGGCACATGGATGGGCAGACCCTTGGCTACGTCCCGCTTATACTCGGCATCCAGCGTGTACTTATCGTACTCCGGGTGGCCGGTGACAAAGATCTGCCGTCCGTTCTCGGTGCTCATCAGGAAGGGCCCGGCGGCGTCGCTCTCGGCCAGAATGCGCAGGGCGGCGCAGTTGTCCACATCCTCCCGGCAGATGCCGGTATGGCGGCTGTGGGGGGCGTAGAACACCTCATCAAAGCCGCGCACCAGCGGGTTTGCCGGGCGGGTGACCCGGTGCTCGAACACGCCGAACATCTTTTCCGGCAGCAGCTGCTTGCGCACGCCGTAGTGGTAGTACAGCCCGGCCTGTGCGCCCCAGCAGACATGAAGGGTGGAGTAGACGTTCGTTTCGCTGAAGTCCATGATCTCGCACAGCTCGTTCCAATAGTCCACCTGCTCAAAATCCATGGTCTCCACCGGCGCACCGGTGATGATCATGCCATCGTAGCGGTTGTTCTTCACCTCATCAAAGGTCTTGTAAAAAGCCTCAAGGTGAGCAGCCGACACATGGGTGGCAGAGTGGCTGGCGGTCTGCAGCAGGGTCATGTGCACCTGCAGCGGGGTGTTTGCCAGCAGCCGGGCGATCTGGGTCTCGGTGGCGATCTTGGTGGGCATCAGGTTCAGGATCAGGATCTCCAGCGGACGGATATGCTGCGCCAGCGCCCGCTCCCGGTGCATGACAAAGACGTTTTCTTCGTACAGAGCATCAAAGGCGGGCAAGGTCTTGGGGATGATCAGCGGCATAGGATGGTTGCTCCTTTGCTAGATGATCCAAAAATGGCTCCGCGTTCGCTTTGCCATCTTCAGAGGAATCATGATTTTTGATTTCACATTTGTCGCTGCCTGTTGGCCGCGACAAATGTATTTTCACGGGAGGGAATCATACCTTATCCAGCGCCTGCGCGATATCGGCGATGAGGTCCTCGGCGGATTCCAGACCGCAGCTCATGCGCACCAGCTCAGCAGGAACACCGGCGGCAGCCAGCTGCTCGTCGTTCATCTGACGGTGGGTGCTGGAAGCGGGATTCAGGCAGCAGGTGCGGGCATCTGCCACATGGGTCTCGATGGCGGCAAGCTTCAGCTCCTTCATAAAGGTGCTGGCAGCCTGACGTCCGCCAGCCAGACCAAAGCTCACGACGCCGCAGCTGCCGTTTGGCAGGTACTTCTGCGCCAGTGCGTGGTAGGGGCTGCTTTCCAGCCCGCAGTAGTTCACATAGGCCACCTTGGGGTGGTTCTCCAAGAACTGTGCCACCGCCATGCCGTTGGCGCAGTGGCGCTGCATCCGAACGTGCAGGCTTTCCAGACCAAGATTCAGCATATAGGCGTTCATGGGGGACTGCATGGAGCCGAAATCCCGCATGAGCTGCGCGGTGGCCTTGGTGATGAACGCCCCCTCCTTACCGAAGCGCTCGGCGTAGGTGATGCCGTGGTAGCTGTCGTCCGGGGTGCACAGACCCGGGAACTTCTCGGCGTGCGCCATCCAGTCGAACTTGCCGCCGTCCACGATGGCACCGCCCAGCACTGCGCCGTGGCCGTCCATGTACTTGGTGGTGGAGTGGGTCACGATATCCGCGCCCCACTCAAAGGGGCGGCAGTTGACCGGCGTGGGGAAGGTGTTGTCCACCATCAGCGGCACGCCGTGGGCGTGGGCGGCCTTGGCAAACTTTTCAATGTCCAGCACGGTCAGGGCGGGGTTTGCGATGGTCTCGCCGAACACCACCTTGGTGTTGGGCCGGAAGGCGGCGTTCAGCTCCTCCTCGGTGCACAGGGGGTCTACAAAGGTGGCAGTGATGCCCATCTTTGCCATGGTGACCGAAATCAGGTTGAAGGTGCCGCCGTAGATGGTGCTGGAGGCCACGATGTGGTCCCCTGCTTCGCAGATATTAAACAGCGCAAAGAAGTTTGCGGCCTGTCCGCTGGAGGTAAGCATGGCGGCGGTGCCGCCCTCCAACTCGCAGATCTTTTTGGCTACCATGTCGCAGGTGGGGTTCTGCAGACGGGAATAGAAATAGCCGTCTGCTTCCAGATCGAACAGCTTGCCCATGTCCTCGCTGGTGGCGTACTTGAAGGTGGTGGACTGGATGATGGGGATCTGACGGGGCTCGCCATTGCCGGGGGTGTAGCCGCCCTGCACACAGATGGTATCACGGTTCATACAACATACTCCTTTGCTGGTTTTTTGGTCGGGAAGGACGATTCCCCGCAGGAGAGCTGTCTCCGGCGGGGAATCGAAAATCAAAGCTTTTTATTTCCGCAGGCGCTTATCGCTCTTGGTGGCCCACAAAGTACCCACAGACTGGAACGCCTGCACCATCAGCACCAGCAGCACCACACAGACGATCATGATGTTGGTCTGGTAGCGGTAATAGCCGTAGGACAAGGCGATCTTGCCCAGACCGCCGCCGCCGATGACGCCGGACATGGCGGAATAGCCCAGAATGGTGGTCAGTGCGGTGGTCATGCTGGAGATCAGGCCGGGCAGGCACTCCGGGATCATGACCTTGGTGATGATCTGGAAGGGAGTAGCGCCCATGCTCTGGGCAGCTTCCACCACGCCTTCATCCAGCTCCCGCAGGCTGGTCTCTACCAGACGTGCCACAAAGGGGAAGGCGGCGACCACCAGCGGCACTACGGTGGCCTTGGTGCCCACCGTAGTGCCCACGATGGCGCGGGTAAGCGGGAATACACAGATCATCAGGATCAGGAAAGGCACACTGCGCAGGATGTTGATGACGACATTGATCAGGTGCATCAGCCAGCCGGGCAGGGGCAGGATGCCGTCCTTGTCACCGGCTACCAGCAGCACACCCAGCGGCAGACCCAGCACCAGCGCAAAGGCGGTGGAGAGCACCGTTACATAAAAGGTCTCCCAGATGGCAAAACCGTAATCTGCGATATTCATATACCGGTCACCTCCTCTACCGTTACGCCAGACTGGCTGCGCATATACTCCATAGCCTGCTGTGCGACAGCAAGCTCTGCAGGCAGCTTGAGCAGCATAGAGCCGTAGCACTGGCCGCTCAGATCACGGGTATCGGCGCTGAGCACCGACACCAGAATGCCTTTTTCGGCAGCAAGGCTTGCCACCAGCGGCTTTGCGGTGGAGGAACCATTAAAGGTAACGCGCACCACATGGTCATCCGGCGCAAAGCAGGAAAGATCCCGCGCTGCGCTGCCGCCGTTGGGGGCTACCAGACGCTTGGCGGCTGCCGTTTTGGGGTTTGCAAAAATTTCCTGTACCGAGCCCTGTTCCACGACCACACCGCCGTCCAGAATGGCCACGCTGTCGCAGATCTCCTCCACCACGCTCATCTGGTGGGTAATGATCACCACGGTGATGCCCAGTTTGCGGTTGATATCCTTGATCAGGGTCAGGATGGAGTGGGTGGTGTTGGGGTCCAGCGCGCTGGTGGCCTCGTCGCACAGCAGCACCTTGGGGTTGGTAGCCAGTGCGCGGGCAATGGCGATGCGCTGCTTCTGACCGCCGGACAGCTGTGCCGGGTAGGCGTTGGCCTTATCTGGCAGACCCACCATTTCCAGCAGCTCCATGGCGCGCTTTTCCGCCTCGGCCTTTTTTACGCCTGCCAGCTCCATGGGGAAGCAGACATTCTTCAGGCAGGTGCGCTGCATGAGCAGGTTGAACTGCTGGAAGATCATGGTGATCTCCCGGCGGCGCTTGCGCAGCGAGACGGGAGACAAGGTCTCCATTGCCACGCCGTCGATCACCACGCTGCCGCCGGTGGGGCGCTCCAGCAGGTTGATGCAGCGCACCAGCGTGGATTTGCCCGCACCGGACATACCGATGATGCCGTAGATGGAGCCATCGGGAATGGTGAGGTTGATGTTTTGCAGCGCTTTCACCGCGCCATCCTTCATCTGGAAGGTCTTGGAAAGGTACTTGAGTTCGATCACAGAAATTGCTCCTTTAGCTTATCCCTCGATGATAGATTATCCCTCGATGGGTGCCAGACTGTCCTGCTTGCCGCCGTAGATGCCCATGGGCTCCACGTGAATGCCGGCAACAGTTACCAGATGGGTACCCTTTTCGGCGTTGAAGTTGTCCAGATACGGCTGATGCTGGAAGTAGTTGGTGTCTACCTGACCGTCCTCGACGATCTGGTTGGGGATCACATAGTCGTCGTACTCCTGGATGTCCAGCGTGATGCCCTTGGCGGCAAGGATCTCCTTGCACACCTCCAGCACCTCGCAGTGGGGAGCGGGAGTAGCGGCACAGCTGACGGTCTGGCCGTTCAGAGCGTCATAATCCACAGTGGAATCGTAGCCGTCGGTGGGGTTCTCCACAACGGACACCACGGAGCCCTTGTAGGTCTCGTCCATGAAGTCCTTCACCTTCTGGCTCTGCAGGGCAGCAGCCAGAGCCTTGATCTTGGGCTCCTCCTGATTGCCGTCCTTGCACACCAGAATGTTGACGTAAGCAGAAGAGCCGTCCTCCATGGCCAGTGCATCGGTCATGGGGTTCAGACCGGCAGAGATGGCGTAGTTGGAGTTGATGACGGCGTAGTCCTCGTCCTGCAGGACGTTGGGCACCTGAGCGGCCTCCACCTCGTCCACGGTGACGTTCAGGGGGTTCTCCTCGATGTCGTTCTTGGTAGCGGTCAGGCCTGCGTCTGCCTTCAGCTTGAAGAAGCCGTTCTTCTCCAGCAGGGTCAGGGCACGAGCCTCGTTGGTGGTATCGTTGGGCACAGCCACCTTGATCTTATCCAGCTTAGCTGCGGCAGAGGATGCCACGCTGCCGGATGCAGCGGCGGAAGAAGCAGTGGAAGAAGAACCACCGCAGGCAGTCAGGGCAGCGGCTGCGGCTGCCACACCGGTAACTTTCAGAAAATCGCGACGAGTAATCATAGTTTTGTTCCCTCTCTATTGTTCTCTATTATGTACTGCGGCCCGCACGGCACCTTTCCGCGCGCGGCCTTGAACGGATGCATGAAAAATGCCCCCGTCCTTACAAGCCTTAGGCTCTGCAAGGACGGAGGCATGAACATACTTCCGTGGTACCACCTTGGTTCACTGTACCCTTACAGATACAGCCTCGATGCTGCGGCAGCGTGTACTGCTTACAGCCGGACGCTGTAACGGGCGCATCCCGTTGCGGGCTTAGCACTCCTGCGCCTCGTCCGCACGGCTCCGAGACCATTTTCAGCTTCCTGTTTCCTGCCCTTTTTCACCGCCCGGGCTCTCTGGTAAGGATCAATGCGAAGGCCTACTCTTCTCTTCACAGCCATTTTTGTGATATTGATACTATAATAACCCCATCGGCGGCATTTGTCAACACCCCTAACGAAGTTTTTTGGTAGGAATATTGCTTCCGGCCTTTTGCCGCGCCCGTTTTTTTGATACACCCTTGTATGCGACTGGTGCACATGATAAAATAGGGTATCATCTTTTGCAAGGAGAGCAGGCAATGAACAGCAGAGACCCTTTTCCCGATGAAGAGCTGCGCCGCCGCATTATGGATTTTATCATGGCCGCAGGGCAGACCCTGCTGGAAAACGGCGCGGAGGTGTTCCGGGTGGAGCAGACCATGGAGATCATGGCGCGCAGCTTCCACCTGCGGGAATTTCACGTTTATGTGCTGACCAACGGCATTTTTGCCAGCGCCGGCACTGCCGAGATCAGCGAGGTGCGCAACGTACCGGTGCGCACCACCCATCTGGGGCGGGTGGCGGCGGTGAATGCGCTTTCCCGCCAGATCGCTCAGACCGGGATGACCTTAGACGAGGCCGAGAGCCGTCTGGTGCTGGCGCGGCAGCTGCCCTTCCCCAAAGATCATGTGCAGCTGCTGTCCGGGCTGTGCGGAGCGTTCTGCTTTGCCATGATGTTCGGCGGCAACCTGCGCAGTGCACTGGCAGCTGCCGGGGCGGGACTGGTGGCCAGCTGGTATCTGCTGTGGTGCGGGCGGCATGAAGTGCCCGGCGGCTTCCAGAAGATCAGCACCGCCGCGTTGATCACGCTGGTGTGCATTCTGCTGTGCAATCTGCTGCACACTTCTGCAAGCCACGCCATCATCGGCACGCTGATGATCCTGACCCCGGGCATCGCCTTTACCATGGGCATCCGGGACTTTGTGCAGGGCGACTACCTTTCCGGCACCATCCGCATGATCGACGCTTTGCTCATTGCCGCCAGCATTGCCATAGGCACCGGCCTTGTACTGCGGCTGTACACGGTATTTACGGGGGTGGTCGTGGTATGATGTCCCTTACTGCTGCACAGATCAGCGAGCTGACCGCGCAGTTTTTTCTGGCCGCGGCGGGCACGCTGAGTTTTGCCATTCTGTTTGCGTGCCCCCGGCGCTGCCTGCCTTACTGCGCACTGGTGGGCGCTGTGGGCTGGCTGTGGTACGAACTGCTTACCCTGCTGGGCGCAGACGCCGCCACGGCCTCCCTGCTGGCGGTCATTCCGCTTACCATCCTTACCCGCGTGTTTGCCATTACCCAAAAAACGCCGGTCACGGTGTTTTTGCTGACCGGCATTTTCCCGCTTGTGCCGGGCGCGGGCATCTACTACACCGCCTACTATTTCATCCAGAACGAAAACGCCCTTGCCCTTGCCAAGGGCATCAGCACCTTTAAAATTGCGGTGGCGCTGGCTATCGGCATCAGTCTGGTGCTGTGCGTGCCGCTGCCGAAAAAGCGGAAATAATCTGTTGTTTTCCAAGCTATTTATATAAAGGAGTGATCTCTATGAACGCAATGGAACTTCTGACCACCCGCCGCACCTACCGCCGGTTTGCACAAAAGGCCGTGCCGCAGGATGTGGTGGACGATATCGTACAGGCCGTGCGGCTGTCCTCCTGCGGGGCAAACCGGCAGGCGGTGCGTCTGGTGCTGGTGCAAAGCCCGGAGATGGTCGCCAAGGTACAGCCGCTGGTCAAGTGGGCTGGCTATCTGCCGCCGGAACAGGGCACGCCCAAGGCGGACGAGCTGCCCACCTTTTATGCAGCTGTGGTGCAGGATACCGCCATCCCCGGCGACCTTGCCACCGACACCGGCATTGCGCTGGCCAATATGACCCTTGCCGCATGGGACAAGGGCGTGGGCAGCTGTATCATGGGCGCGATCGATAAGCCCGCCCTGACCGAACTGCTGGGCATCGAGGAGCCGCAGAAGCTGGCCTTTATGGTGGCTTTCGGCTACCCCACCCACAAAGCCAGCATCGTACCCATGACCGAGCAGACCGGCGTAAAGTACTATCTGGACGAAAACCGCGACTACTGCGTGCCCAAGCGCAGCGCGGAGGATATTGCAAGAAGCCTGTAAAAGCCGGTTTATACCGCATATATTCACACATTTTCTCCGTTATTGCATAAATGTTTGCAAAATCGTTTCAATTTCACGGATTATTATGCACAAGTATTGACTTTTTGTTTTGTACAAACTATACTAAGTGCGTTCCCCGAAAGCGCGATGAATCGCATCCCATCGGGGCAAAGCAAACTATATTGCATAGATTGAGGAGTGTTTGAATATGAAAAAGATCTCTCGCCGCAGCTTCATGGCTGCCGCTGCTGTTTCCGTTGCTGCTCTGGCTATGACCGCCTGCGGTGGTTCTGCAAGCTCTACTGCTTCCTCTGTGGCAAGCTCTGCCGCTTCCTCTGAGGCTGCTTCTTCTGCCGCTGCTGCTGACCTGACCACCGTAGAGGCCGGCAAGCTGACCATGGCTACCAACGCCGCCTTCCCTCCGTACGAGATGACCACCGACGCCGGCGAGTTCGAGGGCATCGATGTGGACACTGCCAAGGCCATTGCTGAGAAGCTGGGTCTGGAGCTGCAGATCGATGATATGGACTTTGACGCCGCACTGCTCAGCGTGCAGCAGGGCAAGGCCGACATCGTGATGGCAGGCGTTACCGTGACCGACGAGCGCAAGGCTGTGATGGACTTCTCCGACAGCTACGCCACCGGCATCCAGTCCATCATCGTGCCCAACGATTCCGATATTGCTTCTCCCGACGATCTGGCCGGTAAGACGATCGGCACCCAGCGCGGCACCACCGGCTACATCTACTGCTCCGATGATTTCGGCGATGAGAACGTGGTTGCTTACGACGACGGTCTGACCGCTGTGCAGGCCCTGAACAATGGTCAGGTGGACGCTGTGGTCATCGACAACGCTCCCGCACAGGAATTCGTGGCTGCCAACCCCGGCCTGAAGGTGCTGGATACCAGCTACGCCGAGGAGGATTACGCCATCGGCGTGGCAAAGGGTTCTGCTCTGGAGGACGCTGTCAACAAGGCTCTGGAGGAGCTGAAGGCTGACGGCACTCTGCAGGCCATCGTGGACAAGTACATCAACGCCAACTAAGCTGCGTGCCCTGTACCATTCCTGTACCCAAGGAGGCGCCCCGCTCCGGGGCACCTCTTTTTTTAGAAAAAAGTGGTTACAATTTATTGACAAACAGAAAGCGAGGATGTGAATGGCTGCGCAATACGAACTGCTCAAAGAGCTGCTCAACAGCGGCACAAAGCTAAGCTTTGGACAGGATTTCTTCTTCAAGTTTTATCAGGCCTTTCTGCTGAAGGACCGCTGGATGCAGTACATCAACGGTGTGGGCACCACCCTGCTGGTCACCGCACTGGCGCTGGCGCTGGGCGTGGTGCTGGGCAGCGTGGTGGCACTGGTGCGCGTGACCCACGACCAGCAGCGACCCGGCCACAAAAACGCGGTACTGGGCTTTTTTAACGCGGTGTGTCAGCTGTACACCACCATCATCCGCGGCACGCCCATGATGGTGCAGCTGCTGATCATGAGCATGGTCATTTTTTCCAACAGCCGCAACTTTACTATGGTTGGTGCACTGACCTTGGGCATCAACTCCGGCGCGTATGTATCCGAGATCATCCGCGGCGGCCTGATGGCTGTGGACCCCGGCCAGATGGAAGCCGGACGCAGCCTTGGCCTGAACTACATGACCACCATGGTGGTCATCATCATCCCGCAGGCCATCCGTGCGGTGCTGCCTGCACTGGGCAACGAGTTCATCGTCCTGCTCAAGGATACTTCCCTGATCACCACCATCGGCGGCAAGGAGCTGCTGTATGCTGCACAGGGCATTATGAACCGTACCTATGAAGCCATGTTCCCCCTGCTGGGCGTTGCACTGATCTACCTGATCCTTGTTATGCTGTTTACATGGCTGCTGAGCAAGTTTGAGAGGAGGCTGGCACAAAGTGACCGATAAGATTTTGGAAGTACGCGGCCTGACCAAGACCTATGGCGGCGTAAAGAAGCGCGGCGCAAAAAAAGCCGACCCCACGCTGGATGTGCTGAAAGGCATCGACCTTGATATCTATCGTGGCGATGTGGTGTGCCTGATCGGTCCTTCCGGCTGCGGCAAGTCCACCTTTCTGCGCTGCCTGAACCGGCTGGAGACTCCCACCTCCGGTTCCATCAAGTTTGAGGGTGTGGAGGTAAACGAGACACACATCGATGCCGTGCGCCAGAAGATGGGCATGGTGTTCCAGCACTTCAACCTGTTCCCCCACCTGACCGTGAAAAAGAACCTTGAGCTGGCACCCAGCCTGCTGAAGCTGAAGGACAAAGAGGCCATCTCTGCCCGTGCAGACGAGCTGCTGGCCCGCGTAGGTCTGGCCGACAAGGCCAACGCCTACCCCAAGAGCCTGTCCGGCGGTCAGCAGCAGCGCATCGCCATTGCCCGTGCGCTGGCCATGGACCCGGACGTGATCCTGTTCGACGAGCCCACCAGCGCCCTTGACCCCGAGATGGTGGGCGAGGTGCTGGAACTGATGAAGGAGCTGGCACACACCGGCATCACCATGCTGGTGGTCACCCACGAAATGGGCTTTGCCCGCGAGGTGTCCAACCGGGTCATCTTCATCGATGACGGCAAAATTCAGGAGGACGAGCCGCCGCAGGAGCTGTTCACCAACCCCAAACACCCCCGCCTGAAAGCCTTCCTCTCCAAGATGCTGTAAAGAGTTTTTAAACAGAATGCCGGACAACCTGCGGGTTGTCCGGCATTCTGTTTTCTTTATTTTTCTTACATTACATCCGTATCTTCTGCGCGGCGCGGGCGATGGAGGCCAGCAGCGTCACAAGGCGTTTTTCGTCCATCTGGCCGCAGTAGCTGGTAAAGGTGTAGTAGCACCCCTGCACGCAGAAGGACAGCACCACCTTGCGCACTACGTCCGTCTCAAAGGTGGGGTCGGTCTGGGCGATGCACTGGCACATAGCCTGCTCCACCCGGTTGATGAACAGCCCCTGCCGGGAGCCGGAGAAGAGCACGGTGATCTCCTCCCGATGCTCGGCAAAGGCGCGGAACATCTCCCGCGCAAGCCACTCGGTACGCTCGCTCACATCGCTGGCAGTCAGGCGGGGCAGGCTTTCCACCACCGCCTGCACCATCTCGTCCTCCATGGCGTTGGCCAGCGCATAGATATCCTGATAATGGGCGTAAAATGTGGATTTATTGATGCAGGCGCGGTCGCACAGCTCCTTGACACGGATCTTCTCCACCGGTTTTTCGGTGCGCAGCTCCATAAAGGCCTGTTTGATGGCGCGCTCGGTCTTTTCAATGCGGATATCCAGAAAACCCACCTCTTTTGCTTTTTTGTTGATTTTCCAACGTTTTTCCGGTTTTGCGGATAGACAAGCCCCGCAGCCCTTTTTATACTGGGTATAAGCACCGCAGCGTTACTCCTTGCGGTACAAAAGCCCCTGCTGCTCCAAAGCTGCGCGGATGCGGGCAAAGGTGTCCTTATCCGGGCAGCGCAAAGTGTGCAGGTGCACGCCGCCGGTCATGCGGCTCAAAAGGCTCTCGGGCGCATCCGCCGCCTGACGGATAAAGTTGTCCACGTCGTACCGGTTGCACAGGTTCAGCGTGGCGCGGATCTCGCCGTACAGGCTGTTTTCCACCGCCACATCCACCACTGTGCCGCCCTGATCCACCACAGTGTACAGCTCCCGGCGCATCTCCTCCTGCGTGCGGTGCACACAGGCCAGAATGCCGGTATAGCCCTTTTCCGCCGGGTGCAGCTGGTAGCCCCGGGGGGTGGCATCGATCTGCGCCCCGCCGGCGCGCAGCAGTGCCACATCTCCTACCACGATCTGCCGCGACACCCCCAGCTCTGCCGCCAGCGTGCTGGCGCTTAAAGGAGCACCGGCGCTGTTCAGCCGGGTCAGGATGCGTTCTCTGCGCTGTGCTGCATTCATAGGGGTTCAGGCTTCCTTTCCGTAAAACAACTTTTCTCTCCTTATTGTAGCAAAACGCGGCGCAATGTGCAAGGTTATTCCAGCCACAGGCACGGGAATCAATTTTCCTCTGAAGGCTTCCCCCGGACGGGGGAAGCTGTCACCGCAGGTGACTGATGAGGGCGCAGGTAAGCAGCAGCTTACGGGGAATTACCCCTCATCCGTCTGCTCACTACGTTCGCAGCCACCCGTTCCCCCTTTTGTCGCTGCGCGACATTTTCCCCCGGCCGGGGGAAATCTGTCCCCAAGGGGTGAAAGCTTTTGCTCCGGGGCAAGCCTCAAGCGTTGCTTTATTCCAGCCGCAGCAGGGTGGCGTAATTGGAGGGCAGCTGCACCTTCATGCGGTTCCACTCGGTGGAGACCAGCACTTCCTGTGCGCCTACGGTGTCTGCCATCAGATCGGTGACCTTGGCAGCTTCCACCGGCAGCTGGAACTCCAGCTGTGCGGGGGTATCGCCGTTGTTCAGCACCGCCACCACCGCCTTGCCGTCCAGCACCCGGGCAAAGGCGTAGCACTGGGTAGTGAGCTGCAGCTCTTTTACCTCGCCGTAGGTCATTTCCGGCAATTCAGCCTTGCATTTCCCCAGAACTTTGTATACACTGGTAACAGGATTTGTGCGTTCTGCATCAGCGTAGTCGCTAAGCTCCAGACAGGGGCGCAGCGGCCAGTCGCTGCCCCACTCCTTTTTGCCCTCGATGCCGAACTCCGAGCCGTAGTAGATGGACGGGATGCCCCACAGGCTGTACACCAGAATGGCAATGTGCCGGATATGCTCCCGGTTGCGCAGCTTGTTGGGCAGACGCTCCACATCGTGGTTATCTGAGAAGAGATACAGCCGGGTGTCGTGGCACAGCCCCTGCAACCGGCGCATGGTGTGGGCAATTTCAAAATAGTTGTGGTCGTTGTGTCCGCTCCACAGACCCTTGTGCAGCTCGTAGTTGGTAACGGAGTGCAACATTTCCGGGTTTGCCCAGCGGCTGTAATCGCCGTGGATGACCTCGCCCATCAGCCAGAACTCCGGTTTTACCTCGTTTGCCAGACGGCGCAGCCCGCGCATGAAGTCGAAGTCCAGCACGTCGGCTGCATCCAGACGGATGCCGTCGATGTCGAACTGCTCCACCCAGAAGCGGACGGTATCATAATGGTACTGCTGCACCTCCGGGTTGCGCTGGTTCAGCTTGACCAGCAGGTTGTAGCCGCCCCAGTTGCCGTAGGAAAAGCCATCGTTATACTCGTTGTTGCCCCAGAAGTTCACATCGCAGAACCAGTCCTTATAGCGGGCGTTCTCGCGGTTCGACTTCAGGTCCTGGAAGGCAAAGAAATCGCGGCCCACATGGTTGAACACGCCGTCCACGATGACCCGCTGCCCGCGGGCGTGGCAGGCCGCCACAAAGGCCTTGAACTCCTCGTTGGTGCCAAGGCGGCGGTCCACCAGACGGTAGTCGATGGTATCGTAGCCGTGGGAGCCGCTCTCGAACAGCGGGCCGATGTAGATGGCCGTGCAGCCAAGTGCTGCCGCGTGGGCTGCCCATGCTTCCAGCTTTGCAAAAGCGCCCGGGGTGGGCTGGCCGTCGTTTTCGTGCGCACAGCCGCACAGCCCCAGCGGATAAATGTGATAAAATACTGCTTCGTCATACCAAGCCATGATCGTTCGCTCCCATTCTATTGCTTAAAAAGTTGCGTCGCTTGCACGGCGGTAGCAACAGTATACCACAAGATTTGGCAAATATGTGAAAATTTGCCGATTTTTGTCAAGATTCGCTAAGATTATCGGCTATCATGCCGGTAAATAGCCGTTTTTCTTGGATAGTTTGCCCAAATAGCTTTGTACCAACCGGCGCACGGCGCGCCGGTCAACATAGAGAAGTAAGGAGATCTTTGCATGAATTACCCTGTGATCCCCCGCACGTTTTTCAGTGGCGACTGCTTCGATGCCTACCGCATTCTGGGTGCGCACCCCTCCACCGACCCAAACGGCGCCGAGGGCTGGCGTTTTGCCGTGTGGGCACCCGGCGCCACCGCCGTGGAGGTGTGCGGCGGCTTTGACGGCTGGGAGCGCGGTGTGCCCATGGAAAAAGCCGATACCGGCGTGTGGAGCGCCTTTATCCCCGGCCTTGCGGAGGGGGACCTGTACAAATACCGCGTGCACGGCGCGGACGGCAGCACCGTGATGCGCAGCGACCCCTACGCCTTTGCCACCGAGCTGCGCCCCGGCACCGCCAGCAAGCTGACAAAGCTGGATTTTGCCTTTGACGACACCGCGTGGATGGAACGGCGGGACAAATGCCGCAACCGCCCGCTGAACATCTACGAGCTGCACGCCGGCAGCTGGAAGCATAAGCCCGGCACTACCCAGCCGGACGGCTCGGACGGGTGGTACAACTACGAGGAGCTGGCGCGGGAACTCATCCCGTGGCTGCTGGAGCATCACTTTACCCATGTGGAGCTGCTGCCGCTGGCAGAGCACCCCTTTGACGGCAGCTGGGGCTACCAGACCACCGGCTACTTCTCGGTGACCAGCCGCTACGGCTCCCCCGCCCAGTTTGCCAGCTTTGTCAACGCCTGCCACCGCATGGGCATCGGCGTCATCATGGATTTTGTACCGGTGCACTTTGCCGCCAATGCTGACGCGCTGGCAAAGTTTGACGGCACCCACCTATACGAGTACGACAGCGATGTGGGTCAGAGCGAGTGGGGCACCTGCAACTTCAACTACTACCGCCGGGAGGTGTGCAGCTTTTTAAGCAGCGCCGCCGGGCTGTGGATGGACGTGTACCACTGCGACGGCATCCGCATGGACGCCATCTCCCGGGCGCTGTACTGGCAGGGCGACCCCAACCGCGGCGTGAATCAGGGCGCGGTGAACTTTTTGCGCAGTTTGAACCACGGCCTGAACGAGCGCTGGCCCACCGGCATCTACATGGCGGAGGATTCCACCAACTTTTTAAAGGTGACCGCCCCCACCCGCTACGAGGGCGTGGGCTTTGACTACAAGTGGGATATGGGCTGGATGCACGACACACTGGACTACTTTGCCACCCCCTTCGGCGAGCGCCCGGGCTGCTACGGCAAGCTGCTGTTCAGTATGCACTACTTCTACAACGAGCTGTATCTGCTGGCGCTGAGCCACGATGAGGTGGTGCACGGCAAAAAGACCATCATTGACAAGCTGTGGGGCAGCTACGCGGAAAAATGCGCCCAGCTGCGCACCCTGTATTTTTATATGTACACCCATCCCGGCAAAAAGCTGAACTTTATGGGCAACGAGCTGGCACATTTCCGGGAGTGGGACGAAAAGCGGGAGCTGGACTGGAATCTGCTGGAATACCCCTTCCACGATGCGTTCCAGAAGTACTTTGCCGCTCTGAGCCGCACCTACGCCTCTGAGCCTGCTTTGTATGACGGCGAGTACAACCCGGACTGCTTTGAGTGGGTGGCAAACGAAAGCTGCGCCGAGGGTGTGTACGCATGGCTGCGCAAGGGGCGCGGGCAGAACCTGCTCTGCGTGATGAACACGCAGGACCACGCCCACAAAAAGTTCCCCCTGTACCTCAAGTTCCCCTGCAGCGCAGAGCTGGTGCTGGACACCGAGGCCGGCACTTGGGGCGGCGTACACAAGGCGCACCGCAAGCAGAGCTTCCACACCACCGACGGCGGTGTGTTCGGCCGGGACTACACCCTGACGCTGGACCTGCCCGCCATGGGCAGCTATCTGCTGCGGCTGTCCCCGGAAGCCCCCAACCCGGACGCCGCCCGCCTGAGCGCCAACAGGGCGCTGGCGCAAAAGCGCAAGGCGGCAAAGGCTGCTAAGGCCGCCGCAGAAGTTTCCGATAAGTAATATTTGCGTAAAAATGTCCCGTCTGCTTTGAAAGCGGCGGGACATTCTGCATTTTTCGCCGCCGGGGTGCTGGACAGTGCCCGGGGGAGTTGTTATACTGTAGAATGTGAAACTTTGCAAGGAGGATCTTTTTCCATGTCCGATACTATCACAAAGCCCCGCGTTTCCGCTGCGGCAAAAATTGCGCTGGCGCTGGCCGCAGCGGCGGTGCTGCTGGCTGTTTTTGCGCAGGCTGCGCCCGGCAGCAGATTCTTTTTTCCGCTGGTGAGCCTGTGGTGCAACTTAGCGCTGTTCGCCTGTGTGCTGCTGGTGCTGCGGGTGGCAGGGATTAAATTTGACCTGTTCCACAAAGCGGTGATCATCGGCCTGTGGGCGGCGGCGCTGATCTACTTTTTCTGGGCGCTGAACCGCCGCAGCTTTGTATACATCTGGGATTATGTCAACTATATCAACAAGCAGTACAGCGCCGAAGCCGCCTTTTTGCAAAGCCCGGCGGCTGGCTTCCATTACATCTTCGGCTCTTTTGCCGAGGACTACACCAACTTCATTACCCTGTTTCTGGATTTTCCCTTCTGCCTGAGCGACCGCACCGGCGACAGCTTTGCCTTCTGTCAGGTGTTCAGCATCCTGCCCATGCTGCTGGTGCTGCTGGCAGGGCTTACCATCAAGGTGGGGCAGATGCTGCAGGTGAAGAACCGCTTCTGGTACTTCCTTATCGGCATGACCTGGATGGTCACCTACCCGTGGCTGCGCATGAGTGCCATGCTCAGCCAGCCGGACTGGTTCGGCCTGATCTTCGGCTTCAGCATCCTGCTGCTCACGCTGGATTTCCGGTTTGAAAAACTGGAGCCGGTGCGCTTTTGCCTGCTGTTTGCTGCCACGGCAGCCATCATCCTCTCCCGCCGGTGGTACTTATATTTTGTAGTGGGCTACTACTTTTCCTACGCGGTGCTGGTGCTGGTAAGCAGCGTGCGCATTGCCCGCGCCGGGCAGAAAAAGCAGGCACTTTTGCAGGTGCGCAATCTGGTGCTGTTCGGGCTGATGTCCATGGTGGCCATGCTGGTGCTGCTGTGGCCGATGGTCAGCCACATCCTTGCTTACAGCTACGCCGACCGCTACGCCTACTATAACGGCGGCGGCATGGTCACGGAGATCTACCTGCAATACGCCCGCATGGGCCTGATGAACCTTGTGCTCATCGGTCTGGGCCTGTGGTTCTGCCTGAAAGTGCACAAAATGCCCGCGCTGCCCTGCCTTGCCGGGCTGGAGATCCTGCTGAGCATGCTGCTGTTTACCCGGGTGCAGACCACCGGTTCCCAACATATGCTGCTGTTCCTCCCGGGGTGGTTTATCCTGTTTTTGCTGGGCGCTGCCGCGCTGGCCGAGGGCATCACCCGCCGCCGGAACCTGAAGATCGGCTTCTGGCTGTTCACCATCGCCTTTGCCACCTCGGTGCGCTGCTCCCCGCTGACCACCGTCGCTCTGCCGGATTTTCTCATCGGCCGCACTATTCTCTCGGCCTCTCTGCAGGAGAGCGCCCGCGATTTTGCCGCCATTGATGACCTGGTCTATGACCGCAAGGATCTGCCCCAGATCAAGGCCATTGCCAACTGGATCGACACCCACTGCGCCGAGGGCGAGATCAGCTACATGATCCCCCACGACACGCTGTACTGCCCGGACCACTTCAAGAACTGCCAGCTGCCAGCGACCCCCATCAACGATAAGCTGGCCTTCGGCTTCTCGGTGCCGGGCACCCACAACTTCCCCATGCAGTTCTTTGAGGCAAAATACGTTCTCACCGCTGATCCTTTCCCGCTGACTCATGTAAATGACCCTGAGAACGAGATGTCCCACAAGCTGAACGAGAGGTTCCTCGCGGTGCGGGACGAATACTTTGAGCAGGAAGCCACCTTTGATATGGGCAACGGCACCACCTTTACCATCTGGCGGCGCACCGTGGCCCCCACCCGCGCCGAGGTGGAGTATTACCTGAGCGCCTTTAAGGAAGAAGATGCCAAATACCCGGAGATGTTCTCCGAGATCGCAGAAAGCTGGCTGGCCGCCCGCGGGCTGTAACGCCGCTTTTATAAAAAGGAGTGTTCGACTATGGAACAAACTGCAAACACCATGCCCGCTGCCGCCTTGGGGCAGTACAAGGGGCTTGCCTTCACCCGCCGGGTGCGCCCGGTATCGGAAAAGGCCGTGGAAGCGGATATCGGCAATCTGGCGCGGGTGCACGCGCCCTTTGTGCCCACCGGCGACCCCGCCGCCCGCGGGATGCGGGTCACGCTGGATTTCGAGGGCTTTCTGGAGGGTGCACCCATCCCGGACAGCCGGATGGAGCAGGTGACCGTGGTGCTGGGCACCGGGCAGCTGATGCCCGCCGCAGAAGAAGCGGTGTACGGCCACTGCGCGGGCGAGACTTTCCGCTTCGACTTCACCTACCCCGCCGAGTTCCGCGTGCCGGAGCTTTCCGGCAAAACCGCACAGTTTGAGATCTGCCTGCACACAGTAGAGCGCAAACAAGTGCCCCCGGTGGACGATGCCCTTGCAAGATCCCTGGGCTATGACGATCTGGACGCCCTGCGGGAGAGCCTGCGGGAGAAAAAGCGTCTTTCCCACGAAGCCAACGCCGACCGCATTGCCGGGGCGGCGCTGCTGGATATGGCGGGCGCAAACCTGACCGTGGAGCTGCCCGCCGAACTGCTGGCGCAGAACGCCGAATACCAGATGAACCAGCTGCGCCAGCGGCTGCGCAAGAGCCAGATGACCATGGAGCTGTACTGCAAGAGCGCCGGGCTGACTCCGGAGCAGGTGCGGGAGGGCTACCGCAGGGAAGCCGAGCGTCAGCTGCGGGCGGTGCTGGCGGTGCGCGCCATTGCCGAAGCCGAACAGATCACTGTGACCCAGCAGGAGGTGGACGCCGAGTACGCCCGCCTTTCCAAGCTGCACGACACCCCGGAGGAAGAGATCCGCAAGGTGCTGAGCCGGGACGCCGTAGCCGCCGCCGTGACCAACCAGAAGGTGCAGCGCTTCCTGCTCGACCACGCCGCACTTACCTCTGTTGTGGAAAAGGAGTAAAGACCATGGGCTTTTTTACCAGAACTGCAATGGATGCCCTGATGAAGACCAGCCATCCCGAGATCAACCGCCGCCAATGCTGGAATTTGCACCCCCACCGCAAGCCCTGCACCACCTGCAAGGATATCTGCCCCTACGGTGAGGAAATTTTCTCCCGCCCGAACCTTGTCAAGGACTGGGACCCCTGCACCGACTGCGGGCTGTGCGTTTCCGCCTGCCGCAGCGGCTGCATTGCACCCTCGCCGGAGCAGGTGCAGCGGGATACCGCCGCAGCGGACTCCGACAGCGATACCATCTGGATCGGCTGTGAAAGATCCACCCGCAAAAACACCGTAGTGCGCAGCTGCATCTGTGCGCTCTCGTGGGAAGCGCTGGCGTATCTGGCGCTGAACAAAAAGATCGTGCTGGACCTGACCCCCTGCGGACAGTGCGAGAACGATCTGTGCGCCGAGCAGCTGCGTAAGGAACTGACCCGTCTTGTGGACTTTTTCGGTCAGCCGATGTTCGAAGCGCGGTTCTCGCTGGCGTATGAGGAAAAAGAGTACCCCTACCATGTGCAGGAGCTGACCCGCCGCGAGATGCTGGAGCAGGTGAGCCACGGCTCCAAGAGCGGCACCAAAAAGCTGCTGCAAATGCTGCCCGGTCTGCGCAGCGAGGAGGACAGCGGGGTGGACTTCCGTCTGCTGCTGCACCAGCGCACAAAGCAGCTGAAAGCCGCCATGGAAACGCCCCTGCAGTACGGCTACTATATGCCCAAGTTCACCGATAACTGCTTTGGCTGCGGCCGGTGCGAAAAAGCCTGCCGTGCCAACGCTATGAAGTTTGAGGATATGCCGAACGGCCAGACCCGTATGGTGCTTACCCCGTGGAAGTGCAGCGAGTGCGGCGTATGCATGAACGTGTGCTCCAACAAGGGCTTTGACGGCATGAAACTGTACCAGCTTACCACCCTTGGCCCCGTGGTGCTGCACAAGTGCACCAAGACCCTGTGCAAACAGTGCGGCAAACCCATTGCCCCGGACAGCGCCGAGGGACTGTGCTCGGTGTGCCGCATCAAGGCACGTACCCAGAAGCGGCAGGAGGAAGCGCGTCTGCGTGCCGAGCAGCTGAAAGCCGAGCGCGCCGCCAAAGCCGCCGAGGATGCCGCCAAGGCAGCGGAAAACGCTGTGGAATCCACCGCCGAAGCTGCCGCTCAGACCGCAGAGACCGCCGCTGCCGCCCTGCCCGATACCATCCCCGCCGGGCAGAGCGCTTCCCCTGCCAACGTCACTGCGCCCAGTCTCGGAGAGCAGGTTTCCGAATAATAGCCGGACGATTTGACGATTCAGAATGCGCTCCGCGTTGCTTTGCGCATAAATAGCGGAAAAAAGATTTTTATTTTCGGGATAGCGGAGCGCCTGCGGGCGCTCCGCTATCCCATTTTCACGGGAGGGGTCAGCCCCTGCCCCGGTGGAAACTATTTGACGTTGCGCCCAAACAATGCTATACTGGGCTTAAAGTTACCGTTGGTAGCCGATGGACTTGTTACAGAGAGGTAACGGATGTGGTTCCGTTACCTCTTTTTTACAAAGAGCGAAAGAGGTTTTTATGATGCATCATGCTTTTTCCCGCCGTCAGTTTTTGAAGGCCGGCGGTGCAGCAGCCCTTTCCACCGCTGCTGCCGGGCTGCTGAGCAGCTGCGGCGGCTCCTCTGCGGGCGGCACTGCCGCAACCGGCGACAGCACCACCTACACCGTACTGTATGCCCGTCAGCCCGCCACCCTGAACTACCTGATCTGCTCTGCCGACCCGGACCTGTACCACGGCACCCACTGCGTAGACACGCTGGTGGAGTACGACAGCCGCGGCAAGATCCGCGAAGGTCTTGCCACCAGCTGGGAGTGGGACGCCGACACCCTGACATGGACCTTCCACCTGCGGGACGAGAACTGGGTGGACTATACCGGCGCAGTGCTGGGCCCCGTGACCGCGCAGGACTTTGTGGACGCGCTGGCCTATCTGCTGGACCCGGACTACGCTTCCGGCACTGCCAGCCTTGTCACCCCCTATGTGGCCGGGGCCGAGGACTACTATAACTACTGCGTCTGGCGCAACAATGCCAACAACGGTACCGTGGCCGAGGACGGCACCCGCTATGCCATCGACGCCGCAGGCACCGTAACCCTGACCGCCGCCGACGGCAGCACCACCATCTGCCCTGCCGTGGATTTTTCCTCCGTGGGCGTTTGTGCCGTGGACGAGCACACCTTGACCTATACCTTGAACTACGACTTCCCGGGCTTTTTGAGCCTTTTGAACTATGCCCCCTTCGAGCCCGCCTACGGCCCCATGCTGGCAGAGCTGGGCGACCAGTTCTGCACCAGCGCCGAGACCGCCTGCAACTGCGGTGCGTTCTATCTGGCAGAGTACACCCCGCTGGAAAACTGGGTGATGAAGAAAAACCCCGAAAACTACGATAAGGACAGCGTCTACATCGACACCATCCGCTACATCTACAATCAGGAGGCGCTCATCAGCGGCCCGGAGATGGTGCGGCGCGGTGAAATTGACCAGGCCACCATCAGCTCGGACATTCTGGACAGCTGGCTGGCAGACGATACCACCAAGGATATGGTGTCCATGGAGCGCCCGGAGACCGGCAAGAGCTACTTCTATTTCTTCAACTTCCTGCCCTACGCCCACCAGTTCCCCAACTGGAACACCACCGGCGTGGACGCCCAGTACCAGCCGGACAACTGGGCCAAGGCGGTGAACAGCACCAACTTCCGCAAGGCGTTCCTCTACGCCATCAACCCCGCCGTCACGCTGGCGGTCACTGCGCCGGAAGGGTACGAGAACTACAAGTTGCACACCATCACCCCGCCCTCCTTCTGCGCAAACAGCAAGGGCGTAGACTACACCGAATGCGGTGCGCTTGCCAAGGTGACCGACCACTTCAACGAAGCCACCGCCAAGCAGTACCGTGACGCCGCCGTGCAGGAACTGACCGCTGCGGGGGCTACCTTCCCCATCAAGGTACAGTACCCCTACAACCCCGCCGTGGTGGACTGGGACAAGCAGTGTCAGGTGTTCAAACAGCAGGTGGAGGGCGTACTGAACGACGGCTTCGACTTTGTGGAGATCATCATCACGCAGGGGCCGTCCGATAACTTCCTGAATGCAGTGCGCCGCGCGGGTGCCTATGAGTTCATGTCCTACTACTGGGGCGCGGACTACTCCGACCCCGAGACCGAGGTGTACCCCTTCTATCAGGAAGCGGGCGACCGGGGCACCTGCTACGCCTTTCTGCGCACCGGCGTGGAGGACGGCATCATCACCGGCGAGACCGCCGGCTATGTGATGACCTACATGGACATGGTGGAAAAGGCCAAGGCCATCACTGCCGACCTTGACGCCCGGTACGCTGCCTTTGCCGATGCCGAAGCGTACCTCATCGAGAATGCGCTGATCATCCCACTCAGCCTGCCGGTGCCGCCCTACATCGCCACCCGGCTGAACCTGTGGGAGGGGCAGTACGCCCCCACCGGCTTTTCCACCAACCGTCTCAAGGGCATCCATATCCTTGACCATTACGTCTCCATGGACGAGTATAACCACAACCGGGATGCACGGTAAGGGCTAGAAAAAAGAGAGGTGCACACCATGGTGCAATATCTTGCAAAGCGCATCGGGCGCTCGGTGCTGACGCTGTTTATCATCGTGACGCTGGTGTTCTGTCTGCTGCGGCTCATGCCGGTGGAGGGCTACTTTGCAAACTACGAAAAAATGTCCGAGGCGCAGATCCAGGCCGGGCTGCAGGCCATGGGACTTTTAGACCCCCTGCCGGTGCAGGTGGGGCGCTTTTGGAGAAACGCTTTGCACGGCGACCTTGGCGTGAGCCATATCTATAAGGTAAACGCCCCGGTCACCCAGATCTTAGCCCAGAAGCTGCCCATCTCCATCCAGATGGGCGTGCTGGCCATGCTGCTCAGCCTTGTGCTGGGCATTCCGCTGGGGCTTATCATGGGGCAGTACAAGGGACGCTGGCCGGATAAGCTTGGCACGGCGCTCATCGTGCTCATTCAGGCTGTGCCCGCTGCGGTGTACTTTTTGTACATCCAGATGTATGGTACGGCGGCGGTGGGCGTAGGCCTGCTCTTCAACGCCGCAAACTGGCGCTACTGGGTGCTGCCGGTGTGCAGCATGAGCCTTGCAAACCTTGCCTTTTACGCCATGTGGCTGCGCCGCTACATGGTGGACGAAAGCAACAAGGACTACGTCCGTCTTGCCCGCGCCAAGGGCGTGTGCGGGCGGGATATCGCGCTGCATCATGTGTTCCGCAATGCCATGGTGCCGCTGGTGCAGTATATCCCCTCGGCGTTTCTCAATACGGTGGTGGGTTCCATCTATATTGAGAGCCTGTACAGCATCCCCGGCATGGGCGGGCTGCTGGTCACCTGTGTGCAGCGCCACGACAACACCATGGTGCAGGGCATCGTGCTGCTGTACGCCTGTGTGGGCATCGTGGGGCTGATTCTGGGCGATATCCTGATGGTGCTCATTGACCCCCGCATCAATTTTGGCAAGAAGGAAGGTGGCCGCTGATGTTCAAACGCGCGTGTTCCCGTCAGCTGGAAGCGCAGCTGAACACCCTGCAAAAGGACGGCCCCGCCGCGTGGGCTGCCCTGCCGGAGGAGGAACTGTTCACCCCTGCCGGGTTCAGCAGCCAGCAGGCCGAAGCCACTGCCAGCACCAGTTACAGCTACTGGGGCAGCACTTTCCGTGCCTTTTTTAAAAACAAGCTTGCCGTGGCGCTGCTGGCAGCGCTGGCGGCGGTGGTGGTGTTCGCCTTTGCGCAGCCGCTGCTGCCCGGGCAGGCAGACCCCAACCTTTGCGCTGTAGACCCCGCCACCGGCATCCAGTACCGCAACATCGCCCCGGGGCAGCAGGGCTTTCTCTGGGGCTCCAACTCCATCGGACAGGACCTGTGGGCGCGCATCTGGGCGGGGGCGCGCACCAGCCTGACCATCGCCTTTTTCGTGGCGGTCATCGAAGCCGCCGTGGGCATTACCGCCGGTGTGCTGTGGGGTTATGTGCGTGGACTGGATTTCCTCTTTACCGAGCTGTACAACATCTTCGATAACATCCCCACCGCCATTGTGCTCATCCTCATCTCCTATGTGGCTACCCCCAGCATCTGGACGATGATCCTTGGTATGTCTATCAAGGGCTGGATCGAGATGGCGCGGTTCATCCGCAACCAGATCTTAATTATCCGCGACCGGGACTATAACGTCGCCTCCCGCTGCATCGGCACGCCCACTTTGCGCATCGTGCTGCGCAACCTGCTGCCGTATCTGGTTTCGGTCATCATGCTGCGCATGGCACTTACCATCCCGGAAGCCATCGGCAACGAGGTGTTCATCACCTACATCGGCCTTGGGCTCTCGGTGGAAACGCCCTCTCTGGGCAATCTGGTGAACGACGGCCGCAAGGTGATGATGCAGGCGGGGCTGCGGTATCAGCTGCTCTACCCCACCCTGATTTTAAGCTTTGTCACCATCGCCTTTTACCTGATCGGCAACGCCTTCTCGGACGCCGCCGACCCCAAGAACCATCTGCAGTAAGGAGGAAGCCATGACCCAAGACCCCATCCTCTCGGTGCGCGGCTTGCAGATCCGGTTCGGGCTGCGCGGGCGCACCCTGCACGCCATCCGGGACATCGATCTTGACCTTTACCGGGGCGAGGTGCTTGCCCTTGTGGGCGAGAGCGGCTCCGGCAAAAGTGTGTTCACCAAAAGCTTTATGGGCCTGCTGGACGCGAACGGCAGCATCACCGGCGGCAGCATCGACTACTACCCCACCCCCGGCTGCGTCCCGCTGCACCTTGCGGCGCTCAAGACCGAAAAAGAGTGGCTTGCCGTCCGCGGGCGGGAGATTGCCATGGTGATGCAGGACCCCATGACCAGCCTGAACCCGCTCAAGACCATCGGCGAGCAGATCACCGAGGCCGTCACCCTGCATCAGGGCTTAAAGGGCGCTGCTGCGCGGGAAAAGACGCTGGAATACCTGCGGGACGTGGGCATCTCCGACCCTGCGCTGCGGTACAAGCAGTACCCCCACGAATTCTCCGGCGGAATGCGGCAGCGGGTGGTCATTGCCATTGCGCTGGCGTGCACCCCGAAAATTCTGCTCTGCGATGAGCCCACCACCGCGCTGGATGTGACCATTCAGGCGCAGATCTTACAGCTGCTGCGGCAGATGCGAGAGAAATACCACCTGACCATCGTGCTGATCACCCACGACCTTGGCGTGGTGGCAAACCTTGCCGACCGGGTGGCGGTGATGTATGCGGGCGACATCGTGGAGATCGGCACGGCGGACGAAATCTACTACGACCCCCGCCACCCCTACACATGGGCGCTGCTGTCCAGTATGCCCCAGATGGGCGTAAAGGGCGAGGACCTGTTCAGTATCCCGGGCACGCCGCCCAACCTGTTTGCCGAGATCTGCGGCGACGCCTTTGCGCCCCGCAACCCGCAGGCGCTGAAAATCGATTTTGTCAAGCGGCCGCCCTACTTTGCGGTGTCGCCCACCCACAAAGCGCGCACATGGCTGCTGGATCCCCGCGCACCCCGCATCGAGCCGCCCGCTGCGGTGAAAAAGCTGCAAAAGGAGGGGCTGTGATATGGCAGAGCCGTTACTGGAAGTAAAAAATCTGCAGGTGACCTACGGCAGCGGGCGCAAAGCCTATTCTGCGGTGCAGAACGCCAGTTTCACCATCTATAAAGGCGAGACCTTCGGTCTTGTGGGCGAGAGCGGCTCCGGCAAGACCACCATCGGCCGCGCCATTCTGCGTATCCTGCCCACCACCGGCGGCGAGATTTTATACAAAGGTCAGCGCATCAACGGCAAAATTTCCCGTGCGCTGGATAAGCAGCTCACGCGCGAAATTCAGATGATCTTTCAGGACCCGCAATCCTCCCTGAACGAACGCGCCAAGGTAAGCTACATCGTGGGCGAGGGTTTGCAGAACGTGCGCCCGGAGCTTACCGCCGCGCAGCGGGAGGAAAAGGTGCGGCAGGCGCTGTTGGACGTGGGTCTGCTGCCGGAGTTTGCTTCCCGCTTTCCCCACGAATTTTCCGGCGGGCAGCGCCAGCGCATCGGTATCGCCCGGGCGCTGATCGTAGAGCCGGAGTTCATCGTGGCAGACGAGCCTATCAGTGCACTGGATATGTCCATCCGGGCGCAGGTGCTCAACCTGCTGCGCCAACTGCAAAAGCAGCGCGGCATCACCTACCTGTTCATCGCCCACGACCTTTCGGTGATGCGCTATATTTCCGACCGCATTGCCGTCATCCGCAAGGGCAATATCCTGGAGCTTGCGGACGCCGAGGAGCTGGTCACCCACCCGCTGCACCCCTACACCCGCAGCCTGCTTTCTGCCATCCCCATGCCGGACCCGCGCCGGGAGCGGGAGAAGCAGCTGCTGGTGTACGACCCCGCCATGCACGATTACACCGCCGCGCCGCCCGCGTGGCGCCAGCTGCGCCCGCAGCACTGGGTGCTGTGCAATGACGCAGAAGCGGCGCAGTGGCTCGCTGGAAGCGGGACGAACTGACAGAACAAAACCGGGCAGCCCGCGGGCTGTCCGGTTTTTGCATTTGTTTAACTTACTCTTCCGCTCTCTACCGAGAAACTGACATCCGCCGCAGCCATGGTGGACTTGCGGTGGGATACCAGCAGCACCGTGCGGTCCTTGCACTCGGCGCGGACGGCGCGCAGGATGATGCCCTCGTTCAGGCTGTCAAGATTGGAGGTAGGCTCGTCCAGCAGCAAAAAGGGTGCATCATGCAAAAATGCCCGCGCCACCCCAATGCGCTGCCGCTCGCCGCCGGAAAGAGTGCCGCCCAGCTCACCCACGGGGGTGTCGTAGCCCTTGGGCAGGCTGCGGATAAAGTCATCCAGCGCAGCCTTTTTGCAGGCAGCCTCCACTTCTTCCTGCGTAGCATCGCGTTTTGCAATGCGGATGTTGTTGCCGATGGTATCCGCAAACAGTTCGGTCTCCTGGGTCACAAGGCTTTCCTGTGCGCGCAGGGCGGCGGTGTTCACCCGCCGGATGTCCTCTGCGCCGAACCGGATGCTGCCGGTCTGCACGTCCCAGAAGCGCATCAACAGCCGCAGCAGGGTGCTTTTGCCGCTGCCGGAGCGTCCGGTGATGCCCACGATCTTTTTTTCCGGGATGGTCAGGCTGATCTCCCGCAGCACCTGCTCCCCCGCGTAGCCAAAGCTGACGCCGCGCACCTCGGCACCCGCAAAGGGAGTGTTTTCGCCGTCGGTCACCTCGGGGGTCACCGGTGCTTCGTCCAGCAGCGCCAGCACGCGGTCTGCGCTGGCAAATACCTGCGTCAGTCCTGCGCCAAGGTTCGCCAGCGCCACCACCGGCCCAAAGGAGCTCAGGGCGGTCAGGGTGCACACCAGCACCCCCTGCGCCGCCAGTTCACCGCGCTGGTACAGCCACAGGCTCACGCCCAGCACCGCCAGTGTGGTGAATAAGATCAGGGTGTTGGTCACGGCAACAATAAGCCCCTCGCGGTACTTCAGCGCCGTCTGCTTTGCGCCCAGCGTCTCGCTGTGGGCGGTGATGCCCGCCGCCCGGGCGGCGGTGTCCTGATACTGCAGGGTATCCCGCAGGCCGCGCAGGCTTTCCAGCACATAGCTGTTGGTATCGGCCAGCGCCTGCCGGTATTCCCGGGCAACGGCCTGTCCGCGCTTTGCGCTCCACACCGGCAGCGCCGCGCCCACCAGCAGATAACCCGCCAGCAGTACCAGCGCGGGCAGGATGTGCCAGTGCGCGGTAAAGGCGGTCATGCCCGCCGCCCAGAGCACGGCAATGCACACCGGCGAGATGGTGTGGGCGTAGAACACTTCCAGCGCTTCGATGTCGGCGGTGATCAGGGAGATCAGATCGCCCCGGTCGCGCCCTTCCAGCTTTGCGGGGGTCAGGCGGCGCAGTGCGCCGAACACCTTATCCCGGATGAGCGCCAGCAGACGGAAGGCGATATAGTGGTTAGAGGCCTGCTCCGCATAGCGCAGCACGCCGCGCAGCAGGGCAAACACCAGAATGCACCCGAAGGCTGTGCCCACGGCGGGCAGCGGACTTTGCAGCCCGGCAGCGGTCAGGATGGCAAAGCCGCCGAAAATGGTGATGAAGGTAGCGCAGAAGTGCCCCGCCACGCCCATAACGATGGCTGCCACCATGATGGGCAGCATGGGCTTTACCAGCACGATCAGCCGCGCCACGATGGCGGCGGGGGTGCGGTGAGTGGTTGTGTCGTTCATCAGGCATCCTCCTTTGCAAGGGTCTCCAGCTGCTTCTGGGCGGTGTACAGGCGGCAGTAAGCGCCCCCCTGCGCCAGCAGCTGCGCGTGGGTGCCGTGCTCGGCAATGCCGCCGTTTTCCAGCACATAGATGCAGTCGCTGTCCACCACGTTTGCCAGCCGGTGGGAGATCAGGATCACCGTCTTTTTCCCCGCCAGACCCCGGATGGCCGCCATGATGTCGTTTTCGCTCTCGGCGTCCACGTTGGAGGTAGCTTCATCGAAGAGGTAGATGGGGGTATCGTGCAGCAAAGCACGCGCCATGGCAAGGCGCTGCCGCTGCCCGCCGGAAAGGTTGCTGCCGCCCTCGTGCACGGCGGTCTGCAAGCCATTCTGGCTGCGGCAGAAGTCCGCAAGGTTCACCTCTTCCAGTGCCGCCCAGAGCTCGCTCTCCGCCGCCTGCGGCTTTGCCATGCGCAGGTTGTTTTCCACCGTGCCTTTAAAAATGGTGGAATCATGCGGCACAACGGTCAGCGTGCGCTGCCGCGCAGCCTGCTGCAGCTGCTGTACCGGCACGCCGCCCATGGTCACCTGCCCGGTATACCCGGTGCAGCGCCCCGCCAGCAGGGCGGCGATGGTACTTTTGCCGCTGCCGGAAGCACCCACCAGCGAGACAAAGCTGCCCTGCGGCACGGTAAAGGATACGTCTTTCAGCACGGTGCGGCCGGTCTCGTAGCCAAAGGTCACTTTTTCCAGCGCCAGTGTGGTATCCGCCGGGGCGTTCTGTGCGCCGTCCTGCGGCTCTTCTGCCGCCAGCAGACGGAAGATCTTCTCCGCCGAAGCCGCACCGTTCATAGCAATGTGGAAGTAGCTGCCCAGCAGCCGCAGCGGCAGGAAAAAGTCTGCCGCCAGCAGCAAAATGGTCAACGTGGCGGTCAGTTCCAGCTGTCCCGCCGCAAAGGCTGCCACGGCGCTGATGATACCCAGCCCTGCGCCGCCGTAGGCCATCAGGTCCATCAGGGTGACCGAGTTCAGTTGCATGGTCAGCACCCGCATGGTGATTTTGCGGAAGCGCTCGGCTTCGGCGTTCATCTGCTCGTGCTTCCAGCCGTCGGCCTGATAAATTTTCAGGGTGGTCAGTCCCTGAATGTTCTCCAGAAAGCTGTCGCCCAGCGTGGTGTACTCGCTCCAGTAGCTGGCCAGCAGCTTTTTGGCAAACTTCTGCACCGCCACGATGGACATGGGGATCAGCGGCACGCAGCACAGCAGAATGACCGCCGACCGCGCGTGCACCCCCACCAGCAGCGCAAACAGAGTGACGGGTGCCAGCAGGCTGTAGAACAGCTGCGGCAGATATTTTGCAAAGTAGGTGTCGATCTGCTCCACGCCCTCGCTGGCCAGCATGACCACCTCGCTGGTAGCCACCGTGCCGGTATAGCCGGGGCCAAGGCGGGTGAGTTTTTCATAAATTTTGCTGCGCAGGGTGCGCTTGACGTCCCGCGAGGCCTGATCGCTCATGCCGGAAGCCAGCATGGTAAAGGCAAAGCGCAGCGGCACTGTGCCAAGGCAGAGCAGGATATTCTGCCGCAGTGCGGCAGCGGTCAGGCTGCCCGCAAAAGCCGCCCCCACCAGCCGGGCGACCGCCCGGACAAAGATGATATTACACACCAGCCCCAGCCACTGGAACGCCACGTTTGCTCCCACATAGCGCAGCGCCGCCCGGTCGAAGGACAGCAGTTTTTTGTTTATCATGGGTGTTTCTCCTCTTCCACCATCCGCTCATAGTCGGCGGTGAAAAGGCGCTGGGGCAAAGCGCTGGTCATGGCAAGGGCGGCGTTCCACTTTTCCTCGTCTGTCAGCTCCCCGCTTACCGGCGGAAAGTGCGCCAGAATGGCGTCCAGCTCCTGCTGCACCCGCTTTGCCACCCAGATGCCGCGGTCGGTCAGGTAAATTTTACCGTAGTATTCCTTTACGATCATGCCCTGCTCCATGAGCAGGTTCAGAATGCGCACCACCGAGGGTTTTGTCACCCCCAGCTTTTCCGCAATGCTGCGGGAGCTGATGTCCAGATGGGTGCGGCTTACCTCGTAGATAGCCAGCAGATAGCGCAGATGCGCTGCGGTCAGCTGCATACCGGTCACTCTCCTTTTTACGCGCCGGGGTCTGCCCGGTGTTATCATAAGCTAACTTTATTTTACTTAAAAAAGGAGCGCGAGCCGAGAGTTTCAGCCCGCGCTCCTTGCGGTTCAGTGTTTAGTGGCAGCCCTTGCAGTGGCTGCAATCGCCGCCGCAGCTGCAGCCGCCGCCGTGCTTATGGGTGTGCCATACGACCCAGCCCAGCGCGCCGAACACCAGCGCTGCCACGATGATGGTGGGCAGATTAAAGTTTGTTGCAATAAATTCCATCATACAGCATACACCCTTTCGTTTCTATCAGATGCGGGAAGTATCCAGCTTTACTTCGTTGTTGTTTGCGTACTTGTTGGGGCGCACCATCAGGTAGATAAACGCTGCCAGCACCACAACAGCCACCACGGTGAACAGGCCGAAGTGCACCTCGCCGGTGATAAGGCCGCCCAGCTGATACACCACCAGCGCAGAGCAGTAAGCCAGAGCACACATGTAACCAATGGCGATGGCCGTCCACTTGCCGTTATTCATCTCGCGCTTGATGGCGCCCATCGCAGCAAAGCAGGGGGCGCACAGCAGGTTGAAGATCATGAAGGCGTAAGCCGACAGAGCGGTGTAGTCCTTCGCAACAGCAGCCCAGATCTCGTCGCCGTTCTCAGACAGCTCGCCGCCGAAGTGATACAGAACACCGAAGGTACCAACCACGTTCTCCTTGGCGATCAGGCCGGAGACGGAAGCGACGGTTGCACGCCAGTTGCCGAAGCCCAGAGGTGCAAAGATCCATGCGACCTTGGTAGCGATAGCAGCCAGCACGGAGTTGTCCTGATCCTCGACCATACCGAAGACACCGTTCTCGAAGCCGAAGCCCTGCATAAACCACAGCACAACGGTAGCGAGCAAAATCACAGAGCCTGCGCGCTTGATGAAGGACCAGCCGCGCTCCCAGGTTGCCCGCAGCACGTTGCCCCATGCGGGCACATGGTAGGCGGGCAGCTCCATCACGAAGGGAGCGGGATCACCTGCGAAGAGCTTGGTCTTTTTCAGCATGATGCCGGAGCAGATGATGGCTGCCATGCCGATGAAGTAGGCAGACACTGCCACCAGCGAAGAACCGCCGAACAGTGCACCGGCGATCAGGCCGATGATGGGCATCTTTGCGCCGCAGGGGATGAAGCAGGTGGTCATGATGGTCATGCGGCGGTCACGCTCGTTCTCGATGGTACGGCTTGCCATAACGCCCGGCACGCCGCAGCCGGTGCCCACCAGCACCGGGATGAAGCTCTTGCCGGAAAGGCCGAACTTGCGGAAGATACGGTCCATGATAAAGGCCACGCGGGACATATAGCCCACGTCCTCCAGAATGGACAGCAGGAAGAACAGCACCAGCATCTGAGGCACAAAGCCCAGCACCGCGCCCACACCGGCCACAATGCCGTCCATGATCAGGCCGTACAGCCAGCCCGCCACGCCGATGCTCTCCAAGAAGCCGCCCAGTGCGTTCGGCACGATCTCGCCGAAGAGCACATCGTTGGTCCAGTCGGTGGCAAAGGTGCCCAGCGCCCAGCCGCCGTCCGCAATGGAGGTGCCCATGGACAGGGAGTACATCAGGTACATCACCACTGCAAAGATGGGCAGTGCCAGCACACGGTTGGTAACGATCCGGTCGATCTTATCGGAAACGGTCAGGTGCTCCACGCGGGCCTTCTTCTTGACAGCCTTGCCCACCACGGTGTTGATGTAGGCGTAGCGCTGGTTGGTGATGATGCTCTCGGCGTCGTCGTCCATCTCGGTTTCGCAGTCCCGGATGTGCTCGTCGATGTGATCCACCAGTGCCTTGTCGAGCTTCAGTTCTGCCAGCACCTTGTCGTCGCGCTCGAACAGCTTGACAGCGTACCAGCGCAGGAAGCGGTCATCCACCTTGCCCTGAATGGACTCTTCGATGTGGGCAATGGCGTGCTCCACGCTGCCGGTGAACACATGGGGCAGCTCGCCGGTCTTGCCGGCCTTGGCGGCGGCGACCGCAGCCTTGGCGGCTGCCTCGGTGCCCTCGCCCTTCAGGGCGCTGATCTCCACTGCCTGACAGCCCAGCTCTGCGCTCAGCTTCTTCAGGTCGATCTTATCGCCGTTCTTGCGCACCAGATCGATCATGTTCACAGCCATCACCACCGGGATGCCCAACTCGATCAGCTGGGTGGTCAGGTAGAGGTTGCGCTCGATGTTGGTGCCGTCGATGATGTTCAGGATGGCATCGGGCTTCTCCTTCACAAGGTAAGTACGGGAGACAACTTCCTCCAGCGTGTAGGGGGACAGCGAGTAGATGCCAGGCAGATCCTGAATGATCACGTCCTTATCGCCCTTGAGTTTGCCTTCCTTTTTTTCCACAGTAACGCCGGGCCAGTTGCCCACATACTGGTTGGAGCCGGTCAGGTTGTTGAACAGGGTCGTTTTGCCGCAGTTCGGGTTGCCGGCCAGTGCAATTTTAATGCTCATTGCGGATACCTTTCCTCCCTTTGGTCTTATCAGACCACTTCGATCATCTCAGCGTCGGCCTTGCGCACGCTCAGCTCGTAGTTGCGCACGGTCAGCTCCATGGGGTCGCCCAGCGGTGCCACCTTGCGCACATAGATCTGCACACCCTTGGTGATGCCCATATCCATGATGCGGCGCTTCACCGGGCCTTCGCCGTGCAGGCGTGCCACGGTGGCGGTCTCGCCCACCTTTACGTCTTTCAGTGTTTTCATCGTACTCGTTCCTCCCTTGCAGTATTTCATGCAGCACCGGGAAGGCGCTGCTCAGGACACCATGATGCGGCTTGCCATGGTCTTATCCAGTGCCAGACGGCTCTGCTTGACCTGCACGATCAGGTTGCCCGCGATCTCGTTGACCACGGTCACCTCGCTGCCAACCACGAACCCCAGCTCGGCCAGATGCAGCCGCACCTCGTCCTTGCCGCTGATCCTGCGGATGGTGACGGTCTCGCCTGCTTTTGTCATCGTCAAAGGCATCATCGCTGTGCTCCCCTTCCCTTGAAAAATATGTGATGCTGCGGTGGTTAGTCAGCCGTAACTATCAGCGTAGATAGTTTACCGCTGCTAACCAAGCTTGTCAATAGATTTTTCATATCTCATAGTTAGTTTATATGAACAAACAAATTTTATGCCGGTATCGCTCTGCATTTTTATCAAAATCATCAATGACTAACTCTATTTTTTGAAATAAAGTTAGCTAATGTTTACATTTTTAGGGAGTGTTTTGCAGTTTTATAGGGCAGGGTGACGGAGAAAAACCCTCTCAGGCGCTAACGCGCTAAACTCCCCCAGTCACGGCTATCGCCGTGCCAGCCCCCTCTGGGATGGGGCCCTTGGCATGGCGGTACACTTCCCGGCTCAAGCGCAAAGTGTGCGGGCGTGCTCGCTCCCCCTTGGGGGAGCTGTCGCGCAGCGACTGAGGGGCTTTTAATGGAGAAGCGAAAAAAGCGTTAAAGCGATAGCGCCGACTGGCGCAGCGCTAGCTTTTTTGTGCTTCGACTTCTTCTTTAGGTTTGTCAAGGGCGTGCAGCCCTTGACCCGTTGCGGGGTGGGTGGAGTCCAGAGGTAGGGAGGGGGGAGTCGGAACACCCCTCCCTGCCTCTGGCCCAGCGGAGCGTCCCTGCACGCTGAAGGCAGGCAGAAACTTCCCCCGCGGAGCGCAGCGCATTCCCAATCGTCCCACCCCGCGCGGGAGCGCATTCCCCCAAACGCACGACCGCCCGGCGCAGGGGTCAAAGCTGCACCGGGCGGTCATGTGTAAAAAGGAGGATCGCTCTCTCCTGTGTCGGAAGCATAGGAGAGTTGCCAGGATAAAAGAGAGTATTTGAAAAGAGAATATCAATTTTTCAGGCGGCAACTGCCAGCTTTAAAATGGGCGTGCCGCTGTGGAACAGCCGCAGATACACCGCTGTGCACTTGGCCAGCTGGTCAAAGTGCTGCTGGGCGGCGGCGGGGTCGCCGTAGGACTTCCAGCATCCGCAGCAGGTAAAGCACTTGCCCCGGTTCCGGATAAAGCCCTCCACGTCCTCCAGCGGATAGCCCAGAAATACCCCGATCTCGTGGGGGAAATCCGCCGCCTCTGCCGCACAGCACAGACGCAGGCTGAGCTGGTCGAGCAAGGCACCGCAGTCCGCTGCATCTTCCGGCAGACGGTAGCCCTCCCGGGCTAAAAAGCCGCGCACGGCGGCATCTGCCAGCACCGTTTGCAGCTTGGCGGCGCGGTAGACGTACACCAGATACTGCCGGGTAGCGATGCGCCCCCGCAGCACCCGCACCTGCAAGCCCTTGGGGTTCAGCTGGGCGTTCCAGCCCGCCACCCGCCGGGCAAGGTCGGCACGGTCGCGCGTTTCGTAGCGGAACAGCCCCGCAGGCTTCAGCCCCGCCAGTACCGGGGCACATTGTTCGATCATTACGGTCTCAAAATCACGCTCCATGGCGGTTCTCCTTTGGCGGCGGTGTCAGGGTCAGTGTGCCCCAGATGCTGGGCTGTTATGAGTAAGACACAGCTAACCATCACTTCAAAAAAGAAGCAGCACGCCCGGGCTGCGGGCACTGCCGGTGGGGTCTTATGTAGTTAGTTATTTCTAACGTCAGTAGTGTACCACAGCACCACCGGCTGTGTCAAGCCTTTATGACAAAAAAGTTATTTATAACAAACCACACCCGCGCTACCCTTCCGGCGGCAGTCGTGGTATAATGGGGATATTCTCGGGTCTGCCCCTTGGGGCGCACCCTGCCAAGGAGGTTCACCCCCATGCCCACACCCATCACCGCGTCCACCCTGTCTGCGCTGCTGAGCGCCGCGCTGGCGCAAAAGCCCACCCGCCCGCTGGTGCTGGCGCTGGACGGCCGCTGCGGCAGCGGCAAGACCACCCTTGCCAACGGGCTGGCGGCGCAGCTGCCCGGCTGCACCCTGCTGCGCACGGATGATTTCTATCTGCCGCCCGCGCAGCGCATCCCGGACTGGGCGCACACCCCCTGCGCCAACATGGATCTTACCCGTCTGCGGGACGAAGCGCTGCGCCTGACCTACGCGGGGCAGACGGTGGCCTACCGGGCGTACAGCTGCCGGGAGGGGGCTTATCTGCCCACGGTGCAGCTGCCCGCGCAGCCGCTGGTGATTTTAGAGGGCAGTTACAGCCACCACCCGCTGCTGCGCCCCTACGAGACGCTGCGGGTATTCGTGACCTGCGCAAAGCCCGAGCAGACCCGGCGCTTACAAGCGCGGGAGGGCGCACGCTACGCGGATTTTGCCGCCCGGTGGGTGCCGCTGGAGGAGGGGTATTTTGCGCAGTACGGCATAGCCGAAAACGCGGATTTTGTGGTGGAGACCACTCAAGGCGGGACGATTTGAAATGCGCTCCGCTCCGCGGGGAAAGCAAGCGCTGCACTTGAACCAAAAACTCCCCCTGCACCGTGAGATGCAGGGGGAGTTTAAATTTACAGTCTGTTACTTATTCTTGTACATATCCTGATAGTAGTTCTGGTAGTCGCCGCTGGTGACATGGTTCATCCACTCCTCGTGGTTCAGGTACCAGTCAATGGTCAGCACGATGCCCTTCTCGAAGGGAGTTTCGGGGTACCAGCCCAGATCGTTCTTGATCTTGGTGGGGTCGATGCCATAGCGGCGGTCGTGACCCAGACGGTCGGCGACGTGCTTGATGAGTTCCTCGCTGATGCCCTCGTCCTGCAGGCGGTCGTGCAGCTGGGCGATGATGGTCTTGACGATGAAGATGTTGGGGCGCTCGTTGTGGCCGCCCACGTTGTACACCTCGCCGATCTTGCCGCCGTTGGCCACCATATCAATGGCCTTGCAGTGATCCTCCACGTACAGCCAGTCGCGGATCTGCATACCATCACCGTAGACAGGCAGCTGCTTGTGGTGCTTGACGTTGTTGATCATCAGGGGGATCAGCTTCTCCGGGAACTGGTAGGGGCCGTAGTTGTTGGAGCAGCGGGTGATGTTCACCGGCATCCCGTAGGTGTCGTGGAAGGCCATGACGAACATATCGGCGCTGGCCTTGGAGGAGGAGTAGGGGCTGTGGGGGCACAGGGGCGTGGTCTCCATAAAGAAGCCGTCCGCACCCAGAGCGCCGTACACCTCATCGGTGGACACCTGCAGGTACTTCTTGCCCTCTTTCCAAGTCTTGGCATCGGCATCGTACCATGCCTCCTTGGCGCGCTGCAGCAGGTTGACGGTGCCCATCACGTTGCTCTGCACAAAGATCTCGGGGTTCTTGATGGAGCGGTCCACATGGCTCTCGGCGGCAAAGTTGATGACGTAGTCGAAATCGTACTTTGCAAACAGGCTCTCCACCAGCTCCTTATCGCAGATATCGCCCTGCACGAACACATGGCGGGGGTCGCCCTCCACGTCCTTCAGGTTTTCCAGATTGCCTGCGTAGGTCAGCTTATCCAGATTGACCAGCAGGATCTCCGGGTATTTTTTGAGCATATAGTGCACAAAGTTGGAACCGATAAAACCGGCGCAGCCGGTGATCAGATAGGTTTTCATAGGTCAGTATTCCCCTTTATTTATTTGTTGTTGTTCCCGGACTGCGGGCGGGCTGCGGCGCGGGCGCGTTCCTCCTCGGCGCAGCAGTACTTTGCCACAAGGTAGAGGTTCTTGTTCATGCTGTTCATAGTCTTGCCCATGGCCTTGGCGTATGCTTCCAGCCCTTTGTTCATGCTGTGAATCTCCTCATAGGTGGCTTGGGTGTACCGTGCCAGACCCTTGCTCATGTTGCTGAGCTCCTTGTGGGTCTCTTTGGTGTACTCCACCAGCTCCGCAAAGGCATACAGTGCCCATGCAAGGAACATCTGCAGCACCCACAGCACCACAGCGGCCACCAGCCCCACCACGATGGCTGAAAACTGGCTGAAGGGCTTCAGTGCTTCATGGATCGAACCGCACATCATGGCCGCAAGCACAAAGGACAGCACACACTGCACCTTTGCAAAGATCTTTAATATCTTGACAGATCTGCTAAAAATCGCATCAAACATGATACATCCTCAGTTCTTCCGCAGGGGGTGTTGTTTTAAAAGCTGTTTTCGTAAGCGGTGCGCTTATGAAAACGGCTTCTTTACTTCATGCCGTTTTCGCCGTCCCAGTTGGCAAAGAAGCAGGCCAGTGCGTCCTTCCAGTCGCGGACATCGTTGCCCACAGTGCAGCGCAGCATCCGGTTGTCCAGTGCGCTCCACTTGGGGCGGTCGGCGCTGTCCGGGTGCTTTGCCTTGTACTCCTCGCTGGTGCAGGGGGCTACGGTAGCATCTACGCCGGAAAGGCGGATGATCTCGGCAGCAAAATCGTACCACGAGCAGATGCCCTCGCCGGTGCAGTGGTACAAGCCGTACTCGTGGGTCACGCACAGCTGCAGGATCTCGTGGGCAAGGTCGACTGCGTTGGTAGGGTTGCCGCACTGGTCGTTGACCACCTCCAGCTTACCGAACTTTTTGCCGGCATTCACGATGGTCTTGACAAAGTTTTTGCCGTAGTAGCTGTACAGCCATGCGGTGCGCACGATGAAGTGGCGGTGGCAGAACTGCTCCACATACTTTTCGCCCATGAGCTTGGTAGAGCCGTAGGCGCTGATGGGCCCGGGCAGGGTGGCTTCATCCTGCGGAATGCCGCCGTTTTCCCGGCCGGAGAACACATAGTCGGTGGAAACGTGCACCAGCCGTGCGCCGGTCTTTTCAGCAGCCTGCGCCAGATTGCGGGGGCCAAGGGCGTTTGCCTTAAAGGCATCGTCGTGGTGCACTTCGCACCCGTCCACGTTGGTGTAGGCAGCGCAGTTGATGATGATATCCGGGCGGTTGCGCCGCACGAACTCGTCCACCATCTTGTAGTTGGAGATATCCAGCTCCGGCAGATCCACCGGGATCACCGTAGCGTTGAGCAGCTTTTCGGGGATGGGGCCCAGCTCGCTGCGGCCCTCCTGCAGCTGCTTGAGCAGCTCCGTGCCCAGCTGCCCTTTGCAGCCTGTGACAATGATTTTCATACCAATGTGCCTTTCCTTATGCTTAGTAGCGCAGCTTGCCTTCGGCCACGTTCTTCAGGTGCTGGCCGTAGGGGCTCTTGCCGTAGCGCTGGGCGCTTTCCAGCAGGGTGTCGCGGTCGATCCAGCCGTACTTGAAGGCGATCTCCTCCGGTGCGCTGATCTTGATGCCCTGACGCTTTTCGATCATGTGCACAAAGTCGGCAGCCTCCACAAGGCTTTCCATCGTGCCGGTGTCCAGCCATGCAAAGCCGCGGCCCAGCAGCTGCACATCCAGCTCGTCCTTCTTCAGGTACATATCGTTCAGGGTGGTGATCTCCAGCTCGCCGCGGGCAGAGGGCTTTACCTGCTTTGCCATCTCCACCACTTCCTTATTGTAGAAGTACAGACCGGTGATGGCATAGTTGGACTTTGGATGCTGCGGCTTTTCCTCCACGCTGAGCACCTTGCCGTCCTTGTCGAACTCCACGATGCCAAAGCGCTCGGGATCCTGCACATAGTAGCCGAACACAGTGCAGCGACCCTTGTTCTCTGCATTGGCCGCAGCGCTCTTGAGCAGCTTGGAGAAGCCGTTGCCGTAGAAAATGTTATCGCCCAGGATCATGGCGCAGCAGTCATCGCCAATGAACTCTTCGCCCAGAATAAAGGCCTGTGCCAGACCGTCCGGGGAGGGCTGCACCTTATACTGCAGATGGATGCCGTACTGGCTGCCATCGCCCAGCAGCGCCTCAAAGCGGGGCGTATCGGTAGGGGTAGAGATGATCAGGATATCCTGAATGCCCGCCAGCATAAGGGTGGACAGCGGATAGTAGATCATGGGCTTGTCGTAGACCGGCAGCAGCTGTTTGCTGGTGACCATGGTCAAAGGATAGAGCCGTGTGCCGGCACCGCCGGCGAGAATAATGCCTTTCATACTTGTGCACTCCTTTTTTCTTATAAAAAGATGTGCAGCTTAATTCAAAGCGGAGCTGCGTCCGCTGTAAACAATTTTGGGTCTGCCGCGTCCGTATTTTTGCAAAAGACGATAGCAGTACACTTTATTTTACTATGAAAGCACGCAAAATGCAAGAGGGTGAAACGTCAGAAAGCGGCGTGCCGATGGCACGCCGCTTTCTGCGGATCAAAAACAATATTTTTCGTCCCCGCTCACCACGCAAAACCCCATTTGGAAAAGTAGCGCAGCAGGCTGCGCAGCTGCCACAGAAAAGGCTTCAGGCTGCGGTGCGCCGCGCGGTGCCATGCGTGGATGGCGGTGTACTGGGGCACCAGATACGCCTTGCCCCGGGTGCGCATCTTCTGGGTGAGGTCGGCGTCCTCCACATACATAAAGTACCCCTCGTCAAAGCCGCCCACGGCCTTGAAGGCGGCAGTGTCCACCGCCGAAAAGCTGCCGGTGCAGAACTCGATCTCGGTAGGCTTTGTCAGATCCTTGTCTGCCATCAGGTAGCGGTCATTGTACTTTGCCCAAAAACGCAGACAGGGCAGCTGACGGTAGACCATGGCGCGCACATTGCACCGGCGCAGCGGCAGCTGCTGGGGTCTGCCGTCCGGGAAGGTCAGCCCAGGGCGGGTCATCACCACGCCGGGGTGCGCCGCCATCCAGTCGGCAAGGTCGCTCAGGGTATCCGCGGTCAGCTGGATATCCGGGTTGAGGATAAAGTGCACCCGGCTGTGCAGCAGCGAGAGCACCGTGTTGTGCCCGGTGCCGAAGCCGCCGTTCTCCAGCCGGCAGAGCACCTGCACGGTCTGCCCGGGGGCGGTGCGCAGAGTGCCGTCCTTTGCGGCAGCGGTCAGCCGCTTGCCGCTGCCGTCCGGGCTGGCGTTATCCACCAGATACAGCGTAAGCGGGTAGCGGCGGGTGCAGTTCAGCACGGTCTGCGCGGCCTTGATAGCTTCCTGTGCGCCGTTATACACCACGATGCAGGCCGAAAGCTCCATCTGCGTTTCCCCTTTCGTTTCAGTTTGGGTCAAAGGCTCACTCCAGCGGCTTGATGTCAAAGCTGAAGTCCTCCTTCATCAGATCAAAGTTGGGGTTCATGCAGGGGTCGCCCGCAGCCAGCTGCTTTGCCCACCGCTTCTGGAAGCGCTCCACCTCGGAGACAAAGCGCTTGCGCTTGACCGGGCTCTCGTCCAAGCCTCGGCTCTTGCTCTCGTAGTGGTACAGCTGCGCAAAGGGGGTGAACACGTTGGTGTAGCCTGCCTCCCGCACACGGACGCAGAAATCCACGTCGTTGAAGGCCACGGCAAAGCTCTCGTCCAGCCCGTCCACCTGCTCGTACACATCCTTGCGCACCATCAGGCAGGCGGCGGTCACCGCGTACACGTCCTGCGCGTAGGAAAGCCGTCCCATATAGCCGGGGTGTCCCACAGGGAAGTTCTTGTGCATATGCGCCGCCAGCGTCCGGAAACCAAAGCCGATGCCTGCGTGCTGGATGGTGTTGTCCGGGTAGAGCAGCTTTGCGCCTACGCAGCCCACGCGGTCCTGCTGGGCGTACATGACCATCTCTTCCATCCAGCGGGGAGAGATGACCTCGGTGTCGTTGTTGAGCAGCAGCAGATACTCGCCGGTGGCAGCCTTTGCGCCAAAGTTGTTCAGGGCGCTGTAATTGAAGCCGGTGCCCTGCCATGTGAGCAGATGCAGGGTGTCCGGGTACTCCTTTTGCAGCTGCTCGTAGCAGCGGAAGGTGGCAGGCTCCTTGCTGTTGTTCTCGATGATGATCACTTCAAAATCCGGGTAGGTGGTCTTGCGGTAGATGGACTCCACGCACACCCGCAGGTCGCCCGAATGGTCGCAGCTGGGGATCAGCACGCTGACCCGCCCGGGCTTTGTGATGGTGTAATCGGTCTTATAAAAGCCCGGGGTGTTGGGCACCATGGTCACTGCGTCCACCGGCACGCCCATGCGGTCGTAGTGGGCGCGCAGCGCCTTCATGGCTGCTTCCAGACAGTAGGTCTTGGCGGAGATGTTGCTGGCCACGCTTGCGGGGCTGGAACGCCAGTAGTACAGCAGATGCGGGATGTGCACGATCTTCTCTGCCTGCTCGGTCAGGCGCAGGTAGAGGTCGTAATCCTGACTGCCGTTGAACTCTGCCCGCTCGTCGCCGCCCACCTTTGCCAGCAGCGCCGCGCTGAACACGCTCAGGTGGCAGATATAGTTGTTGGAGCGCAGGTTATCCAGCATATAATCCGGCTTGAAGTGGTAGACCGTCAGGTGGTCGATGTCCCCTTCAAAGGTCACTTCGTCGGTGTACACAAAGTCCGCGCCCTGCTTGGCAATGGCTTCCGCCACATACCACAGTGCACAGGGGTGCAGAATGTCGTCATGGTCCAGCAGAGCGATATATTCACCCGTGGCAAGGGCAAAGCCCTGATTGGTGTTGCCCGCAATGCCCTCGTTGCTGTCCAGTTTCCGGTAGCGGATGCGGCTGTCGGTGCGGGCACGCTCCTGCACAAGGACACCCACGTCCGCGTCCTGTCCGGCATCCACCATGCACAGCTCCCAGTTGCGGTAGGTCTGGTTCTGTACCGAGTCCAGCAGCTCCACCAGAAAATCGTGGGGGGTGTTGTACAGCGGCACCACGATGCTGATGCACGGTGCAGCGGGCTGGTCTGCGGCCTGCTTTACCAGCAGTTCCACGTCCGCAAAGCGGTCGGCGGGCATGGCCTTGCCCGGGAACAGCTTTTTATACTCCCGCTTGGCCTTGGCCTGTGCCATTACGCCCGCAAAGCCCACCCGGCGCAGGGTGGCAAAAAAGACGAAGAGCGGGAAGGTGCGCCACAGCTGGCGGCACTTGCTTACCAGATACCGCAGCGGCCAGCTGGCCCTCCAGAAGGTGGAGTTGACCACACTGTTCAGGGTTTTTTCCAAGTCCTGCTCGTGGCTGCGGCTCAGGGAAAGGTCGCTGCGCAGCCGCTCCAGCTGGGCAGCCTGTTCGGCGGCGGTGCGCTCGGCCTGCACAGTACGCTCCCGCAAAATGTCCAGCTGCTGTTCATAGCCCGTCTCCAGCTCCGGCAGCTCCGGGGCAGCCGTGCGGCAGAACAGCGCCGACAGCTGCTCCTTGCCGCTGTCCTTCCATGCAAACTCCCGGCAAAAGCCCTGTGCGGCAAGCTGCTTTGCGCAGTCTGCCATACCGGTGTACTCATCGCACACCAGCACCACCTTTTCGGCCTGCACGGCGGGCAGGGTGACCCACTGAGGGTCTGCCACCACCAGCAGCTCCGGGCTGCTTTGCACCACCGTGGTATTCATTTTGCCAAAAGCCTCTTCCAGCAGGCCGCTGTTCTCCAGCACCTGCACACTGCGGGGTGCCAGTTCCCGCACGATGCGCTGTGCCAGTGCACGGCAGCGCTCGGCGGCCTCCTGATTCTGCTTTTCCTGATCCAACTCCATGCTGATACTCCAATCCGTGCGTTTTTCTGCGCAGTTATGTTTCCCGTTCATTTTTCACAAACGGATATAGTATACCAAATCCTACGGCGTTTGAGAAGGTTTTTCCAAAATTTCAGTCAAATAGCCGCTCAGCGGAACAACCCCGCAAGCCAGCCGAACAGCCCGCCGCTGCGGGTAGTGCGGGTACGGATCTGCGCCCCGGTGTAGTAGTGCTGTAAGATCTGCTTGTAGTTCATGCCTTCCTCGGCGGCGTAGCCCACTGCGCCGCACTGGCTCATGCCCACGCCGTGACCATAGCCGTAATAGGTCATGCAGGGGGTGCCGCCGGCATCGGTGCCGAAATCGAAGCAGTAGCGGGAGGAAACGAACTGGTTGATGTACCGGTAGCTGCGTCCGTTGGACACCAGCGTGTTGTACTGTACAAAGCCGCCCAGATCCTTGTGGGTGGTGTCGGCGCTCTGGTAGGGCTCGCCGGTGCGGCTGTCGTTGTATTCTATATAGGTGTAGTCCTTGCCGATCACCCGGCGCAGCAGGTTGTGGTACTGCTCCTCGTAGGGGCTTTCCACGCTTTGGAGGTAGGGCACGTCCGTGCCCCATGCGTCCAGACTGGCGCAGGTGCCGTACACGCCGGTCTGGGTGTTGTAGCCCGCACTGGCCGACCATACCGCGTCGCAGACGCTGCCGTTGTACACCAGCACCTCATCCCTGACCGCCTGCACCGCCTTGCGGATGGCGCTGCGGGTGGAGGACGGGATCTGGCTGACCGGGGTGTAGATCAGCGCATTGGCGGACGAGCCGTACTGCTTGTGGTATTCCAGATAGGAGTGGATAGCCACCGCCTGCGCCTTCCACGCCTGCTGCGCAGCGCTGGCGCTGACATAGCTGCCAATGGAGCCAAGCTCGGTGTAGGTGATGCCCACCAGACAATCCTCAAGATCCAGTGTGACATTGCGCTTGAGCCCCTGCCCTTTGATGTTCAGGTAGGGCATGGTGATCTTATCCTTGGAGCCAAACAGCCAGCTGAGACAGTTTTCGTCCTCTGCGGGGATCAGGGTGGTATCGGCCCCGCCGATGGTGGTGGCAGCCGAAGCCGCTGCCGCCGGGATGCAGACGCACAGCACCGCCGCCAGCAGAAAAGCCGCCGCGCGGCGGGCAAAAGAATGCAGATGTTTCAAAGTCCGGTTCCCTCCTTGTGGGCATATTCTTGCAGTTTGATATGACCTTAGTGTAACACAGCCAGCGCCGCCGGGCAAGAACCGGAGTTATGTATTTTACAGTACCGTTTTGGGGAAGCGCTGCCGCACCCGCAAAAAAGCCGCCGCACGGTCAGGTGCAGCGGCTTTTTTCTTCACGTACCTTCTATGGAAAAACGCTTTTTACAGGGCAGCCACGGCAGCCTTCAGGGCATCCACGCGGTCGGTGTTCTCCCACTTCACGCCCAGATCCTCGCGGCCCATGTGGCCGTAGGCGGCCAGCTGGCGGTAGATGGGCTTACGCAGATCCAGCTCGCGGATGATGGCGGCGGGGGTCAGGTCAAACACCTTCTCCACAGCCTGCTCGATCTTCTCGTCTGCCACAGTGCCGGTGCCGAAGGTATCCACCATGATGGACACGGGCTTTGCCACGCCGATGGCGTAGGCCACCTGCACCTCGCACTGCTTTGCCAGACCCGCAGCCACGATGTTCTTTGCCACCCAGCGGGTAGCGTAGGCTGCGCTGCGGTCCACCTTGCTGGGGTCCTTGCCGGAGAAAGCGCCGCCGCCGTGGCGTGCATAGCCGCCGTAGGTATCCACGATGATCTTACGGCCGGTCAGACCGGTATCGCCCTGCGGGCCGCCCACAACAAAGCGGCCGGTGGGGTTGATGTAGTACTTGGTGTTCTCGTCCAGCAGCTCGGCGGGGATGGTGGCCTTGATGACCTTTTCCATCACGTCTGCGCGCAGCTGCTCCATGCTCACGCTCTCGCTGTGCTGGCTGGAGATGACCACGGCATCCACGCGCACGGGCTTGTTGTTCTCGTCGTACTCCACGGTCACCTGGCTCTTGCCGTCCGGGCGCAGGTAGTCCATCTCGCCGCTCTTGCGCACGGCAGTCAGGCGCTTTGCCAGCTTGTGGGCAAGGCTGATGGGCATGGGCATCAGCTCGGGGGTCTCGTCGCAGGCATAACCGAACATCATGCCCTGATCGCCTGCACCGCCCACCTGATCGTTGGTGCCCAGTGCAATATCGGGGCTCTGGCCGTCAATGTTGGAGATGACGGCGCAGGTGTCGGCGTCAAAGCCGAACTTTGCGCGGGTGTAGCCGATATCTGCCACCACCTCGCGGACGACCTTCTGGAAGTCCACATAGCAGCTGGTGGTGATCTCGCCCATGATGTGCACAAGGCCGGTGGATGCGCAGGTCTCGCAGGCCACGCGGGCATCAGGGTCGTGGGTCAGGATCTCGTCAAGGATCGCATCAGAGATCTGGTCGCAGATCTTGTCGGGATGTCCCTCGGTAACGGACTCCGAAGTAAACAGGTGTCTAGCCATTTTTTGCCTCCTAAATGTTGCAGTTGCGTGTATTTACCATTCCATCAAGTTTGTTCTGAAAAATAAAAGCGCTCAGAGCCGAAAGCTCTGAGCGTTGCACTCTTATCTTCCGGTTTCCCGCAGGATTTGGCACCTTACGCTCTCGCGCAGGTTGTCGGGCTTCACAGGGCCTGTCCCCTCAGCCGCTCTTGATAAGTCGGTATTCAATTGGTACGCTCCATATTCTATCATTGCAGCGTCAGATTGTCAAGATAAGTCTCACTTATTTTAGACATTCCTTTTAAATTGATGGAGCATTTCCCTGCTCCGGTGCGGCATGGCCGTCCCGGGCGGCATGGAAAGCGCGCTTTTCCGCGTACATCCGCTGATCCAGCTCCACCAGAAACTTCTCCACGCTGCCGCCCTCGTACTTTGCCACACCGGTGGAGAAGGAGAGCTGAAAGCTGCCCGCCGGAGCGGTTTCGTTATAGTGCTGCACCCGCCGCTCGATGGCGGCGCAGGTCTTATCCAAAAGCTCCTCCGAGCCGTGACGGATCAGCACCATGAACTCGTCGCCGCTCATGCGGATGGCTACCGAGTTTGCTGCCAGCGCCCCGGACAGGATGTGCCCGATCTCCTGAATGGCGCGGTCGCCCTCGGCGTGACCGTAAGTGTCGTTGATCTCCTTGAAGCAGTTCACGTCCATCATGATGCCGTAAACGTCCTTCTCCTGCGTGGCGTGGATGCGGTCCAGACAGTAGTTCATGTACTTGCGCCCAAACAGGCCGGACAGTTCATCGGTATAGCCGCGCAGGCTGCGGGTCTGACTGTCCACAAGCACAAAAGCGATGGCTACTGACAGCCAGCCAAAGGCCATGCCGTAGAATGCGCCCTGCAGCAGCGTGCCCACCGCACAGGTGACCACGAAGTAGTACACCGGGAAAAACTCCACCGTAACGCCATCGCGCTTGGCCTTATGCACCTGCCACACGCTCTCGGCGTAATAGCTGAACAGCAGCAGATACAGCAAAATGTTCAGCGGGCCCCGATGGTAAACGTTGTCCGCCGAGATGGCAAAGATCCACCCCGTGCCAAAAAGGTTTGCCACCAGCAGCACCAAAAGCGCCAGCAGCGGCGCGCCCAGCAGAAAGTGTCTTCTGCGCAGGCGTCCAATGCTGCGGTAAACCCGGAAGTCCACATACAAACACCACGCATAGCCCACGCTCACGGTAGCGCCGGTGCAGACGGTGTTGGTCAGGTACAGCCAGAACCGGCTTGCCGCGCCGGGCACGCCGTCCAACAGAAAGCTGATCGTCTCTGTTGCCTGTGCCAGCAGCGTCACCACCAGAATCCGGCAGAACAGCTCTGTTCCCACGCTGTTTTTGCTCTCGCCGCGCACCCGCAGCAAAAGCAGAAAGCTTACCAGCACCGCCCCTGTGCCATTGGCCACAAGGATCTCGGGTATATTCATTGCGTTTCCTCCTCTGCCCGCCTTACCCCATAAAGCGGGCAGCCTCCTGTTTTATACAGTATCTATTTTATTATACACCCTGCTGCACCCTGCTTGCAAGGCTTGGACGCAAAAAGGCCGCTGCACAGCAATTTGTGCAGCAGCCCTTGGGGGGATCATCCTTTGCAGTTCAGCAAAGCCCGGAGCTTTGCCGAAATACTTTTTTGCAGAAAACTTAATAGCCCTTTGCCTGCTCGCCGTTCAAAATCTTGACAGCGCGGGAGGTGCCCAGACGGTCAGCGCCCAGTGCAAGGAAGGTCTCCATATCCTCCACGGTGGAAATGCCGCCGGCAGCCTTGACCTTGCAGCGGCCATGCACGCCCTTGACCATCAGCTCCACATCATGGAAGTTGGCACCGGCGGTGGAGAAGCCGGTGCTGGTCTTGATGTAGTCGGCACCGGCCTCGCAGACGATGTCGCACATCTTTTCCTTTTCTTCCTCGGTCAGCAGACAGGTCTCAATGATGACCTTCAAAATCTTATCGCCCACAGCCTGCTTCACGGCACGGATGTCCTCGCGGACAGCATCGTACTCCTTATTCTTCAGGCGGCCGATGTTGATGACCATATCCACCTCGGCTGCGCCGTTCTCGATGGCAGTCTTGGCTTCAAAGGCCTTGCTGGCGGTATCCATAGCACCCAGAGGGAAGCCCACCACGCAGCACACGGGGATGCGGCCTGCCATATACTCCACAGCCTGCTTGACGTAGCAGGTGTTGATGCATACGGATGCGGTGTGGTTTGCAATGGCTTCGTCACACAGCTGCTGGATCTGGGGCCAAGTGGCCTCCGGCTTCAGCAGGGTATGATCGACATGGGACAGGATCTCTTCGCGGTTCATGCTCGTTCCTCCGTTGTTTTACTTGCTGGCACGGCGCACCTTTGCCATGCCCACAGCGCTCAGTGCGATCGCAGTCACCGATGCCGTTGCACCAATGATGCCCAGCACCAGACCGGAAACCAGGAATGCGAACCCTTTCAGACCACGTTTCATAATACCGTACCTCCTGAAAATTATTGTTTCTTTTTAAAGATAATGAGCTTGCTGAACACATAGTTCAGCAAGATCACCAGTACATTGGAAAAGACCTTCACGGCAAGGCCCCACATTGCCTGAGCATCGTAGGCGCTGGTGACGAAAATGGCTGTGGGGCCGTCCGCCCCGCCGATGACGGCAATGGCAGCGGAGCCGTCTGCCACGGCGGCATGGCTCCCGGCAAAGCTGTTTGCCATGTAGAAGGTAGTATCCGGACCCAGCCAGCCCGCCACGGCGCCCAGCAGACCCTGCATGGCGGTGTCCACCAGCGCCGCGCCCTGCGCAGCCAGCAGATTGCCGCCCACGATCATGATAACGGCATCCAGCACCATGGTGCCCAGACGGCAGGTGACAAAGGTGCCGAACTCTTTCGCCATGGCTTTGCCGGTGGTCTTGCTGCGGAACACGAACGCGCGGTTGGTGCAGTAGGCAAACAGGATGCATAAGGCGTTATCCAGCACATTGCCCCAGCTGTTGGCGGCAGTATAGCCGAACAGCCGGCTGAACAGCGCGTACAGCAGGATGTTCAGCAGGGTGGTCAGCACGCCAAAGATCAGGTAACTGAGCACTTCCCAGTGCTTTTTTAAAAATTTCATCATGGCTTTGTTAACAAAAACAGCCCCGCCGCCGTTTTCCCGGCAACGGGGCTGCAGATCGCATTGTGTCAGAAGCTATGCTTTTTGCACGATGGGCTGATTACTCAGCGTCGTCGTTCAGCAGAGCCTTCATGGACAGGCTGATGCGCTTCTTGTCGAAGTCAACATCCAGCAGCTTCACATCGACCATATCGCCGACCTTCAGTGCGTCGGAGACCTTCTCAACGCGGTCATTGCTGATCTCGCTGATGTGGACCAGACCGTCAACACCCGGCAGGATGCGGACGAATGCACCAAACTTGGTCAGAGAAACGACCGGAGCGTGGAAGGTGCTGCCGATGGGGTAGTTGTTCTTCAGCTGCTCCCAGGGGTTGTCCTCGGACTTCTTGTAGCCCAGAGAGACCTTGTGGTTCTCGGTGTCGATGTCCTTGACATACACTTCGATGGTGTCACCAACGGAGACGACCTCGGAGGGGTGCTTGATGCGGTTCCAGCTCAGCTCGCTGATGTGGCACAGGCCGTCAACACCACCGATGTCAACGAATGCACCATAAGAGGTCAGGCTCTTGACAACGCCGGTATAGGTCTTGCCCACCTCAACGTTTGCCCAGAACTCCTCGCGCTTTGCCTTGTTCTGCTCAGCGGTCACCTTGTTGATGCTGCCCACGATCTTGCGGCCAGAGCACTCGGTGACGACCAGCTGAACGTGCTGGCCGACCAGAGCAGTGTAGTCCTCGTCGCGGCGCATAGTGGCCTGAGAACGGGGAACGAACACCTTGACGCCCTTGACGTTGACGACAACGCCGCCCTTATTGAACTCGGTAACATCGCCCTCGACGACTTCACCGGATTCTGCTGCCTTGGCGATCTCTTCCATGCCCTTGCGAGATGCGAGCTTCTTGCGGGAGAGCTGGATGACGCCATCCTGATCCATAACCTTCTCGACGATGAGGTCCAGCTCATCGCCAACCTTCACCAGGTCTTCGACCTTGGCGGAGGAATCATCGGTCAGCTCGCTCAGCTTGACAAAGCCGGTCTGCTTCGCACCGATATCCACCTGGATCTCGTTGGCAGAGATGCTGGTCACGATTCCTTTCACAATACTGCCTGCATGAACCCGCTTTTCTTCGGATGCGTTCAGCATCTCCTCAAAGCTCATGCTGTCATTGATTTCTGCGCTCATACTGTTAAGTACCTCCTCAATAATAGACGATGGCGTTGAAGCCCCGGCTGTCACGCCCGCCACTTTAACATCTGCAAACCATTCCGGCCGAAGTTCGCTCGCTGTCTCGACCGTTACGGCACGCGTGTGTTTTGCGGCGACCTGTACCAGCTTTTGGGTATTGGAAGAATGATGACCGCCAATGACAACAACAATGTCGCATTTTTGGCTGAGGTCTTCCGCTTCCTGTTGCCTCGCCCACGTCGCATTACATATTGTATCAAAAATTCGGGCGTTTGTATAGGCTTTTTTGAGAAACTCCGAACTTTCTTTCCATTTTGTTACCTGAAATGTGGTCTGTGCAACTGCAAAAAGGGGTTTTTGGGGGTCAGAAGGGCCGTTCCACGCCTCCAATTCGGCTAAATCGGCAAAAACGAACACCTCGCCCCGGGTGTGTCCCACGATGCCCTGCACCTCCGGGTGGGTCTTATCACCCGCCACCAGCAGCACCGCGCCCTCTTTTTCGGCCTGTGCGGCAATGCGCTGGATCTTCTGCACAAAGGGACAGGTGGCGTCGTGGTAAGGGATGCCGCGCGACTCCAGCTCGTCGTAGATGCTGCGGGGCACCCCATGGCTGCGGATGACCACCTCGCACCCGGCAGGCACATCCTGCACGGTGTTTACCACCTGTGCACCCTTGCGCCGCATATCCTCCACCGCCTGTGGGTTGTGGATCAGCGGGCCCAGCGTTGCTACCCTGTGCCCCTCGTCCAGCAGCTTATAGGTCAGTTCCACGGCACGGTTCACGCCGAAGCAGAACCCCGCCGTTTTAGCCAAACGGATCTCCATTTTTTACGCTCCCATCTTTTCCCATGCTTCCAGCAATGCCTGCTTGTTGGCACGGAGTTTTTTGGTGTCCCGGCGGCTTTCCATAGCAAACTGTGCTGCGGGCATCGGCTCGCCGTAGATCACCCGCACCCTGCAGAACAGGTGCATTTTTCCGTCCGGGGTGTCGTAGAAGATGCGGCAGGGCACAACGTCCACCCCGGCTTCGGCGGCAATGACAAAAAGACCGCTCTTGGGGGGCAGCAGTTTGCCCTCCTTTTCGCGGGTGCCCTCCGGGAAGATGAGCAGGGTCTTGCCCTGTTTGCAGGCCTCCACCGTCTGGGAGATGACCGCCATCTCGTCCTTGGTGCCGCGGACGCACACGCCGCCGCAGCAGCGGAAGAACCATGTCAGAAAGGCGTTGATCTCGAACAGCTCCTTTTTGGCAAACACCACCATCCGCCTGCCCCACCGGGTGACGACGATGAACACCGGGTCGATGGCAGACACATGGGTGGGTGCAAGGATATAGCCCTTCGTCTGCACCTTTTTCAGGTTTTCGCGGCCTTCCACCCGGATGCGGAAACCGATGTGCCACACAAGCCACGCAAGGGGCACCAGAATATAATATAGTACCATTTTCTATTCCTGTCCTGTTTGTTTTATCCGCCGATCTTCTTGGCAATGATCTGCTTCATGGCGTCAAGGCTCTGCTCAAAGTCCAGTTCCGAGGTATCCAGCAGCACGGCGTCCTCCGCCTGCTTCAGCGGGGCGGCGGCGCGGTGGGTGTCCTGATAGTCCCGCTGCTTCACGTCTGCCAGCACTTCCTCGTAGGGAGTGTCGATGCCCTTGGCCTGATACTCCTTCCAGCGGCGGGTGGCGCGTGCCTCCGGGCTGGCAGTCAGGAAGATCTTCACCGTAGCGTCCGGCAGCACCACCGTACCGATGTCCCGGCCATCCATCAGCACATCCTGCTTTTTGGCCATGCTGCGCTGCAAGTCCAGCAGAAATGCCCGCACGGCGGGGTTTGCACCCACGGCAGAGGCTGCCATGCCCGCGGCTTCGGTGCGGATGGCGGTGCTCACGTCCTCGTCCTTCAAGTAGATGTGTTGCTCGCCCGCAATGGAGGCCAGCCGCAGCTCGATTTCCGGCAGCAGGGCATCCACCGCCGCGTTGTCCTTGGGGTCCTTGCCCGCGCGCAGGGCGTACAGGCCGATGGCGCGGTACATTGCACCGGTGTCCACATAGATATAGCCCAGCTCTGCCGCCAGACGGCGTGCCAGAGTGGATTTGCCTGCACCCGCAGGCCCATCGATCGCAACAGATACCATAATATGTTCTCCTTATTTATATATAGTACACAGCAAAACGGACTGCGCTGCTTTTGACGTATCCCTATCAGCCGCCTGCAATAGCCTTCCCCCGGTCGGGGGAAGGTGGCTGCGAACACAGTGAGCAGACGGATGAGGGCGCGGGCAAGCAGCAGCTGTCTGCACTTTTGCTTTTTTACAGGTTATTTGCAAAGCTCTGTGCAGTGCAGAAAGCGATCTGCAGATTATAGCCGCCGGTGTAGGCGTCCACGTCCAGCACCTCGCCCGCAAAGTACAGCCCCAGTGCCTTTTTGCTCTGCATGGTCTTGGGGTCCACCTCTCGCACCGATACGCCGCCGCTGGTGATGACTGCATGGGCAAGGTCGCCCCGGGCGTCAATGGACACCTGCCAGTGCTTGACCAGCTGCACCAGTTCCCGCTTCTGCTCCCGGGTGATCTGGTTTGCCTTGGTGGCGGGGTCGATGCCCCAGCGCGCCACCATCACCGGCTGCATACTGGAGGGCAGCAGCTTGACCAGCGCCCCCTGCGCTGCGTGGTTTGCCAGCAGGGCAAAGTCCCGGGTGATGCGGTCGTACAGCTGCTCCTCGCTCAGGGCGGGCTTCAGGTCGATCTCCGCGATGTATCTGTGCTTTTTCATATCCCCCAGATGGCTGGACGCGCTCAAAGTCAGCGGCCCGCTGATGCCAAAGTGGGTAAACAGCATCTCGCCCTGCTCGTCAAAAATAGCCTTGCCGTCCTCCAGCAGGGTCAGGGTGACGTTTTTCAGTGCCAGACCCATCATCTTTTTGCAGTCCGGGTCCCGGCTGACAAGGCTGACCAGACTGGGCACCGGCTCCACAAGGGTGTGCCCCGCCTGCTGCGCCAGCTTGTAGCCGTCGCCGGTAGAGCCGGTGGTGGGGTAGCTCACGCCGCCGGTAGCCACCAACACCGCGTCCGCCCGGTACTCCCTGCCGGAAGTGCCCCGCACGCCCACGCAGCGCAGCGCCGGGCCCGCCTTTTTCTTTTTGGGGTGACGCGGGTTTTCCGCTGCCGCCGGGGCGGGCTCTGCCTCGGGCACGATGTCCTCCAGCAGCAGCTTTTTTGCGCCGTCGTAGACGATGTCCGCATCCTGCGCATAGCGCAGCAGCGCCTGCCGGATCTCCTCGGCCTTATCTGATACCGGGAACACCCGGCGTCCGCGCTCCACCTTCAGCTCCACGCCAAGGCCTTCGAACAGCTCCATGGTCTTTGCCGGGGGGAACGCGCCCAGCGAGGAGTACAAAAAGCGCGGGTTCGTGCGCACATGGCGCAAAAACTCCTCTGCCGGGCAGTCGTTGGTCACGTTGCAGCGCCCCTTGCCTGTGACAAGGATCTTCTGCCCGGGCTTCTCGGTATGCTCCAGCACCGTCACCTGATGTCCCTGCCGCACGGCGGCACCCGCCGCCATCAGTCCGGCTGCCCCGGCTCCCACGATCAAAACCCTTGCCATCTGTCATCCTCCCAAAATCGCCTGTTGATTCTATTGTATCATACCAGAAACCCCGCACAAAAGCAATGCAGCGCCGCAGGAAATGAATGGATTTTCGGTTCCACACCCTCTTGACAAAGCCGCCGGGCTGCAGTATTCTTTTTACAGACCGTTAGTTTGTAAAAAAGGAGCATCTGCCATGCCGCGCAACAAATACCCGGAACAGACCGTGGAAAAGATCTTAGACGCCGCTGCCCTGCTCTTCACCCAGAAGGGCTACCAGAATACCACCCTGCAGGACATCATTGATGCCACAAAGCTTTCCAAAGGGGCGGTGTACCATCACTTCCGCTCCAAGGAGGAGATCGCGCAGCGCGTCGGTGACCGTTTGGGCGACCAGATGTGGGAGCCGCTGCGCCATATCCGGGACGACCCGTCCCTGACCGGGCTGCAAAAGCTGCAGGCGGTGTTTGCAGCATCCTTTGCCGGGCAGCGGCAGCAGCAGATCGCGCAGACCTTGCCGCACCTGTGCAGCAACCCGCAGTTCCTTGCCATGGAACTGACCAACATTGAAGCGCATCTGGCCCCGGAATGTATTGCACCCATGATCCGGCAGGGCATGGCGGACGGCTCCATCCACACCGCCGATGCCAATGCACTGGCGGAAGCGCTGTTCGTGCTGGCAGACATCTGGCTTTCCCCCCAGACGCGCCCCACCACGCCGGCTCAGCAGCGGGCGCGGAATCTCGTGTTTCAGCAAATGACCCATGCGCTTGGGCTGGATCTTTTGACGGATGCACAGGCTGCACAGCTGGTGCAGCTGTGCACACCGGTCAAAGACTGAATTTTCCGGGCGGAACGCTCCGCCCTTTTTTATACGCAGATACAGACCAACGGTTTGTAAACAAAAAAAACAGGAGGTTCCCATGAACACTTTTTTCCTCATCGTCCTCGGGCAGATCATCTCCCTGTTCGGCAATGCCGCCCTGCGGTTTGCGCTGCCGCTGTATCTGCTGCGGCAGACCGGTTCCGCTGCGCTGTACGGCGGTATCACCGCGCTGGCTATGCTGCCTGCTCTGGCCGGAATGCTGACCGGCGGCGCGCTGGCAGACCGCTGCCGTAAAGCCCGCCTGATGGCGCTGCTGGATCTGGTAACCGCCGGTATTTCGGCGGCAGCCGCTGCCGGGTTGCCGCATCTGCCCCTGCTTCCGCTGATCCTGACCGTGCTGGGCAGTCTGTACGCCATTCAGGGGCTTTACCAGCCTGTAGTACGCGCCTGTCTGCCCCTGCTGCTGAACGGCACCCAGCTGCTGCGCGGCAACGCGGTCATTCAGCTGGTGGATACCGTGGACGAGCTTCTCGGTCCCCTGCTGGGTGCTGTTCTGCTGGAGCACTTCGGCATCCGGGGTCTGCTGGCGCTCTGCGGCGGCTGCTTTGCACTTTCCGCCGGGATGGAACTGTGCCTGCGCATCCCACAGGATGTCCCCCGGGACACAAAGCTCTCCGTCCGTTCTCTGTGGACCGACCTGCGGGAAAGTGCACAGTTTCTCACCTGGCAGGCTGCGGTGCTGCGGCTAGCTGCCGCCATGGCGGCTGTAAACCTGCTGGAAGTCCCCGCCCTCACCGTGGGTGTTCCGGTGCTGGTGGTGCAGACTTTGCAGAAAAGTGATGCCTCCCTTGGTCTTGTGCAGGCGGTACTGAGCGCGGGCGGCATTTTAGGCGGCGTGCTGGCGGGAACCGTCTTTGTCCGGCATCCCATCCGCAGCGGCACAGGTCTTTTGCTGGCGCTCAGCGGCGTGTGCGCCGCGCTGGGTCTTGCCCTCCGGGTGCCCACGCTCCAGTTCGGCAGCATTCTGGTGCTGGGTGCCGTGTTTATGACCGTGGCGGCACTGTTCAACGTGTGGTTCTTTGCGCAGCTGCAAATGCTAGTACCGCAGGCACAGCTGGGCAAGACGACCGCCTGCATCTCCGTGCTGGCCTGCCTGACCCAGCCCATCGGGCAGGCAGCCTATGGCAGTGCCTTCCAGCACTGGGCTGCGCACCCGGCAGATGTACTGCTGGCAGCCGGGGTGCTTTCGGCGCTGGTTCTCTGGCTGCTGCAAACGCGCCGTACCGCCTGACGCACCAAAAAAGGAGCCGCTGTTGCAGCCCCTTTTATGGTATGCTTACTCCGGCAGCTTTGCCGGGTCGAGGTAGCTTTCGCCCTGCTTTACCTCCACATGGATGTGGCTTTCCTCGGCGCATTCGCAGCCGACCGTGCCCACCGCACCAATCTTCTGCCCGGCGGTCACGGTGTCCCCGGCCTTAACGTCCGGGTCAGCCACGCCGCACAGCCGCCAACTGCGGCCAGCGGCATCCTCCAGCACCACCACAGTGCCCCAGTTGCCCTCTGCCCCGGCAGAGACCACCTTGCCCGCCACGGGTGCCGCTACCGCAGCGCCCTGCGTGCAGGCATAGTCCACACCGTTGTGGGTGCGCCAGTCCCCAAGGGTCTTGTTATACACCAGCTCATCGCCGCTGAAGGCGTTGAGCACGCGCCCCGGCATAGAGGGCGCGGCGGCAGGCTGCGCCGAACTGCTGGCAGGCGAGGATGCGCCTTGCAGTGCCGAGGGTTCGCGCAGCGAACCAGAGCCAGACTGCGCACCAGAGGACGCCACAGAGGGCGTCTGCTGCGGCACATCTGCCTTGCTGTTTGCAACGTCGGTCACGGGCTGCTGCCATGTGGTATCCTCCTGTGCGTCCCAGTCCGGTTCTGTTTCCGGGGCGGTCTGTTGGGTGGTGCCGGGGGCGTTCAGCCCCTCCAGACTTTTTTGCAGTTCTGCCCGCAGGGCGCGCACCGCCCACACCCCCGCCGCAGCCGCAGCCAGCAGGCTTGCGGTCAGCAGCAGAGCAAAGCCCTTGCCGTGCAGAAATTTTTTGATCTGCTCCATGCTTGTTACTCCCATCTGTCCGTTTTGTGTACGGGGTCTTTTTCTGGGTTTAGTGTGGGACAGCGGCGGGCAGTTTATACAAAGGGATAAAAAAGACAGCGAAAAATAAATCAGCCAAGCCCGCGGGCTTGGCTGATTTACAGATCATAAAGTTCTTTCTGCGCTTAGTCGCGGCGGCGGCTGTTCAGACCCAGCAGACGCACCACATACAAGAAGATGTTGATGAAGTCCAGATACAGCGTCAGTGCACCGTAGATGGAAGCCTTTTCCGTCAGCTCGCTGTCCCCTGCGTAGTAGGAGTACATCTGGCTCAGCTTCTGGGTGTCGTAGGCGGTCAGCAGCATGAACACCACCAGACCGATGCCGGAATACAGCACCGTGCTCATAAAGCCCATGCCGAACAGCACACCGACGAAACCGGTGATAAGCAGCGCAAACAGCGCCATCATCAGCTTGGGACCCCAGCCGGACAGATCCTTGTGGGTGGTGGTGCCGTAAACTGCCATCAGGCCGAAATACAGCGATGTGGCAAGGAAGGCCAGCACCAGCGTGCCCAGATCAAAGGCAAGGAAATAATAGCTCAGCACCATGCCGTTGAGCAGGGCGTAGCCTAAAAATACTCCTCTTGCCGCGCCCACGGACATATTCTGCACCCGGGCGCTCAGCACGAACACCAGCGCCAGCTCGGCAATGGTGAACAGCAGGTACAGCGAGTTGACCACATAGAACAGCGGGGTGGTGGCGGTGACAAACGCCGCCGCAAAGGTGATCAGCAGTCCCAGCGCCATCCAGCGGTAGGTGCGGGTCATATAATCAGCCGAGGTCATTGTAGGCTCTGCATAGCCACGGTTGTAATTGTTGTAACTCATCTGGGTTCCTCCAGTCTATTCTGCCGGAGCATTTCTCTCTTGCTCCGGTCTACGGAATATAGTATACTGCATAGAAATGAACGTTTCATGAAAAAGGCTGTGATATTGTATGTCCCTTGGACTTTATCTGCATATTCCCTACTGCTTTTCCAAATGCCGGTACTGCGATTTTTATTCCCACCCCGGGGAGCGGGGCGTACCGGACGCTTATGTGGACGCGCTTCTGCGGGAGCTGCACCGCTTTGCGCCAAACGCGCCCCTGCGGCCGGATACCGTTTATTTCGGCGGCGGCACGCCCAGCCTGCTCACCCCGGCGCAGGCAGAGCGGCTCATCCGGGCAGCAGAGCCCGTGTCCGGTGCAGAGATCACCTTGGAAGCAAACCCCGAGACCGTCACCGAGGAGAGCCTGCGGGGCTTCCGGGCGGCGGGGGTGAACCGCATCTCCTTCGGGGTGCAGTCTGCCCGGGACACCCAGCTGCGCACCCTTGGCCGTCCCCACAGCGCCAAGCAGGCGCGGGCAGCCTTTGCCGCTGCCCGGCGTGCCGGGTTCGAGAACATCAGCGGCGATATCATGCTGGCGCTGCCCCATTATACGCAGGCCGAGTTTGACGAGACACTGGAGCTGATCGAAAAAGGCGGGGCGACCCACATCTCGGCCTACCTTTTAAAGATAGAGCCGGACTCTGCCTTTGGCAAGCACCCGCCGGAGGGGCTGCCCACCAGCGATGAAGCCGCCGATTTCTATCTTTACGCCGTGGAGCAGCTGGAACACCACGGCTACCGCCAGTACGAGATCTCCAACTTTGCAAAGCCGGGCTATGAGGGCAGGCACAACCTCATCTACTGGGACTGCGGCGACTATCTTGGCCTTGGCCCTGCGGCGCACTCCTGCATGGGCGGCAAGCGGTTCTGCTACGCACCGGACACCGCCGCCTTTCTGCAGGACGCCGCCGCGCCCATCATGGACGGCAATTGCGGCGCAGAGGACTACCTGATCTTACAGCTGCGGCTGCGCAAGGGGCTTGACCTTGCAGCCTACAAAGCCATATACGGCAAGCAGTTTTCCACCGCACAGCTGGCCTTTGTGCAAAACTGCGTCCGCGCCGGGTATGCCACCTTCGATGGCAGTACCCTCGCTCTGACCCCCGCCGGGCTTATTGTTCAGAACAGCATCCTTGCCCAGCTGCTGTAAGCCCTCTCAGGCTTTGGCTCTTGTCCCCAGCTTTTCCAGTTCCACCACCGGCCAGCCAAGGGCGCGGATGGCGCTTTCATCGTGGGTAGCCAGCAGCACCGGCTTGCCCGCGCAGCGCTGCCGCAGCAGCGCCGCCGCCCGCTGCAAGGTGTCCGGGTCCATGCCGGTAAAGGGCTCGTCCAATAGCAGGGTGTCGCTGGGTGCCCACAGCGCCCGCAGCAGCGCCACCCGCCGCTTTTGCCCGCCGGAAAGCCTGCGGGCAGGCAGCTGCAAGGCTGCAATATCCATTCCAAGTTGTTGAAAATCGCTTATAATTTGCTCTTTGTACTGGTTTTCTGCCCCCGGAAGCACCAAGGTGACGTTCTGCACGGCGTTCAGCTGGGGACAAAGGCGGTCTTCCTGAAAGACCGCTGCCACCCGGCCCACGCCCTCCACGCTGCCGGTGGTGGGGCGTTCCAGCCCCATCAGGATGCGCAGCAGGGTGGTCTTGCCCCAGCCGCTGGGTGCCCACAGCACCACGGGAGCATCCACCTCCATGCACAGGTCGGTAAAGAGCGGCGCTGCGCCGAACTGTTTTGTCAGGTGTTGAAGCTTCAGCATTTTGTCCCCTCCTCTCCCAGCACTGCGCCAACGGCTTTATCCAGTGCAAGCAGGAACAGCTTTTCAAAGCCTGCGCTCAGCAGGATGATGACAAAGGTCCACGCAAACAGCTCCCCTGTGGAAAGGGTGATCTTAGCGCGGTAGAGCGCATCGCCGATGCTGCCGTTGGGCAGGCCGATGACCTCGGCCGCCACGCCGCTTTTCCAGCAGATGCCCAGCGCCACGCTGCACCCCTGCCGGAAAGCCGGAAGCACCGCAGGCAGCCAGATCGACCGCAGGCGGCGACCCGGCTGCAGACGGAACACCGCTGCCATCTCCAGCAGCTGCACGTCTGCACTGGCAATGCCGGTGCGCACCGCGCCGTACAGCACCGGCAGCACCATCAAAAAGCTGATAAGCACCGAAAGCGCACTGCCCCGCACCCAGACCAGCGCCAGAATGATAAAGCTTGCCACCGGCGTGGCCTTGACCAGCTGCATCACCGGAGCCAGCAGCGCATCGGCGGCGCTCCACCGGGCGGCGCACACCGCCAGCACCACGCTGACCACTGCGCCCAGCACAAAACCCAGCACAATGCGCCCGGAGCTGAAGCCCACCCGCTGCCAGAAATCTGCCCTTGGCAGCAATTGCACCAAAGTGCGCAGCGCCTGCACCGGCGATACCAGAAACACCTCCTGCCCGATGGCCATGGCTGCGGCCTGCCAGACCGTCAGCCAGAACGCCACCGCCAGCAGACGGCGGAAAAACTGCTTGTTCTGCTTCATAAACTGCCCTCTTCCGCTTCCTATTATAAGGTATAGTATACCATACCGTCCCGCAAAGGGGAATGACCTGTGCACCACCTGCGGCGGGTCGGCTCGTTTTGTATATACTTTTATTCAACCGTCGTATGCTTGACATGAATTTGCATCCAGTGTAAACTGGGTACAGTATACGGTGCATCTTTGCGCCGACGCAGGAAAGAGAGGACGGTATTGACAAAAGCGCTCAAGGGCCGCAAGCTGCTGCTTGTCGGTTTTACGTTATTTTCCATGTTTTTCGGGGCGGGCAACCTGATCTTCCCACCCGATCTGGGTGCAAAGGCGGGGGTAAACTTCTGGCCCGCCTTTCTGGGGCTTGTCATCAGTGCCGTGGGTCTGCCCGTGGCAGGGGTCATCGCGGTGGCACGGGCTGACGGTCTGGATAAGCTTGCCGGGCGGGTGCATCCGGTGTTCGCGCAGGTGTTCATGATTTTGATCTACCTGTCCATCGGGCCGTGTCTGGCCATTCCGCGCACCGCAAGCACCTCGTTTGCCATGCTCACCCCGCTGCTGGGCAGCAGCGCCGGGCTGCAGCTGGGGTACTCCGTGCTGTTCTTCGGCGCGGCCTTTCTGGTAGCGCTGCGCCCGGACAGGCTCACCCGCTGGCTGGGCAGGCTGCTCTGCCCCTGCCTGCTGGTTCTGATTTTGATCCTGTTCGGCGGCTGTTTGCTGCACCCGCTGGCGGCGCAGTACGGTGCGCCCACCGATGCGTATAGTTCAGCGGTCATTTTACAAGGCGTATTGTACGGTTACCAGACCATGGACGCCCTTGCCGCACTGAACTTTGGCGCGGTCATCGCCATGAACATCCGGGCGCAGGGCGTTGCCCGGGAGCAGGACGTGCAGCGCAGTGCCATCCGTTCCGGTCTTGTGGCAGGCGGGCTGTTGCTGGCGGTCTATGCCATGCTGGGGCACGCCGGAGCGTTGACCGGTGCCGCCGTGCCCGGTCTTGCCACCGGTGCCGAGGTGCTGACCGTGCTGGCGGAGCGGCTGTTCGGTAAAGCGGGGCTGGTGCTGCTTGCGGCCATCTTTATGCTGGCCTGCTTCAACACCTGTGTGGGGCTGATCGCCTGTGTGGGAGAGTATTTCCACACCCTGCTGCCCCGCATCCCCTACCCTGCTCTTGCCGCCTTTTTTGCCGCTGCCAGTATGCTGATCGCAAATCTGGGGCTGGCAGAGATTCTGCGTCTGTCCGTCCCGGTGCTCAACGCGCTGTACCCGGTAGCCATTGTGCTGATCGCGCTTTCCTTCGTGCCCGGGTTGGAACAGCGCCGCCGGGTCTACCCGCTGTGCATTGGCTGCACCGCCGTGCAGAGCATTGCCGCCGCGCTGCCGCTTGGCGCACTTTCTGCCCTTGCCAACGCCCTGCCACTGGCGGCACTGGGCTTTGGCTGGGTGCTCCCGGCTGCCGCCGGGCTGCTGGCAGGCATTCTTTTAAGCAGAACTGAAAAATAATAGGAGATTTTACTATGATCCAGCCCATCATGCACGACCCGCTGTTTCTGGCGCAGAAGTCCGCCCCCGCCACCCCGGAGGATGCCCCTGTTGCGCGGGACTTACTGGACACCCTGACCGCCCACGCCGACGGCTGTGTGGGCATGGCTGCCAACATGATCGGCGTGCGCAAGCGCATCATCGCGGTGGAAGCTGAGGACGGGTATTTAGTGCTGTTCAACCCGGTCATCCTGAAAAAGTCCGGCCAGTACGAAGCCGAAGAGGGCTGTCTTTCGCTGGAAGGTGTGCGGAAAACAAAGCGCTGGCAGAGCATCAAGGTGCAGTACCAGACCATGGACGGCAAGCTGCGCATCAAGACCTTTACCGGCTGGACAGCGCAGATCATCCAGCACGAGATCGACCATTGCGATGGGATCTTGATCTGAATCCCATCGCACACTCCCCCGCGTGGGACGATTTTGAATGCGCTCCGCGTTCGCTTTGCGCATAAATAGCGGAAAGAATGTTTTTATAGTTGTAACTCTGGAAAATCTGCGGATTTTCCAGAGTTACTTTTTCACGAAAGGGGCGCAAAGATATTGCAACTGCCTCTCCCGGTTACGGTTCTTCCTGTGAAAAGGGGATTCAGAAACGCCCGCAGACGTTTCTGAATCCCGAATATAAAATAATTTTTCCGCTGAAAATGGCTAGAGCGCAGCGGAAGCCATTCCAAATCGTTTTTTCTTCAACTTACGCACAAAGCCCCCGAGGGTGTATCCCTCGGGGGCTTTGCTATGCTGTAACAGAGATGTCGGAATTTTAGCCCTTAACACCGCCAAGAGCAACGCCGCGGACGATGAACTTGGACAGCAGCAGGTAGACGATGATGACCGGCAGAATGGCGATGGCCACCATCATGTACACCTTGCCCATATCGAACTTCAGGAAGTCCGCGCTGCGCAGCTGAGCGATCAGGATCGGCAGGGTCTTTTTGTCGGCGGTGTCCAGCACCAGAGCCGGGATGAAGTAGTTGTTCCAGCTTGCCACGAAGGAGAAAATGGCCTGTACAGCCAGAGCCGGCTTCATGATGGGCAGCACGATCTTATTAAAGGTATAAAACTCGCCTGCGCCGTCAATGCGGGCGGCTTCCACGATCTCCATGGGAAGGGAAGCGTCCAGATACTGCTTCATGAAGAAGAACACGGTAGGTGCCGCAATGCTGGGAACGATCAGCGGGATGAAGCTGTTTTTCAAGCCCATCTTGGAGATCAACTGCAGAAAGCCCAGTGCGGACACCTGTGTGGGCATGGTCATGATGAGCAGGATCAGGGCAAAGGCAGCCTTTTTGAATTTGAAGTTATAGGCGTAGATGCCGTAGGCCGTCAGTGCCGAGAAGTAAACGCTGAGCGCTGCCGAGCAGGCAGACACCAGCAGGCTGTTGCGGATGCCGCTTACCACAGGGATGTTGGCGTCCGTAAGCACGTTGCGGAAGTTTGTGATGATGGACTTGCCCGGCATCAGCGAGAAGCCCTTCTGGATCTCGAAGTGGGTGCGGGTGGAGTTGATGATCAGCACATAGAAGAAGAACAGGCACAGAAAGCTGATCAGCACCAGCACCAGATAGCACCACGCACGGCGGGCGGTCAAGATCGCCTTTTCGGACTGGTTTTTAGGCGTATGTGCCATACTTATTTCCCTCCTTTGGCAGCAGCCTTTTTGGCTGCCTTCAGTTCCTTGCGCTGAGCCTTGGTCAGGCCGTCATCTTCCTTGGTCAGCGAGAAGTACACGACGACGCACAGCACTGCACACACAAGGAACAGCACCACAGATACTGCACCGGCCATGCCGTAGTTCTTGCTGAACAGGTGGTTGTTCAGGTACATGATCATGGTGGTGGAGGTACGGTCGGGGCCGCCCTTGCCGTTGGTCAGGATCTGCGGCACATCAAACATCTGCAGGCCGCCGATCATGGAGGTGATCATCACATAGACCAGAATGGGACGGATCAGGGGCAGGGTGATCTTCCAGAACATCTGGTTCGGGGTGCAGCCGTCCAGCTCCGCAGCCTCGTATAGGGTGGGATCTACGCCCATAATGGCTGCCATCAGCATGATGGTGGTGTTGCCGAACCACATCAGGAAGTTCATCAGGCCCACCAGACCACGGTTGCCCCACACAGTATTCAGAAAGCTGATGGGGGTCTTGATCCAGCCCATGCTCAGCAGCACTGCGTTCACCGGGCCGTTATCCGAGAACAGGGCGAAGAACAGCATTGCGAAGGCCGAGGCCATGATCAGGTTGGGCATATAGATGACCGTCTTGAAGAAGGTCTGTCCCTTCAGCTTCAGCCGCAGGTCGGTGAACCATGCCGCCAGCAGCAGCGAGACGACGATCTGCGGGATAAAACCGATGATCCACAGGATCAGCGTGTTGCTGAAATACTTGGGCAGGTCGGTCGCGAACAGGGTGATGTAGTTTTTCAGACCCACAAAGTTGGGTCCGATGATCTTCAGACCGCTGCGGTAATACTCAAAAAAGCTGTAATAGATGGTGGATGCCAGAGGGATCAGCTGGAATACCGCGAAGATGATAAAGAACGGTGCAATGAAGATATAGCCCCATTTCGCGTAGCTGATCGACCCTTTCTTTTTTGTTTTTTCTCCCATGAGATCTCCCTCCTGCCGGGTCACAGCAAAACCAAAGGGGCGGGCGAGATACGCCGCCCGCCCCTTTGCTTCAATTTTCAGTTCGAAGTAAAACCGCTTATGCGGGCCAGACCACGTCGGTCAGCTCGGGGTACTTCTCCTTGATGGCGGTCTCGAAGTTTGCCTTGGCGGCATCCTCCTCCACGTTGCCGGTGAAGTAATCCTTGAAAGCGTTCTGGAAGCTCTCGTTCAGGCCCTGATCGTACGGGCCGGCGTTGGACATATCGATCTTGGTTGCAGCCTCTGCAAACAGAGCGATGTGGTTCTGGCCGCCGAGGAAGTCGGACTTGTAATCGCTCTTGGCGATTTCTTCCATGGCCTTCTCGTTGTTGGTGTAGTCCTGCGTATCCATGGTGATCTGCTTCATGATGGCTTCATCGCAGGTCAGCTTCAGCATAACGTCCTTGATGGTCTCAAGGTTGTCGCTGCCGGCTGCGCCGCAGATCCAGGTGCCGCCCCAGTAGTAGGGCTGAGGGCCTTCGCACACAGCGTAGTCGCCGTAGATGCCGTTGCCAACCTCTTCCTTGCCGCCCTCAGCGGTAGGAGTTGCCAGAGAGTTGCCCAGCAGGGTGAAGTTGATGCCCCAAGTGGAGTAGAAGAAGCCGAACACCTTACCGGTGGGGCCCTGATCGGAAGCCCACTGGCTGTCCCACAGGCTGGACTTGTTGTTGTAGCCCTTGTCGGTGTACTCCTTGGTCTGATCCACCCACTTCATCAGGTTCTCGTCCACGGTAACGGTGGTGCCGGTGACCCAGGGTGCGGAGACGTTGTTGGAGAAGGTGCGGTAAGCATCGTCAAAGCCGGACAGCATCTTGTAGCCCTTGGCAGCAGCCTTGGCAGCTACATCGTTGAACTTATCCCAGTCGGACAGGTAGGTCTGCACTTCGGCGGGGTCATCGGTGCCCAGCACCTCCTTGGCAATGCTGCGGCGGTATGCGAACAGACCCGGGGTAGCCTGCCAGGTGGTGCCGCGCTGGCTGCCGTCCACAGAAACGATATCCTTGGTGTACTGGTACTGGCCGGCCAGATCAGAATCGGTCAGGCCGATATCCTTCTTGACATCCAGAACGTAGTCGGAGTCCACATACTTCAGAGCGTAGTCAGCCTCGATCAGGAAGATGTCGATCTTGTCGTCATCGGCAGCGGAGTCCTGATTCAGCAGAGCCTCGTCCAGCTTGTTCTGGTAGTTGTTGTTCTCGTTGGCGTTGATAGTCCACTTCACGGTGGTGCCGTCCTTCAGGGTGGTGGTGGACTTGTCGGCTGCGATCTCCTTGACCTCGGGATAGTAGTCGTTGAAGCGGCTCTGGAACTCATCATTCCAGCACCAGATGTTCAGCACCTTGCCCTCGGCAGCAGCCGGAGCAGAAGCAGCAGCGGAGGATGCGGGAGCCGCAGAGGAAGCAGCAGTGCTGCTGGAGCTGCCGCCGCAGGCTGCCAGAGCAGCACCAATCGTCACGACACCGGAAGCGAGCAGGAAATTACGACGAGAGATCTTTTTCATAAGGGTAAACCTCCTTCATGGTTTTCCAATTAAAAAATTCATACTCAAAAACTCCGCGCCGGGAGTTGTGGGCCTTTGTTAAAGGATGCGGACGGAGCCGCCGTCCAGCAGTTTGCCGGACACCCGGATCTGCTCCGGCAGGGTCACACGCGGATGCTCGATCAGCTCGATCAGCTTATCCGCTGCCAGCCTGCCAAGGGATTTGGTGTTCTGCTGGTAGGTCACCAGCGGGGGTTTGACCACCCGGGAGAGATAGATGCCATCGTATCCCATCACCGAGATGTCCTCCGGGATGCTCAGACCCGCTTCGCTCAGGGCGTTGTAGCCGCCCAGTGCGGAAAAGTCATCCGGGAAGATGATGCAGGTGGGCCGCTGCGGCAGTGCCAGCAGCGCCCGGGTCTCCTCTGCGCAGCGATCCACATCGTGGTACACACCGCAGCGGACGTACTCCTCCGGCACCTTCAGCCCCAGTTCCTCGCAGGCTTGATAGAAGCCTGCCAGTCGGTTCTCAGTAACGGCGGTCTTTTCGCCGTGGATGAAGGCGATACGCCGGTGTCCGCAGGCCCATGCCTGCTGTACCAGAGCCTTTGTGCCAACCACGTTGTCTGAAAGGATCGCCATCCGGTTGTTGAACACATGGTCGATGGTCACCACCGGCACATCGCCGTTGACCAGCTCCACCACCTGCGGATCGTAAAAGTTCACACAGGCGATCACCACGCCGTCCACACCCCGGTAGTGGCAATGTTCCAGATAGCTCATGGACTTGCCGCTGATGTTGTGGTTGATAAAGGTGATATCATAGCCGCGCTTTTCTGCTTCTACCTTGAAGCTGTCCAGCACTGCAGAGAAGTACTCGTGGGTCAGGCCGCTCTGCTTTTCATCTACGAACAGAACGCCAAGGTTGTAAGTACGGTTGGTTTTCAGCGCCCGGGCTGCTGCGTTGGGCAGATACCCTACGCGGCGGGCCGCTGCACGGATGCGTTCCCGCGTGGCCGGTGCGATGTCCGGCTGGCCGTTCAGCGCCTTACTGACAGTTGCGACGGATACGCCGCACTCTTTTGCCAGATCCTTCAGGGACGGCATCTTATGGCCTCCTTCCAAGGAAAGGAGCTGCGGAATGTTTCTCGCGAGTTCCTTAATCGTTTTCGCAATCTCAATATATCGCATTCTGCACCAAAAATCAAGCGAAAACGTAAAAGTTTTAGCTCAGCTGCATCACTTTTGGCATTTCGTTTCAATTTGACCTGTAATAATTGTGCACTTCGATTCGCTTTCGTTACATTTCGATTAAAATAGAAAAATTTTCGTTGCAGTTTCGTTATGGTTTTCGGTGTCAAAGGCCGTATGTATATATTACTTTTAAAATGGGGTTTCGGGTCCTTCGTTCTGTCTTTCACCGGTATGCGCAGCACCGAAAACCGCCGGGGCTGCGCAGATTATTTTAAAATTTCCGCCGAGATTTTTGCAAAAAGCTCTTGCATTTTTTGGTGGGATACGGTATGCTTAGCGTGATGAGATTGCTTCTTTCGCAACGCCTTAATCGTTTTCGCCCATCGACGCACTGCCCGCCCGACAAGGCGCAGTTTTAAGGAGGAAGCATTATGAAGTTCGGATATTTTGATGACCAGAATAAAGAGTACGTCATCACCACCCCGCAGACGCCCCTGCCCTGGATCAACTACCTTGGCAGCGAGGACTTCTTCAGTCTAGTTTCCAACACGGCGGGCGGTTACAGCTTTTACCGGGACGCCCGGATGCGCCGCCTGACCCGCTACCGCTACAATAACTCCCCGCTGGACATGGACGGCCACCGGATCTACATCAAGGACGGCGACACCGTGTGGAACCCGGGCTGGCAGCCCACCAAGACCCCGCTGGACAGTTACAGCTGCCGCCACGGTCTGGGCTACACCATTTTGGAGGGCAAAAAGGACGGCGTGACCGCCCGGCAGGAACTGTTCGTCCCCAAGGGCGATGCCTGTGAGCTGGACCGGGTGACCGTGTGCAACGGCAGCACCATCGTCAAGGAGCTGGATCTGTTCAGCTATGTGGAGTTCTGCCTGTGGGATGCTGTGGACGACGGCTCCAACTTCCAGCGCAATTTCTCCACCGGTGAGGTGGAGGTAGAGGGCAGCGTCATCTACCACAAGACCGAGTACCGCGAGCGCCGCGACCACTACGCCGTGTTCTGGGCAAACTGCCCGGTGGACAGCTTTGACACCACCCGGGATGCCTTTTGCGGCGTATACGGCGGCCCGGCAGACCCGCAGGCCGTCCGCGCCGGGCACTGCTCCGGCAGCATTGCCCACGGCTGGGCACCGGTGGGTGCACTGCACATCCACCTGACCCTCGCCCCCGGCGAGAGCCGCAGCGTCCTGTTCGGTCTGGGCTACATTGAGAACCCGCAGCAGGAAAAGTTCATTGCACCGGGCGTCATCAACAAGACCCGCGCCCATGCCATGATGGAGCGCTACGCTACGGATGCACAGGTCGATGCCGCCCGCGCCGCCCTGCGCACCCACTGGGAGCAGCTGCTGTCCACCTACCATCTGGACTCCGGCGAGGAAAAGCTGAACCGCATGGTCAACATCTGGCACCAGTACCAGTGCATGGTCACCTTTAATATGAGCCGCTCTGCCAGCTACTTTGAAAGCGGTACCGGACGCGGCATGGGCTTCCGGGACAGCTGTCAGGATCTGCTGGGCTTTGTGCACATCATCCCCTCCCGCGCCCGGGAGCGCATTCTGGATATCGCCGCCACCCAGTTTGAGGACGGCAGCGCCTACCACCAGTACCAGCCCCTGACCAAAAAAGGCAACCGGGATATCGGCACCGGCTTCAACGATGACCCGCTGTGGCTCATTGCCGGTACTGCTGCCTACCTGCGGGAGACCGGCGACTGGTCTATTCTGGAGGAGCAGGTACCCTTTGATAACGACGCCACCAAGGCACAGACCCTGATGGAGCACCTGCGCCGCAGCTTCAACTTTACCTGCACCCATCTGGGTCCCCACGGCCTGCCGCTGATCGGCCGCGCCGACTGGAACGACTGCCTGAACCTGAACTGCTTCTCCGAGCACCCGGGCGAGAGCTTCCAGATCACCGGCCCCAGCGAGGGTCCCGTAGCCGAAAGCGTATTCATTGCCGGTATGTTCGTCAAGTACGGCCACGAATACGCCCAACTGTGCGACCATCTGAATCTGACCGAAGAAGCCGCTGCCGCCCGCAAGCACATTGATGCCGTGGAGCAGGCCACCCTGACCGCCGGTTGGGACGGCGCATGGTTCCGCCGTGCCTACGATGCTTTCGGCAAGCCCGTCGGCAGCAAGGAGTGCACCGAGGGTCAGATCTTCATTGAGCCGCAGGGTATGTGCGTCATGGCCGGCATTGGCAAGGAGAGCGGACAGGCCGCGCAAGCGCTTGCCAGCGTGGAGGAGCGTCTGGACACCAAATACGGCGTGGTGCTGCTGCAGCCCGCCTACACCAGCTATCAGCTGAATCTGGGCGAGATCTCCAGCTATCCTCCGGGATACAAGGAGAACGCCGGTATCTTCTGCCACAACAACCCGTGGATCAGCTGCGCCGAGGCAACGCTCGGTCACGGCGACCGCGCCTTTGCGGTGTACCGCAAGACCTGCCCCGCCTATATCGAGGACATCTCCGAGATCCACCGCACCGAGCCCTACGTTTACAGCCAGATGGTAGCCGGTAAGGACGCCCCCACCTTCGGCGAAGCCAAAAACAGCTGGCTGACCGGTACGGCGGCATGGACCTTCTTCAACATCAGCCAGTACATTCTGGGCATCCAACCCACCTTGGACGGCCTGAAGGTAGACCCCTGCATCCCCCACACCCTGTCCGGCTTCACCGTGACCCGCCGCTTCCGCGGTGCTGTGTACCACATCACGGTGGATAACGCCGCCGGGGTGCAGCACGGCATCAAGGCCGTTACCGTGGACGGCAAGGCCATCTCCGGCAACGTTCTGCCGCTGGCTGCCGCCGGTACTGAGGTAACGGTGCAGGTGACCATGGGTTAAACCGACTTTCTCTGCTTTTTCATATTATTCTCCTTTCTGTGACCAAAGCCGCCGCGCAGTTCCCTGCACGGCGGCTTTGGTTTACAATGAAAATATTTTAACAGCTTAACGATTGATAATGCGCTCCGCGTTGCTCTGCGCATAGATAGCGGAATTATTTTTTTTATTTGCATTTCAGCCAAGCCTGCGGGCTTGGCTGAAATGCTTTTTTCACAGGAGGGGTCGTAGTGGTCAACTGCATTTGTGATTCAGACCGCCCATTAACCATTGCAGTCCCACTTGTAAAAATGCGTTTGGAGCGCTCCGCAGAGCGCGACAAACGCGAAATATTAAAATAACCTTTCCGCTGAAGATGCGCAGAGCAACGCGGAGCGCATTCAAAATCATTTCACCTGCCCGCGCATTCCAAATCGTCCCCTTCCCTCTTGCATTTTTGGGGAAAGAGGTGTAGAATACAGTCACAATCAAACACAGGGGAGCTCGTGCAGCGGGCTGAGAGGAAGTATAGCAAGCTTCGACCCTTTTACCTGATGCGGATAATGCCGCCGTAGGAAGTCATACCCTTTATGATTTTTTGCAGGAGGAGCCGCGCCGGGTTCCTCCTGTTTTTTTGTACCTCTGCGGAGGTTCCGCAGCCGGCTGAGGGGGAGCGCCCTGAGCCTTGGATGAATGCAGCGATGGGAAGCCGTGTTCCGGCGTGAGAGGAAACCAGTAAGTTTCGACCGCACCTTCCGTACCTGTTCCCGCCTTGTGGCGGGCACGGGCTGTTTTGTTGCGGGAGCGCCGGTATTCATCCTGCGCTGCCGCAGATGGTTGAAAAGGAGCTAATTTATCATGAAGAATCTCTCTGTCAAAAAGCTTGCCCTTGCCGGTATGTTCTGTGCCCTGTGCGTGGTGGGCAGCGTGTTCAGCTTTCCCATGTTCGGCAGCAAGTGCGCCCCGGTGCAGCACATGGTCAATGTGCTGTGCGCCGTTCTGCTGGGGCCCTGGTGGGGCGTCGGTGTAGCCTTTGTGGCTTCCCTGCTGCGCAACCTGCTGGGTCTGGGCAGCCTGATGGCTTTCCCGGGCAGTATGTTCGGTGCGCTGCTGTGCGGCCTTGCATACCACAAGACCAAAAACCTGATCGCCACCGTGGTGGGTGAGGTGTTCGGCACCAGCATTCTGGGCGGCCTGTGCGCATGGCCTGTGGCCATCTTCCTGATGGGCAAGAGCGCTGCGGATATCGCCTTCTACGCCTACATCGTGCCCTTCCTCATCTCCACCGCCGTGGGTGCGGTGATCGCCGGTGCAGTGGTGTTCAGCCTGCAGCGCTCCGGCGCTCTGCGCTCCATGCAGAACAGCCTTTCCTGAGCGGAGGTACCGGGAATGCTCAAAACCGCCTTTGAGAACCTGCGCAGCCGCAGCCCTCTCATCCACAACATCACCAACTACGTCACCGTGAACGACTGCGCCAACATGGTGCTGGCCTGCGGCGCCTCCCCCATCATGGCCGATGATGCCGCCGAGGTGGAGGAGATCACCGCCATCTGCGGCGGACTGAATATCAACATCGGCACGCTGAACAGCCGCACCGTCACCAGTATGCTGCTAGCGGGCAAAAAGGCCAATCAGCTGGGGCATCCGGTGGTACTGGACCCGGTGGGTGCCGGTGCCTCCCATCTGCGCACGGACACCGCCTTCCGCCTGCTGCGGGAGGTGCAGTTCACAGTGATCCGGGGCAACATCTCGGAGATCAAGACCCTTGCCTCCGGCGCGGGCACTACTAAGGGCGTGGATGCAGACGTAGCCGACAAGGTGACCGAGGAAAATCTGGACAACGCTGTAGCCTTTGCCAAGGCCTTTGCCGCCCGCACCGGCGCGGTGGTAGCCATTACCGGTGCTATCGACATCGTAGCCGATGCACAAAAAGCCTACTGCATCCGCAACGGCAACGCCATGATGAGCAGCATCACCGGCACAGGCTGTCAGCTTTCTGCCCTGACGGCGGCTTTTGTCACCGCCAACCCCGGCCACCCGCTGGAAGCTGCCGCTGCGGCGGTATGCGCCATGGGTCTGGCGGGCGAGGTCGCCCACCAGCGGCTCACTCCGCAGGACGGCAACGCTACCTACCGCAATTACATCATTGATGCCATTTACAACATGACCCCCGAACAGCTGGAGAAAGGCGCAAACTATGAAGTGCGATAAACACACCATGCTCCTGTACGCGGTGACCGACCGTGCATGGGTGGGCGAGCAGACGTTGTATCAGCAGGTGGAAAGCGCCCTGAAGGGCGGTGCTACCTGTGTGCAGCTGCGGGAAAAGCAGCTGGGCGACGCGGATTTTTTACAGGAAGCCATCCAGATCCACGCCCTGTGCCAGCAGTACGGCGTGCCGCTGTTCATCAACGATAACGTGGAGGTGGCCTTGCAGTGCCACGCCGAGGGCATCCATGTGGGGCAGGACGATATGGCCGCCGCACAGGTGCGCCAGCGCGTGGGCGAGGGCGTGATGATCGGCGTATCCGCCCACACGGTACAGGAAGCGCTGGACGCTGTGGCGCACGGCGCGGACTACCTTGGCGTAGGCGCGGTATTTGCCACCCACACCAAGACGGACGTGAGCGAGATGCCCCGGCAGACCCTGCTGGACATCTGCAATGCCGTGGATGTGCCGGTGGTGGCCATTGGCGGCATCCACAAGGAGAACATCCTGCAGCTCAAGGGCACCGGCGTGGACGGTGTGGCGCTGGTAAGTGCTATCTTTGCCGCAAAGGACATCGAGGCCGAGTGCCGCGAACTGCGTGCCCTTTCGGAGCAGATCGTAAAATAAACACATTGCAATTCCAAAAAATTCCGCTGTAAAGGGCTTCCCCCGGTCGGGGGAAGCTGTCACCGAAGGTGACTGATGAGGGCGCAGACAAGCTGTATATCGCGGGTCATCACCCCTCATCCGGCGCTAACGCGCCACCTTCCCCCCAAGGGGTGAAGGCTTTTGCGGTATTGCGGATCATAAATCATCATCCCGCGGCAAACCGGGGGCACCACCTTGGGCCGCGTTACAAAATTCATGGAGAAAACCAACATGAAAAGCGTATTTTGCGCAGGTGCCGGCATCCAGAGCATACTGTTTTTTCTGAATGACGGCTACCTATCTGCCACCCTTGCCTGCGGGTCGGGAGTTTCTCCGAGGACCGTCCGCTGGGGTGGGACCCTGCTGCCGCAGGCAGTAGGGCGGGCGATGGAATGGCCTGCAACAGCAACGACCGCCGCCAGTGGCGGAAACAGGAAGTTGCTGTTGGGGCAGCGGCCAGCAGGATGCGAGTGCTGCTCAATGCATGAAGCATCCGCTGGGTGCCGCAACCCGTACTCGTGTCCGAGGAGAAAGCTCCCGGCACACAGGCTGCCCCGTATTACTGCATGACCAGCACCCTGCTGTTCAGAGATAAACTGTCATTTGGAGGAACACAGCGTATGCAGACTTATACCACCCAGATGGATGCCGCCCGCAAGGGCATCATCACCCCGGAGATGGAGATCGTAGCCAAAAAGGAATACCGCACCACCGAGGAGATCCGCCAGTGGGTCGCCGAGGGCAAGGTAGCCATCCCCGCCAACAAGCACCACAAGTGCCTGAACCCCGAGGGCGTAGGCTCCATGCTGCGCACCAAGATCAACGTGAACCTTGGCGTCTCCCGCGACTGCAAGGACTACAACATTGAGATGCAGAAGGTGATGAGCGCCGTGAACATGGGCGCAGAAGCCATTATGGATCTGTCCAGCCACGGCAACACCCAGCCCTTCCGCCAGAAGCTGACCCACGAGTGCCCGGTGATGATCGGCACTGTGCCGGTGTATGATTCGGTCATCCACTACCAGCGGGATCTGGCTGAGCTGACTGCACAGGACTTCATCGATGTGGTACGCCTGCACGCAGAGGACGGCGTGGACTTTGTTACCCTGCACTGCGGCATCACCCGCAAGACCATCGAGCAGATCCGCAAGCACAAGCGCAAGATGAACATCGTGAGCCGCGGCGGCTCTCTGGTGTTTGCGTGGATGAGCATGACCGGCAACGAGAACCCCTTCTACGAGCACTTTGACGAGATCTGCGAGATCTGCGCCGAGCACGATGTGACCATCTCTCTGGGCGACGCCTGCCGTCCCGGCTGTCTGGCTGACGCCACCGACGTGTGCCAGATCGAGGAACTGGTGCGTCTGGGCGAGCTGACCAAGCGCGCATGGGCACACAACGTGCAGGTGATGGTAGAAGGCCCCGGCCATGTGCCCCTGAATCAGGTCGCCGCCAACATGGAGGTTCAGAAGAGCATCTGCATGGGCGCACCCTTCTATGTGCTGGGACCTCTGGTCACCGATATCGCCCCCGGCTACGACCACATCACCGCTGCCATCGGCGGCGCAGTGGCAGCCGCCAGCGGTGCGGCCTTCCTGTGCTATGTGACCCCCGCCGAGCATCTGGCACTGCCCAATGTGGAAGACGTAAAGCAGGGCATCGTGGCCTCCAAGATCGCCGCTCACGCCGCCGACATTGCCAAGGGCATCCCCCACGCCCGGGACATTGACGACAAGATGGGCGATGCCCGCCGCGTACTGGACTGGGATGCACAGTTCGCCTGCGCGCTGGACCCCGAGACCGCCAAGGCCATCCGCGACGCCCGTCTGCCCGAGGACGACCACAGCGACACCTGCAGTATGTGCGGCAAGTTCTGCGCCGTGCGCAGCATGAACAAGGCGCTGGCCGGTGAATACATCGACATTCTGTAAGCTTTTCCCGCGCTGAAAGGCGCTTCTTCCTCCGGGACTGCTGCACAATCGTGCGGCAGTCCCTTTTTTGTAGGACGATTTAAATGCCCTCCGCTGCCGAGCTGCGGCATATTCAGTGGAATTATTATTTTGCATTTGCTGCACTGCGTTCAGTTTGGTCAATCTATTCTATCAATATTTTAGATTTTACAATTCTTCTGTGCTGTACTATAATAAAGTAGCAACTTTATTTCTCAAAAGTACAGGAGGCTGTTTTCTTGATAGTTGATCTGATCGAAGCGCTTTACCGCCTGCTGTGGGGCGATTTATTCACCCTGCCAGTGGCGGGCGGCATTGGCATCTCCTTCATGGTGGTGCTTCTGTTTGCAGCCGGTATCGGCTTTACCCTGCGCACAAGGCTGCTGCCGGTGCGCCTGTTCCGGGATATGATCGGCGCGGTATGCGAAAAAAAGCAGGCTGCGGGCGGGCTTTCCTCCTTCCAGACACTGGTCATCTCCACCGCCACCCGGGTGGGCATGGGCAACCTTGTAGGCGTGGTGGCCGCTGTTTCGGCGGGCGGTGCGGGCGCGGTGTTCTGGATGTGGGTCACCGCCCTGCTGGGTGCTTCCACCTCCTTTGTGGAGTCCACTCTGGCGCAGAAGTACCGCGTGCCGGACCCGCTGTACGGCGGCTGGCGGGGCGGCCCGGCCTACTACCTTCATGTGCTGGCAGAGCGCAAGCGGGGCAAAAAGCTCAAGCGCTCGGTGTGTGCAGCGCTGTTTGCGGTGTCCGGTCTGATCTGCTGGTGCGGCATCAGTCAGGTGATTTCCAACTCGGTGAGTTCTGCCTTTGAAAACGCCTTTCACGTCCCGCCGCTGGCCACTACCGTGGTGCTTACCCTGCTGGCGGCGCTGATCGTGCTGCGCAAAAACGCCACCGTAAAAAGCCTTGACTTTATCGTGCCGGTCATGGCGGTGTGCTACTTTGTCATCACGGTGGGCATCGTGGTGCTGAATCTCCGGCAGCTGCCCGCCGTGCTGGCACGCATCTTTGCCGAAGCCTTTGGCCTGCGTCAGGTGGCCGCAGGCGGCTTTGGCGCAGTGCTGATGAACGGTGTCAAGCGCGGGCTGTTCTCCAACGAAGCGGGCAGCGGCTCTGCCCCCTGCGCCGCTGCCGCTGCGGAGTGTGACGACCCGGTAAAGATGGGTCTTGTACAGGCGCTGGGCGTATTGATCGACACGGTGGTCATCTGCAGCTGCACTGCTTTTCTGATGCTGCTGGTGCCGCAGGAGATCACCGCCGGGCTGACCGGCATGAACCTTTTGCAGACCGCCATGCAGTACCATCTGGGCAGTTTTGGCATCGTGTTCATTGCGGTGATCTTAGCGCTGTTCAGCTTCTCCACCTTTCTGGGGGTGCTGTACTACGCCCGGGGCAATGTGGCCTACCTGTGCAGCGACAACTGGTGGAGCCAGACCGCCTACAAGCTGCTGGCGCTGGCCATGCTGCTGGTGGGCGGCACACAGGCCTACACCGTGGTGTGGGATCTGGGCGATGTGGGCATCGGGCTGATGACCATCTTCAATATGCTGGCGCTCGTTCCCCTTTCCGGCGAGGCGCTGGCCGCCCTGAACGACTACGAAAAGCGCAAAAAAATAAAATAAGACCACAAAAACGGGCTGCTGCACAAGGTTCTGTGCAACAGCCCGTTTTGTATTCGCTCCTAAATCCAGAAAGTCAGCATTTATTTACAGATACTTTTACTTTAGCTTGCTCGCCCTCTCCGTCTTTGCTTCGCAAATCCACCTCTCCCAAAGGGAGAGGCCTTGGCAAAGAGATGAAGTTTGCGTGGACTGCCAAAGGCTCTCCCTTTGGGAGAGCTGGCGCGTTAGCGCCTGAGAGGGCGAGGTCGCTGACCATGTGCAACAGCCCGTTTTGTAATATGCTAAAACTTTCAGCTATGCTGCTTCAGGGCGCAGACAGCGATGCTCAATGCGCTCCATGCGGCCTGATACATCAGCACCGTGGCGATGGACAGCTGCCAGATGCTGCCCGCATAGGTCAGCAGCACTGCAATGAACACCGAGAAGCACACCGACACCAGCTGCACCGTGGTGGCGCTGGTCTCGGCATTCTGTGCCTGATCTGCGGCCTGCAAGCCGCCAGTCAGGCTGGCAAAGCCCCTGTGGTGGTACAGGCAGCACTTGGGCTTTGCCGGGGCTGCATCGGCGGCTTCAATAGCCTGACACTGCTCACCGTCCAGCACCGTGACCATGCCCTCCGGCAGATGGTAGGCCTCGGTGATGTGCCGCGCCGTCAGGCTGGGATCCTTGCTGGTGACCAGCAGACGGATGTTTTCCTTTTGCAGAGAAGCAAGACTGCGTGCCACATTGCGGCCGCCCACATAACGCAGCACGAACATGGCGTGCAGGTTGCCGGACACTGCCAGATACAAAATTTGCAGCTCGCCATTTTTGGAGTGGCTGTCCTCGTAGTCCTGCTCCGGCAGGGTAACACCCTCCTGCTCCATGTAGCGGCGGGTGCCGATGAGGATGCGGTTATTGTCGCACCATGCCGAAAAGCCCATCCCGGTGTGTTGTTCCAGATCCTTGACCGGGAACAGAATATCGGTGCGATCCTCGATGATCTGGCGGAACAGCCCGCGCAGGGTGTCGCAGCTCTCGTTCAGTACACTTGCCGCATACAGGATGGCGCGGTCGATGCGGCCGCCCTTGAAGATGCGGATATCCTCCAGCGTCACGCTGTCAGCGGTAAACAGGTCGTCGGCATCCAGCTCAATGGTGTCGATGCCGCCCAGCTCCTCAATGGCTGCCCAGCCGGGCACCACAGCGCCCACAGCTGCGGCAGCTCTTTGCAGCCGCAGCGCCGCCAGACCCGGCACCAGCACCGAGGAAAGGGGTGCGCCCATGCACAGCACGGCAGCAGACGCAGCCACAGCGCAGTTGATGCCGCCGCCGAACAGCAGGAAGGCTACGCCGCTGAGCACTGCTGCCGCCAGCAGAACACAGGCCACCTTGCGGGCGCGGCGCTCGCTGGCGCGCTCGCTGAGACTCTGCTCCACAAAGTCATCGCTGGCAGTCTGCACCGGGCGGCTCAGCAGCACCCACGGGTCCTTCTGCTCCAGATCCCGGGCGAGGGCGCGGATCAGGTCTTTATCGCGGGTGCGGTAAGCGCCCCGCAGTTCGCCGCCCTCTGCCGCCAGCGCGTAGCCGCCCTGCACGGCAGACAGCATCACCCGGCTGCCCACCAGCGCCAGAAACAGTCCCAGCGCCGCCATACCGGTCAGCAGACCGATGCCCTCGGTGCTGCGGTAGGCATTGGCATTCAGCATGGCCACCACTGCCTGCAGCAGCGCTGCCACAGCAGCCAGCGCGGGCATGGTGTCCGCACTGGGACGGCCGCGCAGACCGGTCAGACCGTCCCGCAGCACCGGGTAGCCCACAAACAGGCTGGCGGCAAACAGCAGCAGATTGGCGGCATAGAACGCCGCCGGGGCAACGTCCGGGTCCAGCACCGAAAGCGGCGGCAGCAGACGCTCTGCTGTCAGCCCAAGGTGCAGCAGCACTACGGCCAGAATGCCCGCCAGCACACACCGCAAGGTCAGCTCTGCGGCCATGTGGTGCAGCTTATCAGTGGTGGATTCCGGCACAGCTTCCTCAGTAGGAACAGCTGCTTCCGGCGCGGTCTCCGGCTGTGCCGGGGCGGCGGGGGCAGCATCTGCCGGTGCGGGAGCCGGCTCAGCAGGAGCGTCGTCCTGCTCCAGCGGGAGCAGCGGCAGGCTCATGGTATCCTCTTTTTCCGGCTTGCGGGCAGCGGGCTTTTCGTCCTCTGCTGTGCCGAACATCTGGAAAATAGACTTTTTCTCAGGCTTTTTCGGCAGCGTTTCCGGGTCTGCCGGAGCGCTGGCAAACACCACCGGCGGCAGTTCCTCGGCGGCCTGTTGTGCAGCCTTTGCCGGGGCTTTTTCCGGCTCTGCCGCAGGCTGTGCAGGCGCGGGCTGCACCTTGGGCTGCGGCACTGCCTGCACGGGCTTTGCCGGCTGCGGGGCAGGCTTTGCCTTGCCGCTCATGCCGTTGAGCATATCCTTCAGCTGCTGCATCTCCCGCTGCTCCAGCTCCTCCTGTGGCAGCAGTATCTCCGGGGCGTTCTTCGCCTTGGGCTGCTTTTGGGGCGCTGCAGCGGGCTGCGGTACGGGCTTTTCCGGTGCCAGCTGCACGGCAGCAGCCGCCTTGGGTGCAGGCACAGGCTCTGCCGGCACTGCCTTGACCGGCTCTGTCCGGGCAAACTGCAGCGGCATTACCGGAACAGGGTCTGCGGTGCGCAGCTCCAGCGCCATGTCCTCCTGCTCCGGCTGTACCGGCTTTGCATCTGCCCCCAGCAGGATCTCGCCAGTGGGGATCTCCAGCACCGGCTGTGCCGCGGCGGGCGTTTCTTCTTTATCGTGGCCGAACAGCTTGCCCAGCAGCCCGGCCTTGGGCTTTTCCTCCACCGGGGCAGGCTCGTCCCGGTGGGTCATCTCCTCGGGCAGATCGATCACACTGGTGCTGAAAAAGTTGCGGAACCGCTCTTCAGCCGAGAGCTCTCCCGTCTGCTTGCCCTTGCGTTCATTTTTATTGTTCGGCATCCTTGTCCCTCCCACTGTTCTGGATGGAGTTTACCGCTTGTTTTATTCTTCTACGGCGCGCTGCGACTGGATCTCGTACAGAATGATGCCTGCCGCCACCGAAACGTTATAACTGTCCACGCCGGTACCGGGTGCAGCCATATCCAGCCGCACCACACCGTCGCACAGCTTCTTTACCAGCTGGGATACCCCGCTGCCCTCGCTGCCCAGTACCAGCGCGATGGGGCCGGTCAGGTTATTCTTGCGCAGGGAGACGCCGTCCATGTCGGCGCAGTAGACGAACACGCCCTGCTCCTTCAGGCGGCGGATGGTCTCGCCGATGTTGGCCACACGCGCCACCGGCAGGCGCTCGGCAGCGCCTGCGCTGGACTTGATCACGGTGGGGGTAACGGATGCGCCGCCACGCTTGGGGATGACGATGCCGTGGGCACCGCACAGCAGGGCGCTGCGCATGACTGCGCCCAGGTTGTGGGGATCCTCAATGCCGTCGCTCAGCACCAAAAAGGGCGGCTCGCCCTTGGCTTTGGCTGCTGCCAGCAGATCCTCCACGGTCGCGTACTCGATCTCGCTTGCAAAGGCCGCCACGCCCTGATGGCTCTCGGTGCCGGTCATCAGGCGCAGCTTGTTGGGGTGCACCCGCTTGACCGTTGCACCGGCCTCTTTGGCCAGCGCTGTATAGTATGCCGCCACTGCCGGAGCCATCCCCTCGGCAATAAGCACGGTATCCACACCGGAGCCGCTCTTGAGCAGCTCGGTCACAGGGTTTTTGCCGTAGATCAGGCTCTCGCTTTTCTGCTGCGGCTGCTCTGCATCGCGGCGCGGACGGCGCGGCTGGTTACGTTCTTCCATCTTTTTTATGCTCCTTCCGTTCCGGGCGGGCGGTGCCGCGCCGGAGCGTTTTATTCTGTTTATGATAATCCAAGATAAAGTATACCATATCTCGCCCGGCTTCGCCACAAATTGCCGGGATTTTATTGCCCGGCGCTAAAATTTTTTCGGTAAAAAGCGTCCCTTCCTGCCGGTTTCGGCAGCTGTAAAAATGTTTTGCCCGCTGCCCGGTCGGCGGGGTGCAATTCCGCCGTTTTGCCAAGGTCAAAAGTTTTCCACAAAAAACGTCTATACATTCCGTAAACGCTCTGTAGTTTTTCCACAAGTTGAAAACTCGGTGGAAAGTGTGTAAAAGTCCAGTCATAGCGCCCGTTTTCCGGGTGGAATTAAACAGTTTCCACCGGGTTTTCAACAGCAGATTCCTCCACATCTTGGCAAAAGCCTTACAATTTGTAAAATTCAAGTCGGAATTATGACAATTTTTTGAACCGGAAATTGTCCGCTTTTGCAATTTTCTCCAACATCATTTTGACGAATGTTAAAATGTGTTGAAAACCCACCTCATCCAAGCGCAAGGCAGATGTTGCAGCATCTATGGATTTTTGTCGCCAGGCGCAGAACATTTCTGCCGCTGCTGCATCAGCCGCTTTGTGCCGTGCCTGTTCCGCAGCAGCTCTATGCAAGAAAAAGCGCCTGTTCGGATTGATTTTAGGCGCAGTTTGGGGTATACTAACCATGTGGGCTTGTTAAACCATGCACAATGCGGTGTGTGGCAGAGCCGGAACCCCGATAATTTTTGGAGGTAATGAATAATGTTGGTAAATGCAACCGAAATGCTGCTCAAGGCACGCGATGGCCACTACGGTGTGCCGCAGTTCAACATCAACAATCTGGAGTGGACCAAGGCAGTCCTGACCGCCTGCGAGGAAATGAAGAGCCCCGTCATTCTGGGTGTTTCCGAGGGTGCAGGTAAGTACATGACCGGCTTCAAGACTGTTGCCGCTATGGTCAGCGCCATGGTCGATTCCATGGGCATCACCGTTCCCGTTGCTCTGCATCTGGATCACGGCACCTACGAGGGCTGCAAGGCCTGCGTTGAGGCCGGCTTCTCTTCCATCATGTTCGATGGCAGCCACTACTCCATCGAGGAGAACGTGGAAAAGACCAAGGAGCTGGTTGCTCTGGCACACGCTCACGGCATGAGCATCGAGGCCGAGGTCGGCTCCATCGGCGGCGTTGAGGACGGCGTTGTAGGCGCTGGCGAGATCGCTGATCCCGAGGAGTGCGCAAAGATCACCGCTCTGGGCATCGACTTCCTGGCTGCCGGCATCGGCAACATTCACGGCGTCTACCCCGCAAACTGGAAGGGTCTGGACTTCGAGGCTCTGGACCGCATCCACAAGGCCACCAACAACATTCCTCTGGTTCTGCACGGCGGCACCGGCATCCCCGATGAGATGATCGCAAAGGCCATCAGCCTGGGCGTTTCCAAGATCAACATCAACACCGAGTGCCAGCTGGTGTTTGCTGAGGCCACCCGCAAGTACATCGAAGAGGGCAAGGATCAGCAGGGCAAGGGCTTCGACCCCCGCAAGCTGCTGGCTCCCGGCGCAAAGGCCATCGAGGCCAAGTGCAAGGAGAAGATCGAGCTGTTCGGCTGCGCAGGCAAGGGCTAAGCAGAAGCTCGTATCCTAACCGGTACACCACCCAATAAAGTATGCGGCCCCGCCGCACTGTTATGCACAGTGCAGCGGAGCCGCTTTTTGTTTTATATGCGAGCACTCAGCCGTGGGTCGTTTCCATATCGCCAGAAATGGATTGCATACAGTCCCGCACCCAGAAGCAGACAAAAGATTGAATAGCCAAGAATCGGAAGCCGCAACAACACGAGATTGCCCGCGATCTGGGTAAAGAACCAGCCCGTTCCATACAGAATCACGATATAAAGCACCAGCCATGCAGCATATTTCAGCCAATGCTCTCGCGGCGGAAAGCCCACCTGCTCCATCATCCGGCGGAACAGTATGCAAAACGCCGCCACTGCAACAACAAGCTGCATCAGATAGCCTACCGAAAGCTCAAAAACCCAATTTCCAATAATCGGATAGAGCAGCAACCCTTCAATGCCCCACCCAAAAAAGAAATACAGAGGTGCAACATACCAGAAGTAATCCCCGGCTCTCAGTGTTTTCAAGCTGGGCTTGACCTCTTCCACAAAGGTCTTTGCGTCCGAAATCGAATGAAACAGTTCCTGATTTTCCTTGTTGGCTTGGATGGCAATATCAAGCAAATCGCTGCGCACAAGTTCGATGCCACAGAAGTCCCAGCTGACCCGGCGAAGATAACGAATTACTTCTTTAAGCTGCTCCTGACTTTTTTCAGTCAGCAACTCGGTACGCATCCGGTTTGTTTTTCGCAATGCAAAATACTTATTCATCTGGCTCCTCCTTAAAAATTTTTTCCACCAGCTGGCAGAGCTGGCTCCAATCCTGCCGGAACTCAAGAAGCGCCTGCCGCCCTTCTTCTGTTAGAATGTAGTATTTTCGGCTCGGTCCCTTGGGCGAAGGTCTGCGTTCTACCGTAACCTTTCCCTGCTGCTCCAAGCGCAATAGCAGCGGATAGAGTGTACTTTCACTCAAGTCAGAAAATCCGACCTGTTTCAGATGCATCACGATCTCATAGCCATAGGTCGGCTCTTGCGCAATCAATTTCAGGACACAATATTCCAGAACACCCTTTAAAAGTTGTGCATTGTTTTCCATAAGTCCTCCTCTCAGCTAGTATGTAATGCGTAGTAGCTTATCTACATTGTATTACATAGTAGTGTTTCTGTCAAGTCCTGACCTATTGGCATTACAACCAAAAATCATGTCATATTTTTATGCAACAAAAAAGCCCTGAGATTTCTCTCAGAGCTTTCTGTTAAGTCGGCGACTACCTATTTTCACAAGCCGTTTCCAGCTAACTATCTTCGGCACA
>OFMG01000089.1_pt1 | contig 131172 bp, 121 predicted proteins | sample 1541751 | NCBI WGS metagenome assembly OFMG01 (sample SAMN04209232, study PRJEB22552) | human gut metagenome | biome: gut; material: feces | host: Homo sapiens | place: USA: Oklahoma
CAACAACTTCACCGGCGGAACTTGCAAATGTTTTAAAAACACAAACAGCACGAAAAGCACGAAAGTTGTATGGCGAAACCATTTTAAAAAAATATTACTGGAAACCTTATTTTTGGTCGGATAGTTATTTTATTTCATCTGTTAGTGAAAACAGTCTGCACACAATAAAACAGTATATTCGGAATCAGGGGAAACGATAATGTGTCCGTCAGGACGCATTCACCCACGCCCATATTAAAATATGGACGTGGTACTCTGCTTAGATTTATAGAATACAGCATAAACTTGCCAGTGCTGCTACAACCCAGGTCTTTGTTAATGTATGATGTTCTGTTTTCATTATCTTTTTATTTATCCTCTCTTGTATAGTACTATATTTACATCATTTTATCATATTTTCATATCTTATCCAATCCATACATCATCGATATACAACAAAAGACTCAGAAGTCCACGGCTCCTGAGTCCTTTAAAATTATCATATAGCTATTGCATTACTGCATTCCGTTTGCTGTCTTATATTTATACAGCATTTCAGCATGATTCTGTTCTTCTACCTGAATGTCAGCCATTAACTTTCTAAGATCACTATCCCCAAACATAAATACATTTGTATTATACTCTCCGGAAACCAATTTCTCTGTTCCAATTGCATCAGTTGCAAGAAATGCATCATGCATCTTATCTTCGGACTGGCTCGCTGCTGTATAGATTGCTCTTGGTTCATAGTCTCTTCCATCACTGTCATTGCAGTCACTTGACGGTACTGTTCCATCTAAGACCTGTGTGAGTGAATCGTAATGTGTCTGCTCTTTTTTGTGTAACTGTTCAAAAAGATTTTTAAGTTCTGGATCGATCGCCTGCTGTGCGTATTTTTGATACTTTTCTATGCAGCTTTTCTCCTGTGTTCTTAGGTTTTCAATTGCTGTTCTTTCTGTCTCTTTTAATACCATGATATGAGTTCCTTTCTACTTTGGAAATTTTTATGATGGTATTATCTGCTGTTTGATGCATTTCTATGCAACGAATGGCGAAAATTTAACATTCAATTACATTGAAATTCCATCGTACCATCCGTCTGTAATTCTGCTTGATCGGATAAGTAAAATTCCAAAGTCATAATATTTTTTTCATTCAATTCCAGTTTTTTCACTTGATACTTTACCATTTCACTCACAGAAAATTTACCATCTTCTTTATAGATCGTTGTCAAAATTCCTTCTGTCTTTCCATTGTTACTTTGTAATCGGATATTTGCAAATCCTCCGGAACTATTTTGCTGTAACAATGTTATCGTTGTTGGTTTTCCAGCTTTTGTTTTTTCATAAAATGTTTTCAATTTCTCACCATGACTTGTCTTGGATGGTTTGAATTTTACTGGTGCATTTTTTGTACTATGTTTTTCTTCCCCAATCTGGGCAACAGGATAACCTTTGGATGTTAATGTATCATATAATGTTTGTAAGTCTTTTTTTGTAACTTTATTCTCATTGATTTTTATGTTTTGACAAATGTCTGAAATTTGCTTAACTTCTTTTTGTGCCTGAGCTTTTTCTTGCTTTGTTATCACCAATGGTTCCCACTTTTTTGTCTTATGATCTGTTTGTTTTGTTGTTTCTTTTATATTTGATGATCTACATGCTGTAAGTGTTATGACACTTGCGAGTAACAAAATAGCTAGCATTAATCTACTACATATATTCTTCGGATATTTTCTTTGCTTTTCTAACCACATATTCTTCTGCCCTTTTAAAATTCTTATGAATAATCCCATATTTCATACCCCTGTCGACGTGCGGAATCATATACGGGTATCATATTCTTTTCAAGTATATTATAAAACATCTCTTTTGAATTACCTTTTCGATATAATTCCTGTCCTGCCCAAATAGAATGAAGATTATCCTTATAACAGCCTTTAAATCTGTTATAGATTCCCATATCATCATAAATCATTTGATACATCAGATATTGATTTTGTGCAAAATTCTGAAAAAACGGATTCCATTTTGGTAATCGATTACTCTTTGATGAATTTAGTGATGCATCCATCGGCATCAGATTCCAAAGTTCATCATTCATAACAAATGACCATGGAATAAAATGATCAATATCGTATTTTTTCTTCTTCACAGGTTGTCCAGTAAAGACGTCTCTGATTTCTTGAACTTCCATGATATCTTGCCAGAGATCTCTTACTTTTTTAAGCTTTCGCACCTTTTCTTCTGTTGGGGTCAATTTATATACCAGACCAGGTACTTCTGGATTATTGTTCTGCAGCCATTTTACCTTCTCGTATTGAATCCAGCCTAGAATATTGACTGTATGATCTTGGATCATCTTGATCCAGTCTTGTTGGAAGTATACTTCTTTTTTTAACTTGCTGCTTGTTCCTAATATGTATGGAAGAGTTAAGACTTCTTTATTAAATTTCTGAATATACGCTGTCATGCGATTTGCACTATTCCAATTTACTTTTTCATTACTCCTCGTAAAAAAGCCTGCTAATGCTCTGTATGGAACCATATGAGTCAGCTGTTCTTTCGTCGTTTTTAATTCCTTGTTATACTGATTGATCGCGTTTTTAATCTCTACTTTCGAAGCATTCGCCGATAATTCACTAAGCTCTGTTAGCAAAAGGACTGCTCTCTCCAATCCATCCTTGATCTGCCCGTCCAGTGGCATTCCACTTAAGTGAATATGGAACTCTCTTACAGAATACCATGCATTTGCGATCATCTCATCTATGATCTCATCAAATGTCGATTCTGTTTTTCCTTCAGAGATTAATTGTATGATCGCTTCCAGCCAGTAAAATTTATAGCAATATGAGGGACTTTTCATCATTTTAGAAAATCCATCAATATTTAAATTGTTATAATATTTTGGCTCAATTTCTAGGATATTTTTCCCTTGCAAATCAGGATATTCAACCATCGTTCATCACCTCGTCCTTCTCTGACATCTCCTGTTGTCCATATTTCTTTGATCTGTAATTGAGGGATTTGCAAGATAAATTCTTTCAATGAATCTTCTGTAAAATCCGTAAAATAACGCCCATTTCTCTCCCCTTCGAATTCACCATACTTAAATGATGTATAAATGATTCCATTTTCTTTTAATGCTTTATTCATCTTATGAAATACACGCAAAAGATCATTTGTTGATAAATGAAGGATTGATGCACATGCCCAGATTCCATCATAAATATTCTGGTCATTTAATTCTTCAAACAGCATTTGTTTTACTTTGATTCCTGTATATTTTGAAGCTTCCTTACAAATCTCTTCGGATCCGTCAATCGCCGTTACGTTATAGTTTCGCTTTAGGAAATATTTTGTATCACGACCAGAACCGCAACCAAAATCCAAAATTGATGCACCCGATGGAAGATAAGATAAAAATTTATTTTGTATGTTTGTAAAGTCTACGGATCTTGTTGTTTGTATGAATGATTTTGTGTATTTGTTGTAATAGTTTATGGTTTTGTTGTTCATTGGAAGCCTCTCTTAAGTACATTCTAATAACCATTTGACAGATTTCACTAATCTCTTTTGGGCATCAGCAAAATGCCCGCCGCTGTTAAATTCTAATGTTGTTTGCTTTACCTTAGGATCATTGCGCAAAATTCGTTCCTGTGTTCTAGTTCGATCTCCAACTCTTGCCATGACCGGATTCTTTGTTTTTTCTTCTTTTCCTCCAAGGCTTAAGTAGATATTGCTTTCATGCTTTATTTGATGATGCAACACATATTCATCCCATTGTTCGAACCATAAAGAACCGGAGCAGCTTGCAATTGCTGAGAAGATATCCGTTTCATATGCTGTCCATAGAGCAAACAATCCTGCAAGGGAATATCCGATCAGATAAATTTCTCTGTCTACTCCGTAATCTGCTTCTAATTTCGGAATCAAATCATTCATTAACCATTGTAAAGTCTTTGGACCATTTCCTTTAAACTCTTCGTCCCCAAAGGCAGCAGGTGACTTCCATGGAGAAAAATCGCCATTCCAATCTTTTACCTGAAATGCACAGAAAAGAAAATCCTGACCATTGACTGTCTCCATCAGACAATCCCACATATGTGATATTTCATTTCCACGATGAGGGTACATTCCCCATAAAATGATCGGACCGCCGGAACCATTTTGTTCTATATAACATGCTTTCTGTTTTATCTGTAATTTCTGCATAAATACATTCATCTCCATAAATTTTTCTGCTCTTAATGGATTTATTTTCGTGAATTTTGGCTTATTCCCTAGTTGTAGAATCCTCCAGTTCTTCTAACGCGTCCATATAATTATCCATCCATTCCATCTGCCATTGTCTGGGATCTGTTTCTGATATCTGACTTAACGGATCGATTTCGTCAAACATTCCAAGATTCTCTGCCATATCTAGCGGAAACAAAGTTTCATCTGGACCGATTATTACCTGATCTCCAATCCCTAGATTCCTGTCATAAGCTGTTAATTCTTCCATTGAAATCTCTTCTGGTTCATCCATGGTATCTTCTTTTACATAAAAAGTTAACATTGGAATTTCTGCTTCTTCTGCTTCTATTTTTATGATCGTATAAATTGGTATTTCATTCATTGTTTGTAATTCAATCATATCACAATCCCCTTGCAATGATCAATTTCATGCTGTATGATCTGTGCTGTCCATCCAGAATATTTTCCATGCTGTTTTTTAAAATCCTGGTCCAGATAATCTACTTCTATCTCCTTATATCTCTTACAAGGTCTTACTCCATCCAAAGATAAACAACCTTCTTCTGTCTCAAATATGCCTGATTTCTTTGTGATCTTCGGATTGATCATTGCAAACTGAAATGGCCCAACTGCTACTACGATAATGTTCTTTTTAACGCCGATCATATTTGCTGCCATTCCAACACAATGATCCAAATTAGCTCTTAGTGTGTCTAACAGATCAACTACTACCTGCTGATCTGCTTTTGTTGCATCTGTTGATTTCTGTGCTAGAAACAATGGATCTTTCATTATATCTTTTATCATTTTATTTTAACTCCTTTATTTCCTTTAAAAATTCTTCTGTAGAAATATATAAATTTTCTAATATTGGTATCAAATATTTAGATGGCCTGAGTCTGTCTACTGCCCAATCTCAAAAATCATAATGCGTTCTCTCTCACTATTTCCACCAAACAAATCGGAACAATCAATTTCATCGGTAAACATCATCTCATCCACCGTCATCAGATATGTAAGATTTTCTCAAAATCTCTACGGAAAATGGATTAAAAAAATAGATGCGGTCTATCTGTTCTGGGAGTTGAAATTCTTCTGCATTCGCTAATGAAAATGATACCCTCTCTTTCGATACGGCTTCTTTCTTATTTTCCATTACTTTCTCATAAATGCGTTCGTCATATTCAACTCCGAGGCAACGGCATCTTGTCTGGTAGGATAAGAAAAAGTCTACCCTTCCTTTACCACAGCCATAATCTAAGAGCATATTGTTCTTCCTTATAAGTCCTGTATTTGCTAATCGTTGCAGTACAGAATATGGAGTTGGTTCGTATGGATAGCGGTATTGATCGGATTGAGAGTCGTCTCTGCCCATGGTTTTGATGTGCAATAGTTTGTCCCATTTGTTGTCTTGTGTATCGTTCATAAATTGATATTCCTGCCTTCCTGTTTCAATTATTGCAGCAATCTAAAAGACTCAGAAGTCCATGGTCCCTGAGTCTTTTAGAAAATACATTTTTAAATCCAATTGCAGTCTCCACCCGTGATAGCAAGGCTTAGTAAAGCATCCATCTTTTTGACTTCTTCTTCACCCTCGATTTTCTGAAGTAACTGCGCAGTATCTAAAATATCTTCCATACTTTCATCTGGTCCAATCTCGTAGTCAATCTCTGCCTCACAGTCTGGACATGGAATCTTCTCCATCGTCTGTAATGAGAGAAATCTATTCCCACATTTTTTGCATTCATAATATCCGCATTTTTTTGTTCCATCTGGTACATAATACATTGTTCCTATCTCCTTTTTTGCTTTATTATCACATATTATACATCTAATCTGGTCTGTTGTCTTAGTTTTTTTGTGAGATCACAAGCCCAATAAGGATTAATACAGTTCCAATGATAGAAATCACTGTTATTTTTTCATGTAAGATTAACACTGAAAGTATTACGGTTATAACAGGGGATACGTAAATATAGATACTTGTCTTGATTGCGCCAATCCATTTTGTCGAAAGATTCCATAACAAAAATTATAATACGTTCTTTCTCACTATTTCCACCGAATTTCTTGAAAAATAGAATATTCATGCTAAAATAAATGATTGAATTATGAAATCATTATAAATGAAACAATCGTCAAAGAAGGTAGTATTATGAAATCAAAACTTAAAAATTTTTCCTTACTTACAATCAGCACACTCATTATGGCTGTCGGAATTTACTTCTTTAAATTTGCAAACAATTTCACATTTGGTGGTATCACAGGTATTGCCGTTTTAGTTGCAAAATTCCTTCCTATTTCTGCCAGTGATTTTTCTTTTGTTGTGAATATTTTATTGCTGATCATTGGATGGATCGTCTTAGGTAAAAGCTTTGCTGAAAAAACAGCTTACAGCACGATTCTTTTATCTGTAAGTTTATCTCTTTTAGAGCGAATTTATCCTATGAGTCATCCACTTACCAATGAGCCATTATTAGAGTTGATCTTTGCAATCTTATTGCCAGCGCTTGGTTCAGCAATCTTATTTAATATTGGAGCTTCTAGTGGTGGTACAGATGTTATCGCTATGATTCTTAAAAAATATACGAGTGTAGATATCGGAAAGGGCTTAATGATCTCTGATCTTATCTTTACTCTCGCAGGATTTCTAGTGTTTAACGTCAAAACAGGACTTTATTCTTTGTTTGGTCTGATCATGCGTTCTGCGTTGATCGATAACTTTATTGAAAGTTTTAACCGTTCTAAATACTTTCATGTTGTAACTTCCAATGCAACATGTATTTGTGATTTTATCCAAAATGATCTACAGCGCGGAGCAACCATTGTAAATGCGACCGGAGCCTTTACAGGGGATGACAAATATATTATCCTGACGGTTCTTAGTCCTTCACAGGCAGTGAAACTTCGAAACTTTATCAAAGAACATGATCCAAAAGCTTTTCTTTTAGTTTCTAATACAAGTGAGATTATCGGAAAAGGCTTCCATTCTGTCTAGGATGGACAGCCTTTTCTCTGCTTTCTTCTGGTACAAAATATATTGTTCCTATCTCCTCGTATAATATCTTTTATTGGATTTATTTTACAAAATATTTTTCTTAAATTATCACATACTAAGAAACGAGGAGGTTTCAATGCATGAATAATAAGAAGAAGAAACGAGAACTTACAAACGAAGAAATTGATGAAAATATCTTCGAAATGTGCAATATTTGTTCTACCACGGATTGTACTGGATTGATTCAGATTGTTCCAAGAACACAAGCCGAGCTTGAATCTTATGAAGAATTGTACCACTTCCGGCCACCGTTTTTACCTCGTGATGATGATTAAGTCGTCATCCATTTTCTCCTGAAACAAGATCTTATGGCCTGTTATGACTATAAGGTCTTGTTTCAATGTCCACTTTCTCTTCTAATTGGTCTGACAAAAAATATCATCTCTTATTGATTCTAACATAATTGTTTGTGGTGTAGCATCATAATTTTTATCCATCCAAGCTACAGACTCATCGTCCAAATAATCAATTCCACTTTTTCCAAACATCTGGTTGATATCCTAGTGTTGATTGCTTTCCATTTCGGACAACGGGTGTCTTGATGACTTGTGGATTTTCTAATACTTTTTCAAGTTTATCTTCATTGGCAATATATTTGATCAGTGCAAGCAAGTTCTGATCTTTGCCTTCCCAATTAATCATATGATCTAAACCACCATTTGCCTGAGCTACTGAATTGAATTCGCCTTTGCTCATGCCTTTTTTCTTCATATCAACAAACTGATATTTGATTCCACGTTCTTTGAAAAAACGTTCTGCTTTCTTTGTTTCGTTGCATTTTTTTGTTCCAAATATTTGTATGTTCATGCTGGTTTAAAATCCTCCATTTAGATATGCTCTAGTTTCTTTATCTCATTCATCATTAAGCGCTATAACCTGCATTTTGCAACTTTTTGACTTCATCTTTGTATTCAGATTTCGCAAGGTTTCAACTCAGGAATGCTTAAGTTACAAAACAGCTTTCTCATCTAATCAGCTTTTATTACACCAGTAAAATGTGATTCAACAATTCTATCCATCTGTGCTGCAATCTCTACAAATGGCAAATTCAGATCAAGTGTCTTAACACTTATTTGACTGCCATGCATCTGATACACATTATCAGGCTGGATTTCTTCTTCCGTCTTGGCATAAAGAAGCATTCCTGAAACTGTATTATCTTCTTCTCCAAATTGATAGCTTCGATTTTTTACATAGGTAAAAATCTGATACAAATTGTTTGAATGAAGCGTATGTTTATCAAAATGGACCTGTGTAGTGTGATTGTAATATTTCGCATCAATGATAAGCACTGTATTGCCACGTTGCAAGTGAATATCAGTTTGCATAACCGGCAGCATCGTTCCAACACCATCATCTAGTGCCCACGGAATCTGCGATGCACTAACAGACAATTCTGGATAATGTCTGCTGTAATATTCCAGAATAAATTTTTCATACAGCCTGCACATACGCTGCTCGTCTACAAAGGATGCTAATCTATAGTTACCTACATCTGTTGTGATCAACATTCCTTCAATCATCAACTGACAAATACTAACTAACATTCTATATGTTTGATTATTACGCTGAAAACGAATCGATGACCATTTAATTTCTGTCGGTTCTATAGAATCTACATTCGAAAAATACAACATTTTCTTCTTCAGATCATCTTTGTATTTTGCTTTTACTTTGCCGTTTCGCAAAAGAAGCATGACTGTTGTTTTCAAGATTTGATTCAACGTGTTATTTTCTGAAAGCTCATCAAAATCACAGGTAAGTACTTGTTTATGCAACAGTTTATTTTTAATTGTACCTGGCATATTTATTTTACCACGCATAACCGTCAGCTCTTCCTGATGACTTATATATTCTCTGTAAAGTCCCTGCTTCAACTGCAGCCCTATGCCCTTGGCTAGGATTGCAGCCAGCAGATTATACATCTCATCAAAAGATTCTACTGCAACATCCTCATATGTCTCTTGCTTCAGTGTCTGAAAAGCATAGGAAAGCATATGGTAAATATTATTGATCAGAATACTCTTGTCCTTTGTCATTGAAATACCCCGTGCAAAATATTCTCCCAACGCTGCAATTTATCTGTATCATCAAACCAATACTCTGCTAACATTGGCAATATATCAAAATCGACTACATCTTGCATCCACTCATTCGTACATTCCTTCGTATTACAAAAATAGCTATGTCCAATACAGAATCCTTTCCCTAGAGATTTGTCGTTTGTAATTTCTCTATTCAGTTCCTTAATGCGGTCAATCAACGTATTAAATGTATCATTTGCAAATGCTTCCTGATATTTAATAAATCCTTCCGAATCAAATCCAGGTTCCATATCAAAGAAACTAAATCGGCGGCGAAGTGCATAATCAATCATTGCCAAACTTCTATCAGCAGTGTTCATCATACCAATGATATGTAGACGTTTTGGAACGGAAAAGCTGAGACCATTATAGGCTAATGTTGTCTTTGTCTCTCGATAGTCAGCCTCAATCAACATCAATAATTCGCCAAAGATTTTACTCATATTGCCTCGGTTAATCTCATCAATGATAAAGAAATAATCTTTATCTGGATGGTTTGCAGCTTTCTGACAGAACCTATAGAAAATTCCATATTTCAGTTCAAATCCTTCCTCGACTGGCTTGTACCCCATCATAAAATCTTCATAGGAATAATTTTGATGAAACTGTACAAACTCAATGCGGTCATCATCTTTCTCTCCCATTATCGAATAAGCCAGACGCTTAGCTGCATAAGTCTTTCCAACACCTGGTGCTCCCTGCAGAATAATGTTCTTCTTCCTTGTTAGAACAGCTACGAGACGATCGTATTTTGTCTCGGTCATGTAAACCTGATCTAAGAATTTTTCTTTCGAATACTCATCTTTATTTTTCTTAGCTGTAGGCACTGGATTTTCTTCACGGATCAAATCAATAATAAATTCGTATTCATCCTTTGTTAATTTAAATAGACTTCCCTGAATGATACTGAAATATTCCATTTTTTCCAGTTCAGGACAGGCTTTCAATGTTGCAAAATCAATTGGTGATGAGAGTCCTTCTAACTTTTCAAAATATATTCTCTCTCCATCCTGTTCTGCATTTACACGAAATATAGCTACAATTTGTTTCACCGGAGTAGACTCATATCCGATCACCATATCTCCCGCCTTTGCATCAAGGAAGTTTTGGAAGATTCTACGCTTATTTCCATTGTCATTAAACAACGTATAATTCTGAATTTCTCCCACTGGCATACTGGACATACTCCACATTTTTGGATTTGCATTCAAGAACCAGTATTGCTGTCCATCATCTTCTTGAGGCTGTGCATAAAGAGGAACATTTGTTGAATCTTCCTTGTTCCAATAACGAAAAATGAAAAATACAACATCTATTGTAAGTGTCCGTAACTCGGGATCCGCATAACAAGTCGATGTGATCTGAGAATTAAGCAGACTTCTAAGCTCATCGTCCTGCTGTAATTCTGCACATATCTCATCATATAATGCCATGAAATTTCTAATATTATCTACATAAGCCCCCTTCTTAAAACGATAGTCGCTTTCAAGTTCCGATGAGACAGTTTTTACTTCACTAAATTTATAGATATAATATTTGTCTGGATAGCGCAGCCACAAATATGTCATGATTGCATTTTCATACTGATAGTGCTGTGCAGCTCCATTTCCGTAGCATTCTAATAACTCATTTGATCTGTTTTTAAAGTTAGCAATTCTTTCACATAAATCCTTACTTTCGTCATATAGTTCCATATACATGGAACGTACCTCTTCTGGTGCGGCCTCTGCAAAACCAGTAATCATTCCTGCTGGAAAGTTATTCGCAGACGTAAGCAAATTACCAACCTGATCCAGAGATTTCTTAAGCATCTGTGCAAAATCAGGTGAATTAATATCCCAATTTTCTTGGAAACATTGTATAGCTTCCCATTTGTATTTTTCGTTTGGCCACTGGTGTTGTATAAAAACTTTTTTGTATTCTGCCAGTATTTGTTTTAATCGAAATTTGTTGAACATTGTTATTCACCACCTTTGTAATGATTCTTTGAAACTTTTATAGATGTCTGATTTCATAAGGCATCAGGAACCCTAAGGGCCCTACTTGTTTAAATCCAGATTTACTGTAATTTATTTTGTATGCCAATTTTTTAATAGAATCTTAAACATTTTCATTTATAGTATCATCTAGTATATCCAATATACTTCTCCCTGCATCATAATATGTAATTATTGTATCAATTGATATGTTAATATTACCTCCATGAGCAAAATCATTTCTTAGTTGTACTAATGAATTTAATTTATCCTTTTTATCTGATTCCTTAACTTTTTGATCAAATATATTTCTTTTTTCCGAAGATATATTTTGAAGTATATTACTCATGTTACCTGTCTTAGGATTAGAAGAACTATCTAAAATCATCTTTTCTAAATATTTACTAGTTTCTTGCCTTGCATTAAATACTAAAAAATCAAATATAATTTGCTTAAAAACAGTTTCTATAGTTCCACTTGCTTTAACAACAGCATAGGATATTAAATATTTTGTTTTTACATCAAATTTATTTCTATCTTTGTTTATCCACTCTCTAATGATTTCTAACTCGCTTAATACATCATCGAGTTTCTGTTTATATTCATATTTCATATTTAATACCATAAATTATTTCTGATGCAAGTTCAATTCGTTTGAAAATATTTTCTATATCTGTAGTTCTATGACTGGATACATCTCTAAATTCTTCATTTTTTAATAAATCTATATAATTTTTTCGATAATCATTTTTTTCAAAATCAACTGAATTCTTTTTAATCGCATATGATGTTGCAACTGTAATTGCATCAAAAATAGTTGGACTAATTTTGTTTGTAAAATCCTCTGAAGCTTTCTTTAAATTACGGAAAGCTGCATCTCCAAATGCGTTTTTGCAAGCATTAATTGTTAAAATAAAATTCTGTTCCATTTCTTTAATAATATCTTCTGTTGCATCTGTCTTATCACCCATATACCTATTCAAATATCTAGTTAAATTTATTTGCTTACGATCTCTTTCTTCTCTGTTATGAAGCTCTGACATAGCAAAGAATCTTAAAATTAATTCCATATCGGTCATTCTTGCATCTTCCTTATCTGTACCAAGAATTTCTCTCCAAATTTTATATTTATTTAATTCAATTAATAAATTATTACATCTCCCTTGATAAATACAATTCCTTATTTCTTGTGCTTTTAGCGTTCTTCCACCTGTATTAATTCTCTCAAATATTTGAAACATTCCTGTATCATTTTTAGGATGTTTTTGTTCAAATATAATTGCATGTATAGTTGTGTTCCTTATTCTTCTTTGCTCTTCAATACTTAATTCTCTAAACGCTTTTCCTTTCCACCTCTCGTTAATATTTCCTGTGTTTGATAATCTAAAAATTTTTCCATCTCCTGAAAAAATACCATTAACAAAATCATATACTGTCATTATTCTTTGAAAGCCATCAATAATAAGCATTGTCTCATTAGGTTCTTTTGCAAAAAAGACACTAGGTACTGGTAATCCCAATAAAATAGAATCTATAAATCTACTTGCCTCAACTTTACTCCATACATACTTTCTCTGCAATTCAGGTTTCAATAATTCATCTTCATCATACATAGAAATAATTTCTCTAAATGATAAATCTGCTCCCCATGAGTTAATATTATACAGATCATCATCTGAATATTGTTCTTTTTCTTCCATAACATCCTCAATTTTAATTTCTGACACTTTTTTTCCTCCTTGTATATAACGTTGTTCTATATCCTCAATACCATTTTCTTCTTGTTCTTCTAAACAAATAACTATCCCATACAAAGTTTCATCGTCTATTTTATTCAATATTGTCTTTATATTAAACAGTAATACCTTCCTAAGATTCCTATGACAAACTACTATAAAATCCTCTTGTGCCCATTTGTCATATTTATAAACCACTTGACTTAATGATAATATTTGTGTAATTTCAGACTTTAAACATACAGTTCTATAATAATACATTTAATGGCCTCCTCTAACTGTTTACCTTTAATATATATTATTTCCTACTTTATGCTTATTACACATCTATCTATTTTTACAACTTCTCTTTATTCGAATCTTCAACACCAAATTTCTTCACAAAATCCTCATAACTATTTACCCAATCAAACTTCATCTCCTTTGATACAGCTTGAAAATGTAATTCTCCACAATGAATCTTGTTTCTTTCAACTTCGGTAAGATCTGCCCATGTTTTTCCAGCTTTTGTTTCTACAATAAAATAAATGCCAATACTTGCATCTGTTAATGATTCTCTTCTGCATACAACCGCCCAATCTGGACTATAATTTCCATATGGTGTATCAATTACGAATCCACCTTTTTTTAATTTTGTAAACAATAAAACATTCTCATTATTTTCTAATCTATGAGCAAATTCCGATTCGCCTTTACTATCTAATTTATAATACTCATTCATTGCAGAACTTCTATCTGATTTTGCTTGGAATACTTTCCACTCCTGCTCAAAATCTGATTCTGAAATAGTATCTAATTCAAAAATATTACGTTCATCCAATTCATACCCATTTATTACTTCATAAGAAGTTATATGAGATGCTTTTGTATCATTAAGAATTTTAAGAATAAGCTGAGTTACTCCGTCCAAAATATCTTGGTTATTAAGTAAATTTCTCTTTTTTATTCCCTTTAAAATTTTGAAAATTGCTAATCGTGGTAACATCGTATGATACATTATAAAATTCACAATTTCAAAATCAGATTTAGGCTCAGACATTGCTTCAATTTCTAATTCTTTCTCACCATATGGCATTTCTTCCATTAGCAACATCTCTGATTCATTGAACGTCGCCATACCAGTGGTGATTTTATATGAATTGCTTTCCCTTTTAAATAATAATGCATCATTAATCTGCCATATACAATCTTCAATAAATTTATCCTTGTCAATTTTAAATTTATAAATCGATCTTTTCATAAGATTCTTGCGAAGACCTAAATAAATCTTTTTAAATTCCCCTTCTGTCACATATGCTCTAACCCTATTTTCATATGGGGCGTTGTCTCCATTCGTGATTTCAACCTTTTTTGAACCTTTTTGTGCCATTAAATCCTTAAACTTCTGTTTAATCATCTCTGCATGCTCATTTAGATCATCATTTACAAATACCATATTTTCCAAAGTTTCTGTAATTTTACTTGCAGAACCTTTTAAAATATTGTTACTATCCATTACTCCTGCTGATACTAATTCTTCTTTTAAATCATCTACTAACTGTGCTGTGATTTTTTCTTTTGGAATTCTAGCATATTTTAAAGTAGAAATGAGTATTTCGGCAGTTACTTCATCTTTAACAAAATGCATTTTATCATTAAAATCATCTTGAAGTGCAGATGCAAAATGATCATAATAATCATTAGCAATCACAGTCAATTCATTTATTCTCTTATCAACACAACGATTTCCAGTATCATCAACTGGTAATCTCAAACCTCGTCCAATTTCCTGTTTTTTTGCGATATCAGATCCACCAGCTTTTAATGTACAAAGAGTGAAAACATTAGGATTATCCCATCCTTCTCTAAGTGCAGAGTGCGAAAAGATAAAAGCAAGCGGCTCTTGAAATGAAATTAGTTCATCTTTCTTTTCAAGAATAAGCTCAATTCCTCTATCCACATCCTCTTGTGATTTCTTTTTTAATTTAACTTCACTATCATCAACTGAAGAATCCCAACCATCTACATCTACTACATTATTTTTCTTATCCCTGGCAAAATATCCTTCTCTAACAGCTTGTACATTCATAAAATCTGGAAAATATTCTTTATTTTCATACAACATATGAGCGTGCGTACTTACATAATTCTGATATTCCTCATCAAATATTTTTAAATATTCTCCTCTTCCATCTGGTGCAGAATCATCTCGTACCTTATCTACAGCATCAATAAAAAATAATGTTAATGCCTTAATTTTTCTGCCTTGACGAATAATATTAAACTGCTTTGCAAAATGATTTTCTATTGCTAATCTTATTTGAATTCTTACTGCTTCATTCTTTTCTACTTCATAATTGCTATGTCCAATTTCTAACCCAAAGAAACCTTCTTTTGTTGCAATTGACAATGGCTTTAATTTATGTGGTTCTTCTGATATACGATAATCTTTGTATTGCGATAAACCGCCTGATAATTCTTCTAGTGAGGCCCCTCCTCCTACTCGAAATGATTTAAATCTTATTGTTCCACCTTGATCTTGTGAAAAAATCTCAATTTTGGCTTTTAAATCTGATGTAAAAGCTAAATATCTAACATATGGATAATCTTTTGGTATTACACCATAAACTGTTTTAACCGTAATTTTTTTCACCAAATTTTTCTGATATGCAGCATACGAATCTAGTTTATAAATTTGATTATATAATTGTTTATGTGTTGCTGAATAACGTAAAATAAATAATGGATATAATTCCTCAATAGCAACTAATGATTTTGATTTTTTCTTTTTCGTTCCTTCAATTTTTTGTGGCTCATCAATAATTACTATTGGTTTTATATATTTAATATCTTCCCAAAGATTCTGCCCATATTCATCTTCCTGACGAATTTTATTTGTACTCTTATTGAATGCCTGAATATTGAGAACACAAATACTTAGATCATTACTCTCAACTAATTTTGAACTGATTTGTTTTGGGTTACTACTATCATAAATAAAACTGTGTTTCCCTATATCAATATTATAAAGACGTTTAAAATGATCTGTTAACTGCTCCATTGATTTTTCTACACCTTTACGAATGGCTATTGATGGGACCACAATCATAAATTTTTTAAAACCATATTCTTTATATAATTCAAGAATCGTACGAAGATACACATACGTTTTACCAGTTCCCGTTTCCATCTCAATTGTAAAATTATTTCCATCTTCAAGCGTATTATCTGCAAATAAATTATTTGCTAATTGTACTCTTCTTAGATTTTTCAATAAACGAGTGCCTACTACAATATCACTATTTCTAACTGGATCTCCTTCACCAAATTTTCGTGTACGATTGGGTCTGTAAATCCCATCTACGTTTCTTGATAATCCTCTGAATAATTCTATTGTTGAATGAATCGCCTGCATTTGATAATCAAGATCATCTTCAAATTGAAATGTAATACGCTTAGGCATCTTCTTTTCCTCCGATTTAAAAAATTTTCTTTTGTTTAAATAAATTCAACTGTGTATGCTGGCTTATTTGTTCCAGCGTTTTTCTCAATCAATGCTTTTAATCTTCTAAATGTTTCATCTTTTAATGAAATATCGTCTTTAAAAGCAGAATCTCTAAAAATAAATTTAATTGGTAATGGATTGAGTTCTGATAATTTAGAAATTAGCTCCTCCGTAATTTTCGTTTCAAGACAAACTATATAACTACTCGCATAAAAATATGTACGATTCCCTAATTGAGATAGTTTTTCTAAAGATTCTGAAAGTGGTAAATCTCTCTGTCGAAGCATCAATTCATAAACAATATCTATATCCTTGGAATTTGGCATAAAATCCACAAGATCAGGTGTATTTTCTATCTGTGATAAATCTAGCTGTCCATCTTCTATTAGCGTATTCCACTTTATATTTGTATCAGCTACTTTAAATACCTTAAACCCAACATCTATATTTGTTTTTGGATTATCCTTCAAAATTTTATCTCCTGCTTTTTTTATTCGTTCTTTTCCTATTTCACAAATATTATCATATCCATTTGCACGAGCTTCACTATTCTCTGCTGTTTTTTCTGGCAATTGCACCATTATAAACTTTCTTTTCCCATTATCCTGCAAATTGTAATTCATAACTGCATGTGCCGTTGTTGCTGCTCCCGAAAAAAAATCTAATATAATAGCTTCTTTATCATCATAGGTGATCATTTTTAACATTTTATCAATCAATTCTAATGGCTTTGGTGTATCAAATGTTTTTTCTCCCATCAATGTCTTTAGCCTTGATGTTGCTGATGATGTTAATCCTGCGTCATCCCACCATGTAGTGGCAGTACGTCGTGTACTACTTGCAGATGATTTAAAATATTTCTGATATAAACTATTCCCCTTTTTTACAATTAATCCATTATCATATTTTTCTTGCATTGTTGTTTTTGAAAATCTCCAATATCCTTCTACACCTAAAAAAGTATAAAAAGGATTCCCCTTTTTTGCCCCACCAGGTCCATCAACTGGCACTAAACGATAATCTCCTCTTCCATCATTATCATTTAAATTAAATCCTTCTAATACTGGATCTAATCCAATCATTTTTCGTTTTGATTCAAGAACATCTATTCGCTTTGCATAGAACAAAACTGTATTGTGATTAAGTGATATTATCTTATCATTCGAAATAGATGCTCTAGATTTATGACATATCAAAGAAATTCTGTTTTGTGCTCCAAATATTTCATCACAAACTTTAGTAAGATTTGTTACTTCATTATCATCTATACTTATGAAAATAGCCCCATCATCCGCCAATAAATCAAATGCAATTTTTATCCTTGGATATATCATATTTAACCATTTTGAATGAAATCTATTTTGAGAATTCTTATTTATTATATATCGTTCTCCTAACTCACTCTTAATTCCTTCTTCAATGTCCGAAGTTATTTTTGAAGTAGCAAAATCATCATTATAAACAAAGTCATTTCCAGTATTATATGGTGGATCTATATAGATCATTTTAATCAGCCCATAATAATTTTGCCGAAGAAGCTTTAATGCTTCTAAATTATCACCTTCTATATAAATATTTTCTGTAAAGTTAGTATTTCTACTATCTTCTGGAATAAAATCTAATGTTTTACCAACTATATCTTCTTGTACTAACTTTTTAGCTTCTTTTTTCCCTACCCAAGTAAATTCATATTTTTCATCTTTAATTTCTTGAAACTGTCCCAATTCTTCTTTTAATGCTTCAAAATCAACTTCACCATCTTTTACTACTGACGGAAAAATACTTTCTAATTTTCTCACTTGTTCATTTACAATATTGTTAATATTCTGATCTACTTTTTTATATTTCATAGCAACCTCCAATTTTTCATTTTCAGCACTATGACCCCAACATATACAGTAAAATCAGTTCTACAATATTATAAAAATTCTACTGTATATGTCATTTTTTTCATTCCATTATTTTTTTCTATTAATGCTTTTAATCTTCTAAATGTTTCATCTTTTAATGCTATATTATCTTGGAATGCTGAGTCTCTGAAAATGAATTTTATTGGCAAAGGATCAATCTTTGCCAACATATCAATCAATTCTTCTGTAATCTTTGTCTCAAGGCAAACCAAGTAACTATCCGCATAAAGATAGGTACGTGAATACCCCCCCCCGAAAATTTTCTCTACTTTTGATGATAATGGTACATCTTTTTGTCTTAACATTAATTCATAAACAATATCCACATCTTTTGTATTTGGCATAAAATCCACAAGATCAGGTGTATATTCAAGTTGATTAATATTTACTTGTCCTAAATCCATAAGAGAATTCCATTTAATATTAGTATCCGCAGTTCTAAATACTTTAAAACCAGTATCAATATCTACATCTGGATTCTCCAATTTAATTTTTTTAGATACTCTCTGTATTCTGTCTTCTCCTATTTCGTTAATTGTTTTATATCCAGATTTTCTCGCATCACTATTTTCGGCACATTCTTCCATTGCCTGTACTAGAATATATTTCCTATTTGCACCATCTTCAAGATTTTGTTCCATTACTGCTTGAGCAGTTGTACCCGAACCAGAAAAGAAATCAATAATTAAATCTTCTTTCTTAGTAGTATATTGCACTAACTTTTTAATAAGCGAAACTGGTTTTGAATAGTCAAATACATTAGTATCAAATACATGCAATAAATTTTTTTTTGAATTATCATTTGAAAATTCATTCTCAATAAATTCAAGTGATGAAATTGCTCTTGTTCGTTTCATATACTCAATTTCAAAATCATTTCCTTTTTTTATTATCTTACAATTCTGATAAGTCTTTGTATATATTCTAGAATATCCATCATATTTTTTTAACACTACAAAGTCATTTTTATACCCCCAATCAAATTTATCCTTACTCCATCGCCATGCCCAATCTGCCCTCGCATGCTTTCCGTTCTTTCTTTCTAAATATTTTTCATATGATTGTCCTGGGTATAAAGTTTCTCCTTCTATCTCAATAGGATAATCTAAACTAGAACTATATGATAAACTATCATAATCTAATGTCTGATTAAGTTTATATTTACCTCTTTCATTCACATGTTCATCTACATATTTAAATCCAGCGTCTGTATGCTGTGGTAAATAGATTAATGGATTTTCATTAGAATATGCCAGAATGTAATCATGGTTTCTTGCAATAGCCTCTGTTGTTTTTCCAGCTTTCTTCGTTACTCGCGGAAAACATGCCATAAAATTATCATCCCCAAATATTTCATCACATATTTTTTTTAAATTGAAAACCTCATTATCATCAATTGAAATAAAAATAATTCCGTCATAACTTAATATATCTTTTGCAATGGATAGACGAGTATACATATTAGCCAACCAATTTGCATGAAATCTATTTTGTGATTTCATATTTACCGTAAATCTGTTTCCAAAATCGTCTACATTGCCTTCTGCAAATTCAGAATCTTTTTTTGTCATAACATCCTTATCTCGATATATAAAATCCGTTCCTGTATTATATGGTGGATCAATATAAATCATTTTAGCTGCAGCGTAATAATTCTGTCTAAGCAATTTTAATACTTCTAAATTTTCTCCTTCAATATATAAATTATTTGTTTTATTACTATCTATACTTTTTTCTTCAATAAATTTCAATGTTCTTCCAGCAACATCTTCTTGTGCTAATTTTTTTGCATTTTGTTTCCCGGACCAAGTAAATTCATATTTTTCACTACCAACATCTTGAAAATCTCCCAATTCTTCTTTCAATGCTTCAAAATCAACCTCACCATCTTTTACTACTGACGGAAATACCTGAGCCAGTTTTTTTACATTATCGCCGACAATATCATTAATCTGCTGCGATACCTTATGATCCATTACTCTATCCTCCTATATTTTTTCGTTATCTAATTCTTGAATTTGTATTTTTATTTCCTTATTTATTTTCATGCGTTCCATATTTGTAACAGCTTTATTCAATCTGTTTCTATCTGCAATTAATTGCAGATACTTCTGACATATCCTAGAAGTCCTACTTGAATCATACCAAAAATCACTTTCCAGCAACCTTTGCGTATGTGAATACTCCTTCTCATTTATCACCATATATGCCTTATAATACCATTCTTTATAAAGCTGTACCTTATCTGTTTTATTCTTTAGTAAATTATAATTCATATAGGTCAACAGTCTTTGCCTTGCACTATCTGGAATCCCTATCATATATTTATCTGTCAAAAGACTTTGTTCTATTACTATTTCATTATGATTTACCTGACTTAATCTCTTAATTGCAAATGAATAAATCTCATCTTTTGCATCATATATATGTATTATACATAAAGGTTTTATAATATCTTGGTAAATATTTGCAAGATAATTTGCTTCTTTAATATTTTCCACTTCCATATCATAAAATTGTATAGCCTCACAATGGTAAATTCCATCGTTTAGTGATGGTATTTCTTCCCCGATAATCTGATATTCCAACTTTACATTTTTTATAGCTTTTTTTATTCTATTTTTATCTTTAGATTTTAAAACTTTTGGTATAAAATCTTTCAAGTTAACCTGATAATCTAGCTTATACGCATCTGGTATATTGAACATAACATCATCCCTTTTTTATATCTTCTCCAACTCTATTTATTCCACAACTAAAAACGAAATCAATTCAAAATCATCTGCTGTTTCTTCTGCAAATGCATTATTAAATCCACCAAAATCAAACATTAATTGTGTCGCCTTTGATTCTTCTTCCCCTTTAATTGATTTAATCGCTTTATTTAACAAGTCCGAATAAAATTGCATATCTTTTGCATTATTCGTTCGTACAAAAAATTCTCGAAACAATTCCATAACCGGTTGTTTTTTCTTGTAGCAAAGTTTTCGAAACTGTTTGACTACTTCTCGTGCTTGTCCATTTCCATAAAGTACTTCACCATTATTTTTCATATAAATAAGATAGTACGGATATAGGGAACTGTCTGATTTAGGTTTATTGGTATTATTTCTATGTTTAAAGCAAAACAGAACTCCTGTATTATCTCCATCTGTAACTGAATATACTCCCTTTGGAACTTTTTTAATCTCAGGAACATTTTGAATATACTCTGACAATTCATTTAGATATTCATTCATATTTAAATCCGTAAGTGAAATATTTTCATTTGCATCCTCTATATCAATAACCTCATCTTTTAATCGTTCTAGCTGCCTTTTTCTAAAATTGAAATCATTCATTTCTGGCGTAAGCACATCCTCATCACCAGTGGATACCAAATTCAGAGTTGTCATCTTACCTTTGACCCTTGCTTCAAGTCCTAGATAATCATTTAACTCCATATTGGGGAAGAAATTAATCATCTGAATATTTGTATTTTTACTTCCAATACGATCAATTCGTCCAAATCTCTGAATCAATGAAACGGGATTCCACTGAATATCAAAATTAATTACTGTATCACAATCTTGTAAATTCTGTCCCTCAGAAATACAATCTGTACCAATTAATAAATCTATCTGTTCATCTGCTGAAATTTCTTTTTTCATTTTTGAAAGTGGCGAAAATGCACATAATACGGAATTAAATTCACTATCCACATTCTTATTATTTGTTACTACTCGTTTACCGGTTACACATGCTGTATATACATTAAGTTTTTTTGATAATTTGTCATATAAATAATCTGCCGTATCTGCAAATGCAGTAAATACAATAACTTTTTTGTTTCCATTATTATATGGCGTTTCTTTTAACTTATATTCTAATATTTTTATAAGATCTCTCAGCTTTTGATCTCTTTGCTCAGTAAGAACTTTTTTAGCATTTTCATGAATTTTAGATATAATTCTTTTATCGCTCTCTAAATCTTCCAAATAATCATCAATTCTCAAATGCTTTACATCAATTTCATATTTACCTTCAATATATACTTCTTCATTATCATCAAATTCTGTATCTTCTTGTAAGATATCTCCAATTCCTTTTAATAACGATTCCTGTGTACGTTCAATCTTTTCTATCATCCTTCGAAGAGTTTCCTCAAATGAATATACAGAACTTTCCAATCGTTTAAACAAATTAAATCTATGTAAAATAATCATTCCATTCGCCTGAGTATCAAACTCCATATATCCCCCATGTTTTCCCTTAAGCGAATACTTGTCTGTATATATCTTTGTGTATTCTTTCTTAATATACTTCATCGGCGTATATACACTTAATATTAATGCTTCCAATAGTTCATTTGTTTCTTTAAAATTTAATAACTCACCTTCTGTGTCAATATCACTATTAAGTGTAATTGGACGATTTTTTTCAGGGAACTTGCCAACTCCATTATTTCCGTAATAATTCGTAATATGTTTCCTACTGCGTGCTATAGTCATCATTTCAAGTAATTTATAAAAATCAGAAGGAAGACTATCTAATAATTCATCTTTTTTATGATGAGGTCTTTTTTCCCATGCATTAATACTCGCAGATGTTCTTCGTAAAAGATTCTCTACACTTGTGATTCCTTTTTCTTCAAAAGCTGAATCTGTATCTCTTGTAATAATACTAATCTGATTCTTCAAATCAACCAAACTATTATTTACTGGTGTTGCCGATAACATAAGTACTTTTGTATTATTATTTCCATGCTTTATAACATCCTGCATTAGTCTTGCATATCGAGTCATAATTAGCTGATCATTATCATCATATCTGTCATTTCTATTACGGAAGTTATGACTTTCATCAATAACAACCAAATCATATAATCCCCAATCAAATTTTTTTAAATCTTGTCCTGAGCGCGACATTCCACTGTATCTAGATAAATCTGTATGAAACATAATTCTATAATTAAATGTTTCCTTTAAAAATGAATCCTTGTAATCTCCTCTAAATGAATTCCAGTTATCATATAATTTGGCTGGTGTTAAAACCAACACCCTATTCATCCCAATTTCAAAATATTTTATAATTGCTAAAGCTTCAAAGGTTTTTCCTAAACCTACCGAATCTGCGATAATACAACCTCCATATGTATTGAGCTTTCGAATAGCAGAAACCACACAATCTTTCTGAAAATCATATAACGCATTCCAAATTTGTGTCTTTTTAAATCTTACACTATCTCTCTCAAAACGTTCTACCCCAGCATCTAACTGATCACCAAATAACTCATTCAAAGTAAAATAATATAAAAACTCTGGAGCATGTTCTTTATATACATATTGTAAACTGGTAAGTAATTCTTTTTTATAATCTACAGAAAATCGTTTATTAAACCATATACGATTAAAAGTCTCTGTTGCCCCTTGTATTTGTTCTTTATCTGCACTTCCACTTAATATGCTGTCAAAATTAATATTACTAAGCAATTCTCTGTTATTTTTTTTCGATACTTCAAGTGATGATGACCCTTGAATCATAAAGTCATCATCTATAATCAAAACATTCCCACCTACTTGTATTCCTGAATTTACTTTTCGAACATTAACATATTTTTCTATAAAATCATGCATGCTCCTTGCTCTTGAAAAATGTTGTAATTTATTTTTTTCTGTTATGTCATATGCATTAAATAATACATCTGTTGGATTTATTTCAAATTCATGTGCTATCTCTGACTGCTGCGGTAAATATCTCACATCACGAATTACAAAATTAATTTTTTTTACGTTCTTCAGATTTTTTTCCAACAATGAAAATACCGAAATCGTCAGTTTATCATTCACAATATTTACTACTGCATCTTTCTTATTTTGAAGAACCTCATTAATTTTTTGAATCATTTGTTCATTGGTATTTATCGCATTCATTGTATTAATCTCATCTTTCCGTATATATTGGCATTTTATCTTTCAAATTATCTATTCGTAATTATAATTTGGTATCATACAACCAATATCATAATATTTTCATAATAAAAATATTATATTCTATAATCAGATTAATTACAACCATCTATAATTAATTGAATGATTTATAATATTAATACTAAAATTAAAAATCTTTCCAAATTCTTACTTAATATATGTAACGAATTTGGAAAGATTTTGTATATTCACAGCTCAACTATTTTTGACACATATTATAAAAATCAATCATCTCCTTTACTATAATTTCAAATTTAAATGTTGGTACAGGGCAATAATTGCTTTTTGACATTTTTCCTCCTATACTTCTTCCATACTTTGTTAATATCCAATCTCCAGATTTATCCTTTATAACTACTCCCATTTTTTCCCACAAATCATAAACCCATTTTGTATCCATTCCAACTTTATTTCCAACAAACCGTGCAGACATTCTCATCGTTAAATTACCTCCAATTTTTAATTGATTATATGTTCCGTATTATGATATAATCATATCACAATTATTGTCCGCATAATAGATGTTTTTATATTTATATTGTCCGCACCAGAAGGAGATTAAAATGCCAAGAGGTAAAACTAACAAAGAATTTATCAACAAAACAATTTTTATGGAACTTATACGTTATAAAAAGAGTAGTATTCGTCAACTCGGAAAACTTGAATCCATTACTTGCACTGAACGAACTATACGACGATCTCTTAATGAAGGACTTATTACTCACAAATTTTTAGATCAAATTGCTCGTCAGCTAGATCTAGATCCAGAATTACTCTCTGGAAAATTGCATAAACACGCTGATTCTATTGATGATCCAATATTAAAGCAATTATATTTAAACACACTTTCGCCAGATCAACATCCTTATTACAAAAAAATATATACTGAACAAATAAAAAAACCGATTGCTGATTTTTTATCATCTTTACTATCTTTTTTTAAAATTTCTTATAAACAGTTAAATGAATTTCCATTTGAAACACAATATCAATTTCAATATGATTTTTTTGAAGCAATAATTCCTATTATAGATAAATATTTCAAAACTGATGGCTATGGAAATCCACTTAACGAGAATTTGTATTTGCCACTCGCCCAATTAGAAACATATTACGAACAACATGAAATGGAAATTTACGCATTTCAAACACTGCGCTCTAAATTTCTTCAAAATTTGCCTAAAGGATATACAAAACAACAAATATCTAAAATGTCCTCTGATGAATTAATTGAATTAGATCGTATGATTCAATGGGAATCTCAAAGTCAATCTTAATAACTCAACTTTCTCACCAGTAAAACTGGCATAAACAGTTGATTTTTCAACTAAAATTTTAAAATAATTGGTACTATCATTTTCTCAATAAAACTTCCTATAACTGGAGCAGGTTTCTTCTGCTCCTTACAGCTAAAATTACTTTCAAATTTGATGCTCTTATCAGGCTAGACTAGGCAAAGGTACTGATTCTGGATGATTCCGTAGTTAAGCGGAATCGAAGTAAATCTGTAAAACTGCTTGCACATGTTTACGATTATGTAGAACATAAATTTCACAAGGGATTTTGTTTACATTGGGCTAGTCCGATGGTTACAGTTTTATTCCTGTTGGGTTCAATCTGCTTTCTTCCACCAAAAAGAACAATTGTTACAATGAAATATTTGAAAATATTGATCATTGTACAAACGGTTATAAGTTTCGTAAAGAAAGTATGATGAGTAAAACAGACGCCGCTGTTCTTCTTATCCAGAGGGCTTTACAGTCCGGTATAAAGACAGAATACCTTCTCATGGATACCTGATTTACAACAGAGCCTATGATACGTTCTGTTCTAGATGCCAGGCTCGATGTGATTGGAATGGATTGCATCTCAATACGCATTTATTCAGGTTTTATTTAGAGATATCAGTCGAAAAAGTTGAGTTATTTATATATAACATTAATTTAATATAAATATTTTTTTTATATTCAAATCATTTTTAATATTTCTCTTTTTCTTACATATTTCCAAAATATTTTTTCAAATTCTTTAATTGTCTGTGAATAACTTTCTCTAGAAACATCATAATATTCTACTTCTCCAAATCTTGCTTTATAAAATGCTATTCGTCTAATTTCATATTTGTCCAGATCATTTTCTCGATCTTTGCTATCCTTTGAAATGCAATCCAACAAATAATATCCTAATATTTGTGATACATCTTTCCAAACATATCCTTCTCTTTTGGTACATTTAAAATCATATAACGTACCATCGATATATATATCTGCATCAGCTCCTCCACAAAAATAGGATGCATCTCCAAAAGTCGGATTATATACAACAATGCTCTCTGGAGTAATAATACCGGAATTAATAAATTTCGTCTGAAATACCTCCAACAATACAACTAAATCGTCAAAAACTTCCTTTTCTACCTCTAATAACTTTTCAATATCTATACAAAATCTAGGAACACGACTTCGCCATATATTCTCTAATTTAGCAAAAAAAATTGCAATTTTTATTATGTCTGTTCCATTACTTGATTCATTCACAAAACGTTCAACATTCTTGATTCCATCATCATATTTTTTCTGTATGATATTATATTTTTTATCACGCTTGGCTGCTCGTTCACAATACTTTAATCCATGTTCTGCAATCAATTTCGAATAAGAATCTTCTTTTATACCATTTATATTTTTAGCAATCGTCCAACGTGCAAGATAATCAAATGCCGTACCAACTATTGTTGAATTATATGGATTCTTTAATTTATATTCTGCATATTGAACATATTCCTTTGAAAAAGCACTTTTCCCAGAAAACGTTTTAAATTCTTTTTTAGATGGTATAACTTCTTTAAAAAAATCCTTGAACTCTCCATTAATTAAGGTTGTTAATGACATAATTTTTCCTTTCTAGATCCAGTTTTTCGTAAAACTTATCAAGTCAAACTTTTTATCTAATCTCCTGATATTTCCTATTATGAATCCAATCAATCAAATATGCAACCCTAATATACAAATCCATATATAAACATAAAATTCTCTCTGAACAATATTCCTAAATTACCCAAGAATATCATCCAGAGAGAACTCAAACCCTCTATTCCCTATACACTTCCACCTACTCCTCCGTCTTAATACTACTAATCACCACATCCCCCAACTGACATCCCACTTTCCGAACAACAATATCCTCAATCTGACTCCTCTCAACCTTAGACAGATCCTTCTTATTCACCAACACATCCACCTTCCCATTCGTAATCGTAACAATACTATTCAAAAATCCCTTAGCCCCCAGCAGATTCTCCGCTGCAGTCTCCATCTCCATCTGCTCTGACAACATTGCCAGTTTATCCACCGCATCCTGCTTCACACTATCCTTCACCGTCTGATCCTTAATGATCCCCTCTAATGTATCCTTTGCCTTACTATGCACCTGCTCTCGCTCTAATTTTGCTTTCGCCACATAATTACTAACCTGAGCATTTGTAAGCACCGCTTCTCCAACATCAGTCACATCATCGGTTACTGCTGCTGCACTTTCTTTTGCCACATTCTTTGAAACTGTCTTCGTCTTGCCATTCTTCGTCCCAGCCGGATCGTATTTCTGACTATAATTTACATACCCTGCAACAGCGATCACAACCGCTAAGGTCATAATGATCATCTGATTTTTCTGAAATACTTTTTTCATTGTTAGGAATCCTCCATTTTTAAGACTTTCACTTTATAAGATGAAATATGAAATAACACAGAAACTGCTTCAACGATCTGATTCTTGATAATATCATTCCCGCCGCCTTGGGCGACAACGACCACTCCTTCTACAACTGGTTCTACTTCTTTGATCACATATGGAACTTTCTTTCCGTCTTCTTCGACTAAGACGGTCTGTTCATCTTCTTTGACTGTTTTTTCTTTTTCACTGCTGCTTTGTTCATAGGGACTGTCTTTATTTACGACAGCTTCTTTGGATGAATTAACGGTGATCATCACTTTTACTTTTCCGACTCCTTCTACATGTTTTAATGCATTGACCAATCGCCTCTCCTGCTTTTTCACATAGAGATCAGTAGAATCTTCTTTTGCTGTGGTTTCAGTGCTTTGTGCGTTCTTCTTTGTCTTCCCGGATGGGATGCTTACGATGATCAGGCTGATGCCAAGAAGTAAGATCAGGCAAAGTTTTGGAATGCCGATATTTTCGATCAGATGTTGTAGTTTTTCCCTCTCTATCATATTTCTTCTACTCACTTATATTTATATTAGATTCCTTCATATTATAGAAGTTTGAAATTGCGGTTTTTAGTTTCTTTGTATGACGAAGCTTGTCTGTTTTGATGTCGATCTTCTCGATGGTTCCTTTTTCATTTACCTTTGAGTCAACGTCTAATACTTTGAGATCGTACTGTGAAAATAATGTTGTGATCTGTTCTTTGATCTGATTTTGTTTTTCTTCTTTTGCACCATCTAAAAATGCAGGGTTATTTTCTCCTTTGACTGCGGTTGAGATTGCCTGTGTCACGATATCTTCGTTGGATAAATAATAGGATATTGGCTGCATCATCAGGGAGATGAGCATAAATCCTGTCATTAGCCGCAGGTATGGCCGGTAGATGCTTTTGTCGCAGAGCTGATCGATCAGTGTTGTTAAGATCAGAAAAAATATGATCATTTTCAGATAATCCATAATCCTTACCCCGCATAATAATTAACGTTGGTTGAGAATGCGATCAATGCCACGGACAGGATAAATAACAGTGCCATCGTAAAGATCATCGAAAGCATTAATTTCCCGCTTTGAATGACTGCATCCATCGCTCCGGTAATCCTTTTGTCGGATATGGGCTGGATCATGATCCCTGCCAGTAAATAGGTAAGAACAACTGCTGTGATTTCTATGACTGGTGGGACGATGATCACGATCAGTACAAGGATCCCAACGGCTCCGATACTGTTTTTGATCACAACTGCCGAACCGATGACCATGGTCATTGCTGAATTTAAACCACTTCCGATTCCTGGAATGGCACTCATTCCTTTTTGGAGAACTGTATTTTTCATGGAATCAACGGCTGGAAGGATCATCGACTGAATCAGCTGGACTCCTAACAATACACTTAGGAATCCTTTGAGCAAAAACTTGATCACACCTTCGAGCGTTTTACATAGTCTTGAAAAATGTTCTTCTTTTGATATATGGTTGATAATCTTTAGGACAAATAAGATCTTGATCATCGGAAGTAATACAACATTTGTAAGGGTTGTCATTGCATAGATCAGCAGAAGATAGAATTCATAAACTGTCGTTGATGTCGTGATCCCGGAAGTTGAGACAACAGCCAGTGAATATGCCATGATCATTCCTTTCATATAATCTGCCATTAAGGTAACGAGCTGCGTCACTGTTTTGTTTAAATAAAAAAAGGAATGTACCATGACACCGCATAGGATCACATAAGTAATATAAAATGCACTATTGGCTGTACTTTGCTGAAAAAAGGAATCGGACAGATTTTTAAAGATAGCTGCAGTAAATGCGATCAGAAGGATTTCTCTGATCAGGTCTTTTTGGATCAACATACGGTTTAAAAAGACCTCTTTCATTTTGGCTTTGATCGTATGCAGAACACCTTTTACATTTCCGTGGATCAGCTGTTTTACTAATTGTGTATAAGATAGATCGATCTCTTTGTCTTTTAAGGTGTTTTCCACATTGGTAAACATATCTTCGTTGAGTTTTGTTTCTTTGGCTGAAATATCATTTGTTCTTGTAAGGATCAGTAAAAACAGCAAGGTTAGCAGGAATATTCTTTGTTTCATGTGCCATTTCCTAATAGTTTCTGGATCGTTCCAAGCAGCGATTCAAAGACTGGAAGTCCAACGATCAGGATCGCTAATTTTCCTGCAAACTCAATCTGCTTTGCAATCGATGCCTGTCCTGCATCTTTGCAGATGTTGGATGCAAACTCGCAGATGAAAGAGATACCGATCAGTTTTAAAAGGATCTGGAAGTAGCTTTGTGGGATTTTTGAATAGGACCGGATCATCTCAAACACGGTTAGTATTTCCTCCATTTGTTTTAGTCCATACATTGCCAGAAGAATGCTTGAGATCACTGCGATCACGACTGCGATCTCTGGACGGATCGTTTTGATCTTCATGGCGATCAGACTTGCAACGATTCCAAAGACTGCGACTTTTATCATCTTAGTATCCGCCTCCAATCTCTAGGATATCGTAAAAAGTGTCTGGACACTTTCAAACAGATCATAGATATACGGAATCACCCAGCCAAGGACAAGGATCAGTCCGGCAAGTGTGATCAAAAATGCCTGTTCGTCTCTTCCGGAATGTTTTAAGACCTGCACAAGGATCGTTACAAGAATTCCAACGGCTGCGATCCGAAAAATGATATTGACACTCATAACCCCTCCTTGTCATAAAAATGTCTGGTAGTTGCTTTATAGTAAGATGATCACGATCAGAACGCTTAGTGATATACCGAGGCTTCGGTACATCTTGCAGTTCTTTACTACTTGATCTTTCATAAGGAAGATCTGGTCATCGAGTTGTTCGATCGTCAGCAGGATCGTTTTCTCCTGCATCTGTTGGTCAAGATATCCGATCGTTTCACCCATGTTTTTTAAGATTTCATAAAACTTTGGTTCATAGATCACTTGTTTTAGTTTCTGCTCAGCGGTCTGCTGCCATATTTTAGCGAAGGATTCTTCACTGTGTGTTTCTAACTGCTTTGCCACCTTTTTTAGAAATGGCTGATATTCCTTCTCTGTCTTTGTCGATATTTTTAAAACAGCTTCTGGAAGTGGGGTAAATCCATAGCGGATCTCTCCTTGCAGAAGGTATAACATTCGTTTGATCGCAATTCCCTGTTCCAGACGTTTTTGTTCTTTTGCGGCTTTGTGAAATCCAAATCCGATCCCTGCGAAGATCACGATCAATGATCCTAATATCTTGATCAATTTAGGACCACCCCGTTTTCATCCATGATCTGTGCGATATAGCCTGGCTGGTTTCGCTGTTCTAAGATCACGTAGCGCTGAAACATCTTTTTGTTGATGATCTCCCGCATATAGGGATTCTTAGATAACGATTCTTTGTTCTTTCCATGGGCCGTTGCAAGAATGCTGCAGCCACGGTAGGCACAGAAAAATAAGGCTTCCACATCTTCTTTGCTTCCAATCTCGTCCACAGCGATCACATCGGGGGCCATGGATCGGATCAGCATATTCATGCCCTGTCCTTTTTCACATGCATCCATGACATCTGTCTGGATCCCGAGATCATTTTGGGCAACGCCTTGGTAGCATGCTCCGATCTCACTTCGTTCATCGACAACTCCGACGGTCTGTCCTTCATCAGAGATTTTTCGGATCATATCCCGAAGCAGAGTTGTTTTTCCACAGCCGGGTGGTGAGATGATCAGCGTTGGAATGAGTTTTCCCATTCTGGTGCAGCGTGAATATAAGGTGTCCGCACATCCTTTCACTTCATGTGCGACTCGGATATTTAACCCGGAAATATGTCGGATCGTTTTGACTTTGTCATGATCCATGACAACGGTTCCGCAGATTCCAACTCGGTGTCCGCCTCGGATCGTTAAAAATCCTTGTTTTAACTGTTCGATATAAGCATACATCGAATAGCTGCTGATATATTCCATGGCTTGTCTGATCTCTTGTGAGGTTACGATATGTAATTGTTCTTTTCTTGTTGTGATCTTTCCCTGTTCGGATAGATAACAGGTTTTTGCGTTGTATTTTAAAATGACTGGCTTTTGAATACGCAGGCGGATTTCCTGAAGTTCGTCCCAGTTGATGTCTGCTTGCTTTATGATTGTTCTGATATGTAATGGAAGGATTCCTAAGATTTCTTCCTCTTTCATAAATTTAAAAACACCTCCCCATTTTGGTATAATCCAAATATATGTGATGGAAGGTGTTTTTATGAATGTTATTTTATTTTTTCTTCTGATAATATGGTGCAATCTGATCAAAGGATTGTCTGAGCTGATACTGGAAGTTATTTTGCTTGACGATATTTGTCTTCTGGGTGACAAACTTGTCTAACTTCTGCATATACTCTTCTTCTGTGACACTTCCTTCCGCCACATAAGTAAGACCTTTTTCCCAGCTTGCGGTCAAGGTTGGGTTTAAGAGTGATCCAATGGATGCACTGACAACATTGACGATCATCTCTCCGGTTAAAGTCGGTGTTACGATCTGTGTCTTTTTATTTAATGCAATGTATTTATTGGACACTAATTTCTTTACGATCTCTGCTCTTGTCGCACTCGTTCCGATCCCGCTTCCTTTGATCTGTTCTCTTAAATCTTCATCTTCGATCAGCTGTCCTGCATTTTCCATCGCAAGGATCAGGGAACCTGAATTGTATCGTTTTGGTGCGGATGTCGTTCCATCTTTGATCGTATAGTCTTTCACTGGAAGAGACATTCCTTTCTTCAAAGATGAGATCGCATGGATCTGTTCTTCTGTTAATTGGGCTTCTTTCTTCTGTCCGCCCATTCCTGTGACTTTTAAGTATCCTAGGTCTTTTAACATCTTAAAGTTTGCAAAGAATGCTTCGCCTTTGGTCTGTGTCTCTAATTTGATCTTTAAGTACACAGCTGGCGGCATAAAAATGCTTAGGAATCTTCTGGCGATCACATCGTAGACTTTCTGTCCCATCTCTGAGATCCTTGATAAACTGCCTACTGCCTGTCCGGTTGGAATGATCGCATAGTGGTCGGTGATCTTCTTGTCATCTACGTATTTCGACTTGATGATTCCCTGATACTTCTTGTCCTGCATGATCTCATTTGCAAATCCTGATAATGGAGTGTAGTTGTTTAATCCCCCGATATTTTTATAAATCTCTTTGGCGACCGCACTGGATAAGACTCTGGCATCGGTTCTTGGATATGTAACCAGTTTCTTTTCATATAGGTCCTGGACCACTTTTAATGTCTCATCTGGACTTAGCTTGAATCGTTTGGAACATTCATTCTGAAGTTCTGCCAGATTATATAATAACGGCGGATTCTTCTTTTCCTGTCGTTTGGATGAGGATACTACGATCGTCTCATTGTTGCTTCCATCTTCTAAATATTTGATGAATTCCTGTGCATCGTTCTTGTCTAGGAATCCGTTATCCTTATATAGTTTCTTGGACTCAAAGTACTTTGATCCTTTCACTGCTTTCCATTCGGCTTCCACTTCAAATCCCTGACAGTCAAAGTGTCCTAAGATTCTGTAAAACGGTGTTGGCACAAAGGTACGGATCTCTCGTTCTCTCTTGACGATCATTCCGAGAACGCAAGTCATTACTCGTCCGACTGCTACCACTAAGCTTCGTTTCTGATTTAAATAGTTACCGAGTGTCCAGCCATATTTGAGTGTCAGGACTCTGGAGAAGTTGATTCCCATCAGATAGTCTTCTTTGGCTCGCAGGTATGCGGCGGCGGCTAGGTTGTCATATTCACTTAAGTCTTTCGCTTCTTTTACCCCGCGGATCACTTCTTCTTTTGTCTGGGAATCAATCCAGACACGTTTTTTCTTCTTGTCTTTGCTGACATTGGCCTGCTGGTCTACCAGACGGTAGATGTATTCTCCCTCTCGTCCGGAGTCAGTGCAGACGTAGATCGTATCAATGTCTTCTCGATTAAGGAGTGAAGATACGATATCAAACTGTTTTTGTACTCCTGGGATCGTTTCATATTTGAATGTATCCGGGATAAATGGAATGGTTTCTAAGTCCCATTTCTTCAGTGCAGGGTCATACTGGTCTGGATAAGACATGGTAACTAAATGTCCGACGCACCATGTGATGACTGCCTTGTCTCCTTCCATGTATCCGTCTCTGTTTTTTGCATTTATATTCAGTGCCGCTGCGAATTCTCTTGCGACACTTGGTTTCTCTGTGATAAATAGTGCTTTCAAAAAATTACCTCTTTCTAAAAGTTTTACGATATATTATAACATAACCATTGAAAACATGATATAATTAAATCTGGTTCTTGTGGAATTCATATCTGTAGAATCATGATTCCACATAAAATTTATACTGAAAGGATGATGAGTATGTTTTTAAATGAAGCAACCAAACTTCGTGCACAGACAATTATCAAGGGACTTGAAAAAAGAAATATGCATGGTGTTTTCTGTGCAACCAAGGAAGACGCCCTAAAACAGGCTCTTAGTTATATCAAAGAGGGTTCTTCTGTTTCTTGGGGTGGTTCTATGAGTGTTTCTGAGATTGGACTGATGGATGCCTTAAAGGAAGGAAACTATCATCTGATCGATCGTTCTGTTGCAAAGAATTTTGATGAGCAGCGTGAGATCTTTTCTAAGGCTGTCTTATCTGATTATTTCCTGATGAGCTCTAATGCGATCACCTTAGACGGAGAGCTGATCAATATCGATGGAACTGGTAACCGTGTTGCATGCTTAAGTTATGGTCCTAAACATGTGATCATGATCGTTGGTATGAACAAAGTTGTCAATGATGTGGAAGATGGTATTAAGAGAGTTCGTAATTTTGCCAGCCCTCCAAACACCCTTCGTCTCGGACTGAAAACCCCTTGTTCTATGACTGGACGTTGTGGTGACTGTTATGGAGATACCTGCATCTGCAGTCAGATCGTTGTGACAAGACGTCAGAGTGCAATGATGAAAGATCGTGTCAAAGTGATCCTTGTTGGTGAATCTCTAGGTTATTAAGGCACTCGCTCTTTCTATCAAATATCACAGAACACAGACATTTTATCAGGCATTTTCACTGGATATTTTATCGCCATTCCAGTGAAAATGCCTTTTCTATTCTTGAATTTTTATAACAATCATAGTAAAATCAAACTATATTATGACACAATTCGACATTTTTTATAACAATATTGATATTATGAGGTTTTTCTATGAATTATGATATTTGCCATTCATCTATCACTTATTTTCCACTGCTTCCGCTTTCTAAAACCGTTTCATATGAACGCAAGGTATTGGATATCCGACAGATGCCTGCTCAGGTTTTGTTTCCTCATTGGGATGATGAATTTGAGTTTATATATGTTCTCTCTGGCATGATGGAATTTCGTGTCCGGCAGAAGGCTTTTCTGGTTTCTTCTGGGGAAGGTTTCTTTTTAAACACTGGGGAGATTCATTCCGCTTGTACATATCAGTCTTATGACTGCCGCTTTGTTATCTACCGGATCTGCCCTTCTGTTCTTTTTCAGACAGAAGATAATCCTTTATATCAAAAATATATCAAACCTCTGGTCGATCATCCTTCCTTTGGATTTTTAACGTTCGTTCCAAAAGTCCCTTGGCAGAAATATATCCTTGAAATGATCCGCAAAATGAATGATATCTGTGACCGTCCTGTTGATGGTTATGAATTGAAGATCAACCATTTTGTAAACGAGATCTTTTATTATATCTTTCATAATGTGAATCTCTCCAAAGAACTATCCTTAAAAGAATCCAGAGATTTGGAACGTATGAAAGATGTGATGATATATCTTACTAAAACGATCGACCAAAAGCATACACTCGCTGATATTGCTTCTTACTGCCATCTAAGCAATAGTGAATGCTGCCGACTCTTTCAAAGAAATGTTCATCTAAGTCCTGTAGATTATCTGAATCAGCTTCGTATTCATATGAGCTTATCTGAGATCATCAAACATGAGAAAAAGATAACAGATATCGCTAAGATGTATGGTTTCTCTGGCAGCAGTTATTTCTCTGAAATGTTTAAAAAGACCCTCGGCATAACGCCAAGAGCCTTTTATAAATCTGTTCTTCAGTAACAAACTCTTTCTTCTAACGCTGATCCCATTCACGGAAGGCGATGAATTTCGTCTTCCAAAGAAGACTCAATGCTGGTGTTAATGCCCAGATCATCTTTGTCCCTTCTTGCATGATCAGATCGATCTTTAATATCCCCGCATACTGAATTACCAGTAGTAACGTAAAGATCACTAGTAATCCATATGCAACAGAATAAGAATTATGCACCTTCTGCCCGATCTTCTCACTAAAGTAAAAGCGATCCAGTGTCAGAGAAATGATCGAAATCACTGATAAAATGATATTGATCGTATAAAATGTATGCATATCCATATGATTAAACCAGGTTGCCAAAGCACCTAGAAAGATCATGATCTGTGCATACCATAATACTTTTTCCTGTTTTTCATATTGATTTCTCATTGATTGAAACCTCTTTTTCTTTCTTTTAATAATGAATAAATACAGGATCTCCGATCTTCGTCAGGTTATATACAGATCTTGCATCTGATAATGTTAAGTTAACACATCCATGAGATCCATTTGTCTTATAATATGTTGGTGACCAGCTTCCCCAGTCTCCTCTGCTGCTGTAATGATATCCTGTTCCTGTCCACATGATCCTTGTCCAGTATCTTGTTGGAACACTGTAATCCGCACCTGTTAATGTCTTTGTAAGTTTCTTCTCTTTGATGTCATAAACACCGGTTCTTGTGATACGATCTGGTGTTGCTTTTCCAGTGATACAAGTTGTGCTGAATACAAGTTTTCCTTTCTTGTAGACGAAAACTTCCTGTGCTGACAGGTCAACTTCACTGTAGTTTTGTGTATCCCAGTCATTTTGCTTGTTCGTATAATCCATACGATATCCTTTGTGGCTGTAGACTGGTTTTAAGCTTGTAAGTAAAGCCTGTTCATTCTCCTTGGAAGGGTCTTTCTCATAAGCTTTGATCGCAGATTCATCTGGTGCTTTCTTTAACGCTTTCATTGTCTGTTCTATAACTTTGTCATAATCGATACGCCATCCATAGTCTCCACCACTGACTTTGATCTTCTTGCCAGAATGTGTCTTAAATGTTCTTGCGATTCCCTGTGTCTTGTATTTTAAGCAAAAGCTTTCTAACCATTTCTCGACGGCAGGCTGATCTAATTTTACAGTATGTCTCTTTGTGTTTACTTTGATGCAGTCTTTTAACACATCTGGACCTAATGTTTCTTTGACATTATTGTCCATATCCCACTGAATAAAATGTAATAAATACTCATTGTAGGTTGTCTGCATCTGTTTTAATTCTTCATCATCATGATACAGACCAGGCTTTTTATAGACGTCCGGATTCTTCTTTTCATCTGTCAGATTCAGTGTGTTACTTAAAGACTCTATGGATTTCTCTACTGCGTCATAAAATGCTTTACGGTTTAAGTAATTTCCTTCATCTTCCTTCTGGATTACACCGTATTTCTTATCTGCAGAATATACGATCGTTGCATCCACTGGTTTTGTGATCTTATATGTATCACTGCCTTTGATCAAAACGGATTGTTTTAATTTGGCCTTTAATTTCTGCTCTGATAATGCAACTGCTGTCACTTTGGTTTTTTTACCACCAAAGATCGTTGAAAATACACTTTGGCTGTGCTGCTTTTTGTAAGCATCCTTTACATGTGATTCTGTCTTAAATGCAAGATCGATCTCCTTACCGGAAATCACTTTCTGTCCGTTATTTCTTCCCTTGATCTTTAACTTGTAAGAATCAATGGATTTCTTTACTTTCTTCACTGATTCTTCGTATGTCATTCCTGACACATCAACTTTGTTAAATGTACTCCCCGGATACCAACGGTTCTGATAATGGGCATGGACACCGATAGCGGCTGCTATTAAAACAACCGCTACGGCACCTCCTATGATTCCCCCTTGTTTCTTTGTAATCCTCATATTGATTTCTGCCTCCAAATACGACTCTGTGATGGATTATTCATAGAGTGGATATTTTTCTGTTAATCCTAATACTAATTCGTTTGCTTCATCAAGTTTCTTGTCTAATAATGTCAGACGAATAGCTTTTGCGATCACTTTCATATCGTCTTCTTTCAGTCCACGAGTTGTAACAGCTGGTGTTCCAAGACGAAGTCCTGATGTTACGAATGGAGATTTTGGATCGTTTGGTACAGTATTCTTATTACATGTGATATGTACAGAATCCAGTACTTTTTCAGCTTCTTTTCCTGTCAGATCATATTTCTTAAGATCTACTAACATTAAGTGGTTGTCTGTTCCTCCAGATACGATATCGAATCCTTCTTCGATCAGTGCATTTGCAAGAGTATCTGCATTCTTCACAACCTGTGTCATATATTCTTTGAATGATGGGTCTAATGCTTCTTTGAATGCTACAGCTTTACCAGCGATCACATGCATTAATGGTCCACCCTGGATTCCTGGGAAGATTGCTTTGTTGAAGTTGTATTTTTCGTTCACTTCATTGCTGCACATGATCATTCCACCACGAGGTCCTCTTAATGTCTTATGTGTTGTTGTTGTTGTTACATGAGCATAAGGGATTGGGCTCTGGTGTAATCCTGCAGCTACTAATCCTGCGATATGAGCCATATCTACCATTAAAACTGCCCCAACTTTGTCAGCGATCTCACGGAAACGTTTGAAGTCGATCGCTCTTGCGTATGCACTTGCACCAGCAATAATCATCTTTGGTTTGCATTCTAATGCGATTCTTTCTACTTCATCATAATCGATGAATCCTTCATCATTAACTCCGTATGGTACGCAGTGATAGTTCTTACCAGACATGTTGACTGGGCTTCCGTGTGTTAAATGTCCACCGTGGTCTAAGCTCATTCCCATGTATGTATCTCCGACATTCAATACTGCGAAGAATACTGCCATGTTTGCCTGTGCTCCAGAGTGTGGCTGTACATTTACATATTCGCATCCAAATAATTCTTTGGCACGTTCTCTTGCAAGATCTTCTACCACATCTACATACTGGCATCCACCATAGTAACGTTTTCCTGGATATCCCTCTGCATATTTGTTTGTTAAATGGCTTCCCATTGCAGCCATAACAGCTTTGGAAACAAGGTTCTCTGATGCGATCAACTCAAGATTTGTTCTCTGTCTTGTTAATTCGTTTTCCATTGCTTCTGCTAATTCTGGATCGTAGTTCTTTACTTCGCTAAAATCAAACATTGTTTTCTCCTTTATATATTTATGTAAAATAATATTGTGTCTCGTATATTGTGTCTTGTTCTTATGATCATTCGATCACTTGATCTATCTGATTATTCCTGGAACTGTTCTTTTAATGCTTCTACTGCACGTTCTACACGACTCTCTTTGATCAGAACAGTGATCTTGATCTCTGATGTGTAGATTAAGTGAATGTTGATTCCACGATTATACAGTGCTTCAAACATCTTAGAAGCTGCTCCGCTGTTAGACATCATTCCAGCTCCGACGATAGATACGATTCCGACTTCTTTATCACTGATGATATCTTCGTAATCTGCTTCATCAAATGCTTTCTTTAATGTTTCAACGGCATGATCTGCTTCATCCTGTGCTACAACGAAAGAAATATCTTTATTCTCTCCACGTCCGATGGACTGAAGAATCAGTTCCACGTTGATTTTTTCTTCTGCAATGGCACCAAAAACTTTTGCTGCGATTCCTGGCTGGTTTTTGATTCCTTTGATTGCGATCAGTGCAACTTCAGAGTTAGACTGAACACCGCTAAATAACATTTTCTCCATCTGATTATTCCTCCTCTGGTGTTGAAAGTTCAATTCCAAGTTCTTCTAGCTGTAATGTATCAACCGGTCCTGGAGCCTGTGTCATCAGGCAGGAAGCATCTTTTACTTTCGGGAAGGCGATGACATCACGAATGCTGTCTTCTCCTGTTAACCACATAACAAGACGGTCAAGACCATAAGCTAAACCAGCATGTGGTGGTACTCCAAATTTGAATGCATCTAATAAGAATCCAAAACGGTTGTAAGCATCTTCTTTTGTAAATCCAAGAGCTTCAAACATCTTCTCCTGAATATCATCCTGATGGATACGGATTGATCCACCACCAAGTTCTGTACCATTTAATACGATATCGTATGCTTTCGCACGGACATCTCCTGGTCTTTCATCAATGAATTCAAGATCTTCTTCAAATGGCATTGTAAATGGGTGATGCATTGCTGTGTAACGATTCTGTTCATCGCTCCACTCAAGTAATGGGAATTCTGTAACCCATAAGAACTTATACTGGGATTTGTCGATCATATCGTACTGTTTCGCAATGTGAAGTCTTAAGTTACCAAGTACATCAAAGACAACTTTGTCTTTGTCTGCGGCAAATAGTAATAAGTCTCCTGCCTGTCCATCCATTGCTTTGATCAGTGCATCCATCTCTTCTTCTTTCATAAATTTAGCGAAAGATGATTTCACTGTTCCATCGCTCTTTAACTGAATATATGCAAGACCTTTCGCTCCGAAGTCTTTGGCGTAGTCAACGAATCCATCGATCTTCTTACGTCCAAGATCTCCTAAACCTTTAGCGTTTAATCCTCTTACAGATCCACCATTCTCTAATGCTCCTTTAAATACCATAAAGTCGCATCCGGCAACTGTATCGGATACATTCGTAAGTTCCATTCCAAAACGCATATCTGGTTTATCAGATCCGAAACGGTCCATTGCTTCTTTATAAGTCATGCGAAGCATAGGAAGCTGTACATCAATATCTAATACTTCTTTGAAGATCTTCTTTAACAGACGTTCATTTACATCGATCACATCATCGACATCAACAAATGAAAGTTCCATATCGATCTGTGTAAACTCTGGCTGGCGGTCTGCACGTAGATCTTCGTCACGGAAACATTTTGCGATCTGATAGTAACGGTCGAATCCAGAGCACATTAAAAGCTGTTTAAACAGCTGTGGTGACTGTGGAAGTCCGTAAAATTCTCCTGGATGTACACGGCTTGGTACAAGATAATCTCTTGCTCCTTCTGGTGTACTCTTTCCTAAAACTGGTGTCTCGATCTCTAAGAATCCTTCATCCCCTAAGAAGTTACGTACCATTCTTGTTACATTATTACGAATGCGTAAGTTTCTCTGAAGATTTGGTCTTCGAAGATCAAGATAACGGTATTTTAAACGAAGTTCATCTTTGACTGTCTGATTCTCGTCAATTGGAAATGGAGGAGTTTCTGATTCTGATAAGATACGTAATGTATGTACCTTGATCTCGATATCTCCTGTCTTTAAGTTCTCGTTGATCGCTGCACTTCTCTTCTCTACAGTACCTACTGCTGCAACGACATACTCACTTCTTAAAGAGTTTGCCTTATTATAGTCTTCCTCAGATAATACTTCCTGATCAAAAACTAACTGTAAGATTCCTGAGCGGTCTCTTAAGTCTACAAATATAAGACTTCCTAAATTTCTTCGTTTCTGTACCCATCCCATGACAGTGACTTCTGTTCCGATAAGTTTGTTGCTTACCTCTGTACATCGGTGGGATCTGGCTAAACCTGACATTGATTCTGCCATGATATTTCCTCCTTCATCCTTTTCACTTTGTACGAAAGGCAGAGCCCGTATCTTCGGTTCTGCCTTATATATTCTTTTATGAATCTTTTCTTACAAGGATCTGTTCGATCTCTGCAGCGTAAAGTACGTGATAATCCTTCTCTGGATACCACTGTTCATCTAAAGATTTATCAACAAATCCTTCTGGATCCATTGGCTGAGAATATAACTTCTTACAGATCAGTACGATCTTTGCTTCCTCAAAAAATGGAATTCCATTCGCATCTGTTGGTGTCAGACGTGTCTTCGCGATCTTGTCTTCATCTCTTCCAGATACACTTCCAAGATAGCTTAAATCCTTCTTAAAAGTATCATCATAGAAAGATAATGTAAATGATTCTGACTGGTCAATGAATTCTTTTGTATATCTTTGTGGTCTTAAGACTGTCACAGCGACATTCTTACCCCACATAACACCTAAACCACCCCATGAGGCAGTCATTGTGTTAACTTTTCCTTCCTGATTCTTTGCAGTAACAAGCATCCATTCCTTACCAATCAGGCGAAATACGCTTTGGTCGAAATCTTCTGGTGCCACGATCGCATATTCACTCATGCATGTTACCTCCTTTCTTGTAATTATTACTCATTATATATGATTTTGTCAAAAATGTCACGAACTAGTATAAGAAAGCATGATTTTATTTTAAACAATCTGCGATCTTATCAAGCGAAATGGTCGTAACTTCTCTTGTTTCCATATTTTTGACATTTCCTTCATTCTTCGCTAATTCGTCATCACCAATGATGATCGTATTCTTGGCATTCAGCTTATTTGCATATTTCATCTGTGCTTTTACGCTTCTTCCAAGATAATCTGTTTCTACGACAAATCCCTGATCACGAAGATCTACAACAATCTGGTAAGCTTTTGCTTTTGCTTCCTGTCCAAGAATTCCTACATAAAGGTCAATATCTCTTGTGCATGGAAGATCTACTTTCTCTTCTTCTAAGAAATAAAGGATTCTCTCTACACCCATACCAAATCCAACGGATGGCATAGAAACTTTTCCATCGATCTCATGAACAAGATTGTCGTAACGTCCACCACCACATAAAGTAAATCCATCTTCATTTACAAATTCGAATACGGTCTTTGTATAGTAGTCTAATCCACGAACGATTTCTGTATCAACTTCATATGGAATATTTAATGCATCTAACAGACTCTTTAATTCTTCAAAATGTGCTTTACATTCATCATCTAAATAGTCGATCGTTCTTGGTGCATCTTTGACGATCTCTTTGCATTCTGGAACTTTACAGTCAATGACACGTAATGGATTCTTTTCCATACGTTCTCTACATGTAGGACATAAATGTTCTTCATGTTCTTTTAAATATGCTAATAATGCTTTGTTGTATTCTTTTCTACAATTTTCACATCCAATGCTGTTGATGTGTAATTTTGCATCTTTTAACCCAATTTTCTTAATAAAAGTGGATACTAATGTAATCAGCTCTACTTCTGCTAATGGACTTTCCGCTCCGACAAATTCAACTCCGAACTGGTGGTGCTGTCTTAATCTTCCACTCTGTGGTTTTTCATAGCGGAATGCTGGTGTGATATAGAACATCTTGATCGGCTGTGGCTCATTTGCCAGACCATTCTGTAAATATGCACGGATTGCTCCTGCTGTTCCTTCTGGTTTTAATGAAATGCTTCTGTGTCCTTTATCTTCAAATGTATACATCTCTTTCTGGACAACGTCTGTTGTTTCTCCAACACCTCTCTGAAAAAGCTCTGTATGCTCAAATACTGGTGTGATGATCTCGTGAATATTATAGGATGCGCATAAATCTTTGAAAATATTCTCTAAATATGTGCGCTGGTCCATATCTTTTCCAAACCAGTCTTTTGTTCCTCTTGGTGCCTGTGTAATCATTCTTGTTCCTCCTCAAATAATTCATCCAGATTGCCTTTTTCCATCACAGTTTCCATAACTCCGTCTGAAAATGCGACTCTCTGGAATGCTAAAAATACTTTCATATCAAAATTCTTTACTTCATCGATCATGATATCAAGTGCAGTCTCAACATCAAATCCTTCTCTATAATCCCTGTTTGAGATCAATGCTCCGAAAATATCACATACATGCATGATCCTTCCAACCAATGGAATCTGTTTTCCTACCAGATTATGTGGATAACCGGTACCATCATAATGTTCATGATGATATAGAACTGCGTCTAAAACCGTCTGGTTATAATCGTAATCTGCAAGGATCGCATATCCAATGGATGGATGCATTCTCATATATCTTGTTTCGTCAACAGCCAGAATCTCATCTTCCACTTTCTCATTCATATAGAAATTAAGTCTTACTTTTCCAAGATCATGTAACATTCCTGCAACCGCAAGATCATAACACACTTCTTCTTGTAATCCTAATTCCTTGCCAACAAGATAAGCCAAATTACTGACAATGATACCATGACTGATCGTTTCTTTTATATCCGCATGGATCGGTGTCTCAATATCTGTTCGTCCATAACTGATTGCCATAATCAAACTCCTGTTTATATCATCTTTAATTCTTTTCTATGAATGATCTCATCAATTCGTGTAATGTATTGCTTTATATCTTTAAGATTTTCGATGCGGTCCACCTGATGGTCTTCCTGATGGACGATCTTTGAAGATGTACCAGCACCAACTGCTATAATATCATGTAATTCCTCCATAATCAAAATATTATAGAGACATTCTTTTCCTTTTTTCGAAAAACCGACATTCTCAAGGTTCCCTGGAATGTTTTTCTGCCGGTATAAATAATATGGTTCCATATTCATATCTCTTGCACATGAAGCGGCATAAGATACCATCTCTTCACTCGCTCCAAAGTGATATGTATCTTTCATTCGGTTCAATCTCGATGAACGCTTGACTGCAAGTGCATGGACCGTTAAACTCTCTGGATCAAGTTTTTTGATCTCATCTAAAGTATAGGAAAGTTCTTCCATGCCTTCTTCTGGAAGCCCACAGATCATATCCATATTAATGTTATCGATCCCAGCCTGTCTCGCAAGATTAAATTTCTCTTTGATATCTTGTGCAAAATGATTTCTTCCAATGAGTTTTAATGTCTTATCGTTCATTGACTGTGGATTGATACTGATCCTTGTCACACCATATTTCTTTAGAATCTTTAATTTCTCGAAATTCAAGCTGTCTGGCCGTCCTGCTTCCACAGTGATCTCCTGGATCTTTGAAAATGGGAATCTCTTATTAACCTCATATAACAGATATTCCAGATCTTCTTCTTTTAAAGATGTTGGTGTTCCACCGCCAATATACATCGTCTGAAGTTCTTTGTGCGCATAAGTCTTTGCCACAAAATCCAGTTCTTTCAATAAAGCTTCAAGATAGTCTTGTACAATATTCTCAAATTGATCGATCGAATACGATGTAAAAGAACAGTACAAACATGTGCTTGGGCAAAATGGGATTCCTATATATAGACTGTATCCTTCTTTGTATGGAAATGCTTTTAGAAGTTCTTTCTCTTTCTGAACGGTTTCTGTACATAATCTTGCTTTTTCTTCGGATGCCAGATAATCCTTTTGAAATCTGTGAATGATCTCTTCACTGCTCTCACCCTTTTCATATCCATCAAAAGCAATCTTTGTCGGACGGATCCCAGTCAACGTTCCCCATGGAAGCTGTTTGTCTAATGCTTTGGAAAACAACTGATAGATTCCTTGTTTCATCCGGTTTTTAAAAATCTTCTTATTTTCATAATCACCAAATAACTGGATCTCATCTTCTAACTCGTCCTTTTTATATAGATTCATGACGATTTCCTGATCTTTATAATCCACGTCCAGTATAAAATCATAGATAGAATCAACGTGATCCGTCAATTCTATCTTCTCTCCAAGCATAAATGCCAATATTAAACTTCGAATGTCATATTCATAAATGGTCTTGTTCTGAATTAATCCAATCATAATCTATTGCAGAAACGGATTGCATCTGCTTTCCTCCTCGATCGTCGTTGGTGGTGTATGACCGGATAGTACCTTTGTCCATGGTGGGAGTACGAATAATTTCTCTCTGATCGCTGTCAGAAGATCATTCAAATTGCCTGTCGGAAAGTCTGTTCTTCCAATGCTCATCTGGAACAGTGTATCTCCAGAGATCAGCCATCCATAATCTGCAAAATAATAACATACTCCACCTTTTGTATGTCCTGGAACATGGATACATTTTACCTTTGTTCCTAATACATCTATGATCTCTCCATCTTTCACCAGATGATTCGCTTTTAATGAGAGATCCATTCCCATCATCGCTCCGAGATTGAGCTGTGGATCTGCCAGAACATCTGCTTCATCTTCATAAAGATAGATATCAAGATCTGGTTTTTGTTCCATCAGATATGGAAGGGCCATTACATGATCAAAATGCCCATGTGTCAGACATACGCCTGCCAGTTCCATTCCATCTTCTTCTAATGTATTCATAATACGTTCTCCCTGATCTCCCGGATCAAAGACGAATGCCTGATTTGTTTTTGTATTCTCAACAATATAGCAGTTTGTCTGCATCTGCCCAAGACAGATCGTTACCATCTTAAGAGGTCTGTCAAGTCTTAATGTTGTTTCGCTCATATTTTCACCTATCCTGCTGTTCTTTCTATGTCGATCACGCCTTCTACATTCCTGATCTTCGCAATAATACGGTTCAACTGCTCTACGCCTGTAATATCAAAGGACATACTAAGCGTTGCTCTTCCTTTCTTATTGTTTGATACGTTGATCGTTATGATGTCAATATCTAATTCTAAGAAGATCTTTGATACTTCTGCTAACAATCCCTTTCGATTATTGGCATAAATATTGATCTCTGTCGTGTAAGTCTGTGTTGTATCTGCTTCACTTACCTGCCATTCAGCTTCAATAAGTCTTGCCCTGTCAGATTCTGGCATATTCAGAAGGTTCACACAATCTGTTCTGTGAATCGAGATTCCTCGTCCTCTTGTAATAAATCCAACGATCTCATCTCCTGGTACTGGATTACAACACTTTGAAAAACGAACAGCAACATCATTCGCTCCACGTACAACAATTCCTCCTTTGGATTTCCCTTCCTTTTTCTTCTCTGGATTCGCTGCTGCCGCCTGTGCTGCTTCTGTTGTTTTCTGCAAGATCTGTTCATCCGTGATCTTTTGTTTCTGGATCTTACGGTCTTCTTCCTGCATCTTATTGATAACCTGGCCTTCTTTTAAACCACCATGTCCAACAGCTGCACATACAGAATCCCAGTCTTTAAATCCGTATTTTAGTTCAACCTTCTTAATGTATTCAGGTTTCATGAGTTCTGGGAGCCTGATGCTCTTGCTCTTACAGTATTTTTCTAACAGTTCCTTACCTCTGACGATATTCTCTTCCTTGAACTGTCGTTTAAACCACTGATTGATCTTACTTCTTGCCTGTGCTGATTTTACGATTCCTAACCAGTCTCTGCTAGGTCCTTTTGAATTCTGTGATGTAATGATCTCTACACGATCACCATTCTGCAAATGATAATCAAATGGTACCTGTCTTCCATTGACCCTGGCTCCAACCATCTTATTACCGACTGCACTATGGATTGAATATGCAAAATCGATCGGTGTCGAACCATTCGCAAGGTTTTTGACATCTCCATTCGGTGTAAAACAATATACCTGTTCTGCAAAGAGATCCAAGTTCGTCTTCAGCAAACTTAAAAACTCTTTGTTATCATCCATATCACGCTGCCATTCCAGCACTTCTCTTAACCAGCTTAACTTTTCTTCCTCTTTGTTAAGTCCCTTGGTATTATTATTTTCTTTATATTTCCAATGGGCTGCGATACCATATTCAGCAACACGATGCATCTCAAATGTACGGATCTGAATCTCAAATGGATGTCCTTCTGGTCCGATCAATGTTGTGTGAAGTGACTGATACATATTCGGTTTTGGCATCGCGATATAATCCTTGAATCTTCCTGGAATCGGTTTATACATCTCATGAATGATCCCAAGTGCCGCATAACAGTCCTTAACCGTATCAACCTTGATCCGGACTGCAAATAAGTCATAAATCTGATCGATCGTCTTATGCTGATTGACCATCTTCTTATATATACTGAACATGTGTTTCACACGGCCATCAATCTCTGCCTTAATTCCAGCGTGGTCAATATGTCCTTTCACTTCGTCAACGATTTCCTGAATGAATGCTTCTCTTTCTTCCTTTGCAGAATCAAGAGAGCGTTCTAAATCTTCATAAACATCTGGTTTTAAATATCGAAGTGCCAGATCATCTAATTCAACTTTGATCTTGGAAATACCAAGACGATGTGCGATCGGTGCATAAATATCCATCGTCTCTCTGGATTTCTCTTTTTGCTTCTCTGGACGCATAAACTGCATGGTACGCATATTATGCAAACGGTCAGCAAGTTTGATCAGGATCACTCGGATATCTTTTGCCATTGCAAGAAACATCTTTCGTAAGTTCTCCGCCTGAACTTCGATCTTGTCTTTGGAATAGCTTAATTGTCCTAACTTTGTTACGCCATCAACTAACTGGGCAACTTCTTCCCCAAAATCTCTTACAATATCTTCATGGGTTGTTTCCGTGTCTTCTACTACATCATGAAGCAGTCCTGCCATAATCGTTTCTTTATCAAGTTCTAATTCTGCCAATATGATCGCAACACAAATAGGATGAATGATATATGGCTCTCCAGACTTTCGTTTCTGTTTCTCATGTGCCTTATATGCTACTTTATAGGCACGTTCTACAGCCTCAATATCTTCTTCATCATAAATGCTTTGCATGGTTGTGATCAGCTGTCGTTTCAGTTCCTCAGGCGGTGTGAAACTATCTGGACTGCTGATATCCTTCTTTACACGATTAATGTTTGTTCTGCTTTCTTGTTTCATGCACGGATACCTCTTGTTTCTTTTGATTATTTTTTAAGCTTTGATTCGCAGTAAATACAGCGATATACTTGGTGTTCTCTGTCTGTCAATTTAAACACATGATCGATTTCTTGTTCTACAGATGTAATACATCTTGGATTCTTGCATTTTGCAATATTCACGATCTTCTCTGGAAGTTCTACTTTGTGTTTGGACTTTACACTGCCATTTTCAATGACACATACCGTAACTTCTGGATCTATATAACCTAAAACATCAAAGTTCACTTCAAATGCATCTGAAATCTTAATGATATCTTTCTTGCCCATTTTGCTGCTTTTTACATTCTTAATGATCGCAACACTGCAATCTAACTGATCTAATCCAAGACTATTATAAATCTGCATTCCGCGTCCTGCGCGGATATGATCTAATACGATTCCATTCTTAATGCTATCAATGTTCATCTGCACTTACCCCCAGTAATTCCATGATCAATGCCATTCTTACATGTTTTCCATTCAATACCTGTTTAAAATAGCAGGCTCTTGGATCGTTATCAACTTTTACAGAAATCTCATTCACACGAGGTAATGGATGTAAAATAGAAAGATCCTTCTTGGCGATCTTTAATTTATCCATATCTAAGATATAGCTATCCTTCAATCTTACATAATCAGCTTCATTAAAGAAACGTTCTCTCTGTACTCGTGTCATATAAAGAATGTCAAGCTGTGGCATCACATCTTCCATCTTATCAACTTCTGTAAATGTGATTCCTTTCTTCTCAAAAACATCTTTCTTCAGATACTCTGGAATCTGGAGTTCTTCTGGAGAAATTAAAATATAATTGATTCCTTCATATCTTGATAATGCTTTGATCAGAGAATGCACTGTTCGTCCAAATTTTAAATCTCCACAAAATCCAATCGTGAAATTACTTAAACGTCCCTTTTCTCTTCGAATTGTTAAAAGGTCTGTCAATGTCTGTGTTGGATGATTATGACCACCGTCTCCTGCATTGATCACAGGGATATTTACATACTGTGACGCTACATATGGTGCTCCTTCCTTTGGATGACGCATCGCAATGATATCTGCATAACATTCAATGACTCTTGCTGTATCTGCAACACTTTCTCCTTTAGATGCAGACGATGAATCAGCAGAAGAAAATCCAAGAACACTTCCCCCTAATTCAAGCATTGCTGCTTCAAAGCTTAATCTTGTTCTTGTACTTGGTTCAAAGAACAGCGTTGCTAATTTCTTGTGTTTGCACACTTCCTGATACTTCTCAGGATTCTTTGCGATGTCATCAGCGCGGTCTAATAATCTATCAATATCTTCCACGCTTAAATCCATCGGATCAATCAAATGTCTCATTACATATTCCTCCTAATGGTTTGTCCTACCTTCAATTCTACATTTTTAGGCACCTAGTGTCAATTCTTTACTTCTGATTTTAGACGAAGAACGCCCTTGTCTACCATAAAGACTGGTCGATACGATAATTTTGACTTTCTAAGTCCCTCTTCTCCAGCATCGTCTTCTCTGTTCACATATTTGAAATCTTCCATCTCATGGATCACAAACTGTTGATTGATCATCGGATACGCTCCTTGGATATCTGCAAAAGCTTTTTCAATATGAACGATAAATGTATCTTCATTTGATGCACGTTCGCCGATTGAAAATCCTACGACCTTTCCTTCCGCACGCAGAACACCTCCGACAAGTCCTAATTCTTTATAATTGATCACACAATTTTTAGAAACGCAGATCTCGTCATGTTTCTCTATATCTTCTGGATCACAATTTTGCATCTTCCATTCCATCAGCATTGCCAGTACTTCTAACTGATTTTCATCGGAAAGTGGTTCATAGGACCATTCATGATTTTCTTTAAAACGATTGATATGATTTCTCTTTCCATGAAGTTTCTTTCCTGATAATGTTGCGAGTTTTTCTCTGTCATAAATATATTCTGAGATATCTCTGTCATATTCAATCTCATAAATATCTCCAAATATCTCACGAAACTCTTCTTCCATCTCATGAGTTACACCATGTAATACAAACGGAATCTTTTTTTCTTTGCAATCATCCATAAAATATTGCAATACTTTCTTTTTATCTCCTTTTCCAAGTGGATAACAAAAAGAACCTCCCTCCTCATCAGTATGAGATACAAATAATCCATCTATGATCGCATACTTTACTTGATAAAAAGGACTCCATAAAATAATATTCGCTGTTGCATAATCACAACTTCTTGTATCATCTGCTAAGATACATCGATCAATTTCTTCCTTATCTTCAATTGTTGGTGTTTTAAACTCCATCTTTATCAACTCCATTCTAGTGTTTTCTCGTAATATTTTTATTTGTGATATGGCTGATGATTCAAAATCCGATAAGCACGATAAATCTGTTCTAATATGATCGTGCCTGCAAGCGAACCACTTTGTGTAAATGACGATACATGAAATGGCTTTGCTTCCTCTGATCCTAAATCTCCAATATAAAAATGAAACTTTGAAATTCCCTGTACAGAACTCTCATTAATCAGCTGTGCAAGCCCCGGACTTGTCATACTGTCTCTTCCAGGCAGGATATGATAATGTTCTCCCGGTTCTTTTAATATTTTCTCTACTTGTTTTGCATTCTTCTTATATACTACAGAAACTTTCGCGTATGCACCAAGACGTTTTAGATACTCACCCATTGCTTCCTGATACATCTTAGGATCCTGTGATTTCTTCTGCAGAATATAAATTTCAAATTTCATCATATCTTTTAATTTCCTTCAAAAAATTGTTTTAATTTTTTATCTTGTTTTAAAGCCAGCTCATATCTTTTGTTGATCTGTTTTGTAAGTTTTTTAATTTCTTTGCTATTCTGGCTTTCTTTTTTTGCATCTGTGATCTCATCCGTATCATGTTTTTGATTATTATAGATACAGAATGTATCCCCTTTCTTCATCACATAATACGATGTCATCCCCGGTGCAAGTGTTTTAATCTTGCGGATCTTCATCTCATATGTTACATAAACGATATAGGATTCATCGTCTGCTCCTTGTTTGATCAGATATGTAAGATTCTTATATTTCTTCACATACTGATGGATTGCCTTTTGATCCTCAGTTAATTCATTCGTATCTTCTACCATATTCTTAAGATTTTCTAGATCATTTTTCTGAACTCTCTCATAATATGTTTTCATAAAATCCTCAACTGCTTTTTTCTCAATCTCTGAATCTTCCTTCTTCGTTTCCGCTGCATCATTTGTTTCTCTGATCACGCCTTGTGAGGTATTCTTTTGTGTTGTTTGTTGAAAAATCTTTTCATTTGTAAGTCGTTCTTGTTTCATCTGGTCCAATTTTGCATATGCAAAAAAAGCTGCAATAAAAAATAAGATCCAGCTTGTAATGATAACAACAACTGTAGATTTTCTAAGCTTCACGCACATCCCTCCAATCCACCTACAGCAAATTTACAGTATATTATACCTTACCTTGCGAAGCAAGTCCAGTCCGAAGGACTATGCATTCACGAATGCCCTGCGGGTATACCTTATCGAGCGAAGCGAGTCCAGTCCGACCCCAAAATATCTCTTGCTATTTTTTTGAATATGTTGTAATATAATATAGCTTATGTACCAGTAACTCAGTGGATAGAGTGGCAGCCTCCGAAGCTGTTGGCCGCGGGTTCGACTCCCGCCTGGTGCATACTTTATCTAGATAAAATCAACGAATACAATTTAATATCGTCTTATAAGAGACTATAGATTTTACTGTTTCTGATTATTAAACAGCAAGGTCTATCGTCTCTTTTTTGTTATTAAGGAGGAATCATTTTATGGATCAGATGTATATGAAAGAAAAACCAATTTTACCATTATTACTATCAATGGCTCTGCCAATGGTAATCTCAATGTTTGTAAACTCATTGTATAACATCATTGACAGTATTTTCGTTGCCAAGATCAGTGAAGATGCAATGACCGCATTATCTCTTGTATATCCAGTACAGAATCTGATCAACTCAATTGCGGTTGGATTCGGTGTTGGAATTAATGCAGTCATTGCCATGTTTCTTGGTGCAGGAAAAGCAAAGGAAGCCGATAAAACTGCAACTCAGGGATTGTTTTTAAATGTCATTCATGGACTTCTGCTTACAATCGTTGGATTAATGATCATGCCATCATTTCTTGCAATGTTTACGAATGATCAAACTGTTATTGGGATGGGATTACAATATTCAACAATTATATTAATGTTTTCAACAATCATTATGGTAAGTATTTCTTTTGAAAAGATTTTTCAGGCAGTTGGAAATATGGTGATCACTATGCTCTCTTTAATGACTGGCTGTATTGTAAATATCATATTAGACCCGCTTTTGATCTTTGGAATCGGATTCTTCCCCAAACTTGGAATTCAGGGTGCAGCACTTGCAACAGGTATCGGTCAAAGCAGTACACTGATCATTTATCTTCTTGTTTATGTATTACGCCCAATTCATGTAAAAATCAGAAAAGATTACTTAAAGCTAGAAGCTGTTTATGTTAAGCGTTTATATGCGATCGGAATTCCAGCAACTTTAAATATGGCACTACCATCTTTCTTAGTATCTGCTTTAAATGCGATCTTAGCATCATTTTCGCAAACATATGTTGTTGTGCTTGGTGTTTATTACAAATTACAAACATTCTTATATCTAACAGCAAATGGAATGATCCAGGGAATGCGTCCGATCATGAGTTATAATTATGGAGCAAAGGAATCAGCTCGTGTTCGTAAGATTTATCTTATGACGTTTGAGATTGTTGTTGGAATCATGGCTGTTGGAACGATTATTTGTTTTGTGATGCCACAGACACTGATGAGTATGTTTACAAGTAATCCTGAAACATTGACAGAAGGTGCGATCGCACTCCATATTATCTGTGCAGGATTTATAGCTTCTTCCGTTTCTGTTGTTTCTGCAGGTGCGTTTGAAGCGTTAGGAAAAGGTATCCAGTCTTTTTTGATTTCATTTTTACGTTATGTTGTAGTGATCATTCCTGCTGCATTTGTATTAAGCAAAACAGTTGGAGTGCATGGTGTATGGCATGCTTTCTGGATTGCTGAAATCATTACAGCTGTAATAGCTTTTATTCTTTATTACCAGTTGATCGGAAAATCAGGAAAAAATTAACTAAATTTTGACAGATTGTAAAGAAACGCTTACAATAAACAAAAAGAAAAAAGGAGAGTAAAGTTTATGGGACATATATCAACCGTTGAAGTTCGTTATGCAGAAACAGATCAGATGGGAATTGCTCATCACAGCAACTATGCCGTCTGGTTTGAAGTTGCCAGAACTGATTTTATCAAGGCTGCTGGCATTTCTTATACAGATGTAGAAAAAGAAGGAATCATCACTCCATTAACGAGTCTTGAATGTAAATACAAAAAAGCAGCTTTCTATGAAGACCAGTTACAGATTCATGCAAGTCTTACAAAGCTGTCTCCGGTTCGTCTGGAATTCTCTTATAAGGTTACAAGAGGTGGGGACCTGATCGCTACTGGAAAAACAACACATGGTATGGTGACAAAAGATTTAAAACCGATCAACGTAAAAAAAGAACATCCGGAAATTTACCGAATGTTCGAAAATGCTTTGGATTAAAGATAACTTAACTGCTCAATTAGAATTAACCGCATTAGTTGATGTGGAAATGTCATTCTACTGAAACTTAATTTTAATTTTCCTTTGGATACAACCTTTGGTGATAATCCGAGGGAACCACCAATAATAAATGTGATATTGTTTATGGACTCCTTGTTCCACTGATCCCATTTCTTCTGGAATTGTTCGGTGGAGTAAGGAGTTCCTTCTATACAGAGAGGAATTACGAAAGATCCTTCTGGAATCTTATCAAGAATTCTTTGACCTTCAATTTCTTTAATCTTTGATTCCTCTTTGTCACTGGCATTATCTGGTGTTTTCTCATCAGGGAGTTCTATGATCTCAAAATTATATTTTTTACGGATGATCTTTGTGTAATGATCGATCAGTTCTCTTAAATATGTTTCTTTGATTTTTCCGACACAGATCATTTGGATTTTCATGTGTTTCGATACCTTTCTTTATAACTTAATCAGCAATTCCCAATAGCCTTTGTGACTGCTGCCAATTCGTCTAATTGCCTCTTGTTTTTTCATCTTATTTAAATAATATTTTACTCTATCCACTGTCCATCCTAATTCCATTGCTATTTCTTTCTGACTTAATGCTGGATTATTTTGAATCACTTGTAAAATTTCGTGATCATTTTTGGTTAATTTTATCGTAGTTTGGGTAGTAATTTGGGTAGTAGTTTGGGTAGTAGTTTGGGTAGTAGTTTGGGTAGTAGTTTGGGTAGTTTTTGATTTTTCTTCTCTTCGATACATATTCACTCTAAAATCACCATCAAAATCAATTAATTCTGGTTTTTTTAGACCATATTCTTTACATTCCCTAAGAATTCTTGGTATTCCGGTTCCCCATTTTTCGATAATTTTCATATACGCAAATGCATTGGCTATCGCTGGATTTCTTAGTCTTGAATACCCTTCAATCATTTTCTTTATTGATACCGTATTTAAAAGCATACCAGGTGATGTTACCTCTAACCGATCATCAAATATCGCTACCTGTATATTACCTGGTTCCAGATAATTACGATGAGCAACTGCATTGGCTATTAGTTCCCTTACACTATTTATTGGAAGTTCATAAACATCTTGCCGATATATTCCTTTAATCTGCATACCCATATTAATCTTTTCTAACACATACTGAAAAGCTAATTGTACCTGATCTTGAATCGGTCCGCTGAACTCTCTGCGATCCACAAAATAAGCTCTTGTTTTCCCTTTAAATACTGCACATTGAATTGTTGGTTGAATTTGCATTTTCCCTGTCAATAATGCATAAGCATTGGTAGGAATAATTTTCCCATTATCTTCTTTCAAAATTCCCCACGTAATCAATATATTCTTTGTAACATCACGTATTGCTGCTTTCTCTTCATCATTCCATGTATTTTCAATTGCTATTTTTTTCATTTTGTCACATAAATCTTTTATGTCATCTTCATTAATTTCAAGATATTCACATGGCTCATTATCAAAATATCTATTTTGACCTTCCAGAATTAATTCTTTCAGCATATATCCTTCCGCATGTCTTGATGTACCAGCTACACGTACATAGGTTCCATCTACAAGTCCCTTGTTTTTTATATAATATGGACGCATCGGTCCCGGATGAATCTCTACTACTATAATCGTCTTGTCATCAATTGATTGCAACGTTACATCTGGATAAATTTTAGGCTCACAGCTATCTGAAATAGCATTTGTAATAGAATCCATTGTCTGAAAAATCGTATCAGGATTCATACCAACGATATTTAATGTCTTGTCATCAACACCAAAAACAATACGTCCTCCTCTGCCATTTGCAAAAGCTACTACTGTTTTCATATATTTTTCACTTTTTTTGGGCATTTCAACTTTATATTCAATATTTATTGACTCTCCTGAAAACAATTTATTTTTCAATATAACTTCTCCTATCATTATGTATTAAAAATATACTTAATACTATATAAATATGTTTTGAATCATATCATACAATTTTGACATTTACAATATAATTTTCTCATCTTACATAAAAGTGTAGCACATTTCCATAACCCCATCAAACTTCACTCATACAATGACAAGAATCCTCTTTTCATCTGCAATAGATACCTTATTGCAAAAAACATTTTTATGTACTAAAATTGAAATAATAAAATTATTAAACGAGGTAACTAACAATGATTGAAATCCGAAAATTTGAACCCGATGATACAGATGCAGCAGTCAAGATCTGGAACGAAGTTGTTGACGACGGCATTGCCTTTCCTCAGTTAGATGACTTAGATCATGAAAGTGGTCTTGCTTTCTTTGAAGAACAGACATATACCGGGATCGCTGTTGATTCTGATACAAATGAAATTGTCGGACTTTATATTTTACATCCAAATAATATTGGAAGATGCGGCCATATCTGTAATGCAAGTTATGCGGTCTCTTCTGCTCACAGAGGAAAACAGATTGGTGAATTCCTTGTCACTGACTGTATAAAACGCGCTCCTGAATTTGATTTTAAGATTCTTCAGTTTAATGCAGTTGTTACAAGTAATAAGGCAGCTTTACATCTATACAAAAAACTTGGATTTATCCAGCTTGGCATCATTCCAAAAGGATTTTTATTAAAAGATGGCACTTATGAAGATATCATTCCTCATTATCTAACTTTGATCCATTCTTGATCTTCTTTTTTCTCAAAGCTGCCATCCCCGATTCCCAATGCAGATTTTGCTAACATATCAGCATAATCATTATATTTATCATTAGAATGTCCTTTCACTTTCACGAACTTGATCTGCACATACTGTTTCATTTCTTCATAAATTCGTTGATACGCCTGTGTTCCTTCTTTTTTCGCTGCCCATTCTCCTGTGCACCATTTCTGGATCCCTTCATAATCATAATGAATCGCCAGCTTTTTATAGCCATTTTCTTTTGCAAAACGCATGGCCGCTTCAGAACCTTTGATCTCGCCTGCTACGTTGCGCATGGTTGCTAATTCTTTATCCGCATAAGGATATGCAAAATAACGTTCTACCCCATCATGCATTAATACCATACCATAAGAAAATCTCTTCTGAGAATGATCATAACTTCCATCAACATATGCAACTAATGTATCTTCATCAATCTGCATCAATTCATTTGCATCGGGATTTAAGAACGCTTCTGCTTCTGCCTTTGTCTTAAATCCTTTGTATCTTGCATTTGGGAATCCCATGACCTGTGCTTTACATGCATCCCATGACATATAGATTCCTGGTTTTCTTCCTTTTTTTACTGCGTAAAATTTTCCTGCCATATATTTCCTCTTATTTCTTTAATAGTCTTAATCCTTATATTATAATTTTCTTTGAAAAGAAAAAATCCTGCATTGCAGGATTTTCCCTAACCTTATGATTCTAGTCGTTATCTCTTCCACCAAATAAAATGACCAGACGAAGCAAGCTCAGAAGTGCTGATGCTGCACCTGCTACATATGTCAGTGCAGCTGCTGATAAAACCTTCCTTGTCTGCCCCACTTCATCTTCGTACATGATCCCTGTACTTCCAAGAATTCGTAACGCTCTTGAAGAGGCATTAAATTCCACCGGAAGTGTTACTAATTGAAAGATCACTGCTAATGAAAATAATAAAATTCCAACATTCAATAATGTCTGATTCATTCCAAGGATCACTCCACCTAGAATAAACAACCAGGAAAGATTGGATCCAAGATTCACAGCTGGAACCATAGCCCCACGAATCTTCAATGGTGCATATCCTTGCTGATGCTGTACAGCGTGCCCACACTCATGGGCTGCAACACCGATCGCTGCGATCGAATCAGATCCATAAGTTGCATCTGATAATCTTAATACTTTATTCTTTGGATCATAATGATCTGTAAGATTCCCGCTGACACGTTCTACCGAAACATCGTAAATTCCTGCCTGGTTTAAAATACGTTCAGCAGCCTGAGAACCTGTCAGTCCGCAATGACAACGGACTCTTGAATATCTTCGAAACGTTGAATTCATCTTGGAAGATGCGATCATCGTGATGATCACTCCGATGATGATCAAAATATACGTTGGGTCAAAATAATAACCATAACCGTATGGATACATAAATATCTCCCTTCTTTCTCTGTAACATGTAGATGATTATATCGTTCCTCCTACATGAAATCAAGGCAGTTTAGAAATATTTTATAATCATTTTATTGAATGATCAATTCTTCATATTTTTATAACAAAGAAGCTCTTAATTCGTCTCCGGATTTCGCACTCAAATATGCTGGCGCAATATCAAATACAGTCTTACATCCACTCTGTCCTTCTTTGGAAAGTTTATATGCAGCTCTTGCATATGCAACTAAAACACTTGATGTAAATTCTGGGTTAGAATCTAATTTTAAGCTGTACTCAATGATATGTTTGTTTTCTTTTTCCCATCCTGTACATCCACTTCTTAATACAAATCCACCATGAGGGATCTTGCTGTGGTCACGATCTAATTCTTCCTGACTGATGAAATGTACAGTTGTATCATAGTCTGAGAAGTAGTTCGGCATTGTCTTGATCTCTTCTTCAACTTTCTTCGCATCTGCACCTTCTTCAAGTACTACAAAGCATTCTCTTGTATGCTTCTGTCTTGTTGTAAGTTCTGGATCTTCCCCATTACGAACTGCTTCTAAAGCTGCTTCTACAGGAATTGTGTACTGTTTACCGTCTTTGACACCTTCCACACGACGGATCGCATCAGAGTGTCCCTGGCTGACTCCTTTTCCCCAGAATGTATAATCTTTTCCTTCTGGAAGGATCGCGTTTGCATACATTCTATTTAAAGAGAACATTCCTGGATCCCAACCTACAGAGATGATTCCAATATGTCCATATTCTTTCGTTGCTTTATCTACATTTGCAAAATGTTCTGGAATTCTTGCGTGTGTATCAAAGCTGTCTACTACGTTAAATAATTTGGCATATTCTGGTGTCTGAACAGGAAGGTCTGTTGCACTTCCTCCACATAACATTAAAACATCAATCTTATCTTTCCAATCTTCAACATCTTTGACATTACATACAGCTGCACCTTCTGTTAAAATGCTGACTGTCGCTGGATCTCTTCTTGTAAATACAGCTACAAGCTCCAAATCGTCATTCTGTTTGATCGCGCATTCAATTCCGCGTCCAAGGTTACCATAACCCATAATACCAATTCTAATCATTGATTTTCTCCTTTTTGACTTTATTAAACATAGTATATCATTTCTGTGTTTTGCGTTCAATGTATTCTTTTTATGATTTTTTTGCTATAATGATCTTAAAAATTCCCGATGATTCCTGATCCTTCGGGAATATTCTAACAGAAATGAGGAATTTTATCATGTCATTTACCGGCATTTTCAAAGCAAAAAACGGCATTGTCGCTGTCGTTGATTCAAAGGCATCCAGAGTAGAAAATGGGCAATCTTATGAAGACGTTCACAGGAATCCAGAAAAGCTCTTTGTATTCCAAAACGGAATTGCAACAACTTTTGGTGCTAACCAGATTTTAGTCCAGAATCCTTTTGAATTTTCCTCAAAAGTCATTGCCATCGAAGATCTGGTTTATGAATATCTACATTTAAAGAATATCTTAGATGCTTCTTTCTTCCAATCTCTGCTTGTAAAAATGACATCCAACCCAGCCAATACAGAACCTGTAAACTTTCTGGTTGGACGCAAAATCCGTCAAGAAGAATACATCTTAGAACATCATCAAGTACGTTATTGCGCCTACGCACAACGGCTCGCAACCCCAATGGAACATTTCTTTACTGGAGGAGATGAAAAATATCGGGAACACTTTGATAACCTTCCATATCTTTCACAGATCACCTCTGTTGATATATTGCAGAAAACTGTTGCAAAAGAATTGGATGGATTGATTCAATATTATGACCAGCAATCCGAATATAATCCTGTAGGAAAGCCTGTGAAATCTTATGTTTTAAGATAATGCTACTTTATAGTTTTATCTTCGAAAAAGCCTCCGCAAATGCATTATTGATCGGCTCCTGTGCTTCTTTTTGCTGTTTTTTCAAATATCGGTTCACTTCTTTTTTACTCATTCCAGAACCTTGTTTTTCTTTTCTTTGTTTAAATGCAGACAGTTTTTCTTTATACCCGCAAACACATACAAACTTCTGTCCTTCACCTTCTCCGACCATCTCCATCTTCTTGTGGCATACGGGACATCTGGCGTTTGTGACTTTTGAGATCGTCTTTTTATATCCGCAGATACGGTCCTGACATACTAGACGTTTTCCGTGTTTTCCATTGACTTCCAATAAAAATTTTCCACATTCCGGGCAACGGTGTCTTGTAACATTATCATGTCTAAATTTACCATCCGATGTTTTAATATCATTAATCAATGCCTGTGTATAGTCTGAGATTTCTCTCATAAATTTCTGATCATTTTGTTTTCCTTTAGAGATTGCTGTCAGTTTCTTCTCCCAGTCAGCGGTTAATTCTGCTTTCTTAAGATCTTCCGGAACTAGTTCTAATAACTGCTTTCCTTTGGATGTGATATGAATTTCATTTCCTTTTTTCTCAAGAAGATAGCTGTTAAATAATTTATCAATGATATCGGCTCTTGTCGCAACCGTTCCAAGTCCTTTTTTATCCATCTGATCGATCAATGTTCCTTCTGTGTAACGCCCTGGTGGGTTCGTTGTTCCTTCTGTCATGGAAATCGTTCCAACCGGATATTCTTTTCCTTTAACTGGGATATTTCCTGCTTTGATCGTGTCTTTTGTTTGAGTTTCCTCTTCGTAGAGTTCTCTCCATCCCAGCTGTTTAATATTCTCTGCTTTTGCACGGAAAAGTTCTCCATTTATGCTTGCTTTCACAGAGAGTTGTTCAGAAATTGCTGGGGCTGATAAAACAGCTAAAAATCTTGCAACAACCATATCATAGATTTTTCGTTCATCGGAACTAAAACTTGTCAATGATGCATACTGCTCTGTTGGAATGATCGCATGATGGTCAGATACTTTTTTATCATTGATAAAACGGCTGCTTGCTTTGATTTCTTTTCTTAATAACGTTGCTGCTGCCTTTTTATATGATCCATTCTGACATGCTTTGATCCTGTCTTTTAATGTGTCTGTCATGTCATTGGTCAAATATCTGGAATCTGTTCTTGGATATGTCAATACTTTATGATGCTCATAAAGACTCTGCATGATATTTAATGTCTGTTTTGGTGAAAAGCCGTAACGTTTACTCGCTTCTTTCTGCAAAGTTGTCAGATCATAAAGTTCTGGAGCATAGTTCTTTTTCTCTTTTTTTGAAACCTCCGTGATCACAAGATCATGACCTCTTAATTTCTTACCAAGTTCCTCTGCCCATTTCTTGTCAGAAATTCTCTGATTTCCTTTCTGATTCTCCCATGTGAAATTCATTCCTGTTGCAAAAATCTTATAACCGTAATATTTCTGCGGTTTGAAACTCTTAATTTCCTGCTCTCGATTCATGATCATTGCCAAAGTTGGGGTCTGCACACGCCCACAAGATAACTGAGCATTGTATTTACATGTCAAAGCTCTTGTCGCATTGATCCCGACTAACCAGTCTGCTTCAGCTCTTGATCTTGCTGCACGGAAGAGATCTTCATATTCTTTTCCCGGTTTTAAATGTGCAAAACCATCTTTGATCGCTTTGTCTGTTACCGAAGATATCCACAAACGGTAGATTGGTTTCTTATTTCCAGACATCTGTAAGATCCATCTGGCAACTAATTCTCCTTCTCTTCCTGCATCGGTTGCAATGATCACATCTTTGATATCATGTCGAAGGAGTAATTTCTTTACTGTCTGGAATTGTTTGGATGTCTTCTTTAACACTGTTAATTTCCAATGTTTTGGCATCATTGGAAGGACATCCATATTCCACTCTTTGTATTCCTTTCCATACTGCTCAGGATCCGCCAGAGATACTAAATGCCCTAATGCCCACGTTACAATATGATCATTTCCTTCGATATAACTATGCGTTTCCTTCTTACAGCCAAGAACTCTCGCAATATCACGCCCAACCGAAGGCTTTTCTGCTAATACTAATCGTTTCATTTTATTATTTAAACCTTTCTAAAATTGTCATCTCAAATTTATTATCCCGACCATTTTAACATATTTTGTGGTATACTGGAATAAAGATATTTTATCGTATTTTTACAGAATTGAGGTATTTACATATGAAATTAATGATCGCATCCGATATTCATGGATCTGCTTTTTACTGTAAACAATTAATCGAAGCATATAAACAAGAACAGCCTGATAAACTACTTCTTTTAGGAGATTTACTTTATCATGGCCCAAGAAATGACCTTCCTAAAGATTACGCACCAAAACAAGTCATCGAAATGCTAAACGCTATCAGCGACCAATTGATCTGTGTCAGAGGAAACTGCGAAGCCGAAGTCGACCAGATGGTACTAAACTTCCCTGTCCTAAGCGAATCCTGCATCCTATACATCGATGGACAAACCATCTACGCAACCCACGGGCACATAAACTCTCCAGCAAATCCTCCAAAATTACATAAAGGAGATATTCTGTTGACTGGCCATACCCATATCCCAGCCTGGGAAGAATATGATAACTTTTTATATTTAAATCCAGGATCTGTGTCCATCCCAAAAGAAGGATCCGAACATGGGTATATGATTTATGAAGATAAGACGTTTTTATGGAAAACCTTAAAAGGTGATGTGTATCATACACTTTAATTCCTTTTATAAAAAAGCGAAGTGCTTCCTATAATGGCACTTCGCTAAAAGCCTAATCGGGTTGAGCATAAAAGCTTGATTAGGTCTGTATATATATTTTATGCAACGTAGATTACTTTATGCGTTTAAATGTTCTATTCTCGAATTATGTGCACACATATTGCGTAATATAGAAATTCCTTGAACCCAAGATGTAAACATTTTCTGCGAGGGTCTTACCAGATTTCCTTTTTTAGATACATATTTATAGTTATTTGCTAAAATTACATATGCACTATCTTATATATGTTTTATTATATTTGTCAAGATAGTAATTTTATTTTGTTTTCTTCGGCAACACCAAACTAAGTATCAATGACACTACGAATACGCCCGCAACCGCATTCCCATTAAAGATATCTCCAACCTCTTTCGGAAATGCCGCAAAAAAGTTCCCTGATGTCTGTGTTAGTCCAACTCCAATACAAAATGCTAAAGATACGATTACCATCGTGCGGTCATCAAACTCACATTCTTTTAACATCTTGATTCCTTCATACATGATAGAACCAAACATCATAACCGTACATCCACCAAGCACTGCCTGTGGAAGAGAGTTAAAGAATGCTCCAAGTGGTGGAAATAATGATGCTAAAATTAAGATCAGTGCTCCCATTAAGATTGTAAATCGATTGATAACTCCTGTCATTGTGACAAGTCCGACATTCTGGCTAAACGATGTTAACGGAAGACAGCCAAAGCATCCGGAAATTGCACTGGAGAATCCATCAACTGCCAGTGATCCCTGTAATTCTTCCATCTCAATGTCTCTCCCGATCGCACCTGTGCAAATAGCCGTCGTAGCACCTGTCGTTTCTGCGGCTGATACAAGGAATACGATCGCAATCGTAAAGAATGCCCCAAGATCAAATACTGGTTTATGACTTGTAAAGAATACAAGCTTTGGGATACTTACAACTCCAACCTGAGCGATCGTTTTTGAAATTCCAGAAAAATCAACAAGGGGCGCAATCCCTGCAACGGTAAAGATAACAGAAAGCAGATATCCTAAGATCAGTCCAACTAATACATTTAAGTTTTTATATACACCTTTTAAAATATATCTGGCTGCAAGGCACACGATCAATGTAAATGCTCCAATAAAAAGATGATACCATGCTCCAAAATCTTTGGCTCCATCTCCGCCACCCCAGGAATTCATTCCAACAGATAGTAATGATAGTCCAATCGCGATAACAACACAAGCTGAAACAACGGGTGTTAAAAAACGTTTCCAGTATCTCGCACTTAAACCTACGATTCCTTCAAAGATACCTCCGGCAATGACGGCTCCAACCATTCCTTCATATCCAAGATCTGGATTTGTACAGATCATTAATAGACTTCCAAGGAAAGTAAAGCTGACTCCCATAACGATCGGAAGCCTTGATCCGATCTTCCAGATCGGATATAACTGAAGACATGTACCAATTCCTGCAACAAACATCGCGCATTGTAATAACTGCGTGATCTCTGCTCCTGTCAAATGATCGTTCGTTCCATGTACAAATGCCGCACTACACACGATCAGTACTGGTGCAAGATTGGATACAAACATTGCCAGCACATGCTGCAGACCAAATGGAATTGCCTTGGATAATGGAACTCTGCCATTCAGCTTGTAAATATTGTCTGCACTGACATTCTGATTCTGATTTTCCATATAAATTTTAATCCTCTTTTTCTTTCTTAACCTTTAATGATATCATCGATCGTGTCAAACGGGATTCCTTCATTTTCCCCATTGTCTTTATGCACATGTACAATATCATCTTCTTCTAAGCATCTTGCAAATTCAATCTGCATAAAAATACCTTTGATCTCCCTTCCATTTAATGTCTTTACGATCACATGATCATTTTGTGAAACAAAAAGTTCTTCCTCATTCCCAGCTTCATCTTGTTTTACCAATTTCACTCCTGGTAATACATTTGTAAATTCCATAAAAGTTGCTCCTTTATCTTATAATTTTAGAAAAAATTTCATCAATTGTTCTTTAGCTTTGTTATATGGCATATAACGAACTGGAATATCAATCTTATCTGATTTCTTTATGATACTCTTTTCATGCGTAAATGTATCAAAACTTTTCTTCCCATGATAAGACCCCATTCCGCTATTCCCAACTCCTCCAAATCCTAGATATGAAGTTGCAAGGTGGATGATCGTATCATTGATACAGCCACCGCCAAAAGACAACTGTGAAAGTACATCTTGTTCTACTTTATCATTTTCTGTAAATAAATACAATGCCAAAGGTTTGTTATGATCTCTGATATACGAAACTGCATCTTCTAATTTGTCATATGTCATTATAGGAAGTAATGGACCAAAAATCTCTTCCTGCATCACCATGGATTCTTCTTTTACATTCACAAGTATCGTTGGAGCGATCTTTCGAAGTCTTATATCTCCATAACCGCCTTCAACGATCTTTTCATGTTTCATCAATTCCATAATGCGCTGATAATGTCTCGGATTTATCATAGATGAATAATCTTTATTCGACAAAGGATGTTCCCCGATCATTTTATTGATCCAGTATTTTAAGTAGAAGATCAGTTCACTTTCTGCTTTTTTATCTACGAAAATGTAATCTGGAGCAACACAGGTCTGCCCACTGTTTAAAAATTTTCCAAAAACAATTCGTTTTGCTGCCAACTTAATATTGGCACTTTCTTCTACAATGCATGGACTTTTTCCACCTAATTCCAAAGTCACTGGTGTTAAATGTCTCGATGCTTTTTCCATCACGATCTTTCCAACTCGTTCTCCACCAGTATAGAAAATATGATCAAATGACTGTTCCAGAAGTTTTTCACTGATTTCTACTCCTCCATTGATCACAGCAACGTAATGAGAAGGGAAAACTTCTCCAATCATCTTCTTTAAAAGACTGGCACAATGTGGTGCGTGTTCAGATGGTTTTAAAACACAACAATTTCCTGCTGCGATCGCTCCGATCAGCGGCTGTAAGGATAAAAGAATTGGATAATTCCATGGGGCTATGATCAATACCTTTCCGAGTGGTTCTTTAATCTTATAACTTTGGGATGGAAACTGGGCAAGCGGTGTTTTTACCTGCTCTGTTTTCATCCATTTTTTTAGATGCTTCTTTGCATAAGAAAGTTCACTTTTTACCATGCCAATCTCTGCCATATAGGACTCAAAAGATGATTTCCCTAAATCTTTGTATAATGCATGTTCCATATCTTCTTCATGTTGTTTGATCGCACATTCCAAGCGCAATAATGCTTTCTTTCGAAATTCGTATTTCTTTGTCTTCTGACTTTGAAAAAAATGTTCTTGTCTTTTTAACATTTGATTGATTTCCATGATAACCTATCCTTTCTTTCTCTACCTTCACCGCGTTTTATCTTAATTTTACCATATATAGTAAACTACCGCCTCTCTTTTTTATTTATTGCCACTTTTTAAGAAATTCGTTATAATAAATCTGTTTTACAACAACCATATCTTTACAACGAAAGACTAACTATTAAAAGTCAAGTCTAAAAATGAACTTTTTTGAATAAAGTACAGAAATGTATTTTAGATATATCTTGAACTCAGTTAGAGTTCTTTGAACCTTGAAAACTGCATGACAAAAAGAGCATCGTTGCTGGTGCTCAAAAAAAGGAGTATTGAATTAGAAAAACTTAAGCAGCTTTGATGTATTGCTGGTTGGTTTTCTCGAGATGGTAAATAACTCGAACCAACTTTTTGACGGCATGAGATATGGCAACATTGTAATGTTTGCCTTCGGCTCGTTTCTTTGCCAGATATTCAGCGAATGTTGGATCCCAGTGACAGACATATTTGGCTGCGTTGTATAAGGCATATCGTAGATATCTGGAACCACGCTTTTCCATGTGGGAGTATGCGCCATCAAGTTGTCCTGACTGGTATGTAGAAGGAGATAGTCCGGCATAAGCCAAGATTTTATCAGGAGAATCAAAACGGTTGAAATCGCCGATTTCGGCAATGATCATAGCTCCCATACGGTAATTGATTCCGGGGATGCTAAGAATCGGAGAATTGATTTCATCCATAATGAGTTTGATTTCATGTTCAATTTCATCAATATCAGATGTGAGTTCCCGGATCAGCTTGATGGTATGCTTTAATTCTAATGATTTTGCTGGCATATTTGAACCTATTGAGGTTCTTGCAGCATTTCTAAAAGCAATAGCTATTTCTTTACCATATCGCCCCTTTGATGATTCAGAAAGCAGATTGGTAAGTCTGGTAAGATGAGCGTCTGCTACTTGTTTAGCACCGGGAAATTCAGAAAGCATTGCGTAAACTGATGCCATATGAAGTGTTGGAACTAACTTTTCTAATTCAGGAAATAAGATACAGACAAGTCTTGAAACGGAAGACTTTAACTTAGCACGTTCTTTTACTTTATCAAAACGGTAACGGGTTAATGACTTTAGTTCTTCGTTGTGATAAGATATGTCTGAGTAGGACTTTAAGTTCACGTCAGACATTAGCATAGAAGCAATCGTGCGGGCATCTACTTTATCCGTTTTCGTCTGTCTAAGGCTTAGACTTTTTCTGTACAGATTAGTATGTAACGGATTGATAACATAGGTGGGCAAACTTTTATCAATGAGATATCCTAAGAGATTGTAACTATAGTGTCCGGTGGCTTCCAGTCCTACTTTTACTTTGGTTATATCTTCCGTAACGGATACAATCTTTTGATAAAGATCATTGAAACCATCCAGGTTGTTAGCAATGGTAAATGCTTTAAATAACACTTCTCCATCAAAGTTAGTGATAAAGCAGTCATGCTTATCTTTTGCAACATCAATTCCTACGTAAATCATAAAAAATCTCCTTTGAAATATATGAATGCTGTTTTAGAACCACAGGGTGCTCCTTGTGATTGTAACCTCGTTCTAAATAAACCGTCATGCGGTATCTAACTGATTAACAAATGAACAAAGAGACTGTGGTTGGAGCCTTTCGTAAACCATCAAGTGGTAGGAAAAATGAACCAATCCACAGCATCTTAAATATCATAGTCGAACCTGTAGAAAAGGTAAAGAAAAGACTATGACTTAATAGTAATAAAGACCTTGGAGAGGGTCTCTAAACACTACTACTATATAATACGAGGAAAATTAACAGAGACAATTGGGTGGTATCGAATACAAGATAATAAAAAAGTGCAAGTAGATCTAAATCAGAAGATAAAGGCAGATCCGCAAGGAAAACTTGTACTATATAATGATACGATTGCCCAGAAATACAAAGGATATCTGATGACAACAAAGGCAGCAAAATATTCTGTCAGAATTTATGCTGGAGATCAGTTGATCTATCGATACAGTGATTCTAATTTTCATCGCAATGATCAAATGAAATCTAAATTAAGCTGCGATGCGAGAATCCCAGAACAGGGAAAAAAAGGAACCGTTATCAAGATCATATATCAGAACGGAAGCAACGGAATCTATGACCTTGATGATATTTTAGTTGGACGTGGGGATGTAGTTATGGGATTTCATGTCCAACAGGAAATAGTCGGTATCGTGATGATCGCGATCATGTTTTTCTTAAGTTTTGTAGCGCTGACCACTGGAATTTATCTGAAGCATTTTAAATTAAACAGCACCAGATTCTTAAACATAGCAGCATTTCTGGCACTAAGTGGGATCTGGTTTTTGTCAGATTCAGCATTAGCACAGGAATATACATCATTTCCGGCACTGACAGGAATGATTTCTTTTTATGCATTTATGCTGATGTCAGTACCGATGGTTCATTTTGTAAAAAATACACTGAAGTTTGAAAAATATAAAGTCTTAGATGTGATCAATTTGTTATTTTATGCGAATGCGTTGATTCAGGGAATTTTAAACAAATGTTTGAAAATCCATATGGTCCATATGCTGTTCGTAACACATGTGCTCTTGTTCATTGCAGTAATAACCATTGTTGTTTTGATGATAGAAGAATACCGAAGAACAAAAGATAGCGAACTTAAGATCATTATGAATGCCTTTGGGATCATGGCCGTTGCAGGGGTATTATCATTATGCATGTACTGGAAACTTGAGATTCCTTTTTATGGAACCATTTTTGAAGTGGGTGTTTTGATCTTTGAACAGTTGTTATTAACTAGTATTTTTGTAAATCTTGTTGAACAGGCGAAAACAAGATCTGAGCTTGAAGTTTATGAAAGACTTCTAAAAGAAGATCGTATGACAGGTATTAATAACAGGACTGCATTCGAGGAACAGCTTCAAGACATTGAGGATCACGCACAAGATTACGATAATGCTGCATTGATCTTTATGGATGTAGATGGATTAAAAAATACAAACGATCTTTATGGACATAATGCAGGGGACGAACTGATCATTTCTGCGGCGCTATGTATAAAAAATGTATTTGCAACATATGGAAAATGTTACAGGATCGGCGGGGATGAATTTTGTGTGCTTATTTTTGATTCAATAGAGAATATGGATGAATTATTGAAACAAATGGATCAAGAGATCATAAAGTATAATAGAAATAACAGATATTATCTTTCAATTACAAGAGGGGTAAGTTTCTTAAAAGATACAGAAGGAAAACAGAAGAAGATCAGTGATTGGAAATATGAGGCCGATCAGGATATGTATTGTAACAAAAAGAGGAGAAATATAAATGACAGATTATAATATAGATTTTTTGATCGCAGGACTTGTATTTTTAATATTTCTGTTGATTCATTTTCAGCGTTATAAAAAACTGAATAATATCAGTGGAAGAACATTCTGGTTCTTAATTATTGCAGGAATATTTGATATCATATTTGATCTGTTAAGCTCCATACTATTGGTAAAAAGTAATCCTGCTTATAATTCATGGATGATCTTTTTTTCCACGATGCTTTATATCCTGCAGATGATCGTTGTATATATTTTCTATAATTATACACAGGCATTAAGACACTGTGATGAAGATATAAGAACAAGAAATATAAAGATCATGGCAGTACCAATACTATGTATGGAAGTAGCTATCGTGACCAATGTTTTACACAAACAGTTTTTTTATTGTAATGAACAGGGGCAGTATGTTCATGGAAAAGCATATTTGGTAACATATATTTTTACATTGATCTGTATAGCTGCTGTCATTATAAATTGCTTTATCAATCAGGAAGAATATCAGAAGAATGAGCTTCGGGCAATCAAGGAATTCCTTGGAGTTGCATTGGTCTGTGTTACGATACAGATGAAATTTCAATCTGTATTAATGACAGGATTTGGGTTATCCTTAGGGATTACGATTTTATTTTGGGCACTTTATAATCCACAGTTATATATAGACAGCCTGACCGGATTGTATTCTAAAGGCTATTTCAGGAGATGGTTTCCAGAGCAGATCAAGAGAAAGAAGGAACTTCATCTGCTTATGATCGATTTGTGGAAACTAAAACAAGTTAATAAGCTATATGGAGTTACAACAGGAGATGAATTGCTGATCCAGATCGCAGAATACCTTCACAAGATTAATGAAGCAAACCATGTTTTCAGGATTCATGGGAATCGTTTTTTTGTGTTCACAACATCATTGATGGATTATGAAACGAATAAAGATGCGATCATGAAACTATTTAAACGACCTTTTAAAGTAAAAGGGGAACGAATTTCTTTTTCCGCTGCGATATGTGGAATCATCAACGTTCAAGAAGTCAAAGAGATCGATGTATTGATCGATTATCTGGAATATCTGGTACAGTTAAAACCTAAATCAGACAGAACGATACTGATTCAGAATGATCAACATACAAAAGAAGGATTTCTTTATGAACAGGAAGTTAAAAAATATATGGCGACAGCAATTGAAGAGGATCTTTTTGAAGTATATTATCAGCCACTGTATGATCTAAAAGAAAAAAGATATCGTACAATGGAAGCATTAAGCCGATTGAGACATCCGTCACTTGGAATGATCTCACCAGAAGTTTTTATCGGAATTGCAGAGAAACATGGACAGATTGCAAAGCTTGGGTATCTTCAATTCCGAAAGGTCTGTAAGTTCATAAAAGAACATCCACAGATCATGGAAAAGATTGAAAGTATAAAGTATAATCTGTCTCCATTGGAATTATTAAAATCAGGATATAGCAAAAAACTGCTCCGTACGATCGAAGAGTTTGACATACCGTTTTCGTATTTTCAATTTGAGATTACAGAAACTGTTGCGACAGAGTATAGTGAAGCATTGTATCAGACGATCGCAGATTTCAAAAAGTCAGGAATTCAGATCTGCCTAGATGATTTTGGATCTGGATATGCGAATCTAAATACGGTACTAAAACTACCATTTTCAACGATCAAACTGGATCGCTCTTTGCTAAATGGAATCTGCTATGATGACCAGGTCGCATTATTATACAAAAATATTGTTGCAGTCATGCAGAATCTGGGACATAAAGTCGTAGCAGAAGGAGTGGAAACTCAGAAAGAGATCGACCTGTTAAAACAATGGGGTGTTGATCTTGTACAAGGATATTATTATACAAAACCATTAGATTCAGAGCAGATCATTCATAAATTAGAGAAAGATGTTTGTTAGGACATCATCATTTTTATAATAGCAGCAGAAGCAAAAAAGAAGTTTTGTTTCTGCTGCTATTATTTTCTTTAAATTCTTGTGAAAATAGAACAAGTACAAAAAATTGATGACATGTTTGGAAAGCGTACAAAAGAAAATTGATTTCAAACCAGAGGTTGCACTGATCTTAGGATCTGGACTTGGAGATTTCGCAGATGGGATTAAGATTGAGCAGACAATCGAAATGTAGTTGCAAAATTTGTAAATGGAAAGAGTGTTCCGAGGGATAAAGATGGAGACGAAACAGCAATTTTTGGAGGAAATCAATAAAGTCAAAGGAAGCAAAAGAGATTACTTAAATAAGTTATTTCAATATGTATCAGAAGCAGTCATCCGGGCGGCAGTACATAAAAATGTAAAAAAAGATGAGTTTATTATTCGAGCAGGAGAGCCATGCGATACTGTCTATATCATCTTAAAAGGCGATGTTGCAGGGGTAGATTATCAAAAATTAGGAAAAGTATATTATTTTATGGATTTCGCAAAGATGTATATTGTAGGAGATTTTGAAATTTTTTCCGAAGATACAAATTATAATGTTTCCATCTGTGAATCTAAAGATAGTGAGCTGTTAGCAATTCCAGCATCGATCTACTGAAAATGCATTGCTGTTAAGAATAAAAAATATAATGACCATTTTGACATCAGAAAAAGCAAGTGATCGAAAATATATGTTTATGAGTTGCAAATCCGTTCTATGATCGCTGGTGTATTCGTAAGTTTAATGAGTGCATTGATCGTCAGCATGGTAACACTTTTTTAAATTCATTTAAATGAAGCATCAGATATTAGATAAAATATGAAACAGCATCCGCATGTATTCCAGCAGCTTATGTAAAACAGGCAGCCGAATATGTAGAGGGAAAACTTCCAATTTGTACAGTTATCGGTTTCCCGAATGGTTACCATACAACGGCGGTTAAAGTGTTCGAGACAAAGAATGCGATTGCAAATGGTTCATCTGAGATCGACATGGTCATAAACATTGGATTTTTGAAAGACGGAAGATATGAAGAAGTAGAAGAAGAGATCAGACAGATTCATGAAGCATGTGATGGAAAAATTTTAAAAGTTATCATCGAAACATGTCTGTTAACAGAAGAAGAAAAGATCAAAGCAGCTGGTGGAATTTCAAGTTTTGATGATGCAGAAAAATTCATTAGTCTTGGAGCGAGCCGTTTAGGAACAAGCCGTTTGATCAAGATCATGAAAAATACAGACAATGGTGCAGGATACTAATTTCAGAAAATGAGGAATTAAAAAATGAGTACAGCATTAATGATTGAGATTTTTGGATATATCGGATGCATTTTTGTTATCATTTCTATGCTGATGACATCCGTAGTAAAACTAAGAGTGATCAATACGGTTGGTAGCTCTATATCTGCAGTCTATGCAATGATCGGACATTCCTACCCATTGGCGGTGGTCAATGCCAGCCTTGTGGTGATCAATATTTATAATCTGATCAAGTTAAGTAAAGCAGATGGAAATCACTATGATATGATTCGTGGGGACAAAGAAGATTCCTACTTAACATATTTTATAAAACACTATAAAGAAGATATGAAAAAATACTTCTTAGAGAACACCTTGAAGCTTTCAGCAGCAGATACAATATATACAGTCTGCTGCGAGGGGGTTCCAGCCGGAGTATTAGCGGGAAAGAAAGAAGGAGATGCGTTAGAGATCAGCTTTGACTACACAACACCAACCTATAGAGACTGTTCCGCAGGACGTTTCCTTTATGCGAAATTAGCAGAAGAGGGATATAAGAAATTTATCTGTAAGAAAGCGACAGAAGGACATAAAAGTTATCTTGAAAAAATGGGATTTGTGAAAGAAAACGGTGTTTATGTAAAGAACGCATAGTACAAATCGGTGTTGTTTAAACACTTTCATTTTCAGTTAGAGAATGCAAAAATTTAAAATCAATACCATTTAACATACACACTGTGTGGTGGTTTGAATAACGTAAATTATTTGAATATTATAAAAAGAGATCATGTGTCAGCAACCGTACGAACACGTCTGCACTTAGCGAGTGGATGGTCGAATGACCATTCAGGAGCTTAGTACAGCTACGTGAGAGTCCGAACGCAAGTGGGTTGCAGACACATGATCTCTTTTTATAATATTCAAATAATTTAAGCTATTCAATCACAATTTAATCAGATTCTACTTCGCATGTAAATCCAGCATCCGTGATCGTCTTGATCGTATCTTGAATTCCCTGTCCATCTGCAGTCAGATATCCTGAAGCAAAGATAGAATTTACAACGGTCAATAATTCCTTTTCCCTTCCTTTAAAATAAATTTCACGTCCAGCGGCACAGCGGATATCAGATGTTGGAACCAGTAATCTTGCCAGACATAATACTTTCAGGCAGTATTCTGGTGTCAAATTTGAAGTATCTTTATCCTGCAGAGGTGTTCCTTTGATCGGAATTAAGAAGTTGATCGGAAGTGCTTCTGGATTGATTTCTTTCAGATCCAATAACATATCAACAACATCTTCCTTACTCTCGCCCATACCAATGATACCACCGCTGCAGATTTCAAATCCAAGGTCCTGTAACATATGAATGTTGTTTACACGCTGTTCGTATGTATGTGTTGTACAGATATTTGGATAATTGGAACGGCTTGTATTTAAGTTATGGTTGATACGGTCTAATCCAGCTTCTTTTAACATTAAGGCCTGCTTCTTTGTTAAAAATCCGATAGAGCAGCATAAATGTGTACCCTCTTCTTTCATCTTACGAATTTTAGAAGCAAGTTCTTCAATCTCATCATCGCTGAATTTCATACCGCTTAATCCGATACAATGACGGGAAAGTTTATGATCATGGACAAATGTGTTATCTCCATATAATTTTTCATCATCGACCCATTTATATTTTTCAATATCTGCATGGGAACGACAGGATTGTGCGCAGTAAGCACAGTTCTGGGAGCAGTTTCCGCTTCTGGCATTTGTTAAAAGATGAATGCTTACATGATTCCCTTTATATTTTTTACGAAGTGCTCCGGCACGTTCGATCAGTTCATTTAATTGTTCATCAGGTGTATTTAAGATCGCGATGGCTTCTTCACGGGTTAAATTTTGTTCTGAATTCATATAATATATACCTTCCTTTATTTAAATTCGAAATATCTTATTAATCTGAACTTTAGCATGGAAAAAAACAATTGTCAACACGGTGAGTAGATTTGGTTAACGATAATAGAGATAATAAAATAACGATTGACATTCATTTTTATTCTCTGTATAATACTAAAAAGTTAGGAAGCTAACCATTTTGAAAAGAAAGGGATGAGTGAATGCAGGATATAAATGATAAGATCAATAACATGCACATGGGAAAACTGATTCATATGTTATCACATGAGATGAAGAGGAATCAGCCAATTGATAAAGTGATCAAGGCTGATCTTACCATCATGCAGAAACATATTTTAAAGTTTATTTTATTAGAAACAATGCATAAAGATCTTTATCAAAAAGACATTGAAGAAGAATTTCAGATCCGCAAATCAACTGTGACAGGATATGTACAGTTGATGGAGAAGAATGGATATCTGACAAGAGAAAGTGTCAAAGGAGATGCTAGAAAGAAGCGGCTGGTACCAACAGAGAAAGCCGAAGGATTAAGACAGGCAATCTTGGAAGATATTAAGCTTAGTGAAAAAAGAATGGAAAAAGGCATTCCTGAGGAAGATGTCATAACATGCAAACATGTTTTATATCAGGTATTACAAAATCTTATAGAAAAACACAAGGAGGAAGGAAAGAAAGATGAATAAGACCCTATTAAAATCAGTCCGAGAATACAAAAAACAATCCATACTTGCTCCAATCCTGGTAATTCTTGAGGTACTGATGGAAGTTTTGATTCCGATGGAGATGGCAAATATCATTGATATCGGAATGACAAGCGGAGATTTACATTATATTATCCAGCGAGGAGTGATCCTGGTTGTTATGGCAATGTTATCCCTGTTTTTCGGGATTTCAGCTGGAAATATGGCAGCCGTTGCAGGTGCTGGATATGCAAAGAACTTAAGACACGATATATTCTACAAAGTGCAGGAGTTCTCATTTAAGAATATCGACCACTTTGCAACATCAGGACTTGTCACACGTATGACAACAGATATTACAAATATCCAGATGGCCTATATGATGAGTATCCGACTACTTGCCAGAGCGCCGATCATGATCGTTTTATCATGGGTAATGACATTAAAGTACAGTGTGAAAGTAGCGTTACTATTTTTGATCGTGATTCCATTACTAGGAGGAACATTGATCTTTATTGCAAAAAAAGCACATCCACACTTTATCAAAGTATTTGATGAATATGATATCTTAAATAATTCTGTACAGGAAAATGTAAATGCATCCCGTGTGGTAAAAGCATTTGTACGTGAAGATTATGAAATCGATAAATTCCACGGAATTTCCAAGTATGTATATACACTGTTTACAAAAGCAGAAAAGATTGTTGCATGGAACTCACCAGTTATGCAGTTTACAATGTATGTTGTTATACTTCTGCTTGTAGCGATCGGTGGAACAGGGATCATCCATGGAACAATGGGAACTGGAGAATTAACAAGTATCATCGTATACGCATTACAGATCATTGGTTCTCTGATGATGGTAACCTTCGTATTCGTAATGATCATGATCGCAGAAGCATCTACAGACCGTATTACAGAAGTTTTAGAAGAAGTACCAGAAATGCAGGATAAAGCAGATGCAGTAACAGAAGTAAAAGACGGAGAGATCATCTTTGATCATGTAAACTTCAGTTATGCAGGAGAAGGTGGAAATCTTTCCTTAAAAGATGTTGATCTTCATATCAGATCCGGACAGACGATCGGAATCATCGGTGGAACAGGTAGTGCAAAATCTACATTAGTACAGTTGATCCCAAGACTTTACGATGTTACAGAAGGATGTGTCAAAGTTGGCGGCATTGATGTCCGTGATTACAACTTAGAAGCATTAAGAGACCAGGTATCCATGGTACTCCAGAAGAATGTATTATTTACAGGAACAATTTACGATAATATCCGTTGGGGAGATGAAAATGCATCCGATGAAGAAGTTCAGAGAATGTGTAAATTAGCACAGGCAGACGGGTTTGTAAATGAATTTCCAGCTGGATACAATACACAGATCGTACAGGGTGGAAACAATGTTTCTGGTGGACAGAAACAGAGATTGTGTATCGCAAGAGCGTTATTAAAGAAACCAAAGATCTTGATCTTAGATGATTCCACAAGTGCGGTTGATACAAAGACAGATGCATTGATCCGTAAGGCATTCCGTGAAGAAATTCCGAATACAACAAAGATCATCATCGCACAGAGAGTATCTTCCATCGAAGATGCAGACCAGATCATCGTATTAGATGATGGAAAGATCATGGGTGTTGGAACATCCGAAGAATTATTAAAGACAAATGATATTTACAGAGAAGTCTATGAATCACAGGTGAAAGGGGGAGAAGACGATGAGTAAAAGACCAGAAAAGACGATCAACAAAAATACGGCGAAGACAGCAAAACGTCTTTTAAAATATGTAACAGATACTTATAAATTACAGTTTATTCTCGTGTTTGTCTGCATTTTCATCAGTGCAGCAGCTTCTGTATCTGTATCTTTATCATTGAAATTTATGATCGATGACTTCATCCTGCCTTTGGTTGGACAGAGCAATCCAGATTTCACAAATTTTTACCACGCAATGATCGTCCTTGGATGCATCTTTGCAGCAGGTGTCATTGCAACATTTATTTATACAAGGATGATGGTATTTATCGGACAAGGAGTCCTAAAACGCGTCAGAGACGATATGTTTGAACATATGCAGACATTACCGATCCGTTATTTCGACCAGAATACAAATGGTTCGATCATGAGTTTATACACAAATGATACGGATACATTAAGACAGATGATCAGCCAGGCAATTCCTCAGGCATTGATGTCATTTTTCACGATCATTGTAACATTTATTTCTATGTTAGTATTAAGTCCGATTTTAACGATTCTTGCAGTTGTTGTTATCGGAATCATGATCACGGTGACAAAAGCGATTGGTGGAAACAGCGGAAAATACTTTATCCGCCAGCAAAAATCATTAGCCGATGTGACAGGATTTATCGAAGAGAGAATGAATGGACAGAGAGTTGTCAAAGTCTTTAACCACGAACGTAAATCAGAAGAAGAATTTGACAAGTTAAACGAATCTCTGTTTGAAAGTGCTGCAAATGCCAACAAATATGCAAATATCATGGGTCCAGTTGTAGGTAATATCGGAAACCTTCAATTTGTATTAACAGCGGTATTAGGTGGTGTGTTAGCTATTGAAGGTATTGGAGGGATCACATTAGGTGTCATGGCATCATACCTTCAGTTTACAAAGAGTTTCACACAGCCATTTATGCAGGTCGCACAGCAGTTTAACTCTATTGTAATGGCACTTGCAGGTGCAGAAAGGATCTTTGCCCTGATCGATGAAGAACCTGAGACAGATGAGGGATATGTAAGATTAGTAAATGCGAAGAAAGATGAAAATGGAAACATTATCGAATGTGAAGAAAGAACAGGAATGTGGGCATGGAAACATCCACACTCTGCAGATGGGTCTGTAACATATACAGAATTAACTGGAGATGTAAGATTTGAAGATGTAACGTTTGGTTACAACGAAGATAAAACCATCCTTCATGACATTAGTCTGTTCGCAAAACCAGGACAGAAGCTAGCATTTGTAGGATCCACAGGAGCCGGAAAAACAACGATCACAAACCTGATCAACCGCTTCTATGACATTCAGGATGGTAAGATTCGTTACGACGGAATCAACATCAAGAAGATCAAAAAAGACGACTTAAGACGTTCCTTAGGAATTGTATTACAGGATACACACCTGTTTACAGGAACGATCAAAGACAATATCCGTTACGGAAATTTAGGGGCAACCGACGAACAGATCTACGAAGCAGCCAAATTAGCACACGCAGACCAGTTCATCAAAATGCTTCCAGATGGTTACGACACTGTGATCAGCGGAGACGGAGAAGGATTATCTCAAGGACAGAGACAGTTACTATCCATTGCCAGAGCAGCCGTAGCCAACCCACCAGTACTGATCTTAGATGAAGCAACATCAAGTATTGATACAAGAACAGAAAGCATTGTACAGCGAGGAATGGATAACCTGATGAAGGGTAGAACCGTATTTGTAATCGCCCATCGACTATCTACGATCCGAAATAGTGATGCGATCATTGTACTTGAACATGGTAAGATCATTGAACGTGGAGATCATGAGGATCTTATTAAGAATAAAGGAACCTACTATCAATTATATACTGGTAAGTTGGAATTATCTTAAATTTGTGATTGGCCAACTGTAGTCTTTCAGTATATGATAAAAAATAAATAAGCAACCGAAAACGCAGCGGTGGAATTTTGCTCACATTTTGAACAAATCGCTTATCCGCCCAATTTCCTACGAGAACTCGCTCTGAAGTTTTGTTTCAGACAAAAGTCTTTGAAGCTCAGACACTCGTCCAATTGGGCTGCGAATTTGTTCAAAATATGGCAAAATTCCAATGCTGCGTTTTCGGTTGCTTATTTATTTTTTATCATATACCTAAAGTCTATAGAGTGGACAATTCACAAGATTGAAAATTTAAGTGGTGTGTATGGAGAACAGCATTGATTGTAAAATAGGGGATTTTCAGACAGAAGGTAATGTTATTATGCTTCATAAACATCTCGATAAATCGGTGTTCGTAAGTTTCTTTCTGACTCATACATGCAACACTATCAACAAATCAAAATTGTATAAAAAAAGAAGCATCAAATATTCTTGACAGTATTACTAGGAAATGATATTATACGAATAATTCCTACTGGAAAACTATGAAAAAAGAAAAACTATAAGAGAGGATGTGTAACAAAATGAGCATTAACACAGCAGATTTTGCCGCACTAGCAGTTACAGTTGTTTTGTTTGCGGTTATCTATTATTTGGATTATAAGAAAGGCGTAGACTTCGGACTTTTAACATTGTTAGGAACGGTCTTTGGAATCGCAGTTGGTCTGGGATTTGGAAATCATTTTACATATGTTGAGATTTTCGGACGTATCTATACCAATGTATTGACAGCACTTGTTGTACCAATGCTGTTATTTAGTATCATCGCAAGTATCACAAATCTAAGTGAATCCATTCATTTAAAGAAAATCGGTGGAAAGTCAATCTTTTATCTGATCTTAAATACAGCGATCGCAAGTACGATCACAGTGATCGCAGCAGTCATCTTAAAAGTCGGTGATGGATTTGCTTACAAAGTAGCTGATGGATATCAGAAAGTTGAAGTTCCATCTGTTGTTGATACGATCGTAAACTTATTCCCAAGCAACTTCGCAACAAACTGGAGTGAAGGACAGATCATTCCGATCGTCGTATTTGCGATCATCATTGCATTATCTTACAATGCAATTTCCAAAGAAAATGAATCCGTAAAACCATTTAAAGCATTTATTGATGCAGGGAATCAGGTGATCGGACAGGCAATTGACTGGATCATTGGATTTACACCATATGCAGTATTATCTTTCTTGGCAAGAGCCGTTGGAAGAAGCAGTGTCACGGAATTGCTGCCATTATTAAGTACATTAGTATTATCTTATATCTTATGTGCAGTTCAGGCATTTGGAGTAGAAGGATTATTAATTAAATTTGTAGCAAAATTAAGTCCTGTTAAATTCTTTAAAGGAATCGCACCAGCTCAGTATGTAGCATTTACGACACAGAGCAGTGTTGGTACGATCCCGGTTACATTAAGACAGTTAAAAGAAGCACTTGGAGTTGATGGAGATGTAGCATCATTTACGGCAGGTCTTGGAGCCAATGTTGGAATGCCAGCATGTGCAGGAATCTGGCCAGCATTAACAGCGGTATTTAGTGTTCATATGTTAGGATATCATTACGGAATTGCACAGTATGCATTTCTGATTCTGATCACATTAGTAGTATCTGTTGGAACAGTCGGGGTTCCAGGAACAGCGACGATCACATCAACAGCTGTATTTGCAGCACTTGGCTTACCAATCGAATTAGTTGTCGTATTTGCACCAATCTCAACGATCGTTGACATGGCAAGAACAATGACAAATGTAACAGGAGCAGCAACAGCAGCCGTTATCACAGCAGCAACTGAAGGTCTGGTTGATGAAGAAGTTTACAATTCAGATCAGGCAAAACATGTTGCAGTAAACAACTAGGATAGAAGAAATTCTATATATAATCACTGTATGAAAAGACACTTGATCGTAACGTATATTTTATGTATGTTATGAGCAGGTGTTTTTTCATTTCATGTAATTAATATAAGTTGAGGCGGCTAAAATTTCGTGCTATCATAATCAATATAGATAAGAGCACGAAGTTTTTTCATATTATAGAAAATTGATTCAAGGAGGTGATCGTATGGGAAATTATCTAAATCCAGGGAATGAAAAGTTCAGAAGAATGATTCAGTCTGAAATTTATGTAGATAAGACAGGGATGATAAAATATACGAATTCCGTACTAGATACAGCACAAAACTATGTCTGTGTCAGCCGTCCAAGAAGATTTGGGAAGTCAATGGCTGCGAATATGCTGACAGCTTATTACAGCCGCGGTTGTAATTCAAAAGAATTATTTGGAAAGTTTGAAATTGCAAAAGATAAAGATTTTGAAAAATATCTGAATCAATATAATACCATATTCTTAAATATGCAGGAATTTCTAAGTCGAAGTCATAATGTAGAAGAATTGATCGATCGTGTGAAGAAGCTTGTGATCAGAGATTTGAAAATGGAATATCCAGAAGTTGATTATTTTGACGATACAGATTTGATTGAGTGTATGCAGGATATTTATGCACAAATGCAGTACCCATTTGTTGTGATCATTGATGAATGGGATTGCATTTTTAGGGAATATAAACAAGATAAAGAAGCACAGGAAAAATATTTAGATTTTCTACGGGACTTATTAAAAGATAAGGCATGTATTTATCTATCTTACATGACAGGAATTTTACCGATTAAGAAATATGGAACACATTCGGCACTGAATATGTTTGATGAATTTTCCATGATCGCCCCGGGACCTTTAGCATGTTATGTCGGGTTTACAGAACAAGAAGTCAAAAAGCTCTGTGAACAATACGGAATGGATATGGAAGAAGTTAAGAACTGGTATGATGGATATTCATTTGACGGAGTACTGTCTGTGTATAGTCCAAGATCGGTTGTAAATAGTATGAGATTTCGAAAGATATCAAATTACTGGAATCAGACAGAGACTTTTGAAGCATTACAGATGTATATTGATATGAATTTTGAGCATCTAAAAGATGATGTTTTAAGTATGATCGCTGGAGAAAGCGTGGCGGTGAATACCGAAAGTTTTACGAATGATATGGCAACGTTTCGTACAGAAGATGATGTACTGACATTATTGATCCATCTTGGATATCTTGCATATGATGATAAAACAAAAACAGTCAAGATACCAAATAGTGAAATTCGGGCAGAATATGTAAATACAGTTTCAGTATCAGACTGGGGATCTGTTTCAAAAGCACTAAAAGATTCTGCAGATACATTAAATGCAATCTGGCAAGGCAGAGAAGAACAGGTATCGAAAGCCATTGAACAGGCACATTTTGAGACATCACATATCCAGTATAATGATGAAAATGCATTGAGTTATACGATTTCACTCGCATTATATGCAGCAAGGAATTTTTATACCATTCACAGAGAACTGGCAGGTGGAAAAGGATTTGCAGATTTGGTCTTTATTCCGAAAAAACAATTTGCAGAGAAACCGGCATTGGTAGTTGAATTAAAATGGGATAAGAGTGCGGAAAGTGCGATCAAGCAGATGAAAGAGAAGAAATATTTTGAGAGTTTGGAAGAATATCAGAATAATATGCTGTTAGTAGGTATTAATTATGATAAGAAAACAAAAGAACACGTGTGTAAAATAGAGAAATATTAAAAACAGGTAAAAGGAATTGGAGAGGTATAAAATATGGGCAGATTTGTTAATCCAGATAATAGTGCATTTCAAGCAGCACTTAATTCCAGAATTTATGTAGATAAAACAGGATTGATCGTATGTATGAATGAAGTTCTGGATTCTACAGATGCGTATATTTGTAATAGCCGCCCAAGACGTTTTGGAAAATCATATGCAGCGAATATGCTTGCAGCATATTACAGTAAGGGAGCAGAATCAGAAAAGATGTTTTCTGATCTTGAGATAGGACAATCAGAAGATTTTAAGAAACATTTGAATAAATATGACGTGATTCATATTGATGTACAATGGTTTTTGATAAATTGCGAAGATGCGGATAATGTTGTGCCATATATAACAAGAGTTGTGTTGGATGAATTGCGTGAAGTTTATCCAGAGATTTTACGTCAAGAAGTGGTATCTTTGCCAGATGCACTTTCTCTGGTTAAGGATAAGACAGGACGGAAATTTATCATTATCATTGATGAATGGGATGTGCTGATCAGAGATGAATCAGCGAACAAAAAGGTGCAGGATGAGTATATCCGATTCCTAAGAGGTATGTTTAAGGGAACAGAACCAACGAAATATATTCAACTTGCTTATCTTACAGGCATCTTGCCGATCAAGAAAGAAAAAACACAATCAGCACTTAACAATTTCCGAGAATATTCCATGTTGAATGCAGGATGTTTAGCTTCTTACATCGGTTTTACAGAAGATGAAGTAAAAGCACTTTGTGAGACATATAAGAAGGATTTTACAGAAGTCAAGCGTTGGTATGATGGATATCAGTTAGGAAAATATCATGTCTATAATCCCAATGCAGTTGTAAACTTGATGGCGGATGGAAACTTCCAAAGTTATTGGTCAGGAACAGCTTCTTATGATTCGATTGTTCCATTGATCAATATGGATTTTGATGGATTGAAGACCGCAATTATTGAAATGGTGTCGGGAGCATCTGTTGAAGTAGATGTTGGGTCATTCCAAAATGACGTTGAGAATATTGTAAATAAAGATGACGTTTTAACATATTTGATTCATATGGGATACTTAGCATATTCAAGTGTTAATAGGATGGCATTTGTACCGAATGAAGAGATAAGACAAGAACTGATTCGTGCAACAAAAAGAAAAGAATGGAATGAAATGCTGAAATTTCAGCAAGAATCAGAGGATTTACTGGATGCAACTTTGGATATGGATGGAGAAATAGTTGCAGCTCAGATTGAGAAGATCCATGAGGAATATGTTTCAGCAATTCAATATAACAATGAAAATTCACTCAGCAGTGTATTGGCATTAGCTTATTTGAGTGCAATGCAGTATTATTTTAAACCGGTCAGGGAATTTCCTACAGGACGTGGGTTCGCAGATTTTGTGTTTATTCCAAAAACAGAATATCGAAATGATTATCCGGCACTTGTTGTGGAATTGAAGTGGAATAAGAGTGCTGTTAGTGCATTGCAACAGATTAAGGATAAAAAATATCCAGATTCTATTCAAAAATATGCAGGTAATATTTTGCTTGTGGGAATTAATTATAGTAAAAAAGAAAAGAAGCATGAATGTATGATTGAAGAATACTTGAAAAAATAAGAAACAATAAAATCCATGAGAACAACAAACCAAAAAATCGTGTTCTCATGGATTTTATATTTTACAGATATTTTTACGAAATCCCAGAGGCAGAAGCGACCCGCCGCAGGCGGAGAATCCTGTAAAGCAGGATTCTTTCTTGAAATCATATTATGCTCCTTTTTTCTTTATACAATCTTAATACAAGAGAACATATCCTTACACTATCTTTTTATCATAAAAGATATAATAATGATAAGATCAAAAAGTCATAAAATAATTTGAAAAAGAGGTAAGATCATATATGCCATGGAAGATTTATAAAAAAAGACATTTAACATCATTTCAGGTGATCATATTAGGGTTCGCAGGAGTGATCCTTTTTGGAGCATTGATCCTGATGCTGCCAATTTCATCGGTTCAGGGAATCATAACACCATTTCATAAAGCATTATTTACGTCAACTTCTGCAGTATGTGTGACAGGGCTTGCAGTCGTGGATACTGGAAGTTACTGGTCTGCTTTTGGACAGACAGTGATCATGTTTCTGATACAGATCGGAGGTCTGGGAGTTATAACAACAGCAACAGCCGTATTTATATTATCAGGAAGAAAAATATCGATTATGCAGCGAAGCACGATGCAAAATGCGATCTCTGCACCAAAAGTAGGAGGGATCGTTCGATTGATGAGTTTTATTTTAAAAGGAACTTTATTGATCGAATTGATCGGTGCGTTATTCATGATGCCTGTTTTCTGTCATGATTTTGGATTACGGGGAATCTGGATGTCGATCTTTCATTCTGTATCAGCCTTTTGTAATGCAGGATTTGATCTTCTTGGAACAAAATGGCATCCATTTGTATCATTGACATCATATGCGGTAAATCCAGTGATCAACATTGTGATCATGTTACTGATCATCATTGGTGGAATTGGATTTTTTACATGGGAAGACATTTATCTCCATAAATTTCATTTTAAGCATTACCATATGCAGAGTAAGGTTATTCTAACTACAACATTATGTCTGATCTTGTTACCAGCTGTTTTCTTTTTCTTTCAGGATTATGGAAATCTATCAGGGATTCACCGGTTGCTTGCATCATTGTTTCAAGCTGTGACACCGAGAACTGCAGGATTTAATACGACAGATCTTTCGATGCTGACAGGAGCATCAAAGGCAATGATGATTTTATTGATGTTGATCGGAGGTTCACCAAGTTCTACAGCAGGAGGTATGAAAACAACAACATTTGCTCTGTTACTTTTAAATGTACTGGCGACCTTTCAAAGTTGTGATGATGTGACAGCATTTGGAAGAAGAATCGATGCTAGTGTGATAAAAAATGCAACAACGATCGCAATGATGTATTTTATCTTGTTTTTTGCAGGCGGAATGACGATTAGTGTGTATGAGGGACTGCCGCTTTCAAGCTGTCTGTTTGAAGCAGCGTCTGCAGTTGGAACCGTAGGTTTGACATTAGGAATCACACCAAAACTTCATATTCTGTCACAGATCATTTTGATCATACTGATGTATCTGGGACGTGTTGGCGGTTTGACGCTGATCTATGCAGTATTTTCAGATAAAAATAAACGAAAAGCAAGACTACCACTTGATAAGATCATAGTGGGATAAAAGAAAGAGGGAATTGATGATGAAGAATATTTTATTGATCGGACTTGGACGTTTTGGAAAACATATAGCGATACAGTCAAGTCAGCTTGGACATGAGATCATGGCAGTTGATCTGGATGAGGAAAGAGTGAATGATGCACTTCCATATGTTACGAATGCACAGATCGGGGACAGTACGAATGAGGAATTTTTAAAATCTCTGGGGATTGCAAATTATGATATCTGTTTTGTTACGATCGGTGGGAATTTTCAAAATTCGTTGGAAACCACCTGTCTGTTAAAAGAACTTGGAGGCAAAATGGTTATTTCCAGAGCTGAACGAGATGTACAGGAAAAATTCCTCTTACGAAATGGAGCCGATAAGGTAGTCTATCCAGAAAAAATGGTGGCAAAATGGGCAACGATCCGTTATACCGATGATCATATTCTTGATTATATGGAAGTCGATGCCTCACATGCGATCTTTGAGGTAGAGGTTCCGAAGGAATGGATCGGAAAGACAGTGGGAAAACTTGATATTAGAAAAAAATATGATATTAACATTATGGCAGTAAAAGATGATGGAAAAGTAAGTATGGCGATATCTGCGGATACCTGTTTTAAGGAAGATGTTACATTATTGGTATTAGGAGAATATAAAGCGATCAAAAAGTGTTTTTGTATCTGATGTCATGAAAAAGAGGTGAGAGCTTATGTCAGATTTCATTTTAGCATTGGCGGTAATACTGATGTTTGCATTTGTGTTATTCTTTTTGAAAAAAGTAAATTATTTTCTTGGAGAAAATCGGAAAGTAATTGACAGGGAGCAAGATGATGATGATGATTGATGTGTTTATGGATTATTATTGACGATCATGATATAATGCATCCGATAAGGAAAGGGGGCCAAGATGAGCACAGGAGAATTTGTAGAGCTGAATAAAGAAAACGAACACATTCTTGTTTGTCTTTCTTCTTCACCATCGAATGAAAAGATCATACGTACAGCAGCAAAAATGGCAAGAGATATGCGGGCACGTTTTACGGCATTGTATGTACAGACAGGAAAAAGAGAAAGAGAATCGGACAAAAGAAGACTGGAAGCTCATGTACAATTTGCAAAGGAATCTGGTGCGGAAATCGTAATGACACATGGGGAAAATGTTCCGGTACAGATCGCGGAATATGCACATTTATCGAATGTCACAAAAATCGTGATCGGACAAAGCAGTGCAAAGAGAAATCACTTTTTCAGCAAACAGACATTAACAGAGAAGTTGATCGAGGCTGTTCCTGATATTGATATCCACATTATTCCAGATGCGATGAACTTAGATAATTATCGAAAACCGCATGGAGCGGTTTATGTAGGAAAGCCTACGATGAAAGACAGTTTATTGACATTATTTATATTTGCAGTTTGTACGTTGATCGGTCTATTCATCCAGAAACTTCAATTTACAGATACAAACATCGTTACAATTTATATTTTGGGTGTTTTATTAACGTCAATCCTTACAGATGGATATTTATACAGCATTGGAGGTTCTGTCTTAAGTGTATTTTTGTTCTGCTTTTTCCTTACGGAACCAAGAATGTCATTTCAGACATATGCAGTTGGATATCCGGTAACTTTTGTGATCATGTTAATATCTTCTGTCATTACTGGAACACTTGCAGCAAAATTAAAAACACATGCAAGGCTTTCAGCACAATCTGCATTTCGTACACAGATTTTATTTGACACAGACCGGTTACTTCAAAAAGAAAAAAACGATACGGATATTTTAAGTATTACATGTACACAGCTTATCAAATTATTAGACCGCAGTATTGTAGCATATGTTGTGGAAGGCGATGAATTGTCAGCACCACATATATTTTCGAATAAAAAGAAAGAACAGACAGAAGATTTATTGACAAGCAGGGAGCAGGAGATCGCAAAATGGGTGTATGAAAACAAGCAGCGTGCTGGAGCAACGACCGAACGTTTTAAAGATGCACAGTGTCTATACCTTGCCATTTGTATTGAGGATAATGTGTATGGTGTGATCGCAATACCAGTTGACGAATATACATTAGATTCCTTCGAATATAGTATCTTACTTTCTGTGATCAATGAATGTGCACTTGCCATGGAAAATAAAAAGAATATCATGGAGAAAGAAAAAATCTCCGTTCTTGCCAAAAATGAACAGTTAAGAGCAGATCTGCTTCGTGCGATCTCACATGATCTAAGGACACCACTTTGTTCCATTTCTGGGAATGCAGACATGCTGTTAAATAGTGGAGAACGTCTTGATGATATAACAAAACATCAGATTTATACAGATATTTATGATGATTCAGAATGGCTGATCAATATTGTTGAAAATTTATTATCGATCACAAGATTAAATGATGGAAGATTAAAACTGAAATTTACAGATCAATTATTAGATGAGGTGATCGCGGAATCATTACGGCATATCAGCAGGAAACATGAAGAGTATCAGATCGTTACAGAATGCGATGAATTGATACTTGCACATATGGATGTGCGGCTGATCCTGCAAGTGTTGATCAATCTGGTCGATAATGCAATTAAATATACACCGAAAGGATCTACAATCCGCATTTGTGCCATGAATGAAAATGGAAAAGCAAAGATTCAAGTAGAAGATAACGGCCCTGGAATTTGTGATGAAATGAAGCCGCATATATTTGAAATGTTTTATACAGGGAAAAATACGATCGCAGACAGCCATCGAAGTCTTGGTTTAGGTTTGGCACTTTGCCGTTCGATCATAGAGGTGCATAACGGGAAACTGGTGTTGGAGGACAATACACCACATGGTTGTATTTTTTCTTTCACACTGCCATTAAGTGAGGTTACATTAAATGAATAAAGCATTAATTTTAGTCGTGGAGGATGACCGGCCAATCCGTAATCTGATCGTGACAACATTAAAAACACATGATTATAAATATATTACAGCAGAGAATGGAAGTTCAGCTATTTTAGAGGCATCTTCTCATAAACCAGAGATCATTTTATTAGATCTTGGATTGCCTGATATGGAAGGTGTGGATGTGATCAAAAAAGTAAGAACATGGTCTAACGTACCAATTATCGTTATCAGTGCAAGAAGTGAAGATGTAGATAAAATAGAAGCACTGGATGCAGGAGCAGATGATTATATCACAAAACCATTTTCAGTTGATGAACTGCTTGCAAGGATCAGGGTTACACAGCGCCGATTAGCATTGATCCAGTCAGGCGAGGAACAAGAACAAGCAGTCTTTGTAAATGGAGAGTTAAAGATCGACTATACAGCAGGATCTACATATTTAAAAGATAAAGAACTGCATTTAACACCAATCGAATATAAATTATTATGTTTGCTGTCTCATAATGTTGGAAAAGTATTGACTCACACTTATATTACGCAACAGATCTGGGGCAGTTCACTGGAAAATGATGTTGCATCACTTAGAGTGTTTATGGCAACATTACGGAAGAAATTACAGCCAGATAAAGATGGCATGCAGTATATACAGACACATATAGGTATTGGATATCGGATGCTTAAGATATAGTAAATAAAGAGTGTCTGCATCATTAAGTGATGCAGACACTCTTTTAGATACCAATATATGAAAACACCCAAAAGAGGCAAAAAAGAGATTGATTTATTACCTACTATTTAAAAATGTGTTCTGAAGGAATTTTTACGCACAACCTCCGCATGCAGCACATGCAGAAGGAGTTGCAGCGCAGCCTCCCTGGGCGGTTTCTCTTAGTTCAGCTGGCAGTCGTTTACCAACGATATACATTGCGTTTAACATTTCGTCAAACGGGATGAGCTGATGGATTCCAGATAAAGAAATCTCAGCTGCGATGATCGCATTTGCAACACCTGCGGCATTACGGTTCTGGCATGGATATTCCACCAACCCGCCAACGGGGTCACAAACAAGACCTAACATATTCATTAAAACGGTAGAGGCAGCTCCAAGACATTGTTCTGGATCACCGCCAAGCAGTTCGACAATGGCAGAAGCAGCCATCGCAGAAGCAACACCGACTTCCGCCTGACACCCGCCGACAGCACCTGCAACCGTTGCATTTCTCATAGCAAGATATCCGATCGCACTGGCATTAAACAGTGCCTGAATGATCTGTTCATCATCTAATTTATGAACTTCCTGAAGCCCAAGTAAAAGTCCAGGAACGATTCCGGCAGACCCTGCGGTTGGGGATGCTACGATCAACCCCATGGATGCATTCGTCTCAAGAGTCGCCATCGCATAGATCATACTTTTTTCTAACAGATCACCACAGATTCCAATTCCAGAATGATACCGGGAAGCAATCTTCTTTGCCTCGCCACCGATCAGTCCACCCATGGAACGAACTGGTTCTTTGATCGGAGTAAAAGCAGCATTTTTCATGATCTCAAGAACTCTTGCCATTGCATTATGAACCGTATCAGCTTCTTTTTCCCCTTCTACGATCTCACGCTGTCTCATCACTTCGGAGATTGGAAGATCATGTTTTTTACATAAATCAAGCAATTCATTTGCGTTTTTAAAATCCATAATATTTCAGTCTCCTTTCTACAGCTGAATGATCATAACATCTGAGACATTTGGGCTTTTCCTAATCTCCTCTGCGATGTTTTCAGGAAGAAGACCATCGGATTCAACGATAGAATAAGCTGTATTTCCTTTAGATTCTCTGAAAAGACGCATAAAAGCGATATTAACATCCTGATCACTCAGACATTTTGTGATATAAGTAACAACGCCAGGTTTATCTTTCTGGATCACAATCAAGGTACTGTATTCCCCAGTAAAATCAACTTCTACATCATTGATACGGCAAATTCTGGCTTTTCCACCGCCTAAAGATTCCCCACGGATCAAGATGTGATCTCCGTTTTCATTTGTCATTAAGATATCCACTGTATTTGGATGGATATCAGTTTCTATTTCATTTGGTACAAAAGAGAAATCAAGTCCAATGTCTTTTGCAATCTCGAAAGAATCGCGGATTCTCATATCGTCGGTTCCAAATCCCATGATCCCACCTAATAAGGCACGATCCGTTCCGTGTCCATGATAGGTTTTTGCAAAAGATCCATAGAGTGTAAACTGAACTTTTTTCAGTGTACTATTTAACATTTTTCTTGCGAGAAATGCAATCCTTGCAGCCCCAGCTGTGTGGGAGCTTGAAGGACCGATCATATTTGGTCCCATAACATCAAATGCACTGATAAAAGACATAAATTAAGCCTCCACTGTATCTTCTTTTAAAATAAATTTCTTGTAAATAGAATCTACGACGATTCCAATCGCATTATCTCCGGAAATGTTACATGCAGTTCCGAAAGAATCCTGTGTGATATAAAGTGCAACCATTAAAGCACAGATTGGTCCGTTTGTATCTCCTGCTGTTGTACCAAATACCATGTAAAGGAAAGGCAATGCAGTCATGATAGATCCACCTGGAGCTCCAGGAGAAGCGACCATTGCAACACCAAGTGTCATAATAAATGGAATAACAGTTGCAAGGCTGATCGGTAACTGATTCATCAAACATACAGCAGTTGCACATGCTGTGATCGTGATCATGGAACCTGCCATGTGGATATTGGCACAAAGAGGCACTACAAAGTTACGGATCTGAGCACTGACACCGTCATTCTTTGCACATTCCAGATTGACAGGAATTGTAGCAGCAGAAGACTGAGTTCCTAAAGCTGTAGTATAACCAGGAACCTGATTTTTAATAAGAGAGAGAGGATTCTTTTTGCTGACAGAACCTGCAATTATAAACTGGATCGTGATACATACAAAGTGCATGATGATCACTACAAGGAATACTTTCCATAAGATTCCAAGGATTGCAAATGTTTTCCCTGATTTCGTCATATCAGTAAATGTACCACAGATATACAATGGCAATAAAGGAATGATCGTTTTGTGAAGGACTTTATCGATGATCGTTGAGAAATCACTCATTCCGTTGTAAAGGCTGTTTCCGATCTCTTTACCTTTCATTGTGGATAAGCATAATCCTAAAATGAAAGCAAGAACAACAGCAGATAATGTATCAAACAGCGGTGTGATCGTCAGTGAAAAATAAGGTTTCAGTGACGCATCAGCAGTCGCAGCAATCTGATCTAATGCCCCAGAAGTCATAAAGTGTGGGAACAGATTGGATGATACAAGGTAAGAAGCTGTACCAGCAAGTAAAGTTGAACCATAAGCAAGAGCAACGGTAATTAAAAGCAGCTGTCCAGCACCCTGTGACAGATCAGCGATTCCCATAGTTACATAAGCAAGGATCATCAGTGGAATGATGAATTTTAAGTAGGTACTGAAGAATCCAGACAGTGTTACAACAAAGCGGCAGAATCCAGTTGGAAGGAACTGTCCAAACAGGATACCAATAATGATGGCAATAATAAGTTTTGGTACCAGACCAAGTTTAAATTTTTTCTTTTCCATTTTTAATTACTCCTCTAAAAGTATAATCACATATCATCGTAGTTTGTTTAATGTGCACAAAAAATGTTTGACGTCTTTATGTTTGTATTGTATCATCCACGTATAGATGAATCAAATTCATAGATTTAATAATAACATTGAAAATTATTCATAATAGTACAAAGGAGAAAAAATGGAATTCCGTCAGATACAGACATTTATGCAGATAGCACAAGTGAAGAATTTCTCAAAAACCGCAGAATTACTAGGTTATTCGCAATCTGCCGTGACAGTACAGATCCGTCAGTTAGAAACAGAATTGGGAGTGCGGTTATTTGACCGTACAGGAAAAAAAGTGATACTCACACCGAAAGGAAAAGAATTTTTAATACATGCAAATAAGATTATTGATGAAATGCACAAGGCAAAAGATGCAATGAATGATACTGCAGAGTTAAAAAATCCATTACATATCGGAACGATCGAATCACTCTGCACTGTCAAATTGCAGGAAATCGTACAGCGGTTTCGGAAAGAACATCCACAGGTTAGAATTCAGATCACGATCGGTTCTCCAGAACGCCTGATCCAGAAGATGGAACACAATGAACTCGATGTCATTTATATTCTGGACACACCAAGATGGAATAAAAACTGGGTGAAAGTCATGGAAAAAGCGGAGCCTGTGATCTTTGTGTCTGCACCAAATTATAAGTTAGCAGGGAAAAAGAATATAGAGGTTGAGGAAATCTTAAATGCACCGTTTTATCTAACAGAACGAAATGCAAACTACAGACAGGCATTAGAACAGGAATTAGCTCTGCATAAACAGACATTATCGCCAGTACTTGAATGCAGTGATACCGCGTTTATCAAGAAGATGCTAAAGACAGGAAAAGGGCTTTCTTATCTCCCATTATTTGTTGTAGAAAAGGATATTGAAGAAGGAAAGATCGCAAAATTAGATGTGAAAGATATTGATATTACAATGTATCGACAAGTGTTTTATCATGCAAATAAATATATGACAAAAGAAATGGAGAAATTTGTGGAATATTGTCAGGGATAATGCGAAAAAATGGATAAAAATACATGAAAAAATATCTCTGAAACCGATCCCTCGATTGACGGTTATTTACATCCTAAGGTATAATAAAAAAGGGTGTAAATAAAGATCAAATAAGAACGAAAAACGGTTGGGGAACTGCTTTTTCGTGGAGGTTATTATGGGAGATAATCCACAAAATGAGAATCATAAATATTTAGGGAAATTTGCAATTTTATTTCTGATATCTGTGCTATTAATCGCCGTGTATACATTAATCTTACAGAAGAATTACAGCGAGAGTACATTAAAAGCAGAAGTACAAAGAGACAGTGATTGTTCAGATGCGATCCATAAAGTTATAACAGATAAATTGACCAAAGAAGATTTTGAGAATATAAACGCGAAATCTGATATGAAAACGGATCGGTATCAGAAATTACAAAAGAATCTGAATCAATTACGAAGTTTAAATTCTACAAGATATTTGTATACAGCAAAACGGAATAAAGATGGAAATCTGATCTATTTGGTAGATGGGCTTGATCTGGGCGCATCTGATTTCGCATACCCTGGGACATCCATTGAAAAAGAGATGATTCCATATATTAATCAGGCACTTTCAGGGAAAACGATATATTCCCAGAAGATCATAGATACAACATGGGGACATATTTTTACGGCATGTTATCCGATCAAAGATCCAGATGGGACAGAATATGTTATCGATCATTGATAATATTCTGGAACTGGCAAGGATTGAGAACAATCAGCGGCATCGATGGAAGTGGACTTGGTATGGGAATCGTGAAAAAACTGGTTGATATGATGAGTGGTTCGATCGCAGTAGATAGTAAGCTGGGCGAAGGAACGACATTTACCGTAAGGATTCCATGCAGAATTGCCCAGAAAGAAGAAGCAATGCCGAAACGAGCGGAAGAACAGATAGATAAGGAAAATCTTTGTGGGAAACGAATTTTATTAGCAGAAGATAATGAATTATACGCAGAGATTGCGATGGAACTTCTCAGCGAAGAAAGTCTTGAGATCGAGCATGCAGAAAATGGAGTGATCTGCGTTGAGATGTTAGAGAAAGCATCAAATGATTACTATGATATGATCTTGATGGATATCCAGATGCTGGTGATGAATGGGTATGATGCAACGAAACCGATTGATATGAATCGGTTGTTGCCGATTATTGGAAGATTATGAATGTGAGGTAAAATTTGTAGAAAAATAGTGTATAATAATAAGTGACATATAAAAGCTTAAAAATCGGAGGATTTAAAGTGCAGGAATATTTTATTAGAGAAATTAATATAGACAAATTATATCATTTGTCAAATATAAAAATAGAATTAAGTTCTGATAAACGGCAGAATCTTCTCCTGACAGGGAAGAATGGTTCAGGAAAAACTTCGTTGTTGCTGAAGATAGAAAAATTTTTGAAAGCGATTAATGATGAACGATTGAGTCAAATTTTTGAAGAATATCCTATGTGGATAAGAGAAGCTAAAAAACAAGCTTTGTCTGCATCTAGCGAGAATGAGAAATACAAAATAGATCAAGATGTTAAACTGTGGACAGGATATTTACAGAGATATAGTGATGGTGTTCAGGTAAACTTAAACCAGTATGATGGACTAGAGATGTTGTATGATCAAGGCAAATTTATAACAGCATATTTTCCATCTGAAAGAAAAGCACAATTTATGCGTCCTAATGGTGTAGAGAATATTACGCTAGAAAATACGTATGGCATTGATAAATCTGCAGGTAATATTTTGCTAAAATACATGGTCCATCTAAAAACTCAGCAGGCATACGCAAGAAATGAAGGCGATCAAACGACAGCAGATAAAATTCAGCAATGGTTTGACCGATTTGATTCAGCATTGCAGATTTTGTTAGATGAAGAATCAATCCATATAGAATATGATTACAAGAAATATGATTTTAAAATCCGGCAAAATGGACGAGAACCATTCAGTTTTAATGAATTATCAGATGGATATTCATCCGTGATCTATATAGTATCTGATCTGATTTTAAGAATGGATAAAAATTGGCTGTTAGAAGATAAAATCAGCGAATATGATTATCAGGGGATTGTACTGATTGATGAATTGGAAACACATTTGCATATTGAATTACAGAAAAAAATCTTTCCATTTTTAACAAAATTTTTCCCTAGAATTCAATTTATTGTGACAACACACTCCCCATATATTTTGAATTCAATCTCAAATGCAAAGGCATATGATCTTGAACGACAGGTAGAGTTAGATAATTTATCAGGATTTTCGTCTGATGATCTTGCAGAGGGATATTTTGAGGCAGATGCTTATTCAGATGAATTAAAAAACAGCCTGAATCGATATGAAGAACTTTGTCTTAGAAATGATTTGACAGAAGATGAACGTGCCGAACGAGCGGAAATAAGAATAAAGTTTAAGAATATATCTACAGAACTTTCAGGGGTTGCTAAGGAAAGATTTGAGGATATTGAACGGAGAAGAAAAGCCAATGATTAAAATTGAAAGAAAGGAAACAGAGAAAACAAAACAGGCGATTGCAGATTTGCAAAAAGCCAGTGAAAATGAAAGTTCCTATAATATTGAAAGTGTAAATCAGGCATTAAAAGAAATATTTCATGGAAAATGTTATATTTGCGAAAATAAAGCAGTAACTTCTTATCAGATTGAACATCTGGTTCCACACCGTGGAGATAAAACTTTAAAATATGATTGGAAAAACTTATTTTGGAGCTGTGCACACTGTAATAATATCAAATCAGATAAGTATGAACCAATTCTAGATTGTACAAAAGAACCAGTAGAAAAAATGATAGCATTTCGTAAAAGGGGTTATTTTGGAACGGATGAAAAATTAGAATTTACATCCGTTGGGGAAGAACGAGAAGATGTAAAGAATACAATTGCTTTATTAGAAGCTGCATACTATGGAACAACACCTCAAAAGAAGATAGAAGCACAGATCATAAGAAAAACATTACGACAAAATCTTTCAAATTTTAAAGAGTATGTTAGAGAATACCAGGAGACAGAAGACAAGGAAGAGAAAGAAGATATAGGATATCTTCTGAAAAAAGAGCTTAGAGATAGTGCGGCGTTTGCTGCATTTAAAAGATGGCTGATTTGGGATAATGAAATGTTTTCTGAGATAGAACAATTTATTCCCGAAAATTGAGAGCAATTTAATTTTGGGGATACAATAAAGAAAGGCATACAAACATAATAATCAATGTTTGTGTGCCTTTCTTTGCATCTTAAATCTTCATCTGTCTTTCCAAGAATCTTATCACGCTGTTTTCCAAATGCCTTTGTGATGATACCAACAACAGTACCAGCCAAAACAGCAGCAATGATCGTACCGATACCAACACTTCCAAGGTTATGTAAAACAGCAAGACAAGTAACCGCTGATACAAGAACCATCGTACAGTCAAATCCAATAACATAGAAAAATGATTGTCAAATGCGAAAATATTATGGCTTAAAAAATTTTCAAAAAAATTAGCACTCAACACTTGACAGTGCTAATAATAAGTGTTATAGTACAACTAGAGCAAGAGGGAAGGGCTTAAGAGAGAAGCCAAAGAACCGAAGGCTCCATAAGATACAACAAGTCATATTGAGAACTTCTCAATATGCTTCACATAAAAGGCAAGTGTCAGGAATTACCCTGACACGCCCAAACATTATTATAAAGAAAAAGGAGAGATGACTTATGATGATGATGCCTAGTATTTTTGGAGGAAACTTATTTAACGACGACTGGATGGATTTTTCTTTCCCAGATATTGATAAAGAACTGTATGGTAAACACGCAAAGAACTTAATGAAGACTGATGTGAAGGAAAAAGACGGAAACTACGAAGTAGCGATCGACCTTCCAGGATTTAAGAAGGATGAGATTACAGCTGAACTGAAAGACGGATATTTAACGATCAGTGCAGCAAAAGGATTAGATAAAGATGAGAAAGATAAAGAAGGTAAATATATCCGCCGTGAACGTTACGCAGGAAACATGAGCAGAAGCTTCTATGTTGGCAAAGATATCACAGAGAAAGATATCCACGGTAAATATGAGAATGGTATTCTGATGCTGGATATTCCGAAGAAAGCTCCGGAAAAGAAAGTAGAAGAAAAGAAATTCGTAACGATCGAAGGATAAAAGAACTTTCCCCGGGATGATCAGATTCCCGGGGAATCTTTCTATCTATTTGAGAATGAAAGGAAAAGAAGGTGAAACGAAATGGCAGCAAAACGTGATTTATATGAAGTTCTTGGAATCAGTAAAACTGCAGATGAAAAAACGATCAAGAAAGCATATCGGAAACTGGCAAAGAAATATCATCCAGATATGAATCCTGGAGATAAAACAGCAGAACAGAAATTCAAAGAAGCGACCGATGCTTATAATATATTAAGTGATCCAGAGAAGAGAAAATTATATGATCAATATGGTCATGCTGCCTTTGACGGAACCGGAGCAGAATCTGAGTTCTATAAGAATTACCAAAACTATGGTGGTGCTCATGGAGGATATCAGGAATTCCACTTTGAAGGTGGAGATGGCGATGATATCTTTGGTGACATCTTTGGAAGTATGTTCGGTGGCGGAAGAAACAACAAAGGATTCCATCGAAGCAGTTTCCATCAAGGAGGTTTTGGCTCTTCTGATGGATTTGGAGGTGGTGGATTCGGAAGTGGATCCTTCAGACAGAAAGGTTCCGACGCACACGCAGATATCTCTATTAGTTTTGATGAAGCGGTTACGGGCTGCGATAAAGTCATTCATTTGCAAGATCAAAATGGTGCGATGCAGTCATTACAGGTTCATATACCAGCCGGAATTGATACAGGAAAAAGTGTTCGCTTAAGAGGAAAAGGAAATCCAGGAATCGGAGGCGGTGAAGCAGGTGATTTATTCCTGAAAGTAACAGTCGGTGAGAAACAAGGATTTGAGCGAAAAGGAAATGATGTGTATACAACGATCAATGTTTCATTTAGCACAGCCGTTTGTGGAGGTGAAGCAGTGATCAAGACATTATATGGAAATGTTATCTGTAAGATCAAAGAAGGAACTCAGTCAGGATCTAAGATCAGACTGCGTGGAAAAGGAATGCCGCTTATGAAGAATCCATCTCAGAAGGGAGATCAATACGCAGTTGTTCAGATTCAGGTTCCAAGAAATGTCTCCCAGCAGGCAAAAAACAAATTAAAAGAATTCGAAGCACTTTGTGGTCAAAGAGGAAATGCCTCTTATTAAACATGAAACTTCTTGATAATAGATAAAAAGGTTGTTATTTGGATAACAGCCTTTTTTGCCTTTATAAATTGTGTCAAATAAGGTACAATAAAACCATATATGAAAGAAGGTGGGACGAGATGGACATATCAGAAAAAATGAAATATAAATTAGCAAATGCAATGAAAGAGTTGTTGGTGCATACGCCAGTAGATAAGATTACAGTGAAACAGATCGTAGATCAGTGCGATGTAACTCGTCCAACCTTTTATCGGCATTTTAAGGATAAATATGATCTGATCAATTGGTATTTTGATGTATTGGCTCAGATGTCGTTTAAACAGATGGGTATCAGTCTGACATTAAGAGAAGGGTTGCTCAAGAAATTTGAATTCATCAAAGGTGAAGGACAATTTTTCGCAGCAGCTTTTTCGAGCGAGAGTCAGAACTGTCTGATGGAGTATGATTATCAGTGCATTTATCAATTCTATTGTGATATCATTCACAAACAGGGAGTTGATAAAATTCCAGAAGAATTAGAATTCTTATTGAGAATGTATTGCAGAGGTTCAATTGCCATGACTGTAGAATGGGCGACAACAGGAATGAAGATGTCGCCGGAACAGCTCGCAGATCAGCTGATCGATGCAATGCCTCCAAAGCTATATGATCTGTTCAAAGATATATAAAGATAACAAAATGTTACACTTTTGATGAAGTGTAACATTTTTTACATTTTGCCAAATGTGTAACTTGTATTTGTGAAAAAACAATTTTATACTGAAGATAGTTAAAAAAATGTCAATATAAAAGGAGTGTATAAAATGGTAAATCGTATCGTATTAAATGAAACATCTTATCACGGAGCAGGAGCAATTCAGGAGATCGCAACAGAAGTAACAAAACGTGGATTCAAAAAAGCATTTGTTTGTTCTGATCCAGATCTTGTAAAATTCGGAGTTACAAAGAAGGTAACAGATGTATTAGATAATGCAGGACTTGCATATGAAGTATATTCACAGATCAAACCAAATCCAACGATCGAAAACGTACAGACAGGAGTTGCAGCATTTAAGGCAGCAGGAGCTGATTACCTGATCGCTATTGGTGGTGGATCTTCTATGGATACAGCAAAAGCTGTTGGAATCATCATCAACAACCCAGAATTTGAAGATGTGAGAAGCTTAGAGGGAGTTGCAGATACTAAGAAACCTTGCGTACCAATCATCGCAGTTCCAACAACAGCCGGAACAGCTGCAGAAGTAACGATCAACTACGTTATCACAGACGTTGAAAAGAAACGTAAATTCGTATGCGTAGACCCTCATGATATTCCAGTGATCGCAGTGATCGACCCAGAAATGATGTCTTCTATGCCAAAAGGGTTAACAGCAGCAACAGGTATGGATGCATTAACACATGCCATCGAAGGATACACAACAAAAGCAGCTTGGGAAATGACAGATATGTTCCATATCAAAGCCATCGAACTGATCTCTGACAGCTTAAGAGGAGCTGTTGAGAATACACCAGAAGGAAGAGAAGGAATGGCAATGGGACAGTACATTGCAGGAATGGGATTCTCAAATGTAGGACTTGGAATCGTACATTCTATGGCTCATGCTTTAGGTGCAGTTTATGATACACCTCATGGAGTAGCGAATGCGATCTTACTTCCAACTGTTATGGAATACAATGCAGATGCAACAGGAGATAAATACAAATATATCGCAAAAGCAATGGGTGTAGAAGGTGTCGAAGATATGACACAGGAAGAATACAGAAAAGCAGCCGTTGATGCGGTTAAAAAATTATCAGCAGATGTCGGAATACCAGCAGACTTAAAAGAAATCGTGAAAGAAGAAGATATCCAGTTCTTAGCAGAATCCGCTTATGCAGATGCATGTGCACCTGGAAACCCTAAGGATGCAAGTGTTGAGGATATTATTGGATTATATAAATCTTTACTGTAATATTTAACATACGACGAAAAAAGAACTTTGCAAAAGCAAAGTTCTTTTTTCATTATAAGATTTTTATACAGTTTACACTTATAAGAATTTAAAATCCACCATATACAAGGGCCTGATATAAAACATAAAATTCTTTTTTTGTAAATTCATATTTTGCCAGTTCAGGAATATGTTCAATACAATTTTTCAAAAGATCAAAAAGATCAGGATCAATATTCAAATGAATATCAGCAATATTATCATAAAAATTCATTCGATATTTTCTCTGAAAGAGCAGGCAATTTCCATGAAATAAGAAATTCAGGATCCGGCTGTTTGTCATCTCAATTTCAAGCTCATTCAATATTTGTTTTAATGCAGAATAGAAATATTCATTGATATGAACGGAATCCAGTCCCGGCATCAGTTTGCGGACAAATAATAGATTTTCATCGGCAGACCGTAAAGTATAACTCTTCAAAGTAGTATCTTTTAAAACAGAAAAAGTATCCTGTTGTTTGATCAAAAGGTTCGGAATAATAGAAAATACTGTTGCTTTTTCATTTGATATTAAATCAATGATCGCACGCAGGATCAAAAATGAATGAAGAGGAATACAGTAAGAAACCAGCTTGGTTTTTGGGAAAAAGTAGCTGGAAATCTGGCTTTTTAAATCATCATCAGATAAGATCAGAACTCCCTGTCCACGATTGATCTTTAAGGCGAACTGATATAAACGTGATAAATAAGAAGATTCTTTTTCATTAGATGTTTCAGGTATTGCAAACGAATATATCAGGCGGCGGTTATAATGAAGGTTAAAAATATTGCTGTAATTATTCATGATCATCTGATGGCGTGAGGCAATAATGATCGGAATATGAAAGTCATTCAATAGATTTTCACAATAATGCAGAAGAATTGATAAATATTTTTCCTGTGTTTTGGAAATTGTTAAATGATTTTCATTTGCCAGAGCCAGCAGTTTTTGAACGAGCGGAATCGTATAAGTTACTTCTGGCAGCGTCATTTTTTTGATATTAAAACTACCATTAAAAACAGAAGAAATATGCAGACATAAATTATCTGTCAAAGCAGGATCGACATAATAAACAGACTTTGTAAAAAGTTGGCGGATGCTTGATAGAAGCCAGTCTTCAGAATAAGAACCTGTAACATCTTTTAAGTCAGCTTCATTGCATAAGGTAAAATTACGTGTAAAGTAATCGGATAATTCATAATTAGACTCATTTTCTGCAGATGAATTGAATGAAAGTGTTGAAAAATCATTCGCAAAATCGTAAGGCTGTTGATAATTTAATGTGATCGTATCTGGAAAATGCTGCAATACATAGGAACTGGAAATTTTCTGGTCAACGTTACAAGATTCCGATAAAAATCCAGGTTCGAGATACAGGGTGTTTACTTCTCCTTTTGTATAAGATGAAAACAAACTTTTGCTGACGGCAAATAAAATTTCCTGTTCCATTTGGTGGCAGTTATGAATATTTGCAGAAAGTGTCCGTAAAAATTCAACAGAGATCGAAATGTTTTTTGCAAGGCGGATAGATTCCTGTTGGATCATGGACAGGGTCAATTGCAGAACTTCTGTTTCAGACCTTTCATCAAGGGATGGAAAATTCAAGATCACAGGGCTAAGTGTCTGCAAAATGGAGGAATCAAATTTTTCAGATACAGTCAAAGCAATCAAAGGTATTTCTACTTTGTTTTCATAATAAGTTGCTAACAAATTTACAAAGGAAGAAAGGTTTTCTTGCTGAAAATGAGTAGAAGAAAGCACAATATTTAAAATGTAACAATGATCTAGGGTATCAAGTTTTTGGGTCAAATGATAGAAATCAGGAATGATCTCAGGAAATTCCAAAAAGCAGATATCGGATTTTTGAGGAATGAGATTCATCTGCTTTGCACGATCTAACATTTGCCTTAGAAAATATTTTTTACCAGTGCCAAAAGAACCTTTCAAAATGATGATTTTAAAAAAATTCTTTGGAAGGTATAAAACAGGAAGTGCCTGATTCATCAGATCATATAAAGAGCCACCTTTCTGACTACCGATGATCGAAAAAGATTTTGTGGCACTTTGCTGAATCGGATTTGAAGGCTGACTGATATAGTCTTCGATTTTTGCATTCTTTAAAAGAACATCAGGAAAAGATGCAAATGGAAATTTATTATGAAGGACGTCTTTCGAGATATAACTCGTAGGGCGTCCGTTTTTTTTGATCAGTATTCCGGTACGGTGCAATTCGTTTAAGGTTCTTGATACATTAGAACGGTCAAGAAAAAGCTCCATGGATATGATGAGTGCATTACATTTTTCAAAGGTATAAGAATTATTTTGTATACACTTTGAAGTTTCATCTTTGATGAACTGTATGATTTTATCTTTATTAGTAGACATTTCAAACCTCCGTTGTTTCTTTTTGGTGCGATATGCTTAGAAATATTATACACTAAAATGACAAAAAATAAAAATATAATGTACACGAATGCTGCACACTAACAAAAAACAATGTAAAATTACCAATTTATATAAAAAAATAGTGTAACAAAAATGAAAAATAGAGTGTATGCCATAAATTTGCAAAAGAACTTGTACTGAGGTAGGATGAGCTCAAGTGATGTAGACGTCATACAAAACAGCAGCTTGTAAAACATATTACAAGAAGCAAAAAAACTTATTTAAAAATTACAAAAGGAGGGTTGTTTCCATGATCGATATCATTATTGCAACACATGGAAATCTTGCAGAAGGACTAAAAGATGCAGTCAGTCTTGTCGTTGGTGAGCAGGAGAATTTAGAGTGTATCGGACTTCGACATGAAGACAGCATTGATACATTTATTGAAAATGTAAAGGAGCTGGCACAGAGAACAGAGAATGATGTTTTATTTCTTACAGATCTGCTTGGTGCAAGTCCTTATAATGCAACAGCACAGGCGATGAATCATTGCAGAAATAAAAAAATCGTGAGTGTTTCTGGTGTTAATTTACCGATGGTAATAGAAGCAGTATTTAAAAGAGACACAATGGAAGTCACAGAACTTGCGGATGATCTTGTAGAGATCGCAAGCCAGGGAATTGCAAAACTTGCATTTGAACTATAAAAAAATGAGCTATAAAAAGAAAACAGATTAAAGAAAGGAAGAAGAGAATATGAGTAATATTGTATTAGCAAGAATTGATGACCGATTGATCCATGGACAGGTTATGACGGCATGGGTTCAGTATACAGGAGGAAATGAAATCGTCATCGCAGATGATAAAGTAGCAAATGATCCATTTTTAAGTGCAGTTATCACAGGAGCGGTACCAAAACATTTAAAAGCAGAAGCAATGACACTTGAAAAAGCAGCAGATTATCTAAAGAAAGAAAAAGATAATGAAGATAAGAAATTTATTGTGCTGGCTAAAGGACCAGAGGCATATGAAAGTCTGATTGAAAAAGGTGTCGATATAACAGAAATTAATTTAGGAGGTATGGGATCAAAACAGGAACGAAGCAAATTATACAAAAACATTTCAGCCAGTGATTCAGAAAGAGAATTATTCAAAAAGATCATGGCACAGAATGTACATGTCTATATTCAGGTAGTTCCGAATATGGAAAAAGTTGAACTCGAGAAAGCATTATAGAAAGAGAGGTTATATATGGAAGTAACAATTGTACAGGCATTACTTATTGGTCTGGTTTATTATTTGGGGGCAAATGGAACACCATGGTTAACAGTTAACATGGGCTGGGCATTAAGAAGACCTTTGATCTCAGGTATTATGGTTGGTCTTATCTTGGGAGATCCGGTCAAAGGGTGTATCGTAGGTGCGGCGATCAACGTAACTTATTTGGCACAGATCACAGCAGGTGGTGCACAGACAATGGATGAAGGTCTTGCAGGAACTGTTGGAACAGCATTAGCGATTATTTCAAATACATCTGCTGGAGTTGCGGTAACATTAGCCGTACCTATTTCTCTTCTTGGAAATTTACTTTGGATGGTATATATGACAGGAGATATCTTCATTGTACATAGAATGGACAAAGTAGCAGCATCAGGAGATATCAAAAAGATTATTTTCTATAATATTGTGCCATCACAGATTTTTAAATGCATCATCTACACAATTCCAGTAGCGATCGTTGTATTCAGTGGATCTGGTGCAGTTACAAATATGTTAAATGCATTACAGGGAACACCAGTGATCGATGTATTAAGTACGATTGGAACAATCCTGCCAGCACTTGGAATTGCGATGAACTTTAAAGCAATCTTATCAAATACAGGTGCAAAAGCATATTTATATATGTTATTAGGATTTATCTTATCAATTTATTTAAACCTGCCAATGGTAGTAATTGGTGTAGTTGCAGTAATTTTAGCACTGTTACAGAAAGATGACAATGTTCAGGCAGTATAGGAGGATGTTATGGGAGAAACAGTACAAAAGAAATTAAGTAAAAAAGATATTATCAAGTCCTATTTGATTTGGACATTTTTCAGTCATTCAACATATAACTATGAAAGAATGCAGGCATCCGGTGTGTTACATGCGATCGCACCAAGTTTGGAAAAATTATATGGAAAAGATACACAGGAATTAAGAGAAGCATGCGAACGTCATATGGAATTCTTCAACACAGAACCAAACGTTGGTGGTTGCATCTTAGGTATCACATTAGCATTAGAAGAGCAGAGAGCAAATGGAGAAGATGTAGACCCTGAAATGATCTCAAGTATCAAAACAGGATTAATGGGACCATTAGCTGGTATCGGAGATACAATCTGGCAGGGTACATTATCACCAATTGCCTTAGGAATTATTCTTGGAATGGCTAAAGTTGGAAACTTTATGGGACCACTTATTTACCTTCTGACAATCGGAATCGTCTTATTTGGATTAGGTTATGTTTCTTATACAAAAGGCTACTACATGGGACGTGAAGGAATCGGAAAGATCATCGGAAGTGGATTATTAAACAGAGTAACAGAAAAAGCAACAGTTGTAGGAGCAACAGTACTTGGTGGATTAACAGCTTCTTATGTAACGATTCAGTCCGGTTTAAAATTACACTTAAGTACAGGAACATTAGATGTACAGACAGCAGTATTAGACAGCATTTTTAAAGGAATCCTGCCATTAACAATTACATTATTAACTGTATTTTTATTAAAGAAAAAAGTAAATGTAAACGTTATTTTATTAATTCTGATCGCAATCGGAGCTGTAGGAACATTAATTGGATTCTTCTAAAAAGAAGGTGAAGATATGAAAATTATTTTAAATGCAGATGACTTTGGAATGACGCATGAGGCAAATCTTGGAATAGAAAAAGCGATGCAGGAAGGATATTGTTCACAGACATCGGTTGTTGCAAACACAAATTATTTTGATGAAGCAGTAGAAATTGCACAAAAACATGGATTTATGGATAAAGTTGGTCTTCATATTAATTTATTTGATGGAACACCATTAACTGGTGGAATAAAAAAACTTAAGAAATATGCCCGGTCTGATATGTTTGATTACAGACCGGGGATCATCTACAGTCATCTTCCATTTTATAAAGACGAGATCGGAGAAGAACTGGAGGCACAGATTCAGAAATACAAAAAAGCTGGTTTTTCGTTAATGAATATCGATTCACATCATTGTGCATTTTATGATATCCCAGTTTTATTTGCTCTGATCCCGTTATTAAAAAAATATCGGTTTGAATCCGTGAGATATATCGGAAACAGCTATTTCAATGGCAAATGGTTCCGCGAAAAATACGGAAAGTACTGGATTGAAACAATGGATAAAACAGGACTTCGGCATGTCAATTATTCAAGCAGTGTGGCAACATACGATAAGAATATGAAAAAACGAAACCCTAAACTGATCCGTGAAAAAAATGTGGAAGTTTATGTACATCCGGTATTGATCGGTGATCATCTGATTGATAACTATACAGGAGGAACTCATCTGAAAGAAAGTTTTCATAGAACAGGATTAGCGAAAAAACAATTTATTACATCAAAGGATATATAGCAGAATAAAGGAGATAAAAATGACAAAGGAAGAAGTAATTCTTAAATTAAAAGATATTGGATTATTAGCAGTAGTACGTGTTGAAACGATTGAGCGAGGATATGAGATCGCTCAGGGATGCCTTGACGGGGGCGTTGGAGCATTAGAAATCAGTTATACAAATAATAATGCGGGAACAGTCATTGCAGCATTAAAAGAAAAATTTGGAGATCAGCTGATTGTTGGAGCAGGAACTGTTTTAGATGGAACAACAGCAAGACTTGCGATCATGAATGGGGCACAGTTTATTATCGCACCATGTTATGATGAGGGCGTTCAGGAAATGTGTAATCTGTATCAGATTCCATATGCTCCAGGATGTACAAGCTATACAGAAATGTTAACAGCATTAAAAGCAGGAGCTTCATTTATCAAAGCCTTCCCAATTTCTAATTATTATGGACCAGACCTTGCAAAAGTTATCAAAGTTCCATGCCCACAGGTACCTATTATGGCATCAGGAGGAGCAAATTTTGATAATTTGGCAACATGGTTTAAAAATGGAGTTGATTGTGTAGGACTTGGAGGACTTTTAACAAAAGGAACAACAGAGGAAATTGCAACAAATGCTAAGAGATTACGTGAAATTGTGTTAGAAGTGAGAGAAGGGTGAGATCATAAATGAGTACAATTTTAGTAACACCAAGGGGATATGCTAAATATGGACAGGAGGCAGCAAAAAAGCTTGAATCACTTGGATATGAGATGGATATCAACGACACAGGGAAACCAGTGCCAAGAGAAGTTTTTATAGAAAAAGCAAAAGAAGCAACAGGAATCATTGTTGGTGTGGATGAACTGGATGAAGACTTATTAAGACAGTGCAAAAATTTAAAAGCAATCGTGAAATTTGGTGTTGGAACAGACAACATTGACCTGAAAGTCTGCGAAGAACTTAGAATTAAAGTAGGAAGATGCCTTGGAACTAATTCAAATGCGGTTGCAGAACTTACCGTAGGAATGATGTTTGCGTGTGCAAGAGATCTTGTAGCCAATGCGATCACTGTCAAAAATGGTGGTTGGATAAAACCTACTGGTTTTGAATTAAAAGGAAAAAAACTGGGAATCGCAGGATTTGGAAATATTGGAAAAAATGTTGCAAGAATGGCAAAAGGAATTGGTATGGAAATTCTTGTATATGATGTTTTTGATATTCCGCAGAATGTACTGGAAGAATATAGTGCAGTGCAGACGACCATGGATCAGATTTTAAAAGAATGTGATTTTATCACATTGCACGTGCCATTGACAGATGAAACAAAAAATATGATTTCTACGAAAGAATTTGATAAAATGAAACCAAATGCGATTTTAATAAATGCGGCACGAGGAGGAATTGTTGATGAGAAAGCTTTGTATGAAGCGTTAAAAGAGCATAAGATTCATTCAAGTGCATCTGACGTATTTACAAGCGAACCTCCACAGGGAGAAGACTGGGTGCAGGAATTACTGAAAATGGATAATTTCATCCAGACAGCTCATATCGCATCACGATCAAAAGAAGCAGAAATTAATACAGTAAATGAAGCAACATACCAGATCACAGAATTATTAAAATAATAAAAATCAGTAGTCGTCACATCTGTGAAGAGATAAATCACAGATGTGATGGCATTTTTACAATGCAACATCTTTGAAAAATCTTACATTTTACAGTAATAATATCTGTCTTTAGGAGTTGAATTAACAAAAAAGTGCTAAACCATAGATTTTAATCTATGGTTTAGCACTTTTTTGTTGTTAGACTTTAAGCCTGTTCAGCACAGTGGAGTTTCTCAGAAGAGAAACGGAACTTTGATGAACGAATAGACCACCGGCTAGGCCGGTGAGTCAGTATTATTTAAAGGAGTGAGTTTTAATACAAGAAATTAAAAATTTTTATTGTGGTTTTGAAATAACAGTTTGCAATAAAACAGCCACAATAAACACTAAAATTTCTGTTACTGGAAATGAGATCCAAATCCCATTTATCCCAAACATATGATTAAACAGCCACATCAAAGGCACCAATAAAATTCCCTGTCGTAAGATGTGGATCAACATACTAGATTGGATCTTCTCAATTGCCTGCTGATAAGTAGCGATCATAATAGAAAATCCACAGAAAACTAAACCGATCGACAGGATCCGCATGGCTGGAACTCCGATTTTGATCATTGATTCAGAAGCTGCAAACAGGAACAAGATCTGTTTTGGTAAAAACAGAAGCAGGCATGTTCCACCGATCATCATAACAGTTGCCGCCTGTGTGCCAAAATGAAAAGCTTCTTTTAAACGTTCTGGCTGTTTGGCACTGTAGTTGAATCTCATGACAGGCAAACATCCTTGGATCAAGCCATTTACTGTCATGAAGATCATCTGTTGTACTTTGAAATAGGCGCCAAAAAAGGCAACAACAGTATCTGAATAAGCTGTTAAAAACAGATTGGTAAATGTCAGCATAAAAGATCCAAGAGCATTCATAACAAATGAAGGAAATCCATAGGAAAACAGATTCTTTAACATATGAGAATCAACATGGAATCCTTTGATCTTGATACGAACTTTCTGTTTTGTAAAAACAAGCAGAAGAAAAGCAATCACCATAGATAAAGCATATCCAAAGACAGTAGCCAGTGCAGCACCACGGATTCCCATCTTAGGGAATGGTCCGATTCCAAAGATCAGTAATGGATCGAAAACAAAGTTAAAGATAACTCCTGCGATCTGAAACCACATAGGAGTGATCATATTTCCAGTACCCTGAAAGACCTTTTGGATGGCGATATGTACCATGTTTGGAACCTGCATAAAAGCACAGACGGACATATACTGCATCGCATAGTCAAAAATAGCTGGATTGTTTGTGAATGCTGAAAAGTACGGCTTCATGATCAATAGTGCAAGGATATTGATACAGATACCGACGATCAAGGCTACCAGCAATCCAAGTGTTGTTGCACAGTCAGCAAGGTCTTGTTCTTTCTCTCCAAGATAACCTGCGATCAAAACGTTGATACCGACCCCAATCCAGATGGACAGGGAGATCATAAGGGTTGTGATCGGGAAGGAAAGAGAAACTGCCGCAAGTGCATTTTCATTGATATTAGCCACGAACATGCTGTCAACAAGGTTGTAAGAATATTGCAGAAACATGGAGCACATCGGAGGAAGGGACATTTGCAATATCAGCTTTTTGATGGGAAGATACCCCATCTTGTTTTCATTTGCCATAAAAAACTCCTTTTTGTGTAGTTAAATAAAACGTCACCCCTTGAAAAATCCGACATTTTACAGTAATATTATTCTTAGTATCATTGTACACAAAAACTGTGTATATAACCATAGAAAAGGAGACATTTTGCAATGGCAAAAGATAAGAAATTAGTAGAAGCGATCACTGCGATGGAAGATGATTTTGCACAGTGGTATACAGATGTTGTTAAGAAAGCAGAATTAGCAGATTATTCAAGCGTTCGTGGATGTATGATCTTACGTCCGAATGGATATGCGATCTGGGAGAATATCCAGAAAGTTTTAGACGCCAAATTTAAAGAAACAGGTGTGGAGAATGTTGCAATGCCAATGTTTATTCCAGAAAGCCTTTTAAAGAAAGAAGAAGACCATGTTGAAGGATTTGCACCAGAAGTTGCATGGGTAACTCATGGTGGAGATAAAGAATTACAGGAACGTCTTTGTGTAAGACCTACATCTGAGACATTATTCTGTGATTTCTATTCAAAGATCATCCAGTCTCACAGAGATTTACCTAAATTATATAATCAGTGGGTATCTGTTGTACGTTGGGAAAAAACAACAAGACCATTTTTAAGAACTTCAGAGTTCTTCTGGCAGGAAGGACATACAGCACATGCGACAGAAGAAGAAGCTGAAGCAAGAACGGTACAGATGTTAAATATGTATGCAGATTTCTGTGAGCAGTATCTGGCAATTCCAGTTGTAAAAGGACAGAAGACAGAGAAAGAGAAATTCGCAGGTGCACATTCCACATATACGATTGAAGCATTAATGCACGATGGAAAAGCATTACAGTCTGGAACAAGCCATAACTTTGGTGATGGATTTGCGAAAGCATTTGATATTCAGTATACAGATAAAGATAATAAACTTCAGTATGTACATCAGACATCATGGGGAATGTCTACACGTATCATCGGAGCGATCATCATGGTTCACGGAGATGATTCAGGTCTTGTACTACCACCAAGAATCGCACCAGTACAGACAATGATCGTACCGATCATGCAGAAGAAAGAAGGAGTGCTTGATAAAGCAGAAGAGATCAGAAAGAGACTTGCTTCTTCTTACAAAGTAAAAGTTGATGATTCTGATAAGAGCCCAGGATGGAAATTCAGTGAACAGGAAGTACGCGGAATTCCTACAAGAATCGAGATCGGACCAAAAGATATCGAGAAGAATCAGGCGGTGATCGTTCGTCGTGATACAAGAGAGAAGATCATTGTATCTTTAGATGAGATCGAGACAAAACTTGGTGAAGTATTAGAACAGATGCAGAACGATATGCTTGAGAGAGCAAAGAAACATCTGGAAGAACATACAGTAGAGGCTAGAAACTGGGATGAATTCAAAGCCCACATCGAGAAACAGGATGGTTTCGTAAAAGCAATGTGGTGTGGAGAAACAGAATGTGAAGAAGCGATCAAAGACGAGACAACAGCTACAACAAGATGTATGCCATTTGAGCAGGAACATTTAAGTGACGTATGTGTTCACTGTGGAAAACCTGCGAAGAAGATGGTTTACTTTGGAAAAGCTTACTAAGAGTATAATGATAACAATTGCCGGGGATTATGAAGATACATTTCCGGCAATTCTTCCGTTTGCGAGATACATTTGTAAGAATAGTAAATGAATATGAGAAGCAGATATAAGAACAAAGAAAAGGAGAGGTGATAGGATGAAGATCAAGATGCCCGCACAGGCAGCAAAGGTAATACAGACATTAGAACAACATGGATTTGAGGCATATATCGTTGGGGGCTGCGTCAGAGATTCCATACTAGGAAGAACTCCGGGTGACTGGGATATCACAACATCAGCTTCACCTCAGGAAGTTAAAGAAATCTTCGATCATACAGTAGATACAGGAATCGAACATGGAACAGTTACGGTTCTTATGAATCATGAACCATACGAAGTAACAACCTATCGTGTCGATGGAAAATACGAAGATCATAGACGTCCCAATGAAGTACATTTTACAAAGTCATTAAGAGAAGATCTGTTACGAAGAGATTTCACGATCAATGCGATGGCATATAATGACAGTGAAGGGATCATTGATATGTATGATGGTATGACAGACCTTAAAAATCAAACGATCCGCTGTGTCGGGGAAGCAAAGAAACGATTTGATGAAGATGCATTGAGAATTTTAAGAGCTCTAAGATTTCAGGCTCAATTAGGATTTCAAATCGAAGAAAAAACCGAAGAAGCAATTAAAAATCAGGCAAAATTTCTAAAAGATATCAGTGCTGAGCGAATTCAGGTAGAGCTTGAAAAACTGATCACATCGGCACATCCAGAAGTATTGGTCAATGTATATAAACTAGGTGTGACGAAGATCATTTTTCCAGAATTTGATATTATGATGGAAACACCGCAGAATAATCCGCATCACAAATACAATGTTGGAATCCATACGGTCGAAGCAATGAAACAGATCAAAGCAGAACATATTTACCGGTGGACAATGCTGCTTCATGATGTGGGAAAACCAACGGCGAGAGTTGAAGGTCCAGATAAAGATCATTTTAAAATGCATCCGGTGATCGGAGAAGAGATGGCAAGGAAGATTCTCCGAAGATTAAAGTTTGACAACCAGACGATCAAGCAGGTAACAACTCTTGTCAGATGGCATGACCGAAGATTTGCTTCAATAGAAGAAGTCAATAAGAAAACAGTCAGACGATGGGTCAGCCAGTTAACCCCAGAATTGTTTACAAGACTGATGGAGGTTCAGAAAGCAGATATCAGTGCACAAAGTGATTATCAGAGAGATAAGAAAGAACAAGTATTACAAGAAACAAAGAAATTATTCGAAGAAATCATCGAAGAGAAAAACTGCCTTTCCATCAAAGAATTAAAGATCAATGGAAAAGACTTGATGGATATGGGAGTTCCACAGGGAAAAGAAATCGGTCAAATTTTATCTTGGCTGTTAGATCAAGTATTAGAAGATCCACAGTTAAATCAACGTGAAACATTAATGCAGATGGCAGAAGAAAAGAGGGATGTGAAATGATCCTGTTATGGATACCAGTCTTAATCTTTGCATACATCAAGATGATCGATCCGGGAGAGAAAAGAAAACATCCGGTATTAAATGTAAAATACTATGCACACAGAGGATTTCATGGAGAAGAAGGAATTCCAGAAAATTCCATGGCAGCTTTCAAGAAAGCAAAGGGATCAGGCTATGGAATAGAATTAGATGTTCAGCTGACCAAAGACGGTGTAATGGTAGTTCACCATGACTATGATCTTAAGAGAACATGTGGAGTAAATAAAAAGATCACAGATCTTACTTATCGTGAATTATGCAGATATCGATTGATGGGAACGAGAGAAAGAATTCCAAGGTTTGTGGAAGTTTTAAGAGAAGTTGATGGCAAAGTACCATTATTAGTAGAATTAAAAATGGAAACATGCAACCGTAAATTATGCAAGAAAGTTGCAAAAGCTTTAGATCAATATAAAGGATTATATTGTATAGAATGTTTTCATCCGTACGCTCTGTATTGGTTTAAGAAAAACCGTCCAGAAGTGATCCGTGGACAGTTAAGTGAGCAGTTTTTAAAAGAAAAAGAAGAAGGGACGTTTACTCGCCAAATCGGTTATTTTATTGTGAAGAATTTATTGACAAATTTTATTACAAAACCAGATTTTATAGCCTATCACTATAAATATAAAGACTGTCTTCCACTCAAGATTTGCCGCAGATTTTACAAGATTCCAATTTACGGATGGACATTTCGTGACAAAAAAGCATATAAAGAGAATGAACCTTATTTTGAAGGATTTATTTTTGAAAAATTTGTGCTATAATCAAATGATAATGATGAAATACTTTTTATGATGATAAAGGAGTTTAAATCAATGAAAAAGAATGTAGTAGTGATCTTTGGAGGAGATTCCTCTGAACATGATGTTTCATGTTTGTCAGCAACAACAGTCATCAAGAACATGGACACTGAAAAATATAATGTGATCTTAGTTGGTATCACAAAAGAAGGAAGATGGTTATTAGTAGATAGTGTTAAAGATATCGAAGATGGAAGTTGGAGAGAAGGAGAAGTGAAAGCATTTATTTCTCCTGATACAACAACTCGTTCTTTAGTGATCCTTGCAGAAGGTACATATAAACTTCAGAAAGTTGATGTGATCTTCCCAGTTCTTCATGGGATGAATGGTGAAGATGGAACCGTTCAGGGATTGTTTGAATTGTCTAAAATTCCATATGTTGGATGTGGTGTATTGGCATCAGCAGTTTCAATGGATAAAGTATACACAAAGATCATTGTCGATCATATTGGAATCGATCAGGCAAAGTTTGTTCATGTCAGAGAAAGCGATTTTGAACATTTAGAAGAAGCAATGGATCGTGTGGAAAAGGAAATTCCATATCCGATCTTCGTAAAACCATCTTGTGCAGGATCTTCTAAGGGAGTTTCCAAAGCAGAGAATAGAAAAGAATTAGAAGCGGCATTATACGAAGCAGTGAAACATGACCGTAATATCCTTTGTGAGGAAACAATTGTCGGAAGAGAAGTGGAATGTGCGGTGTTAGGTGACAGAACACAGGTGAAGAGTACATGTGTTGGAGAGATCCTTGCGGCCGAAGAAGCGGCATTCTATGATTTTGATGCAAAATACAACAATGCAGAGTCTAAAACGGTTGTTGATCCAGAGATGCCAGAAGAATCTAAACGCAAGATCAAAGAAGATGCAGAAGCAATCTTTAGAGCTGTTGACGGATTTGGATTATCAAGGGTTGACTTCTTCTTAGAAGAATCAGGAAGAGTTGTATTTAACGAGATCAACACATTGCCAGGATTCACATCGATCAGTATGTATCCAATGTTATGGAAAGCCTGCGGACTTGATATTCCTGAGTTACTTGATACATTGATCGATCAGGCAATGACAAGATATCGTTAGGAGGAATTTGATATGAATGCACCAATTGGGGTGTTTGATTCTGGAGTTGGCGGGCTCACTGTTGCAAGAGAGATTATGCGCCAGCTCCCGGAAGAAAGTATGATATATTTTGGGGATACTGCACGTGTACCTTATGGAACGAAGTCCAAAGATACGATCGTGCGCTATTCCAGACAGATCGTCAATTTTCTGTTGAGTAAGGGTGTTAAAGCAGTGGTCATCGCCTGTAATACAGCGAGTGCGCTCGCCTTAGCTGATTTACAGGAACTTTATAATGTGCCGATCATCGGTATGGTACAGCCAGGTGCGATCGCAGCAATGAATGCGACGAAGAATAAGAATATCGGGATCATTGGGACAAATGCAACGATCAAGAGTGGACAGTATGGCCAATATTTAAGGAAACTAGATCCATCTGTAACTGTCGTTACAAAAGCATGTCCATTATTTGTTCCGCTAGTAGAAGAAGGACTGATCGATGATCGTATTACAGAAGATATGGTATCCAGATATTTAAGAGAATTTAAGCAGTATGATATTGATTCTTTGATCCTTGGATGCACGCATTATCCATTGTTGATCAATCCGATCCAGCGATTTGTAGGGGATAAGGTCACACTTGTAAACCCTGCCTATGAAGTTGCGAAGACTTTAAAGCAGATGCTCGCACAGAGAGATATGGCGGCATCAGAAGATCATACTGCGAAGTATGAATATTATGTCAGTGATATGGCGGATCAGTTTTTATCATTTGCCGACAAAGTACTTCCATGCCGTGTGGATCAGGTACAGCCGGTAGATATTGAGAATTATTAGGAAGTGAAGATAAGATGACAAAAGATATATTAATTAATATTTCAGGACTTCAGATGGATGTAGATCCAAATGATCCGATCGAGATGATGACGACAGGTGCCTATTACCTGAGAAATGGAAAACATTATATTTTATACGATGAACTTTCTGAAGACAACGAGGTCGTAAAAAATGTCATAAAGATCGGACCAAAGAGTGTGGAACTTACAAGAAAAGGCGGACAGTCTTCTCATATGGTCTTTGAAGAGGGAAAAGAAAACCTCTCTTACTATGATACACCATTTGGAAGTCTTTTGATGGGAGTCAATACAAGCAATATTGACTGGATCGAAGAAGAAGAACAGATGCATCTTAAAGTGGATTATGATCTGAGTATGAACTCTGATCACGTTTCAAAATGTAAGATAGATGTGAATATCCGGCCGAATGGAGAATAAACATGAAGCAGAATGAAAAAGGTTTGATGCAGTGGGAGAAGGATTTTTTGATCTCGGTCACGATCCTGATCATTGCGACCATCATTGCACATATTTTTTTCTATCAGACAGCTCACAACATTAATGTGCCAATGATTTATACATTGGCAACTTTTTTTATTTCAAGATATACAAAAGGATATGGATGGGGAATTGTTTCTTCACTGTTAAGCGTTATTTTTATTAATTGGAGATTTACGTTTCCATATTTTAAGATTAATTTCATGATTGACGGATATCCGATGACATTTCTTGGAATTTTAGTGATCGCAATCATCACGAATATGACAACAACAAGCTTAAACCGAGAGAAAGAAGCAGCTGTCAAGAGAGAGAAAGAACTTGCAAAATTAAATGAATATAACAAGCAGATCAATGAGCTTCAGATTGAGAAAGAAAAGGAGAAGATGCGCTCAAATTTATTAAGAGCGATCTCACATGATCTTAGGACTCCGCTGACTGGAATGATCGGGGCAAGTTCGACATATTTAGAAGCCAAAGACCAGCTGGATGAAGATGCAAAAGATCAGCTTGTCATGGGAATCAAAGAAGATGCAAACTGGTTGTTAAACATGGTGGAAAACCTGCTTAGTATCACGAGAATCCAGAGCAATGGAAGTGACACACAGCCACATGTAAAGAAAGTACCGGAACCTCTCGAAGAAGTTGTAGCAGAAGCAATCCAGCGTTATCAGAAGCGATATCCAGACAGTGAATTAAAGGTAAAGATCCCAGAAGATTTTTTAATGGTTCCAATGGATCCGACTTTGATCGAGCAGGTAATTATGAACCTTTTGGAAAATGCATGGGTACATTCTGGAAGTGATGCACCTATTGAACTTGATATCAAAGAAGAAGGTAACAAAGTTGTATTCTATATCCGTGACCACGGAAATGGTATCGCACCAGAGCGCTTGGATCAATTGTTTGACGGCTGTGCAGGTGCATTAGACCATGAAAGCCGTAAGGGCATGGGTATCGGATTAAGTATCTGTAAATCAATCGTTATGGCACATCAAGGTGATGTCTATGCAAGAAACTATGAGGATGGAGCAGAGTTTAGTTTTAGTCTGCCAATGGATGAAAAAGAATTGACGGAGGAAAAGGAACTATGACAGAGATAAAATTTAATGTATTGATTGCTGAAGATGAAGAAAACATCGGCAATTTTATATCAACGATCTTAAAAACCAATGGCTACAAACCAATCATAGCAACTACAGGAAATCAGGCGATCCAGTGTGCGGAATCATACTGTCCGGATGTAATCTTATTAGACCTTGGACTACCGGATATGGATGGAATCGATGTGATCTCCGAGATCAGAAAATGGGCAGTTACTCCGATCATCGTGATTTCTGCAAGGAACAGAGAATCAGAGAAAGTAAAAGCCCTGGATGCCGGAGCAGATGACTATATCACCAAACCATTTGGCAATCAGGAACTGCTTGCTAGAATCCGTACTGCCCTAAGACATAGAAGACAGCCAATGGGAGCAGAGACGAAGACACCAATGTATCATGCAGGTCAGTTAAAGATTGATTTTGATAAGCGAAGAGTCTTTCTTGGAGAAGAAGAAATCCGTCTTACACAGATTGAATATAAACTGGTATCCCTTCTTGCAGAGAATGCAGGAAAGGTTATTACATATGAGTCTATCATCAAAGATATCTGGGGACCTCATGCAGATACGAACAATAGGATTTTGCGAGTAAATATGGCAAATATCCGCCGCAAGATTGAGAAAAATCCAGCAGTTCCAAAGTATGTTTTTACAGAAGTCGGAGTCGGATACCGTATGCTTGAGAACGAATTAAATAGTTAAGATTGTGCTAAAAAATATACATTCTTTGCATAAAAAATGCTAAAAATATTATTGACAAATAAAAATAAGGCGTTTATAATTCCAACCATAACAAAGGCGTTATGAGATGACACAGATCATTCTTCATAACGCCTTTTCTTTTTATCAAGAAGGATTTCTAAAAACCTTCAATCAATTCATTGAGTAAAGACACGCGCGTTTCTCCTGAATGAAAAAACAAAAACTTTCGAAATGGGAGGACAAAGATATGACAAAAGAAATTATGAACGCAGTAAATACCCAGATCTTTGGGGTATGGTTCCTGATCGGAGCCGCATTGGTATTCTGGATGCAGGCCGGATTTGCAATGGTTGAAGCCGGATTTACAAGAGCTAAGAATGCCGGAAACATTATCATGAAAAACCTGATGGACTTCTGTATTGGTACTTGTGTATTTATTCTGATCGGTTTCAGTTTATTACTCGGGGAAGATATGATCGGATTGATTGGAAAACCTGGATTTGACATTTTTACATCTTATGCAAATTTTGACTGGTCCAGTTTTGTATTCAACTTAGTATTCTGTGCAACAACAGCAACGATCGTATCTGGAGCCATGGCAGAGAGAACAAAATTCTTATCTTACTGTATTTATTCTGCAGTAATCTCTGCATTGATCTATCCAATTGAAGCACATTGGATCTGGGGTGGTGGATGGTTATCTCAGATGGGATTCCATGATTTCGCAGGATCTTGTGCAATTCATATGGTTGGTGGATTATCCGCACTGATCGGAGCAAAATTCTTAGGACCACGTATTGGTAAATTCACAAAAGATAAAGATGGAAATATTACAAAAGTAAATGCATTCCCAGGACACAATATTCCACTTGGAGCATTAGGAGTATTTATCTTATGGCTTGGCTGGTATGGATTCAACGGTGCAGCAGCAACATCTGTTGAACAGTTAGGATCTATCTTCGTAACAACAACAATTTCACCAGCAGTCGCAACAGTTGTTTGTATGGTATTTACATGGGTAAAATATGGAAAACCTGATGTATCAATGTCATTAAATGCATCTCTTGCAGGACTTGTAGCGATCACAGCACCATGTGATGTCACAGATGCTTTTGGAGCAATTGTGATCGGAGCAGTTTCTGGATTACTTGTTTGTTTTGGAGTATGGTTATTAGATTATAAATTAAGAATTGATGACCCAGTTGGAGCCGTAGCAGTTCATTTTATGAACGGTTTATGGGGAACATTAGCAACAGGATTATTTGCAACAAAAACTGCACCAGGAAGTGAATTAAATGGACTTTTCTATGGTGGTGGATTTGGATTATTAAAGATTCAGATCATCGGTATTGTTTGTGTCTGCGCTTGGACAGCCGTGACGATCAGTTTAACATTTACAATTATCAAAGCAACGATTGGTCTTCGTGTAACAGAAGAAGAAGAGATCATCGGTCTGGATGGACCAGAACATGGTTTAACATCAGCATATGCTGGATTCAGTATGATGGATATTTCTAACACAATGATCATGGAAGAAAATGCAAATACTGTTCTTGGAGAAGAAGATTACGAAAGAGCTTCTAAAGTACAGAAAGCAGCAGCTGTACAGGTCAGCAAAGCTCCAGATCTTGTACCTACAGGAATGTATAAAGTTGTTATTATCGCAAAATTAACAAGATACGACAAGTTAAGAAAAGCAATGAACGATGTTGGTGTAACTGGTATGACAGTCACTCAGGTTATGGGCTGTGGTATCCAGAAAGGTGCCGGAGAACGTTACAGAGGTGCTGAAGTCGATGCAACATTACTTCCAAAAGTTAAAGTTGAAGTTATCGTAGGAAATATCCCAGTAGAAAACATCATTGAAGCTGCGAAGAAAGCTCTTTACACAGGTCATATCGGAGATGGTAAGATCTTTGTATACAACGTAGATAAAGTTATTAAAATCCGTACAGGAGAAGAAAATCTTGCAGCATTAGCAGACGTTGAATAAGAATCAAATTTAAATTTTTGTAAGTTGGTCAACTGTAGATTTCGAGTATATGATAAAAAATAAATAAACGATCGGAAGCGCAGCTAGAGAATTTTACTCACGTTTTTTACAGATCGCTGATCCGCCGGCTTTCCTTGCGTAACTCGCCTTCAAGGGTATTTAAAACAGAAACTCTATGAGGCTCAGACAACGCACCAAGCCGGCTGCGAATCCGTAAAAAACATGGCAAAATTCTAATGCTGCGCTTCCGATCGTTTATTTATTTTTTATCATATACCAGAAGTCTAAAGTGTGGACAATTACAAGATTGAAAAATTCAAGTGGGGGTCCGAACGCAAGTGGGTTGCAGACACATGATCTCTTTTTATAATATTCCACCAATAATTTCCGTCATTCAAATCACAATTGTCTTGATAAAAATACATAAATAAATCTTGCATTTTAAAACACCTTTTGTTACTATAAACGTGACGAAGGAGTCAAAGCATAAAGAAAAGTGTGCTTTGGCTCCTTTTTTATTAGCTAGAATTAGTTAATAAAAACATTCTCTCGAGAGATTTTCAATAATGTCAGAACCAGCTACTCTGACGAGCATAGAAGCATAGTTGAAAATGAGAATGGAGGAATATACTATGAACGCAGGAGATACAGCATTTATTCTGCTATGTGCAGCATTTGTATTTATTATGACACCAGGCCTTGCATTTTTCTATGGAGGAATGGTACGAAGGAAAAACGTTGGGAACACGATGATGCAGTGTGTATTTATCATGGGAGTTTCCGTGATCATGTGGGTACTTGTTGGATATGCACTATCTTTCGGTGGAAACCATGCAGGGATCATTGGAGGAGCAAAATGGTTTGGCTTTAACGGAGTTGGAATGAAACCAGGACCATATGCAGATACGATTCCAAACCTTGCATTTGCAGCATTTCAGATGATGTTTGCAATGATCACACCAGCACTGATCACAGGATCTGTTGCAGGAAGAATGAAATTTAAAGCATTAGTTCTTTTTATTATCTTATGGTCATTGATCGTGTACTACCCAATGGCACATATGGTATGGGGAGAAGGAGGATTCTTAGCAGAGATCGGGTCTGTCGATTTCGCAGGAGGAAATGTTGTTCATATCACATCAGGGGTCAGCGGTCTGGTATTAGCTTTAACACTTGGAAAACGTCGTGGATATGACCAGGGAGTCTACCACGTACATAATACACCATTTGTATTTTTAGGAGCTGCACTGTTATGGTTTGGATGGTACGGATTCAATGCAGGAAGTGCTCTTGCAGCAAATGGACTTGCAGCACATGCATTTATGACAACATCTGTTTCAGCAGCCGCAGCTCTTGTTTCATGGATGTTGATCGAAGTATTTTCAGAAGGAAAAACAACTTTAGTCGGAGCTTCCACAGGATTAGTTATCGGACTGGTAGCAATCACACCGGGAGCCGGATTTGTTCCAATGTGGGCAGCAGTGATCTGTGGATTATTAGTAAGCCCAATCTGCTACTTCGGTGTAAAACTGATCAAAGGAAAATTAAAGATTGATGATGCATTGGATGCATTTGGATGTCACGGAATCGGTGGTATCTGGGGTGGTATTGCAACAGGATTATTTGGAATGACATCCATCAATGGAGTCGCAAAATGGAATGGATTAGTGTTTGGAGAAACAAGATTGTTTGTAGCACAGATCATAGGGATTCTTGTATCTATCGCAGTTGCAGTAGTCGGAAGCCTGATCTGTATCGCGATTGTCCGTATCTTTACTCCATTAAGAGTTGAAGAAAGAGCCGAGAAAGTCGGATTGGATGTATCAGAACACGGAGAGAATGCTTACCCAAGTTTTAATGGTTTAGATTAAAAGAGGTGAAAATATATGTTGATCAAAATTAATGCAATCGTTCGAGAAGAGAAATTCGAAGATGTCAAAGAAGCTTTAAATAAAATCGGAGTTAATGGAATCACAGTATCACAGGTTATGGGATGCGGAGCACAGAAAGGTTTTACAGAAGTTATCCGTGGAACAAAAGTTGATATGATGATGCGTCCAAAGATTAAATTTGAGATCGTCGTATCTTCTGAAGAATGGGAAAGAAAAACGATCGAAGCTATTCAGAAATCTGCATTTACAGGAGAAGTTGGTGACGGGAAGATATTCAGTTACGAAGTAAGGAATGTAGTTAAGATCCGTACCGGAGAACGTGATGTAGATGCATTACAGGATTAGTTCTTAAAATATCTACTATTATATAGAAGAAACAGGTGATTTTTGTGGAAAAAAATAAAAATCACCTGTTTTATTGTGTATAAAATTATAAAATATAATAAGAAAGATTCATTTCTTGTAATGTGATAAAATTCGTGATAAGATGATAGCCAATCAGAGAAATAATTTTGACATTAGGAAGAGAAACATATTATATAGAAGAAAGAAGACAAGGAAAGAATGAAATTAGTAACACTAGTATCAAATAATGTAGGAGTTGATACGTATCTGGAATTAAGAAAAGCGGTCAACTTTAAACCATTATCAAGAACACAGGCGAGGAAAGCCTTAGACAACAGTTTGTATATCGTCTGCGCATATATTGATGCCAAGATCGTTGGAATGGGACGACTTGTAGGTGACGGGGCGGTCATTTGTTACATTCAGGATTTAATGATTCATCCAGATTATCAGCATTATGGAATCGGAAGTGCAATCATAGAAGATCTGATCGAGTATGTAGAGAATCTTTGTGAAGAAGGAACCGAGATCATGTTGGATCTGATGTGTGCGATCGGAAGAGAACCATTTTATCACAAACATGAATTTATTTCTCGTCCAACGGACAAATTAGGGCCTGGAATGATTCGCTACATTAGAAAGTAGAGGAAAAAATATGGAAGATAAGAGATACGATCCGTATACTGGATACGAGATCAAAGATGAAGATTCAACACAAGAATATCATACACAAGATGATGATCCATACAGACGATATCGTTACGAAGATGATCACATAGAACAACCACAGCAGGAGCAGACAAGTGGAATTGCGATCGCAACAATGATCCTTGGAATCATAGCAGTTGTATGCATGGTCAGTTGTTGCTGCACGCCAATCGCAATTATCACTGGGATTGCAGCGGTCATTTGTTTTGCGGTGACACCAAAAGTCAGAGGAACAAGAGGAAATAAGGCGAAAGCAGGATTGATCTGTGGGATTATAGGCATCATTGGTTCTGTGATCTTGATCACAGTTTTTGTTGTGAATATTTTGCTTAGTTCGGATTTTCAGAATGAAATGAAAGAGTTTAATACACATTATGATACATATATCGATGAAAATGATGACTCTATATAAGATCATAAGAAGTATGCCATGCTTCTTTAAGGAAGTAACACATTTCTATTGTCCGGCATGCGGCGGGACAAGAAGTGTGATCGCACTGCTGCATTTGGATATTGAGAGAGCATTTTTATGTAATCCAACCGTTGTATATACCGGGGTTATGTTTCTATGGTGTATTGCAGGATGGATGGTAAAGAAACTGACAGCCAGAGAGATGAAGAGCATGAAGCCGAGATTGTGGATGTTGATTTTGGGAGTGTGTATTTTTTTTGGATATGCGGTGATCAGAAATATACTGGTGTACCAGTTTGGATATGATTATTTGGGGGACCTCATTCATTACACAAAATTTAATTAAATATTTGTCACAGATCAAAAGTGCCATCTTTTTTGTAACAGAAAAAGATGGCACTTTTTAATGCTGCCAAAGTAAAAGGTCTATTGCTTGTACTTGTATAAGAACACATCGTATAATAAACATAAAGAAAGAGGTGCCATATGAAAGAATGGAAAGAATATTTATTTAAAGTCAATGGATTTGAAATGACAGCGGTCTATAACGAAGACACGATCCAGAAAGTTTTTCTTCCTTTATTAAAACAATTACAGCAGTTACAAAAGGAAAAAAAGGAACGGATCATTGTATTTATGGCAGCACCGCCGGCTGTTGGAAAGACAACATTATGTGAGTTTTTGGAATATTTATCAAAACAAGATCAAGAGTTTACAGACATTCAAGCATTAGGATTAGATGGATTTCATTATCACTCTGATTACATTAATTCTCATGATGCGATCGTGCTTGGAGAAAAAGTTCCAATGAAGCAGGTAAAAGGATGTCCGGAAACATATGACACAGAAAAATTAAGACAGAAACTTGAAAAGATAAAAATAGAAGATATTTTATGGCCGATTTATGATAGAAATCTTCACGACGTTGTGGAAGATCAGATTAAAGTTACCAAAGATATCATTTTGATCGAAGGGAACTGGTTACTATTAAAACAAGAACCATGGAAATCCATGCAGCAATACGCAGACTATAAAATCTTGATTCTGGCCGAGGAAGAGATGTTGAAAGAACGTCTGATCTCAAGAAAGGAAAAAGGAGGTCTCACAAGAGAAGAAGCTGTGGCATGGTATCAAAACAGTGACAGTAAAAATGTAAAAAGAGTTTTAAAAAATTCCTGCCGGAAACATTTGAATCTGCTGTTACAAGTGGAACAGGATAACGATTATTTGCAAGTAAAATAATGACCAAATTTTTGCAGGAAAACAGAAGATATTAGTAACAAGTGAAAGCTTGCAACCCACGTATAAATAGAGTATAATAAACTAGATGTGAAAAAGTTAACGAATTATATGGAGGACAAACTATGTTAGTATCAGCAAAAGAAATGTTAAACAAGGCAAAAGCCGGACATTACGCAGTTGGACAGTTCAACATCAACAACTTAGAGTGGACAAAATCCATTTTATTAGCAGCAGAAGAAACAAGATCTCCAGTGATCCTTGGTGTTTCTGAAGGAGCAGGAAAATATATGACAGGATATAAAACTGTTGTAGGAATGGTTAACGGAATGTTAGAAGAATTAAACATTTCTGTACCAGTAGCTCTTCACTTAGACCATGGTTCTTACGAAGGATGCTACAAATGTATCGAAGCTGGATTCTCTTCTATCATGTTTGATGGATCTCACTATCCAATCGAAGAAAATGTTGAAAAAACAAAAGAACTTGTAAAAGTTGCAACAGGAAAAGGAATGTCTATCGAAGCTGAAGTTGGATCTATCGGTGGAGAAGAAGACGGAGTTATCGGTAAAGGTGAATGTGCAGATCCAGAAGAATGTAAAGCAGTTGCAGATCTTGGAGTAACAATGCTTGCAGCAGGAATCGGAAACATCCACGGAAAATACCCAGAAAACTGGGAAGGATTAAGCTTCGATACATTAGATGCGATCCAGCAGTTAACAGGAGATATGCCATTAGTATTACACGGTGGTACAGGAATTCCTGATGACATGATCAAAAAAGCAATCTCTCTTGGAGTAGCTAAGATCAATGTTAATACAGAATGCCAGCTTGCATTTGCTGACGCTACACGTAAATATATCGAAGCAGGAAAAGACCTTGAAGGAAAAGGTTTCGACCCTCGTAAATTATTAGCACCAGGTGCTGAAGCTATCAAAGATATGGTAATCACAAAGATCAAATTATTCGGATCTGAAGGAAAAGCTGACGAATAAGATTTATCATTTCTTAATGAAATTGAATATTGATAATGTAAGAACTCCACAGCGTATGCTGTGGAGTTCTTTATTAATCTTCAGTTTTATCAGGTGAGATGTAGATTTTGTAGATTTCTTCAGTTGTTAGATTAATATTCTGCGAAATGCATTCGTAAAGTGATTGAATGTTGTCAGGTTCTTCTTCCAGTTCGTCAGCAATTTGAATGAAAGATTTTGATTTCTGGATTTTCTTTTTTATTAGTTGAATTAATCGGAAGGTTTCTCCTTCAGCACGCCCCTCAGCACGTCCTTCGGCTAGCCCTTCTGCACGTGCTTTTCGCTTCTCAAGAATCTTTTCTTCCCATTCCTGCATATATTTCACTCCAATCTCTTCGCTGGATTTCACAATATTGACGTGATTCTTAATTTCCTGAAGGCGTGAAGTAGAGCAAGATATTTCTTCAGTAGTATGTTCCATATAGTAAAGAAGCTCCTTTAATTCAGGACTAATATCTTCTGAATTTTTACCATGCGTATTTAGAAAAATTCGCGTAGCACCATCTTCTAATGGCTGACCAGTTTCAGCACAAGTCATTTGAAAAGTATATTGATATAATCCTCTTCCAAACAGATCGAAAGGTGCAATGATAATAGAATAACAGTCTTTCATATTCGAAAAATCTACTTCTCCAGGATCTAATAATTTGGAGTCAATCAGAGCCTGATAAAAACGACTTCTATGAGGAAGATTTTTCGTATTTTCTTTTTGAGCTTCTACATTATAAACAGCATCGGTTTCATCCTCTGCCCATACGTCAAGTCGCACCTGTCGTTTTAGAGGCGAAGTCCGACTTTCGTGTTCAGATTGTGGACGGCCTTTGATGGAGATATCTTCTCCAAGAATAATAGATAATATATTCTCAAATGTCTTAGGATCCTCCATAACTTCAGCAAATAAAAAGCGGTCAAGTAAAGTTAAATCTTGCAGCGATTTTTTATTTTTACTCATAAGTTTCTCCTTTCATTGTATTAGAAAATACAGAGAGTGGCAAGCACTATTAGATAAGAAAATAAATTAATTGATACATAAACTCATGATATGATAAATATTTGATTGGCAAACAGACGAAAGAAGAAACTCTAACATACTGTAAAATATTTACATGGAATATATTAACAATTATAATGAAAAATGTCAATATAAAAATATAAGGATTCATAATAAACTCAAGAAAAATTCTCATAATGTCAAGGAAACCTTGACATTCTTTTTTAATTCGACTATAGTAGTCCTAGATAGGAACACGAGGTGAAAGTGATGGATAATGTAGAGCGTCTGATGGAATTCGGACTTACAAGACACGAAGCCAGTCTTTACATTTTACTGACACTGGAAGGAAGCCTTAACGGATACGAGGCAGCCAAACAAAGCGGGATTTCAAGATCGAACGCTTACAATGCACTGGCAGGCTTGGTAGACAAAGGCGCAGCCTATATACAAGAGGAAGATACAGTTCGTTACACACCGGCAGCGATCGAAGAATTCTGCAGTAATAAGATCCGGCATCTGGAACAGAAGAAGACAGAGCTGATCGCGGAACTTCCGAGTAAACGCAAGAACGAAGGCGGATATCTGACGATCAAAGGCGAAGAACATATTTGCGATAAGATTATTGATATGCTGCTTTGTGCAGAAGAGCGTGCGTATATCTCTGTATACAATGAACGACTGGAGATGTTTCGGGAATACTTAGAGAAGATGGTAAGTGAAGGAAAGAAAGTCGTGATCATAACGAATGAACCATTTGATTTACAAGGAGCAACTGTTTATCTGACAGAATGTAAGAAAGAACAGATCCGATTGATCACGGATTCCAAAGACGTTTTAACAGGCGCGATCACAAATCGTTACGAAGCAACCAGCCTGTATTCCAGTAACAATAATCTGGTGGAAGTATTTAAAGATGCACTGGCCAATGAAATACAACTATTAAAAATGAAATAAATATACAAAAAGTATAGAAGAAAGGAACCAAACACCATGGCAAAAGTACCATTTGTAACAAAAGAACAGTTAGATGAGATCGTAAAAAAATATCCAACACCATTTCATTTATATGATGAAAAAGGAATCCGTGAAACAGCAAGAGGATTATACAAAGCATTTTCATGGAATAAAGGATTTAAAGAATATTTTGCTGTAAAAGCGACACCAAATCCAACAATCTTAAAGATTTTAAAAGAAGAAGGATGCGGAACAGACTGCTCATCTTTAACAGAACTTATGATGTCAGATCGTTGTGGATTCGATGGAAGCGAGATCATGTTCTCTTCTAACGATACACCAGCAGAAGAATTTATTCTGGCAAAACAGTTAGGTGCAACGATCAACTTAGATGACATTACACATATCGAATTCTTAAAAGAATGTGCCGGAATCCCAGAAAAGATTTCCTGCCGTTACAATCCAGGTGGAGTTTTCGCATTAGGAACAGATATCATGGATAACCCAGGAGATGCAAAATACGGAATGACAACAGAACAGATCTTTGAAGCTTTCAAACAGTTAAAAGAGCTCGGTGTCAAAGAATTCGGAATCCATTCTTTCCTTGCAAGTAACACAGTTACAAATGAATACTATCCAACACTTGCAAAACAGTTATTTGAATTAGCAGTTAAATTAAAAGAAGAAGTTGGAGTTCATATCGGATTTATCAACTTATCTGGTGGCGTCGGAATCCCTTACCTTCCAGATCAGGAAGGTAATGACATCGCTGTCATTGGTGAAGGTGTACACAAAGTATATGACGAAGTATTAGTACCAGCCGGAATGGGAGATGTGAAGATCTTTACCGAACTTGGACGTTACATGCTTGCACCAAACGGACATTTAGTAACAAAAGCAATCCATGAAAAACATACACATAAAGAATACATTGGTGTTGATGCATGTGCAGTCAACTTAATGAGACCTGCAATGTATGGGGCGTACCATCATATCACAGTTATGGGTAAAGAAAACGAACCAGCAGATCATGTATATGATATCACAGGATCTCTTTGTGAAAATAACGATAAATTTGCGATCGACCGTAAATTACCAAAGATCGACATGGGAGATCTGTTAGTGATTCATGATACAGGAGCACACGGATTTGCAATGGGATATAACTATAATGGTAAATTAAAATCTGCAGAAATCTTATTAAAAGAGGATGGAACAACAGAAATGATCCGTCGTGCAGAAACACCAGAAGATTATTTTGCAACGATCAAAGGATTTAATTTCTAAGAAAAATTAACAGATCAATATGAGATGTTCCAAAGCAGGGCAAGTATAGGAAATTCTATACTTGCCTTTTTCATATATTACGAGTAAATTATATACAAGAAACAAAATGATACACGGCAAAACAGCATTTCAAAAGACGAAAGGCATTTATAGACAGGAGAAATCACATGAATTTATTTGACATCGTAGGACCAGTGATGGTCGGACCGTCGAGCTCTCATACAGCAGGTGCTGTAAGGATCGGACAGGTATCAAGGCACCTGCTCGGAGAATCGGTAAAAGAAGCTAAAATACTATTACATGGATCATTTCTTGCAACAGGAAAAGGACATGGTACAGACAAAGCATTAGTGGCAGGCTTACTTGGCATGGCAGCCGATGACATTCGGATTCCAGACAGTTTTGACATTGCAAAAGAATCAGGAGTGAAATTTGAGATTGGAAAGATTCAATTAAAAAATGCACATCCAAACAGTGTAAAATTATTACTTGTCGGAGAATCAGGAAGGAATCTTGAGATTGTAGCCTGTTCCTTAGGCGGTGGACGAATTAAGATCTGCACGATTGATGGACTGGAAGCAAACTTTAGCGGGGAGTATACAACATTAGTCGTACACAATGACGACCAGCCAGGACATGTAGCAGAAGTAACATCAATGCTTGCTCATAAATCGGTTAATATCGCAACGATGCAATTATACCGTGATCACAGAGGTGGAAGTGCAGTCATGGTCATTGAATGTGACAAAGAAATACCAGAAGAAGGTCTGAACTTTTTGGAACGTCTGGAAGGAATCCAGAAAGTTACATATCTTGCTAAGATGAAGGAGGACTAGAGTATGGGATTTGCATCCGTAGAAGAGATAGAAACAAGAGCAAAAGAACAGGAATGTCAATTATGGGAAACAATTTTACATGATGATATGACAGAACGACAGGTAGACCGCCTAGAGTCTATCGGGAAAATGAGCAGTATGTATCTTGCAATGAAAGATGCCAATGAAAGTTACGATAAAGACTTAAAGTCACAAAGTGGTCTTTCTGGCGGCGACGGTGAAAAGATGATGGAAGAGGTTAGAAAAATGCAGAATCTGACCGGTGAATTTGTCGGGACCGTCATGGCAAATGCTTTAAAAATGGGCGAATCAAATGCCTGTATGAAACGTATCGTAGCAGCACCGACAGCCGGAGCATGTGGGGTGCTTCCAGCAGTATTGATCACATATGAACAATTTCATAAAGTACCAGAAGCAAAGATGCTAGAAGGAATGTATATTGCGGCAGGAGTCGGACAAGTTATCGCAGAACGTGCCTGTATCGCAGGGGCACAAGGAGGATGTCAGGCAGAGATCGGTTCTGCCTCCTGTATGGCAGCAACAGCTATTACGTACATTCGTGGCGGCAGCACAAAGCAGATCTTTGATGCAGGAGCATTTGCCTTGAAATCATTATTGGGATTGGTATGTGATCCATTAGGTGGTTTGGTAGAAGTACCATGTATCAAGAGAAATGTCATTGGATCTGTCAATGCGATCACAGCCTCAGATATGGCAATGGCAGGCATTGAAAGCAAGGTTCCATTGGATGAAGTGATCGATGCAATGGCAGAAGTCGGAGACCTCTTGCCATGTTCTTTAAAGGAAACCAGTCAGGCAGGTCTTGCCCAGACAGAAACAGGCAAAAAATACATGCCGGAATCATAAAATATTTGTAAGTAAAGGAAGGTGTTTAACTGTTAAAATAATCTTATAAAAAATTATAAACATATGTTGGATTTTATAATTTTTATTGGTAGAATAAATTATAAATATTATATGGAGGATTTGTTTATGAGTAAATATTATTCTATCAATAAATTTTCAAAAATATTAGGTGTATCGGCTCAAACATTAAGGAATTGGGATAAAAAGGGCAAACCATTTGAAATAATTAGTTATATAGGTTCTGGTATAAACTATAAGAAAAAAGGATTAAAAGAACTGATAGATGATGGTGGTGAAGAAGATGATAAAAACAATTCGAGTCA